>ERZ761607.16-NODE-16-length-458266-cov-51.738238_pt1 | contig 458266 bp, 451 predicted proteins | sample MGYA00511164_ERZ761607 | MGnify/ENA primary metagenome ERZ761607 (study PRJEB28899, sample SAMN02445080) | bioreactor sludge metagenome | biome: EBPR sludge | place: Australia: Brisbane, Thorneside Wastewater Treatment Plant | collected 2011-06-22 ... | reverse complement strand
GCCTCCCGTCAGCCGCTTGAATTCGCTGAATAACCTGGTGGGGTTACACAGCTAGGTTCTTTGCAGGACTGCTGACCGTTGGCCGGGGGTAGCCCGGCAGCTAGTCACTTTTCTTGTCTCGCCAAGAAAAGTGACCAAAAGAAGGCGACCCCGACAGCCCCGAATTCCCGAAGATCAAGCGCGCCGGGTGGGCGGCAAAGAACTCGCCCCGCTTTTGTAGTGTTAATTGATTTTTGTGAGCGGGGCTCAAACACCTTTGCCGCTGATCCACCCGCCACACTTGATCTTCGGCGGGTCTGTGAGGGGAGGAAAGTCAAAACCAGGGCGGTGATGACTGGGCGGTTTGTGCGCTTGTGTTACTAACCAGGCGCAATATTCCTTGCACCGTGGATTAGTTGATCATAACCGTGCAAGATTGGTGATCAGGTTATAGGTAAACCAACCATCTCCAGTCACGAAAATTTGCGGTTTCGCGGTGGCTGCATCTCGGATCACCCCGACTCCATCACTAAACGGCTCGAAAGAAATGATCTTCGAGTACGGAAGGCGGACACTTTTCTGTGGCCCGGCGAAATAAATGTTTTTGTTAGTAACTGCAACCCAGCCAGTATCTACATGGACGCGCTCCGTGTGATCTACAGCGTGTCCCTTGAAAGCACCGACTCGGTAATAAACACCTTTCATTACCCGAATGCTTGCCCCCTGTGAGCTACCGACATATTTACGACGTGTTTTATCTTCAAGGTATTTCGAGTTCTGAAACGCCCAAACAAGCTGTTCCCCCTTCTGGAAGTTTATGGGGAGGTTTCCTTCAATAGACATTCTCTGAGGGATCACACCACCAAGAACATCACGAAGTACAGCAGCTTTCGCGGTTTTTGTCAGTGCCCCGTTTCTATCTAAATCGCTAGGTGAGAGATCGAAATGATCTTTGAATTTAACTAGCCGTTCTTCTTCTGCTGTGTCGAGCAATCCATCTTCCAAGAATTGTTCGACGCTACCCTCCCAGCCCTTTATCAGGAACTCTTTACGATTGCTGGATGGGATCAATGCTGATCGCTCAATATTTTGAATCGTTGTGGCTAAGACTTCGAAGTCACTTGATTCTTTGATCGCACGCATAACCTCTGAAATGATTTTTTGTGTCCCGCGGTGATATTGGGTCTCACATTCAGCGTGCTTGCCGCGAAGAAACCCTGCGGGCTTACCACAATATTTACAGTCACCCACGGCCACCCCCTAAGACGTAATGGTTAGTTAAGTCATGCGTGTTTTTTGTTTTTTTACTAGACAACAATTCGAATAGTAATCCCAACCGAAGCGCCATCCTGGTTTTGACTTTATCCCCTTACAGCTCCGCCGGAAATCGAGCCTGCCGGGCGGATCACAGCGGCGAAGGTGTTTGAGCCCCGCTCACAAAAATCAAATCAACCTAGCAAAAGCGGGGCGAGTTCTTCGCCGCCCGTCCGGCAGGTTCGATTTTCGGGGTTTCGGGGATGTCGGGGGCGCCTTTTCTTGGGTTACTTTCTTTTGGCGAGACAAAAGAAAGTGACTAGCTGCCGGGCTACCCCCGGCCAACGGTCAGCAGTCCAGCAAAGAACCCAGCTACTTCAAGCATGCCCTTCGACAAGCTCAGGGCGAACGGCAACTGTCCCTTACTTACGCATACCCCCCATACCGATGCATAGGCGTCAGCACAATATCCTCGTGATAGTGATGATGCAGCGCATCCAGCAGCTTCGCGTGGATGCCCCCGAACCCCCCGTTGCTCATCATCAGCACATGGTCACCAGGACGGGCATCGGCGACTAGCTGGCTCACCAATTTATCCAGGTTGTCGAACACGCGCGCCTTGTCGCCCAGCGAAGCCAAAGCCTCGGCGGGGTCCCAGCCGAGGTTGGCGCCGTAGCAGTAGACCTGGTCGGCCTCGGTGAGGCTGCCGGGTAGCTGGGCTTTCATGACGCCGAGTTTCATGGTGTTGGAACGCGGCTCCAGTACGGCGAGGATACGGTTCTTGCCGATCTTGGCCCGCAGGCCTTCGACGGTGGTGGCGATGGCGGTGGGATGGTGGGCGAAGTCGTCGTAGACGGTGATGCCGTGGACGGCGCCGCGGATTTCCATGCGGCGCTTGACGTTCTCGAAACGGGACAGGGCATCGATCGCGGTGGCGGCGGGCACGCCGGCGTGGCGCGCGGCGGCAATGGCAGCCAGCGCGTTCATGCGGTTGTGTTCGCCGATCAGTTCCCACTTCACGCGGCCTTGCAGCGTGCCGTTGAAGAAGACGTCGAAGCTGCCCTGGGCGTCGGCTTCGCCTGCGGTCCAGCCGTCTGCGCCGTTGGTTGACGTCGCGCCGAAGCGCTCGACCGGAGTCCAGCAGCCGCGCGCGAGCACGCGCTCGAGGTTGGCATCGGCGCCGTTGGCGACGATGAGACCGTTGCCGGGGACGGTGCGTACCAGATGGTGGAACTGGGTCTCGATGGCGGCGAGGTCGGGGAAGATGTCGGCGTGGTCGTATTCGAGGTTGTTGAGGATGACGGTGCGCGGCCGGTAGTGGACGAACTTGGAGCGCTTGTCGAAGAAGGCGGTGTCGTATTCGTCGGCTTCGATGACGAAGAAGGGCGTGTCGGTCAGCCGCGCGGAGACCTCGAAATTCTGTGGGACGCCGCCGATCAGGAAGCCGGGGCGCATGCGCGCGTCGTCGAGGATCCAGGCCAGCATGGCGGAGGTGGTGGTCTTGCCGTGGGTGCCGGCGACGGCGAGCACCCATTTGTCGCGCAGGACGTTGTCGGCCAGCCACTGCGGGCCGGAGGTGTACGGTAGGCCGCGTTCGAGAAGGGTTTCCATCAGCGGGTTGCCGCGGGTGACGACGTTGCCGACGACGAAGATGTCGGCCTTGATGTCGGCCTGGCTGGCATCAAAGCCTTCGATGAGGTCGATGCCGAGCGCGCGCAACTGGTCGGACATCGGCGGGTAGACGTTGGCGTCGCAGCCGGTGACCGTGTGGCCGGCTGCGCGGGCGATGGCGGCGATGCCGCCCATGAAGGTGCCGCAGATGCCGAGGATGTGGATGTGCATGGTTGTGGGTAGTGAGCGGTGAGGGGTGAGTAGTAAGGGGTGAGCGGGAAACGGTGAGCGGATTATCCCATGGCGGCGGCGCGTCCCTGCTGGATCAGGTGGGTCAGCAGGGCGCGCAGTTTGGCGGGGCGAAGCGGCTTGTGAAGCAGGGGGAAACCGGCCTGGCTGATGCGCAGGATGGTGTCGGGTGCGGTGTCGCCGGTGACCAGGATGGCCGGAATGTCCTGGCCGAATTTCTGCCGCAGACGGGCGATGACCTCGATGCCGTCGATGTCGTCGGGCAGGCGATAGTCCGACACGATGACATCGGGCACACGGTCGAGGCTGGTGAGCCAGTGTTCGGCTTCGTCGGCGCTGTGGGCAGTGACCAGGTCGATCTGCCAGTTGTCGAACAGTTCGGCCATGCCGCGCAGGATGGCGCTTTCGTCGTCCACCAGCAGCACCAACGCATCGACGGGGATGGAACCGGGCGAATGCGCGGTGGTGGGCGGCTGGATCAGGCGCGTTTCGCCGCTGGGCACGTCGATGCTGAATACCGAGCCGTGCCCTGGGCGGGAGAGCAGGTCCACCCGGTGTCCCAGCAGCCGGCCGAGGCGGGACACGATGGCGAGTCCGAGTCCGAGGCCCTTGCTGCGGTCGCGGGCCGGGTTATGCAATTGGACGAATTCCTGGAATACGCTCTCCTGCTGGTCGGGCGGGATGCCGCGCCCGGTGTCGATCACGCTGATGCGCACCAGATTGCCGCGCTGCCGGCAGGCCACCAGAATGCCGCCGTCGTCGGTGTAGCGGATGGCGTTGGCGATCAGGTTGACGAGGATGCGCTCGATCAGCAGCGGGTCGCTGTACAGGGTGACGTCGCATGGGCGGAAACGCAGGCGCAGTTGCTTTTCCGCCGCCAGCGCACCGAATTGCTGTTCGAGTTCGACGAACATCTTCTGCAGCGGGAAATGCACCGGGTGCGTTTCGATGGTGCCGGCGTCGAGCCGCGAAATGTCGAGCAGCGCGTTGAACAGCAATTCCATGGCTGCGGTGGAGGCTTCGATGTTGTCGATCAGGGTTTGCGCCTCGGGCTGCTGGTTGCGTGCCTTCAGCGCAGCGACAAACAGCGACAGGGCATGCAGCGGTTGCCGCAGGTCGTGACTGGCTGCGGCGAAGAAGCGTGACTTGGCCTGGTTGGCGCGTTCGGCCATGTCTTTCTTGGCGGCGAGGTCGGCGGTGGCTTCGCGGATGCGCCGCTCCAGTTCGCCACGGTGCGTCTGCAAGGCCTCCGCCATGTCGTTCACGCCGGCGGCCAGGGCGCCGACCTCGCCTTCGGGCGGCAAATGGGTGCGCACCGAGAGATCGTCGCAGGCGAGCAGCCCCACCACGCGGCCGACATGCTGCAGCTGGCCGGCCAGCCGGTTGGACAGCCGCCAGGCCAGTGCGCCGGTCAGCGCCAGGGCCAGCAGCATCAGGAGGACGGCATGGATCAGGGTGTCGCGTTTGAACGTGGCGATCTGGTCGAGTTGGACGCCGACTTCCACTTCGCCCAGCAGGTCGCTGGCGACGGTCGGGTTGGCCGGAAACAGGGCGTTGTCCTGGACCACGGTGTCGGGCAGGAGAATGCGGGCGCGCTGCCGGTAGCGGTCGGCGAGCTGGTTGGCGTCCAGGACGTCGCCGGCGCTGGCCAGCGTATGGCCATGGAGGTCGGTGATGCGGGCAAACGCCAGCTGGTTGTTGCGGGCTTCGGTCTCGAGCAGGTGGCGGGCCAGGACCGTGTCGCCGCTGACCAGCGCGTAGGGCAAGGCGTCAGCGAGGTGTCGGACCGAACTCGTGGCCCGTGCGTGGAGGGCCTTTTCGGCCGTGGCCAGTGCCTGCGAGGTGAAGTAGGCCACCATGCCGAATTCGGCGAGCAGCGCGGGCAGCAGGGCGATCATCAGCATCCGGCTGCGGATGCTGGAAGGCGACAGGCGGCGGAGCCAGACGCGCGGAGCGGTCACGAATTATGGGTCAAGCGCTGAATGGCGAGCACGGCCTCGGTTCGATTGGTCACGTCGAGGGCGCGAAAAATTGCCGCAATGTGGACTTTCACCGTGCTTTCCGACATCGCCAGCATGCCGGCGATGGCCTTGTTGGCACAGCCTTGTGCCAGCAGGCGCGCCACTTCGAGCTGGCGCGCGGTCAGCCCGCTATGCTGCAGGGCCTCGAAATCGGCCGGCACCACCGTATGCAGTCCGCCGTTCCCGTCGCCCAGGCAGGCCGGCACGAAAATGTTGCCCGCCAGTACCTGCCGCAGCGCGGACAGCATCACCGCGGTGGAGGCGGCCTTGGGAATGTAGCCGAGCGCGCCGGCTTCCAGCGCATTGCGGATGTCGTGCGGTGATTCGGAGGCGGACAGGACCACCAGGGGAATGTCGGGGAAGCGGCTGCGATATTGCGTGATCCCTTGCATGCCGACGAAACCGGGCATGTTCAGATCCACCAGCGCCAGGTCGAGATCGGTATGCAGCGCCGTCTGTGCGAACAGGCTGGGGTAATCGTGGGCGTCGATGATCTCGACCGGCGGCTCCAGTTGCGATAACACCTGTCGCACGCCCTCGCGCATCAGCGGATGATCGTCGGCCAAGAGGGTTTTCATGTCTGCACGTCCTGCATGGCGGGATTCTAGCAGCCTGCCCGGCTTGAAGAATCGATGCGCGCGCGGAGGAGGAGACCGATCGGCGGGCCGTGTCGGCGGCGCCGCTATTTGCCGCGTACTTTGCTCACGCCGGCGTCGATGGCGTTTTCCAGATAGCCGAAGTAGTAGTCGGGGATCAGCAGGCCGACGATGGGATCACCGACCCCGTTGCCCTGGGTGTCGAAGACCTGGACGGTGGGCACCATGAATACCTTGTGCGCGGCGGCAAATGCACCTTCGGTGGTGGGCGTGCCGTCAAAGTCGGTCATGGGATCGGTGGTGCCGATGGTGACCTCGCGGATGATGACGCGCTTGCGGTAGGCCGGGTCCTTGTGCATGGGAATCAGATAGTCGTGCTTGACACGTTCGCAATACGGGCAGTGCGGCGTGGTGAAGACGACCAGGACGGGCACCTGCCGTTTGGCGGCCGTGCGTGCGTCGGCCTGGAAATCCTTGGCGTGGACCAGGCTGTCCGCCGCGCGGGCAGTGCCGGACAGTCCCAGGCCCCATGCTAAAATCAGGGCCCAGGCTGCGATCTGTCGTGCGATTGTCGCCATTCCTGCGGGTGGTTTCGGGTACGTCATAATCGCCAGTATCGCGCCATCATTTGCCAAATCAAACAGTTTATTCCTACCGCCATGCATACCCTGACCATCGCTTCCCGTGAAAGTGCACTCGCCATGTGGCAGGCCGAGCATATTCGCGATCGCCTGCGCGCGCTGCACCCCGGTTGCACGGTGAATATCCTGGGCATGACCACGCGCGGCGACCAAATCCTCGACGTCACGCTGTCCAAAATCGGCGGCAAGGGCTTGTTCGTCAAGGAGCTCGAAGTGGCGCTGGAGGCCGGCGAGGCCGATCTGGCGGTGCATTCGATGAAGGACGTGCCGATGGAGCTGCCGCCCGGTTTCGAGCTGGCGGTGATCGGCGAGCGCGAGGACCCGCGCGATGCCTTCGTCTCCAACCGCTACGCGCGCCTGTCCGAGCTGCCGCCCGGCAGCGTGGTCGGCACCTCCAGCCTGCGCCGCGAAGCCCAGTTGCGTGCCCGCTACCCGCATCTGGCGGTGAAGCCCTTGCGTGGTAACGTCGGCACCCGCCTGAAAAAACTCGACGAAGGTCAGTTCGACGCGATCCTGCTGGCCGCCGCCGGCCTCAAGCGGCTCGGGCTGGGCGATCGCATCAAGAGCCTGCTTTCCGTGGAAGACAGCATTCCCGCCGCTGGCCAGGGCGCCCTCGGCATCGAGATCCGCAGCGGCAACAACGAGGTGGCCGTCATGCTGGCCGCGTTGAACCATCCTGAAACCGCCGCCTGCGTGCGCGCCGAGCGCCAGGTCAGCCGCGTGCTCGGCGGCAGCTGCCAGGTACCGCTGGGGGCGCATGCGGTGCTGCAGGCGGGCCGACTGGTGCTGAACGGCTTCGTGGCGAATCCGGACGGCAGCGGCTTCATCCACGATCGTGCCGAAGGCGATGCGGCCGATCCCGAAGCGGTCGGCCAGATGCTGGCCGACAAGCTGCTGGCGCAGGGCGCGCGCGCCATTCTCGACGCCTTGCCGGCCGCATGACGCAGCCTCTGGCCGGCCGCACCGTGCTGGTGACGCGGCCAGCCCATCAGGCAACTGCACTGGCGCAGAAGGTTGCGGCAGCGGGCGGGACGGCTTTCGTGTTTCCCGCGCTTGGCATCGAGCCGGTTGCGGCGGATCGGCTGGCGGCGGCGCTCGCGACTCTGGCCGGGGCTGACATCGCGATTTTCATCAGCCCCAATGCCGCACAATTCGGCATGGCGGTGATCCGCGCACACGGTGGTTTGCCCGACGCGCTCCGGGTTTTTGCGGTCGGCCCCGGCACTGCGCGCGCGTTGGCGGAGCAGGGCGTCGAAGATGTCGTCACGCCGGATGGCCAGGACAGCGAGGCCGTGCTGGCGTTGCCGCAATTGCAGGCGGTCGCGGGCAGGCAGGTGGTGATCGTGCGCGGGGTCGGCGGCCGCGCGCTGATGGCCGACACCCTGCGCGCACGCGGCGCCGAGGTGCGTTTCATGGAGTGCTACCGGCGTACGTGTCCCCACGCCGACCCTGCGCCCCTGCTGGCGCGCTGGCAGAAGGGCGGCATCGATGCGGTGACGGTTGCCAGCGCGGAGACGCTGCACAATCTGGCGACGCTGCTGGGCGAGCCGGGTGTGCCCCTGCTGACGGCCACCCCGCTTTTCGTCCCGCATGAGAAAATCGCCGATGCGGCTCGCCGCTTCGGCATTGCGCACGTCGTCGCCACTCCGGGGGGCGACGCAGGCCTACTGGATGGTCTGGTTAACTGGTTCAGGAATAAAACAGGCTCCAAACATGAATGACACGCCCGAAACCTCCTCCGCACCGCCTGTTGCCACGCCCGTGGCAACGCCGCAGCCGCGCATGCATGCGCTGCCGCTCGTTGCCATGTTGGTGTCCGTGCTGGCGCTGGCTGCGGCAGGGTGGTCGTGGTCCGACAGCCGCGAACGCATCCGCGACCTGAAGACCGAATTGGGGCGCCGTCTGGCCGAATCGGGCAAGGACGTGAGCGAATCCCGCTTGCTGGCGCGCAACGCCGACGACGCGATGCGCCAGGTCAGTGAAAAGGTCTCGCATATCGAAAGCCAGATGGCGACCTCGCAGCAACAGCAACTGGCGCTCGAGTCCTTGTACAAGGATCTGGCGCAGGGCCGCGACCAGTGGACGCTGGCCGAAATCGAACAGGTGTTGCTGACCGCTGCGCAGCAGTTGCAGCTGGCAGGCAATGTGAAGGCGGCGATCATCGCGCTGGAGGGCGCCGATACCCGCCTGCAGCGTCTGAACAAGCCGCAGTTCACTGCGTTGCGCCGCGCCATTGCCTCGGATCTGGCCAATCTACGGGCGGCGCCCTCGGTTGACGAGGTGGGGATGAGCGCACGCATCGAAGCCTTGGTGGCACATCATATGGACTGGCCGCTGGCCAGCGCGCAAGCCTCCGAGGCGGTGCCCGTGCCGCGCAGCGTGCGGGCGGCCAACTTCGGCCAGGAGCTGTGGTCGGAACTGAAGCACCTGGTGCAGATCCGCCGCGTGGAAGGCAACGAAGCGGTGCTGCTCCCGCCCGACCAGGCCTACTTCCTGCGCGAGAACCTGCGCTTGCGCCTGCTGTCGGCGCGGTTGGCGCTGTTGTCGCAGGACCAGGCGGCATTCCGCGCGGACCTGCGCGCGGTATTGCTCATGCTTGAACGCTATTTCAATACGCGCGATGCCGGGGTCGCCGATGCCATCAAGGAGGTCAAGCGCCTCTCCAGCCTGCAGATCGCCATCAAGCTGCCCGGCATCGACGCCAGCCTGGCCGCCCTCGATGCCTACAAGGGGAATCCGTGATGCGCTGGCTGATCTCGCTGCTCATCGTTGCCGTGCTGGCGGTCGCCCTGGCGATGGCGGGGCGTTACGACCCAGGCTACGTGGTGCTGGTCTACCCGCCGTGGCGGATGGAAATATCCTTCATCGGATTCGTGCTGGCGGTGGTCGGGATGGTGGTCGGCGGCATCGTGCTGCTGCGGTTGGCCATGCTCACGCTCAATCTGCCCAGCATCGTGCGCGAGCAGCGTGAGCGCCGCGCCGCCCGCAGGCGCGACGAGAATTTCGTCGGCGGCCTGCGGGCGTATGCCGAATATCGCTACCAGGATGCCGAACAATCCCTGGGGCAATGGCTGGGCGACGAAGCCCGGATCGGCCTGGCGCGCATTCTCGCGGCCCGCGCGGCACAGGAAATGCGCGCGGTCGCGCAGCGCGAGCGGCATATCCAGGAAGCCACCGAACACGGCGCCGAACTCGCGGCGCAGCTGTTCGAGGCCGAGGCGCGTCTTGACGCCAAGGACGCCACGGCGGCGCTGGTGGCGATCAACCGGGCCAAGGAAATGGCCCCGCAGCACACCGCGCTGCTGCGGCTCGAACTCAAGGCGAGGCAGATGACGGGGCAGTGGGACGAAGCCGAGCGCCTGCTCGACGCGCTGATCCGCAGCAATGCGCTGGAACCGGGCGTTGCCGCACAGAGCCGGCGCATGGTGTACGCCGAGAATCTCAAGCGCCGTGCCGAGGACGATCGTGGCCTGCTGGAATACTGGAAGAAAATTCCGGCCGATTTCAAGGCCGACCCCTGGGTGGCACGTGCCGGTGCGCGCGCCTTCATGCAGCGCGGCGGCCACGATACTGCGCTCGATGTGCTGGAGACCGCGCTCGGACGCGAATGGAACGAGGAACTGGTGGCCCTGTACGGCGAAGTGCGCGGCAGCAGTCCGACCCGACAGATCGAGCAGGCCGAAAAGTGGCTGCATGCCCAACCGCGCGATGCACAGTTGTTGCTGACGCTGACGCAGCTGTGCAGCGTGCAGCAGCTATGGGGCAAGGCGCAGAGCTATCTGGAGGCCAGTCTCGCCATTGCCGCCAGCGCCGAAGGCCATATCCGCATGGCCGAGCTCAAGAGCCAGAGCGGCCAACCCGGCGAAGCCTGTCAGCATTATCAGAAAGCGCTGGCATTGTGCCGTGCGCAGTAAGGTTTAGAGTAGGCGACTGGCACGTTTGTACGAGGTTGCCATGCTGCGCAGCGTGTACCATTAGGCTTTTCTAATATATGGAAGGAGTGCTCCATGCGCCGTACCTTTTTAGCCGTGTTCGGGATCGTGCTGGGCAGCTTGGTTTTATCCGCGCCCGCCAGCTGGGCTGCCGCGCCCAAGGCCCAGCAGTCGAACCAGACCGCCGGCGTCTACAAGGTGGCCATCGATCCTGGCGTCAGCCTCGACGATGCGGCCCAATCGATGCGCCTGCGAGCCAATGCGCTGAATCTGAAACTGGTCGCGGAACTGCCGTTGTCCAAGCAGGTGGAAGCGGTGACGGGCAAGCCGCAGCGCACCATCACCATTTTCCAGTTTTGCGACGCGGTCACGGCCAAGGAACTGATCGACATGAGCATGGACTTTGCCATCTACATGCCGTGTCGTATCTCGATGATCGAGGATGCCGACGGCAAGGGCTGGCTGATCATGCCGGACATCAATGTCGATCTGGTGGCGAAGGAAAAGAATCTGCAACAGGAATTGACTACGCGCATCAAGAAAGTGCGCGAAGGGCTGATCGAGATCATGCAGGCGGGCGCCCACGGGGATTTATAAACCGGTCCCGATTCGAGCGGAACGCCATCCTTCAATCGTAAGAGGCTCGAACCGAGATGCCCGCTTCAAGCGGGCATTTTTATTGCGCGGCGGCCGTTTCCGTGTCGGCCGCGTAGACGAAGGCGTCGGCGAAGAATTCGTCCTCGGGCAGCTTGCGGGTCTTCACGAAACTGTCGCGCGCGTTGTCCACCATGACGGGCGCGCCGCAGGCATACACCTGGTAGCCCGACAGATCGGGAAAATCGGCCAGCACGGCCTCGTGCACGTAGCCGGTCCGCCCCTGCCACTGATCGTCAGGCTGCGGGTCGGACAGCACCGGGATGAAACTGAAGTTCGGCCGCTCGGCCAGCCACTGCTGCGGCAATTCGGCCATGTACAGATCCTTCCGCGAGCGCACGCCCCAGTACAGCACCAGTTCGCGGTCGGTATGTTCGGCAAAGGCGTGTTCGAGCATGCCCTTGATCGGCGCAAAGCCGGTGCCGCCGGCGATGAAGATCATCGGCTTGTCGGAGTCCTCGCGAATGAAGAAGCTGCCGAGCGGACCCTTCAGACGCAGGATGTCGCGTTCCTTCAGGGTGGTGAATACCTGGTCGCTGAACAGGCCGCCCGGCACGTGGCGGATGTGCAGTTCCAGCAGCGCGTCGTCGTGCGGCGGGTTGGCGAGCGAATAGCTGCGCGTCTTGCCGTCCTTCAACTGGAAGTCGATGTATTGCCCGGCGAGAAACTGCAGGCGCTCGTTGGCGGGCAGCTTGATTTTCACCACCATCACGTCGTCGGCCCGCTTCTCCAGCTTTTCCACCCGGCACGGCAGGGTTTTCACCATGATGTCCTTGGCGGCGCCGATTTCCTTGGCCTCGATGACCATGTCGCTCAGCGGTTTGGCACGGCAGAACAAGGCGCGTCCCTGCGTTTTCTCCTCGTCTTTCAGGGCGTTGGCGGAATGCACGCCATAATCGATCTGGCCAGACAGTACCTTGCCCTTGCAGGCGCCGCAGGCGCCGTTGCGGCAGCCATAAGGCAGCGAGAACCCCTCGCGCAGGGCGGCTTCGAGGATGGTTTCGTCGTCGTTGACGGTGAATTGATGCCCACTGGGCTGGACGGTGACCTGGTACGGCATGATGTGCGCTTAGAATGCGAGGATAAACCGGTGGATTATCGCCCGAGTAGGCGGGGTTTTCACCCTTGCAGCGCAAGGGTCACAGGCTGAGGCAATGAAAAAGATCTTGATCGTAGGATTTGGCGACGTCGCCGAGCGACTGGTGGCACGCTACGCCGGCCAGGCCGACTTCATCGGCATGATCCGCCGGCCTGAGCGTGCCGCCGCGTTGCGTGCGTTGGGAGTGACGCCCTATATCGGCGACCTCGATGCGCCTGCCACGCTGAAGCGCCTGCCGCGCGTCGACGGCGTATTCCATTTTGCGCCGCCGCCCAATGAAGGCACGACCGATCCACGCACGGCCCGGCTGCTGCACGCATTGGCCCGGCGCGGCAAGCCGGGCGCACTGGTGTATATCAGCACCAGCGGTGTCTACGGCGATTGCGGCGGCAACTGGGTCAGCGAGACGCGTCCGGTGGCGCCAGTGAACGGCCGTGCCGTGCGGCGGGTGGACGCCGAACGCCAGTTGCGCGCCTGGGGCGAGGTCCTGGGGGTGCAGGTGAGCATCCTGCGCGCACCGGGCATCTACGCCGCCGACCGTCTGCCGCTCGAACGCATCAAGCGCGGTACGCCCGCGCTGATTGCCCGCGACGACAGCTATACCAACCATATCCACGCCGACGACCTGGCGCGTCTGGCGTGGGCGGCGCTGTTCCGGGGACGCGCGCAGCGCGTCTACCATGCGGTCGACGCGCATCCGCTGAAGATGGGGGACTGGTTCGACAGCTGTGCCGACGCCTTCGATCTGCCGCGGCCGCCCCGCGTGAACCGCGCCGAAGCGGAAAAGGTATTGTCCGAAGCGCTGCTGTCGTTCCTGCGCGAGTCGCGCCAGTTGTCGAACGCGCGCACCACGCGCGAGTTGCGGCTGAAATACCGTTATCCGACTTCGGACGACCTGCTGCGCGAAATCCGGCAGGCGTACCCTGAAGGGCACAAGTACCCTGAAGGGCATCAACGCGGCCAGATGAAACTGTTTTGAACGATCCGGTTCAGCGCAGCAGGTCGTCCGGTTCCCGCTTGAACTCGCCTTCCAGCACATCGTCGTTTGCCGGACGCATCGGGTCCGCCTTGCGGCCGGCCCAGGTGCCCGGGATCAGCAGCAGCACGAGTGCGATGGCATCGCTGATGAAGCCGGGGAAGACAAGCAGGCCGCCCGCGAGGAGAATACGGCCGCTGGCGAAGAGGGAGGCCAGGGGATGTGTGCCCGACTGCAGCGAAAACAGCAGGCGCGGCCCCCAGACGGCGCGTTCGATGCGGATCAGCATGATCCCGGCAACGGCCGCCAGCAGCAGCCACAGCAGTACCCAACTACCGATGGCATGGGCCACCCAGAAAATACCGATGGCCTCCAGAACCGGAAACGACAGGAGCAGTAGCACAATCCAACCAAAGCGCATGACATGGAACCTTTGTTAATCTTGACGAATGTACCCGATGTTGCGGATGCCGAGAAACTGGCGCACGCATTGGTCGAAAGCCGCGCGGCGGCATGCGTGAACGTTTTGGCGGCGTGCCGCTCCATCTACCGTTGGCGGGGTGCGGTGGAAACGGCCGACGAAATCCCGCTGCTGATCAAAACCACCGCGGCACACTACCCGCTGGTCGAGTCGATCGTCCGCGCGCACCACCCCTACGACGTACCTGAACTGATTGCCGTACCGATAACACATGGCCTGCCCGCTTATCTCGACTGGGTGGCCAAGGAGACTGAAAAGCATGATTAAGTGGATTCGTTTGCTGAGCGTACTGTTTGCACTTGGGGGCGCGTTCGGGCATTTTCCAGTGGCCCACGCCGAAGATTTTCTTGACCCCGAAGCGGCGTTCAAGTTCTCGGCACGTGCGCTGGACGCCAATACGCTGGAAGCGCGCTGGCAGATCGCCGACGGCTACTACATGTATCGCGACAAGTTCAAGTTCGAGGTCGACGGCGCCACGCTGGGCACGCCGCAACGGCCTGCAGGCAAGGTGAAGCACGACGAGAACTTCGGCACGGTCGAGACCTACCGCAAGGATGTGCGGATCGCATTGCCGATCCAGCGTGCCGCGGGCGTCACGTCGGTGACCCTGAAAACGGTGTCGCAGGGTTGCGCGGATGCCGGTCTCTGTTACACCCCGCAAAGCGAAAGCGTCACGATCAAGCTGCCCGCGGCCGTCGCCGCTGTGGCGGCCCTGCCTGCGGCCAGCGCGGCGGCTTCCGCGCCCTCCGCGCTGGATCGTTTGCGCAGCCTGGGCGGCGATACCGGCATGCCGCAACTCCTGCCGCCGGACGAGGCTTTCCTGGTCAAGGCCGCCATGCCGGATGCGCAGACGGTCAAGCTGGACTATGCGCCGACAGCCAACACCTACCTGTATCGCGACAAGCTCGCCTTCGTCGTCAAATCGCCGGCCGACATCAAGATCACGCGTGTCGACACGCCTGCGGGCGACATCAAGGACGACCCGAGTTTCGGCCGTACCGAGGTATATCACCATAATTTTTCCGCCAGCCTTGTGCTGTCACGCGCGCTAAGCGGCAACGAAACCCTGGTTCTGGCCGCAACCTGGCAGGGCTGCAATGAGGCGGTCGGCGTCTGCTATCCGCCGATCAAGCACGACTTTTCCCTGGCGGCGGGCGGGGCGGCTGCGCCCGTTGCGACGACTGACCGGGTTGCCTCGCCGGCCGGACCCGTTGCGGCCGAATCCGATACCTCGAAGATCGAGCGGGTGCTGAAGGGCGGCAGTTTCTGGGCGGTCGTTGCCACCTTCTTCGGCTTCGGTCTGCTGCTGGCGCTGACGCCGTGCGTGTTCCCGATGATCCCGATCCTCTCGGGCATCATCGCCGGACAGAACAAGGAGCTGACCAAGGCCAGCGGCTTCCTGCTTTCGCTCGCCTATGTGCTGGGCATGGCCATCACCTACGCGCTGGCCGGCGTGGCGGCGGCCCTGTCCGGCACACTGCTGTCGAATGCCCTGCAGAACCCGTGGGCGCTCGGCATCGGCGCCGGCATCTTCGTGCTGCTGGCGCTGTCGATGTTCGGCTTCTTCGAACTCCAGCTGCCGAGCTTCATCCAGAGCAAGTTCTCCGACGCCTCCAACAAGATGAAGGGCGGCAACTTCGTCGGCGTCTTCGTCATGGGCGCGCTGTCGGCCGTGATCGTCGGCCCCTGCGTGGCGCCGCCGCTCGCCGCCGCGCTCGCCTTCATCGCGCAGACCGGCAACACGACGCTGGGTGGCGTCGCGCTGTTCGTGCTGGCACTGGGCATGGGAGTGCCTTTGCTGCTGGTGGGCCTGTCGGCGGGTGCGCTGCTGCCGCGTGCCGGCGGCTGGATGAACGCGGTGAAGTATTTCTTCGGCGTGATGATGCTGGCGATCGCCATTTATCTTATTTCGCCCATCATCCCCGCCTGGATCAACATGCTGCTGTGGGCCGTGCTGCTGATCGCATCCGCGATCTACCTGCACGCGCTCGACCCGTTGCCGGAGAAAGCTTCTGGCTGGAAGCGTTTGTGGAAGGGATTCGGCGTGGTGCTGCTGGTCGGCGGGCTGTCTATCATTCTCGGTATGCTGGCGGGCAGTCGCGACCTGTTGCAGCCGCTGGAGATCTACAAGGGCAGCGTCTTCAAAGGCGGCGCAGGCGGCGTTGCGATGGCGGCCGAGCAGGAGGGGCTGGCATTCGAGAGAGTGAAGAGCGTCGCGGAGCTCGATACCCGACTGGCCGCGGCCAAGGCCGAGGGCCGGGCGGTCATGCTCGATTTCTATGCGGACTGGTGCGTGTCATGCAAGGAAATGGAACACCTGACCTTCAGTGATCCCAAGGTGCAGGCCCGCCTGCACAAGATGGTCCTGCTGCAGGTCGACGTCACGGCCAATACCGATGCCGACAAGGCCTTGCTGAAACGCTTCAACCTGTTCGGGCCGCCCGGCCTCATTTTCTGGGATGGCACGGGCGCGCAGTCGGACTACAAGGTGATCGGTTTCGAAAAGGCGGACAAGTTTCTCGCCAGTATCAATTCGGCACTCGGCCAGTAAGCTTGCCAGCCCCTGAAGCCCTGCGAGTTTGCGCCCGCAGGGCTTCTCGCTTTATGGCTGGCGTCGCAATACCGCGATAGCGTCGAGCAAAGGTGTGACGACAGGCTGGATCTTGCGCCGCATCAGCGAGCCGATAGCCGTGGTCTTGAGGAAGATCGGTCGCACCGTGTCGGCATCCACCGCAGCCAGTGCGTCCAGCGCCGCGCAGTCCGTTTCGAATTGTGGCGCGGCAGCGAGCAATGCGGTACGTGCGGCGGCACGCGAGGCCTCATCCGCCTGGCGAAGCGGCGCGCACCAGCCGGCCAGCGCATTCAGCGTGTGGTTCACGACTTCCTGGATTTCCGGGCGGTCGAGAATGGTCGCGGTGGTGGCGAGGAAGGTTTGTCCTTGTCCCGACAAGGCCTTGTCGAGCATCGTGCTGTAGGGATTGCCGGCGAGCTGTGGAACGCTGGCGTAGTCGGCCCGCGCAGGGCGTGGGCTGGGCAGGTCGTCCGGCTGCAGCTCGAGAAAGGCCACGTAATAGGAGTTGCGGCTGTTGCCGCGTTTCCAGATCGACAGCCGTTCGGCGTCGCTGAGTACGCCGGAGTACAGCATCACCGCGACGGTATCGAGAATGCCGACGTCGTCCTCGTGCAGGAAGGCGAGATGCTCGACCAGAAACTCGGCCAGCGTGCGTCCCATGCTGCCCTGGCACACGACATCGCGCATCAGCATCAGCCGTGCGTTCTCGATGGTCGGCATGCACCACCAGGCGTAACGCGCCAGCTCGTCGGTGAGTGCAGGCGAGTGCACCACCGCGACGACCGCTTCCTCTTCGGCGATCAGCAGCAACTGCGCCAGATGCTGGGTCGACAGTCCAGCCTGCGATTGCCGTGTCCAGCGCGTCAGATGCACCGGATAGCCGCCGGGCGAACCCAACGCATGGCCGGATAGCATCTCGCGCACGCGTTTCAGGTAGCGGTCGGAACGCTCGGTGGGCTTGAGCGGCACGCTGGCCTCGCCCTGCGGCGTCAACGCCCACAGCGTCATGTTCGACTCGTCGATGCGGACGGCCTTGAGTTCGGTGTTGAAGAGAACGTTGAGGCGCAGTTCGTCTTCCGGGGACAGTTCGTCGTTCATAGTGTCTTGAATACTTCGCGCGCCGCGCTGATCGTGGCGTCAATGTCCGCGTCGCTGTGTGCGGCGGAGACGAAGCCCGCCTCGAACGCCGACGGCGCGAGATAGATACCGTGATCGAGCATGGCGTGGAAGAAGCGGTTGAACTTCTCCTTGTCGCATTGCATCACCTCGGCGAAGCTCGTCGGCGGCTTGGCCGCAAAATACAGGCCGAACATGCCGCCGACCGAATCGGCGCAGAAGGTGACACCGGCGTCTTTTGCGGCGGCGGAGAGGCCCTTCACCAGTTTCTCGGTGTGGGCGGCGAGTGCCGTGTAGAAACCTGGCACGGACACCGCTTCCAGTGTGGCGAGGCCAGCCGCAACGGCGACCGGATTGCCGGACAGCGTGCCGGCCTGATACACCGGGCCGGTTGGTGCCAGCGCGTCCATCACGTCTGCGCGGCCGCCGAAGGCACCCACCGGCATACCGCCGCCGATCACCTTGCCAAGCGTAGTCAGATCCGGCTTGATGCCGAGCAGTTTTTGCGCGCAGCCGAGGTCGACGCGGAAGCCGGTCATCACCTCGTCGAAAATCAGGAGCGAACCGTGCGCATCGCATAGCCGGCGCATCGTGGCCATGAACCCGGCGGTCGGCTTGACCAGGTTCATGTTGCCCGCGAAAGGTTCGACGATGATGCAGGCAATCTCCTTGCCGATCTCGGCGAAAGTGCGCTCGAGCCCGGCGACGTCGTTGTAGTCCAGCACGATCGTCTGCGCCGCAACTTCCGGTGGCACGCCGGCCGAAGTCGGGTTGCCGAAGGTGAGCGCGCCGGAACCGGCCTTCACCAGCAGGAAGTCGGCGTGGCCGTGGTAGCAGCCCTCGAACTTGATGAACTTGGAACGGCCGGTGAAGCCGCGCGCGAGACGGATCGCGCTCATGGTCGCTTCGGTGCCGGACGACACGAGACGTACCTTCTCGATGCTCGGCAGCAACTGTGTGATGCGGGTGGCGATGGTGAGTTCGGCCTCGGACGGTGCACCGAACGACAGGCCGTTGGCGGCGGCGTCCTGCACCGCCTTGACCGTACCGGGATGGGCGTGGCCAAGAATGGCCGGCCCCCAGGAGCCGACGTAGTCGATGTATTCGCGGCCGTCGGCGTCCCACACGCGCGAGCCCTTGGCGCGGCTGAAGAATACCGGGGTGCCGCCGACGCTCTTGAAGGCGCGCACTGGCGAATTCACCCCGCCGGGGATGACTTTCTGCGATTGTTCGAAAAGTTGTTCGTTGCGGGTCATGATTCGATTCACTCTTCAGATTCGGTTGCAAATAATTGATTGAGGTCGTGCGCGGCGGTCCGGATGTCGGGGGCGTCGAACAGAGTCGACAGCACGGCCAGACTGTCGGCACCGGCGTCCAGCAGTTGCGGTGCGTTGGCCAGCGTGATGCCGCCGATGGCGACCAGCGGCACCTGGATGACTGCCGTGGCGTCGCGCAGCAGGTCGAGGCCGGCGCGCGGCGCGGCCGGCTTGGTGGGCGACGTAAAGAAACTGCCGAAGGCCACATAGTCGGCGCCAGCGGCCTGGGCCGTCAGCGCAAGCTCGAGGCTCTGGTAACACGATGCGCCGATGAATTTGTCGCGGCCGAGGATGATGCGCGCCTCGCGCAGGCTGCCGTCGTCGCGTCCCAGGTGCACGCCGTCGGCGTCCGTCAGGTCGGCCAGCCGCAGGTCGTCGTTGACGATCAGCGGCACGTCGAAGCGGCGGCACAACGCGATCAGTTCGCTGGCCTGCTCATGGCGGCGGGCAACGTCGCCAGATTTGTCGCGGTACTGCACGGCCGCGACGCCGCCGGCGAGCGCCGCCTCGACCTGCGTCAGCAGCTGCGCGGTGTCGGCGGTTTCGGCGGTGAGGGCGTAGATGCCGCCCGGGAATTCATGCATGGCAAGAATCAGGCATTGCCTTCGGCCTGCCCGTCCTGCGCCCAGAAGAAACGCTCGGGAATGTATTGGCCCATGCCGGGTCGGAACGCAGCCTTCAGGGATTCATAGGTGAAGTTCTGCGCGTCGCGTACCGCCTGGGGGACGTCCTGGCCGTAGGCCAGGGCGGCGGCGATGGCCGAGGCAAGCGTGCAGCCTGAACCGTGGTAGCTGCCGGGCAGGCGGTCCCAGGCGTCGGTCTGCACGTGGCCGTCGGCGTCGTACAGGCTGTTCAACACGCGCGGCGTCGCCTCGTGGGTGCCGGTGACGAGGACATACTCGCAGCCGAGATCGGTCAAATGCTTGGCGCAAGCGGCGAGGTCCATGTCGTCCTCGTCCGATTCGAACAGCGCCAGCCGCCGCGCCTCATGGCTGTTCGGCGTGAGGATGCTGGTCTGCGGAATCAGCAGGTCGCGCATGGCGGCGATCATGTCGTCATTGGCGAGTTCGTCGCCGCGCCCGGAAGCCAATACCGGATCGAGGATGACCGGAATATCCGGATAGTCGGCCAGGATTTCGGCGATCACCGCGATCGATTCGGCGCTTCCCAGCATGCCGAGCTTGAACGCGGCCACCGGTACGTCTTCCAGCAGCATGCGCGCCTGGTCGGCGACCCATTCGGCGTCGATCACCAGGATCTCGTCCACGCCGGCGGTGTCCTGCACCGTGAGGGCGGTGATCACCGACAAGGGATGGCAGCCCATGCTGGCCAGCGTCAACAGGTCAGCCTGGATGCCTGCGCCGCCGGTCGGGTCGGACGCGGCGAAACTGAGCACCAGCGGCGGCGTGGGCTTGGGAGCGAAAATAGGCGGCATGGCGTCACTGCTTTAAAATCAATCTCCAATTTTAGCTGATTCCCTCCAAGAGCCTATTCCAGCAGAAATCATGCCCCGCGTTGAGACCAGGATCGGCGTCCGCTGCGTTGCGGTGTTGCAGGTGACTCATGGAGAATGATCCCACTTCGCCCCCGTGCCTTGCGCTGCATCCCGCAGACAGCCGGCGCGGGGCATGATTTCTACTGAAATAGGCTCTACACCCATGTCCGAAACCCCTGAATACAAAAGCTGGATGTGCCTGATCTGCGGCTACATCTACCACGAGGAAACCGGTGCGCCCGAGGATGGGATTCCACCCGGCACGCGCTGGGAAGATGTGCCGATCAATTGGACATGCCCGGATTGCGGCGCACGCAAGGAAGATTTCGAGATGGTGGCGTTCTGAAATTCGGATTCGTCATCTGTCCGCTCAAGTAAAGCGTCGGGATGGGCGATAGTTACGTTGGCCTATCGAATCCCACTTCGGACAGAGTGGGATACTATATGGCGCCCCTGTCAATGGTACGGTAAGACAAAAAACGGGGTACATATAAATCAGGAGACGATAATGATGATGCGGTGGATGACAACGTGGGTTCTGTTTGTTTTCTCAACAAGCGTATGGGCGATTTCCCCTTATCTCCAAGGCGATTCGGTAAAGGGAGGGAACGTGCAGGCGGCAGCGACGGCTGTCGAGTCCAAGCTCAAGGCCGGTGGTTTCAAGGTGGTCGGCAAGTATTTCCCCAAAACTCTGGCGGGGTATGGCGTGGTCATCGCCACCGACGAGGCCATGCTCGACGAAGTGGGGTCGGTAGGGGGGAATGCCATCCTGGGGGCGGCGATCCGCGTGGGCGTGGCCGCGGACGGCAGTGTGGCGTACACCAATCCCGACTATTGGTATCGTGCCTATTTCCGCAAGGCCTTCGCCAAGAAGGAAGACGCAGTCAAGGCCCTGCAGGCGCGCCTGCAGGATGCACTGGGCGCCGGCAAGGGCCTGGGCGGTGACGAATCGGCCAGCAGTCTGGCCAACTACCGCTACATGATCGGCATGGAGCGCCTCGATTCGTCAAAGAACAAGCTGGCCGAATATGGCAGCTTTGCCGAGGCGCTGAAAACCGTGCGCGACAATCTGGCCAAAGGCGTGGGCAAGACGGCCAAAATCTACGAAGTCGTGATGCCCAATCGCAAGCTGGCCGTATTTGGCGTGGCGATGAACGATGGCGAGAACAGCGACGGCGACTGGATCAAGAAAATCGACATGCAGAACAATATCGCCGGCCTGCCTTACGAGATTTATGTGGTCGACAAGGAGGTGGAGTCGCCGCATGGCCGTTTCCGTATCGCGCTGGCGTTTCCGGATGTCGGGATGGGGCAGTTCATGCGGATTTCCTCCTTGCCCAACACCATTCTCGAAACCATGAGTGCGGTGGCCGGGGTGGAGAAAAAATCCAGCGGGGACGCCTGGCAGCAATAAAGTATTGATTCCAGGACGGAAAAAAGGGCGTTGCATTGCAACGCCCTTTTTGTTGCCTGCCCGATCCTCAATGCGCATGCACTAAAGAAGCGCGGACCGGTGCCGTAATGTTTACCACACAGGGGGGGGTGGCACGTGCCGTTCCCCCGATGACCCTGCTGGAGAAACGTGTGGATAACGAAGCATTAAAAGGCGTCAAGGTGATGGTCATCGATGACAGCAATACCATACGCCGCAGCGCGGAAATCTTCCTGAACCAGGCGGGCTGCGAAGTCATCCTGGCGCAGGACGGTTTCGACGCGCTGGCCAAGATCACCGACCACGAGCCGGACGTGGTGTTCGTCGACATCATGATGCCGCGACTCGACGGCTACCAGACCTGCTCGCTGATCAAGCGCAATGCCAAGTACCGCACTACGCCCGTCATCATGCTGTCGTCCAAGGACGGGCTGTTCGATCGGGCACGCGGCCGCATGGTGGGATCCGATGAATACCTGACCAAGCCGTTTACCAAGGACACATTGCTCACGGCGGTGCGTGAGCATACGTGTGCAGGCGCTTAATTTTTTTCTAGGAGCATAGATTATGGCGATCAGCCGAATTCTGGTTGTGGATGATTCTCCCACCGAGCGCTTTTTCCTGTCCGAGTTGCTGGTCAAGAACGGCTATCTGGTCAGCATGGCCGAAAGCGGCGAGGAAGCTGTCGCCCAGGCCAAACAGACCCTGCCCGACCTGATCGTGATGGACGTCGTCATGCCCGGCATGAACGGCTATCAGGCGACCCGCATGATTACCAAGGAAGATGCGACCAAGCATATCCCGGTCATCATGTGCACCACCAAGGGCCAGGAAACCGACAAGGTGTGGGGCATGCGCCAGGGCGCGAAAGCCTACCTGGTGAAGCCCGTGAAGCCGGAAGACCTGCTGTCGCAAATCAAGGCTTTGGGCTAAGCACACCGCCATGGCCAAGAAATTCAATCTGCGCGAATTTCAGACCCAGCTTTCGCAGCAGTTGCAGGCGGCGGCCAGCCGCGACAACTCCGGCTCCCGGCTGGGTTTTCGCGTGGGCGACGTGAACTGGCTGGTGAGTCTGTCCGATACGGAGGAAGTGATCCCGGTCCCTCCCATCGTCAAGGTTCCTGGTGCGTGCCGATGGTTTCGCGGCGTCGCCAACATCCGCGGCAACCTGTTCGCCGTGAGCGACTTTGCCGATTTCATGGGGCAGGGTGTGACACCCGATCACGCCGATTGCCGCCTGCTGATCCCGCATCATGATTTTGGTGTCAATGCGGCCTTGCTGGTGCGCAACACCCTGGGGTTGAAGAACATCAACCGTTACCAGCCGAGCAGTGCACGCGCAGCGCATCCATGGGTCGCGCGCCACTATGCGGACGAGACAGGAGCCGACTGGTGCGACATGGACTTCGGACAATTGCTCGGCAATGCCGAGTTCCTCAAGGTCGAAGCACCGATCGGCAATTGATCGATCATTAAAACCGGGCGCACAGGCGCCGATACAAGTGGAAGGATTGGAGCGATGAACATGGCAATCACGATGAATGGCCTCAAGGGGCTGGCGGGCCGCATGACGGGCAGGGCCGGAACCGAACACACCACCCTGATCATGCAGACCGTGCGCAAGCTGGCTGATAAGGAGCCCGGCAAGGCGCCCCTGATCGGCAGCTTGCCCGTCGAAAAGCAATATCTCTATACCGGCGGCACCCTGATCATCTCCCTGCTGCTGGCAGCCGGCTTCACCATCTACAGTTCCCTTCAGCTCGACAACCGCACGGGTTATGAAACGCGCGCGGGTGAGCTGAAAGTGTTGTCGCAGCGCCTGCCGCTGACCGCCCAGCAGTCTGTCCTGGGTAATGCCGCAGCCTTCAAGAAGCTGGCGGCGGGGAAAGCCTCGTTCGAGGCGACGCTGAAGGGCTTGAGCGAAGGCGACGATGCCGTGCCTGCATCCACGGGTGCGGCGCGCGCGACGCTGGAGAAGATCGAGGCGCAATGGAAGACGTTCAATCCGCAGGTCGCGCAGATCCTGGCGCAGCAGAAAAACCTGGTGGCGATGAGCGTCAGTATCAAACGCATTAACGACCTAAGCGTCGACTTGCAGGAAGTGGCCGAGCAGCTTGCCAGCCAGCTAGCCGATTCCGGTGCCGGCGTGCGCGAAGTATCGCGTGCCAACCATCTGGTCATGTTGAGCCAGCGTCTGCCGAAAAACGCCAACCTGCTGTTGTCGGCCGAGTTGATCGACCCTGCCGTGGTGATGCAGTTGGAGAAAGACACGACGTCGTTCCGCGATACTGTGCAGGCATTGATGGCGGGCGGGGCCAGCCGCAACGAGAACAGCATGGCGACGCTGGAAGACCTCGGCAGCAACATGGGTGACATGGTCGAGGTGGTCGGCTCCGTTCTGGCCAATACGCAGCCGCTGCTGCAGGCCAAGGTGTCGGCCAAGAACCTGTTCACCGGCAGCGACACGTTGTTGGCGAATACCGATCAGCTGTCGAAGGACTATCAGTCCGTCGGGGGTGCCGGCTATCTGCTGGCCGCACTGTTCGGCCTGCTGGCGATCGGTTCGTTGGTGATGCTGGGGTTGGTCAACATCAACGAGACCAAGTCGCGGGCGCGCAGAAGCGAAGAAGAGAACGGCCGCAACCAGGAGGCGATCCTACGTCTGATGGACGAACTGGGCGAACTGGCCGAAGGCAACCTCACCATCAACGCCAGCGTGACCGAAGACATCACCGGCGCGGTGGCCGACTCGATCAACTACACGGTCGAGGAATTGCGTACCCTGGTGCGCGGGATCAACAATGCCGCGCAACAGATGGACCAGGCAGCCAGCCAGGCGGGCCAGGTGTCCGATTCGCTGCAGCAGGCGGCGCGCCGTCAAACCGTGGAAATCGAAGGGACCTCGGCTGCGGTGGTGAGCCTGGCGCAGTCGGTGCAACAGGTGTCGGGCAACGCCGCCGAGTCTGCCCGTGTGGCCGAACAGTCATTGGCTGCCGCCGAGAAGGGTCAGCAGGCGGTGGCCAACGCCATTGCCAGCATGAACGGCCTGCGCGAACAGATCCAGGAAACGTCAAAGCGAATCAAGCGCCTTGGCGAATCCTCGCAGGAAATCGGCGAAATCGTCGAACTGATTTCCGACATTACCGAACAGACCAACGTGCTGGCGCTCAACGCCGCCATCCAGGCGGCATCCGCGGGCGAAGCCGGTCGTGGTTTCTCGGTGGTGGCGGAAGAAGTGCAGCGGCTGGCGGAACGTTCGGCCGATGCGACCAAGCAGATCGCAGCGATCGTGAAGACCATTCAGTCGGATACCCACGACACGGTGGCGGCGATGGAAGTCTCGACCCAGGGCGTGGTCGAGGGCGCCAAGCTGTCCGATGCCGCGGGCCAGACGCTGGCCGAGATCGGCGACGTGTCGAAGAAGCTGGCCGGGCTGATCGCCGACATTTCCTCGGCCACTCAGAGCCAGGCGGAGTCGACCGCCAAGGTGGCCGAAACCATGCAGGACATCAAATCCATTTCGGCGCAGACCAGCAGCGGTACGCAGCAGACCGCCGAGTCGATCGGCGGCATGAAGCAGCTGGCACAGGATCTCAAGAATTCGGTTGCAGGCTTCAAGCTCGCCTGATCGGACTGAACGCGTAGACAAGCGGTCAACGACCCCAGGCCAAGCATACAACGTCAGGAACACACACCATGAGCGCCTTACTCGATTACGATACCGGCCCGTTGAACTGGGTGCGCGGAGACATCGACGCCGCCCTGCAAGCCGCCCTCGGGCGCGTGCAGGCCTACAGCGTGGATGCCGATCTCACCAATGCCCTGCGCCTGGCAGCCGACGACGCGCACCAGGTGACCGGCGCGCTCCGCATGGTGGGCCTCGAAGGTGCGGCCACGCTGGCGAGTGCGCTCGAATCCGCGCTGGGCGACGTCAACGAAAATCGCCTGCAGGCGAACGACGAGGTGCTGCGCGCCTTGCGCAATGCCATCGAAGGCCTGCAGCGCTGGGTCAAGGACCTGGCTGACGGGCGCGGCAGTGGCGAACTGGCGCTATTTCCCCTCTACAAGCGTCTGCGCGAGTTGCAAGGTGCGGAGCGGGTATTCGAAGGCGAACTGTTTTTCCCTGACCTGCGCACGCGGGCGCATGCCAAGGCGGCCAACGATGCCATGACACAGGAGATGCTGGCAGCGGAAGTCAAGACTGCGCGCGGCTTGTTCCAGCGCGGCCTGCTGGCCTTCCTGCGCAATGTCGAGGCCGAGCAGGGATTGAAGCGGATGCGCGATGCGCTGGCCGCGATCGAACGCATTGCACCGTCGCAAGCCTCGCAAACGTTCTGGTGGGCCTGCGTCGGTTTTGTCGACAGCCTCATCGCGCACGGGGTCGAGGCCGATTTCCATGTCAAACAGCTGCTGGCCCGCGTCGACCTGCAGATGCGTCGCCTCATGGAAGGCTCGCCGCAAGTGGCCGAACGCCTGCTGCGCGATGCCTTGTTTTTCGTGGCAAAAAGCCAGACTCTGGATGGGCGCGCTGCCGAAGTCCGGGCGACGTTTGGCCTCGATCGCTACCTGCCCGGCCGTGGCATGCTCGATCCCGAGGCGCTGGCACGCATGCGCCCGGTCCTGGATGCCCTGCAGGCAAGTCTCAAGGCGGCACGCGATAGCTGGCACGCCTATGTGGAAAGCGACGCCGGCCAGTTGCCGCAGTTCCAGACACACCTCGAACGCATGCTGCCGCAGGCCCAGGCGTTGGAAGCCAGCAAGCTGAAACCCCTGCTGGACGAATTGGCCGCCGCCGCTGCCGCACGGGCCGTGCGCGAGGGCGAGGCACGCGAGCAGATGGATCTGGAGATCGCAGCCACGCTGCTGTTCATGCAGAACGCCGTCGATCAGGAAGACGTCCTGCACAGTGATTTTGCGGCTCGCGCGGAAGGCCAGCAGGCGCGTCTGCTGGCCTTGATCGAAGGTCGGGAGATGCCGGCTGTCGTCGTGGACGCCAATAGCCAGCGCGAAGCCGAACGCGACATGCTGGTGCATATGGCGCAGGAAGTTGGTCAGAATCTGAAGCAGATGGAAGACGCACTGGACGCCTTCTTCCGCGATGCGGGCGAACGCGAGGCGCTGGCGGGCGTGCCCGCGCTGGCACAGCAGGCGCAGGGCGCGTTGACCATGCTGGAATTACCCGACGCTGCAGGTCTGCTGGGTGCGGCGACCGCGACGGTACAAACGTTTGTCGAGGAAGGCTACCCTGACGAAGCGACCCAGCAACGTCTGGCCGATGCATTCTCCAGCCTCGGTCTGTATATCGAATCCTATTGCGCCGGCCGTGCCGACGCCGCCAGAATCCTGCGGCCCGTGCTGATCGAGTTCGGCGTGATCGATCCCGACAGCGCTGACGACAGCGCATTCGACGACACCGTCGAATCGGGCCTGCCCGCTCGCAAAACCGAAGTACAGGAAAATTATCTTGAGTGGCGCGATCAACCCGACGACGCCACAAAAAAAAAATTCCTTGATGCCCTGACCGAACTCAGCCGCGACGCCGAACTGATCGACGACGCCACGCTGAAACAGCAGACCCGTGCGGCGCTCGATGCCTGCCGCGATGCAATGGAAGCCCCGCTGGCACTCGATGCCGACGTGGCTGCCCTGACCGGCCTGCCGCTGCCCGAACGGGTTGCGATCGACATGCCCGTGGCGCTTGAGGACGAGGCCGAAGCGACACTGCCGGCGATTGATCTGCGTACGGATGACGCATTCGACAATGGCGTGCCGAATGAGGCGCAAGCCGACGAAGCAGCAGTATCCGCATACGCCGCAATCATCGAGACGGTACAGCCGGCTGTAACTGAAGCAGCCTTAGCGGCGGAAACCGGTTCGCCTGGCGACGATGCACCCGGCGAAACCCTGCTTCACGTGACGATTCCCGAAGGATCCGAAGCGGAACTGCTGGATATCTTCCTGGAGGAAGCCAATGAGGTGCTGGCAGCCATGGGCGAGGCCAGTGAAGCCTGCCAGGCCAATCCCGACGACCAGGCTGCCCTGACCGTCATCCGCCGTGGCTTCCACACGTTGAAAGGCAGTGGGCGCATGGTGGGCCTGGACGAACTGGGCGAAACCGCGTGGCGTCACGAGCAGTTGATGAACGGCTGGCTGGCCGAGAACAAACCAGCCAGTGGCGACTTGTTGCGCCTGGTAGGACGTGCACGCGGGGTCTTCCAGGACTGGGTGAACGCCCTGCAGAACAATCAATCTGCGAGCTTGCCGGTTCCAGCCTTGCTGGCGGCGGTCGATCGTGTCGCACAGGGACAAGCTCTGGATGTGACGCCCGTTCCGGTTGCTGCGCCGCCCGAGCCGGTTGTCGAAACGCCGGCTGCGAATGCGCCGGCCTCGCCTGAAACGGTTGCAGAAGCCGATCTGTTGGCTGAAACCGGGACGGTAGGGGAAACCGAAGAAGCGGCAGCCGTGCCGGAAGGCGAGGCGGCGGCCTCAATCGAGATGGACGTTGCGGCCGATGCCGAAGCGGAAAGCGATTGGCTGGCCTTGTCAGCGGTCGAGCAAGAGGACGCTGTCGCCGCACTGGAAAATGGTGCGACGGATGATGCCGGGGCCGCTACCGCTGACACGCCAGTCGAGTTGATCGAACAGGCCGGCTGCGAGGCGCGTGCCGATGCTGCACCGATCACGGTGGACGAAGTCCAGCCTGAAGCCGAAGTCGTCCGCGTTGAACTGCCTGCGCTGAACGTTGGCGCGATCATTGAATATGCGGTTGCCCCCGCAGTGGCGTACGACAGCGATCTGTCCATCCAGGAAGAAATGGCTTCGCCGGACGAAACCCTGGCAGAACCGCCTACCGCCGTACAAGAGCATTCCGCCCCGCTCGATGAGGCGCTCCCTGCGGAGCCGCCCATGCCGGACGAAATCTGCATCGGGCCGGTTTGCCTCTCCGCCGGGCTTTACGAAATTTTCATGACCGAAGCCCACCAGCGGCTGGCCGTGCTGACGGAAGAGGCCGAGCGTCACGCCGAAGCCGAACACAGTTCGGTCAGCGAGCATGCGCGACGCGCGATCCACACGCTGGGTGGCATTGCAGGGACTGCCGGCATCACTGCCCTGTCGGATCTGTCGCATGCCTTCGAGCAGTATTGGAACCGCTTCGTGCATGTGCCCATGCCGACTTCGCATCTCTCACTGGTCCAGGATACCGTTGCGCGCCTGCACGAGATGATTGCAAGCATCGAGAAGGGACACCTGCCCGATGCGGCAAACGACCTGATCGCAACGTTGGGCGAACTGGAGGATGAACAGACATCGTTGATGTCCGACGCGGTGCCCGCTCCAGCCCATGAGGAAACGGGCGAGGTGAACGTGCCGTCCGCCGAGAGCCAGGAACTGGACGTGCCGTCCGAGCCGGAGCGCGTTGCCGAGCCGGCCGCCGCCGTTCAAGCCGAAACGACGCCCGCCCTGCCGGATATCAGTACGCTGGTCCCTGACATCAAACCTACGGCACCGGCACCGGTATTCGAACGGCGCGAAGTGGCCGATGAAATCGACCAGCAGCTGCTGCCGATCTTCCTCGAGGAAGCCGATACGCTGGTGCCGGATACCAGCGCGCAACTCCGTGCGTGGAAAGAGGCGCCCGCCGACACAGGCCCGCGCGACGCGCTCCGCCGCAACCTGCATACCATCAAGGGCAGTGCGCGCATGGTCGGTGCGATGCGCCTGGGCGAACTGACTCACGTGATGGAATCGCGCGTGATCGCCGTGATCGAGGGCCATCTGGCAGCAAGCCACGACGTGTTCGATACGCTGGAAGCCCAGCTCGACCGGCTGGCCGATGCCGTGGAACACCTGAAACAGGGCGATCTTGCGCCGGCACTCGAGGATGCGCCCGCCCCGCTGGAAGCGCCGGTCGAACCGGTGCTGGGTCGGGCCGATCCTGCGGCTGCAGCGACGGCCGACCCGCTTGCGCCTGCGACACCGGTCACGCGCGAAAGCAATGCCCTGACGCTGCGTGTGCGGGCCGATTGGGTCGACCGCATGGTCAACCAGGCTGGCGAAGTGGCGATCGCACGTTCACGTATCGAAAGCGAAGTGTTTGCGTTCAAGCGTCACGTCAACGAATTGTCGGAAGCGCTGGTGCGCCTGCGCGGCCACATCCGCGAAGTCGAGATCCAGGCTGAGTCGCAGATGCAGGCGACGTTCCAGACGCAGGGCGCGGCCGAGGAGTTCGACCCGCTGGAGTTCGACCGCTTCACCCGTTTCCAGGAAGTCACCCGTTTCCTCGCCGAAAGCGTGAACGACATCTCCACGGTGCAACATATCCTTTTGGCCCGCCTGGGCGAGGCGGATGCCGCGCTGATCCAGCAGACGCGGCTGAACCGCGAACTGCAGCAGGATCTGCTGCGAGTCCGCATGGTGCCGCTGTATTCAGTGGCCGAGCGCCTGTATCGGACCGTGCGCCAGACCGCGCGCGACGTCGACAAGCGCGCCCAGCTTGACATCCAGGGCGGCGAACTCGAAATCGACCGCTCGGTGCTGGAGAAGGTGACCGCGCCGCTGGAGCACTTGCTGCGCAATGCGCTGGCGCATGGCATTGAAGATCCCGAGGTGCGTCGGGCGGCGGGCAAGGCCGAGTTTGGTGAGATCGTGTTGTCGGCGCGCCAGACCGGCAACGAAATGATGCTGACCGTGAAGGACGATGGCGCCGGCCTCAACTATGCGCGTATCCGCGAAAAGGCGGAGGCCAACGGCCTGCTGTTGCCGGGGGTCGAGCCGACCGAGTCGCTGCTGGCGCAGATGATTTTTGCCGCCGGCTTCTCCACCGCCGAAACCGTCAGTCAGGTTGCCGGACGTGGCGTCGGCATGGACGTCGTCAAGAGCGAAATCTCCGCACTGGGCGGCCGTATCGACATCACCTCCACGCCCGGCGCGGGCACCGCTTTCAACATCTATCTGCCGCTCACCCTGGCGATGACGCAGGCGGTGATGATCCAGGCCGCCAAGCACGATTACGCACTGCCGGCCCCCTTGGTGCAGCAGGTGCTGGAACTCAAGCCGCATGATCTGGAGCAGGCCATGGCAGCCGGCGAACTGACGTGGCGCGGTGCGCGTTATCCGTTCTCCTATCTGCCGCATCTGCTGGGCGATACCGAGGCGGTGCACGAGGTGCAGCGCTACAACCCGGTGGTGCTGCTGAAAAGCGGCTCCAGCCAGGCAGCCGTGCTGCTCGACGCGATCGAAGGCACGCGCGAAATCGTGGTCAAGAACATTGGCCCGCAGATGGCGCGCATTACCGGTGTCGCGGGCGCTACCGTACGCGGCGACGGACGCGTGATCCTGATCCTCAACCCGGTGCCGCTGGCATTGCGTTGGGCCAGTTTGCCGCGCAGCGCAGCGGAACGCACGGCGCCAGCCGAGGCTGTGGAAGTCAGCACCGCCCTGCAGCCGCCGCTGGTGCTGGTGGTCGACGATTCGCTCACCGTGCGCAAGATCACCACGCGCCTGCTCACCCGCGAAGGCTTCCGCGTCGACAGCGCGAAGGATGGCGTCGATGCACTGGAAAAGATGCACGACCTGATCCCTGACGTGGTCCTGCTCGACGTCGAGATGCCGCGCATGGACGGTTTCGAGCTGGCGCGCGTCATGCGCAGCGATGCACGCCTGAAGTCGGTGCCGATCATCATGATCACCTCGCGCACGGCGGACAAGCACCGCAACCGTGCGATGGAAATCGGCGTCAACGTGTACCTGGGCAAACCGTATCAGGAGCAGCAGTTGCTCGACTCCATTGCCGAGCAGCTTGGCCAGGAAGCCGCTGTGCCGGCATAACAGCGGGATGCTAGAAAACGGGCGCGCCTGGCGCCCGTTTTTTTTCGCCTAGAGGCGGAGGCCAGCGAGATCGCCGCTGGCCAGCGCGTTGAGCTGCGCGTTGCCTTGCGCCGGATCGTGATGGTAGGTCGTCGTTAGCAGGCGGGCGGCATCCAGCCAGTGGGATTCAGCCGCCTTCACCATTGAGGTCAGACGGGCGGTGTCGCCGCTGCCGAGCCAGGCTTCGTATGCCTGCGGGAGTGCCGGGAACAGGGCGCGGCGCAGCCCGGACAGATTCGCCAGGTAGAAATGCAGCGAACCGATGGCTTCGCGTTCGAGCAGCGTCGGCAGCGTGATCAGGCAGTCGGCCAGATGGTCGCGCACCGCACGCGCCAGCAGTTCGGCATGCCGGGAATTGAGGTGACCGAGCATCGCATTCCAGTCCTCGCCCAGCAGTGATTCCGCGCGCGCCTCGCCGATCTCGTGGAGAATCATCGCCTCGCTCTCCGCTTCGGCCATGCGATCGAGGCCGCGCTCGGTGTCGCGTTCGAAGTCGTAGTGGGCAAACGCGCGGCCCAGCGCCGTGTCCTTTTCCTTCCACTGCCATTCTTCGTACTTGTTCCACAGCAGGCGGCGTACTGCGTCCATGCGCAGGAAGATCGCGCCGCCTCGCATGGCGGCAGGCGGGGCGATCAGGTCGCGCGCATATTCGCAGCCGGCGACCAGTACCTGCACGCCGTCACGCATTTCGGCGCGCTTGAGCTCGGCCAGCACGAAGTGCGGTTTGCGGAAGTGTCCCAGTCCGCTGCTGTAGACCAGCCCTTGCGGGATCAGCGCACGGTTGATGTCGTCGGCCTCGAAAGGGTCGATGCCGGCTTCGTTCAGCGGCAGGGGGGCGAAATCCTCTTCTTCCACCGTATCCCACAGGCTTTCGCGTGCGTTCAGCCAGTCGCCGAGTTCGTCCTTGGGCAGGCGCGCGCCATAGGGGATCTCCATTTCCCAGCGATAGTACTCGCGCATTTCCAGCAGAAAAGTACACATCGTCATGTCGCGCGCGTGGCGGGCGTCGGCGATGGTGCAATTTTTCTGCACCGTGTCGATAAGAGCAGAAAGTTCAAGCATGACGCACTCCTGAAGACAGCTTTATCTGGAGTGTACAAATAAAAACAGCCCATGTAACCGGGCTGTTTTCAGGGGTATTGCAGGCGGCCAGCATGACCAGGCCCACCGGCCGGCCGGCGGACTAGTGGCGGCGGGTGACGCCGAAGAAATTCAGGTCGGCACGCGAACGGCGGGAAAGCTCGAAGCGCGCGGCATCGGCGCCGCTGAATTGTCCCGCAAGCTGGCCATACACCTCGGTTGCCCAGGCCTTGTCGTTGAGTGCGTCGGCGATGCCTTCGGCCCAACGCAGCTTGTCGGCCGGCTTGCTCAAATGGGCGCCGCATTGGGCGTACCATTTTTTCAGCGTCTCGGCCGGGAGTGCGAACCCCTTCAGGCGATCGATGAACTGGATGCAGGCGTCGCCATTCGGGCAGGCGGCCGCAGCGGCCGCATAGAGTTCATCAGCCCGGGCGCTGTTGCCCATGGATGCATACAAGCGGCCGATGTGGGTGAGCGCAAAGTGATCCTTGGCCTGCGCGCGCGCGGCCTCGAGCAGGCGGCCTGCCTCGGTTGCATCCTGCGTCGCGGCGAAGCTTGCTTCGGCAAGTTTGGCGGTATCGTAGACCGTGGCATTCGGGTCCGCCGCCAGTGCGGTTTCGCGCGCGGCGAGGTAGGCGCGTGCCTTGGAGACGCCCAGTTCGCGGTGATGCAGATGCGCGGCGGTGACTACCAAATCCTTGAACGCGATGAAGTCGGTGGCGTTTTCCGCGGCGCGGTCGAGCAGGCGGGAGAGCCAGTCGGTGTCGTCCAGATTCTTGTCTACCGCCAGCATGATGGGCTTGTAGCGCGAGAACTGGTAGCCGGTACCGTCGAGCAGGGTTTCGGCTGCCTCGATCAGCTTGGCGGCGTAGAACGGGTCTTCCAGTTCCAGCCGCACGCGGTCGGCCAGGGCGAGGAATTGCTTGACGCTGGTGGCTTCCTTTTCCAGCTGCTGGAATTCCATATAGCGTGCGTGGTTGGCCTGGCGCTTCTCCAGCTTGATTTTCACACGGGCGAGGCGTTCGGCATCGTCGGCCAGATGCGCTTCCACCGCGGTCACGAGTTTCTGCATTTCGTCCAGCCCGGCCACGGCGTCTTCGGCCTTGTCGAGCAGGGCCGCTGCACCCGGCTTGTCGCCTACGCCGGCCAGGCCTTCGGCGAGCTCGATGTAGTCACCGGTGGCGTTCGCCAGGTCCCCCGCCTTTTTCAGGGCAGACTGCATGAATGCAGTGTCGCCCGCCTGCTTGGCCGACTCGATCAGCGTCTTGGCGGCGCCGAAGTCGGTGGCGCCGGCCAGGGCGCGCTCGTACAAGGCCTTGGCGCGCGCCGGGTCGCCCAGCGTCTTGGTGACTTCGCTGGCCAGCGACAGCAGGTCGGGCACGCTGGAAAGCTTCTCGCCGGCCTTGTTGAAGATTGCCGCGGCGTAATCCTTGTCGAGCAGATGTTCGGCCGAGGCGGCCGCCAGTTTGCTGTATTCGACCGCACGGGAAATTTTCGCTTCGGCCTTTTCCAATATCTTCTTGGCAAACGCGCCGTCGGCGATGACGCGCATCACGTTCTTCGCCAGGTCGATCAGCGGGTCGAGGTTGTTGGTTTCCTTCAGGGCCTTCTCATACGCGCCCACCGCGGCCGTCTTGTCGCCCAGCACCTTGAACTTGGCCTCGGCCAGCGCGACCTGCTCCTCGCCGCTCATGCAGTAGTCTTCTGCCGTCTGTAGCAGTTCCTCGGCACGGCCTTGCTCGCCCAGTGCCTTGTAGACGATGGCGCAGGCTGCCAGGTCCTTGGTGAACTGGCAGTCATCCGCCACGCGGTCCATCAGCTCCTTGGCGTAGGCCGCGTCTGCGGGTTCCTGCAGGGCTTCCAGTGCGAGCGCCGCGTAATCGGCGCCGCCGCTGCATTGGGCTTCTTTGGGGGTGAGGGTGTCGCGGGTGGCCATGGGGGTCTCCAGATAAACGTAACTTAACCGGGCGATTTTCCGCCTGCGGGGGTGGACAGCCAAATAAGTAATGTCGATGGAGGCATTAGCGGCGGCATCAAGTCCTGTCGGCGCCGCTCCTTCCGGTGGTCAATGCCTTGCCGTCTGCGGCATCAGTTTGTCGATATAGGCGATCGACACCGCCGACACGATGAATGCCATGTGAATGACCGTCTGCCATAGCAGCACCTTGTCATCCAGGTTGGGGGCATTGATGAAGGTCTTCAACAGATGGATCGACGAGATGCCGATGATGGCGGTGGCAAGCTTGACCTTGAGCACATTGGCGTTGACGTGCGACAGCCACTCGGGCTCGTCGGGATGGCCTTCGAGGTTGAGGCGGGAGACAAAGGTCTCGTAGCCGCCGACGATGACCATGATGAGCAGATTGGAGATCATCACCACGTCGATCAGGCCCAGCACGATCAGCATGATCTTCTCCTCGGTGAGGGTGAAGGTGCCGACGACGAGGTGCTCCAGCTCGACCATGAAGTGCACGACGTAGACCAGCTGTGCGCCGATCAGGCCAAGATAGAGAGGGACTTGCAGCCAGCGGCTGCCGAATAGGATGGTGGATAGGAGCTTGTTGCGTGTCGCAACGGGTTGGATGATTTCTGGGTCCATGCGTTCAGAGTGTTATTGCAGAGTGCTAGGGAATGGCGCGTGAATTCACAACGCGCTACAGGACATAGCGCGCGAGGTCCTCGCGGGCGGCCAGGGCGGCCAGCCGGGTAGTAACGGCGTCGGCGTCGACCACGTATTCGCCCGTGGTGGTGCCGGCGTCGAAGGAAATATCCTCCAGCAGCTTTTCCATCACCGTGTGCAGGCGGCGGGCGCCAATGTTCTCGGTGCGCTCGTTCACCTCGAAAGCAATTTCCGCAATGCGGCGGATGCCGTCGTCGGTGAATTTCAGCGTCACCCCTTCGGTCGCCAGCAGGGCTTCGTACTGGCGCGTCAGGCAGGCGTCGGTGGCGGTCAGGATGCGCTCGAAATCCTCCACCGAGAGCGCCTGAAGTTCGACACGGATCGGCAACCGTCCCTGCAGCTCGGGGATGAGGTCGGACGGCTTCGACAGGTGGAACGCACCGCTGGCGATGAACAGGATGTGATCGGTCTTCACCATGCCGTACTTGGTCGACACGGTGGTGCCCTCGATCAGCGGCAGCAGGTCGCGCTGTACGCCCTGGCGCGACACGTCGCTGCCGTGGGCGTCGCTGCGGGTGGCGATCTTGTCGATCTCGTCGAGGAACACGATGCCGTGCTGCTCGACCGCTTCGAGCGCCTGCTGCTTGGTTTCCTCGTCGTTGATCAGCCGTCCGGCCTCTTCCTCGGTCAGGAGCTTCATGGCTTCGCGCACTTTCAGCTTGCGGTTCTGCCGGCGACCTTGCCCGAGGTTCTGGAACATGCCCTGCAGTTGCTGCGACAGGTCTTCCATGCCCGGCGGGGTGAAGATTTCCATGCTGGGGTTGGCCGCGGCGACTTCGATCTCGATTTCCTTGTCGTCGAGCTGGCCTTCGCGCAGCATCTTGCGGAAGCGTTGGCGCGCCGTGCCTTCCTCGCGTTGCGGCTCGGCCTCGCCGAACCCCACGCTGCGCGGCGGCGGCAGCAGCGCGTCGAGGATGCGTTCCTCGGCAGCCTCTTCGGCGCGGAACTGCACCTTGGATGTGGCCTGTTCGCGCATCTGCTTGATTGCGGTTTCCATCAGGTCGCGGATGATGGTGTCGACGTCGCGGCCGACATAGCCGACTTCGGTGAACTTGGTCGCCTCGATCTTGATGAAGGGCGCATTGGCGAGGCGCGCCAGGCGGCGGGCGATCTCGGTCTTGCCGACGCCGGTCGGGCCGATCATGAGGATGTTCTTCGGCGTGATTTCCTGGCGTAGCGGCTCGTCGACCTGCTGGCGACGCCAGCGGTTGCGAAGCGCGACTGCGACCGCGCGCTTGGCCGCAGCCTGGCCGACGATGTGCTTGTCGAGTTCGTGGACGATTTCTTTAGGGGTCATGGGCGGTGAGCGGTAAGCGGTGAGCTGTGAGCGGGTGGGCTCACAGGGTTTCGATCACGTGATTCTGGTTTGAGTAGATGCAAATGTCCCCTGCAATGGTGAGGCTCTTCTTCACGATTTCAAGCGGGGGCAGGTCGGTGTTCTGCAGCAGCGCCACTGCGGCGGACTGGGCGAAGGCGCCGCCGGAGCCGATGGCGGCGATGCCGAGCTCGGGTTCCAGCACGTCGCCGTTGCCGGTGATGATGAGCGAGTGCTCGCGGTCGGCGACCGCCAGCATGGCCTCCAGCCGGCGCAGCATGCGGTCGGTACGCCAGTCCTTGGCGAGCTCGACTGCACTGCGCAGCAGATGCCCGGAATGCTTGTCGAGCTTGGCCTCGAAACGCTCGAACAGGGTGAAGGCATCGGCGGTGCCGCCGGCGAACCCGGCCAGCACTTTGTCCTGGTATAGCCGCCGTATCTTGCGTGCAGTGGATTTGATGACGATGTTGCCAAGCGTGACTTGGCCGTCGCCGCCGAGGGCGACATCGGCGCCCCGGCGAACGGAGAGGATGGTGGTGCCGCGATACTGTTCCATGTGCGGGAAGCTTCCTGAAAAAGACGGTGAACCGTGGAAGACGCAAGCGGATGAACAGGCGTGTCCGGAATGGCGTCTTACGCGGTTCGATTCAAGTGCCGGAAATTATACGTGGGCAGAGGTCGACAGCCTGCACCGGCGGAAGGGGGTCAGTCCGGATGGTGCGGAATCAGTTGCGCCAGCTGATCGATGCCCATGACGCGGAAAAGTTCATGGATAAGTGCATTGTGGCCGCGCAGGGTGATGGCCTTGCCGCTGCCCAGGCATTGCATCAGTACGCTGATGAACTGGCTGACGCTGCCGTAGTCGACCCGGGTCACCTGGGTCAGGTCGACCAGTACGTCGTTATGCGTGGCGGCATAGCTGCCGAACTGTTGCAGGGCGCTGTCGTTGGCCGGGGTGATCTCGCCGGCCAGCCGTAAGGCGTCATCTACCGGCTCGGGAGGCGGGGCCTGGACCACCTCGGCTGCCTGTACTTCGCTCCAGGATGGCGGCGAGACCTCGAAGCGGACGGCATAGTCGACGGCCAGGTCTTCGAAATTGTCCTGCTGGCCGAGTATCTGGTAGAGCTCCAGCAGCAACAGCCAGTGCACGGCACGGCTGTGGGTGGCGCGATTGAGATCCTGCAGCAGGGCGATCAGGCGGTCGACGCCGCTAACCTGGAGTTTGCGCTTGGCTTTGCGGGCCGCGCTTAATATATGGGCGCATTCGTCCGCACCGCTTTCATCGACCATCTCGATGCGGGAAAAGTCGATCCGCACCACGGCCTTCTTGTCGGTGCCGGCGATGCCTTCGCGCAGGGTGGCCGCCGCTTTCTTGTCGAGCAGTCCAGGTAGTTCCAGGCTGGCCGCTTCGGCCTGCTGGGGTGCGCCAGCCGCGCCGTTGCTCCCCATTTTCTGCCAGACAGGGGGCGAGGTTTCGAAGCGCATCGCATAATCGAGCGCCAGTTGCTCGAATTCCTTCTCGCGGCGCTGGATGCAATAAAGGTCGAACAGCATGTGCCAGGCGCGGCGATCGCCGCCGCCCAGGATATCCTTCAGCAGACGCTCCGCCATGTCGGTCTGGCCGCTGGCATACATGATGGCCGCTTCGTCTACCGCCGACTGGGGCGCACCGCTGGATTCCTCCACCACGATGCCGCTGGCCCCCATGTCCATGGTCAGCAAAGTTTCGGTGGGATGCGATTCGACAGGCGCGGAGACAGGCGCCTGCTTGGGCGCGGGCGCCTTGTCCTTACCTTTTCTGAAAAACGGAAGAGCCACAGAGTATGCATGCGCGGGTCAGAGTCAGTGATGGATACTAGCGCTGTCGCCCCGTCCCGGCAACCGCAATAACCCGCCGCCAAGCAAGGCAACTGCGGCAAGTGCCATGACGATCGCCGGACCGGCAGGCCAGTCGAAGAGCGCCGACGCCGCCAGTCCGGATGCGTAGGCCAGCGCGCCGAGTCCCCAGCCGATCAGCAATCCCACCCGCGGCGGCCAGCCGCGTACCGCCAGCGCGGGCAGGATCAGGCTGGCAAATACCAGGTAGACACCGACGAGCTGTACCGAGGCGGTGATGGCGAGCGCAAAGATCAGGTAAAAGCCCATCCGTCCGAGGCGGAGGCCCCGCAGCCGCCAGAAACCGAGCAGCAACGCGTAGACCACCGCGATCTGGGCCAGCTGGGACGGCCCGACCCAGAGGATCTGTCCGGCCAGCAGCTCGTTCAGGTGCTCTCCGCCATGCGGATCGCCCGACAGCAGCAGCACGGCCAGGCTCGCCGCGACGGCGAAAGACGAGCCGATCAGCGCTTCCTGGATGTCGGGCCAGCGCGCTTCGCACCATGCCAGGAACGCGGCACCGGCCAGTGCCGCGGCGGTTGCCGCCAACTGGGTCTGCCAGCCCTGGGTTTCCCAGCCCAGGGTGTGGGCGGCAATGACGCCGAGCACGGCGATCTGGGCAATGGCGAGATCGAGGAAGATGATTCCGCGCGCCAGGACCCGCCGTCCCAGCGGGACATGCGTGGCTAGCACGAGCAGGCCAGCGACGAACGGCCAGCCGAGCAGCCCCAGGTCGAGTGCGGCCCAGTTCATCGTGCGACCTTCAGCAATTGCGCGACGCTGTCATCGAACAGGCCAAAGAGATCCTTGGCCCGGTCCGATCCGCCGACGGTGAACGGCATCGCGACGGCCGGGATACCGGCGTGCTCAGCCAGCCATTCCGACGGGCGCGGGTCCTGGTAGGCGGCCCGGATGACGACCTTGGCGGGCGTGGTTTTCAGTTGCGCGACGATTTCGGCCAGATGGCCGACCGACGGTGCGACACCAGGTTTGGGTTCCAGCACGGCCACTTGTTTCAGCCCCAGCCAGTTCTCCAGATAGGGGAAGCCTTCGTGCTGCACGGCGATGGGCATGCCCTTCAGCGGGGCGGCTTGCGCCTGCCAGCGGGCCATTGCCGCATTCCAGCGCGTGTTGAAATCCGCCAGCCGCGTCTTGTACGCGGCGGCGTGGGCCGGATCGATCTCGGCCAGGCGCGCACCGAGCACCTGCGCCACGCGCGCGATGTTGCGCGGATCGGTCTGGATATGCGGATTGCCTGCAGCGTGGATGTCACCCTGGGCGCGGTCGAGGACGGCCGGCTTTTCCAGCAGCGCGACCTGCCGGGCCGCCTCGAAATAGCCCGGCTGCCCCGGCTGGATCGCGGCGTTGCCGGCTTGCCGCAGCAGTACCGGCAGCCAGCCGATCTCGAGTTCGGCACCGGTACAGACCGCCAGATCGGCGCGCCGCATCTGCGCGATCAGGCTGGGACGCGCTTCGATGTGGTGCGGGTCCTGGAACGCCGTGGTGGCGGTATAGACCTTGACGGCGTCGCCGCCGAGTTCGGTGGCCAGTGCGCCCCATTCAGGCTCGCAGGCAAAGACATTGAGCGCGGCATGGGCGAAGGCCGGCCAGGCCGCGACGAGGATGGCGAATAAACGGAATGCTTTCATCGGGAGTTCCTTTAAAAAGAATGCGCGCCATGCGTGCCGAGGCTGAAGATGTACTGCACGTACCACTGGTTCTCGTCCTGCCCTTCGGTGGCCTTGTCTTTCGTGTACTGCAGGCGCCACCGCGAGAATTCAGAAGGGGAGTAGTCGACCATCAGCGAATGGCGGGTGGGCTTGTAATCGCTGCGAGGCAGGTTGGCGTTGTTGAGGCCGAAGTCCCGCGAACCGGGATCAAGCAGGTCGTAGCGGTAGCCGGCGCGCCAGCGCGGCATGAACTGGTACACCCCTTGTGCGTAGCCGCCGTACTGGGTGGCCTGGTACGTGCCAAGACTGGCCCCGCACATGCCTCCCGTACAGTCCAGACTGCCGCTTTCTTCGCGTCGGAATGCCTCGGCAGCGAACTTGAAGTTGTTGATGGTGGTGTTGCCACGCGGTGCCCATTTCCAGACGAAGTCCGCCAGCCAGGTCTTGCTGTCGCCGGTGAAGTCGGTGGCCACGTCGTTGCCGGCGAAGTCGGCGAGCGTGCCGCTGCGGTCAACCGCGCGCGTCGACAGATACGACACGCCGCCGCGCCAGCTGTGGGAATCACCCACATCACCGCCGATGTGGCCATACAGCGCGTAGTTGCCGATGCCGTTCGTGTTGCGGTCGGTGCCGGGGAAATTCGCCCCGCGCCCGATCTCGGCGCCCAGTTCGGTGAAGAGATCGGTCGGCGCCACCCATCTGAGCTGCAGGCCGTCGTTGCCGTAGCCTTCGCCGAACAGGGCTTCATACATCAGGTTGTTGGTGGCGAAATCCCAGGCATGCGGGTGTTGTTCGTTCTGGTAGCCGATGCCGGAACGGAAGCGGCCGCCCTTCACGGTCAGGCCCTGGCCCAGCGCCAGGGTCTGGAACCAGGCTTCTTCCACGCCGACGGTGCCGTCGTTCAGCGTGGCATTGAAATAGCCGCGGAAATACGGATCGATATTGGAGGACAGGACCAGTTCGCTGTCGTCGACCGAGAAGCCGCGCGAGGTAGCGGGCGCCGTGCCGTCAGGCAGGAAGCCCGTGATGCGGCGTGCGGGGAGGTCCTTCAGATGGGCATAGCCGCCCTGCAGGATGAGTGAAATTTCGGGATTGAAGGCACCTGGATTGCTGGGTGCCGAGCTGGCCGTGTCTTGCGCAGGGACGGCGGGCTGGGCGGCATTGGCGGCGGCAGTCGCTTCGGCACGGGCAAGCCGCGCTTCCAGCGTCTGGATGCGTGTTTCGTAATCGGTTTTCATTTTCTGGACTTCGGCGCGCAGCGCGGCGAGATCGGCATCGTCGGCATGGGCCGGACAGGCGGCCGCCAGCGCGGCCGCCAGGAGGGCGGGACGTAACATGTTTGACTCCGTCAACGTGAGATGAACGCCTGCGCACATGGGCGGCGCAGGCTTCGAAAAAACTCAGGCGTTGGACGGAGCGGGTGGCGCCCGGGCGCACGCAGGGCGGGGGGCAAGATCGGCGCACTGGAACGTTGCGCCGGACGCATACGTGTACGTGCCCGGCGGCGTCGCCATGACGACCAGGCTTGGGGGCAGGGCGGTGCCCAGTTGGGCTTGCGCGAGGCAGACTTCGCAGACCTTGTCGGGCAGGCCCGTATCGTGCGTACGCAAATGGGTCAGCGCATGCGCGAACGCGGCCGCCTGACCGAACAACAGGGTCAGGACGAACAGCCAGGAGAGCAGGCGGCGCGACGGCATGGGGCGAATTCTAACGTCTCGGCGGATCGACGGGCGGGACCGGGTCGTAGCCGTGATCGCAGCCGGGGCGGCAGCGGCCGATGCGTTTCGCGGCCAGCCAGCTGCCTTTGAGCGCGCCGTGTTTTTCGATGGCTTCCTTACCGTATTCCGAACAGGTCGGCAGGTAACGGCATTGCCGGCCCAGCCAGGGCGAAAGTGCCAGCTGGTAGACGCGAATCGCGCCGACGAGAATTTTCTGGGCCGGGTTCATGAAGACGATACCGATATGGCCGATTCGGCGTGATGGCGTGCCGCGCCAGTGAAATCGGCCAGGAGCTTGGCGACGAATTCGGGTTCGAGGTCGCGCACGATGAACACGAAGCGGCTGCGATGGTCGTCATCCGGCCAGGTGTCGAGCCGGACTTCGGGATACAGCACGTGCTGCACGCCATGCAGCACGACAGGTTGCGGTTCGTCCTTCAGGTTCACGATGGCCTTGAAGCGCAGCAGGTTCTCGGCGCGAAACGAGGTCAGCATGCCGAGCGCCGATTGCAGCCCATAGCGGTCGAGCGGTGTGTCGATCACCACCGAAAACGCCTGGATGCGCGTGTCGTGCAGATCGGGCCGCGCCTTTCCGCCCAGCGGGCTGGCGCCGGCGGGCTGATAGCGGTGCGGCTTCAGCCAGCGCATGGTTTCCAGCGACCGGGTCTCGGCGTTCCACAAGCCCAGGTTCTGGATCGCGGCGGGGTCGAGCTCGCCGTGCGTCACGGTCACGATATCGGCGGCCGGGTTGAGGTTGGCGAGCCGCTCGCGCAGGACCGCGACCGTGTCGGCGGCTGCGAGGTCGGTCTTGGTGAGCAGCAGCCGGTCAGCCACCGCCACCTGTTTGACGGCCTCGAAGTGTTCGTCCAGCTGGCCCATGCCGAACAGCGCGTCGACCGTGGTCACCACGCCGTCGAGGCGGTAGCGTGCGCGCACCCAGTTGTCGTGCAGCAGGTTATCGAGCACGGGTGCCGGGTCGGCGATGCCGGTGGTTTCGACGATGACGCGTTCGAACGCCGGAATATCGCCTTTTTGCCGGGCCATCCACAGGTTCTTCAACGTCGGGGACAGGCTGCCGGAAATCGTGCAGCACACGCAGCCGCCCGACAGCAGTGCCATCGGTCCGTCCATTTCTTGTAGCAGTTGGTGGTCGAGCGCGACTTCGCCGAACTCGTTCATGAGAATGGCTGTGCGCGGCAGCGTGCGCACCAGATAGTTCAGCACCGTGGTCTTGCCGCTGCCGAGAAAACCGGTGAGCAGCGTGACTGGGATGGGGGACTCGGGCGTCGCGATCACACGGATGTCCTCACGGGAGTGAGCGCAGGTTTCGGCACAGGCTCATGTCGGCATAGCCGACGTGAAGCCGCGCAGCGGCGGCCGGAGCCAAAACCGGTGAGCAGCGTGATCGGCAGAGGAGAATCAGACGCGGGCATGGCGACGGCCGGAGCCAGGAAGTGGTTGCATGCTTCAAACGCCAGCGTGTGTGCAATCCGCACAGCGGCCGTGTACGGTAACGTCGATGTGACGCGCCTCGAATCCGGGCGGGGTTCGCGGTTGCGCGCTCGGGCGATCCGCCAGGCAGAAGAGGCGCCCGCAGGCATCGCATTCGAAATGCGCATGACCGTGGTGGACGTGCGCGACACCGAAGCGGCGTACGCGATCCTGGCCGGTCACGCTGTGCGCCAGTCCGTGCGTGACCAGCCAGTCGAGCACGCGATACAGGGTGACCTTGTCGAGCGGCTGTGCTTCGTCCGTGGCCGCCTGCATCAAGGCTTGGTGGGATACTGTCGTGTTGGCCGCGAGAAGCAATTGCAGCACCTGGACGCGGGCAGCAGTCGCGCTTGCACCGCATTCCCTGATCAGCTGGACGGCGTTGTCGTGGTGCGAACCGGAATTCATGCGGCGATTCTAGGGGACGTAGGACCCGAATGCAACCAAGTTGCATTCGGGTCCTTGAAAAACCCCTTCGCGCAGGAAGGGGTCGGATCAGGCGTGCAGCCGTTCCTTCTTCTCGTGGCGTTCCTGCGCTTCGATCGAGTATTCGGCGGTCGGGCGTGCAAGCAGACGGGGCAGCCCGATGGGATCACCGGTTTCCAGGCACCAGCCGTATTCGCCGCTGTCGATGCGCGCCAAGGCGGAATTGATCTTTTTCAGCAGCTTGCGTTCACGGTCGCGTACGCGCTGTTCCAGCATGTGCTCTTCTTCCACGGTCGCACGGTCGTTGGGATCGGCAAAATTCTCGTTTTCCTTCAGATGTTCGCCGGTGTCGGCCGCATTGCTGAGCATCTCGTCGCGCAGCGTTTCGAGGCGGGTGCGAAAAAACGTGAGCTGGGCCGCGTTCATGTAGGCGGAAGCCGGCATCTTCAGCAGGGCGGCTTCGGTAAGGGGTTTGGACGAGGCGGTCATCGGAACTCCAAGCGTCTAGGATGGTTGAAAAATGCGGCCGGGCATGAGCCCGGCAACCGAATTGGATCCGGCTGTGGCATATGCGCGACCCGCATCATAACTCCGTCATGGCTGCCGGTGTCATCGGGCGGTCCCGGTGCGAGGGGGCCGGGCAGGCCGAAGTCGAAACGATAGGCGATAATCCGGACATGAAAGCCTTTCTTCCGCTGACCGCCCTTCTGCTCCTACTGGCTGCATGCGGGCGCGATGCGCCGCCTGCGGCGCCCGAGGATATTCGTCCGGTACGCGCGGAGCAGGTGGGGACGCACCCCGCCCAGCAAGGCACGCGCTACGCGGGGGAGGTGCGGGCGCGTTACGAGACCGATCTGGCGTTTCGCGTGGCGGGACGGGTCGACGCCCGCAAGGTGGACGTCGGCAGCCAGGTCAAGGCGGGCCAGGTCATCGCCACGCTCGACCCCAACGACTATGTGCTGGCGTCGCATGCGGCACACGCACAGCTGACGGCCGCCGAGGCCGAGGCTCGGCTGGCGCACCAGGACCTGCAGCGCTTTACCGAGCTGCGCGCGCAGAACTTCATTTCCCAGGCCGAACTGGATCGCCGCCGGACCGCCGCCGAGGCGGCCGCGGCGCAGGTGCGCCAGTTGCGCGCGGAGGCGGCCCGCCAGGACAACCAGCAGGCCTATACCCGGCTGGCTGCGCCGCATGCCGGCGTGGTGACGGCCATTTCGCTCGAGGCGGGGCAGGTGGTGGCGGCCGGCCAGCCGGTGGCGCAGCTGGCGCGCGACGGTGAACGCGAAGTTCGCATCGACGTGCCGGAAAATGCACTCGATGCATTGCGTGCCGCGCACAACCCGCGCATCCGCCTGTGGTCGGTGCCGGGGCGGGATTATGCCGGCCGTCTGCGCGAAGTGTCGCCGGTGGCCGACGCGGGTAGCCGTACCTACAGTGCCCGCGTCAGCCTGCTGCATCCCGATGCGGCCGTGAAACTGGGCATGACGGCCACGGTCGAGGTCGGCAGCGAATCGGTGTCGAGCCTGTCGGTGGCGCAATCGGCCTTGTTCAGGATCGACGGCAAGCCACAGGTGTGGGTGGTGAATCCCCAGACCCACAAGGTGGCGGCGCGCACCGTGCAGATCGGCGAATTGAATGGCGAACGCGCGGCCATCGTGTCGGGGCTGGCTGCCGGCGAGTGGGTGGTGACGGCAGGCGTGCACAAGCTGGCGCCCGGCCAGCAGGTGCGTCTGGCCGATCCCCGTCTCCCATGAGCGACGCCCCGCGTTTCGTGCCCGGGCGCGGCAACCTGTCGCGCTGGGCGATCGAGCATCCAGCGCTGGTGCGCTTCTTCATCGTGCTGACCCTGCTGGTCGGTGTGCGGTCCTATTTCCAGCTGGGGCAGGCCGAAGATCCGCCGTTCACCTTCAAGACCATGCTGATCCAGGCGCAATGGCCAGGGGCGACCGCGCAGGAAGTGTCGGAACAGCTGACCGAGCGGATCGAGAAGAAGCTGCAGGAAATGCCCGAGCTCGACTACGTGCAGAGCTATGCCAAGGCGGGCGAGACGGCGCTTTTCGTCAATCTCAAGGAAACGGTGCGCGGGCGCGACGTGGCCGAGGCCTGGTATCAGGTCCGCAAGAAGATCGGCGATCTGAAGACAGCGCTACCGGCCGGTGTGCAGGGCCCCTTCTTCAACGACGAGTTCGGCGACACCTTTGGCTCGATCTATGCCTTCACCGGCGACGGCTTCAGCCGATCCGACCTGCGCCGCGTCGCCGAGGACGCGCAACGCGAGGTCCGCCGCCTGCCCAATGTGGGCAAGGTCGAGCTGTTCGGCATCGTCCCGGAAAAAATCTACGTCGAGATTCCTGCGCAAAAGCTCGCCACGCTTGGCCTCACGCCGCAGCAGATCATGCAGGCCGTGCAGGAGCAGAACGGCGTGGTGGCGAATGGGCGGATCGAAAACCAGGCCCTGTCGATCCCGCTGCGCGTATCGGGGCCCTATTCCGACGTCGAGGGCGTGCGCGAAACGATCATTCGGATCGGCACGCGCAGCATCCGTCTGGGCGATGTCGCCAGCGTGACGCGGCGCTACGAAGATCCGCCCACCGCCGAAATCCGCTCGCAGGGCGAGCCTGCGGTGCTGCTCGGGGTGTCGCTGGCCGACGGCGGCGACGTGGTGGCGATGGGACGTGCCGTGGCCGCCGCCATGGCGAACTTGCAGAAGACGCTGCCGGTGGGCATGGAGATCCAGCGGATCCACGACCAGCCCAGCATCGTCAGCCACGCGGTCCGGCTCTTCATGCAGAGCTTCTTCGAGGCCGTCGCCATCGTGCTGGCGGTGACCTTCCTGGCGCTCAAGTGGCGTGCCGGCCTGGTGGTGACGCTGTCCATCCCGGTGGTGCTGGCGATTACCTTCACCACGATGTGGCTGTTCGACATCGACCTGCATCGCATCTCCACCGGGGCGCTCATCATCGCCCTCGGCCTGCTGGTGGATGACGCCATCATCGCAGTGGAAATGATGGCGCACAAGCTGGAGGCCGGCTGGAACCGCTTCGAGGCGGCCACCTACGCCTTCCATTCGACCGCGTTCCCCATGCTGACCGGCACCTTGTTGACCGCCACCGCATTCCTGCCGATCGCACTGGCCAAGTCGATGGTCGGCGAATACACCTTCGCCATTTTCGCGGTGACGACGATCGCGTTGCTGTCCTCCTGGCTGGTGGCGGTCGTGGTGACGCCTTACCTGGGACACGTCCTGCTGAAACCGGCTCGCCACGTGACGGACGAGAATGCGGCGTATCTCACGCCGTTCTACCGGCGTTTCCGCGCCATGGTGAACGGGTGCCTCACCCATCGGCGTAGCGTGATTGCGCTGACGGTGGCGGCGCTGATCGTCGGGCTCGTCGCGATGCAGCGGGTCGAGAAACAGTTCTTCCCGCAGTCCGACCGGCTGGAAATCCTGATCGAAATGTGGCTGCCGGAAGGCGCATCCATCGATGCCACGCGCGCCCAGGCGATCAGGCTCGAAACCCTGCTGAGGCAGGACAAGGACGTGACGCACGTGCTCGACTACATCGGCCAGGGCGCACCGCGTTTTGTGCTGGCGCTGGACCAGCGGCTGAACAACCGCAATTTTGCGCAACTGGTGGTGATCGCGAAGGACGTGCCGGCGCGGGAGCGCGAACTTGCGCGTATCCGTCGGCTGTTCGAGACCGACTTCCCGAATGTGCGCGGACGTGCCGTACGTTTCGAATATGGGCCGCCCGCTGGCTACCCCGTGCAGTACCGATTGTCCGGCACCGACATCCCGCGGCTCAAGATCGAAGCCGAGAAACTGCGCAGGATCGTCGCGGCCCAGCCGCAGGTGACGGCCGTGAACCTGGACTGGAACGAGCAGTCGTTGGCAATCAAGGTCCAGCTCGACCAGGACAAGATCAAGGCGCTCGGCCTCAGCTCGGATGCGGTCGGGCGCCTGCTGGCGCTGGAGTTGTCGGGGACGACGATTACCCAGTTCCGGGAAGACGACCAGTTGATCGACGTCGAATTGCGCATTCCGCGCAAGGAACATCGCGACGTCGACGCGTTGAAATCGCTGCCGGTCGGCAGCTTCGACGGACAAAGCGTGACCCTGGGACAGATCGCCACCTTCCGCCCGGTGTTCGAGGATGGCGTGATCTGGCGGCGCGACCGCTTGCCGACGATCTCGGTGCGCGGCGATCCGGTGGGCAACACGCAGCCGGCGACGATCATCGAATCGATTGCGCCGCAGGTGGCCCGGTTCAAGGCGCAGCTGCCGCCGGGTTTCCGGCTGGAAATCGGCGGCCCGGTGGAAAGCAGCGCCAAGGCCAATGCCGCCATCGCCGCCTCATGGCCATTGATCGTGGTCACCACGCTGTCGCTGCTGATGCTGCAACTCGGCCATTTCGCGCGCGCCCTGCTGGTGGTGCTGACGGCGCCGCTCGGCATCATCGGCGTGGCGGTCGCGCTGCTGGTGACCGGCCAGCCAATGGGCTTCGTGGCCTTGCTGGGCATCATCTCGCTGTCCGGCATGATCATGCGCAATTCGGTGATCCTGGTCGACCAGATCCAGCAGGACGTGGCTCGCGGCCTGTCGCAGTGGGATGCGATCGTCGAATCCACGGTACGACGGATGCGGCCGATCAGCCTCACTGCCGCCGCCGCGGTGCTGGCGATGATCCCGCTGTCGCGCTCGATTTTCTGGGGCCCCATGGCCGTATCGGTCATGGGCGGCCTGATCGCGGCAACCTTCCTCACGCTGTTTTTTCTGCCGGCCTTGTATGCGGCTTGGTTTAGGGTAAAACCGGGCTAAGGTACAAAACGTGCAAGGAGACCATCATGAAAATGATCGTATTCGCATTGCTGCTGACAGGGTGCGCCAGCCTTGAATCCCCCGATCCGGCTTCGCCGTACTATGCCTATCCTCCCGGATGGGTGGCGCAGCTCAACCACCCCCTGACGATTCCACCCGGCTCGGCCACGGTGCGGCTGCAGTATGGCCAGGTCGTGCCGCGCAATGGCGTGCAGGAGTTCGATCCGTATTGCGTGGTGGAACTGAATACGGTGCGCGACACGCCGCAGACGCTCAAGCCGGGGCGTTTCCAGATATGGCGGGTGACGCGCAATGTGGATTTCTATGCAGCGGAGAAGTCGCCGCTGATGAAGGCCCGGTATGTGGACGATGACGGCGACGTGACGCCCCTCTATTACAAGACGGAGTTCCGGTTGCGCGATCCCGCGCAGCCGAATCTGCGTGGCATGACCTGTGCGTGGAACCAGATGGTCCCGGGCAACCCGTTGTTGATGCGGCACCTCAGGCTGAGCGAAATCCGGGCGGCGCTGGGCGACTGGATCACCCTGATCCCGCCGAAGGCGATGCTGTAACGGCGGAGCCTCCGCGCGCGACTGTTGCGCCGCGCGTACCGGCAGGCACGGTCCTATTTGATCAGCGTCAGATGGGGAGGGCGTACGGCATGCCCGCCTGCCGCCGTCAGCGTGTTGGTAACCGGCTGCCAGTAAGGAAAGGCTTCCGGCCGGTGGATGTGGTAGCCCTGCAGATAATCCACGCCCATGTCTTCGAGCAGCGCCGCCATATCGGCATCTTCCACCTGCTCGGCAACCGAATGCATGCCGAAATCGCGTGCCAGCTGGGCGATCGAACGGACGATGGCCTGGTCGCGCCGGTCGTCCAGCATGCCGCGCACGAAGGCGCCGTCGATCTTGAGGAAGTCGGCGGGCAGGTGCTTGAGATAGAAGAACGAAGAGGCGTCGCGCCCGAAATCGTCCAGTGCGAACTGGCAACCGCGTTCGCGCAGGCCGTGGATCAGGCGCTGCGCGTCGCCGAGATTGACCACCGCGGCGGTTTCCGTCACTTCGAAGCCGAGGCGCGAGCCTTCCACGCCATAGTGATCGAGCATGTGGCAGACCACGCCGAGGAAGGACTCGTCGGCAACGGTCTTGCCCGAGAGATTGATGAAATAGACCGCATTGTCGTCGGGCTGCGCCGCTAGGTAGGACACCACGGCTTCCAGCATCCAGCGGTCGAGGATGGGCGCCTGTCCGTAGCGCTCGAGGGCAGGCAGCAGCTTGGCTGGCCCTTCGACCACGCCGTCGCGCTGCCAGCGGATCAGCACTTCGTAGTGCGGCTGGCCGCCGCGCGATGTCGGCCGGATCAACTGGCGATAGGGCAGGAACTGGTTGGCCTCCAGCGCCTGGGCGAAATCGGCTGCCCAGCCCATTTCCGTTTCCAGGCGGCGGAATCCGACCTCGTCCGCCTCGTACAGCATGACGCGTCCGCTCCCCTCCGACTTGGCGCGATAGCACGCCATGTCGGCCTGGATCATGAGGTCGCCGGCTGTGGTCGCGGCCTGGGTGATAGGGGCGACGCCGGCGCAGGCGCCCAGCGTGAAGCGCCGCCCTTTATGTTCGAAGCGGAAGTCGCGGATGCGCTGCACCAGCTGCCGGCAGATCCGGTTTGCCTCGTCGGGCCGGGTATCGAACAGAATGAGGCCGAATTCGTCCCCGCCCAGACGGCCCAGGTAGGCGTGCGCGGGCAGGGCGTCTTTCATGGTCTGGGAGATGTCCATCAGCAGGGAATCGCCCACCGAATGGCCGCAGGTGTCGTTCACCAGCTTGAACTGGTCGAGGTCGATGTAGCAGAACGCATGCTGCTGGCCGAGATCACGCGCAGTACGCAACGCCCGGGCCAGGCGCCCTTCCACCGCGCGCCGATTGGGCAAGGTGGTCAGCGTGTCGTGGAAGGCCATCTCGCGCAGGTTGTCGAGCAGTTCTTTCTTCTCGGTTTCGTCGCGCAGCACGTAGACTGCGCCCAGGCCGCCCTGGTCGGTCAGCGGCGCGCAACTGTAGCTGATGGCCAGGTGCTGGCCATAGCGGGTATGCAATTCGGCCGAGCCGGTCTGGCAATGTAGCGCCGCAGCTGACGACAGGAAGCAGGCCGGCGCATCCTCGTCGCCGTTCACCCGGTCGAACTGAATCATCTCGCTCAACAAATTCAGCTGTGCGTCCTCGAGGGCGATGCCCAGCAGGCTTTCTGCGGCCGGGTTGAGATAGGTCACCTGGTTGTGCGGGTTGGTGACGATGACGGCATCGTTGATCGATTGCAGCGTGACCTGCCAGCGTTCCTTCTCGTTGCTGAGTGCCGCCTCGTCGATCTTGCGCTGCGTGATGTCGAAGCGGATCGAGAGGTACTTCTGCGGTTGTCCGTCATCGCCCTTGATCGGGATGATGGTCGTGGCAGTCCAGAACAGCCGGCCATCCTTGGCGCGGTTGCAGATTTCGCCGCGCCAGGTCCTGCCGTTCGTGATGGTTTTCCACAGACGCGTGAAAAAGGCGGGATCGTGACAGCCCGAATTGAGGATGCGATGACTCTGGCCGATCAGTTCTTCGCGCGTGTAGCCGCTGAGGATGCAGAACAGGTCGTTGGCGAGCGTGATGTTGCCGGCGAGATCCGATTCGGACACGCTGGCCGCACTGTCGAGCGCTTTCTGTTGTTCGCCGAGATCGGTAAGCAGCCGTTCCAGGGCCGCGCTCATGTAATTGAAGGCGCGTGTGGATTCCTGCAGTTCGGGCGGACTGCTGGCGCGGACGGGGATGCGTACGCTGTAGTCCCCGGACTCGATCTGATGGGCGGTTGCGCTCAATCGGGTCAGGTCCTTCAGGTTGATCCGCAGCATGGCATGGATCAGCCAGCCGAGCAGACCCATCGCGAGGCTGAACAGAATGAACAGCCGGGTCCCGAGATGCCACAGGAAATCTTCATACGCGTGGGCGGAAGGCTGGATGCGCAGGTGACCGTAGTAGGTACCCTGGATGATCAGGTCTTCCTGCATGACAGGGAGGGCCAGGCGGGTCAGCCGGGCGAACCAGTCGGGGCGATCGACCGCGGGCGGGCTGGCTTGTTCGCGGATGACGCGGCCATCCGGCGCGACGTATTCCACATGCTGCAAATTCCCCTGGTCGATTGGAATCCGCAATCGCGTTCGCACCGCAAGGTAATCCTGCCAGATGGCCGGATCCGCGACGGCCTGCGACAGGGCAGCGAGCTGTGCGGTGGCCTGTACACGCAAGGCGGCGTCGGCGTCCTGGCGGACGATATACAGTGCCTGTTGCCCGGCCAGCACGAACACCGTCAGCATGACGAGCAGGGCCGCCCCCAGCACGCGACCTTGTGTGCTGAGGCGGGCCGGACGCAAGGCGTGCGCGAAGCGGGCGAGCGGAGGCGAGAGGTGGCGAGACATACGGAAGGAATCGGCCGCCAGTCTGCTTTCTGAAGCTCAGCCAGGCACGTGCGTTTCAGAGTAAGTGGATACTTACATGCGGAGCGTGGGGATCAGCTTTTCCTGCGCGCGCGCGGATGCGCCTGGTCGTAGACCTTGGCCAGGTGCTGCCAGTCGAGATGGGTGTAGACCTGGGTGGTGCTGATGCTGGCGTGCCCAAGCATTTCCTGCACGGCGCGCAGGTCGCCCGACGATTGCAGCACATGGGTGGCAAATGCATGGCGCAGCATGTGCGGGTGGACGTGCTGGCTCAGGCCGGCCTGTCGTGCCCAGCGGTTGAGCCGCAGTTGCACGCTGCGGGGCGTCAGGCGGGTGCCGCGCCGGTTGATGAACAGGGCGGCGGTGTCGGCCTGCGCCAGGGGCTGCCGGTGCGGCAGCCAGGCGGCAATGGCGGCCAGGGCCTGGTGCCCCACCGGCACGACGCGGGTTTTGTTGCCCTTGCCGGTGACCTGCGCCTCGCCCGCGTGCAGATTGATGTCGTGGAAATCGAGCCCGACCAGTTCCGACAGGCGCAGTCCGGACGAATAGAACAACTCGAACATGGCGCGGTCGCGCGCCAGCAAGGCATCATCGGACTCGGCAGGCAGGCCGCCGTCGAGCAGTTGCGTGCAGGCGTCGGGCGACAGGATGTGCGGCAGGGCCTTGGCCGCTTTGGGCGGGCGCAGGCCGGTGCAGGGGTTGTTCGCATAACCGAGCCGGCGGCAGGCGAAGGTATAGAAGCCGCGCCAGCTGGACAGCTGCCGCGCCACGCTGGTGGCGGCCAGGTTCTGGCTACGCAGCTTGACGATGGCGCCGCGGATATCGCTTACATCGAGCGTTTCAAGCGGCTTGCCGACGGTCAGGCTGGTAAGGTTCGCCAGGTCGCGTCGATAAGCTGCGACCGTATGCGGCGACAGCCGCCGTTCGGCGGCAAGGGATTGCAAATAGGCGGCGACGGCGTTCAATCCTGCATCCGTACCAGGGCGGCGCCGACCAGCTGGCCCAGCCGCTCGAGATAGAGCGTGCCCATGCCGGCGTAGAAACGCTTGGCTTCCTCGGAAGCCAGCACGAGCAGCCCGATGGGGGCGGCCGCCGCGACCGGCCGCAGCGGAATGCAGGCAAACGCACGCAGATGCGGCGAGACTTCGCCGAACCAGTCGCTGGCGTCATCGATGGCAAGCGGACCGCAGACCGGTTGCCCCATCGATTCGATGCCTGCGCGCGCGGTATCGGATACCGGATCGGTGAGTCCTGGCGCAGCATCGATCGGCAGGTTCCATACGCGCACCGCATGGTGAGGTACCGCAAAGCCTTCCCGCAGATGCAGGTTCAAAGCCGCGAGGACGTCCTGCGGCGTACGCGCTGCCAGCAGGGCAAGGGTGAGTGCGTGGAGCTTGTCGGAGATGCCGTCGTTCTCCTCGCCGAATTGAATGAGTTCGGCGAGCTTGTTTTCCAGCATCCGCACCTTGTCGCGCATCGCGATCAGCTGGCGTTCGCTCATCGACACCGCGTGTGTGCCATGCGGATGCGGGATGTGGAGGTCCGCCAGCAGGGTGGGGAAGTCGTTGAAGAAATTCGGATGCCGGGTCAGGAATTCGGCGATATGTTCGGGCTGCATGTCCATTAGAGTTCGATCTCCCCTTCAAATACTGTTTCGGCCGGACCGGTCATGGTGACCGGTTGGCCCTGTCCCGCCCATTCGATGATGAGGTCGCCGCCACGGGTATGCACGCTGACCGGGCTTTTCAGCCAGTCCTGGCGGATCCCTGCGACCGCCGCGGCGCAGGCGCCAGTGCCGCAGGCCAGCGTTTCACCGGCCCCGCGTTCATACACGCGCAGGCGGATGTCGTGCGGCGTCAGTACCTGCATGAAGCCGGCGTTGACGCGCTGCGGGAAGCGCGCGTGCGACTCGATCGCGGCACCGAGAATGTCCACCGGCGCGCTGTCGAGGTCGTTCACCCGCAGCACCGCATGCGGGTTACCCATCGACAGGACGGCGATGTCGATGACGTGCTGTCCGACCTTGAGCGCATACGTCATCGCCTCGGCTTCGGCGGCGAACGGGATGTCGGCGGGCGCAAAGCGCGGCGCGCCCATGTCGACCGTGACCTGGCCATTGGCAAGCAGGCGCGGCTCGATCACGCCGGACGCGGTTTCCACGCGGATCGCCGTCTTGTCGGTCAGCCCCTTGTCGTGCACGAAGCGCACGAAGCAGCGCGCACCATTGCCGCATTGCTCCACCTCGCCGCCGTCGGCATTGAAGATGCGGTAGCGGAAATCGACGTCGTCGCGCGTGGGTTTCTCGACCAGCAGGATCTGGTCGCAGCCGATGCCGAAGTGGCGGTCGGCAATGCGGCGACATTGCTCGGCGGTGAGCGCGACGATCTGGCCGATGCCGTCGAAGACGACGAAGTCGTTGCCGAGGCCATGCATTTTGGTGAATTTCAGTCGTGTGCCCATTAGGTATTCATTCGGTTTTGAGTCTGACGTATTCCTTGAGCAGGCAGCGGTCCATGATCACGCTCATACCGCCCGCCTGCGCGCGCAGTGCGGCGGCGTCATGAACGATCCCTTCCTGGATCCATATAGCGGGCAAGTGTAGCGCCAGGCACTGTTCGACGATAGCGGGCACATGCTCGGCGGCGCGAAACACGTCGACCAGGTCGACCGCGAACGGGATGTCGGCGAGGCGGGCATACGCCTTTTCGCCCAGTACCTCCTCGACCAGCGGACGCACCGGGACGATGCGATAGCCATAGCGCTGCATTGCCTGCGCCACGCGGTAGCTCGGGCGTGCGGGCTGCGGCGACAAACCGACGACCGCGATGGTCCTGACGCGGTCGAGCAGTGTGCGCAAGCTGGCGTCGTCGGGGTTGGCAAAGTTCATAAAGGCAACTCCATGACGTGGTCGTCCATCACGAAGCCATGCCCGATGTCGAACACGCGCGACTCGGCGATCCCGAACCCGTATTTAAGATAAGCGGCGACGGCCTGCGTGTTGCCGCGATTCACCTGCAGCCACAGACGGCGCCCCTGCCCCTGGCGTGCCCATTCCTGGACGGCCTGCAGCAGCGTCGCCCCGATGCCCTGGCGCTGGTGGCCGGGATCCACATACAGCTTGTCGAGTTTGCAGCGTACGCCATCGCGCACTGCGTGGGCGAATCCCACGGTTGCCTGGCCTCGTCGTGCAACCCACCAGGCGTGATCCGGGTCATCGAGTTGGGAACGTATGCGGTCGGCAGCGTAACGGTCGGCCAGCATGGCGTCGATCTGGGCTTGCGAGATCAGCGCCGGGTAGGTGGCCTGCCAGACCGTGCGTGCCAGCGCACAGACGGCGTCGATCTCCTGCGGCGTCAGGCGGTACAGGTGCGTGTCATCCATACAGGCTGGCCTCGCCTTCCGGACGCGTCTTGAAGCGGCGGTGCAGCCATAGATACTGCGACGGCATTTCGCGGATGCGTTCCTCGATGAAGGCATTCATGCGCGCGACGTCGGCTTCCAGGTCGTCGCTCGGGAAGTTGTCCCACGGTGGGTAGCAATGCAGACGGTAGCCCGCGCCTCCGGGCAACTGGCGGGTGATGACGGGAACGATCTGTGCACCCGTAAGCTTGGCCAGCCGCGGCAGCGCCGAGAGGGTGGCGGTCTGGATGCCGAAGAATGGGACGAAAACCGCATTGAGGCGGCCCTGATCCTGATCCGGCAGGTAATAGAACGGGAGGTGGGCCTTCAGCGCCTTCAATACCGGCTTGATGCCGTCCGACTTGGCGATCAGCACCGGCGCATGGAAACGCGAGCGCCCGCGCAGCATCAGCCAGTCCGAGGCGGGGTTCTTCGAGGGGGCGTACATAGAGGCGACCTGGCGGTCCATGCTGAGTCGCACACCGCCCATGTCGAGTCCGACGAAATGTGGCGCCAGCCAGATCACCGGCCGTTTGCCATCGCCCAATACGGCGTCGGGATTGTCGATGCGGACCAGCCGTCGCAGGCGTGCCTCGCTTCCCCACCACAACAGGCCGTGCTCGAGCACGGCGCGCATGGAAGCCTGATAGGTCTGCCGCAGCCAGCGATCACGTTCCTGTTTGGGGGTATCGGGGAAACACAGGGCGAGATTGGTGGCGACGACGTGTCGGCGCTTGCCCGGCAGCAGTGCCAGTAGCCCGCCCAGGATATTGCCGAGTGCGGCCTGCAGCGGCAGCGGCAGCCAGTGCAACAGCCACAACAGGCCGACGCTGAACCAGACCGGCAACAGCGCCGGACGCATCAATTTGTTGGATCGGGTGGGGTTCATTCTTCGGGCGGGTCGTCCGGGTGCGCCACGCCGCCTGGACGCTTGTGTCGGTTGTAGCTCCACAGGTATTGCGCCGGAAAGCGTCGCACGACGTCTTCCACGCCCCGGTTGATCAGGGTGGCGGCAGCAGTCTTGTCTTCGGGCAGCGGGGCTTCGAGCGGGTAGACGTGGATGTGGTAGCCGAGACCCCAACTCAGGCGCTCGGCCGCTACGAAGAACGCTGCTGCGCCGGTCTTGCGCTGCAGGCTGGCAACCAGCGTGGGCGTATAGGCCGGACGCCCGAAGAAGGGCGCCCACACGCCATCGCCTCCGGTGGCTACCTGATCGGGCAGGATGCCGATCGCCTCGCGGCGTTTCAGCGCAGCCAGTTGGGCGCGCACGCCCGACAGATCGGTCGGCACCAGCGTTGCCTGGCCGCGCTGGCGGCCGGCCAGCATCAGGGCTGCCAGCACCGGCTTGCGCGGCGGCTTGTACATGGCCGTGAACGGATGCAGCGACGCGTAATACAGGTTGATGATTTCGAAACAGCCGACATGCGGACCGATCAGGATGATGCCCTTGCCCGCAGCGCGCGCGGCATCGATGGACTCCCAGCCGCTGGTGCGCCTGACCAGTTTCACGACCTTGTCGTACGGGCGCAGCCATACCGGCAGCAGTTCGACGATGGCCTTGCCGGACTCGCCGACGGTCTGGCGCAGCAGGCGCCTGCAGTCGCGTCCGGGCGTGCAGAGTCCGCTGTCGAACAGGTTGTTGCGCATACGTCCGGAATGGCGCCCCGGCGCCCAGTAGACGAGCCAGCCCAGGGCGATGCCCAACGCGTGCAGCAACGGCAGCGGCAGGCGGGCCAGCAGCTTGAACAGGAACATCATGCGGACATGCGATTCCACATGGGCTTCCACCCTAAAGGGTGCAGGAGCCCGTAGGGAATCGGGATGTCGTAGGGGGAATTGACGCTGAAGGACGGGGCGGGGCACAATGCATCCGTTGGAGCCGCCGCGTTAATCTTGACAACTTGCGGGCGGGATACAAATACAGCTAAAGCGTCGCCGCTTCGTTTGTCCCCCGAGCCGGTTACGCAGTCGGTAACCGGGACAACAGGAGCAGTCATGCAGAAGGATTTCATTTTTACGTCAGAGTCGGTGTCTGAAGGGCATCCGGACAAGATGGCGGATCAAGTGTCGGATGCGGTACTCGACGCGATTCTAACCCAGGACAAACATGCGCGCGTGGCGTGCGAGACGCTCTTGACCACCGGTCTGTGCGTCATCGCCGGCGAGATCACCACCTCGGCGGTCATCGACTACAACCAGATCGCGCGGCAGACCATCAAGCGCATCGGCTACGATTCGTCCGAGATTGGTTTCGACTACAACACCTGCTCGGTGCTGGTCACTGTCGGCAAGCAGTCGCCCGACATCGCCCAGGGCGTGGATCGCGCGCACGACGATTATCTCGACCAGGGCGCCGGCGACCAGGGCCTGATGTTCGGCTACGCCTGCAGCGAAACGCCGGTCCTGATGCCGATGCCGATCTACCTCGCGCACCGCCTTACCGAGCGCCAGTCCGAACTGCGCAAGGATGGCCGCCTGCCGTGGCTGCGCCCGGACGCCAAATCGCAGGTGTCGATCCGTTACGTCGACGGCAAGCCCCACTCCATCGACACCGTCGTGCTGTCGACCCAGCATCACCCCGAAGTTTCGCATGCCCAATTGTCCGAAGCCGTCATCGAGGAAATCATCAAGCCGGTGCTGCCGAAAGAGATGCTGACCGCCGACACGCGCTATCTGGTCAATCCCACCGGACGCTTCGTCGTCGGCGGCCCGATGGGCGACGCTGGCCTCACCGGCCGCAAGATCATCGTCGACACCTACGGCGGTGCGGCCCCGCACGGCGGCGGCGCCTTCTCCGGCAAGGATCCGTCCAAGGTCGACCGCTCGGCCGCCTACGCCGGGCGCTACGTGGCGAAGAACATCGTCGCCGCCGGCCTGGCCGACAAGTGCATGGTGCAGGTGAGCTACGCCATCGGCGTCGCCAGGCCGACCTCGCTGATGGTCGACACTTTCGGCACCGGCAAGATTTCCGAGGCCAAGATCGTCGAGCTGATCCATGCCCACTTCGACCTGCGTCCCAAGGGCATCGTCGCCATGCTCGACCTGTTGCGTCCGATCTATACCCGCACCGCGAGCTACGGCCACTTCGGTCGCGACGAGCCGGATTTCACCTGGGAGGTGACGGACAAGGCGGCGGCGTTGAAGGCGGCGGCGGGGTTGTAAGGTAAGCCCCGGGTAGGGCCGGTCCTGTCCTGATTTCGCGGTTGGACCGCGTATGCAGTTCAACCGCGCGTATTGTGGTTGCGATACCGCGTGCCCAGCAGGCCAAACAGTGTCCCACCGACCAGCCAGATCGTGCCTGGTTCAGGAATGGTCGCAATGCCTTCGAGGTGCCATGTGACTGTAAGACCTGCCCACTGAGAATATTCAAGAGGCGTAACTGTGTGCGCCCAATCGGCGGTGTAGTAGTAATGGGTTTCGTCGATCTGCAAGAGCGGTGCGAATATGGCAATCTCCGGGGACATCGGGTAATTGGTGCCGAAGAACAACAGGCCAAAGCCCTGCAATTGCAGCACCATGAGCGGCGGACCGCCTTCGAATACCCAACCGGTAGGTGCGTAGTTCAAAGTGTTCGGGAAAAAATCCACGAGAGCAGGATCATCGAGCACGCTAAACCCGGGAGTAAAGACGCCTGGACCCTGGCGACGCCCCATGAGGAGTTTGCCATCCGTGCTGCCGGCACTGACAAAGCCAAATGGTCCGCGACTGAAGCTGTCCACCTTGAACTCACCGCCTAGGACGAAATTGGCGGAGGTGCCGAGTCCGCCTGACGCGACGCCGATTTCCTCGATCGTCAGGCTTTGAACGACTGAGGCATGGGACGGCGCACTCGCCATGCCCATCGCCCAAAGCAGGCCCAACACGTACTGTTTGAATGGATATATCTTGTATGGGCGCATGGTGCTACCTCCCCGGCAGACATGAATATGCGGCACGTATTCAGGTACCGCGTTTCCACGATGCGCCAGGAAAGCATCGCTGTCCAGATCCGCGGGCATTCCGCGCGGGTGGCGGCCGGTACACGGGCGTTTCCCGCCTTCAGCCTTGCCCTCCGTCGATGCGGATTCGGCTTTTTGCGCTTCCGGGGTAGAATGCCGCCTCGGTTCTGAGGAGCGTTGCGACGGTTCACCCGCCAGGCTCAGGACGCTTCCTTTCAACGGCGCTCACGTTTTCTTTTTTGTGAACAGAAAGGAGGGCGTGATGAACGCCGCACTCGATTCCACCGCCGACTATGTAATTGCTGACTTGGGGCTCGCCGACTGGGGCCGCAAGGAAATTCGCATCGCCGAAACCGAAATGCCGGGCCTGATGGCCATCCGCGAGGAGTTTTCCGCTGCCCAGCCGCTCAAGGGCGCGCGCATCACCGGCTCGCTGCACATGACCATCCAGACTGCCGTGCTGATCGAGACGCTGACCGCACTCGGCGCGCAGGTGCGCTGGGCGTCGTGCAACATCTTCTCGACCCAGGATCACGCCGCCGCGGCGATCGCTGCCACCGGCGTGCCGGTGTTCGCGGTCAAGGGCGAGTCGCTCACGGATTACTGGGACTATACCCATCGCATTTTCGAGTGGGCGGATGGCGGCTACTCGAACATGATTCTCGACGACGGCGGCGACGCCACGTTGCTGCTGCATCTGGGCGCGCGCGCCGAGAAGGACAGCTCGGTGATCGCCAAGCCGACCAGCGAGGAGGAGCAGGTGCTCTACGCCGCGATCAAGGCCAAGCTCGCAGCCGATCCGACCTGGTATTCGGTGCGCCTCGCCGCCGTGAAGGGCGTGACCGAGGAAACGACCACCGGCGTGCACCGCCTGTACCAGATGCACGCGCGCGGCGAACTCAAGTTCCCCGCGATCAACGTCAACGATTCGGTGACCAAGTCCAAGTTCGACAACCTGTACGGCTGCCGCGAATCGCTGGTCGACGGCATCAAGCGCGCGACCGACGTGATGGTAGCGGGCAAGGTCGCGCTGGTCGCCGGCTACGGCGACGTGGGCAAGGGCAGCGCGCAGGCGCTGCGCGCACTCTCCGCGCAGGTGTGGGTGACCGAGATCGACCCGATCTGCGCGCTGCAGGCGGCGATGGAAGGCTACCGCGTGGTGACCATGGAATATGCCGCCGACAAGGCCGACATCTTCGTCACCGCCACCGGCAACTTCCATGTCATCAACCACGACCACATGGCGAAGATGAAGGACCAGGCCATCGTCTGCAACATCGGGCATTTCGATAATGAAATCGACGTCGCCTCGATCGAGAAATACCAGTGGGAAGAGATCAAGCCTCAGGTCGATCACGTCATCTTCCCCGACGGCAAGCGCATCATCCTGCTGGCCAAGGGGCGTCTGGTGAATCTCGGCTGTGCCACCGGCCACCCGTCCTATGTGATGTCGTCGTCGTTCGCCAACCAGACCATTGCGCAGATCGAACTGTGGCTGGAGCGCGATTCCGGCAAATATCCGGTCGGCGTCTACACGCTGCCGAAGCACCTCGACGAGAAGGTCGCGCGCCTGCAACTGAAGAAGCTCAACGCGCAGCTGACCGAGCTGACCGACCAGCAGGCGTCCTACATCGGCGTGCCCAAGACCGGCCCCTACAAGGCCGAGCACTACCGCTATTGATCGGTTTCGCCTGAAAAGGAGGGCGCCATGCGTCTGCTGCTGCTGTGGATCCTGAATGCCGTCGCCCTGTTGGCGGTGACGTATCTGCTGCCCACCATCCAGGTGGCGGGTTTCGGCTCGGCGCTGGCCGCTGCGCTGGTGCTGGGTTTCATCAACACGCTGGTGCGCCCAGTGCTGGCGCTGCTCACGTTGCCGATCACCGTGCTGACGCTGGGGGTCTTCTATCTGATCCTGAACGGCCTGTTGTTCTGGCTTGCCAGTGCGCTGCTGCCCGGCTTTCACGTGCAGGGTTTCGTTTCGGCGATGGTCGGCGCCATCCTGTATGGCGTGATCGCCTGGGCGCTGTCCGCGCTCATTCCCCATTCCAGAGGTTGAAGCATGACCGAACGCACATTCAGTTTTGAATTCTTCCCGCCCAAGACAACGGAAGGGGCGGAGAAGCTGCGCGCTACGCGCAAGCAGCTCGCGCAACTCAATCCCAAGTTCTTCTCGGTTACCTTCGGGGCCGGCGGCTCCACCCGCGACCGCACCCTGGAAACCGTGTGCGATATCCAGGCCTCCGGCTCGGAAGCCGCGCCGCATCTGTCGTGCATCGGCTCGACCGAGGCCAGCATCCGCGACATCCTCAACGCATACAAGAGCCAGGGCATCCGCCATCTGGTCGCGTTGCGCGGCGACCTGCCCTCGGGCACCATGGATGCCGGCGAGTTCAACTACGCCAACGAACTGGTGGCCTTCATCCGCAAGGAAACCGGCGACTGGTTCGAGATCGAAGTCGCCGCCTACCCTGAAGTCCACCCGCAGGCACGTTCCGCCACCGAAGACCTCGCCAACTTCAAGCGCAAGGTCGACGCCGGCGCCGACTCGGCGATCACGCAGTACTTCTTCAATGCCGACGCCTACTTCAACTTCGTCGAAGACGCGCGCGCGCTGGGCGTCGCCATCCCCATCGTTCCCGGCATCATGCCGATCGGCAACTACGTACAGCTGGCACGCTTCTCCGATGCCTGCGGCGCGGAGATCCCACGCTGGCTGAGAAAGAAGCTCGAAACCTACGGCGACGACCTGGCGTCGATCCGTGCCTTCGGCCTCGACGTGGTGACCGACCTGTGCGACCGCCTGCTGGCCGGCGGCGCGCCGGGCCTGCATTTCTACACCATGAACCAGGCCGGACCGAGCACCACCATCTGGCAGCGACTGGGTTTGTGATTTCTCCGACCTGATGCGATTACGCAAGGCCCGCTGACAGCGGGCCTTGTCGTGTGTGCCGTGTCCTCTGTCCGAAGCGACGGGTAGAATCGTCCTCCATCCCGTTCCTGCTTCCTGATCATGAATGCCCTGTGGATCCTGATCCTGCTCATCCTGCTTTCCGGCATGTTTTCGCTCGCGGAAATGGCGCTCGCCTCCGCCCGCCGCGGCCGGCTGACTCAGCTAGCCGAAGCCGGCGACATGGGGGCCGTCAAGGCGCTGGCGATCAAGGAGCATCCGAGTAGGCTCCTGGCCGCGAGCCAGACGGGGATCACCGCCGCCGCGCTGCTGATGGGGATCTATGGCGAGTCGGCCCTGTCCACGTCCATCGAGTCGGCCATCCGTGCCGCGATTCCCGGCCTGGCCGAATGGCGTGAGTCCATTGCCTTCGGCGCCACCATCGTGATCGTCACGGCGGTTTCCATCATCCTCGGCGAGATCGTGCCCAAGCGGATCGCGCTCGCGCATCCGGAAAAGGTGGCGGCATTTTGCGCGCCCTTCATGTCGCTGTTCATCCGCTTGTTGTCCCCGGCGATCCGTTTTCTGTCCTTCGCTGCGGACCGTGTGCTGGCTCTGCTGCCGATTCAGTCGGCACCTGCGGTCACCAGCATCGAGGACATCCTGGCGTTCGTGGACGAAGGGGAGCGGACGGGCACCATCGCCCCGGAGGAGAGCGAGCTGTTCGGCAACGTGCTGCGTCTGGAGGATTGGCGCCTCGCCACCATCATGACGCCCGTCGCGGACGTGGCCTGGCTGGATCTTCTCTCGCCCCGCGAGCACAACCTGCGCACCCTGAAAGAAGCGCCGCATTCCCGCCTGCCCATCTGCAAGGGCGATCTGCAGCAGGTGATCGGCATTGCCGAAAGCCATGACATCCTCAAGGCTGCCATGGAAGGCGACATCGACTTCGCCGAGCTGCCGCTCGCGCCGCCGCTGTTCGTGCCGTCCAGCCTCACCCTCATCGACCTGCTGCGCACCTTCCGCCAGCAGCGCGCCAATTTCGCCCTCGTGGTGAGCGAGTTCGGCCTGACCGAAGGCATCGTCACCCTGGACGACCTGATGTATTCGCTGGTGGGCGACATGATGCCCCTGGCCGATGACACCGAAGACGCCCTGGCCGTGCGCCGGGCCGACGGATCCTGGCTGCTGGACGGGTTGCTGCCCATCGACGAGATGAAGGACCGGCTGGAGATTCGCCATGTGCCCCAGGAATCGCTGGGCAACTATCACACGGTCGGCGGGTTCGTGCTGGCCTCGCTGGGCCGCATTCCGCGCAAGGCGGAGCGCTTCACCTGGGCGGACTGGGAGTTCGAGGTGGTGGACGTCGACCGCAACCGGGTGGATCAGGTTCTGGCGACACGGGTCGCGGAAAGCGCCACGACACCTGACGAAAAATAAAAACCGGCATCGAACCGGTTTTTATTTTGAACGCCCGCGTGGTTTACCGCGCCGGAATCAGGACAGGCAAGCCTTGAGGGCCTTCAGGCAATAGTCGACGTTCTCCTGTTTGGCGGAGTAGCCCATCAGGCCGATGCGCCAGATCTTGCCGGCCATGTCGCCGAGGCCGGCGCCGATTTCGAGGTTGAACTCAGTGAGCAGGCGGGCGCGGATCGCTGCCTCGTCGACGCCTTCGGGCACGTAGATCGAATTGAGTTGCGGCAGGCGTGCGGACGTGTCCACCACGTACCTGAGGCCCATGCCTTCGAGCCCGGCCTTGAGCTTTTCATGCATGGCACGGTGTCGCGCCCAGGCGTTTTCCAGACCTTCTTCCTCCAGCATCACCAGCGCTTCGTGCAGGCCGTACATCGGGTTGATCGGCGCCGTGTGATGGTAGGTGCGCTTACCGGCAGACTGCCAGTAGCCGAGCACCAGGTTGAGGTCGAGGAACCAGCTTTGCACCGGCGTCGTGCGCGCCTTGATGCGCTCGATCGCGCGTTCGGAGAACGACACCGGCGACAGGCCGGGCGTGCAGGACAGACATTTCTGGCTGCCGGAATACACCGCATCGATGCCCCATTTGTCCATATACAGCGGCGTCCCGCCCAGGCTGGTGACGCAATCCATGATGGTGAGCGCGCCGAACTCCTGCGCGATCTTGCCGAGCGCCTCGGCGTCGCTTTGCGCGCCGGTCGAGGTTTCGGCATGCACGAAGGCGAGGATCTTTGCATCCGGATTCGCCTTGAAGGCGTCCCGCACCTTGTTCGGATCGACCGGCGCGCCCCAGGCGTCGTCGACGATCACCGGCACGCCGCCGGTGCGCTTGACGTTCTCCAGCATGCGGCCGCCGAACACGCCGTTACGGCAGACGATCACCTTGTCGCCGGGTTCCACCAGGTTGACGAAGCACATTTCCATTCCCGCCGAACCCGGCGCCGAGACCGGGAAGGTCAGCGCGTTCTCGGTCTGGAACGCCATGCGCAGCATGGACTTGATCTGTTCCATCAGGTCGACGAACGCGGGGTCGAGGTGGCCGATGGTCGGACGTGCCATGGCATCGAGGATGCGCTGGGGCACGTCGGAGGGCCCCGGGCCCATGAGGATGCGCTTGGGTGGAATGAAGGAAGCGGTCATAACCTTGTTCTCTTTGTGGAAAATGTCAACCAAAACAAAGGGTTGATTTTACGGGGAAACGACGGCGCCTGGAAATCAGGCAGGCGGTTCCCCCATCAGCGGCCGCATCGCGGTCAACAGGCTGTTGAAGATGCGCGGGTGGGCCTTTTCCTGCTCGGCCAGCATCTGCTTCATCGCGTAGCGCTGCTGCGGCTTGGCGAAGCAGGCTGGGCAGTTCTCGAAGATCACCGGCAGGCCGGCGTCGGCGGCGAAGGCGCGGGTCTGGCGCTCGCGCGCGTAAGCGAAGGGCCGGATGATGCGCAGGTCGCCGGCGTCGTTCAGATAGTGCGGCGACATGGTCCTGAGTTTGCCGCCGAACAGCATCGACATCATCAGCGTTTCGGCGAGGTCGTCGAGATGCTGTGCCAGCGCGACGACGTTGCAGCCCTGTTCGCGTGCGACGCGGTAGAGGATGCCGCGCCGCATGCGCGAGCAGTAGGCGCAGTACGAGTCGCTGTCCTTGGTCAGCGTCTTCTGCGCCTCTTCCAGGATGGGCTGCGATTCGAGGAAGTAGGGCACGCCGAGTGCGGCCATGTAGGGCGTGAGCGGCGAGGGGTCGAACTGGTCGGACTGCGGGTCGACCGTGCAGGCGAGCAGTTCGAATTTCACCGGCGCCTTCTGTTGCAGATGGTGCAGGGTATGCAGCAGCGACAGCGAATCCTTGCCTCCCGACAGGCCGAGCAGGATGCGGTCGCCGTCGCGGATCATGCGGAAGTCGCCGATGGCGCGTCCGGCCGCGGTGAGCAGCGAGCGCGCGGGTTTCACCCAGCCGGTCGGTGTGTCGTGGCTCATGCGGAAAACTGCAGTGCGTGCAGCTGCGCGTAACGGCCCTGACGGGCGATCAGGTCGGCGTGGCTGCCGACTTCGACGATGCGACCGCCTTCCAGCACGACGATCCGGTTGGCGCGTTCGATGGTGGACAGGCGATGCGCGATGACCAGCGTGGTGCGATTTTCCATCAGCGTCTCCAGCGCGGCCTGCACGTGACGCTCGGATTCGTTGTCCAGGGCCGAGGTGGCCTCGTCCAGGATCAGCAGCGGTGCGTTCTTCAGGATGGCGCGTGCGATGGCGATGCGTTGGCGCTGGCCGCCGGACAATCGCATGCCGTTCTCGCCGATCAGCGTGTCGAGGCCGTCGGGCATGGCCTGGATGAAATCCCAGGCATGTGCGGCGACGCAGGCGGTGCGGATCTCGTCGGCCGTGGCGTCGCGTTTGTGGCCGTAGGCGATGTTGTGTGCCAGCGTATCGTTGAACAGCACCACATCCTGGGACACCAGGGCAATGTGGCTACGCAGGTTCTGCAAGCGGATGTCGCGGACGTCGATGCCGTCGAGCTGGATCGAGCCGGAATCCGGGTCGTAGAAGCGCGGCACCAGATTGGCCAGCGTGGTCTTGCCCGAGCCTGACGCACCGACCAGCGCCACCGTCTCGCCGGGGGCGATGTCGAGCGTGATGCCGGCCAGCGCCGGCGTGGTCTTGCCGGGATAGGTCAGCGCCACATCGCGCAGCGCCAGCCGGCCCTCGATGCGCTCGAGCGTGCGCGTGCCGCCGTCGCGCTCGGCGTCCTCGTCGAGCATGGTGAAGATGGTCTCGGCCGCGGCCAGCCCGCGCTGCAGCTGGTCGTTGACCGAGGTGAGCCGCTTCAGTGGCGCGAACAACAACAGCATCGCCATGAAGAAGGCGACGAAGCCACCTACCGTCGTGGCGTTGTCGCTGGCCTGGTCGGCAGCGATGTAGACGATGATGGCGAGCGCGATGGCGGCGATCAGCTGGATCACGGGTTCGTACACCGCGTTGGCGGCGACGCGCTTCATCTCGAACAGTCGCGCCAGATTGGCCGCCTCGCGGAAACGCGCCTGCTCGTAGTCCTCGCCGCCATAGAGCTTGACCACGCGGTGTCCGCCCACCGCCTCGTCGACCACCTGGGTGAGGTCGCCGATGTTCTGTTGCGCCTTGCGCGACAGGCCGCGCAGTCGTTTGCTGGCGACGCGTACCACCCACAGCGTGAGCGGCACCAGCGCGAACACGATCAGCGTCAGCTGCCAGTTCAGCCACAGCAGATAGCCGAGCAGTCCCAGCACGGTCACCGTGTCGCGCACCAGCGTAGTGAGCGAGCTGGTGGCCGACTGCGTGACCTGGGTGACGTTGAAGGCCAGATGCGCGATCAGCTGGCCGCTCGGGTTCTGGTCGAAGTAGCGCGTCGGCAGCGTCATCAGCTTGTCGAACATGGTGGCGCGCAGGTCCATCACCAGGCGGCTGCCGACCCAGGCCATGCAATAGGTGCTGACGAAGCTGGTGACGCCGCGCACCAGAAACAAGGCCAGCAGCAGGATCGGAATCCAGCGGATGAAATCCTGGTCCTTGGCGACGAAACCCTTGTCCAGCAGCGGCTTGAACAAGGCTGGTAGCACCGGCTCGGTGGCGGCGGTGAGGACCAGCGCGACGAGGGACAGCGCGAACATGCGCCAATACGGCTTGACATAGCCGAGCAGGCGGCCATAGAGCGCGCGACTGTCGGGAGTGGGCGTCATAGCAGCAACAGGGTGGCGAGCCCGAGCAAGATGACGAAGCCCAGGCTGTCCGGGATGACGGTGAGCCGTCCCGACGCGCCGATGGCCGGATCGTACTTCACGCGTTCCTGAATAATGTGCCGCGGCGGGTTTTCGGGGTTTTCGGTCATGGGGCGGATAGTGAAAAGCCCCGCGATTGTAACGCGCCCTGGTTCGCTGGCGTCGATTCTGGCGGGATGGGCGCCTCCGGTTCGGATTCCCGGCGGCATGGCATTTTGTCGCCAATTCGCAGTCCGAAGCGGTGCCTTGAACGAGTCGTCGAGCGTAGAATACGCGCCATGTCGGAACCCGTCGATCAACGCCCGCGCGCGCAGAACCAGTTGGAGCAGCACCTCAGCGAGGTGCAGCTGCTGCTCGCGCGCCAGCGGCGCGTCGAAGCCTTGGTGCAGAAGCAGGACATGCCGCGCCATGAACTGGTCGAAGGCCTGGTGCACCGGCAGCATCTGGTCGAGCTGCACAACCTGCTGCGCCGCCTGTCGGTCGGCGAGATTGCGCGGGTCATCGAGGCCTTGCCGGAAGAAGACCGACTTGCCGCCTGGCAGGAAGTCGAAGAGAACCGCTGCGAACTGGTCCTGGAAATCGTGTCGGACGACGTGCGCGCCGAACTGCTGGAGGCGCGTCCCCACAGCAGCGCGCGCAACATGCTCTCGGCCTTCGAACTGAAGAACGGCCGGCTGAGCCAGGTGCGCATCGACAGCCGTGCCGACCTGGCCAACGTCAACCCGATGTGGGTCGATCTCGTCGCGCCCACCGCAAGCGTGCGCGCCTGGGTAGGCGAGTTCTTCGAGCTCTACCTGCCCGACCCGGAAGAGGTCACCGACATCGAGGAAAGCGCGCGCTTCTATATCGACGACAACGATGCGGTGCACATGAGCTCGAACTTCCTGCTCGACAAGCAGGGCGATTCGCGCAACGTCCCGGTGGCCTTCATCCTCCACCGCAACATCCTGTTCTCGGTGCGCAACGAGGAGCTGCCGGTGTTCCGCCTGCAGCGCCTGCGCGCCCGGACCCAGCCCGGCTATGTCTCCGACGGCAAGGACGTCCTGCTCGACCTCTATGGCGCCGACGTCGAATACTCGGCCGACGCGCTCGAAGACGTCTACGCGGAATTCGAACGCGTTGGCCGCCAGGTACTGTCGCCGCAGGTCAGCGACGACGAAGCGGCCGAGATCCTGTCCGAAATCGCCAAGGGCGAGGACTTGAACGGCCGCATCCGCCGCAACGTGCTCGACACCCGCCGCGCGCTGTCCTTCCTAATGCGCGGCCGCCTGCTCACGACGGAACAGCACGACGATGCGCGGCAGATCCTGCGCGACATCGAATCGCTCGACGGCCACACGTCCTTCCTATTCAACAAGATCAACTTCCTGATGGACGCCACCGTCGGCTTCATCAACATCAACCAGAACAAGCGCGTGTCCAAGCTGACCGCGATTTCGGTCGTGTTCGTGCCGATCAACATCATCGCCGGCATCGGCGGCATGTCCGAATTCTCGATGATGACCGCAGGCATCCCATGGCCGATCTCCTACGGTGCCTTCACGCTGGCGATGGGCGCGCTCGGTTTTGGCACTTATCACGCACTGCGCTATTTCGAACGGCGCAAGCCCTTCCAGCAGACGCTTCCTGCCCGGCAGCGGAAGGAAGCCTGAGGGACGTTTTCTGTGTCGCCCAGTCGAAGCAGTTGGGAATATCGTAAGGGAAGTAAATAAAAAGAAGGGGATGGCTGTGTATGCAAGGCCGTATCAAACACTTAATCCCTCAACTAAAAACCTTTGATGTATCCGTAACCCCCCGTGTTACTTGGACCGGGATATCAAATCGACAAGGTAGAAAATGGCATCAGTACCGGAAAGGCGCCCACAGTCATTTACGGAGTTTGTCCAAACAGTGGAGAGCATACATGCTGGGCGGAGCGAACCATTATGGTTTCGCGGCTCAGGGAAGAGTTCCCATCCGCTCATCCCGGGTTTATATCGTCACAAAAAGAAGAAGACGCCTGCTGAATGGGCAAAATTAGAAGCTGAAATGATGGCGCGATTTAAACAGCGCAGCATTCCATTTTCTGATCGTTCTTTCTCTGACGATTGGGAAACTCTGTTTTTTATGCAGCATTATCGTGTACCGACACGACTGTTGGATTGGAGCGAAAATCCATTTGTTGCATTCTACTTCGCTGTAACAACTGCCAAATTCAAAGTTCGCCGCGATGGCATTTCGCAGTACGAGAATGATGCTGCCGTTTGGCTGCTCGACCCGGTAATCTGGAACCGGCATGCTTTGTCACATCAGTCTTTTGACGGCGATGTATTGACCACCAAAAGTGACGAACTGAAGCCTTATCAGCCTACGCCAACATTCTCGGGGATGCTAAACCATCCCGTAGCGCTTTATGGCGCCCATAACAGCCCTAGGATCGTGGCGCAACGAGGCGTCTTTACGATCTTTGGGCGCAACGTTGTTCCCATGGAAACTTCATACGATGAAGACAATTTTCCTCCCGATTGTCTGATCAAGATTGTCTTGGAAAAGAATCTTCTCCCCGCTATGCGAAAGTCCGTTCTTGCTTATGGAATTACGGAGTCAGTTGTATATCCAGACCTTGACGGACTTGCTGCTGAAATGCGTCGCGTTTTTGGTTTTGAGGTTTAAGTGATGAGTGCCCCACATTCCCGTTTCAAAGTTCAACAGATGGATCCGAAGCCACTCTTATGGTGGAAGGCGCGCAGGGCGAAAATAGACATGAATCCCCCTTATCAGCGCCGAGGCCGTTTATGGTCTGACGCTGACAAGGCGTATCTGATCGACTCAATTTTGAATGGATTTGACGTACCCAAACTGTATATGGCTGACTTCACCTGGGGGGACTCACCCCTAAACCAAAGTCGCCTGCCCTACGCAATCATTGATGGGAAACAAAGGCTTGAAGCGATTTTCGATTTCTTCGATGGAAAAATTGTTCTAAATGATGATTTCATCTTTAGGGCTCAACCTGATCTCCATCTAGGTGGCCTCGGCTACAAGGATCTTAAAGATAACTATGGAGAAATTGCCGAAATATTCGAAACATATCCATTGACGATTATGGAGGTGCTCGCTGACACGGAGGATCCAATCAACGAACTCTTCATTCGTTTGAATCGTAGTAAATCGCTCACAGGCGCTGAAATACGAAATGCAATGCATGGTCCGGCTCCAGACATTGTGCGCCAGATCTCAAGGCATGATTTCTTTGCCGTCAACATTTCCTTCTCCGTAAAACGGGGCGCAGATCTAAATGCGGCAGCGAAGCTGCTCTTGATTGAATACCGCGGAAAATTTGTCGAGACAAAAAAAAGAAACCTAGACCAATTCGTTCAGGAAAGTAGCAAGAACGAACCCATACAACTGGAGCTTTCAGCAAGAAGAGTGATGGAAGTGCTAGATGAAATGTCCGCTATCTTCCTACCTCGGGACAACATCCTGGGCAGTGAAGGTATTCTTCCTGTTTATTATTGGTTTATTAGAAGTCTGGAGGAGTCCAAATCCCATCAAGTCCGCGAATTTCTTGTGGCTTTTCAAAATGTTCGGAAAGAGAATCGGGAACTTACCAAGCTTGGCGGAACAGACATTAATCCTCTGTTAGTTGAATTCGATAATCTCAATAGGAGCACCAATGATCTGCACAGCCATGAAAGACGCTTTGAAATCCTAGCGACCTTCTTTGCAAAATGGACAAAACGTAGGCTAATGGCTAGTTTTGAAACTGCAAGTTAGTTGTGGACCCGATATTGAACTCTCCCTAGCGGAAGTGTCTCTTCATGCATAACCGGAAATTGTCAGGAGCCAGTTACTGAATTTATCCGAACTGGTGAGCCAATTGGTGCTCGAACCTACCGTAAGTGAGTGATCGTTTCTGGGGGACAGTGGTGGCAGGTCGGCATTACGGGGAAGTACGAAAAGGCCAAGATTTATGTGGGCGACATTGAGGTATTTGACTCAGCGCGGCACCTGCGCACTCCCCATATACCGACTGATGACCGCCACCCGCCGCTGATACGCGCGCGAGCTGCGGTGGGTCTCGTACCAGCGCGGGTTGGGCACCATGGCGGCCAGGCGGGCGGCCTGGTCGCGGCCGAGGTTGGCGGCGGAGGTCTTGTAGTAGCGGCGGGCGGCGGCTTCGGCACCGTAGATGCCGTTGCCCCATTCGATGACGTTGAGGTAGACCTCGAGGATGCGGCGCTTGCTCCAGGTGGCTTCGATCATGAGCGTGATGACGGCTTCCTGGCCCTTGCGGATGAAGCTGCGCTCGCCGGAGAGGAAGAGGTTCTTGGCGAGCTGCTGGCTGATGGTGGAGCCGCCGGCGACGAGGCGGCCTTTCTTCAGGTTTTTCTCGACTGCTACTTGAATGCCCTCCACGTCGAATCCCTCGTGTTCAAGGAATTTTGCGTCCTCGGCGGCGACGATGGCACGCTTCAGGTGGATGGAGATGCGGTCATAGGGCACCCACTTGTGGCGCAGTTCGGCGTCGGGGTTCTTTTCCTGCTGGCGTGCCAGGCCCGCTTCCATGAACGAGGTCATGCTGGGATTGTGATCGATCCACCACAGCACATGGGCGAACAGCCAGAGCTGATACAGCAGGATCAGCACGACCCCGGCGGCAAGGGCCTTGCCGATCCAGCCGAACAGTTTTTTCATCATGCTGTGTGCAGGGCCGCGATGACGGGGGCGGTGTCGGGGCGCACGCCGCGCCACAGATGGAACGCTTCGGCCGCCTGTTCGACCAGCATGCCGAGGCCGTCGGCGGTGCGTGCGCCGTGTGTGCGGGCGAAGTCGAGGAAGGGCGTGTCGCGCCCGTACATCATGTCGTAGGCGAGCGTGTCCGGGGTGAACACGCGCGGCGACAGCGGCGGCAGGTCGCCGGCGAGGCTGGCGGCGGTGGCGTTGATGACGAGGTCGACAGGGATGTCGGCCGCATCGAAGCCGCAGGCGCGGACGCCGTGGCCGAACAGCTCGGCGAGTTCCTCGGCGCGACTGACGGTGCGGTTGGCAATAACGAGCGCCGCGGGCTGCTGGTCGAGCAGCGGCTCGATCACGCCACGCGCCGCGCCGCCGGCGCCGAGCAGCAGGACGCGTTTGCCGACGATCGTGCAGTTCAGGTTGCGCGTGAGATCGGCGACCAGCCCGGCGCCGTCGGTGTTGTCGCCGAGGATGCCGTCGGCATCGAAGCTCAGCGTGTTGACTGCGCCGGCGCGCTGCGCGCGCGGACTCAGGCGGCTGGCAAGTCTGAAGGCTTCTTCCTTGAATGGCACAGTGACGTTGGCACCGCACCCGCCTGCCGCGATGAAGGCAGCGATGCTGTCCGCAAAGCCATCGAGTGGCGCGAGGATGGCTTCGTACGTCATGTCCTGGCCGGTCTGGCGGGCAAACGCGGTGTGGATCTGCGGGGATTTGGAGTGGGCAATCGGGTGCCCGAATACGGCGTAACGGTCGGTCATGGCGGCCGTATTTTATCCGCTCAACCGATCGCCTGGCGTTTTTGTATGGACTGTCGCGTCAGCCTTGTGTCCAGGGCAGGCTTCGGTGTTTCCAGCCGTTGAGTTCGTTGCGATGGCCGGTGGCCTTGTTGAGTTCGCCTTCGATGCCTTCCAGCACGTTGTAGCAACTGCCGCGTCCGGCCTCGGTGCAGGCAGCGGCGGCACGATGCGAGCGCTCGCCGCTGCGGCAGATGAAGAACAGCAGGGATTCCGGATCGGTGGCCTGAGCCAGTTGAGTCAGAAAATGAGGATTGAGGACCCAGCCGGGCCAGGATTGCCATTCGACATGCATCGCTCCCGGAATGACGCCGTTGAGTTCGAGTTCTGCATGGGAACGTACATCGATCAAGCGGGTTCCGGGGGCGATCTGCAGCAATTCGTACGCTTCGTGCGGCAATAACGCGCCGGCAAATGACCAGACATTCGCCTGGCTACGATGATGGGCGGTGTCGAGCAACTCGGTGATGCGTCCCATGGCGGTGTCCTTTTATTTATTGTCGATTCAGTATATGAAACCCCCTGCTCGATGCAATTTGCACCATGTTGGTGCGCATATTGGCTTTTTCGCCTTGTTTTGGTGCGCTAGAGAAAATGGTTGCGCACTATCCCCTGGCTTGAGCCTTATGGCACAATGGCTGGCGCTCGATTTTGGGTATGGCACGGTTGCTGCTAACACCTTTTCTGTGTGACGTTTTGTGTGGCGGGTTTGGGCGACATCCAGCGTCGTAATTCAATTCATTTCAGTGTGAGGAGATTCAGCATGGCCGTGGCCAATGTGATCAAGATGATTAAGGACGGCGAAGTGAAATTCGTCGATCTGCGCTTTACGGATACGCGCGGCAAGGAGCAGCACGTTTCGATTCCTGCCCGCATCGTGACTGAAGACTGGTTCGAAGACGGCCATCCGTTCGACGGCTCCTCGATCGCCGGCTGGAAAGGCATCCAGGCGTCCGACATGCTGCTGAAGGCCGATCCCGATTCGGCCTACATGGATCCCTTCTTCGACGAGCCCACGCTGATTCTGACCTGCGACGTGATCGAGCCCTCCGACGGCAAAGGCTACGAGCGCGACCCGCGTTCGGTGGCCAAGCGTGCCGAGGCTTACCTGAAGTCGACCGGCATTGCCGATACCGCGTACTTCGGCCCCGAGCCCGAGTTCTTCATTTTTGATTCCATCACCTGGCACGACAACATGTCGGGCTGCGGCGTGCAGATCAATTCCGAGGAAGCCTCCTGGTCGTCCGCCGAGAAATTCGAGAACGGCAACACCGGCCACCGCCCTGGCATCAAGGGCGGCTATTTCCCCGTTCCCCCGGTCGATAGCCTGCAGGACATCCGTGCCGCCATGGTGCTGGCGCTGGAAGAGGCCGGCATCCCGGTCGAAGTGTTCCACCACGAAGTGGCGACCGCCGGCCAGTGCGAAATCGGCACCGTGTTCAGCACGCTGACCAAGCGCGCCGACTGGACCCAGACCCTGAAGTACATCGTGCAGAACGTCGCCCACGCCTACGGCAAGACCGCGACCTTCATGCCCAAGCCCATCGTTGGCGACAACGGTTCCGGCATGCACGTTCACCAGTCGCTGTGGAAAGACGGCAAGAACCTGTTCGCCGGCAACGGCTACGCCGGCCTGTCGGAAATGTGCCTGTACTACATCGGCGGCATCATCAAGCACGCCAGGGCACTGAACGCGATCACCAACCCCTCGACCAACTCGTACAAGCGTCTGGTCCCTGGCTTCGAAGCGCCTGTGATGCTGGCCTACTCGGCCCGCAACCGTTCGGCCTCGATCCGCATCCCGATCGCCGCTTCCGAGAAGGCGCGTCGCATCGAGACCCGTTTCCCGGATCCCACGGCCAACCCCTACCTGTGCTTCGCCGCGCTGATGATGGCGGGTCTCGACGGCATCCAGAACAAGATCCACCCTGGCGATCCGTCGGACAAGGACTTGTATGACCTGCCGCCGGAAGAAGACGCGAAGATCCCGAAGGTTTGCCACAGCCTGGACATGGCGCTGGAAGAACTCGACAAGGACCGCGAGTTCCTGACGCGTGGCGGTGTGTTCACCAACGACATGATCGACGCCTACATCGAACTGAAGATGCAGGAAGTCACCAAGTACCGTATGGCCGCGCACCCGGTTGAATTCGCAATGTATTACTCGCTGTAAACACAGGACGTGTGCAAATAATAGGGCGGCTTCGGCCGCCCTTTTTTTGGTGCGCTGTCAGGCCGGGCTATTCCGGGATCAAGATTGGCCGGCCGGTGTCCGTTAGCAAACGGGTACGCTACACTCAGCCCTATGTCCATCGCCCGCTTGCCCTTCCTTCTGTGCCTGATTCTGGCTGCGCCTGCGCAGGCGGAAATCTACAAATACGTCGATGAAAACGGCCAGGTGACATTTACCGATGTCTACAAGAAAGGCGCCAAGCGCGTCGACCTGCCCGGTGCGCCGACACAACTGCCGGCCAGAGGCAAAGCACCCAGACGGGCCGCATATACACCCAGCCCGGCGGATTTTCCGCGTATCGATCCGGGCACCCAGAAGCGGCGCGACGATATCCGGCGCCAGGTGCTGCAGGATGAGCTGTCCAGCGAACGCCGCAACGCCGATGAAGCGCGCCGTCAGCTGACGTTGGGCGAACGCCTGCAGCCGGGCGAACGGGCGACCGACGCCACCTACCTCGATCGCGTGAGCAAACTACGGACGACGGTGCAGCAACACGATCAGAACATCACCTCCATCCAGCGCGAACTGGCCAATCTGAAGTAAGTCGCCTGCACACGTATTCAAGACGCCGCCGGCAGCCCCACCCGCTAATAGGCCGTCTGTGGTCTGAAGACGTTGAAGCTTCAACAACCACGCTCTGGCACAATCAGTGCTTCATCTGAGTGCATGAGCATGCCGCCGTTCTCGCCTACCGATTATTCAGGACTGGATTACCTCTCCACCGGCACCATGATTCTGGATGCCGGGCGCCGCATCATATATGTCAATCCTGCAGCCGAGACCTTGCTGGGCATATCCGGCGTCCTGCTGCTTGAGGATGACGCCATGACGGTATTCGAGCGCAGCCCCGAGTTGCTTGCTGCGGTCCAGACGGCATGTGCCCAGCAGGAAACCGTCATCGAATACGAACTCGATGTAGTGGTGAGCGGTCATCCGCCGATCCGGCTCAGCTGCAGCGTGTCGCCGCTGGACAAGCCTGAGGACGCCGTGCTGATCGAAATGCGCGCGGTCGATCCGCATCTGCGCATTGCCCGGCTGGAACAGGCGCGCTTGCAACAAGAGGCCAACCGCGAACTGCTGCGCAACCTCGCACATGAAATCAAGAATCCGCTTGGCGGCATCCGCGGCGCGGCGCAACTGCTGGAGCACGAGTTGCCGCGCGAATCCTTGCGCGAATACACCCAGGTCATCATCAAGGAATCCGATCGGTTGCAGTCGCTGATGGAGCGGCTGCTTACCCCGCATCGCATGCCCCGTTTTGGTGCAGTGAATATCCACGAAGTCCTGGAGCGGGTCCGCAGTCTGATCCTGGCTGAAACCCCGAGCATGTCGCTCCGCCGCGACTACGATATCAGCCTGCCGGAAATCCGGGCCGATGCCGAACAGTTGATTCAAGCGACGCTCAATATCGCGCGTAATGCCGTGCAGGCGATGCATGGCCAGGGTGAGATCATTTTCAAGACTCGGGTGGCGCGGCAGATTACGCTGGAAAGCCGACGCTACCAGCTCGGCATGCGCGTCGAGATCATCGATAACGGCCCGGGCATACCCGATGAGATCCGTGAACAGATATTCTTTCCGCTGGTGTCCGGGCGCGAAGGCGGCAGCGGGCTCGGGCTTGCCGTTGCACAGACGCTGGTCGCGCAAAACCACGGCACCATCGATTGCGAAAGCCGTCCTGGCCGTACCTCATTTTCCATTTTTCTTCCTTTGCCTGGCTGAACACTATGTCGAAATCAAGCTGCGTCTGGATCATTGACGACGACCGCTCCATCCGCTGGGTTCTCGAAAAAGCCCTGTTGCGCGAAGATATCGCGTGCATGACCTTCAGTTCGGGCAGCGATGCGCTGCGTGAACTGGAACGCAGCACGCCCGCCGCCGTGCTGTCCGACATCCGCATGCCGGGGGTGAGCGGCCTGGAATTGCTGCAGGCGCTGAAGGAGCGGCTACCCAAGGTACCCGTCATCATCATGACGGCGTATTCCGATCTCGACAGCGCGGTGGCGGCCTTCCAGGGCGGCGCGTTCGAATACCTGCCCAAGCCTTTCGACGTCGACCAGGCGCTCGAACTGGTGCGCCGCGCACTGGCGGAAAATGCCAGCCGCGACGTGCCCGCCAGCAGCGATGCCCCGATGCCGGAAATCCTCGGGCAGGCGCCTGCCATGCAGGAGGTGTTCCGTGCCATCGGGCGACTGGCGCAGTCGCATGCCACCGTCTTGATCACCGGCGAATCGGGCAGCGGCAAGGAGCTGGTGGCGCGTGCACTGCATCGCCACAGCCCGCGTGCCGGCGCGCCGTTCATCGCGCTGAATACTGCGGCCATCCCGCGGGATTTGCTGGAGTCGGAACTCTTCGGTCACGAGCGCGGCGCCTTCACGGGCGCGGCCGCGCAGCGGCGCGGCCGTTTCGAGCAAGCCGACGGCGGCACGCTGTTTCTGGACGAGATCGGAGACATGCCGGCCGAATTGCAAACCCGTTTGCTGCGCGTGCTGGCCGACGGGCAGTTCTACCGCGTCGGCGGTCATACGCCGATCAAGGTCAATGTGCGGGTGATCGCCGCAACCCACCAGGATCTGGAAGTACGGGTGCGTGAAGGATTGTTCCGCGAAGACCTGTTCCACCGCCTCAACGTGATCCGACTGCGCCTGCCGGCGCTGCGCGAGCGGCGTGAGGATATTCCGCTGCTGGTACGCCATTTCATGCAGAAAAGCGCGCGCGAATTGGGGATGGAGACCAAGGGCGTGTCGGACGCGGCGATGAAGACGCTGGTCAATCTGCCCTGGAGCGGCAACGTACGCCAGCTCGAGAACGTCAGTCATTATCTGACCGTGATGGCGCCCGGCCAGGTGGTCGAGGTCGGGGATCTGCCGGCCGATCTGATGCAGGGGACAGTCGAGCCAAGCGGCGGCGATTGGTTGCAGGGACTGGCCGCTGAAGCCGGCGCGCGGCTGGCACGCGGCGAGGCGGCGATCCTGGATGATCTTACCCAGGCGTACGAAAAAACGCTGATCGAGGTGGCGCTCCGCCACACCGGGGGACGCCGTATCGAGGCCGCGCATCTGCTGGGGTGGGGGCGCAACACGCTGACCCGGAAAATTCACGAACTGGGGATGGATGCGGAATCCGAGGGCGACGAGTCGAAATAGCCATTCGCTTGATAAGCGAAATTCGGGCAACAAAAAAGCCGACCTGGGTCGGCTTTTTTGCGGAGGCGCCTGAGCAGATCAGGCGGCCTGGGCTTCTTCCAGAAGCTTCTGGATTTCGCCCTTCTGGTACATCTCGATCATGATGTCGGAGCCGCCGATCAACTCGCCCTTCACATACAGCTGAGGGAAGGTCGGCCAGTTGGCATAGTACTTCAGGTTTTCGAAGATTTCCGGATCGGCCAGCACGTTCACCGCCAGAAAATCCTTCACGCCGCAAGCCTGCAGCACTTGCGCCGCGCGCGACGAGAAGCCGCACTGCGGAAACTGGGGTGTGCCTTTCATGTACAGCACGACGGTATTGTTGGTGACTTGGTCACGGATGCGGTCGAGAGGGGTCATGGGAGCTCCTGGGCAATACTTGACTGGAATAGTCGGGAATTATACGCTCGGAGAAACCGGCGTCAAGCCGGTTTCTCGTTTCGCTGATAGGGGCTGACGAAGGCCTTGTGAAGCAGATGCGGGATCAGCAGATGCACGGGCATGCGCAGCCAGTGGGCGCGCACGAAAGCGGCCAGCCGTGCGGCAGGGGTGAAGCGATCGGCACAACTCGCATGGTCGGGCGCGAGGACCCGTGTGAAGATGCGGTCCATCAGGGCAAGGGTGAGGCGATTCGGCCTGTCGCGCTCGAGGGCCGCCATTGCGCTGTCGGGAATCGGCGTATCGAGGAAATAGCGTAGATAACGCAGCGCATAGAACAGCGAACGACCTAGTTGTAGCTCGTTGGCGCGCGCCGTCAGCCGCGGCCAGAAATCGGGGTTGGCAGCGGCATCGCGCAGCAACAGGTCGAGATCGGTCAGATCGCGCAGGCCGTGCGGCAATTCGCCATCGTGAAATACGTGGGTGGCCGAATGCAGGATGCGATCTTCCGTCGCCAGCACCTGGACGCCCGGCATGTCCGCCACTGCGACGGCACGGTGGCGCAGCGTGGCGGAATCCGGGTGATAACGTGCCGTATCGGGAAGGATGGCGTGATGCACGTCGATCACCGTGGCGCGGACGGCATGTTGCAGCGGCGGGATTTCGTGCATCCAACGGCGGTAGTAGCGCTGGTCATAGTCCGACAACAGGGTCGGGTGCCAGCCTGCAAGCATGAGTGCGGCTTCGACTGCGCCAAGTTGTGCCCGCGGGACCAGGATGTCGATGTCATTGAACAGGCGTCCGCTTGCCGCGGGCAGATTGGCCATGACGTAGGCGCTGCCTTTCAGGAGAATGAAGGGGAAGGTCAGCCCTTTCAAGGCGGTACGGATCTTGCCCACTTCCCAGCGTACGGCCAGTTGCTGCTTCGCGGCCAGCGTGGCCGCCGCATCAAAATGCCAGCGTGCGACGGCCGGGATGGCTTCGGTCAGCTGGTGTCGGGCCAGAACGTGCCGAACACGCGCCAGCAGGCCGGCACTCCGTGCCTGCCGCACCAGCAGGTCCCACTCGCCCATCGAAAAGCGCGTGACGGAATCGGGCGAACGCAAGGTGCAACTGAGCAAATCGCGGGACCTGGATTTCATGAATTTCACACAGCCCGGCGTTCGGCCAGACGATCGAAAGCGGCGACTGCCTCGCTCAATGCGCTGTAGCGGAAATCGTAACAGTGCGCATGGTCGATCAGCGTGGTGCCGACGCGAAAGCCGTCCGCGCCCAGATGGCTGTAGTTGAATGCATTCTGTGCCAGAAACATGAACGTTTCGGCCCGGGAGCGGGGGGTCAGCTGTGTTTCGGCGCCAGCCTCCCATTTGGGAAAAATCACCCAGCCGGGGCGGGCAGGTTCATGCTGGCGCAGTACGCTGTCCCTTGGCGGGCGCATGTGTGCCACGGAACCTTTGGCCGTGTCGTGGGAGACACGATTGATGAAGGCTTCAGGACTGAACTGGCGGATGACGTCGATCGACTGGTTTTTCAGACTGACGGGGCGCGGCAACGCATGGAGCAGGCCCGTCCTGCGATCGATCAGGGTCAGTTCGTCGGAAAGCAGGCGCCAGCCCGATAACACCAGCCCTGCGGTCAGGGTGCTTTTTCCCGAACCGGGTGGCGCCGGGAGAATGGCGGCCAGACCATTTTTCTCCACGACGGCGGCATGAATGATCAGATAGTGGTGCGCGTGCATCGAGACGCACCAGTTCAGACCCCATTCCAGCATGGGGTAGGCTTGATCCAACGGCAGCGGTTTGAAAGGCTGGGCACCATCGAAGGAAAAATTGACCTGCGGACGGAACCAGCGCCGCAGGCGGGAAGGGGGGTTCAGTTCGACATGGAAATCCGCAAAGGCCTGGTGCGCGCTACGCACTTCAAATTGGCCATAGAGTTCAGCCAGTCCCTCGGCGACGCGCGGCAGGCGCGAACGGATCCGGAGCGAGAAAGGGCCGGTGCGCAGCCATACGCCGTTACCGGCGAGCTGATGCCGCAAATCGGATGGAGGGAGTTGAAGCAGCTTCATGGCGTTTCGAGCAAGCCGATCCGACGCAAGCTGGCGAGCGCTTGATCCGTTTGATGGGCGAGATCCGGGCCGAACTCAAGAGACAACTGGGAAGCCAGCGCGCCATGCAGCTCATCCAAAGTCATGCCAGGATTGCTCTGGACAAGCTGGAACAGGGCTACGTTGAACGGCGCGAGGTAGTGTGTGTCGCCGGATGCCGTATCGAATACAGCAGCTTCCTGTTCAAAGGATTTGATCTGAAAACGTGCCAATCGTATTTGAATCGGGAAGCTATTGAAAGAAAACTCAGATCATACGGGCATGGTGGTCTTGAGGTAATCCACGATCTGCGCCGAATTCCACTGTACGTTGGCCGTGGGTTCGAAATATCCCTTGCTGACCCATTCGTTCCAGATGCCGATCACATCCGTTTCCGAGAGAACCGGAGTCAAACCAGCTTTGGCGTTCAACAGTGCGGCAACGATATGCGCACCCAAATTGTCAGGGTCGGTCAGCCCCCAGGGGTTGGAACCATTGCTCAGCATCAGGACCTGCATTAGGGAAAGCGAGGTCTTGGGTGTGCCGGGATTGCCATCGAGATCCGCCATGAACTGGGTGCCGGAAAAAAGCGGATGGAACAGGGTGCCGCCTTTCCAGTTCTGGACCTTGTTACAGCTATTTCCCGCGTTGCAGCTTCCGGGAAGATAAGGCGACGGCCAGGATCCCGAATGCGTTTTCCAGTAACCCGGCGTCCTGCCGCTACACAGCGTAGGCGTACCATGCTGGCTCAGATTGCCCGATACGGCTCCTGACGGCGTCATGCACTGGTCGGTCGCCAATACTGGGCGGCTGGCCAGCGTGAAAATGGCGGATACGCCCAGTGCGGCCCCCGCCAGTCTACGGCGCGAGGGATTGATCTCACTGTTTGGCAATGCCTCGGGCGAGGTGTCTGGAGTTTCGGGTGTGTGGTCGGACATGTCAGGCCTCGATAATCATTCTGGTTGCTGTCCCCAGAAAATACAGCAAGAATCGCACCAATGTACGTCATTCCTGCTTGGATTGCCCGTCTTATGCTGTCTGCCGGCTTATCGAGTGTGCCCTGGGTTGGGTGAGTGTAAATTATTCCGACAGATTGCCGCCACTGACACGGTAGATGCTAGACAGGTCCGGCCAGCTTTGCGGATGGGAGAATCCCGCGGCCTGGAGCAAGGCCTGGACGGCATTCGCCTGATCGTACCCATGTTCCACCAGCAGCACGCCGCCGGGCTTGAGATGTCCGGGTGCTGCCGCGATCAGGCGGCGCAGGTCATCCAGACCGTCCGGACCTGATGCGAGCGCGGAAAGTGGCTCGAATCGCACATCCCCGCGCGCCAGATGGGGATCGGCAGCGGCGATATAGGGCGGATTGCCGACTATGAGATCGAAGCGGCGTCCGGCCAATGCAGAAAACCAGTCGCTGGTCAGAAACTCGACAGATGCGTTGAGGATGCTGCCGTTATTTTTCGCGGCGGCGAGCGCGGCATCGGAGCGATCCACGGCGGTCACGCGTGCAAGCGGCCGTTCCAGCGCCAGGGTGATAGCGATACAGCCGCTGCCGGTACCGAGGTCGAGGACCTCTACTGCCTGGTCGCCGGGCATGTGCGCCAGGGCCCGCTCCACCAGCAATTCGGTATCGGGTCGCGGAATCAGGACGTCGGGCGACACGCGAAAGCTGCGGCCGTAAAACTCGCGCGCACCGGTGAGGTAGGCGATCGGTTCGCCGACCAACCTGCGCGCGAGTAGCGTGCGGAATTGCGCGAGTTGCGCCTGGTCAGGCAGGTCGGTGTCGTGTGCGATCAGCCAGGCGGGCGCCACGCCCCAGGCAAACGCGGCGAGCACGCGCGCTTCCAGTCGCGCTTCGCGCGTGTCCAGTCCGAGCGTCGCGCCAATGCGTGTTGCGGCGTCGTCGAGCAGACTGGCGACGGTCGCCGCCTCGCGGGCCATGTTTCAGCCCTCGCCGGCAAGCGTCGCCAGCAATTCGGCCTGATGTTCGGCCGCGAGCGCGTCGAGCAGCTCGGTGAGGTCGCCGTCCATCATCGCGTCGATCTTGTATAGCGTGAGGTTGATGCGGTGATCGGTGATGCGGCCCTGAGGGAAGTTGTAGGTCCGGATGCGATCGGAGCGGTCGCCGCTGCCGATCAGGTTCTTGCGGGTGCTGGCTTCGGTGGCGTGCTGCGCCTGGATTTCGCGATCCTTCAGGCGCGCCGCCAGCACGCTCATCGCCTGTGCGCGGTTGCGGTGCTGGGAACGGTCGTCCTGGCATTCGACCACCAGCCCGGTCGGCAGATGGGTAATGCGGACCGCCGAGTCGGTCTTGTTGATGTGCTGGCCACCGGCGCCCGACGCACGGAAGGTGTCGATGCGCAGGTCGGCCGGGTTGATGTCGACTTCGCCGACCTCGTCGGCTTCCGGCATCACGGCGACGGTGCAGGCCGAGGTGTGGATACGGCCCTGCGACTCGGTTTCCGGCACGCGTTGCACGCGATGGCCGCCGGATTCGAACTTCAGCCGTGAGTATGCACCTTGCCCAACGATGCGGAGGATCACCTCCTTGTAGCCCCCGACTTCGCCGGGATTTTCCGACACGATCTCAACCTTCCAGCCCTGGCGCTCGGCATAGCGCGTGTACATGCGCAACAAGTTGCCGGCGAACAGCGCCGACTCGTCGCCGCCCGTGCCGGCGCGGATTTCCAGGAAGATGTTGCGCTCGTCGTTGGGATCTTTCGGCAGTAGCGCAGTCTGCAGTTCGGTTTCCAGTTGCTCGATTTTCGTTGCGCAATCGGCGAGTTCCGCTTCGGCAAGTTCGCGCATGTCCGGGTCGGCAAGCATCTCGCCAGCGGTTGTCCGGTCGGCCTCGACCAGCTTGTATTGACGGTAAAGCGCCACCACCGGGCTGAGATCGGCGTGTTCGCGGGTGAGCTTGCGATAGCTTTCCATATTGCCGGCGATTTCCGGCTGCGACAGCAATGCGTCGAGTTCCTCCAGCCGCTCGTCGGCGCGAGCGAGCTTGTCGGCCAGCGAGGCTTTCATTCGTGATGCAGCCCGTAGAGTTGGCTGATGAGGCGGACCAACTGGTCGCGTTCGGCACTGTTGGCGTGGTTGAGCGCGTGTGTGGGAGCGTGCAGCAGCTTGTTGGCGAGCGCATGGCTCATCGCGTCGAGTATGGCGCGCGGGTCGCCGCCGCGCGCCAGCGCTTTCTCGGCTTTCTCGATTTCGTGGCGGCGATGGCGCTCGGCATTGTCGCGCAGCGAACGGATCAGCGGCACCAGTTCGCGGCCTTCCATCCAGTGCACGAAGTTTTCCACGCTGGTTTCGATGATGGCCTCCGCCTGCGCCACTTGGGCGACCCGGTTGTCCATGCCTTCGCGTACAACTTGACCGAGATCGTCCACGCTGTAGAGGAAGACGTCGTCCATGTCGGCGACTTCGGCCTCGACGTCGCGCGGCACCGCCAGGTCGACGATGAAGATCGGGCGGTGGCGGCGCTGCTTGATTGCACGCTCCAGCATGCCCTTGCCTAGGATGGGCAGCGGGCTTGCGGTGGAGGTGATGATGATGTCGTAGGTGGGCAACTCGTCGGGCAGCGCGGTCAGCGGGATCACCTCGGCATTGAAGCGTTCGGCCAACGGACGGGCGCGCTCGGTCGTGCGGTTGGCGACGGTCATGCGGCGCGGGTGTTGCGCAGCAAAGTGGGTGATGCACAGCTCGATCATCTCGCCGGCGCCGATGAACAGGCAGGCCTGGTCCCGGATGCTGGGGAAGATGCGTTCGGCGAGCCGCACGGCGGCGGCGGCCATCGACACCGAATTGGCGCCGATTTCAGTGCTGGTGCGCACTTCCTTGGCGACCGAGAAAGTGCGCTGGAACAGCTTGTGCAGCAGCAGGCCGAGGGTGCCGGCTTCCTCGGCGGCCTGGACCGCCTGTTTCATTTGCCCAAGGATCTGGGTTTCGCCCAGCACCATCGAATCGAGACCGGCCGCGACGCGGAAGGCATGCTGTGCCGCCTGTTCACGTGGCAGCGTATACAGATAGGGTGCGAGTTCGCGGCGGTCGATGTGGTGGAAATCGGCCAGCCATTGCGTCACGTCATCGGGAGAGGGCGTGTTGACGTACAGTTCGGTGCGGTTGCAGGTCGACAGGATGGCGACTTCGGATGCACGCTGGCTCTGCGTCAGTTCATGCAGCGCTTGCACCAGTTTTTCGGGGCCGAATGCCACCTGCTCGCGAATCGCGAGTGGCGCGGTGTGATGGTTGACCCCGAGGGTGAGAAGCTGCATGACGGCAGATGGCCGAAAAATGAAGACCGCTATTTTACTTTACCCGCCGCCTAAGCGGCGGGTGTGGGGGTGTTGTTCAGATCGAAACGCAGGCGATCATAGTAGCGTCCGCGATAGAGCAGACGACGGTGGCCGGGAGAATCGGAGAACCCGTTACGGGTGTGCAGCACGTTGTTGCAGATGAGTCCCATGCCAGGGAGGAGGCGGGCGGTGAGAATGTATTCCGAGCCGGCGAGTATGTCGGCCAACGTCTTGACGGCGGCCTGCGTGACCGCGTCGTTCTTCCACACGATCGAACGGGTGCGTGCGGTGTAGCGCATATACAGAAAACCCGTGTCGGAATCGACCGCGAACACCGGGCCGCTCTGTTCCGGGCGGGCGATGTTGTCCTCGTCCATGCGTGCGGGGATGGTCATCGCATCGGGCTGCATCAGCGCGGCAACATAATCGGGGCTGGCATCGCGCAACTGGATATAGGCAATCTCGTGGTCGAGCAGGGCATTCTCGCCTCCGGATTCGGCATCCTGCGCGCAATGCAGCGTCATGCCGAGAATGCGGCGGTCGAGTGCGTTGTAGTAGCCGTCGGTATGCCAGTTGATCGGCTTGTGGGTATAGGGAATGAAGTCGCCGCGCACGCTGCCGCCTTCTTCTCCGGCCGGGGTGATGCTGGAGAGCCCGTCCTCGTCGGCGAGATAGTTGCCTTCCAGGTGGGTGAGACCGAGCTGCCGGGCCAACTGGTGGGGCAGCGACTTGTCGGCTGCGGGGAGATGGGGTGCGCTGTAGATCGCCATGTTGGCGAGCGCGCAGCATGCTCCGAGGGCGCCCGTTTCGGCCGCGCTCAAATGGCGCGGATTGGCCAGCGGCACGACAAGTTCGTTGACGCTACGCGGATAGGCCGCGAGCTTGGCATCACGCCAGGCCCGATAGGCGCACTCGTTGCCCAGGTCGAACGGTGAGGCTGCGGCGGGCATTTATTCCGGGGGCAGCATGTCGGGCGAGCCGAAGCCGCGCTTGACCGGCGCGTCAGACAGCAATCCCTTGAAGCTCTTTCTCACCGTGCCCATCATCTCGGGCATCTCGATGTCCATGATCTGGTCCATGATCCAGGTCTTGTCGCTGTCGCCCATCTCGTCGCGGATCTGCAGACCGAGGAAGCGCAGCGCCGGGAAGCTGGCCTTCTCTTCGTCGGGGAACTCGAATTCCGCATAGTCGGCGAAGCGGCGGTTGAGGAAATCGATGAATTCCTGTTTGTAGTTGCGCGGGTCGTTTTTGCCTACCACTTCGCGCACGTTCTGCTCCATCACTTCACCGAGCCGGTTGGCGACCGCCTGCAGTACCGCGACACGGCGTTCGGGTGTCAGCGTTGCATAGGCCATGCGGTCGCAGTAATGCACCAGGAAGGCGAGGAATTCGGCGATCAGCTTGAAGCCGCGCGCCGGGGTGATGATGTCGTAGTTTTCGCGGCCGAGGTTGTCCACGGCCTTGTCGGCGACGCGCCAGGTGGTCGTGGCGACGGCGGTAGCGATTTCTTCGGCGCTGCGCTCGCCGTCCTTCTTGAACCAGACAGTTTTGACGCGGATAGGCATGGCCATGATTATTCTCCTGTGGCGACGGGGCGGGCGGGATCGGTGATCCACTCGCTCCACGAACCGGGGTAAAGCCGTGAACCGGGAAGACCGGCGACTTCCATCGCCAGAATGTTGTGGCAGGCGGTGACGCCGGAACCGCACATGTGGATCACTTGCCAGGCCGGCTTGCCCTTGAGCAGGGCCTGATAGTTTTCGCGTAGCGCTTCGGGCGGCAGGAAGGTTCCGTCCACGTCGAGGTTCTCGTCGAATTGCCAGTTGATCGCACCAGGTACGTGCCCGGCCACCAGGTCGAGCGGTTCGAATTCGCCGGAGAAGCGGCGGTCCGGACGCGCATCGAGGATGAGTTGCTCGCCGGACTGTGACGCGCGCAAGACCTCGTCCGCCGCGACGATCTGGGTCGGTTCGGGCAGGCAGGCGCAGGCACCCCGGTGTGGCGCCGGGATGTCGGCATTGACCGGGCGCTTTTCGCGCAGCCATTTCGGGTAGCCGCCGTCCAGCAGGGCCACACCGGGGTGCCCGAGCCAGCGCAGCATCCACCACAGCCGCCCTGCCATGGCGCCATAGCTGTCGTCGTATACCACGACCTGTTTGTTGACGCCTACACCCCATGCACACAGCTTTTCGGTCAGCCCGCGCGGATCGGGCAGCGGGTGGCGCCCGGTGGTTTCGCCGATGGGGGCGGAGAGATCCTCGTCCAAATGCACATAGCGTGCACCCGGGATATGTGCTTTCTCGTACGCCTGACGACCTGCCTCGGTGTCGGTGAGGGTGAAGCGGCAGTCCAGGATGACCCAGTTGGGATCGTCCAGGTGGACGGCCAGATCTTCAGTGGTAACGAGGGTGTTGGAAAACATCGTTGGAGCCGTGATAAGTGAACTTCAGGTCGGAGCGGGCAGCAGGAAACCGCTGCCCGCCCAACGGGGTCTCTGACTGCTATCAGTAACCGCCCTTGCCGTAAGGCTTGGTCAGGCCGGCAACGCGGGCGGACTGACGTGCGGGCTGGTTGGGGAAGAGCTCATACAGCTTTTTCTTCCAGTCGGTACCGGGATGCAGGTCTTCCATCTCGGACAACATGTTGCGGAAGTTCGGGGTATGACCATCTTCCTTGTATTTGTCGCGCATATAGTTGATGACGGTCCAGTGATCGTCGGTCAGCGTGATTTTTTCAGCCGCGGCGATGACGGGGGGAACGTCGTCGCTGAAGTTGGCTTCCAGTAGGAAGTCTTCTTCACCGGTTTCGAGCTCTTCGCCATTTACAACATAAGACATGTTTTCTCCTTTCGGGTTGGTCACTAAAGAATCGCCGGAACAACCGGCAGCGGGTTCAATGGTTCGCCGGCATTACCGGCGCAATGGATTTGTGTGGGATGAAAATCCCGCATCCTAACAAACGGTTGCGTCCCATGCCTTCGTCCTGCAGTTGCAGGGATTTGTGTGGCGGCACGTCATGCAACATCAGACTGTAGCCATAGATTGGGCCGGATGCGGTTTGCAGGGTTTGCTGTTTGCCGCAGATGAATCCGCAGCGCAGCTGGAAATGGCCATCCAGTTCGCGCATCACGTCCTGCACGAATTGTTCTTCACTCGCCCGGCCCGTGTCAACGAAGTGTGCGTAGATGTTGGCGAAGGCACTGAATTCACGGGTCTTGAAGCTGCCGATCTGCAGGCGGTGACCGGCCAGGTCCAGTGTCTGCCCGACCAGGCGCTGCATCTCGTCCACACGTGTCTTGGGCACGCGCACGAGCATCTTGGTACGCCGATTGATGTTGAGCGTGGCATCGCCACTGTTGGTTTCTGCACCTTTGAGATGCTGGATGCCAGTGCCACCATCCTCACCCAGCCAGGGGAGCAGGCGCAGCAGTGCCTCCGACATCAGTTGTGCATTGTCGGCCGGAATGGTGGTGCCGGCCAGATCGAATTGCAGGTCGATCATGTGCGGCGTGTACTCTTCGGGCTTGTTTTCAGGCCAGCCTGCCCAGTTCACGGCGCGTCTCCCGCATGGTCCTTGGCCCAAGCCTGCATCAGGTCGGCCCATTTCTGCGCGCTGACCGGGTCGACGTCGAAAATAGTGAAGCGCTTGTTCTCGCGTATGCGGATGCGTAGAAACGGCACGCCTCCCGACTCGTGGGTCAGGTGCTGGAACTCGATCTCCTGGCCGCCGAAGGGGAGTCGCATCTTGTCTAATGGTGTGATCTCTGGCATGGAATCTCGATCTGGGTTGCTTCAATTCGATATGAATGCGTTGTACAGCAACACAAACAAACCTTGCTTTAATAAGGTTGTTGCGTACCATTTCAACCCTGCTTGTTACAGGGGCTTGCGTTTGCAACAATATTTTAATACTCTTATTGATTCCTGTGGCGGCCACGTAATGTCTCACCCTTTGCCTAGATGGGGCATTACCGCGTTGGGGAAATCGATCTACTCCTTTTGGGTAGGTTGGAACCTACCGCGATGGAGTAATCGTTTTACCCATGAGAATGATGGTGATGCGATCATCAACTCAATACGATGATGGGATACCGTTGAGCTGTCGGCTGAGCGGGCATTTCGAAATGTTCTAGGAGAGAAAACTATGGCAAAGAAGATGATTGATACGCCCAATCTGGACGAGCTCGAGAAAGGCCCGTGGCCGAGCTTCGTGACCGGTCTGAAGCGTCTGGCTAAGGACAACGACATGATGGTTGACCTGATGGGTCAGCTGGAGACGTCCTACAAGACCAAGTTTGGTTACTGGAAGGGCGGTACGGTTGGCGTGTTCGGCTACGGTGGTGGTGTGATCCCCCGCTTCACTGAGCTGAAGGACGAAAACCACCAGCCGCTGTTCCCCGAGGCCGCCGAATTCCATACCCTGCGCGTGCAGCCGCCCGCAGGCATGCACTACACTTCCGACCTGCTGCGCAAAATGTGTGACGTCTGGTCCGCGACCGGCGGCTCGGGCCTGATCGCCTTCCATGGCCAGTCCGGCGACATCATGTTCCAGGGCATCAAGACTGAAAACGTCCAGAAGGCTTTCGACGAGTTCAATGAAATGGGCTTCGACCTCGGCGGCGCCGGTCCTGCCCTGCGTACCTCCATGTCCTGTGTGGGCGCTGCTCGTTGCGAAATGTCCTGCTACGACGAAGCCAAGGCACTGCGCACCGTCATCAACAACAACCTGGACGATATGCACCGTCCGTCCCTGCCCTACAAGTTCAAGTTCAAGTTCTCCGGCTGCCCGAACGACTGCGTCAACGCCATCCAGCGTTCCGACATGGCCACCATCGGCACCTGGCGCGACAACATCCGCGTGAACGAAGAGCAGGTTCAGGCCTATTACAAGGCCCATGGCATGAACGATCTCGTCAACGACGTGATCAGCAAGTGTCCGACCAAGGCCATCACCCTGGTTGCTTCCGACAAGTTCAAGTCCAGCGAGAATGTGTCCGCTGCCAGCCTGGGCGACGGCAATACCCTGTGCATCGACAACAAGAACTGCGTGCGTTGCATGCACTGCCTGAACGTCATCCCCGGCGGCCTGCTGCCCGGTAACGACAAGGGCGTGACCATTCTGGTGGGTGGCAAGGGCGTGCTGAAGATCGGCGCCACCATGGGCAGCGTGATCATCCCGTTCATGAAGCTCGAATCCGACGAGGACTTCGAGAAGCTGAACGAGCTGGCCCGCAATATCCTCGACTTCTTTGCTGAAAACGCACTGGAGCACGAGCGTACTGGTGAAATGATCGAGCGTATCGGCCTGACCAACTTCCTCGAAGGCCTGGATATCCCGGTTGATCCCAACATGATCAGCGCACCGCGTTCCAATCCCTACTTCCGTTCCGACGACTGGGACGAGCAAGTGGAGAAGTGGAACGAGTACAAGCAGTCCGCCGCTTAAGTTTTCGCTTACCGCGGGCTCTGGTGAGAGCTGGGGCCCGTGCATTAAATCAGTTGGAGATAAAACATGGCAGAACTACGTCCGCCTATCGAATCCGGCGCCCCGGATCCGATGCCCTACATGCACCCCGTGATGGTCAAGAACTATGGCAAGTGGGCATTCCACAGCCATCCGAAGCCGGGTGTCCTGTATCACCGCGCTGAGTCCGGCGACGAAATCTGGACCGTCAAGGCGGGTACCCAGCGCCAGATGGATCACTACACCATCCGTGAGCTGGCTGACATTGCTGACCAATATGGCGATGGCTTCGTGCGTTTCACCGCACGTTCCAATATCGAATACATGGTGGCTGACGGTTCCAAGGTCGAGCCGCTGATCAAGGCGCTGAACGATAAGGGTTACCCCATCGGTGGTACCGCCAACTCCGTGTCCATGATCGCCCACACCCAGGGCTGGCTGCACTGCGACATCCCCGGCACCGACGCTTCCGGCGTTGTGAAGGCGCTGATGGACGAGCTGTACGATGATTTCGTCAAGTGCGAGATGCCCAACCGCGTCAAGCTGTCGACCTCCTGCTGCGAAATCAACTGCGGCGGCCAGGCCGACATCGCCATCATCGTTCAGCACACCAAGCCGCCCAAGATCAATCATGATCTGGTCGCCAACGTGTGTGAGCGTCCTTCCGTCGTTGCCCGCTGCCCCGTGGCTGCGATCCGTCCCGCTCTGGTGAACGGCAAGCCCTCGCTGGAAGTGGACGAGAAGAAGTGCATCTGCTGTGGCGCCTGCTTCCCGCCCTGCCCCCCGATGCAGATCAACGATCCCGAGCATTCCAAGATCGCGATCTGGGTGGGCGGCAAGAACTCGAACGCCCGTTCCAAGCCGACCTTCCACAAGCTGGTCGCGTCCGGCCTGCCGAACAGCGCCCCGCGTTGGCCGGAAGTGAGTGAAGTGGTCAAGAAGATCCTCGCTACCTACAAGGCTGACGGCAAGCCTTGGGAGCGCATGATTGACTGGATCGACCGCATCGGCTGGCCCGCATTCTTCGAGAAGACCGGTTTGCCCTTCACCAAGTATCACATTGATAACTGGCGTGGTGGTCGTGCCAACCTGAACGCTTCTGCGCACATCCGCTTCTAAGCTGTTTGGGAAGCTGTCAGCTCCGCCACCGCCTTGGCTGTGGCGGATGCTTGATAACAATGACTGGATTTTTCGGAGTTTGAGCTAGCCATGCAATTCGGCATTCTTGTAAACGAAGGGCCTTACAACCATGAGGCCAGTGACTCCGCTTATCTCTTCGCCCGTACGGCGATCGAGAAGGGGCACAAAGTTCCGCGTATTTTTTTCTACCATGATGGCGTGAACAACTCGACGCGCATGGCTGAACCGCCGCAGGATGACCGCAATGTCACCGCGCGCTGGTCCAAGCTGGCCGAAGAGCACGGCATTGACCTCGTTGTATGCGTGGCGGCTGCGTTGCGTCGCGGCATCAAGGATGAGCTGCTGGCCCCGGGTTTCCGTATTTCCGGTCTGGGTCAGTTGGTGGAAATGGGTATTCAGTACGATCGTCTCGTGACGTTCGGTGATTAAGGATTAACGAGATGAGCGATATGGACGAAATGGATGACGGCTCCGGCGTCGTCAAGAAATTCATGTTCCTGAACCGCAAGGCGCCGCACGGTACCGTGTATGCGCTGGAAGGTCTGGAAGTGGTGCTGATTACCGCTGCTTTCGATCAGGATGTGAGCATGGTCTTCACCGATGACGGTGTCTATCAGCTGATGAAGGGCGTCGACACCAAGGGTATCGAGGTCAAGGATTTCTCCAAGACCTACCGTGCACTGGAAGGCTACGACATCGAGAAGCTCTATGTCGACCAGGTGTCGCTGGATGCGCGCGGCCTGACCGAAGACGACCTGATTGTGGATGTGACGGTGCTCTCCGTCGATGAGATGGCGAATCTCATGGCCGAGCAAGACGTCGTGATCAGCTTCTAAGGGGACCGGACATGCTGCATATTGTGAATAAATCGGCCACTGAGCGCAGTTCGCTGGAAAGCTGCCTGCGCATGGCCACCAAAGGTTCTGCTGTATTGCTGATCGAAGACGCGGTGTACGCGGCGACGAACGGTAACGCGGCAGCGGCGAAAATCCAGGCAGCAGCAGCTGACCTCAAGATTTACGCACTCGGTCCTGATCTGGCGGCGCGCGGCATGGCCGGGCGTGTGCTGGACGGAGTCAATGTCGTGGATTACGGCGGTTTTGTGGATCTGGTCGCAGAGCACAGCAACTGTCAGTCTTGGCTGTAACTTTTAATTAAAGGAGTATTGCTATGCCCATGGTGAATATCGCCGGTAAGGAAGTCGAAGTCGACGAAGAAGGCTATCTGGTCGATCTGTCGCAGTGGAACGAAGACATCGCCAAGTACATGGCCCAGGAAGAGAAAGTCGACCTGACCGAAAGCCACTGGGAAGTCGTCAACTTCCTGCGTGAGTACTATGCCGAATACCAGATCGCTCCCGCTGTTCGCGTTCTGACCAAGGCCATCGGCAAGAAGCTCGGCCCGGAAAAAGGCAACAACAAGTACCTGTACGAGTTGTTTCCCTACGGCCCCGCCAAGCAGGCTTGTAAGATCGCGGGTCTGCCCAAGCCGACCGGCTGTATCTAAGTTGTAAATCGTCGGGTCGCCTCGGATTTTTCGGGGCGGCTCCGGTCGTTATGTTTCCCAATCAAATGGGGCGGGGTTGACTCGCCTTGCGTTTGATTCGCAAACAAAACGTTGGTAAGGAATGCAATTCCGCCAGGCATTTCATCGCGTGGCGGGACGGGGTCCGATAGGAGAGTGAGTTTGTCTACTGTGACGATGATTTACGCCGGGATGTTCTACATCGCCACCTTCCTGCTGGTGGCGGGTCTGGTCTACAAGATTTTTGATTACAGCCGCACACCCGCACCGCTGGTCATCCCGACGACCCCTGCGCCGACTACGCGAACCGGCGTGGTGTACCGGATGGCGAAAGAAGTGGTGGTATTCGAGTCGCTGTTCAAATCGAACAAGTGGATCTGGGTCTTCGGCTGGCTGTTCCATTTCGGTCTGCTCCTGGTTCTGGCGCGCCACCTTCGCTATTTCACCCAGCCTGTCTGGTTCTGGGTCGACATCGTGCAACCCTTCGGCAAGTACGCCAGCATCATGATGGTCGTTGGCCTGGCAGGACTGTTGGCGCGCCGTTTCGTGGTCGACCGGGTGCGCTATATCTCGACCCCGTCCGACTACCTGATGCTGGTCCTGCTGATCGCGATCGGCGTATCCGGCATGCTGATGACCTTTGTTGCCCATACCGACATCATTTCGCTGAAAGAGTTCTTTATGGGCTTGATGTATCTGGATATCCAACCGCTCCCGCAGGACCCGATCCTGATGGTGCATCTGGCGCTCGTGGCGTCATTGATGGTGATCTTCCCGATCAGCAAACTGCTGCATGCGCCGGGTCTGTTCTTCAGCCCCACCCGCAACCAGGTTGACAACCCTCGTGAGCACCGCCATGTGGCCGCATGGGCTGCCCGGCTCGATCAGAACAACTGATTCGTTGGCATTGAATAACGAACATTAAGTACGGACAGAGGACACTCAAGTGGCTGTTGCAGAATTTGACATTCCGGAAATGAAAGACGACATCGAGATTCCCAAGCTTCGGGAAGGCGTGATGTCGCATATCAAGTCCTTCCCTGCGCCCAAGCCGGTTCAGGACTTCATGGGATACCCGTATGAACTGGGCGAAGACTGGAAAGAGCGCGCAATCGACAAGATGGGCGATCTGCTCGGCAAGTACCGCTCGCTGAAGGTTTTCCTTGATGCATGCGTGCACTGCGGTGCGTGCACTGACAAGTGCCACTATTACCTGGGTACCTCGGATCCCAAGAACATGCCGGTGGCGCGCCAGGATCTGATGCGTCAGGTCTACCGCCGTTACTTCACTACTGCGGGCAAGCTGTTTCCCAAGCTGGTGGGCGCCAAAGACCTCACCAAGGAAATCCTCGACGATTGGTACAGCTACTACCATCAGTGTTCGGAATGTCGCCGCTGCTCGGTGTACTGCCCCTACGGCATCGACACGGCCGAGATCACGATGGCTGGCCGCGAGATTCTTAACCACGTTGGCATGGGCCAGAAGTATTCCAACGAGATTCTCGGCAAGGTGCAGAAGATCGGCAACAACCTGGGCCTGCCAGGTCCGGCGCTGATCGATACCCTGGAAGGCCTGGAAGAGGACATCGAAGCCGATACCGGCGTGCCGGTCAAGATGCCGATCGACGTGAAAGGTGCAGAAGTGTTGCTGATCACGCCGTCCGCCGACTTCTTCTCCGAGCCGCATGTTGAATCGCTGATCGGCTATGCCAAGGTATTCCACGCGGCGGGCATCAACTGGACCCTGTCCACGCATGCGGCAGAAGCGGGCAACTTCGGCTTGTTCAACGGCAACTACGAAACGATGCGCAAGGTTGCCATGCGGATCAGGGACGCCGCGCTGGAGCTTGGCGTCAAACGCATCGTCGTCGGCGAGTGCGGCCATGCCTGGCGCGTCGCCTACAGTTTCTGGAATACGCTGACCGGCATCGGCTATGGCGGCAACGATCCTTTCTCGATCGAACTGCAAAAGCAGCTCGATCCGACCTATCCGCAGCCGCAGCATATTTGCGAACTGACCAACGATCTGATCAAGTCCGGCAAAATCAAGGTCGATCCGTCAATGAATGATGATCTGGTCGTGACTTACCACGATTCGTGCAACGTGGCCCGTGCGTCGCGCATGGGTACTGAGCCCGGCGGCCAGTTCACCATTCCGCGCGAACTGATCAAGTCGGTGGTGAACAACTTCCACAACATGGCGGACGACACCATCTATGAAGCCACGTTCTGCTGCGGCGGGGGCGGCGGCGTGCTGACGGACGACCTGATGGAAGTACGCGTCAAGGGTGCGTTGCCGCGTGCTACCGCACTCAACAATGTGGTCAAGGAATACCAGGTCAACTTCATGGCCACCATCTGCGCAATCTGCAAGGCGCAGTTCACCAAGGTTTTGCCCAAATATGGCTTCGACATGAGCATGGTGGGCGGTGTGCATCAATTGGTTAGCAAGGCGATCAAGCTGGACTGAGTTCGATACCGGGCTGATTGCGATTTATCTATCTTTAGTTACGTAGGCGTTAGGAGAACCAACATGGCTGTCACGACGAACAAAGCAAAAACCGAAGGCGTTACATGGCGTCGTTATAAGGACGGCGAGTCAGACGCTGACTTCCGTTCCGCACAGGACAGGATTTTCCAGTCGAGCTGGACGCACAAGTGCCCGGAATACATGCTCTCCACGCCGCCCTGCCAGGGTTCCTGCCCGGCCGGTGAAGACATCCGTGGCTATCTCAATATCGTGCGCGGCATCGAAAAGCCGCCCGCAGGCGTGACCTGGCAGGAATATGCGTTCCGCCGCATCACCGAAGCCAACCCTTTCCCCGGCGTGATGGGCCGCGTCTGCCCCGCACCGTGCGAATCCGGCTGTAACCGCAATCAGGTCGAAGACCACGTCGGCATCAACTCGGTCGAGCACTTTGTCGGCGACTGGGGTATCGAAAACAACATGGCCTACACGTCCACGGCAGCCGAAACCGGCAAGAAAGTGGCCGTGATCGGCGCCGGCCCCGCCGGCCTGGCTGCCGCCTACCAGTTGCGTCTGCGCGGCCATGGCGTGACCATTTTCGACGAGCACGAAGAGCTCGGCGGCATGATGCGCTACGGCATTCCCGGCTTCCGGACCCCGCGTGAAATGCTCGATGCCGAAATCAAGCGCATCATTGACCTCGGCGTGGAAACCCGCCTGAAGACCCGTATCGGCTCCGACGTTAGCTTCGAGCAGCTGGAAAAGGATTACGACGCCATCTTCATGGCGATGGGCGCCCAGGCTGGCCGTCCGCTGCCGGTTCCCGGTGCCGAGGCCCCCAACTGCGTAACCGCCGTCGCTTTCCTGCGCGCCTTCAACGAAGGCCGTCTGCAGCACGTTGGCAACCGCGTGGTGGTCATTGGCGGTGGCGACACCTCGATCGACGTCGCCACCGTCGCCCGCCGTCTCGGTAATGTCACCAAGTCCGGTACGCACGACGACCGTCCTGAAAACGTCATTGCCGGTCACATGGCGTCCGATGTTGCCTCGATCTCCGCCCGCGAAGGCGCCGAGGTGGTGCTGGTGTCCCGCGCCACCATCGACAAGATGGCCGCCAACAAGCACGAAGTCGAGCATGCCCAACAGGAAGGCATCGAGATCATCGGCGGCGTGACCCCGGTTGCCGTCGTCGTCGACGCGAATGGCCGTGCCACCGCCCTGCGCGTGGCCGACTTCGTGATGGAAGGCAAGGAAACCAAGATCATCGAAGGCACCGAGCGTGACCTGCCGGGCGACCTGATCGTGTCCGCGATCGGCCAGGGTGTCGATTTTACCGGCCTCGAGAAATTCAACAACAACAATGGCCTGATCAAGGCCGACAAGAACTACCGCTTCCCCGGCAGCGAGAAGATCTTCGTCGGCGGCGACGTGATCCGCCCGCACCTGCTGACCACCGCAATCGGCCATGCATCCATCGCCGTCGATGGCATCGATGCCTACCTGGCCGGCAAGGAACTCGACAAGCGTCCGAAGGTTGACGTCCACCACTTCGACGAAATCCGCAAGTGGCTCGAATCCGGCCACGAGTACAGCGAAGTCAAGGGCCAGATCTGGGGTACGTCGGAGCGCAAGGACATCCTGCACAACTTCGAAGACCGTTCGGCGCGCCACATCATTCCGCACAACGAACTGTTCCTTGGTCACTTCCCCAATGTTCCGCGCAACATCCGCGAGGTGACCGTGCTCGACAAGGAAGGCGCGCTGGGCAACTTCGAAGAGCGTCTGCATGCCCTGTCGGACAAGGCTGTCGTCGACGAGGCCAAGCGCTGCATGTCCTGCGGCCAGTGTTTCGAATGCGACAACTGCGTCGTGTACTGCCCGCAGACCGCCGTGTTCAAGGTCAAGAAGAAGGACAACCCCACCGTCGGTCGTTATGTCGATACCGACTACGGTAAGTGCATCGGCTGCCATATCTGCGCCGACGTCTGCCCGACCGGCTACATCGTCATGGGTATGGGTGACTGAGCGTGGCAGGCAAGATCAAACGCCTCCTGGCCTTGGGTGCGGTCGTGTTGACGACTGCGGCCCTGGCTTGGGCCGGGTCAGATGACCAGCCCAAGGCCAGCGGCGCGCCCAAGCCCGTGATTACAAAGGCTGTCAAGGGTGAGCAGTGCGTCGAACCCAACGATTTCATGCGACGCAACCACATGAAAGTGCTGCTGCATCATCGCGATGAGACTGTGCTTGAAGGTATCCGTACCAAGAAATACAGCCTCAAGGAATGCATCAATTGCCATGCCAGTGAAAAGACTGGCAGCGTTGCCGCGTCCAAGGACGACTTTTGCGTAAGCTGCCACAGCTATGCGGCTGTGAAAATCGATTGTTTCGACTGCCATTCCACGAAGCCGCAGGGCTCGATGGCGATGCACCCCTTGAACGCTGAGACGGCGCATTACGCGCACAAGCTTGCGGCCCAGGCCAATAGCAAGATCAGCGCGGAAGAGATGGCTGGGATAGCCCAATGAACGATATGAAATCGATGTCCGACAATACGCCCAGTTCGCCCGAGCGTCGTCGTTTTATCAGCGCCGCCACGGTGACAGCGGCCGGCGTGACGCTGGCCCCTGGCGTGATGTTGATCGACGTGGCGCATGGCCGCCCTGAAGAGCAGGCTGCCAGTAGCGCGGTGCGCTGGGGCATGCTGGTCGACGCGACCAAGTGCGCCAGCGGCTGTGACGAGTGTGTGTCCGCCTGCAGTACCGAAAACGGCTGGACCCCGGTGGCTGAAAGTGCGCATCCCAAGCAGGCGCCGCAGTGGATCCGCAAGCTGGAATTGCAGGACCCGTTGACGCAGGCGGAAACCAACCTGCCCATGATGTGCCAGCATTGCGAAGAGCCGCCGTGCGTGGACGTGTGCCCGACCGGGGCCTCGTTCAAACGTGCTGACGGCATCGTGCTGGTCAACCGCCATACCTGCATCGGTTGCCGTTACTGCATGATGGCGTGCCCCTACAAGGCGCGCTCGCTGGTGCACGAGCCCCTGAACGATACCCAGAAGCCGGATGTGCCGCGTGGCATCGGCTGCGTCGAATCCTGTACTTTCTGCGTGCAGAAGGTCGATCGCGGCGACGGCACGACGGCATGTGTCGAAGCGTGTACGGCCTCGGGCCACAACGCCCTGGTGTTCGGCGACATGAACGACCCCGAAAGCGAGATCTCCAAGCGCCTGCGCGAACTGCCGACCAAGCAGGTACGGGCCGACCTCAATCTCAACCTCGGCGTTCGCTATCACGGAATCTAAAACGACATGGCAAGCATTACTTTCCGCGAAGTTGAAGGCAGCAGCCTGAAGTACTGGATGCTGTTCGGGGGCATCGGCCTCTTCGTCCTGTTCGGCTTTCTGTCCTATTTGTATATGCACCATCACGGCCACGTGGTGACCGGCATGGACAACCAGATCGTCTGGGGCCTGCCGCACGTGTTCGCAGTGTTCCTGATCGTGGCCGCCTCGGGTGCCCTGAACGTGGCCTCGATTGCATCGGTGTTCAACAAGCCGATGTACAAGCCGTTAGCACCGCTGTCGGCCATCCTGGCGCTGGCACTGATGCTGGGCGGCCTGCTGGTGCTGGTGCTCGACCTCGGGCGCTCCGATCGTCTGATCGTGGCGATGACGCACTTCAACTTCAAGTCGATGTTCACCTGGAACGTGTTCCTCTATTCCGGCTTCTTCGCGCTGGTGGGCATCTACCTGTGGACCATGCTGGACCGCAACGTCAAGGCTTATTCCAAGGCGGCAGGCACGGCGGCATTCATCTGGCGGCTGACGCTGACCACCGGTACCGGTTCATTGTTCGGCTTTCTGGTCGCACGTGAACTGTACGGCACTTCGATGCTGGCGCCGATGTTCATCATCATGTCGTTCGCCTACGGGCTGGCCATCTACCTGATGGTGCTGGTCGCGGCCTACGCCTGGACTGGCCGGCCGCTTGGCGATGCCGTGATGATGCGTCTGAAGAGCCTCCTCGCGGTGTTTGTCGCCGCAGTGCTCTACTTCGTCGTGGTGTATCACCTGACCAACCTGTACTTCGCCAAGATGGGCAGCGTCGAAAGCTTCATCCTGCGCGACGGCGGCATCATCACCACCTTGTTCTGGGTGGGGCAGATCGTGATCGGCTGCGTCGTCCCGCTGGTGATCCTGCTGAGCGGCCTGGGCAGGCAGCGCAGCTGGATCATGATTGCCTGTGCACTGGTCATCCTGGGCGGTATTGCACAGATGTATGTCACCATCATTGGTGCCCAGGCCTACCCGCTGGACATGTTCCCGGGGATGACGATGAAGAGCAGTTTCTATGACGGCGTGATCCACACGTATTCGCCGACCATGGCCGAGCTCTTCCTGGGGCTGGGCGGCGTGGCCATCGCGCTGCTGGTCACCACCTTTGCCGTCAAGGTCCTGCGTTTGCTGCCGGCCAATCTGGACGACGCCACGGTTGCCAAACTGGAACATTGATGCATAACCTGCCGGACGCCAGTCCGGCAGGGGATCGTCCGGAATGAACCAGCAAGCCACATCAAACGATTCTGACAAGCGCGGGGCTCCAATGCCCCGCGTCTTCATTTCTGCCGCGCACAAATCGTCGGGCAAGACCACGCTCACGCTGGGTTTGTGCGCCGCGCTGCATGCGCGTGGTCATGCGGTCCAGCCGTTCAAGAAAGGCCCGGATTACATTGATCCCCTGTGGCTGGGCATGGCAGCGCAGCGCCCCTGCTACAACCTCGATTTCCACATGATGCAGCGCTGCGAAATCGAGCGGCAGTTCGCCAGTGCCGCGGCCGGTGCGCGCATCAGCCTGATCGAGGGAAACAAAGGGCTGTACGATGGTCTCGACCTCGACGGCAGCAACAGCAATGCCGCACTTGCCAAGTTGCTGGGCGCCCCGGTGGTGCTGGTGATCGACGCGCGCGGCATGACACGCGGGGTGGCGCCGCTGATCCTGGGTTATCAGGCGTTCGATCCGGACATCCGCATCGCCGGCGTCATCCTCAACAATCTCGGCGGCAACCGCCATGAGTCCAAACTGCGCGCAGTGATCGAGCATTACACCGAGGTCGAGGTGATCGGCGCCGTCCAGCACGACGCCAGCATGCAGATCGCCGAACGTCATCTGGGCCTGGTGCCGGCCAACGAGCAGCAGGCTGCGCTGGCGCGCATCCGGCACGTGGGCGAACGGGTCGCCGCCCAGGTCGATCTTGACCGGCTGCTGGCCATCGCAGACAGCGCACCCGCGCGTGAAGTGGTGCCCGCCGAACGTTCCGGGCAAGCTGTCCCGGAGCGGGTACGGGTGGCGATCGCGCACGATCCGGCATTCGGGTTCTACTACAGCGAAGATCTCGACAGCCTCCGTTCGTCCAATGTGGAGCTGGTGGAGCTGGATACGCTGCATGCAGATGCCCTGCCGGAGGTGGATGGGCTCATTATCGGGGGCGGTTTTCCAGAAGTGTTCATGGATGACCTCGAAGCCAATGTTCCTTTGCGCGCCAGTATTCGCACTGCCATCGAAGCGGGTCTGCCCACCTATGCCGAGTGCGGCGGCCTGATGTACCTGTCGCGGCGACTCAGCTGGCAGGGCCGTACGTGCGAGATGGTGGGCGTGGTACCGGGCGATACGGTCATGCACGAGCGTCCGGTTGGACGGGGCTACGCCAGTCTGCAGCCGACCGGTGTCGATCGCTGGCGGGAATCCGTGCGCATTCCCGCGCACGAATTTCACTACTCCAGCCTGGAAAATCTCCCGGCCGACTCCATCTATGCCTATCAGGTCAAGCGCGGCCATGGCATCGATGGCGTCCATGACGGCTACCAGCAATACAATCTTCTCGCTGCTTACGTGCATCGCCGCGGCAGCGGGGAACAGGGCTGGATCGCGCCTTTTCTGAACCAGGTGCGTGCGCATAAGGCGTGCGCTGCCGCTTAATTAATCGAGGGACAAACCCATGATCAAGATCACCGACGCTGCGGCCGCGCAGATTCGTGCCGCCAACAACAATCCCGATGTATTCGAGATGATCCTGCGGGTGGCTGCCTACCAGGAGGACGACGGCAGCGTGAACTATGGCATGGGTTTCGATACCGAACGCGAGGCCGACGAACATCTCGTCATCAATGGGATCGAAATCCTGATCGCCGCATCCAGCACGCCGTATCTGCAGGGTGTGACGCTCGATTTCGTCGAAATGAAACCGGGCGACATGCGCTTCATCTTTATCCCACCCTATTCGGCAGAAGACGGACCCGCCGAGTCGGGCGACGATGCTGCGACCACCGAGTAAATCCCATGAACTACCTGCCGATTTTCCTCGACCTGCGCGACCGCCACTGCCTGTTGGTGGGCGGTTCCGAGACTGCCGCACGCAAGGCCGAACTGCTGCTGCGTGCCGGTGCGCGCGTCGATGTCGCCGCCCCCGCCCTGCATGAAGGCTTTGAACGTCTGCCACATGCCGATTGCCTGAATCGGGTTGCGGATGCCTTTACGCCCGATCTGCTCGATGGCAAGGATGCGGTGATCGTGGTCGAGGAGGATGCGGCCGCAGCCAAGCTTGTCGCCGACGCCGCGCGCGCGCGCCACATCCCGGTCAACGTGGCCGACAAGCCGGCATTGTGCAGCTTCATCCTGCCGTCGATCATCGACCGCTCGCCGATCATGGTGGCGGTCTCGAGCGGGGGCGAATCGCCGGTACTCGCGCGCATGCTGCGGGCGCGGCTGGAAACCCTGGTCCCAGCTGCCTACGGTCGCCTGAGCGCACTGGCTTCGCGCTACAAGGATCGCGTGCGTGCTGCGATCAAGCCGGAACAGCGTCGCGCGTTCTGGGAAAAAGTGTTCCTCTCGCCGGTCGCCGAAATGGTGTTCTCCGGCCGCGACGTCGAGGCCGAGGCGCAACTCCAGGCCATGATCCGGGACGGCGCCGAGCATACGATCAGCCGCGGCGAAGTCTATCTGGTCGGTGCCGGCCCGGGCAATCCCGACCTGCTCACCTTCCGCGCCCTGCGCCTGATGCAGCAGGCCGACGTGATCGTCTACGATCGCCTGGTCTCGCCGCCCATCCTCGACATGTGCCGCCGCGACGCCGAGCGCATCTACGTCGGCAAGGAGCGGGACGACCACGCCGTGCCGCAGGAAGAGATCAACCTGATGCTGGTGCGTCTGGCCAAGGAAGGCAAGCGCACGCTGCGGCTCAAGGGCGGCGACCCCTTCATCTTCGGCCGCGGCGGCGAGGAGATCGAAACCCTGGTCGAGCACGGCGTGCCGTTCCAGGTGGTGCCGGGCATCACCGCCGCCGCCGGTGTGGCGTCCTACGCCGGGATTCCGCTTACGCATCGCGATTACGCGCAGTCGGTTGCTTTCGTTACCGGACATCTGAAGGAAAACACCTTCAACATGAACTGGGAGGGCATCGCGCGCAAGGACCAGACCATCGTGATCTACATGGGGCTGAAAGGCCTGCCGCTGTTGTGCGAGGCGCTGATCAAGCATGGCCTGACCGCCGACACGCCGGCGGCCATCATCCAGCATGGCACGCTGCCGACGCAACGCGTCATTACCGGCGATCTCACCACGTTGCCCAAGCTGGCCGAGCAGGCCGGGCTCAAGGCGCCGACACTCATCATCGTCGGCAATGTGGTCAAGCTGCGCGAGAAGCTCGGCTGGTACCAGCCCGAGCTGCACAGCGAGCAGGCCCATCCCACCCCTCTCGAGGCGGTGGATCACTTGCGCTGAATCGTTCGGCCGATACGCGGTTCCAGGGCCGGCCGGCTACCGCGGCCGAATATCGGATCGAAAGGCGGCGCACTTAGACGTGTGCCTCGGCCGGTCCCTTCATGCATTCGCTCACGTGGCGCACCATGCTGTTCGCCAGCTCACGTTCCCCCACCAGGACATCCACGCTTTGCTCGCGCCGTAGCAGCGCAGCTTCGTCTTCACAATGGCTACGCACCAGGATGTGGATGCGTGGGTTGAGCGTGCGGGCGATCTCGATCATCTTGCGCGCCTGGAAGGCATCGGGAATGGCGATGACCAGCATCAGCGCGCGTGCGATGTGTGCCTGGATCAGGACGGCCGGTTCGGAGGCGTCCCCGACAACGGCGTGAATGCCGCGGGTACGCAGTTTTTCCACTTCCTCGCGCTGCTGTTCGGCAACCACATAGGGCTGGCCCTGGGTATCGAGTGCTTCCGCGATATGACGGCCGACGCGGCCGTATCCCGCCAGTACGATGTGGCCGGTGAGCGTGTGCGACGTGACGTCGGCGGGCAGTTCGGCCAGCGGGTCGTCGCGTTGCTCCAGTGTGCGCGCCAGTTTCGAACGTGCGCGGATCCACGTCTGTGCAGGCTCGATGACCGTAAACACCAGCGGATTGAGCGCAATCGAAATCAGCGCGCCGGCCAGAATGAGGCTTTGCCCCTCGGCAGGCAGCACCCCGAGCATCACGCCCAGGCCGGCCAGGATGAAGGAGAATTCGCCGATCTGCGCGAGGCTCGCCGAGACGGTCAGCGCGGTATTGAGCGGGTAGCGGAACGCCAGTACCAGCAGAAACGCCGCCAATGACTTGCCGAACACGATGATGGCAACCACGGCGAGTACTTGCAGCGGCTGCTTCAGCAATACGCTCGGATCGAACAACATGCCGACCGAGACGAAGAACAGTACGGCAAAAGCATCCCGCAACGGCAATGTTTCCTCGGCGGCCCGGTAGCTCAACGCCGATTCGCGCAGCACCATGCCGGCAAAGAATGCGCCCAGCGCAAAAGAGACGCCGAACAGCACGGACGAACCATAGGCAATACCGAGTGCAGCAGCCACCACGCACAGCGTGAACAGTTCGCGCGAGCCGGTGCGGGCCACCTGCCACAGTAGCCAGGGGAAAAAGCGCCGCCCAACGACCAGCATCAATCCGATGAACAGCGCAACCTCTCCGAGCGTGATCGCCAACGTAGCCACCAGCGAATGACCACTTGTCGTCCCAGGGGTGTTGCCGAACACCTGGGCCAGCGGCGGCAGCAATACGAGCACCATCACCATCACCAGGTCTTCCACGATCAGCCAGCCCACTGCGATGCGGCCGTTCGGCGTGGCCAGCGCACCCAGGCTTTCCAGCGCCTTCAGCAGCACCACCGTACTCGCGACCGACAGCGACAGGCCGAACACGATGCCGGCCATCAGATTCCAGCCCCACCAGCTGGCCAGTGCTACGCCCATCGCAGTCGCCACGGCAATCTGGACTACGGCGCCGGGCAGGGCGATCTTCTTCACCGACAGCAGGTCGTCGAGCGAGAAATGCAGGCCCACGCCAAACATCAGCAGCATGACCCCGATTTCCGCGAGCTGGCCCGCGAGCGCGGTATCCGCCACGAAGCCCGGGGTGTAGGGGCCGATCACGATGCCGGCCAGCAGATAACCGACCAGTGCGGGCAGCCGCAAGCGAACGGCAATGAAACCGAATATCAGCGCCAGGCCAAGCGCGGCAGCAATGGTGGTGATGAGTTCGACGCTGTGGGGCATGGCAGTGTGCAGGCAGGGCTGCAGCGAACAAGAGGAGTCAGTGTACTGGATGCAAATTCATTTCCCGATGCGTTTATCGTCACGGGGAGGCTGGCCCATTCGCGCGTCGCGTCTAGAATAAAGGACGGAGTTATCCTGTAAGAGTCCCTTATGACCACGACACTCACCATTGACGGCAACGAAGCCGTTGCCCGCATGGCCTACCTTGGCAACGAGGTGATCGCGATCTATCCCATCACCCCGGCATCCAGCATGGGCGAGTGGGCGGACGAATGGGCCTCGCAAGGCAGGCCCAACCTGTGGGGGGCAGTGCCTAAAATCATCGAGATGCAGTCGGAAGGCGGTGCCGCCGGGGCACTGCATGGCGCACTCACCTCCGGCGCGCTGGCGACCAGCTTCACGGCCAGCCAGGGCCTGCTGCTGATGATTCCCAACCTCTACAAGATCGCCGGCGAGTTGACGCCCTTCGTATTGCATGTTGCGGCGCGCACGCTGGCGACGCACGCACTGTCCATCTTCGGTGACCAGTCGGACGTCATGGCCTGCCGCGCCACCGGTTGCGCCATGCTTGCTGCCAATTCCCCGCAGGAGGCACAGGACTTTGCGGTAATCGCGCAGGCGGCGACCCTGGCGGGACGCATTCCCGTGATCCATTTCTTCGATGGTTTCCGCACCTCGCACGAGGTGGCAAAAATCGCTGCGGTCGATGCGGAAACCGTGCGCGCGATGATCGATGACAGCCTGGTGGCAGCGCATCGGGCACGCGCGTTGTCGCCGGAGCATCCGGTGCTGCGCGGTACCTCGCAGAATCCTGACGTGTTCTTCCAGTCGCGCGAGCGCGCCAATCCCTACTACGATGCCTTCCCCGGCATCGTGCAGGACGCGATGGATCGTTTCGGCGAACTCACCGGACGTCGGTACACGCTGTTCGACTATGTCGGGGCCACGGATGCCGAGCGGGTGATCGTACTGATGGGGTCCGGCGCCGAGACCGTGCACGAGACCGTCGAGCATCTCGTCGCGCGTGGCGAAAAGGTGGGGGTGCTCAAGGTGCGACTGTACCGGCCATTCTCGCCGGCGGCACTTCTGGCCGCGCTGCCGGCCAACGTGAAATCCATTGCCGTACTCGACCGCTGCAAGGAACCTGGCGCCGACGGTGAACCGCTCTACAAGGACGTGCTCGGCGCGCTGGCGCAGGCATCGGCAGATGGCCTGCGCAGCATGCCGCGCGTGATCGGTGGCCGCTATGGGCTTGCCAGCAAGGAGTTCACCCCAGGCATGGTGAAGGCAGTGTTCGATGAACTACTGAAGACGTCGCCCAAGCGCCAGTTCACCGTCGGCATCCACGACGATCTCACCCATCTGTCGCTGCCATGGGACACCCGTTTCCGCACCGATGCATCGCGGCAATTGCAGCACGCCGTATTCTGGGGACTTGGCGCCGACGGCACGGTGTCGGCCAACAAGAATTCGATCAAGATCCTCGGCGAGACCACCGACCTGCAGGCCCAGGGCTATTTCGTCTACGATTCGAAAAAATCCGGTGCCGTCACGGTGTCGCATCTGCGTTTCGGTCCGGCACCCATCCGGTCCACCTATCTGGTCGAGCCCGGCATGGCCGGATTCGTCGCCTGCCACCAGCCCATGTTCGTCGACCGCTATGAACTGCTCGAACACGCCGCGCCCGACGGGGTTTTCCTGCTCAATACGCCCGCGCCGCCGGACCAGGTATGGGATACGCTGCCACAGACATTGCGCGCACAGATGCGGGAGAAACGTCTGCAGTTGTGGACGATCGACGCCTACGCCGTCGCCGCGGAGGCGGGCATGGGACGGCGCATCAACACCATCATGCAAACCTGCTTCTTCGCCATCTCCGGCATTCTGCCGAAGGACGAGGCGATCGCTGCGATCAAGCAGGCGGTCGACAAGACCTACGGCAAGAAGAGCCGCCGGCTGGTCGAGTTGAATTACCGCGCCATCGACATGACCTTGTCCAGACTGCACCAGGTTGCGATTCCCGCCCAGCGAGCCCCAAGCGTGGCGCCCGGGCAGCCTGCCGAAACCGGGATGCCCGTTGCCTATCCGGACTTCGTGCGCGATCTGACGCTGCCGATCTACCACGGCCACGGCGATGCGCTGCCGGTGTCCCGCCTGCCGGCCGACGGCAGCTATCCGCTCGGCACCGCGCAATACGAGAAACGCAACATCGCGCTGGAGATCCCGGTGTGGGAGGCCGACCTCTGCACCCAGTGCGGCAAGTGTGTATTCGTCTGCCCGCATTCGGCGATCCGCGCGCGCGCGTTCGTGGCCGAGGCGGTCAAGGAGGCGCCGCCGACCTTCAAGCACGTACCGGCGAAGAGCAAAGAGTTCCCTGCCGGGACTCACATCAGTTATCAGGTGGCAGCGGAAGACTGCACCGGCTGCGGCGATTGCGTCGAAGCCTGCCCGATCCACGACAAGTCGAACGTCTCCCGCCGGGCCGTGAACATGGCGCCGGTTGCGCCGCTGCGCGAGCAGGAACGCGACAACTTCGCCTTCTTCCTGCGCCTGCCCGAGTTCGATCGTGGCGCGGTGAAGCACAACACCCTCCCGGGTGCCATGTTGCTCGATCCGCTGTTCGAGTTTTCCGGCGCTTGCGCAGGCTGCGGCGAGACACCCTACATCCGCCTTGCGACGCAGTTGTTCGGCGACCGCATGCTGGTCGCCAACGCCACGGGTTGCTCGTCGATATACGGCGGCAACCTCCCGAGCACGCCCTATACGGTGAACGGCGCGGGACGCGGCCCGGCGTGGAGCAATTCGCTGTTCGAGGACAACGCCGAATTCGGTCTCGGCATGCGGCTGGCGGCCGACCAGCTGATGGGCTACGCACAGCAGCTGGTCAAGGAAATGGCCACGGAGATCGGCGGCGATCTTGCCGCCGCACTCGTCACAGCCGACCAGCGCGAAGAGGCGGAAATTGTCGCGCAGCGCCAGCGTGTAGCACGGCTGCTCGAAAAACTGGCGTCTTCGCGGCACCCACGCGCGCCGGCGCTCGCCAGCGTCGCCGAATGGCTGATCCGCCGCTCGGTGTGGATCATCGGCGGCGATGGCTGGGCCTACGACATCGGCTACGGCGGCCTCGATCACGTGCTCGCGCTGCCCTACGACGTCAACATCCTGGTGCTCGATACCGAGGTCTATTCCAACACCGGCGGCCAGACTTCCAAGGCCACGCCGATCGGCGCGGTCGCCAAGTTTTCCGCCGGCGGCAAGGCCACTGCGAAGAAGGATCTCGCCAAAATTGCCACCGATTATGGCCACGTGTACGTGGCGACGGCGGCGTATGGCGCCAAGGACGTGCAGACCCTGCGCGTGTTCCACGAAGCCGAGTCGTATGCCGGCCCCTCGCTCATCGTCGCCTACAGTCCCTGCATCGCCCATGGCTACGACATGCTCTACAACCAGCGCCAGCAGGAACTCGCAGTGAAGAGCGGACATTGGCCACTCATCCGCTTCGACCCGCGACTGGCGGAAGCCGGCGCCAATCCCTTCAAACTGGACTCCGCGGCGCCCAGCCAGCCGGTCAAGGTCTTCATGGAATCGGAGACCCGCTTCGCCATGTTGCAGCGCAGCCATCCCGAGGCGGCGCAGCACTTCCTGGAGCAGGCCCAGCAGGAAGCCGACCGGCGCTACAAGGCCTATCAGGACATGGCGCAGGGCCATGCCGACGAATCCAAATCCGGAGCCTGACATGATCGACCTTTCCACCGACTATCTCGGCCTCACGCTCAAGAATCCGCTGGTGCCCTCGGCCTCGCCGCTGTCGCGCGACCTCGACACCGCTTTGCGGCTGGAGGACGCCGGGGCGGCCGCGCTGGTGATGTATTCGCTGTTCGAGGAGGAACTCTGCGCGGAGGACGCGATGCTCGACCGCTTCCTGTTGCATGCCGACATCGGCCATGGCGAAGCGGAAAGTTTTCTACCCGGCCATGGCGAGTTCCGGGGCGGCCTCGAGCGTTATCTGTCGCACCTGCACCAGCTCAAGCGGCGCCTGGAGATTCCCGTGGTGGCGAGCCTCAACGGCGTGTCGCCGTCGGGCTGGGTGGAACTCGGGCGTGCACTGGAACAGGCCGGCGCCGATGCGCTCGAACTCAACGTCTACCACGTCGCCGCCGACATGCACGCCGCAGGCGAAGCCGTCGAGGCGCGCTACATCGACCTGTTGACCGAACTGCGTCGCGTGGTGAGCCTGCCCATTATCATGAAGCTGTCGCCTTTCTTTTCGTCGCTGCCGCATTTCGTGCGCCAACTCGAAGCGGCCGGCGCGAATGGCGTCGCCGTGTTCAATCGTTTCTACCAGCCCGACATCGATCTCGACGAGATGCACATGACCGACCAGCTGCATCTCTCGTCGGCCGAAGAGGCCCTGTTGCGCATCCGCTGGATCGCTATCTTGTACGGCCGCACCCGCCTGACGCTTGCCGCCACCGGCGGCGTCCATAGCGAGAGTGAGGCACTGAAACTCTTATTGGCCGGCGCCGACGTCGTGCACCTGGCCTCATGCCTGCTGCAGCACGGTCCCGACAAGCTGACCGGGATTCTCGCGGCGATGCAGAACTGGATGGAGGAAAAGGAATACGCCTCGATCGCCGAGCTGAAGGGCAGCATGAGCCAGAAGAACCTGCCCGATCCCTCGCTCGTCGCGCGCGCGAGCTACCTGCGCGTGCTGGACAGTTTTACTCCGAAGCCGGGTGTCTGGTCCTGAACGGATGCCGAGCACCATGTCGAGAGAATGGGGCGTAATGCATGGTTGAACACGCCCTGGTCAGCCTCAGTGCCGTCGTCATCCTGGGTATTGCCGCCCAGTGGCTGGGCTGGCGCGTGCGCATCCCCTCGATCCTGTTGCTTCTGGTATTCGGGATCGTGGCCGGGCCGATATTGGGTTGGATCCATCCCGGCGAGCTGTTGGGATCGCTGCTGTATCCGGTGGTCTCGCTCGCGGTCGCGGTGATCCTGTTCGAAGGCGGTCTCAGCCTGTCGGTGAAGGAGTTTCGCGCCATCGGCGGCGTGGTGGCCTGGCTGGTCACGCTGGGAGCGGGCATTACCTGGGTCATCGGCACGCTGGCGGCGCACTGGATACTCGGGCTCGACTGGTCGCTGGCGATCCTGCTGGGCGCGGTGCTGGTGGTCACCGGCCCCACGGTCATCGGACCGATGCTGCGCTTCATCCGGCCGACCGGCCAGAGCGGCGCCATCCTGAAATGGGAAGGGATCGTCATCGATCCGATCGGCGCCATGCTCGCGGTACTGGTGTTTCAGGTCACGGCCTACTCGGGGGCCGAACATGGAATGGTCGTGGCAACTGGCGTACTGAAAACCGTCGCCTTCGGGACGCTGGTCGGCCTGCTGGGCGCACTGATCCTGGGACTGTGCCTGAAACGGGACCTGATTCCCGATTCCCTGCAAAACCCGGTGGCCGTCATGTTCGTCGTCGCGGTCTTTACCGGCGCCAACCTGCTGCAGTCCGAGTCGGGCCTGCTGGCCGTGACGATCATGGGATTTGCCATGGCCAACCAGAAAGCCGTCCCGATTCATCACATCGTCGAGTTCAAGGAAAACCTGCGGGTATTGCTGATCGCGGGCGTATTCATCCTGCTGGCCGCCCACCTCAAGCCGTCGGACCTCGACCAGATCGGGGTCGCCAGTTTTGCGTTTTTCCTGGTCCTGGTGTTCATTGCGCGGCCGGCCGCCGTCTTTGCTTCCACGCTGGGAAGCAAGCTCAGTTTTCGCGAGAAGCTGTTCATCTCATGGATGGCGCCGCGCGGCATCGTCGCTGCTGCCGTGGCGTCGGTGTTCGCATTGCGCATGGAGGAGGTGGGGCTGGCAAACGCGGATGTGCTGGTTCCGCAGACCTTCTTCGTCATCATCGGAACCGTAGCCCTGTATGGCCTGACTGCGCCGCTGGTCGCGCGGCGGCTCGGCCTGGCCAAGGCCGAGCCGCAAGGCGTCCTCTTTCTGGGAGGACGCTTCTGGGTTCGCGAAATGGCCAAGGTCCTCCTGGATGAAGGCTATCCCGTCATGCTGGTGGACAACAGCCAGCACAACGTGTCGGCGGCACGCATGGCCGGCATCCCGGCCTTTTATGCCAGCATCTTTTCCGACACCGTACTGGACCGTGTCGAGATCAGCGGGATCGGGAAACTCATGGCCATGACCAGCAACGACGATGTCAATTCGCTGGCGGCGCTGCATTTCGCCCCCTTGTTCGGGCGTGCGCAGGCCTACCAGCTGATGCCCGAGGACGAGAAACAGCTTGCGGCCCATTCACGTCATCTGCGGGGTCGTTTCCTGTTTGGCAAGGACATGACGCACGCAGCCTTGACTCGGTGGTTCACCGATGAGGCCGTGGTCAAGAAAACCCGGCTGAGCGAGGAATTCGGCTTCGAGGAATTGAAAGCCCAGTATGGCCAGGTGCAGCCGCTGTTCCTGATCACCGAAGAGGGCGCGCTTCAGGTCTTCACGGTCGAAGGGACCATCAAGCCCCAGATTGGACAGACCTTGATCAGCCTGGTGCTGGCGCAGCCGGAACCGGAACCGGAACCGGAGGAACTTGCTGCAGCCGCGGCGCAAGCGACACCATAAGCCTCGTATCTATGAGGGACTCCGCAACATTCCCCGGCCGGATGGTCGGTGTCCCGGCCAGCTAGCGCCCTTCGTTTCTCCCGCCGGGTGCGACCCGGTGCTCGACGGCAAACACCGCCGCTTCCACCCGCGACGACAGGTTCAGCTTGGCGAGGATGTGGCGGACATGCAGCTTGACGGTGTCGTGGCTGATGTCGAGGGTCCGGGCGATGGCCTTGTTGCTTTCGCCGCGCGACAGGTGGGTGAGGATTTCGCGTTCGCGCGGGGTCAGGGCGTCGAGCAGGGAGCCGGCGTCCTGGCCTTTCTGGTCGTACAGCTTGACCAGCTTGGCGGTCATGGCAGGCGCGACGACGGTCTCCCCGCGCTGGGCGCGCAGGATGGCGTCGACCACTTCGTCGGGTTCCATGCTTTTCAGCAGATAGCCATTGGCGCCGGCACGCAGCGCCCGCGCGAGGTCGTCCTCGGCTTCCGACAGGGTGAGGATGAGGATGGGCAGGTCGAAGTCCTCCGCACGCAACTGTTGCATCAGCGTGATGCCGTCCGTTCCCGGCATGTTGAGGTCGAGAATGAGGACGTCGGGGCGATGCGCCCGCAGCAGCCTGGATACATCGTCCGGATTGCCGGTGAAGGCGGTGACTTCGATGCTGCCGCTCTGCTCGAGCAACTCGGCCAGTCCCTTGCGGAACAGGGTATGGTCGTCGACGAGGATGATGCGGGTGAGGCTCATGCGGGGTGCTCGCTGTGCTGATGGGATGCGGCGCGTTGCGGGAAGACGAGGCGGATGACGGTGCCGCCGGCCGGGCGGGATTCCACGCTGAGCTTGCCGTTCAGCTTGGCTGCCCGCTCGCGCATGATGGTCAGGCCGAAGCTCTTGCCCAGGGTGGACGATTCGTCGTTCTTCTTCTGCACGCCGACGCCGTCGTCGGCGACGTTGACGATGTACTGGCCGTTTTCGAGGTCGAAGGTGATGACGACATGGCGCGCGCGGGCGTGCTTGGCGATGTTGTAGAGCGATTCCTGGATGATGTGGAAGACCTGGATCTCCTCGTCGGGCGACAGCGAGACGTCCTGCACCAGATTGAGGAAATCGACGTCGGCATTGGCCTTCTTGCGGAAGCTCTTGGCCATTTCCTGGATCGCCGGCACCAGGCCGCGCGGGTTGATGCGGTCGCGGTACTGGGTGATGAGGTCGCGCAGGTCGGCGTAGGCGAGGTCGACCGCTTCCTCGACGTCGCCGAGGTAACGATTGGCCTTGGGATAATCCTCGTGGCGCATGGCGTCGCTCAATACGGTGAGCCGCATCTTGGCGTAGGCCAGCGTCTGCGCCAGCGAATCGTGGATCTGGTTGGCCAGCATCTGGCGCTCGTTCATCAGCGAGATGCGCATGTTCTCGCGCGTCAGCCGTGCGTTTTCCAATGCGATGCCGAGGTGCTCGCTGATCGAGCGGAACAAGAGGCGCACATCCTCGGGAACGGTTTTGCCTTCTTCGAGGAACAGGTTGTAGACGCCCATGACCTGGTTCTTGTGCATCAGCGGCACCGCGACCACGGTGTTGCAGCTGTCGCTGAAATAGGCGTCGTTGGCTTGCCGCTTGCAGAAGGCGACGTTGTTCCAGCTGCTCACCGTCACCTCGCGCGCGGCCTTGCCGCATACGCCGCAATCGACGCTGACGATGCTTTCGTGCTCGACCAGTTCGGGCGGCAGCCCCACCGAGCCGATCAGCCGCAAGTGCGTGCGGTCGTCGGTGATGACGCGCACCGCCCCTGCCTGGGCGCCCGCCAGCCGGATCATGGTCGACAGGAAGCGCCCCAGCAGCTGTTCGACGTTGGAATCGGTGGACAGGCTGGTGGTGATTTCCGACAGCACGCGCAGCGCCGGGATGCTGACGTTGCCCGAATCGGGTGGCGTGTGCTGGATCAGGGGATGGATGTTGTCTTTCATGGTGCGATCAGAAGACGTAGCTTTTCAGCATATCCGATTTATGCGCGATCCCAAGCCGCGGGGGCGAGTCGGTCGCGAAAAAACCGGCTGATTCGACAGGGTTTCCGCGTCAAAGCAGGTCCCCCTGGATGACGGGAATCACGCGTCCGCCCACACTCACTTCAGGGGTTCCGTCGGCCGTGCCGGCACGCAGCCTCACCAGGGAAGGCCGGTTCATTTCATATCCCTGTTCAATGCGCAGCGACAGGCTGGATCCGGGGAGAATCGGATGTTCCAGGAGATAGGCGCCGAGGAAGGCGGCCCCGTTGCCCGTCGCCGGATCCTCGCGTACGCCGTGCGCCTCGAAAAAGAACCTGACGCACAGGTCGTTGCGGGCGTGATGCGTCTCGCGGCAGAACAGGTACACGAGCGAAGGAAGGCCTTGCCTGGCCAATGGCGCGAAGGCGTCGAGATCCAGTTTGCAGCGGCGTAGCGCATCGAGGCTGCGCAAGGGCACGATCATGGCTGAAATGCCGGCGGTCATCTGCTGGATGGGGGACGTCGTCTCGATGTCATCGGGCGAGATGCCCAGCGCCGCCGCAACGGGTTCGCGGTCGGATGTCGCCCCGGACGTCACCTGGGGGGCGTGAAACCATGCGGTTTCGGCTTCGTCGGCAGCGGTTTCGAACGTGACGGGGATCTGGCCAACCGCAAGATTCAGACGTACCGGCGCCGAGGAGCCGGGTGCAATCTGTTCCCGGATGACCCAGGCCGTCCCGAGGATCGGGTGCCCGGCAAAGGCGATTTCCCGTGCAGGCGTGAATATCCTGACCCGGTGGCCACCATCGCGCTCCGGGGTAGTGTAGACGAAAGTCGTTTCCGAGAAATTCATCTCGGTCGCGATCTGCTGCATCGTTTCGTCGGCGAGATCGTCGGCGTGGGTGACCACTGCCAGTTGATTCCCGGCGTAGGGCCGTTCTGCAAAAACGTCAACGATGTGGAAAGGGTGCGTCATGGTCGTGCTGCCCAGCAACAATCAACCGGGCAGTATAAAAGCTTTTCCTGCGTGCGGCATGCCGCTAAAAGCGGATGGCCAGGCCGGTCAGCAATGCCGAATCCGCGGCCGAATGGGTCAGGCCCTTGCGGTATCCGAGATCGATATCCAGATTCGGGGTGACGGAATAGACCAGTCCTAGCACCATGGAACCCTCGTTGGGATGGCCCGAACGGGCGGCGCTGTTTTCCACGCTGGCGTCGCCCACCAGTCGCAGCGATTCGCCCAGCGCGTATTCCGCGGCAACCGAGGCGTGGTAAATGTGATTCCGTTCGTCCGTTCCGTCGTGGATGTTGCGTGTATAGCCGAGGTGCACATGAAAGGTCCAGGGCTCGCCTGCATAGGTCATCACGGCGAACAGGCTGGGCGTGACGTGTCCCGCACTCAACCCTCTGTCCTCGTCTCCGGTCGGCAACCCCAGCCCGGGGCGCAGGGCGAAACTCAGCGCGCCTTCGTCGTAGAAACGCCACTTGGCGGCAATCTCCATATCCGAAAATCCCTGGACAGTGGTGTCTGCGCTGGCCAGCCGATCGGTCTGACGCTCATGCGGCAGGGAGGCGATCACATCGAGGGTGTCCGTGAGGCCAATGGATACAACGGTATTGATGCGCTGATCGCGCGTGTTGGTGGAGTCGTCCTTCGTGTGGCTGAGATCGTGCGTCAATTCCAGTTGAAGATGGCCGGTGCCCTGGGTGCCGGTGTCCTCCGTCAGGAGGGGGTGCGCGCCCAGCGCCGACACGGGCCATTGGCCGGACATGAGCAATACGAAGAGGCTCACGATTCTTGTTGTTGTCTTCATTCCCTTGTTTTTCCTGCTGAGATCGTTTTTATCGAATGATCTTGGTGTGCCCGCTTCGGAGACGGGCCGTTCCTTGTGTCAAGAATGGGCGTTGGCGGACGCCGGGTTCATGTGCGGCTCAGGGTTACCGTGTAGCTGGGAATCTGCTTCCTGGAATGTTTCGTCCAGCAATTCGATCCAATGGCTGACTGGTATCGGCGACGCCAGGGCCAGATGGGTCAGGCAGCCGATATTGGCCGTTGCGATGGCCTCCGGGCGACTGACCAGCAGGGTTTCCAGCTTGCGCTCGCGCAACGATTCCGAGAGCGTAGGCTGCAGCAGAGAGTAGGCCCCTGCCGAACCGCAGCACATGAAAGGATAGCGAACGGGAAGGAGCTTGAACCCGGCGCGCTTCAGCAGTTTTTCGACCACGCCGTTCAGTTTTTCGCCATGCTGCAGGCTGCAGGATGACTGGAAGACGATGCGCCGCGGCTTCTGGGGTGCGGGCAGGGCGTGAAGCGGGTCGTCCTTCCATTCCTCGGCGACGATTTCCGCGATGTCCCGGGTCAGTTCCGAAATGCGGGCTGCCTTGTCGCGGTATTGGGGATCGTCGTGCAGCAGCTGGCCGTATTCGCGAAAGTGCATGCCGCACCCGCTTGCAGTGAGCACGAGGGCTTCGGCACCCGCCTCGATGTGCGGCCACAAGGCGTCGATGTTCTTGCGCATGAAGACACGCGCTTCGTTCGTCTCGGCCATGTGATGGCTCAGGGCACCGCAACAGCCGTCGCTGGCCGGAATCAGCCGGATTCCGAAGCGATCCAGCACGCGCGCAGATGCGGCATTGATGTCGGGCGCGAGGCCGGGCTGCACGCATCCCTGCCAGATCAGCATGCGCCTGCCATGCGGCCGATCGGGCCAGACGCCGGCTTGGCGCCGCTGCGGGATCCGCGCGCGAAGCTCATCCGGCAGGAAGCGTCGCAGGGCCTGCCCTGTGCGTAGCAACGCCGTGAACCGGTAACGGTAGGGCACCACGGCACGCAGCGCACGGCGGGCCAGTTTCTCCTTGAGCGGACGGGGGGATTCCTTTTCGACCAGCTCTCGCCCGATATCGAGCAGACGTCCATAGCGGACGCCCTGCGGGCAGCTGGTTTCGCAGGACCGGCAGCCAAGGCAGCGATCGAGATGGAGTTGCAGATTGGCGCTGAGCGTCCGGCCTTCAAGGGTGCTGAGGGAATAGGCCGGCAGCTCAAGCGTGTCCGGGGTGGGTTCCTTGCCCTCCATGAACTGCTTGATGAGATAAATGCGCCCCCGCGGCCCGTCCCACTCGTCGTCGAGCAGCCGGAAGGTCGGGCAGGTAAAGGTGCATTGGCCGCATTGCACACAGGGAAGCAGGAGCGATTCCGCTTCGCGCCCCTGCTCGGTATCGCGGTAGGGTTCGGCCAGCTCGATTTTCATGCCCGTTCTCCATGTAGAAACACGTGTTTTACCCGATGGATCGAAGCCTGGTTCCGAGGTTCGGGCGACGGCGTTTGACGAGATGGGTTTTCAGTGCCGGACTTGCGCTGCGCCTTCGTGATCACTGCAGGCGGTCGCGCGGTCGCTCAAGCTCATTCGTCAGTCGCCTTCGCATCGGACTATGGGCCAGGCAAAAATGCTTGTCCAAGACCTTCTTTCGATTGTGCCGATAGGAACGGCTTATGGTGGGCCGGCACGTCGTCCGGAGAGGCAATTTCCCAGCCGGCGTATGGGATGCACGGTGGCGGGGCCGGACGGATTGGGCCGTCTGCGCGAGGTCGCAGCCGGGATGGCGGCGTGCCTGAAACGGCTATTCGTCCGAAGTGGATTCTTCGAGCAGGGAATCGAAATCGGCGCCGAACTCCGCGAGCGCGTTTTTGCTGGCACCGGGGCGGTTATGGCACCAGAGTGTGGCCAGCACGCCAAATGCCGTACAGGCCGGGCTCTTGTAGCCGGCTTTGCGGCAGATCAGGGTAATCGTGTGGTGCGGCATGTCGGGTTGCAGCATCACCGGATGGAGGCCCTGCTGCGAACAGATGATGCTGTGGGGCAGGATGGTGGCAAGCCGGCCGAGGCGGGCGACTTCGACGATGACGCTGAGCGAATTGGTTTCCATCGCGATACGCGGCGTAATGCCATGTTCCAGGCAATACAGGTCGATATGGCGCCGCAGCGCAAAATCGGTGTTGAGCAATACCAGCGACTCGTTTTCCAGTACCTGCGGGCTCAACGATTCGGTCTGCCCGGCGCGGGGGTGCGCCTTGCCGACGGCCAGGTTCAGCGTTTCGGTGAACAGGACATGGGTGTCGATCTCGTTCGAGCGGGCGACGGTCGAGAGTACGTTGGAGAAAGCGATACCAATATCGAGATTTCCCTCTGCCACGTCGGCCTCGACGGCATCCTGCGGCAGTTCGCGTGTGCTGACGGTGATCCCGGGATAGCGGGTATTGAAGGATTCCAGCAGGGGACTGACCAGGTGGTCGGTGATGGGCGTCATTCCCAGGCGCAGCGAACCGCGGCTCAGGTCCTGCAGCTCATGGATGGCCCGCTTTCCTTCGTCCAGTTCGCGCAAGGCGCGGCGGGCATAGTGCAGATAGACCTCGCCGGCGGCAGTCAGTTGCACTGACCGTCCGGACCGATCCAGCAACTGCACGTCGAGCAAATCTTCCAGGTGCTTGATCTGCTGCGACAGCGTGGGCTGTGAAACGAACAGCAATTCCGCGGCGCGCGTGAAGCTCTGCATATCCGCCACCGCGATCAGGTAGCGAATGGAGCGAGGGAAGATGAGATTGCGTTGTTGCATAGCCAAACCTTATAGCACTAATCGGAATAAAGACTTGGAAAACTATATCCAGTTAGTCCATTGTTGTGAACATACGATTTGTATCGATGTTCCTAAGACAGAGCAGCAGATCGACATACGCTTTTCATTATGACCGAACCTGCCTGGACGGGGGCTGAGCGGTAGTGAATCGGCATATTCGAGAATGTTTATGGACCATCGAGCACGTGTCGTAGTTTGACGTTGATCGACAGGCAAGGTTCTGCCACATGGGCGTGCGGCGCAGGCTGGCGCACATGGAAGTGGAGCAGTCTGTCGGTCATTCTGTCTGGATTACTGGTCGTTACCTGGCTGGGGCTGGGCAACAAGATTCGTTAGCGAGTGCACAAAGGAGGAAACACCATGCATATTGAACCAGGTATTGTTGAAGGCGCCAAAATGACACTGAGTTACGCTACGGCGATCGGGGTGTTTGGCTATACGGCGAAGGTGGCATTGAATTCGATCAAACAGGACGGGATCATCCCCCTGGGAATTCGCAGCCTGATCGCGGCAGCCCTCGTATTCAGCTTCTTCGAGGTGTTTCCGCACTATCCGATCGGTGTGTCCGAGGTCCACCTGATCCTGGGCTCGACGCTCTTCCTCATGTTCGGCGCGGCGCCGGCGGCCATAGGCCTGGCGCTCGGACTGTTGACGCAGGGTCTCTTCTTTGCGCCGTGGGATCTGCCGCAATACGGCATGAACGTGACGACGCTGCTGGTGCCCCTGTTCGCGCTCAGTGCCATTGCGCATCGCTATATTCCTGAGAAAACGGCTTACAAGGATGTGAAATACAGCCAGTGCCTGGCGCTGTCGACCGCCTACCAGGGTGGCGTGGTGGCCTGGGTTGCCTTCTGGGCGATCTACGGCCAGGGCGTGGGTGCCGCGAATCTGGCGCAAATCGGGACGTTCGGTGTTGCCTACATGTCGATTGTCCTCATCGAGCCGCTGCTGGATCTGGCCATTCTCGCTGCCGTGAAGAGTTTGCATCAGCTTCAGGACAGCACGGTGTTCCAACAGCGTTTCTATCGGGTAGCGGCGGCCCGCGTGGGAAGCTGAACCCCGCAACGGGGAGGGCTTCCGGGCAGTTGATGCCCTCCCCGCACGGATCGTTTACGCATTACCCGCACCATTTGACCAGAGACACAGTTGCCGGGCGGCCCGTACGCCCGGTCAACGCAAGGAGCAGTACGGATGAATAAAACAGAAATGAAAGAAGCGATCCTCCAGGCCAAGTCCGGGAAAGGCTTGACGTGGGGCGACATCGCCAAGTCGGCGGGCTTGTCCGACGAGTTTGTCTGCTCGGCGTGCCTGGGCATGAACCACCTGGAAAAGCCGCAGGCCGATGCGGTGGCCGAGACGCTTGGCCTTGGCGGTGAGGTTTCGGCCGCATTGCAGCGCTTCCCGATCAAGACATGGGATCGCCCCATTCCGACGGACCCGCTGATTTACCGCTGGTACGAGATGCTGAACGTGTATGGCGAGACGATCAAGGAGATGATCAACGAGAAATTCGGCGACGGCATCATGAGCGCCATCGACTTCACCATGAACATCGATAGACAGGAAGACCCGAAAGGCGATCGCGTACTGGTCACGATCAGCGGCAAGTTCCTGCCCTACAAATCCTGGTGAGCGCGTCATGGCCACGCGCCGAGGGCGTGACGGGAATGAGGTCCCGTTTGCCGTGAAGCTGCCTGAACTGATCATGGAAACACGCATTCATTGAACATAAGTGTTAGGGCTCCTCAATCCGGTATCTACTCCTCCTGTGCCGGATGTCCTAGGGTTGCCGCCTCCTCGTGAGGCGGCTTTTTTTTATGAATATGCCGCCGGCCATTGTGCTGTGCGGCGACCTGGGCTTCGGCATCGATCCGGCACGCCGGTTGTCGGGCGGGCACCTGCCTTACGGATTCGGTTGTGCTGGTCGATCGGGCTCCGTTTTGAAGATGAGGTGAAGCATGGCTGCGCGTGACCCCCACCGTTTCGTCAATGAACTTGATGAGGCTGCACTCGAACGTCTCGTCGCCCGACTTGAAAGCCGGGCGCGCGATGGTGTCTTTGCACGCCTGCTCGACAACTATGTGGCTCGACTTGCCTTGCCCCCGTCCGCCCAGGTCCTGGAAGTGGGCTGCGGTACGGGTGCCGTGTTGCGGTCGATCGCACGCCGGGGCGATTTTGCCGGCAAGGCGCTGGGCGTCGATCAATGCGGCCATTTCATCGATGCCGCGAACGGTTTCGCACGGGATGAGCAGGTCGACGCCAAGGTCGCTTTCCGGGTCGGCGACGCGCACCGCCTCGCGTTTCCCGATGCGGCATTCGATGTCGTCATCGCGCACACGCTGATCAGCCACGTGACCGCACCCCTCGCGGTTCTGGGCGAGATGGCGCGTGTTGTCCGTCCCGGCGGAACCCTGGTTGTTTTCGATGGCGATTACGCCTCCCTGACCTATGCTTACCCTGACCACGACTTCGGTCGCCTTGTCGACGAAGCCCTGGCGAATGCCACGTTCAACAATCCGCGGATCATGCGCGATCTGCCGCGACTGCTGCCCGAGCTCGGCCTGAAGCTGGCGGACGCCTGGGGCGATGCCGTGGTCGAAATCGGCCAGGCAAGCTATTTCAAGTCATTTGCCGAGACCTACGTGCCTTATGTCAAACAGGCAGGATTGCTGCCGGAACGTGCGATGGATGTCTGGCACAGCGAGCAGCGTCAGGCGATGGAGAACGGAACATTCTTTGCCGCGTGCAATTACTACACCTACATGGCGCACCGTATCTGAACCCCTTTGTAAGTCCGCGTGAAACGATGCGGACGGAGATTGAAAGATACCTATTAGATATTGTTTGGCGAGGGTCTTTGAAGGGGACGATGACAAACGGGTTTCAATGTGTTCTGAAGTGCCGAAATCCAGGCTACAAGCGGGTCTTGAGCCTATAGCAAAACCCTATAGAGATCATCGGAATTAAGACTTGGAAACCAATAGTTAGATGACGCATAGTTGGGCCATCAAAGATCTGCGATGGAATCCACCGCAACGCAAACATGAAGGTGTGACCGGAAATGCTTCAGGTTTTTGATGTTGGTAATTTGTAGAAGCCGAGTTGGCGTAGAAGTAAGGCAACCATGAATCGCATTACGGCAAGCCGACTTGTTCGTAATCCACAAAGGAGTCAACACAATGTCATCGTCAACCAGAGAAGAGGTGCTCCGACATATCGAGACTGTCGGCTACATGCAGCCGGCTCTGCACAAGCAGACGCACGCGCCCTCACCCGATCAGATCGACCACTCGCTGTGGCGCGCCTATACGCGTACGTCGCATGACGTCGGCGGCGAACCGGATGTGCCCATCGTATGGACCGAGAAGGAAGAAGAGGTCTGGGAACTGAATACCTTTGCCACTTGCGAATGCCTGGCATGGCGCGGTGTGTGGACTGCCGAAGAGCGCCGCCGCAAGCAGAACGTGGATGTCGGCCAGACGCAATACCTGGGATTGCCCTACTACGGTCGCTGGCTGCTGACTGCGGCACGCATCCTGGTCGACAAGCAGTTCTGCACGCTCACCGAACTTGTCAACAAGATCGATGAAGTGAAAAAACGCGCCAAGTCAGATCAGGGTCTGGGCGAATACCTCCCCGCAAAGACCAAGTAAATTTCAAGAGGTGAAGACGCTATGAGCAATAAGCCTGTTTACGACAGAACCCACCACGCCAAGATGGCCACCGGCATCGGCGATCCTCAGTGCTTCAGGGGCAAGGCCGGTCCAGCCAAGTTCAAGGAAGGCGATCGCGTGCGCATCAAGGATCTGCCCGATCTGTTCTATACCCGCACCATGACCTATACGCGCGGCGCGACGGGAACCGTCGTCAAGCTGGTATATGAGAGCCCTGCGGCCGAAGACGAGGCATTTGGCAACGAGGATCACCCGGAGTGGTTCTACAGCATCGTGTTTGCGCAGAAGGAACTTTGGCCCGAGTACAGCGACAGCTTCGGCAATGACACGCTGGAGACCGAAATCCCGGAACGTTATCTTGAGTCGGCTTGAATCGACTCGCGGACATTATTGACTAGAGGAAATACACATGTCTGATCATCACCACGACCATGACCACGACCACGGCCATAAGCCGGCTCCGATGGTCGATGAAGTCAGCGATTTCGAAATTCTCGAAATGGCTGTCCGTGAACTGGCCATCGAAAAAGGACTCTTTTCCGCTGAAGACCACCGCGTCTGGAAGGAGTACGTGCATACCCTTGGCCCGTTGCCCGCAGCGCGCCTGGTTGCCAAGGCCTGGCTGGATCCCGAGTACAAAAAGCTTTGCATTGAAGATGGCGTCGAGGCCAGCAAGGCCGTAGGCGTGAACTGGGTGACCAGTCCCCCAACCCAGTTCGGTACGCCCAGCGACTACTGTAACCTGCGCGTCCTTGCGGATACGCCTACGCTGAAGCATGTCGTGGTGTGCACCCTGTGCTCGTGCTATCCGCGCCCGATCCTGGGGCAGTCGCCCGAATGGTATCGCACGCCCAACTATCGTCGGCGTCTGGTGCGCTGGCCGCGCCAGGTGCTCGCCGAGTTCGGTCTGCAACTGCCGCCGGAAGTTCAGGTTCGTGTTGCCGACTCCAATCAGAAGACCCGCTATATCGTCATGCCGACCCGTCCTGAAGGCACGGAAGGCTGGACCGAGGATCAACTGACCGAGATCGTGACGCGCGATTGCCTGATCGGCGTCGCGGTGCCGAAACCCGGCATTACCTCGAACGCCAAGCGTCCGGTGCGCAAGGCGATTCGTCCGGTTCATCACGACCACTGAGCATCAGGCTGTACGTTAGCAAGGAGCGAGTCATGGCCACAGTTGAAAAAAATGTCCCCGGCGCAGCTGAGCGCTGGAACGGTACCGACCTGACGCCGATTGGCGTACTCGAGGACGTCCGCGGTCGCGGACGGGTTTGGGAGGATCTGGCGGCCCAGTACGGCGTCACGAATCCCGATCCACCCTGGAAAATCGACCTGGAGGCAACGTGCGACATGCTCGCCGCCGACTCCTGCGTCAAGCCATACGATCAGGTCGAGCCGGGGTCTTGTGCCTTGCCTTCGCTCGAGCGGCGTGCTGAAGAAGACGATTTGTCGGAAACGCTCTACGAGGATGTGCCGTTCCCCGAACGGCAGCTTCTGGCGCTGGCCCACTCGATGATCAAGCGTGGTCTGATCGACGAGGCGGAACTGGCCCGTCGTCTGGAGGAAGTTGGAAAACGTCTCAACAGCGCCTGATGGCGGGAACCCGGCATCTTGCCGGGCAGGGCGAAGCGCCCGCGAAATCAACCAGAATCCTGCCGTGAGTCCTTGTGGGCCGGGCGACGGAAATAAACAGAGGAATATGTAGATGGCAATACGTGGAACAGAAATCAAGATCCAGGGCCTGACCCACCGTTACAGTTCACGGACCGGGGTGACCTTCAATCGGGTTGATCTGGTGTCGCCGCCCGGTGAGGCGCTGGCAATTATCGGCCGTTCGGGTTGTGGTAAATCCACGCTGCTCCATATTCTGGCCGGCATCCTGAAACCTACCGAAGGCAAGGTCCTGCTCAATGGGACGGCGATCACTGCACCGTCACCCCGCTGGGTCATGATGTTCCAGGCCCCGCATCTGTTTCCCTGGATGACGGTTGCCCAGAACGTCGGCGTCGGCTTGAGTTTCGGGCGCTGGTCCAAGGAAGAAACCGAAGAGCGCGTGACGGAAGCGATCAAGCTGGTCGAGCTGCAGGATTTCGCCGCCGCCAACGTGCAGGATCTCTCGGGCGGCCAGCAACAGCGTGTGGCGTTGGCCCGCTCGCTGGTGATGGAGCCGGAACTCCTGCTGCTGGACGAACCGTTCTCCGCGCTCGACGCGTTTACTCGCTCATCCTTGCAAAAGGATGTGCGCAACATCGCCAAGCGCAAGGGCTTCAACATCGTCTTCGTGACGCACGATATCGACGAGGCCGTGATCATGGGCGACCGTGCCGTGATCATGGCGGGTTCGCCCGGGAACATCGTCCATGAACTGGATATCGACCTCCCCGATCCGCACGACCGCCACGACACGGCGGTTCAGGCCTTGCGTACACGCCTGATGGCGACGTTCCAGGAAGCGGCGAACTACAAGAAACCGGAGTCGGCCACGCTGGCCGCATGATCTGCGACTTACAGAATTGCTCAAAGTGAAGAGGCAGGATGAGCAAACACCGGTCGGGATACCGACCCTCACCTTAGGAGACCGAGAATGAAGAAATATCTATACGAAGAGCATGGCCAGCCGCGTCCGCTGGTGCACGTTGATGGATGTTCATGCGGTACATGTGGCAAGGCCCGTCCGATCGATCCGCGCATGCAGATGATGATGCCCAACAATCCGGATATCGGCGACGGCATGGAAGACCCGAATCTGGAGCTTGCCTATGATCCGCTGTTCAGTTCCGTCCTCGGCACGGGCGTCAGCCGCCGCGACATGCTCAAGATGGCCGGTCTCTCTGCGCTGGGCGGCATGGCCGGGATGGGTGGAATGCTGTCCTCGTCGGCTTTCGCTGCCGAGAAGAAGAAATTCTCCAAGCCGTTCGACCCGGTGGTCAAGATCGGCTACATCCCGATTACCGATGCGGCTGCACTCCTGGTCGCGCACGAAATGGGCTTCTTCAAGAAGCAGGGCATCGAGTCGGAGCCGCCGACGCTGATCCGCGGCTGGTCGCCGCTGGTCGAGGCCTTCTCGTCCCAGCGTTTCAACCTCACCCACATGCTCATCCCGGTGCCGATCTGGATGCGCTACAACAACAAGTTCCCGGTGAAGATCACCGCATGGAACCACACCAACGGCTCCGGCATCATCGTCCACAAGAACAGCGGCATCACGTCGCCCAAGGACTTTGGTGGCAAGCAGTTTGCCGTGCCGTACTGGTACTCGATCCACAACATCATCTCGCAGAAAATCCTGCGGGAAGCCGGCATCACGCCCGTGGTCCGGCCGCAGAACGCGAAGCTCGCGCCCAACGAGTGCAACTTCCTCGTGCTGAACCCGCCCGACATGCCGCCGGCCCTTGCAGCGAGACAGATCGACGGCTATTGCGTCGCCGAACCGTTCAATGCGCTTGGCGAACTCAAGGCAGGCGGTGTGATGTTGCGCTTCACCGGCGACGTCTGGAAAGGCCACCCCTGCTGCGTGGTCGTCATGCATGAGGACGACGCCATGGATCCCGCCCGTGCAGCCTGGGCGCAGGGCGTCCATAACGCCATTGTCGAGGCGCAGATCTATCTGTCCAACAACAAGAAGGCGATGGCGCAGATGTTGTCGAAGGACGGCAAGAAGTACCTGCCGTTCCCGTCCGAGGTCGTCGAGCGCGCGATGCTGTTCTACAGCCCGGCCGATTACTCGACGCCGCCCGCCATCAAGCATCCGGAGTGGGGGCAGAGCCGCATCAACTTCCAGGGCTGGCCGTATCCGAGCGCGACCGAGTATGTGGTCGACGAGCTCAAGAAAACGCTGGTCGGCGGCGACCTGGGCTTCCTTAACAAGCTCACGCCAGACTTCGTGGCCAAGGATCTCGTCAACTACACCTATGTCAAGAAGGCGCTCAATGCCAACCCGACATGGAAGGCCGATCCGAGCGTGCCGCAAAAAGGCGATCCCTTCGTGCGTAAAGAGGTGATTGAGCTATGAGTTATGCAGTCACACCCGCCGGGGAGGGCGGCTTCTGCCGCCTGATGAAGCATCGGGCGGTGCAGAGTCTTGGCTGGGCCGCGGGCGGCATTGCGATCCTGGCCATCCTCTGGTTGATCGGAGGGTACTTTATTGCCAACAACCCGACGACGAAAACCTTCGTCAAGTTCGGGTTGCTCCCCACGCTCGAGGCGTTCCCCGAGTTGTGGGGAGCGGGCAAGATCCAGAATGCGTTGGCCGCCAGCGGCTTCCGCCTGGGCTCGGGCCTGTTGATCGCCATCGCCATCGGCGTGCCGATCGGCATCCTCATGGGGCGCATCAAGTGGTTCCGCGACTTCACCAACTCGCCGTTCCAGTTCGTGCGGATGATCAGCCCGCTTTCCTGGATGCCGCTTGCGGTGCTGGTGTTCGCGACCTGGAACGGGTCGATCATCTTCCTGATCGCGATCGCGGCGGTATGGCCGGTGATGTTTGCAACTGCAGCCGGGCTGGCCAAGGTCGACCCGAACTGGTTCAAGGTGGCGCGCAATCTTGGCGCCAAGCCTCTGCATATCCTGACCAAGGTGATCATGCCGGCGATTACGTTCGACGTGTTGTCCGGCATCCGCCTCGCGCTGGGGGTTGCGTGGATCGTGCTCGTCCCGGCCGAATATCTCGGCGTGACGTCCGGCCTGGGCTACGCCATCGAGGATGCACGCGAGACGCTTTCGTACAACCACCTCACTGCGATGGTGGTGACGATCGGTATCGTCGGTTATTTCCTCGACAGCATCCTGGTGGCGCTCATCAAACGCTACAGCTGGCATCGGGGGGGCTGATGGGTAGCTCCATCTGGATATACATATGAACGTTGATAAGAAGTTACTCGATATGAATGACACGTATTTGATCGAAAGAGTGCCCCACGGCCAGGCGTTTTCCGCGCCGGTTGCATGGGCGGGGGGGATGAACGATGAGTAGCCAAACCGCAACAGTGGGCGGCGGCGTAGTCAGTGCCGGCGTCAGTGGAAACTGCCTGTCCCGAGCGATCAAGAGCACGGCAGACAAGTCGCTGCACTTTTTCGTGGGTCTGGGGGTTCTCTTTGCGCTCTGGGGCGTCGGCATCTACATCGTCACGCTCAACCCCACGATGTCGCAGTTTGTCGATTTCGGCCCCCTCCCGGCCCTCAAGTCGCTGCCCGAAATGTGGGAAAACGGGATCATTCCCAAGGCCTTGTCGAGCACCGGCTACCGGTTGGGTGCGGGACTGGGCCTGGCGATCGTCATCGGTATCCCGCTCGGCATCCTCATGGGCCGCATCCGGTGGTTCCAGCGGCTGACCAACGTGCCGTTCCAGTTTCTGCGCATGATCAGCCCGCTTTCCTGGGAGCCGATCGCGGTTGTCGTATTCGCGGGTTGGGAACAGGCGATCATCTTCCTGATTGCAATCGCTTCCGTCTGGCCGGTTGCGTTCGCCACCGCCTCCGGCCTGGCCAAGGTCGACCCCGCCTGGTTCAAGGTGGCGCGCAACCTCGGTGCCAAGCCCTGGCACATGGTGACGCGGATCATCATGCCGGCGATCACCTTCGACATCCTGACCGGTATCCGTCTGGCGCTGGGCGTCGCATGGATCGTGATCATCCCGGCGGAGTTCCTCGGGGTGACCTCCGGCTTCGGTTATGCCATTGAAGATGCGCGCGAAGGTCTGGAATACGCGCACCTCATGGGGCTGGTGCTGGTGATCGGCGTCGTCGGCTTCGTGCTGGACAGCATCTGCGTGCTGCTCATCAAGCGTTTCAGCTGGCATCGCGGTTGATCGGATGAACCGTCGCCAGACATCGATCCGAACATGAATTTTCACAAAGTAAGGTAGAAGCAAATGTCAAAAATCAACATCATCTGCGTCACGGGTACGCGCGAAAAACTACAGATGGCAGCAATGATCGCGTCGGTTGCCGCCGCGACGGGAGACGAGGTTTCGGTTTTCCTGTCCATGAATGCCATTCCGTATTTCGTGAAGGGCCACACGGAGGATGCGCCCGTTGAAGGTGAACTTGGCGCGCTGATGGCAAAGGAAAAAGGCGTGCCGTCCTTCAAGGTGCTGTTCCAGCAGGCGGTCGAATTAGGCGATGCCAAGTTGCTGCCGTGCTCGATGGCGATGGACATCATGAAAGTCACGCACGATGACTTCGACGCCGAAATCGGACCCGCCACGGGGCTGACACGCTTCCTGAGCGACGCCGAAGGCGGCCAGATGCTGACGTTCTGAGCGGACGGCGAATTGAACCACATGTTTTCTGGAGAACTGCAATGAGTGATACCAAGATTGTCGACGCACGCGATACCTTCTGCCCCGGGCCGCTGATGGAGCTCATCACCCACATGAAGCAGAGCAGCGTGGGAGATACCCTCGAACTGTTGTCGACCGACGAAGGTTCCGGCGCCGACGTGCCGGAGTGGGTCAACAAGGTCGGCCACGAGATCCTCAGCAATGAAAAGATCGACGGGGTCTGGCACATCAAGATCCGCAAGGCCAAGTAATGCGCTACGGGCTGGGCACGTTGTCACGCCCAGGTACCAGGACATCCTGGTAATTAATTTTGGATAGGAGAATGCAATGAGAATCTTAGTCGTCGGTGGTGGCACAGGCGGTACCATTGTGGCCAACAACCTGGCACGGCGGCTGTCTGCTGAGATTCGTTCCCGCAGAGTCCGGATTACGATGCTTTCGGCATCCGACAAGCATATGTACCAGCCCGGCCTGCTGTATGTTGCGTTCGGGCAAATGACCCCGGACCAACTGTATCGCGACCAGGCGAGCCTGCTCGAAGGAACCATCGATTTCCACGTGGACCCGGTTGAAAAATTTCACCTCGACCAGAACAAGGTCGTCACCAAGAGCGGCAAGGTTTACGAATACGACATCCTCGTGATGGCCACCGGTTCGCGCATCGTTCCCGAGCAGATTCCCGGCCTAGTGGAAGGCGCGGAGACGTTCTACACCGAGGCCACGGCAGTCAAGCTGTTCAAGCGCCTGCGCGAAATCCAGGAAGGCACGGTGGCCGTCGTCGTGGGCGTGCCGCACAAATGTCCGATCGCGCCGGTCGAACTCATCTTCGGACTGCACGATTATTTCAAGGCGCGCGGTATCCGCGACAAGATCAAGATCAAGTACCACTATCCGATCGGCCGCATTCACACGATCAAGGAAGTCGCCATCTGGGCCAAACCTGAATTCGACCGCATGGGTATCGAGTACGAGACGCTGTTCAACGTCGGTGAAGTGGACGTGGAAAACAAGGTGGTGCGCAGCGAGGAAGGCACCGAGACCCAGTACGACCTGCTCATCGCGATCCCGCCGCATCGTGGCATGGAAGTCGTCGAGCAGAACAACCTGGGCGAGGGCGGATGGATTCCGACCGACCGCTTCAAACTTACGATGAATGGCCACGACAACGTCTTCGTGCTGGGCGATACGACCAATCTGCCCGTCAGCAAGACAGGCTCCGCGGCGCATTTCCAGGCAGAGGTGGTCGCCGAAAACATCGCCTCGATGATCAAGATCGGCACGCCGGTCCGCGACTACGACGGCAAGGTCTACTGTTTCATTGAAACAGGCCACGACAGCGCGACCTACGCGATGTTCAACTATCAGAATCCACCCGATCTGAAGCCGCCGTCGAAACCCATGCACTGGTTCAAGATGTCTTACAACCAGATGTACTGGACAAGCGTACGCGGACTGCTTTGAGAAAGCCAAACCATGACAACACAAACTGAAACGTCTATCCCCGCAATGGCTACTGAAGATCTGCAGCGGCTCGTCGAAGTCGCACAGCTCGTCACCGCAGCCCGGGACGCCATGTCGGACGAAATCGTCACGCGGCTGTCATGGGCGATGAGCGAGGGCCTGACCTTGCTCGACCGTCTGACGCGCAACGAAGGCCTGATGCATCTGCTCAAGGTCCTCGATCGCCAGGACACGCAATATCTGCTGATCGCCCTGTCCGACGCGATCCATGAGGCAAGCCAGGAAATCCCGGCCAACCCGCCGGCAACGGGCGGTCTGGGATGCTTGATGCGCGTGGTCCGTGACCCCGGAACGCAGGAAGGCTTGCGCCTCCTGTCAGTCATCGGCAAGCACCTGAGCCACAGCATGCGCGAGCAGCACCGGCACGGCTAACGCAGCCAGGGTGCCAGGCGCAAGGCCTGGCACGCGCGGGCGATCCCGCTCCCTGGACGTAGCGTTTGAAACGGCGTGACGCCTGACGCGCCTGCGCGGCAGGCACATCAATTCTTCGTCGTGAGAAGTTGAACAGCCTTCCGCGCAACCGGGGTGACCAGCAGCACAGCTGGAAACGCAAAGAGCCACGCTGCAAACCACGAACTGGCCCACAGGCTTACGAAGTACGATGTCGGCCCGATAGCGCGAAACGTCGCAATTCCCGAGACCAGCATGGACATTAGCCCGGAAAGAAGCAGGCTGAACAGCTGCGGCCCGTATTTCCGGGGAATCATGCAAACACCTCCCAATCTTCCTTGAAGGCTAGGTGGCTATCTGAGACTCGATGCATAACCTCGGAAAAATTCCTGCCGAACATCCTGGCTGTCTTGATATCGCCTGACACGAATGAATCGGCTGGCGCCGAGTGGCCGGCCTGAGCCATCAGGCCCGACCAGGATCCGAGTCGATTGGCAGCTTCATCGTAGGGGACACCACTATGTTGCTCAGGCAGTATAGGGTTGCCCACCCAGAGCATCCCGTGTTGCATGCAGAAAACGAACATCGACATCAGGGTTGACTGCTTGTCGCCGGATGGCAGCGACGACACGGTGAATCCGGCAGCCAGCTTGCCCTTGAGTTGCTGGGTGCGCCACAGGCGTCCGGTGGCATCCATGAAGGTTTTGAAAGGACCTGAGACGCCTCCCAGGTAAGTCGGTGAGCCAAGAATGTAGCCGTCGTACTTGAGCAGTTCGTCGGGGGCCCCGGTCAGGTCTTCTACTTTCAGCATATGGACGTCGGTATCTGGGACGCTATGCGCGCCTTCAAAGATACGGTTGGCAATGTGTGCCGTGTGCCCCTGGGCGCTGTGGTAAATGATGGCAAGCTTTTTCATGTTTCTTACTCCAGACAGTGGTGGGTTTCTTTTCAGAAAGGCACGGCGCTCATCACGCTATCCATGCAATCAGGGCAGCGGATAAATAGAGGCCCAGACCAAAGACGGTGTGATTGACCACGCTACGGATGCAGTTCTTGAGTGGCGTCGGCGTTTTGGATGCAGCAAAGCCCGAGCCCATGGCCGGTTGCATCACAAAGAGCGGAACCACGACAGTGCCCACGCCGACCAAAACGGCCGGAACCCAGGATGGGTCACGTGTCCAGCCGATGCCAAAGATAGCCACGAGCAGGCCCGCGAAGGCGATACCTGTTGCATAGTGGGTGAACCAGCCCAGTATCAATTCACTAGGAATTGGCTGTGCCTTCCCGATGGATGGGTGGGCAAACCTGCCACGGGACAAGTGCCCAACCCATCTCCCGATAAACGCGAAATTGAGCGTCTGGACGCCTATTCGCTTGAGGAACATTAGCCAGATGTCCATGGCTGCGGTAGCGCCGATCCCGATGAGCGTAATGTTGGTGATGTCTTGCAGGTGTGTCATGTGAATCCCCTTTTCTGTTGACTGACGGACGTGTTGAGCGCACTGTACGAGTTGAAGTCAACTTCAAGTCAAGGGGTTTTTGGATGGACATCGCCGAAGTTGCCAAACACACTGGGGTGCCTGCTTCAACGCTGCGCTATTACGAGAAACAAGGACTCATTGCGTCGGTCGGACGACAAGGGATTCGACGCAGATTCGCCCCCGGCGTGCTGGATCAATTGGCATTGATTTCTCTGGGGCAGGCCGCCGGGCTTTCTCTGGATGAAATTCGCTCGATGCTCCTGCCCAACGGGCAGCCGAGCATCGACAGGCAGATGCTGGCAGACAAGGCCGACGAGATCGATGCGCTGATCAAGCGGCTGAGAGCCGTGAGCCGGGGACTGCGGCACGCGGCAGCCTGCCCCGCGCCCAGCCATGCCGAGTGCCCGAGCTTCCAGAAGCTGCTCAAGGCGGCCGCTTCCGGCGCCCTCGAGAAACGCTGGAGGCGTCCGGGACTTAAACTTCCCTACAAATAGAAGCTGAAGCCGCGCCATGTTGATTGTGCGGCGTCGTTGCAAATCATTGAGGGGGCGCATCCTCTGGATGCGGGATGTTTCGCATTCCCAACAATGGAAAATATCCGTTTTCAGACGCATGGTTGGCATCGGCGGCGCTTGTGCCGCCGGCTATTCCGGCCGAGGATGTGAAGGTCGGCAAGCTGGCCATGGCGGACAGGTCATCGGCCTAAGCGGAAGTTTCCGATGGATCGCTAGAATGTCCGCTCTGCGGGGAGAAGCAGACGGCACGAAAACGCTCTCATGTACTTTCGTCCAAGCGCACCATATATTGTGCCGTTATATCCAATACGCGAAGACCGTTTGCCTACCTCGTCCAGCTACATCTGGCTGATTTCATTTTCCATAAATAACGCCAAGGTTCGATATGCATGTTCAACAAGGTAGCAGTCTCGCCGAATGGTTGGGTCCTTTCCCCCATGAAATAGGTTATTTCGAACGCTATGCCAAAATTCGACCATATTCGCCCAATCTGACAATGATCTAACGACCCCTTGGGGGGATTTGTCGTCCTTCTTGGGATCAAAACCAGTGTTATTCCACCACACATCTATTTCTGGATTATCCAAATCGCGTGAACTGTTATGAAGAGGAGCCCGCCCGAGTTCAGCCATTACATCTAGCCAAAGCCTACGCAAGGGCTCGCACTCCCCAATGGCCGCGACGTAGACCTCCTCGCGAGCCCTGTCCCGTTTAAGAGCCTGTATCGTTTTTCTGTCGCTACCAGCCCCAATGAACAGCTTGTTTTGCAGTAAAGCAACAAACGCTAAGTATTCGAAGACAAATCTTGAAAAGAAGTCGCCCTCTTTAGCTTTCTCGTGCCAACTGACAATCAGAGGATCGTAGCTCGTCAGTTCATCCGTTATGAATTGAAACGCTCTTTGGCAGCTTGGACAGCGATACTCAACAATCCCAATGCCCCATGCACCATAGTCTCCTGATAGTTCTGCGGCAATATAATCCGCCATCTGGCCATCCGTGGCGCCTTCATCTAGTTCAGCCAACTCGGTTCGGCGATCAACCTTAATCAATTTTTTGTCGCAGCTATCACATCTCATCTTGGAAATTCCATATTCAGGATGTTGCTAGAGGTTAGAGCACGTCTTCACGAACGAGATAGGCCGTGACTGAACCTTGCTCGATTAGGAAGTTGAGAATGACTAGAATTGCCGCTTTGATCTGCGGCGTCGTCCGCACCTTGTGCCGATTACGTAGAACAAATCCGCGCACAAGATTCTCTAAGTAGTAGATCGTGTTCGTCTCCAGCTTTTCGTCTGCATGATTGATACCGCGCTCGATAATTTCGCTCACCCAGAATATTCCGTCCGAAGCAAACCCTGAGGCAATTTCGTTGAGAAGTCTCGCCAATGAGTACAGGACGGCGGGATGACTGCCAATGTCGCGAGCGACTCGTTGGAAGAATCCCTTTTCGCGGTCCTTGAGCGAATGCCATTCCTTAGCGTCCTTCCTCCACCACGGCCACGCGAGCAGGTAATTGTGCACGGTGCTAGACGAATGAAAATACGTGCTTCGCTGGCAAAGTACGAGGATGCACGGATAGAACAGCTCCCAAACCTCCCAGAACACATCGTACTTGTTGAGCTTATCTTCTGCGCTCACGAACTCCTGAAAGATGTCCTCCGTGTAATCAATAGTCTTGAAGTTGTCGACGAGCGGTTGTACGTACGCCTGGATGTCGGCTCTGTCGGCACTGAGCACGAAGTGCGCGAACTTCTGAAGGAAACGATGACGAGTACTAAAGTCGACTTGCTCCTCACCGTGCCCGCGTGTGCGTTTTACGCGCTTCGCCATCATCTCAGTTAATTCGATCGCAAATGCCTTATGGTGCAGCTCCTTGGTTCCCAATGGGAGAAGCGAAAATGCAGTGACGAGTGCGTCGACGTTCGCGTCCACGGGCGGCGGTAACTTGTCAGGCGTGAGCTCGTTGCGGAGGACTTTCGCGATTTCTTGCTCGTATTCCGTCGCGAAGCGCTGAATCGCCGTGAAATGACTGAACCCGTAGGTTCCATTCTTTCTATTCTCTCGCAAGAGTGTCTCGCAGAGCTTCTCGTATACGGGCTGGAGGCTTAGGTATCCAAGGAACAGGGCGTTTGCGTCTTGTGGATTCGTCTTCCAAAGTGTGTTGAGGATTGCCGATACGGCATGATCGGCGAAGCGTTGATTCATCCCCACGGGATTGCGGTCCAAGAGCGTGAGTAGCAGCGTAAACTTTACATTGTCTCGACACGCTGGAAGGTGCTGAAGTAGCAGCGGCAATGCGTTGATAGCGGCGTCGAGTCCGTCTCCGATCTGATAGTCGTAAGGGCCTCTAAGCGGCAACGACGCGTAGCCCAGCAGAACGTCCCTGCAAAACTCCCGCTCCGCTGGGTCGAGTTTGTCTGCGAAGTCGCGCATAAGGACGGCACATACTACCGGAGGTATGGAGCGATAAAACAACCTAAAGCGCTTATCCTCTGTTTCATCGATCTCCAATCCTTCGCAAACAGCCTTAGTGTCGGCCACGACCCGTTTGTAGTCGCTTTCATACTGCGCATAATTCGAATACTTGTCCTCTTCCCCCTCCCATCGATTGGTTGCCCAAAGCTTGAGCGGGATGTATTGCATCTCCTCCTCGTATCTCTCTTGAAATTCCTCACTGTGCTTCCGGAGGTCTGGATCGATCTCTGGGTTGAAGGTCAGGTGAATGCCATCATCCTTCGTCTCGGACGAGATATCCATCTTTCGACGATCCATGCGTGCGAGGCATAGCCTCCAGGACTTGTCGCCATCCGTCTCGACAGCCTTGTCGGGCAGCCGCACATAATGTTCGTCCAGTATCGCCCATACCGCCTCTTGCCGACGCTTGGCCAACTCATCGTCCTCGGTGCCGCTTCGGAACAATTGATACTGCAAGGCGAGGTTTTCGAGCGACCATCGACGGTGCGCATCGTCGCAGGTTCGAAGCCGCTCGTTCAAGAAGAGCCCGGTAGGATCATGACCGATCGAATATAGGCTCCGTGAGGTCATGTCGAACTGCATGCGCGCAAGTTCAAAGAAAAAGAAATCTTTGGTTCGAAAAAGCACCAGCGCGACGTTGAATAGTTTCGAGGACTCCGCGAGCGCGACACTCGCAACGACCGCCGTGATCGAAGCGGAGCGCGAGTTTTTTATTAGGTACAGACACCAGCTCTCGATTACTTCCGCTGAAGCCTGCTTGGCGGCTGCGAGTAGCCACTTTTCTAGTGCCATGTGGATCGATTCGAGGAGCGTCGGAGCCGCCTGCCCGCCGCGATACATCATCCAAAGTCTATGCGATATGTATTGCTTCAGTGGTCGTTCGGAAGGCGTCAGGTACACTTCGACTTCCTCGACTTCGCGTTGTCCCAAGTCAGTCTTGGCAAAATACTCGATTGACCTATTGGTGAATGCGACAATGAAGTCCACCGTCTCCATCGGCGCCACCTGTAGCAAACTGAATATCGGCGTCTGAAACGCGCTCGCGGGATAGAAGTCGTGGTGGTCAGGAGCCAGATCGAAGTATTGCTCGATGTCGTTCCGATAGTCGGAACCCCAACCGTCTCGCTTGGGTGGCGTGCAGGGCCAAAAAACACTCGCGAGGCCGATAATTTCCTTCGGTAGGCTCGCAGCGACGATCGCGCTCTTATCGATTGACGACAATGCGGTTGTAACGAGTTCGTGGTAACGACTGTGGCGTGAGACTTCCTTGCGCGCGATCACGCCTCTGAATATCTCCCCGAGCTGTTCCTTCACTTCCCCAGAACCGGCGAGAATGACTCGGATGAGCTGCTCTCCCACCTCGCTCTTCGAGCTATACGGGAACTCGCCATCCTTCGTGAGATCGTCGAGGTAGTACAACGCGATCTCGGTCGTAGCCTTCGTGGTCTCGCCCTTTTTGGTGTAACGATTCCAGTCATCGAGCATGGGTAGGATGGTGTGCATATAGTGCAGAGCAACCTTCGCCTTGTTGCGATTCAGGAAATCGATAACGCTGGCCCAGCCGGAGCCCTTGGGTTTCGTCATGATGGATGAAAAGCCAATCTGCGCGTCTTGTAGTTTCTCCAATGCGGTCAATAACGCTTGGTCCACGTCTTTACACGCAATGCGGATCAGGAAAAGAATTCGACGGAGCAAGCTCTTTTCGTATACGAAACGATCCGAAACGGTGGAAACGGTGGAAACGGCGGAAACGGCGGAGGAGGACTGACCTTGTTCAACAACCCTTGGCGGCAGTTCCAGTAGTTTCTTCTCGAAATACTGGATGAACGTACCGGAATAGTTAGAAAGTAGTGCGGCAACGATGGCCTCGTCTCTCCAGTGGCCCGGTATCGCGTCATTACTTACCGTGGCTTCAATGAGTCTCTCCGCATCGCCGTCGTTGGCGCCGAGCTTTTCAGAGAGCCAGCCTCGAAACGATCGGCGGTTCGCCAAAGCGTCGCCGATCTCTTGGTAAAAGAGCTCGTAGTCCGACATGCCACGGAACGACCGTTCGATCGTCCGCTCAAGCGCCCACTCCTCATAGATGTCATGGGTGATGAAGTAGCCTCCCGCGCTTGAATCGAACTTGATGATCTCGTCGATTTCAAGCTGTCGAAGCGCCTCGCTTTGTCCCTCGACCGTTACAAAGAAGTGACCCGACGCAGCTCGCTTGCAGGCGATTTCAAGAAAGCATTCTTCACGTTTTCGGTGAATATTGTCTTTCTGGTACGAAGAGTGCGCGATCTGACGGTTCCAAATGGACTCTCGAAATTCCGCGTAACTTGTTTTTTGGTTGCCCTTCGCGTCGATGCGCAGATATTCGTTTAGGTAGAACGGATTCTGGAGGAACTTACGCAGCCGCTCGTTCTCTGGCAACGAAAACTCGTTCGCTACGGAGAGCTCGACTAGCTCATCCTGAGTTAGCCCCGGGATGTTGAGCAGTTCGAACGGTGCGTTGTAGAGCTCGATGAATGCGTACTTGAGATCGTCAAGATAGCTCAAGCGAGTCGTGAAGAGAATCTTCCATCCGCCGCTGAGGAGCGTCGATAAAAACTCTTGAAACACTTCCGGTCGAACGAGATCGGTCAGCTTCTCTGCCGAATCGATGACGACGTATTTCTCAGCGAACTCTTCATGTTCACGAACAAAGTCCGAGAAGGTGAACGCACCGTAGTCTTTGAAGAGCTGGTTGACATGCGAGACGTTGAACTCTGTCGCTTTGAACACGAAGAACGGAGTCGTGTCCTTTACCTCATCGTAGAGGTCTTTGATGACTGCCGTTTTTCCAACACCAGCTTCTCCGCTGACGATCACCAGCGTTGATTTCGATAGCGTATCCTTCAGGCGCGTAACCAATGCCCGTCTATCGATCTTGATGGACTTCCCTTCGACTACGATCGCTGAACGGATGGGCTCAAGAACAGCCTCTGTGTGGCGCGTAATCTCTTGAACAAAATCGATGACACTAGCGCCAAGCATAAAGAAGTGGCTCGCGATGTTGGCGTTCGCCTCGCAGACGAATGGCGTCTCGAAGAAGCTCGCCGTCTTCCACGTAATAGCCACTCCTTTCGCCTTGGCATGTTCTTCGATCGCAGTCTTGTACGGCGGATCTTTGATCCCGGGCTTCTTGCTCCTTCCGAAGTCGACATTCACATAGAAGTAGAGCTGCGTGAGCGTCGGGTGCTGGGTCTTTGCGGTGTTGATGGCTTGGATGAGTTTCGTCTTATAGCTTGCGAGGTCGGTGCCGATGAACTTCGCTTGCCATCCGATCACGTCGGCCCCGACAATCACGGGCTCCGCTTCAATACCCGGTTGATTGAAGTACCTCAACGCGCCGGTCGGATGGCGTTGCTCTTTGTAGAAGAGCAACGAGCACAACCATTCGAAAGCCTTTTGCTCTTGTGCGTTAAATTTCGCCCTGAAATTACCCCAGTTGGCCTCTACAATCATCGCGCCTCTGCTCTCTTCTTGTGTTGAACTGATCAATCTGGAGCAATGAGCCGGCGAATAGCCGACCCTATCGTCGGCATTACCTAGAGGCAACGATCCGCTGGTATGTGACTCTCGCTGATGCCCTTCCTGACCGCGTCGCTCGCATTGCTGTTGGCATTATCGCCTAGTCGCGTAGCGTGGCTTTAATTCAAATCAGGGTATCCGCTGCTGGATTGAGCTCGTTGCATCGTGCAAGTCAGCCTTCTGAGGGCTAATGGTGAAGTGCCCGCTTTTGGTTGCGCAGCAGAAGTTCATCCAGACAGAGCCTATGGCCGCTAAGGCCGATCAAGCGTCGCCAAGCCTACCCCGCTTTTCATCCGTGCGCCGGCCGGCCTGCACTCCCCACGTCAGGGTGCCGGAACGGCAGGTGCAGGGTTCGCGGGCGGCGTGACCGGAACCGGCAGCACCACGTTGGGTTCGAGATCCTCGGGGAAGCCGCCCTGGTTGACCGGCTGCTTGACCGTCGGGTCGGCCTGGCTGGTGGAGCCGTCTGGTGTCTCCTTCACCGGTGCGCGCGGGCGAGCGGGAGTCGGCGCAGGAACGGGAGCCGGAGCCGCAGCCGGTTCGGGCGTGGGTTTCGCGGACGCAGACGGCGGGGTGGGCGGCTCCGGATACAGGTGGGGCTGCAACTGCGGCAGCAGGGTTTTCAGCATCTGTGCGGTGAGCGAACTGGTGAAACCGAACCGCCCGGCCTGTTCGCCTTCCACGACCGCAGTCAGCGTGCCGAAGTAGCGGTCGCCCATGTAGAACACGAACGTGGCGGAGCGGCTGACGACGCGCGAATCGATGAGTTGGCCGCCCTTGCCATAGGTCTCGAAGCGGTGGTCGCCGGTGCCGGTTTTGCCGCCCAGGGTGATGGGCTGGCCGGCCGGATCCTTGAGGGCGCCGGCCAGTCGCCCGGCGGTGCCGCCTTCGACGACTTTGGCCAGTGCGCGCCGAACGGTTTGCGCCACTTCGGCCGGCAGCAGGCGCTCGCCCTGGACCGGCTTGCGGGACAGGCGGGTGTCGTAAGGCGTGTGGGCCGCGAAGTGCATGCCGGTGAGGCTCACCGTCGGTGCACGCACGCCGTCGTTGACCAGGATGCCCATCAGTTCGGCCAACGCGGCAGGCCGGTCGCCCGAGGCCCCGATGGCGGTGGCGTACGAGGGCGTGATGTTGTCGAACGGATAGCCCAGTCGTTTCCAGTCGCGCAGCAGGCCGTCGAAGGCCTCGACCTCGAGCAGCGACTGGATGCGGATGTCCTGCGCATTCTTGCGGCTGGTCTTGAACAGCCAGTTGTAGACCTCGCGGCGGGCGTCGGCGCCCTGGTCGTCGAGCGTCTTGAGGTCGGTCGCGGGCGCGGCGCGCAGGGCTTTCACTACCCATAGTTCCAGCGGATGGATCTGCGTCACGTAGCCGCGGTCGGCCAGGTTGTAGGCATCAGGCGCATGAGTCTTGTAGAGCGATTCAAGCGTCTTCGGGCTCAGGCTGGCGCTGGCCGGCACGTTGGCGCGCAACGCGGCGACATAGGCGTCGAACCCGGCCTGCGGTTCGAGATAACGGTACGCCGAGGTGAAGCGTCGCGGGTTTGCGCGGACGCGCGCATAGACATCCTCGGCCATTTGCACAGGCGTCTGGCTCTTGTGGTTTTGGTAGAAGCGGCGGATGAACAGGCGCCCTTCCTGGTCGACGAAGCGCATCAGGTAGGTCTGGCGCATCGGGTTGCTGGCGTCGTCGAGGATGCGTGCGGCCGCGCCTGGCGAAGCGCTGGCGTAATGCCGCACGATGTCGCGCATGATGCGGATGTAGACGAGGTTGACCGAGTTCTTCGTGGCCTCCCACACGTCCATCACGCGGCTGTTGTCCTTGGCGTCGAAGTTGACGAAATCGTGCAGGCCGCCGCCGGTGAAGAACATTTCCCGCGCCGCCGAATACTGGCGACCCATCGCCGCCTCGAGCAGGGCGTCCCGCTTGATGTCCGGCTGGCTCAGCAGCGTGGCGGCCACCCACTGCGCCAGCACGTCGCGCTGCGGTTGGGCTTTCTGCTTGAGCGTCGCGGCGTCGAGTGTGCGGTAGGTGTCGTACGTTTGCGAAATGATCTGCAGGTAGGTGACCAGGGTACGCAGCTTGGCGGTGGAGCCAAGATCCAGCCGGGCCTGGCTGTTGATGTCGAACGGCTGGTTGAGGTTGTCGGCCTGGACGCGCAGCACATTGCCCGATGGCGTTTTCTCATACAGCGTGAAGCTGTAGATCACCTGGTCGAATGCGTTGTCGGGCTTCAGCAAGCGGAACCCGATCAGTCCCGAAGCGGCGGCGGCTTCCGGATGGGCCAGATTTTGCAGGTAGCGGCTGACGATTTTCTGCGCCGGCTGGTTGATGGTGGTGTTGACCTGCAGATCCAGCCGGTCGAGGTCGTACAGGCGGGGCTCGCCCAGCATCTGCGCGACACGGATGCGTTGGGCGTTGGTGGCTTTCTGGTCGACGAAGCGGGGCGCCGGCGGATCGACGCGCTCATGCGTGCTGCGCAGCTTGACCCGTTTGGCGCGATCGGCGAGTTCGCGCGAAATGACGTGGGCGTTGGCCAGCAGGTCGAGATGGTCGTCGGTCAGGGCGTCGAGCGCCTTGCGGTTGGCTGCCAGGTAATAGGATGGGCGACGCTCGGCGATGATCAGCGACAGCACATGCTTCAGCGCGCTTGCATAGGCGGTTTCGCCGACGCGCGTCTTTTTCTCCAGGATCGCGTTGATCTCGCCGAAATCCAGGCCATACCAGGCCCACAGCCCGTCGGCGATGCCGTTGACCTCGCCGAAGCGCGGCGCGGCGGCGAGCGGCACGGTGTTCAGGTAGGCCATTACCGTCCGTTTGCGCATCGGCAGCGTATTGGGGCCATCGAGATAGGCGCGCAGGCTGGCCGTGCTCATCTGACGCAGCTTCTCGCTCATGCTGCTGGTCAGCCCCTCAGAGGAGTGGCGGTATTTCTCGATCTGCGTCGGCAGCGTGCTGCCGCCGGGCACGTTGCGGTGGGTGTCGATGAGGCTGATGCCTTTTTCCATCAACGCCTGGGCGAGACGATCCCATTCCACGGCCGGATTGCGGGTGGGAAACTGCTCGGTCAGCAGTTCGCGGTTTTCGATGTAGAGCAGAGAATCGACCAGGACCTTGGGAATGTCCTCGAAGCGGTGGTACACCCGGGTCGGATGCAGCGCCTGGTACAACGGCTTGCCGTCGCTGTCGAGCAGGCTGAGACCGGCCTGGTCTTTTTCGTGATAGGGCAGGAACAGGCCGAGGTCGCTGGCGCGCGCCATCTGGATGCTGATCCGGGCCTGCTGGTCGATCTTCCAGCCGGCCTTGTCCAGTTGCGTCAGGTAATGCGGCAGCTTGCTATAGCCGAGCCGTACGTCGTATGGGCCCTGGCCCGGGTAACGGATGCGCTCGGATGGCCCGGGGCGGATTTGCCAGGTCATCTTTTGCGCCGCCTGCGCGATGTATTTCGCCTCCAGTGCCGACGACAGCAGCTCGTAGGCAATGAGCCCGGCCAGGACAACGAGCAGCAACAGGACGCCGAGGCCGATCAGGATGCGGCGCGGGATCTTATGCATGCCAGTCGCGCGCGGTCAGGAAATCGGCATACAGCGAAGCTTCCGGGGTGCCCGGCTCGGGGTGCCAGTCGTAGCGCCATTTCACGATCGGCGGCAGCGACATCAGGATGGATTCGGTGCGGCCGCCCGACTGCAGGCCGAACAGGGTGCCGCGGTCGTACACCAGGTTGAACTCAACGTAGCGGCCGCGCCGATAGGCCTGGAAGTCGCGTTCGCGTTCGCCGTATGCGATGTCCTTGCGGCGTTCGAGGATGGGCAGATAGGCGGTGAGAAACGCGTCGCCCACGCTCCTCGTCATCGCGAAAGCATGGTCGAAGCCGCCTTCGGAAAAGTCGTCGAAGAACACGCCGCCGATGCCGCGCGGTTCGTTGCGATGCTTGAGGAAGAAGTAGCGGTCGCACCAGTCCTTGAAGCGCGGGTGCAGGTCGGCACCGAAGGGGTCGAGCGCCTGCTTGCAGGTGACATGGAAATGCCGCGCGTCCTCCGCGAAGCCATAGTAGGGCGTGAGATCCATGCCGCCGCCGAACCACCATACCGGCGCCTCGCCGTCCTTCAGTGCGACGAAGCAGCGCACGTTCATGTGCACCGTCGGCGCATAGGGATTGCGCGGATGCAGCACCAGCGATACCCCCATCGCCTCCCAGCGACGGCCGGCGAGTTCCGGGCGATGCGCGCTGGCCGAGGGCGGCAACTGGCTGCCCAGCACATGCGAGAAATTCACCCCGCCGCGTTCGAAAACCCGGCCTTCCTCGATCAGCCGCGAGATGCCGCCGCCGCCTTCGGGACGTTCCCAGGCATCGGTACGGAAGGGCAGGCCGTCGGCGGCTTCCAGTGCGGCGACGATGCGCGCCTGCAGGTCGAGCAGATAGGGTTTGACGGCAGCGGTATCGGGGGCGGTGGCAGACATCAGGGGCGAAGTATCGTTCCGGTGGCAAGGTCGATCAAGGTGGAAGGACGGCGGCGGCGGCCGATGCGGCCGGCGACCACGCGTACCCGTGTGCCGAATATTCTGCGGCATTCCGCAGCGGTTTTGGCGGGTTTGCGGCCACTTTTGTTGGCACTGGTGGAAACCAGCGCCATGCCGAGGCTGCGGCACAGACGTACGGCGGCGGGATGGGCGGTCACGCGGATCGCGACCGTGGATCGGCCACCGGTCAGTTCGGGCGGGCAGTGCGCGGATGCGGGAACGACCCAGGTGACGGGACCCGGCCAGACGCACAACATCCGTGCCCGGTCGGCTGCGTTCAAGGGCTGGATGAAGGGCCGCAACGGCTTGAGCCGGTCGGCGATCAGCAGCATGCCTTTGGCTGCGTCGCGCCCCTTCAGGCGGAGCAACCGTTTCAGGGCGTGCGGATTGCGCGGGTCGCAGCCGAGGCCGTAGCAGGATTCGGTCGGGTAGGCGATCAGGCCGCCGCGTCGCACATGCGCGCGCAGCGCGTCGGTCTCACCGTTCACTGCTCACCGCTTGCCGTCTCATTTTTTCCGGTCAAGCGCGCGCCAGCCGATGTCGCGCCGGTATTGCATGCCGTCGAAATGAATGCTGGCGATCGCTTCGTAGACGCGTTTCTGCGCCATGCGCACGCTGTCGCCAAGTACGGTCACGGCCAGTACGCGGCCGCCGCTCACCACGGTACGATCGTCCTGCGTGGCGGTGCCGGCATGGAAGATATGCAGGTCGTCGGCAGCGGCGGGCAAGACGCCGATGACGGCACCCTTCTTCGGCGCATCGGGGTAGCCTTCGGCGGCAAGCACCACGGCGAGCGCGGTGCGGCGGTCCCATTCGGCTTCGATCTGGTCGAGCTTGCCGCTGACGGCGGCTTCCAGCAGGGCGACCAGGTCGGACTTCAATCGCATCATGATGGGCTGGGTTTCCGGGTCACCCATGCGGCAGTTGAATTCGAGCACCTTGGGCGTGCCGTCGGCACCGACCATGATGCCGGCATAGAGGAAACCGGTGAACCGGATGCCGTCGGCGGCCATGCCCTCGACGGTCGGGTGGATCACTTCGCGCATGATGCGTGCGTGCAGTTCGGGGGTGACCACCGGCGCCGGCGAATACGCGCCCATGCCGCCGGTATTGGGGCCCTGGTCGCCGTCCTGCAGGCGTTTGTGGTCCTGGCTGGAGGCCAGCGCCAGCACGTGCTCGCCGTCGACCATGACGATGAAGCTGGCTTCCTCGCCGAGCAGGCATTCCTCGATCACCACGCGGTGGCCGGCTTCGCCCATGCTGTTGCCGGCGAGCATGGCGTCGACCGCAGCGTGCGCTTCCTCGGCGCTCGTTGCGACGACCACGCCCTTGCCGGCAGCGAGTCCGTCAGCCTTCACCACGATGGGCGCGCCGTGCTGGTCGATGTAGGCGTGTGCGGCAGCGGCGTCGGTAAAGGTGCCGAAAGCAGCAGTGGGAATGCCGTGGCGCGCCATGAACTGCTTGGCGAAATCCTTGGAGCTTTCGAGCTGGGCGGCGGCCTGGGTGGGGCCGAATATCTTCAGTCCGGCGGCACGGAAGGCGTCGACCACGCCTGCCGCCAGCGGCGCTTCGGGACCCACCACGGTGAAGGCGATGTCCTCGTCGCGACGGACAAACTCGACCAGCGAGGGAATTTCTGTCAATGGCACGTTGACGAGTCCGTCTTCGGTTGCCGTGCCGCCGTTGCCGGGCGCGACGAACACTTGCGAGACACGTGGGGATTGCGCGAGCTTCCACGCCAGTGCGTGTTCGCGTCCGCCAGAGCCGATGACTAGGATTTTCATGGTGGGGGTAGGCAGTGAGGAGTAAGCGGGGAGCGGTGAACGTTCGGCGGTGAGGACAGGTTTTTCCGTTTGCTGCTCACCGCTTGCCGTTCACCCGGTCGTCAATGTCGGAAATGTCGCGTGCCGGTGAACACCATGGCGATGCCATGCTCGTTCGCGGCGGCGATGACTTCGTCGTCGCGCATCGAGCCGCCGGGCTGGATCACGGCCTTGATGCCGTCGGCACCGGCCTGGTCGATGCCGTCGCGGAAGGGAAAGAAGGCGTCGGACGCCATCACCGAGCCGGGCACCGCGAGGCCGGCGTGCTCGGCCTTGATCGCGGCGATGCGCGCGGAGTTGACGCGGCTCATCTGGCCGGCGCCGACGCCAACGGTCATGCGGTCCTTTGCGTACACGATCGCATTGGACTTGACGAACTTGGCGACGCGCCAGGCGAACAGCAGATCGTCCATTTCCTTGTCGGTGGGCGCGCGCTGGGTGACGACTTTCAGTTCGCCATGCAGCAGCACGTCGGCATCCTGCACCAGTAGGCCGCCAGCCACGCGCTTCATGTCCAGCTGGGCGACGGCGCCGCTCCATTTCCCGCATTCGAGCAGGCGTACGTTCTTCTTCGCGGCGACGGCGGCGGACGCTTCCGGGCTGACTTCGGGGGCGATGATGACTTCGACGAACTGGCGCTCGACGATGGCCTGCGCGGTTTCGCCGTCCAGGCGGCCGTTGAAGGCGATGATGCCGCCGAAGGCCGATTCGGGATCGGTCTGATAGGCGCGGTTGTAGGCGTCCAGCAGGTTCGCGCCGTAGGCCACGCCGCAGGGGTTGGCGTGCTTGACGATGACGCACGCAGGGGCGGCGTCGAACAGCTTCACGCATTCGAGCGCGGCGTCGGTGTCGGCGATGTTGTTGTACGACAGTTCCTTGCCCTGGATCTGGCGTGCCGTGGCGATGGTGCCGGCCGGGGCGTGGGCCTCGACGTAGAAGGCGCCGGCCTGGTGCGGATTCTCGCCGTAGCGGCAGGTCTGCGCACGGGTGAACTGCAGGTTCAGTTTTTCGCCGAAAGTCTCGCGCTCGTTGCTGTCGTCGAGCGCGGTCAGATAGTTGCTGATCGCGCCATCGTATTCGGCGGTGTGGCTGAAGGCCTTCTTCGCCAGCGTGAAGCGGGTGGCATCGGTCAGGGCGCCGCCGTTGGCCTGCATTTCCGCGACCAGCTTCGGGTAGTCGGCCGGATCGGTGACGATGGCGACATGGCGGTAGTTTTTGGCCGACGAGCGCACCATCGCCGGGCCGCCGATGTCGATGTTTTCGATGGCGTCGTCCAGCGTGTGCGGCTTCGACACCGTCGCGACGAAGGGATAGAGGTTGACGCACACCAGATCGATATAGCCCATGTCGTGCGCCTGCATGGTCGCGACGTGCTCCGGCAGGTCGCGCCGCGCGAGGATGCCGCCGTGGACTTTCGGATGCAGCGTCTTGACCCGGCCATCGAGCATCTCGGGGAAGCCGGTGTATTCGCTGACGTCGATCACCGCGAGGCCGGCGTCGCGTAGCGTCTTGGCGGTGCCGCCGGTGGAGAGCAGTTCGACGCCGGCGCCGGCGAGCGCGCGGGCGAAATCGACGAGGCCGGTTTTATCCGACACGGAAAGAAGCGCACGCTGTATTTTCGAGGTGGCGATGGTCATGATGGATTCAGTCGGAGAGGCCGTGTTCGCGCATTTTCTTGCGCAGGGTGTTGCGGTTGATGCCGAGCATGTCGGCGGCGCGGGTCTGGTTGCCTTCGGCACGATCGAGGATGTAGGCCAGCAGGGGCTTTTCCACCGCGCTCACTACCATGTCGTAGATCTCGCTTGGCGTTTCGCCGTCGAGATCCTTGAAATAGCGGTTGAGCGACCGCCGCATGCACGCGGCGATTTCGTTTTCTTCTATCATGTTGAAGTTCCCCTTTATGCCGCGAGCCTTGAAGCCGCCGGCATGTCTTCCGCGTTATTGTTGTCGTGACCGGTTTCATAGCGTAGACGGTCGTCTGCGCGTGCTGCCTGGGCAAAGTATTCGTTCACGACGGCGAGCTGTTCGGCCACCGAGTCGAGCTGGTTCATGGTGCGGCGGAAGGCGCTGCTGCCGACGAGTCCGCGGGTGTACCAGGAAATATGCTTGCGCGCCACGCGCACGCCGGTGACGTCGCCGTAGAACGCGTACAGATCGTGGATGTGTTCGAGCAGCACGGCATGGATTTCCGCGACTTCGGGCTGCGGCAGGTGCGCACCGGTGGCCAGGAAATGTTCGATCTCGCGGAAGATCCACGGGCGTCCCTGCGCGGCGCGGCCGATCATCACGGCGTCGGCGCCAGTGTATTCGAGGACGTATTGCGCTTTTTCCGGCGTGGTGATGTCGCCGTTTGCGATGACGGGGATGCGAGCTTCTGCCTTCACTGCGCGGATGGTGTCGTACTCGGCCTCGCCGGTGTAGGCGCAGGCGCGCGTGCGGCCGTGCATCGCCAGCGCCTGCACGCCGGCGTTCTCGGCGATCTTCAGGATATTGAGCGCATTGCGGTGTTCGCGATCCCAGCCGGTGCGGATCTTCAGCGTCACCGGGACTTCGGGAACGGCGGTGACCACGGCATCGAGGATGCGGCCGACCAACGCCTCGTCCTGCAGCAGCGCCGAGCCCGCCATCACGTTGCACACCTTCTTGGCCGGGCAACCCATGTTGATGTCGATGATCTGCGCGCCGCGGTCGACGTTGTGGCGCGCGGCTTCCGCCATCATCTGCGGATCGGCGCCGGCGATCTGCACGCTGATCGGGTCGACCTCGCCTTCGTGGTTGGCGCGTCGCGCGGTCTTGGCCGAACCGTACAGCAGCGAGTTCGATGTCACCATCTCGGACACGGCCATGCCCGCGCCCAGCTTCTTGCAGAGCTGGCGGAAAGGCCGGTCGGTCACCCCGGCCATGGGGGCGACGATCAGGCGGTTCTTGAGATGGTGGCGACCGATACGCATAAGGAGTGGCATTTTACCCTCCTCGCGGGTCTCGACCAAGCGTGAAAATTTCCGCTTTTGTGGTGGTGCATCGGCGCGTGAGCGGCTACCATCAATGCGGCTATACAGAGTTAACAATCAGGAGGGTAAGCATGAGTTTCGTCACTGAATTCAAGGAGTTCGCGGTCAAGGGCAATGCCATGGATCTGGCGGTGGGCGTGATTATCGGCGCGGCGTTCGGCAAGATCGTCGACTCGATCGTCAACGATCTGATCATGCCGATCGTGGGTGCGATATTTGGCGGCTTCGATTTTTCCAACCTGTTCCTGCCGTTGAAGACCGTGCCGGAAGGCGTGGCGATGACGTTGGTGGAAGTGAAGAAAGCCGGGGTGCCGGTATTCGCCTACGGCAGTTTCCTGACCATCCTGCTGAATTTCATCATCCTGGCCTTCATCGTCTTCATCCTCGTCAAGCAGATCAACCGGCTGAAGAAGGCCACACCGCCTGCGCCCGCCGCGCCGGCCGCACCGCCGGAAGACATCGTGCTGTTGCGCGAGATCCGGGACAGCCTCAAAAAATAGGTTTTATCGACTTTGCGTGAGCCCAACCCGGTAACCGAGCCATCAATCGGCAACCGGATTGCCGGGCGCGCTGTCCGTCTGAAAGACCCGATTCGCCCGAGCACCGAGGCGGCTGCGGGTTCGGTTTATTTGCATACGGGATCACCATGAAACAATCCTACGCAGTCTGGCTGTTGGCCGGTATGGCGGCATTGGGCGGCGCGGTCCATGCCGCGGACATGCCCGAGCACGAATTGGGGCTGCTGCTGGGCGGTGGCCGGGCAGACAAGGATCTGGTCGGCGGCAAGGATGGCGTCAGGCCGCTGTTCGGTCTGCGTTACGGCCAGCAGCTCAATGACGACTTCAATCTCTTCGGCGATCTGGTGTACGGCGCCTATGACGGCAATCGCGCCGGCGTGGGCGATGCCGATGTCATCACGTTGCGGGGCGGTCTCGAATGGCTGTTTTCCCGGCAGCAGCGATATCACTGGTTCCTGTCGGGCGGCCTGGGCCTGATGAACGTCAACACCGACGGCAACGTCGATTTCACCCGCCCCATGGCGTCGTTGGGTATCGGTCAGGACTGGGCCGTGGGGACGAACGATGCGTTCCGCTGGGAGCTGCGTGCCGACCAATCGTTCGGCAACAGCACGCTGCCGAATGCCGGGCTGACCAATGTCCAGGCGTTGCTGGGCTATTCCTGGGGCCTGGGCGCGCCGCCCGATTCCGACGGCGACGGCGTGGCCAACCGCCTGGACGCGTGCCCTCATACCCCGAGCGGCGCCAAGGTCGACGCACACGGGTGCCCGCTGGACGCCGACAACGACGGCGTGTTCGACGGCCTCGACCGTTGTCCCGATACGCCGGCCGGCGTGAAGGTCGATGCCGGGGGCTGTCCGCTGGATTCCGATGGCGACGGGATTCCGGATCACCGGGACGCGTGTCCGGCGGTGCCCGCACCGGGTACCGTCGATGGTTGCCCGCTCCGGGCCGTCGAGCCCGAACCGGCACCTGCCGTCGTACCTGCGGCACCCAGGAAGCTGATGCTGGATGGCGTGAACTTCGACAACGACAGCGCCAGCCTGCGTCCCGAATCCATCGCGATTCTGGACAATGCCGCCGCCACGCTGAAGGAGTGGGGCGAGGTCAAGGTGGAAGTGGCGGGCTACACTGATGCGGCCAGTTCCATTGCGTACAACCTCACACTGTCGCAGCGCCGGGCCGAGACTGTCCGCGCCTATCTCATCACGCGCGGAATTGCCGCCGAACGCCTGACTGCCCGGGGATATGGCGAAGCCCAGCCGGTGGCCGACAACAAGACCGCTGCGGGCCGTGCGAAGAACCGCCGTGTGGAACTGGTTCCGCTGCAGTAAACGGACTGGAGGCGAGCGGAACGGGCGCACTGGCGCCCGTTTTTTTCGTCCGGGCGGAGGAGCGTCGGTGGAAGGCGTTATGGATGGCCGGCGGTGAAATAGACCATCAGGCTGGCGATTTCCTCGTCGGAAAACGGGTTCTTCAGGGTGGTACGGGGGACCCCGTGAACCCCGCCCAGCATGCGCGCGACGAATTCCGTGGAGGGGGTCGAGCGTGCCATGTCGAACAGGTTCGGGGCAGGGTTGGCGGCATGTGGATCGCTGTATTGATGACAACCGATGCACAGCGTCCGGTAAAGATCTTCCCCGGTCTTGGCCCGCAGGGGCGTCTGGGTGAGGGGGATGAAATACGTGGTGTCCAGGGGCAACGTCGTCGCGAGGGACGTCGCACTGCGCAGTAACCGTTCCGGTCTACCCTGGCGGAAATCGGCGCGCAGGGCGGCGACGGCAGGAAGCGGGATCTGCGCCGAGGGGCTGTGGTTGTTCCGCTCGCGGACGGTCATGTCCAAGGTGCCCAGGATGCTGGCGATCCGGGCCTGCAGTCCGGTGCGGCGGATCGCGGGTGTGGCCGGGTCGGCGAGCAGTCGGGCATCGCCCTGGAGCACGGCCACGTCGACCCGTAGCGCCCGGTCATACTCCCCGGCGGCCAGCGCAGGCGCGCCAACCGTCAGGAGTGCGAGGACTGCCAGGCTGCGGCGTCCCATGCGGCCTTTATTCGGCCTTGACCTTCTGCACCATGGGCAGGCTGGCGTTGGCCGACCATTGGCTCATCGAGCCATCGTAGACTTTGGCCGACTTGTTGCCGAGCAGTTCGCTGGAGACGAACCAGCCCAGGGAGGCCCAATGCCCGGTGTTGCAGAAGTTGATTTCCTTGCCCGTGACCGGCACGCCGGCTTCCTTGTACAGGGCTTTCAGTTCGGCCGGCGAACGGAAGCTGCCCGTGTTGTTGTCGGTGAGCCAGCTCTCCGGCAGGTTCTTGGCACCGGGTAGGGTGCCGTTGCGTTTCACGGCCGGTACGCTCCGGTTGACCCCCAGAAACTGGTCGTTCGGCCGGTTGTCCACCATGACCACGCCTTCCTTCATGGCCTGGGCCACATCCGCTTCGCCCGGGATCATGTCCTTGCGCAGCTGGGCGGTGAAGCTTGCAGGCTTGGGCGTGTTCGCGCCGGTCTCGATCTTGTTGCCCTTCTCGTCCGCGTAGGCTGCGTAGCCTCCGTCGAGGATGGAGACGTTGTCATGCCCCAGTACCTTGAACGTCCAGTAGACGCGGGTGGCGCTGCCCATGTCGAGGCCGTTGAGGCCGGCGGAGTAGATCACCACGTGGTCGTTGTTGCTGATCCCCAGGCTGCCGATGAGCTTCTCCAGATCCTTCGCGGGCGGCAGCATGCCCGGGATGTTGTTGACCTTGGTACGCCAGCCGTCTTTCATGTAGTCGCTGTACACGGCGCAGGGAATGTGGCCCCGCAGGTAGTCAATCTTGCTGTGGCCGTCCAGCTGGTTGCGGATGTCCAGGATGACGACGCCCGGCTGGCAGGCATTCGCTTTGATCCACTGGGTGTTGACCAAGGGCGTGGCATCGGCCCAGGCCACCCCGCTACCCAGAATCCAGACTGCGGTCAGAGCTGTCAATACGCTTACGTTTTTCATCGGTTCTACCTCCGTGATATTGATTTAAACAACAACGATCCGGTCCGCTGCCAGCAAGGCTTGCAGTAGCCGGTCCCACCCCTCCTCGTCGTCTTGAGATGAGGGCATGACGGGTCGCCGGACCGTATGGCACGCAGGCAAGGCCGCCAGGGCCTCGGCCAAGGTGGACCGGTCCGGAAAAATCCCTGTTTCAAGCACGACGAATTCCATTAGCTTTCCTCCATCAGAAGCTCATCACCACGTCGGTCGACATGAGCGCCTCGGCCAGCCGGGACCGGTCCAGCTGAGGCAGATCCTCCGCCTGTACCGTGGTCTCCGGAGTGATCTCGGCCAGTTCCAGAAGCTCGGCCTGCTCGGCGTTTTCCGGCGTGTCGGCTACCGGCCGATCCATGAATACGAGCCGCACCTGGTGACCAAAGATGGTCAGGCCCGCGGCTACCCGCATGGCCTCGGCGTGGTCCCGGCGGGCCAGCAGCAATATTGATTTGATGGTGTCTGCCATGGCTCGCCTCACAGGGTCAGGATGTTGTCCGCAACGCCGACCATGGCGCTGTGGTTGGTTTGGCTGCCCAGTTCCACAGGGCATGCCTGCTGTCCCATGAAGCGGAACCAGGAGTGCTCGCACGCCACCTGTTGGTCGGCCTGGCCAACCAAAGTCGCCAGGGTCGGGTCGTCCAGGAGCTTCACGCCGTCATTGGTGAAGAAGCATCCCCACTGGATGTTGTTTCTCAGGCACGCCGAGGCCAGGGGCGCCAGCAGCGGCCCGCCCTGGTCGGTGGAAACCACGATCAGCAATTTCATGCTTTGTTTTTTCTCCGTAGATACCAAGCGCTTGTAATCAGGATCAACAGTCCCGCAACCGTCGCCACGGCCGCTCCTGCAGGTTGGGCAGGTTGGGCGGCAGGCGTTGGGGGAGCTGCGATCGGTGCCGCCACGCTATCCGGATAGGTCTCCGCGTCCATCGGCAGCGCCGGGTGGTTGGCCCATTCGACCCAGCCGCCCGGCAGGACTTTGGCCTGGGCGCGTGCACCGGCCCGGGCCAGGGTGAAATAGGCGACGGACTCGAAAGGGTCGTGCCCGTACACCACGAATGGCCCGGGCGGCAGTCGCGTTTGGCCCCGTCCGACTTCCGTCCGGAGTTCCGCCATGGGCAGGGATTGCGCGCCAGGCAGATGGCCGCCCCTGGATGCGCGGATGGTTTCGCCCCAGTACGCCGACTCGGGCCTGCCGTCCACCAAGGTCGGGGAATGACCGCGCTGCAGTTCAGCTGCCAGCTCGCTACGCAACACAATGGCGTCGGCCCTGACCGTTCCTTCGTAGATGGGCTGGCGGAGCATGCCGCGGGCCGTCCCCGGCCCCAGGCTGGAGATGGGAAGGCCGGCACCGTCCGAGATCGGCCGGTTCAGCACCGTGACCGCGGCCTGCCCGGACAGATACAGCATGCCGGCGACGAAATCGCGTTCCCAGGGATTGTCGCCGACCACCAGCACCGCATCCTTGGCGGCGATCCCGGCCGTGCCCAGCAGCCAGTAGATGTCGGTGAAGGCTGCCAGACGGCCATGCGGCCCGAGGAAATCCGATGCAGGCAGGCACTTGGCGTTCACCACGCTACGGTGCAGACACGCCGCCAGCGGACGCGCATCCACGACCGTGGCGTGACCGATCAGTCCGCTGGCATCGGCGGTATAGGCGAAATTTTCGCCATGCGCCGATCCCTGGACGACGATGCCCAGCGAGGCGGCCAGCAACAGCACATCGAAGCGTTTCATGTGCCGCGCCCTCAACAGCCCCCGAAACGATGGGGCGCTTCAGCCTGGGCTGCCGCGGATTTGGGGGCGGGTGGATTCTCGAGGTAGTAGCCCACGAGATCGGTAACCGAGACCGTGCCGTAGTCCTTGCCGAGGTCGAGGTCCGCCATGCTTTCCATGGGTTGGGGCGTCTGCGCCTTCGACAGGGTCGCGGCGGGCACCGCGGCGTAGGGGAACAGGATCGCGCACAGCCCCAGGGTCGTACCCAGAGCGGCGGTCCAGAACACCAGGATGTCTTTTTTCACGGGCATCTCCTCAGAACACGTCCTGGGTCAGGCACAAGTAGATGAGATAGAACGCCACGAAAAACATGACGATCTGCGCGATGGTTTCAAGATCCAGCGTCATGGCTGCCGTCCTTTCCAGTGAAATGGCGTACCAGCATGCCCACATCCAGGGGCGTGTCGTCGACCGGGTTGATGACGGGGGGCGTGAGATAGGGCACGCCGTCCCGCGTGGCATGCAGATAGGCGGGACGGGCGATGAAAATGTAGGCAAAGCTGCCTACCGTGATGGCTGCCGCGACGGCGGCGAATAGCGCCATCTGAATCTTTCCGGATGACATGGCGCGCTCCTTCAGTTCTTGCGGACAAGCACGCGCCAGTAGCGATCGGCACGGACCGTGGCGAGGTGCGTGCTGGCCAGGTCCTTCATCATGGGCGGGATGGCTTCCATGGAGGTCGGGTTGTCGATCATGACCTCGACCACGTCGCCTGACGCCGCGCCTGTCAGGGCCTTCTTGGTCATGAGCTGCGGACGCGGACAGGAATCCCCGAGGCAGTTGATTTGCTGTGCGACGGTGACCGACGTTCCATCCGGCAGCGTGACGGTTGCCGTCGGGGCGGCGTGGGCGGTCGAGTCGTTCTTCTTGCTGAAAAGTCCCATCGTGAGTGTCTCCTGGTCTGAATGTGCTTAGGTGGATTGTTCGGCCGTCACCCGGGCGGCGCCTTGCGGCACGACCTTGTCGTTGTCGGTCCAGGCGTTGCAGGCGGCGGATTCGCTGTCGGCCTGGGTGTCGGCGCCGGCACCGGCGCGCTCCCGGCGCAGGATCGCCCGGTAGAGACCGTACAGAACCAGCGTTTGAATGGCGCCGAAGACGACCGCCGGGATCTTGGTCTTTTCCTGCAGGGTCGCGGCGTTGGCGAAGCCGAGCTGGAGGCCTGCCAGGTTGAAATTCCCGGTCATGGTGCTTGGCGCCGGGGGCCAGTAGGTGAAGGACCACAACAGGGAGAACAGGAACATGCCGATGAAGGTGAACAGCAGGGCCCAGATGGCCCCGACGTTGCCTTCTCCCGCCTTGACCCAGGTGGAGACCGTGCATGCGCCGGCCAGCACCATGCCGATTCCGAACAGGAACAATCCGACGAAGGTGTTCAGGCCGACGTCGAAGTGCAGGGGTTTGCCCGCTCCCACGGTGATGAAGGCGGTGAATCCCATGGTGAGGATCATCATGGCGACCAGCAGCGCTTTGGTATTGCGATAGGTCTTGAACAGCATGGCGTCCCGCAGGGCCGCCACGTTGCAGTAACGGGAACGCTGCACCAGCAGCCCGACGACGGAGCCGAAGACGAATGCAGTGAGGCATTGGGCAATGACGTTGTTCATCGTGTCATCCCTCCAGGCTTTTCTTGTAGATCCAGGTACCTACCCAAGCCCCGGCCAGGATCCCGCTGATGGCCAGATAGCCGCCCAGATTCATTTCCGGGGTGAGGCCATAGAAGGTGCTCACGTTGCAGACGAAGGCCAGGCGGATGCCGATGCCCATGAGCAGCCCGCCGATGGTGATCATCACCCACTCGGACAGGCGGTGCGGCATGTGCCAGTTGAATTCCTTGCTGAGGACGGCGCCGACCACCGCACCGAACAACATGCCCAGGCTGATGTAGATCTTCCAGTAGCCCGGGTCGGGCGGAAAGGCGACATTCCAGAACGGGATGCGGGAGAGGGAGTCGCCCATGACCATCTGGGCGATGAGGCCGGTCATCATGGTTTCGCCGCCGCCCACGGTCCAGGCGCCCACGATCTGAAAGAGGAAAATGTTCAGTACAGCGATGATGGCCATGGCGGCCACCGGACTGAGGGTCTTCTTGAATAGCTCCATCCTGTTGCTCCGTAGGGGTTTTTGGAAACACCGTGCGAAGGTGTTTGCCACTACGTTGAGCAACGGCTGTGCCAGGCTGCTTTATCGACGCCGTTTCAATGGCTTGGCAAAAAGCCGGCAACCGCACCGGCCATTGCCGTGAATCATTACGCTACAGGGCTGGATCGGAATCGGCCACGGCCAGTACGCCCATGTCCTGCAATTTGCGGCGCAGGGTCGAGCGGCTGATGTCCAGGCGGCGAGCGGCGGCCACCTGGTTGCCCTGGCAGGCATCCAGGGTCTCCCGGATGTAGTCCGCCTCGATCTCGGCCAGGGTCTTCCGCTTGTCGGCGACGGGCTTCGACGCGTGCATGGTGATGGCAACCTCGTCGGCGCCCAGCACGGGCCCCGAATACAGGGCGAAGCTTCGTTCGATGACGTTCTTCAATTCCCGCACGTTGCCCGGCCAGTCATAGGCGAGCAGTTTTTGCTTCGCCGCCGGGCTCAGGCCCAGCTCGGCATGCTTGAGACGCTGCCGCTCCATATCCAGGAAATGTTCCGCCAGGGGCAGGATGTCCTCCTGGCGTTCCCGCAGTGGCGGAATGTCGATGCGCAGTACATCGAGGCGGAACAGCAGATCGCTGCGGAAGGTATTCTCCGCCGCCATGTGTTCGAGGTCGCGGTTGGTGGCGGCGATGATGCGCACATCCACCTTGACCGAGGTTTCGCCGCCCACCGGCCGCACCTCGCCTTCCTGGAGGACGCGCAACAGCTTGGCCTGCAGGCGCGGGCTGATGTCGCCGATCTCGTCCAGGAACAGGGTGCCGCCGTGGGCCTGCTGGAACAGCCCCTTGCGGTTGCTGGTGGCGCTGGTGAACGAACCCTTGATATGGCCGAACAGCTCCGAGTCCAGCAGGTCCTCGGGCAGGGTGCAGCAGTTGATGGCCACGAAGGGGCCTTTGCTGCGGTTGCTGATGCTGTGGAGGGCGCCCGCCAGGACTTCCTTGCCGGTGCCGGTTTCCCCGGTGATGAGTACCGGCAGCTCCCGATCCCGGATGCGTTCCACGATCTCCAGGATGCTGGCCATGCGCGCACTGCGGGCAACGATGTGGCCAAGCCGGTCGCGGCCCAGCAACTCGCCCCGCAACCGCGTGACTTCCTCGCGCAGCGAACTGCGTTCCAGCACCTTGCGGATGCGCAGTCGCAACTCGTCCGGATTGATCGGCTTGGTCAGGTAGTCGTAGGCGCCCAGGCGCATGGCCTCCACTGCGGATTCGATGGAAGCGTAGGCGGTCATCATGATGCTTTCAGCCGGGTAGGCGATTTCCTTGAGATACGCCAGCAGGGACAGGCCGTCTTCCGGCCCGATCCGCATGTCGGTGATGACCAGGTCCACGATATGGCGGTCCAGCTGGGTTCGGGCCTCTTCCAGATTGGCGGCTTCCAGTGCGACGTGGCCATCGCCCTTGAGAAGCAGGCCCAGGGTTTTGCGTATGGAGAATTCGTCGTCGACGATGAGGATGGTCGCCATGGTTATCCGCCGCTGTCCAATTCAAAACTGATCTCGCTGCCAACGCCCAGTTCGCTGGAAACCGAAAGCTGGGAGCGGTGCTGGACCAGGATGCGCTGGACGATGGCCAGGCCCAGGCCGGTACCGTCCCGACGTCCGGTGACGAAGGGCTTGGTCATGTCCTTGATGAAATCCGGTTGGATGCCGCAGCCAGTGTCGGCCACGGTCACAACGATCTTGCCGCCCCGGCGGGCGGTCCGAAAGGACAGCAGGCCATCGTCCCCCATCGCCTGGACGGCATTCAGGGCCAGGTTCCAGACGACCTGGCGAATCTGGTCGTGGTCGAACACGGCCAGACAGGCGTCGGGCGGGCATGTCACGGCCACCCGGATGTTCTTTCCGGGCGGCAGGTCCTGGCGCAGCATGCTTGCAATCTCCTCGATCAGCGCCGCCAGATTGCCTGGCGCCGGCTGGGATTCGCGGATCTTGGCGAAATCGAGAAAGTCGCTGAGGATGCGGTTCAGGCGATGGGACTCGTTGTTCAGAATGCCGATCACCTGTGACCGGTCTTCGCCCTGTAGCGTGTCGCCGCTCAGCAGGTTGACCGAATTGATCACCGCCGACAGGGGATTGCGAATTTCATGGGCGATGCTGGCGGACATCTCCCCCACGCAGGCGAGGCGCTCCGCCTGGGTACGCTGACGGTGTTCCCGCAGCGCCTCTTCCGACGTGTGTTTGAGGGAGGCCACCATGTTGTTGAAGGCGATGGCGAGCATGCCCACCTCGTCGCGCGACGTGATGGGTAGCTGGACATCCAGGTCGCCCTTGCCGATCCGGGCGGTGGCCTCGACCATGTCATGCAGCTTCCGGGTGGTGGCCAGGGACAGGAGCCAGGCGGCGAAGCTGCCCACGACCAGCGCCAGCAGAATGAACAGGGATCCGTCCAGCCAGGTCTTGCGCATGGCCGAATCCATGCGGGCCGTGGACAAGCCGAGCGTCACGGTGCCGACCGTCTGGCCTTCGATCTGGATGGCTTCCCGCAGGTCGAGCGTGGGGTCGCCGGGCGCCAGGGGAAAACTGTCGGATTGGTCGACCCGCGGCGGGAGGCGTTTGCCCAACCGGTCCGGCAAGGTGGTGCCGAGGATATAGCCGCGCGAATCGGCGATTTCGCAATACGCCACATCGGGCTGGCGTTCCACCTTCTGGATGATTTCCGCCAGGGCGCCCAGGTCTTCGGTCAGCACGGTATTGGTGGAGGCCACAGCGGTCATGGAGATCAAGGCGCGGCTCCGGTTCAGGAGTTCAAGCTCGATACGGTCCGATTGCTCATGGACCGCAGCGGCGGCGAAGATGCCCATCAGAACCACGTGCACCAGCGCCACCGACAGGATCAGGCGGAAGCGCAGCGTCTGGAACAAGGCCGTGCGTAACGGCGCGCTGCCCGCGAGCGGCGTGGCAAGACCGGGGGGCGCCACGGCACTCATTCTTCGCCGACCTTTTCATATTCCCGGTCGTTGGCGGCCACGAATCCCTGGGGCAGCGCCATGCCGCCCAAGATGGCCTGACCACGAGGCGTTTGACCCAGTTCTGTCAGCACCGCCACGATGGCTTCGGCATCGGCCGGCGGCATGTCGTTGCGCACCGCGATGGGCATCTGCGGTTCCGGGGGCGTTTCAGCGATCACCCGCAAATCGTTGCGCACGTCCTTGGGCATGGAACGCAGGGAAGGCTTCCAGGTGCCGGCCATATCCACCAGACCCGAGTACAGCGCCATCAGGGCGGAATCCTGGGAGCCGAAGTATTTGACCTGGAACCTTCGATCCACGTCGATTCCCTGTCGGGACAGATAGCGCCGGGTCATGACCGTGGCCGCGTAGGCGCCGGGGTCGGGAAAGCCGATGCGGAGTCGGGAGGGCAACTGGGCCGGGTCCAGCTCCTTGAGCGGGCTGTCCCGGCGCACAACGAGAATGCCGGTGAAGGGCTCCCCACCTACCTTGGCAACCACGTGGTAGCCATGCGCCAAGGCGCGCGAACATAGCAGGGGATTCAAATAGAGAATGTCATAGTTTTTTTCCGAGACCCGGGTCATGAAGGCGGAAAAGCTGGGGGCGGTGACGAATTGCACCGGTCGTCCCAGGCGCTCGCTCAGGGCTTCTGCCAAAGGCAGGAACATGACGGCCAGCTTGTTCGGGCTCTGCAGGGGCAGCACACCCAAGCGGTAGGCACCCTGATCGGCGCTCGACGACGGCGTGCCGAACAACATGAACAGGGCCACGAGCGCGCTATGGACTGTCGCACCGGCCCGCCCGCGGGAGGCGAAAAGGAGAGGGCTGCATTTACCCATGGCGCTCAATGGTATCCGAGTGGCATCGACAGGTTAATGCGCCCGGAGGCAACAAGGAACGAGCCATCCGCGAAAGGCATGCGCTTCAATGGGCGCGTTCCCAGTTGGGACCGACGCCCAGCTTGGCATCGAGCACGACCTTGAGCTGGGCAACGCCGCACATGAGCGCTGGGAGCACTCCGCAGATCGCGTTGCGTTCCGCCTCCGGCACTTCGAGAATCAGTTCATCATGCACTTGCATGATCAGCTTGGTTTGCATGCCCTGTCTGTCGAGGTGAGTCTGTACCGCGATCATCGCCAGCTTGATGAGATCGGCGGCGGTACCCTGCATCGGTGCGTTGATGGCGGCGCGTTCGGCGCCCTGGCGGCGCGCCGGGTTCTTCGCGTTGATCTCCGGCAGGTACAGCCGGCGTCCGAACACGGTCTCGACGTAGCCCTGGCTGCGCGCGGTCTCGCGCGTGCGCTGCATGTAGTCGGCCACCCCGGGGTAGCGCGCGAAGTAGCGGTCGATGTAGGTCTGGGCGGCGGCGCGCTCGAGGTTGAGCTGGCTGGCCAGACCGAATGCCGACATGCCGTAGATGAGCCCGAAGTTGATGACCTTGGCCATGCGCCGCTGGTCGGCGCTGACGTCGTCGAGCGGCACGCCGAAGACTTCGGCGGCAGTGGCGGTGTGGATGTCGCGGTCCTCGGCGAAGGCGGTCAGCAGGCCGGCGTCGTCGGACAGGTGCGCCATGATGCGCAACTCGATCTGCGAATAGTCGGCGGACACCAGCACGTGTCCGGGCGGCGCGATGAAGGCCTCGCGGATGCGGCGGCCCTCGGCGGTGCGCGCGGGGATGTTCTGCAGGTTGGGGTCGGAGCTCGCCAGCCGGCCGGTCACCGCGGTCGCCTGCGAATAGCTGGTATGCACGCGCCCCGTCCGCGGATCGATCATCTGCGGCAGCTTGTCGGTGTAGGTCGACTTCAGCTTGGCCATGCCACGATAGTCGAGGATCGCGCGTGCGATGGGGTGGTCCAGCGCCAGTTGTTCCAGGGTTTCCTCGTCGGTGGAGGGTGCGCCACTCGGCGTTTTCTTGACGACCGGCAGGCCTTTTTGCGTGAACAGGATGTCACCGATCTGCTTGGGCGAACCGAGATTGAACGGCTGGCCGGCCTCCTGGTAGGCGCGCTGCTCCAGCTCCAGCATCTTGCGGCCGAGTTCGCCGCTCTGGGCGGCGAGCAGGGTGCGGTCGATCAGCACCCCGGTGCGCTCCATGCGGAACAGGATTTCCGCCACCGGCAGCTCGATGTGACGGTAGACGAATCCCAGCTTGTCGGACGCCTCGATCTGCGGCGCCAATGCATCGCGCACGCGCAGCGTGACGTCGGCATCCTCTGCGGCGTATTCGCTGGCACGTTCGATGGCCACTTGTTCGAAACCGATGCGCGCCGCACCCTTGCCGGTGACGTCGTCATAGCTGATCGTTTCCAGCCCGAGGTGACGTGACGCCAGGTTGCCGAGCTCGTGCGACTGATGGGCTTCGATCACATAGGACTGCAGCAGCGTGTCGTCGATCACGCCGCCGAGCACGATGTCGTAGTTGGCAAACACGTGACGGTCGTACTTGAGATGCTGGCCGATGATTTTCGGTTCGCGGTTTTCCAGCAAGGGTTTCAGCTTGGCCAGGGCGGCGTCGCGATCCAGCTGCGCGGGCGCGCCGGCGTAGTGGTGTGCCAGCGGCAGGTAGGCCGCCTCGCCATGTGCCGTGGCGAACGAGATGCCGACCAGTTCGGCCTGCATGGCATCGAGGCTGGTGGTTTCGGTGTCGAGCGCAAACGTCGGTGCCGAACTCAGCCTGGCGATCCATGTGTCGAGCTGGGTCTCCGTGAGGAGGGTTTCGTAGTGGGCGCGGTGGTTGCCGCTGCTGTCCTGTTCGGGGATATCGGGGTTCGCCGTCGCGGCAGCGTCGAGTTCGCGCAACCAGGTCCGGAACTCGTAGCGCTCGAACAGCGGCCGCAGCACGCCGGTATCGCGCGGTTTCAGGACGAGCTCGTCGAAATCGAAAGGCAGGTCGACGTCGGTCTTGATCGTGATCAGCACGCGTGCCTGCGGCAGCCAGTCGCGGGCGGCGCGCAGGTTGTCGCCGACCACGCCCTTGATCTCGTCGGCGTGCGCCATCAGGTTGTCGAGCGTGCCGTATTCGGTCAGCCATTTCACCGCGGTCTTGGGGCCGCATTTGGCGACGCCGGGCACGTTGTCGACCGCATCGCCGACCAGCGTGAGGTAATCGATGATGCGCTCGGGCGGCACGCCGAACTTGGCGGCGACACCGGCCTCGTCGAGCGTCTCGGCGCTCATGGTATTGACCAGCGTCACATGGTCGTCGACCAGCTGGGCCATGTCCTTGTCGCCGGTGGAAACGATGCTGTGGATCCCCTTCCGCTCGGCGTGATGCACCAGCGTGCCGATCACGTCGTCGGCCTCGACGCCGTCGATGACGACGAGCGGCCAGCCTTCGGCGCGGATCGCCTCGTGCAGCGGTTCGATCTGGCTGCGCAGGTCGTCCGGCATGGGCGGGCGATGCTCCTTGTAGGCCGGATACAGCTCGTCGCGGAAGGTCTTGCCCTTCGCGTCGAACACGCAGGCGATATAATCGGCCGCATGGTCCTTCCGCAGCTTGTGCAGCATGGAGAGCACGCCCTTGATCGCATTGGTCGGCTCGCCTGCCGAGTTGCGCAGGTCGGGCAGCGCGTGGAACGCGCGATACAGGTAGGACGAGCCGTCCACCAACAGCAGGATTTTTCTTGGCTGGCTTACATTAGAATCGTTCACGAGGCGCTCGAAAATGCACTTGGAAAAATTGCCCGCCGCCGCTGACCCGGGGCGCACCGCCGAGATCGACTACTCGGCACGCGAGTCATGGCGGATGCTGGGAATTATGGCAGAGTTCGTCGAGGCGACCGAACGGCTGGCGTTCATCCGTCCGGCCGTGTCGATTTTCGGCAGCGCCCGCACGCCGCCCGACCACGCGTATTACATGCTGACCGAAGTCATCGCGCGCAAGCTGTCCGACGCCGGCTTCTCGGTCATCTCCGGCGGCGGCCCCGGCATCATGGAAGCCGCCAACAAGGGAGCCTACTTCGGCAAGTCGCCCAGCGTCGGCCTCAATATCCAGTTGCCGCACGAACAGAGTGCGAACACCTACCAGGACATCAGCCAGACCTTCCAGCATTTTTTCGCGCGCAAGGTCATGTTCGTCAAGTTCGCCGCTGCCTATGTCGTCATGCCGGGCGGTTATGGCACGCTGGACGAACTGACCGAGGCGCTCACGCTGGTGCAGACCGGCAAGATCGCGCGCATCCCCATCATCCTGGTGGGTTCGAAATTCTGGGCGGGGCTGGTCGACTGGGTGAAGGGCCGGCTGGTGGAAGAGGGCATGATTTCCCCGGAGGATGTCGACCTGATGCATGTCATCGACGACCCCGAGCAGGTGGTCGACGCCATTTTCGGCCACTATGAGAAACGCGGCTTCATCCCGTCGCTGGCCGAGCGCGACATCCAGTTCAATCTGTGAGTTGATGTACCCCGCTCATTTAAATCCATTCTGTTTGCCTTGATTCCGGAGCCTGCCATGCGTTATCCCGTTTTGTTGTTGACCCTGATGTTGAGCGGCCTGGCCGTCGCCGCCGGCCCGTCCGACCAGCCGCCTGGGCTCACGCCCGTCCCCGATGGCGCGCCGGGCCCCGGCGACGCGCCGCCCGTGACCATCAAGCCGAGCAGCCAGGGAGGGCGCGTGATCGAATATCGCGCCCATGGCAAGCTTTATATGCTGAAAGTGATTCCCAAGGTCGGCAAGCCGTATTACCTCATCGACGAAAAGGGCGACGGCCAGTTTGCCCGGCAGGACAGCCTCGATTCCGGGATGCGGCCGCCGATGTGGGTGATCAAGGAATGGTGATCACGGCGTTCTGAATCTTTGCATGCGGCGTCGGTTAAAATCGGCCGCATGAATACTGCTTCCGATCAAGACGTCCCGCGCAAGGTCGCGGCCAGCCAAGGTTTCCAGTGGGTGGCCGCGGGCTTCCGCCTGTACCGAAAAAATCCCTTGTTGTTGTCGGCCGCGTTCGGCTTGATGTTCGGCGCGATCATGGGGCTCGGCCTCATTCCGCTGGTGGGCGGTTCGCTGTCGGATCTGGCCTCTCCCTTGATGGTGGCAGGTTTCATGGCGGCGTATCGCGCACTCGACCGGAGCAAGGAACTCGAGTTGCCGCATTTCCTGGCAGGGGTGCGCGGACCGGTGATTCCGCTGATGACGGTCGGTGCAGTGCAGTTGCTGGGTGCGCTGGTGATCGGCCAGATCATGCTCGCCATGGGCTTCGACCCGCAGGCCGTGATGGACACCGCCAAAGGCGGTAAGGCCTCGCCGGCCGAGATGCAGGCCATGATGAATCAGATCCTGCCTGCCGTTCTGGTCGGCATGGCGCTGTTTGTCCCGCTGATCATGGCCACCTGGTTCGCCCCCGCGCTGATCCTGTTCGGTGGCGCCCGCCCGGCCACCGCGCTGGGCGTGAGCCTCAAGGCCGTCGCCCGCAACTGGCTGGCCATGCTGACCAACAGCATCGCGCTCGGCCTGCTGCTGTTCATCGCCGCGCTGGTGCCGCTGCTGCTCGGCCTGCTGGTTGCGATGCCGGTGCTGTTCGGTTCGCTGTATACCTCGTACCAGGCGATTTTCGCGGTATGGGCAGACGATACTGCGCCGGTTCAGGCAGGCGACAGTTTGGCGTAGGCCAACGCGAGCCACTTCGTCCCGGCGTCGCGAAATTTCACCTGTACCCGTGCGTCCGCGCCGCGCCCTTCGAAATCGATGATGATGCCGGTACCGAATTTGGCGTGGGCGACGCTTTGCCCCACCTTGTAGCCGGTATCGTTGCCCGGGTTGCGCGGGGCTGGCGTGCCATAACGACCGGCGGTCTGTTGGACGCCTGACGGATAGGCGGAATCGCGGCGGTTGAGGTTGAGCAAGACCTGTTCCGGCAGTTCGTCGAGAAAACGCGACGGCAGGCTGTAGCGGATCTGCCCATGCAGCATGCGCGACTGCGCGTGCGACAGGTACAGACGCCGCCGCGCGCGGGTGATCGCCACGTACATCAGCCGGCGTTCCTCTTCCAGGCCGTTCTCCTCATGGGCGCTCTGCTCGTGCGGAAACAGGCTTTCCTCCAGGCCGGTGATGAACACTGCGTGGAATTCCAGCCCCTTGGCGGCATGGACCGTCATCAGCTGCAGTGCATCGTGCCCGGCGCCGGCCTGGTGTTCTCCGGCTTCCAGTGCGGCGTGGGCGAGAAAACGATCCAGTTCGGACGGCGTCTCGGTTGGAACAGAACCGTCCGGTATTGCTTCGGGCGCATCCGCAAGCCCGCCTTCTTCCGAAAACAATGCAGCGGCGTTGATCAGTTCGTTGAGGTTTTCCAGGCGATCGGCACCGTCCTTGTCGGCGCGGTAGTAATCAGCCAGGCCGCTGGCCTCGATGACATGGTCGATCACCTCGGCCAGCGGCAGATCGGCGGTGGCCTGCTTGATCTCCTCGATCAGCTTGGCGAAGCCGGCGACCTTGCCGCTGCTGGTGCACGCAGCCTGCCACAGGCTGCTGCCCGAGCGCGCGGCGTGGTCGGCGAGCTGTTCCAGACTGCGCGCGCCGATGCCGCGTGCAGGAAGGTTGACCACGCGCAGGAAGGCGCCGTCGTCTTCCGGGTTGGTCAGGAGACGCAGATAGGCCAGCGCGTGCTTGACTTCCTGGCGCTCGAAAAAGCGCAAGCCGCCGTACACGCGATACGGCACGTGGGCGGAAAACAGCGCGTGTTCCAGTACCCGCGACTGCGCGTTGGAACGATACAGGAGCGCCATGTCTGACAGCGCCACACCCTCGCGATTGAGCGCCTTCACCTCGTCGACCACGAAACTCGCCTCGTCCTGGTCGGAGTAGGCCTCGAAGATGCGGATCGGCTCGCCTTCGCCTTCCGCCGTCCACAGGTTCTTGCCGAGGCGGTGCGCGTTCTGCGAGATCAGTGTATTGGCGGCGGTGAGGATGTGGCCGTGGCTGCGGTAGTTCTGTTCCAGCTTGATGACGTTGCTGTGCGCGAACTCGCGCTCGAACTCGGCCATGTTGGCGGTGTTGGCGCCGCGGAAGGCGTAGATCGACTGGTCGTCGTCGCCGACCGCGAACAAGGCGGTGTGCGGGCCGGCGAACAGCTTCAGCCAGCGGTACTGCAGCGTGTTGGTGTCCTGGAATTCGTCGATCAGGATGTGTTTGAAACGGTCGCGGTAATGCTGGCGCAGCGGCTCGTTGCGGTACAGGAGCTCATAGGAACGCAGCAGCAGTTCGGGAAAGTCGGCCACGCCCTCGCGCTGGCATTGCGCATCGTAGGCCTCGAACAGTTCGGCCATGCGTATCGAGTACTCGTCGAAGGCCTCGGCGTCGCGCGCGCGCCGGCCGGCTTCCTTGTGGCTGTTGATGAACCACTGCACTTTTTTCGGCTCGTATTTCTCGGTGTCGACGTTCATCGCCTTCATCAACCGCTTGATCGCCGACAGCTGATCCGAACTGTCCAGTATCTGGAACGACTGCGGCAGCCCGGCCTCGCGCCAGTGCGTGCGCAGCAGCCGGTTGGCCAGCCCGTGGAAGGTGCCGACCCACATCCCGCGTGTATTGATCGGCAGCATCGCCGAAATGCGGGTGAGCATTTCCTTCGCCGCCTTGTTGGTGAAGGTCACCGCGAGGATGCCGTGCGGTGAGACCTGGCCGGTCTGGATCAGCCACACGATGCGTGTGGTCAACACCCGCGTCTTGCCCGAGCCGGCGCCCGCCAGAATCAGCGCAGATTCGTGCGGCAGCGTCACTGCGGCACGTTGCTCGGGATTGAGGCTTTCCAGCAGATGCTTGTGCCCTTCAGGGGAGGCGGACATACGGGGGTAAAATCAGACAGTCAATCGCAGATTATAAAGGTCTACAGATGGTGAAAATTTTGTTTTTTGGCGATCTCGTGGACACGCTCGGCATGGCGTCAGACGAGATCGTCCTGCCGCCCGACGTGACTGACGTCGAGCGCCTGTTGTTCGTGTTGTCCCAGCGCGGCGAAATATGGAAAAAAATGCTGCTCGGCAATCCCAAACTGAACGTCACGATCAACAAGCAGTTCGTTGAAAAATCGTCGCCCGTCAAGGACGGAGACGAGGTCGCCCTGGTCGGGTTCGCGATGATCTGAATACGCGGCCCCGGTTTGCCGCCGCCGGGGCGGAAAGACCGACTATGATGTGGCAGTTGGATAGCGTTACACCACGATTACCGAGGATCCTTATTCATGACGATGGGGTCGAGCGCAATGGCGGTTCCAGACACGCACCATCTCAACCGTCCCCTGCTTGTGGGCGTGATTGTTTTTCTCCTCTCCGCCATCGTGTCGGGTGCGCTCGTCTGGCAGTTTGAACAGAATTTCCGGGAATCCGAGCGCGCGCGCGCGGCCCGCCTTGCCACTGACCATGTGCATTCGATCGAATATGCCATCAAGCATGCGCTGTCTGCCAGCCAGACCCTGGCGGCCCTGGTGCGCCAGGGACAGGGACGCGTCCCCGATTTCGCGTCCCAGGCTGCGACGATCTTGCCGTTATATCCCGGCGTATCCGCGCTGGCACTGGCGCCTGACGGGATTGTCCGGGACATGGCGCCCGGCAACCGGGCCGGCATCGGCCTGGATCTGCTGAATGCCCCGGCGCTTCGCGACGACGCCTTGCGCGCCCGCAACAGCGGCAAGCTGACCCTCGCCGGGCCGCTTGAACTGGCGATCGGCGGAACGGGGATCGTTGGGCGTTTGCCGGTGTTCCTTGAAGACAGGACGGGACATTCGTCATTCTGGGGATTCACCATGGTCGTGATGCGCCTGCCGGGGGCACTCGATCAGGCCCATCTGGGCCATCTCGACGGAGAGGGCCTGGCATATGAGCTGTGGCGCGTCCAGCCGGGCAGCGGGAAAAAGCAGGTCATCATTCGTTCCTCAAGCATGTCGCTCGTCAATCCCGTCGTACAGGCTGTACAGGTACCCAATGCCACCTGGATGCTGAGCGTGGCACCGGCTGCGGGATGGGCGCAGCCGCTCAGATTCTGGGGCATGTCGGTGCTGGCGCTGGTGTTCAGTCTGATGCTGGGCTACCTGGCATGGCTTCTGTTTGTGTTGAAAGCGCACAAACAGCTGCTCGAGGCGCGCGTCGAGCAGCGCACCGCCGAGATCCTGATGACGCAGCGCAAGCTGCGGGCCACGCTCGATGCCATTCCCGACCTGGTCTGGCTGAAGGATACGGAGGGGATCTATCTGGGCTGCAATCCGAGGTTCGCGCGCTTCGTCGGCGCCAGTGAAGCCGATATCGTCGGCAAGACCGACTACGATTTGGTCGACAAGGAACAGGCGGATTTTTTCCGTGCACATGACCTCCGGGCCATGGAGGCTGGAAAACCGAGCACCAACGAGGAATGGCTGAACTTCGCCGACGGTGGCGGCGGATTGTTCGAGACGGTCAAGACGCCCATGTTCGACATGGCGGGGAGGCTGGTCGGCGTGCTGGGCATCGCCCGCGATATCACCGCGCGGGTCGAGGCAGAGCGGGCCCTGCGCGACTCCCAGGAGCGCACCCAGCAATACCTGAACATCGCCGGCGTGATGCTGGTCGCGCTGAACATTGCGGGGTGCGTCGAACTCGTCAATCGCAAGGGCTGTGAAATGCTGGGCGTGCCGGAAACGGACATTCTCGGCAAGGACTGGTTCGCGCACTTTCTGCCTGAACGCATACGAAACGAGGTCAGGGACATGTTCTTCCAGATGCTGGAAGGGAACGTCACGCCGGTCGAATACACGGAGAATGCGATCTTGGCCCAGGGCGGAGAGGAGCGCATCGTGGCCTGGCACAACGCGGTCCTTCGGGACGCAACGGGCAGGGTGAAGGGCGTGCTCTCCTCCGGGGAGGATATTACCGAGCGCAAGCGGGCGGAGCAGGCATTGCGCGACTCGCGGGAGCGCCTTCAACTGCTGCTCGATTCGATGGCGGAGGCCGCCTACGGTGTGGATTTCGAGGGCAAGTGTACGTTTGCCAACCGCGCCTTCCTGCACATACTGGGCTACCAGGATGAGCGGGAAGTACTGGGCAAGTCCACCCACGACCTGATTCATCATTCCTATCGTGATGGGCGCGCTTATCCGGAAAGCGAATGCAAGATGCATCGCGCCTACCTGTCCAACCAGGCGGTCAATGTGTCCGACGAGGTATTCTGGCGCAAGGATGGCACGTCGATCCCGGTCGAATACTGGTCTAACCCCATCGTCGTCGACGGCGTGACGGTGGGTGCGATCGCGACGTTCGTCGACATCAGCAAGCGCAAGCAGGCCGAAGCAGAAGTCAGCCTCGCGGCCAAGGTATACGAGCAAAGCGGCGAAGGCATCATGATCACCGACGCCCAGCACAATCTCGTGATGGTCAACCAGGCATTCACCGCGATCAGCGGCTACAGCGAGGCTGAGGTGCTGGGGCGGAATCCGCGCATGCTGTCCTCGGGACGCCACGACAAGGCGTTCTACGCGGCGATGTGGGCCGACATCGCCGCACACGGCCGCTGGCAGGGCGAGGTCTGGAATCGTCGCAAGGACGGCAGTCTGTACCCGGAGCTGTTGTCGATCATTCAGGTGCGCGACGAGAAGGGCGAAGTAAGCCACTACATCGGTATTTCAAGCGACATCACCCAGCGCAAGGCGGCGCAGGCGCACATCCAGCGTCTGGCGCATTTCGACCCCCTTACCGGGCTACCGAACCGCGCACTGCTTGGCGACCGCATCAGCCATGAACTCAGTGCAGCCCAGCGCAATGGCACGCAGGTTGCCATCCTGTTCGCCGATCTCGACCACTTCAAGAATGTCAACGACACGCTGGGCCACCGCATTGGCGACGAATTACTGATCACCGTCGCCGGCCGTCTGAAAGACGCCATACGCGACGTGGACACGGTTTCACGCCAGGGTGGCGACGAATTCATCCTGATCCTGCCCACCACCGATAGCGGCGGCGCGGCACATGTGGCCGAAAAATTGCTGGAAGCCGTGGCGCAGCCTTACCAGATCGAGGGGTTTGAACTGGGCGTGACGCTGTCCATCGGCATTGCCCTGTATCCCAGCGATGGCGAAGACTTCGAGGCACTCTCCAAATGTGCCGATGCCGCCATGTATCGCGCCAAGCACGACGGGCGCAATACCTACCGTTTTTTCACTGCGGAAATGCAGGCGCGCTCGGTGCGCAGTCTGCAGATGGAAAACGCCTTGCGCCGCGCACTGGAACGCAACCAACTGAGCCTGCACTACCAGCCCCAGCTTTCATTGCATGGCGGAGGGCTCATCGGCGTGGAGGCGCTGCTGCGCTGGGAGCATCCCGAGATCGGCACGATCGCGCCAGCCGAGTTCATCCCGATTGCGGAAGAAAGCGGACAGATTCTGCCGATCGGCGAATGGGCCATGCGCAGTGCCGTGCAGCAGATGAAAGCCTGGGTGGATGGGGGACTGGCGCCCATGGCCATGGCGGTCAATCTGTCGGCCGTGCAGTTCCGTCATCCCCATCTGCCTGAACGGGTCAGCCAGATCCTTGAAGAGGTCGGGCTGTCGCCGCAGTACCTGGAACTGGAACTGACCGAAAGCGTGGCGATGGACGACGCGCCGGCAGCCATCGCGATCATGAACAACCTCTATGAGCGCGGCATTCGCATGTCGATCGACGACTTCGGAACCGGGTATTCCTCCCTGAGCTATCTGAAGCGTTTCAAGGTCCATCGTCTCAAGATCGACCAGTCCTTCGTCAGGGGAATCGCCGAGGACCCGGAAGACCGTGCCATCGTCAGCGCCATCATCCGTCTGGCAGACAGCCTGGGATTGCTCACCATCGCAGAAGGCGTCGAGACGGACGGTCAGTTGGCTTTCCTGCGCGAACAGGGATGCCGCGAGGTGCAGGGGTATTACTTCAGCAAACCGCTTGAGGCAAGCCGGTTCGAAGCGTTTGCGCGCACGGCGTATCCCACGGCCTGGCGGGGATGAATTTCTCGATGTCCAAACGAAAACGGAGCCGCCTGGCTCCGTTTTCGTTTGGGGTGAGACCGGTCACAACCGGCTACCCCTGTGTTTACTTGTTCTTGTTCGCGATCATGTCCTGGATCAGCGGCGCCAGGATCAGTTCCATGGCGAAACCCATCTTGGCGCCCGGCACCACGATGGTGTTGCGGCGCGACATGAAGGAGTTCGGGATCATGTTCAGCAGGTAAGGGAAGTCGACGCCCTTCGGTTCGCGGAAGCGGATCACGATGAAGCTCTCGTCCGGCGTCGGGATGTCGCGCGTGATGAAGGGGTTGGAGGTGTCGACGGTCGACACGCGCTGGAAGTTGATGTCGGTGCGCGAGAACTGCGGGGTGATGTAGTTCACGTAGTCCGGCATGCGGCGCAGGATGGTGTCGACGATGACGTCGGCGGAATAGCCGCGCTCGGCGCCGTCGCGATGGATCTTCTGGATCCACTCGAGGTTGACGATGGGCACCACGCCGATGCCGAGGTCGACGTGCTTGGATACGTCGATGTCGTCGGTCTTCACCAGGCCGTGCAGGCCTTCGTAAAACAGCACGTCGGAGCCGGCAGGCACGTCTTCCCACGGAGTGAACTCACCGGGGTTGAGGCTGGTGTTGAGGCGCTTGTTGTGCTCGGCGGCTTCCTCGTCGCTGTGGATGTAGTAGCGCTTCTTGCCGCCACCCGTCTTGCCGTAGGTCTCGAACAGTTCGGCCAGCTTCGCGAAGTGGTTGGACTGCGGGCCGAAGTGGCTGAACGACATGTTGCCTTCGGCTTCGGCCTTCTTCACCGCTTCCTTGAATTCAACGCGTGACAGGCTGTGGAAGCTGTCACCTTCGATGACGGCGGCATTGATTTTTTCGCGGAAGAAGATGTGCTCGAACGCGCGCTTGACGGTTGTGGTGCCGGCGCCGGATGAACCCGTGACCGCAATGACGGGATGCTTCTTGGACATGCTGGGACTCCCTGAAGAGGTATGAGAATGAAAGCGAAACGCGCCATTTTAACCGCAAGGCGTAGGCCGCGGTAGTGGCGGTGGCGCATGCGCTGGATGGCGCCGATCCGTTGGCGCCCAGGTGCGTCGTGGATCATTGGCGCCAACGAACGCGCGGTCTCGCACGGGCGTCCAGCGCACAATGCGCTACGAGGCGAATTCCAGGCGTTCCTCGACTTTCTGCAGGGCGGAAGCGGCACAGGCGGCGTCCTTGTCGCCGCCGGGCGCGCCCGACACCCCGACCGCGCCGATCAGGCTGCCGGCAGCACGGATCGGCAGGCCGCCTTCCATCACGATGAGGCCGTCGATATGGTTGAGTTCGGGACGGATATCGCCGCGAGCGGCGCGGAATTCGCCGGAATCGATGCCGGACATGATGCTCATGCCGGCTTTGCGCTCGGCGATTTCGAGGGTGTGGCGCGCCGCCAGCGTGTCGCGCAGTGCGGCCTGAACGTTGCCGGCGCGGTCGAGCACGACGGCGGATACGTTATATCCCTGTCCCCGGCAGGCTTCGACAGCGCCCATGGCGATGTCGCGCGCGAGTTCGAGACTGATCTGCTTGACCGGCAGGACGTCGGGCTGGGCAGCGGCAGCCGGGAAGGAGAGGGCGATCAGCGTGGGTAGAAGCAGGTTTTTCATGGGGTCTCCTCAGGGGTAAAGGTTCTTGATGCGATAACCGCGCATTGCCAGCAACGCAGGCACGCCGTCCGCACCGGTCAGGTGCAGGGCGCCGATGGCGACAAAGGGGTGGCGGCCTGCGGCGAGCATGCGGTCGATGCTCGCCGCCATGTGACGGTTGCGTTCGGTAAACAGTTTTTGCTGCATCCAGCGTGCCGAACGCGGGTTCTCGCGCATCGATGCCAGCGATTGCTGCTGCAGGGCCTGCGCATCGCTATCGAGCCAGGCCTCGACGAGTGCCTGGGTGTCGCCGCGTAGCCGGCCTTGCTCCAGCATCCGGAGCGTTTCATCGAGAAAGGCGAGTTGTTCCTGGCGCGTGGTGCTGTCGAAAAGGTCGAGCTGATAGTCGATGCTTTCCAGTTCATCGATCGTCTTGTTGAGTCCCTTCGCCAGCGCGATCAGGTACAGATCGGTGGCATAGGCAGGCTCGAAGCCCGATGCCTGCATGGCGCCCATCATGAGTGATAACGAGGCCATCCAGGGTTTGTATGCCTGAAGCGAGTCGCGAGGGATCCCCAGGGCGTCGAGCTGGGTTTGCAGCCGTTTCCGGAGGGAGGGGGACAGCAGGGAATCGAGACGTTGGGAACCGGGCAGGACGGCATGACGCCGCACGGCAGCCTGCATCTTGTCGCTCTGAGTGGCGTCGAGTTCAACCACCAGTTCGCTGGATTGCGCCAGGGCCTGCGTGACGACAAGGTCGAGCGGAAAGAAATCCGGCCTGCCGACGTGTATCGTGCCGAAAAGATAGGCGGTCTGCCCGTCTCGGCTGATTTCGTAAAGCAGCCCCCGGCTGGGCGCAGCCTTGAGCTGCTGCAGGATATCGGTTGAAGCGGCCGGGGCTTCAGCCGGCGGCGGATCCGCCCACGCGAATTGCCACCCGGCCAGCAGCCACAGCAGAATCAGGCGAAGCGTTCGACAGGGCATGCGGTTTCTCCCGGGGGCACCAAAAATAGCGCCATCCTGCCATGCGGTAGCCGCATGAAGGCGATAGGTATAATCGCCCACCAGCATTTTCACTATTTTGAGCGGTTTTGATGCAAGAAAAATACCTTCCCTCGGAAATCGAGCGCGCCGCGCAGGCGCAATGGGCGGCCAGCCAGGTCTACCGCGCCCGCGACGCATCCGATCGCCCCAAATACTATTGCCTGTCGATGTTCCCCTACCCGTCGGGCAAGCTGCACATGGGCCACGTCCGCAACTACACCATCGGCGACGTGCTGGCGCGCTACCACGCCATGCGCGGCTACAACGTGATGCAGCCGATGGGCTGGGATGCGTTCGGCCTGCCGGCCGAAAACGCGGCGATCGCCAACAACGTGCCGCCCGCCGCCTGGACCTACGCCAACATCGACCACATGCGCACGCAGCTGCAGGCGCTGGGCTTCGCGATCGACTGGTCGCGCGAGCTCGCCACCTGCAAGCCGGACTATTACCGCTGGGAGCAGTGGCTGTTCACCCGCCTGTTCGAAAAGGGCGTGATCTACAAGAAGATGGCCACGGTCAACTGGGATCCGGTCGATGCGACCGTGCTCGCCAATGAGCAGGTGATCGAGGGGCGCGGCTGGCGCTCAGGTGCGCTGGTCGAGAAGCGCGACATCCCGATGTACTTCTTCCGCATCACCCAGTACGCCGACGAGTTGCTGTCCGGACTCGACACGCTTCCGGGCTGGCCCGAGCGGGTGAAGACCATGCAGGCCAACTGGATCGGCAAGAGCGTCGGCGTGCGTTTCGCCTTCCCGTACACGCTCGACGGCAAGAATGAGCAGTTGTGGGTGTTCACTACCCGCGCCGACACCATCATGGGTGTGACCTTCTGCGCGGTCGCCGCCGAGCATCCGCTCGCCACCTGCGCCGCCGCAAACAACCCCGAACTCGCCGCATTCATCGCGGAATGCAAGCAGGGCAGCGTCGCCGAAGCTGACATGGCGACGATGGAAAAGAAGGGCATGGACACCGGCTTCAAGGTGACGCATCCGCTCACCGGCGAACAGGTGCCCGTCTGGGTCGGTAACTACGTGCTGATGAGCTACGGCGAGGGCGCGGTGATGGCCGTGCCGGCGCACGACGAGCGCGATTTTGGCTTTGCCGTGAAATACGGTCTGCCGATCAAGCAGGTGATCGGCGTTGATGGTGAGATTTTCTCGCTCGACGCCTGGCAGGAATGGTATGGCGACAAGGTACGTGGCCGCTGTGTCAATTCCGGTAAATACGACGGCCTCGGTTACGAGGCGGCGGTCGACGCCATCGCCGCCGACCTCGCCGCGAAGAATCTCGGCGAAAAGAAGACCCAGTTCCGCCTGCGCGACTGGGGCATCTCGCGCCAGCGCTACTGGGGCTGCCCGATCCCGATCATCCATTGCGATGCCTGCGGCGACGTGCCGGTGCCGGCCGAGCAGCTGCCGGTGGTGCTACCCGAGGACGTCGTGCCGGACGGGTCAGGCAACCCGCTCAACAAGCGTGCCGACTTTGTGAACTGCACCTGCCCCACGTGTGGCGGCGCGGCGCGGCGCGAGACCGACACCATGGACACCTTCGTCGAGTCCTCGTGGTACTACGCGCGCTACGCCTGCCCCGATTTCGATGGCGGCATGCTGGATGAACGGGCCAACCAGTGGCTGCCGGTCGACCAGTACATCGGCGGCATCGAGCACGCCATCCTGCACCTCTTGTACGCGCGCTTCTTCCACAAGCTGATGCGCGACGAGGGGCTGGTGGCGAGCGACGAGCCGTTTGCCAACCTGCTGACGCAGGGTATGGTAGTCGCCGACACCTATTACCGCGAGGCGGCCGACGGCAAGAAGACCTGGTTCAACCCGGCCGATGTCGAGCTGCGCGACGGCGTGGCCACCCTCAAGACCGACGGCCAGCCGGTGGTCGTCGGCGGCACTGAAAAGATGTCGAAGTCGAAGAACAACGGCGTCGACCCGCAGGCACTGATCGACCAGTATGGCGCCGACACCGCACGGTTGTTCACCATGTTCGCCGCGCCGCCGGAGCAGAGCTTGGAATGGTCGGACGCCGGCGTCGAGGGTGCGCACCGCTTCCTCAAGCGCCTGTGGAAACTGGCCTACGAGCACGTGCAGGGCGGGGTGGTCGCGGCATTCGCCAGCGGTGAGCTGCCCGACGCAGCCAAAACCCTGCGTCGCCAGCTCCACCAGACCATCCAGAAAGTCAGCGACGATATTGAACGCCGCAAGCAGTTCAACACGGCGATCGCCGCGGTGATGGAATTGATGAATGCGCTGGCGAAGCTGGAGGGCGATGACGCCGTCACCCGCAGCGTGCGCCAGGAAGTGCTCGAAGCCGCCGTTGCCCTGCTGGCGCCGATCGTGCCGCACATTGCCGAAGCCCTGTACGCCGAACTCAGGCCCGGTGCTGCACTGGCGTGGCCGGCGGCCGACGAGTCCGCGCTGGTGCAGGACGAGATCGAGCTGATGCTGCAGGTCAACGGCAAGCTGCGCGGGCAGATCCGCGTCGCGGCCGCGGCCGACAAGACTGCGATCGAGGCCGCCGCGCTGGCGAGCGAAGCGGCGCAGAAATACCTGGGAGGCCAGCCGCCGAAAAAAGTGGTGGTGGTGCCCGGGCGTTTGGTTAATATCGTGCTATGAACCGACGACTCTTCCTTGCGGCCGTGCCGGCACTCCTCGCGACCGGGTGCGGTTTCCAGTTGCGCCGCTATGACGGCATCCCGTTTGCCACCCTGTATGTCGACGCGCCGGCCGGCAGCCTGGTCGCGCAGCGTATCCGGAACAGCCTGACCTCGAACAAGAAAACCCGGCTGGCGGCGAGTGCGGGCGAAGCCGAGGCGGTGCTCAAGATCAGCCAGGAAGAACGTACCAAGGTCATTCTTTCGTTGTCCGGGGCGGGACGCGTCACCGAATACCGCCTGGGTCTGCGGCTGACGTATTCAGTGAACGACAAGGCGGGAAAACGTCTGGCCGCTCCCGAGGTTCTCGAACTCACGCGCGATATCACTTACGACGACACCAAGGTGCTGGCCAAGGGCGCGGAAGAACAGCTGTTGTATCGCGATATGGACGACAACGCCGCCCAGCGGATCGTGCGCCGTCTGCAGGCGATCAAGCCCAGTCCAGCAGCCGATGAACATCCCGGCTGAACGTCTGCCCGAGCAGCTTGCGCGCGGCTTGGCCGCGCTTTACGTGGTGGTGGGCGACGAGCCGCTGGCGGCGCAGGAGGCGGGCGACGCGATCCGGGCGGCGGCACGTGCGGCGGGACACAGCGAACGCAGCGTGTTTACGGCGCAGGGGCGCACCAACTGGCAGGGTATTTTTGCCAGCGGCGATAATTTCTCGCTGTTCGGCGAACGCCGCCTGACCGAAATCCGCATCCCCTCCGGCAAGCCCGGCGTCGATGGCGCCAAGGCGCTGGAGACCTACGCCGGCCGCCTGCCGGCCGATACGCTTACGCTCATCAGCCTGCCGGGGCTGGACTGGAAGACCATGCAGAGCCGCTGGTTCGCGGCGCTCGCCAAAAACGGCATGGTCGTCGAGGCGCGACCGGTCGATCGCGCCGCCTTGCCTAACTGGATCGATCGGCGGTTGATCCGGCAGGGCCTGCGTGCCGAACGCGCCGCGCTGGATTTTCTGGCCGACCAGGTCGAGGGTAATCTGTTGGCCGCCCAGCAGGAAATCGACAAACTCGCGCTGTTGCTGCCGCCAGGAACGGTGACGCTGGCCGATGTCGAACATGCGGTGGTCGATGTCAGCCGGCTCGAAGCCGAAGCGCTACAGGATGCGCTGTATGCGGGTGACGGCGTACGATTTGCGCAGGTGGTCATCGATCTCAGGGATGCTGGCGAAGCGGTACCGGCCATCCTATGGCAGGTGTCGTCGGCAGTGCAGTTGCTCCTCAGGCTAAAATTGGCGCTGGCACAGGGCGACAGCCTGTCCGGTTTGATGCGCACGCTCTGGGGGCGCGACAAGCAGCGTGCACCGCAGATCGAGCGGGCGCTGAAACGCCTGGGCCTGGCGCAGGTCGAAACCGCACTGGCCGATCTGGCGCTGATCGACCGCCAGGCGAAGGGACTGGAACGCGTGGGCGACCCTTGGGATACGCTGCTGCGCGTGGGTATGACACTGGCTGGACCTGATTCCGGGCAGCCAGGGAACAGGACAAGATGATGGATGTGAAAAGCTATATGCAGACGGTGGGCAAACAGGCGCGCGAAGCTTCGCGCATGATTGCCCGTGCCGACACCAACCAGAAGAACCGTGCCCTGCAGGCCATGGCGACAGCGATCCGGCGCGATGCCGCAAAATTGCTCGAGGCCAATATGCGCGACATGGAGCATGCACGCAGTTCGGGCTACGATACGGCGCTGCTCGACCGCCTGCAGTTGACCGACAGGACCATAGCGGGCATGGCGGATGGCCTGGAACAGATTGCCGCCCTGCCCGACCCAATCGGCGAGATCGACGGCCTCAAGTACCGCCCTTCCGGCATCCAGGTTGGCAAGATGCGGGTGCCGCTCGGCGTCATCGGCATCATCTACGAAGCGCGTCCCAACGTAACGGCGGATGCCGCCGGGCTGTGCCTCAAATCCGGCAACGCGGCGATCCTGCGCGGCGGTTCCGAAGCACTGCACTCCAACCAGGCGATTGCCGCCTGCGTGCGCGAAGGCCTGGAAGCCGCCGGGCTGCCCGCGACCGTGGTACAGGTGATCGAGACCACCGACCGCGCCGCGGTGGGCGAACTCATCACCATGAAGGATTACGTCGACGTCATCGTGCCGCGCGGCGGCAAGGGCCTGATCGAGCGCATTACCGGCGAAGCCAGGGTGCCGGTGATCAAGCATCTGCACGGTAACTGCCATGTGTACGTCGACGACCGCGCCGATCTGGCGAAAGCCGTGAAGATCGTCGAGAACGCCAAGACGCAGCGCTACGGCACCTGCAACACCGCGGAATCGTTGCTGGTGGCGCGCGGGGTCGCCGCGACGGTGTTGCCCGAGATCGGGAAAATGCTGACGGGAAAAGGTGTGGAAATGCGCTGCTGTCCCGAGGCGCTGGGCATCCTGATGGGTGCAGGCGTCGCGGCGGACAAGCTGAGGGCCGCGGTGGACACCGACTGGGACGAGGAATATCTCGGCCCCATCATTGCGGTGAAAATGGTCGACGATATCGACGCCGCGATGACCCACATCAACACCCACGGTTCGCACCATACCGACGCCATTGTCACCGAGGACTACGGCCGGGCGCGGCGTTTCCTGCGCGAGGTCGATTCGGCCAGCGTGGCGGTCAACGCTTCCACCCGTTTTGCCGACGGCTTCGAATATGGCCTGGGCGCGGAGATCGGCATTTCCACCGACAAGATCCACGCACGCGGTCCGGTCGGCCTGGAAGGTCTGACCAGCCAGAAGTGGGTGGTATTGGGAGATGGGCACGTCCGCGGGTAAGGCCATGCCGCCCATCGGCGTGATGGGTGGCACCTTCGACCCCATCCATTTCGGCCACCTGCGTCTGGCGGAGGAGATGGCCGATGCCCTGGCCCTTGAGCGCGTCCTGTTCATCCCTGCCGGGCAGCCGCCGCACCGAGATGCGCCGTGTACGGCGGCCGGCCACCGGCTGGAAATGGTGCGTCGCGCGATCGGCGGCAATCCGCGCTTTGTGGCGGATGCGCGCGAGGTGCAGCGCCCACAGCCAAGCTACACGGTCGACACACTCATGGCCTTGCGTGCCGAGCTGGGCCAGCAGCAGCCGCTCTGGCTGCTGCTGGGGGCGGATGCGTTTCTCGGCCTGCCCGGCTGGCACGACTGGCGGCGGCTGTTCGAACTGGCGAATATTGCCGTGGCGACCCGGCCCGGTGCGCAGTTGCTGCAGCCGGGCGCCATAATGGAGCCCTTGAAAAGCGAAGTGACGCAACGTCAGGTCGCCAGCCGCAATCCGGCTGCCCAGCCGGCCGGTGCGATACTGCTGCGCACAACCCCGCTGCTGGACATTTCGGCCACCGCGATCCGTGGCATGCTCACCCGACACGACAGTGCGCGTTACCTGCTTCCCGACGCCGTGCTGGATTACATTCACGAATACCAACTTTACGCATGCACATGAATATTGAAGAGAAAGTTAAACTGATCGTCGCCGCCCTTGAAGACATCAAGGGCCAGGACATCGCCGTACTCGATACCAGCAAGCTCACCTCGCTGTTCGAACGCATGGTGATTGCCAGTGGCACGTCCAACCGTCAAACACGCGCGCTTGCCGACAATGTGCGCGTCAAGATGAAAGAGGCGGGCGAATACGTGGGCAATACGGAAGGCGAGGACACGGGCGACTGGGTGCTGCTGGACCTGGGCGAAGTGATCGTCCATGTCATGCAGCCCGCCGCACGTGCCCATTACAATCTGGAAGAACTGTGGGGTGCGGGCGAAGCAGCGCGCGCGCGGCACATCCAAGCCGACCACTAGGATTGGCGTGGCCCGATGAAACTCCATGTGATCGCCGTCGGCCACAAGATGCCTGGCTGGATCGATGCGGGCTACGATGATTACGCGCGGCGTATGCCGCCGGACATGCCGCTGCTCCTGAATGCGATCAAGCCCGGGCATCGGGTGGCAGGAGAGGATGGGTCACGTGCGCGTCAGCTGGAGGCCGAGCGTATCCTGGCCGGGTTGCCTGCGGGCTGCGTGCCGGTGGTGCTCGATGAGCGCGGCACGCAGGCGACCACGCGCGAACTCGCGGCGTGGCTGCAAGGCTGGATGGCGGAGGGACTGTCGCCGGCATTTGTCATCGGCGGGGCGGACGGTCTTGACGCCAGCGTGAAAGCGCGCGCCGACAAGCTGCTGGGCCTGTCGAAACTGACCTTGCCGCATGCGCTGGCGCGGGTGCTGCTGGCCGAGCAGTTGTATCGTGCCGTATGCATCATCAAGGGCCATCCCTACCATCGGGATTAGGGCGTGGTAACACTAATTTCACGCCCGCGACGAGGCCGATTCGGGATGCAGCCCACGAAGCGAGACGGGCCGCAGTGTCATTCACTGCAAGCGGCTCGCGACAAAGGGATGCGCCCGAATCAGCCCGTCCCTCCGGGTTGCCGCGAGAAAGCGCGTCTGCGGCGTTGCGCCGCTTGGCAAGGGATGGCCCTTGCCAGCGCAACGCGCCTTGCATCCATCGCTTTCTCGCGGCAACGCGGGTGCGAAATTAGTGTTACCACGCCCTAGGGGGAATAACGAGAATCATGCTGGTCGACAAACGAATCTATCTGGCGTCCCAGTCGCCGCGACGGCGCGAGCTTCTGAAACAGATCGGGGTGGCCTTCGACGTGCTGGCGCTGCGCGCGGTGGCGGGTCGCATGGACGTCGTCGAGGTTCCGCGCGCAAATGAGGCGGCGTCCGATTTCGCACAGCGCATGGCAATCGAAAAGGCTGCCTGCGGCTGGCGCGCAGTGGACGCGCGCCGTCTGTTGCGTTTTCCAGTGCTGGGTGCGGACACGGTGGTCGAGCTCGATGGCGCCATTCTAGGCAAGCCGGCCGATCGCGCCGGCGCTGAAGCCATGCTGATGCGCTTGTCGGGGCGTACGCATCAAGTACACACCGCTGTGGCGGTACAGCATGAAGACCGGATGGAAATGCGCCTGTCTTCCAGCCAGGTCAGACTGGCCGAGCTCGACGCGGCGGCCATCGGCCGCTACCTGGAAACCGGCGAATACCTCGGCAAGGCGGGTGCGTATGGTATCCAGGGGCGCGCCGGTGCGTTTGTCGAGCATATCGACGGCAGCTACAGCGGCATCATGGGACTGCCGTTATATGACACAGCCATTTTACTGAGGGCCTTCGGTCTCGCCGTCTGAGGATATGTAACCAATCCTTTCCTAAATCAAAACCGAGGCGCCGTTTTCCGGGCGCGCCACGCGGTTGCCGTGGACGTTCGCGTCGGTTTTGATTTAGCAATGGATCCAGTATTTGCCATGAGCGAAGAAATCCTCGTCAACGTCACGCCGCAGGAAATCCGTGTCGCCGTGCTGCACCTGGGCGCGGTACAGGAACTGCACATCGAACGCGCCCAATGTCGCGGCCTGGTGAGCAACATCTACATGGGACGCGTGGTACGCGTGCTGCCGGGCATGCAGTCGGCCTTCATCGACATCGGCCTGGAGCGCGCCGCCTTTCTTCACGTGGCCGATATATGGGAAGAACGTCACAACGGCGAAGCGGAACGCCCGATCGAGCAGATCCTGCACGAAGGGCAGAGCCTGATGGTGCAGGTGATCAAGGACCCGATCGGAACCAAGGGCGCGCGCCTGTCCACCCAGATCAGCTTCGCCGGCCGTTACCTGGTCTACCTGCCGCAGGAAACCCACATCGGCATCTCGCAGAAGATCGAAGGCGAGGAAGAGCGCGAGCACCTGCGCCAGAAACTGCATCAATTGATGCCGGAAGACGCCACCGGCGGCTTCATCGTACGCACCATGGCCGAAACCGCGCAAGACATCGAGATGCAGGCGGACATCGACTATCTGCGGCGGCTGTGGGGCAGCATCCAGTCTCGCGGCAACTGCGCGGTGCCCTGCCTGCTGTACCAGGATCTCGATCTGTCGCTGCGCGTGCTGCGCGACTTCGTCAATCGCGACACCAGCCGCATCCTGATCGACTCGCGCGAAACCTATCAGCGTATGGCGGAGTTCGCGAAGAACTATACGCATGCGGTGCACGACAAGCTGCAGCACTATGGTGCCGACCGGCCGCTGTTCGACCTGTATGCCATCGAGGATGAAATTGCCAAGGCACTGGGGCGGCGCGTCGACCTGAAATCGGGCGGCTATCTCATCATCGACCAGACCGAGGCGTTGACCACGGTCGACGTCAACACCGGCGGCTTCGTCGGCGCGCGCAATTTCGACGACACCATCTTCAAGACCAATCTCGAGGCCGCGCAAGCCATCGCACGCCAACTGCGCCTGCGTAACCTCGGCGGCATCATCATCATCGACTTCATCGACATGGACAACGCGGAGCATCAGGACGCGGTGCTGACCGAGCTGAAGAAAACCCTGGCGCGCGATCCCACCCGGACCACCGTCAGCGGATTCTCCACGCTGGGTCTGGTCGAGATGACCCGCAAACGGACGCGGGAGTCGCTGGCGCATGTGCTGTGCGAACCCTGCCCTACCTGCGCGGGACGGGGTGAAATCAAGACCGCGCAGACCGTGTGCTACGACGTGCTGCGCGAAATCCTGCGCGAGGCGCGCCAGTTCGGTGCGCGCGAATACCGCATCGTCGCCGCGCAAAGCGTGATCGACCTGTTTCTCGACGAGGAATCCGGCAGCCTCGCCCAACTCATCGACTTCATCGGCAAGCCGGTGTCGCTGCAGGTCGAGACGACCTATCCGCAGGAGCAGTACGACATCATCCTGCTGTGAAAACCCGGGCGCAACCGACCTACTGGCACCAGGCCTGCACCGAACTCGGCGCAGGCGATCCGGTGATGGCAGGCCTGATCGCGCGCTATCCCGACGCTGTGCTGGGCAACCGCGGCGACCCTTTCCAGACGCTCGCGCGCGCCATCGTCGGCCAGCAGATTTCGGTCAAGGCTGCCGACAGCGTATGGGCGCGTTTTGCCGAATTCGCTCAGCATGTGACGCCTGGGCATGTCGCCACGCTCGAATTGGACGGTCTGGCAGCGTGCGGCCTGTCGCGTCGCAAGGCCGAGTACCTGCGCGACCTGGCCGGGCACTTCGTCGATGGCCGCGTCGAGCCGGCGCGCTGGAAAAACATGGGCGATGAGGCGGTGATCGCCGAGCTCGTCGACGTACGCGGCATCGGCCGCTGGACGGCGGAGATGTTCCTGATCTTCAGCCTGCGCCGCCCCGACGTGTGGCCGGTCGACGACATCGGCCTGCAGAAAGCCGTCGCGCGGTATTACCTGGACGATGCGCGTCCCACGCCCCAGGCCTTGCGCGAGCACGGCGTGCGCTTCGCGCCCTGGCGTACCGTCGCCACCTGGTATCTGTGGCGAAGTCTCGATCCGGCGGTGGTGCAGTACTGACACCGGCCTGACTCGATCCGCCATGCCTGCACTGAGGTAAACAGCGGCCCGGATCAGCCCAGATAGGCGGCGAGCACGCGCTCGTCCTCGCGCAGGTGGGCAGGGGTTCCTTCGATGGCGATGTGGCCGCGGTCCATCACGTAGGCGTAGTCCGCCACTTCGAGGGCGCTCTTGGCGAACTGTTCCACCAGCAACAGGGTGATGCCGGTTTCCTTGAGGCGGCGGATGGTGTGGAACACCTCCTGCACGATGATGGGGGCAAGCCCCATGGAGGGCTCGTCCAGCAGCATGACCTTGGGCTTGGACATCAGGGCGCGGCCGATCGCGAGCATCTGCTGTTCTCCACCCGACAAGGTGCCGGCCGTCTGCAAGCGCCGTTCCTCGAGGCGGGGAAACAGCGCGTAGATGTTTTTCAGGTCGGCGGCGGCCCGGGCGCGGAAGCCGAAGAACCGGGGCAGGCGGCCATAGGCACCCAGCAGCAGGTTGTCCTCCACCGTCAGGGGGCCGAACACCTTCCGTCCTTCCGGCGAATGCGCCAACCCGAGGCGGGCGATATGGGCGGCATCCTGGTCCTGGACCGGCCGTCCGTCCAGCAGCACGCGTCCGCGGTTCGGCCGGATCATCCCGGATATCGCCCGCATGGTGGTGGTCTTGCCCGCGCCGTTCGCCCCGATCAGGGCCACTACCGTGCCCGCCTTCACTTCAAGCGACACGCCGACGAGCACTTCGCTCGTCCCGTATCCCGCATGCAGATTCTCGACCGTCAGCACAGCTCCGTCCTTCCCTTCATCCAGCCTGCGCGGGCGCGGCGGCGCCTGCCGGATCGTCCACCACACCCAGATAGGCCTCGATCACCTTGGGATCGCGTTTGACCTGCTCCGCCGTTCCGGCGGCGATGATCTTGCCGCCATCGAGTACCGTCACGACCCCGCACAATTCGCTGATCACGTCCATGTGATGCTCGATCAGGATGATGCTGATGCCGCGTTCATGAATGCGCTTGATGATGTCCATCAGCTTGTTCACATCGGGATGGGCGAGCCCTGCCGCCGGCTCGTCCAGGATCAGCAGTTCGGGTTTGCGTGCCAGCGCGCGGGCGATTTCCAGGAAGCGCTGGTCGCCGTAGGTCAGGTCCTTGGCCAGGCTGCGGGCCTGGTCTCCGAGCCCCACCAACTCCAGCAAGGCCAGGGCGGCGGCACGGGCGCGTTTTTCTTCGGCCCGGGCCAGCCCCAGCAGGACAAGCGGCAGCGGACTGCGGTAAACGTCCTTGAGCGCGACCATGACGTTGTCCAGGGCGCTCAGTTCGCCGAACAGCTGAAGGTTCTGGAAAGTGCGTGCCACGCCTGTCCGCGCCACCTTGAACAGGCTGCCGACGGGCAGGAGCTTGCCTCGCAGCAGCATGTCGCCGCCGGTCGGGACGTAGAGACCGGAAATGACGTTCACCGCAGTGCTCTTGCCGGAACCGTTGGGGCCGATCAGGCCGTGGATTTCTCCGGCCTGTACGGTCATGGACACCCCGTCCACGGCCTTGACGCCGCCGAAGTACCGTTCCAGGCCGCGCAATTCCAGAAGCGCGCCGCCGTTCGCGGTCCGTTTGGGCAGGACGGTATCCAGCGAGGCCGGCGCCGGCAGGCGCGGCGGCTCAATGTGGAACAGCCTGGTCAGGAAACGGGCAGCGAAACCCATCAGGCCCTCCGGCAAACCCACCACCACGGAAAACAGCATCAGCGCGAAAATCGCCTTGCGCCAGTCCTCGGTGTTCCCCACGATCAGGCTGCCCACCATCAGAATGCCCATGGCCGCAACGGGCGCAAGGGCCTGGAACGGGCGGGTGGTCTTTTTCAGCAGACCTTGTCCGCCTGCCGCCAGGGCGATCAGCAGCCCGATCGCGGAAAAGATCTGGAACAGCCCCCGGTTGGACAGCAGATTGGGCAGCAGGGCGATCAGGGAAGCACCCACCAGCGCGCCCCACAGGCTCTTGCGCCCGCCCAGCACCACGCCCAGGAGCAGGATCACCATCAGATCCCAACCGAAACTCTGGGGCTGGAGATACTGGAAGTTGAAGGCATACAGTCCCCCCGCCAGTCCACCCAGCCCGGAAGCGAGGGCAAAACCGGCCACCTTGTGGCGGTAGGTTCCCACGCCCATGGCATCGGTGGCGATGGGGCTGTCGCGCAAGGCTTCGAAGGCCCGTCCCCACTGCGACGACAGCAGATTGCGCATGGCCATCCAGACCAGGGCGAGCAGCAGCAGGCACAGCCAGAAAAACTCCGGCGCATCCAGGGCCATCCCCAGGAAGGGCGGCCGGCTGACCTGCAGGCCCTGAGCGCCCAAGGTCAGGCCTTCCCACTCGTTCAGGGTGGTCGCGCTGAGCGCCGAGAAGCTCAGGGTCGCCAGGGCGAACTGCGGGCCTTCCAGGCGTAGCGCGGGGAAGGCCAGCAAGGTGCCGAAGATGAGCCCCACGACGAGCGCCGCCGCCAGCGCCGCCAGCATGCCGAAATCGAAATTGGCCACGCAGAGCCCGGCCGCATACGCGCCCAGGCCGAGGAAAGCGGCCTGGGCGAGGTTCACCTGACCGAGGTAGCCGACCGTGACGTCGAGACCGATCAACAGGATGCCGTAGATGGCGAGCAGCGTCAGCAAGCCCAGGACATAGCTGTTGTCCACCATCAGGGGAATCGCGGCAAGCAGCGCCAGGGCGGCCAGCTCGGCGCCACGGATCAGAAGCAGGCGTTTCCACATGTCCGCTATACCTTCCGGATGCTGGCCTTGCCGAACACCCCGTTGGGGCGCACAGCCAGCGCAAGAATGAGCAGGACCAGCCCGGGCGCCTCGCGCCAGCCGCTGCCGAGATAGAAGCTGGTCAGGCTTTCCAGTGCGCCGAGGAAAAGGCCGACCAGCACGATCCCGAATCCGGAGTCGAGCCCCGCCACCACGGCGACCGAAAAGGCCTTGAGGATCAGCACCGAGGCCATGGTCGGCCCCACCGTGGTGATCGGCGCCACCAGGATGCCCGCCAGCGCCGCGACCAGACCCGACAGGCCGTAGGAGAGCTGGATCGTGCGGGTGGCCGAGATCCCCATCAACTGGGCAGCATCGCGATCCGCCGACACCGCTTCGAACGCCTTGCCCAGCAAGGTCTTGCGCTTGAACAACTCCACCAGTCCCATGACCGCCAGCACGCCGATGGCCACCGACAGTTCCAGCGGCGTGACGTCGATGCCGAAGAAATGCAGGGGATCGGAAGAGATCGGGGTGGGGAAGGGGCGGTCGTCCCGGCCCCAGATGTTTTCGGCCGCCGAGAACCCCAGCAGACCCAGGATGATGGTGAGCAGGATCCAGCCCTCACCCTTCTGCTCCAGCGACAGGCGTACTGCCGCCCGCTCGACGAACAGGCCCAGCACCGCCCCGAACAGCATGCCTCCCGGGACCACCAGCCAGTAGGGCAGGCCGCTGTCGATGAGGGTCAGGCTGAAGAAGGCGGACAGCATGACCAGTTCGCCCTGGCCGAAGTTGATGCTCTTGCTGGTGGCGAAAGTCAGCTGGAAGCCGTAGGCGATCAGCGCATAGACCATGCCCATCAGCGCGCCACTCACGGCCAGCTGGACGATCAAAAGGGTATACATAGCGTGTGTCGTATTGGCTGTCGGCAGCCGGGGAGGGAATGATGCCCCTCCCCTCCTTGTTTATCTTATTTGCCCGCTTCCTTGATCAGGCGCTGGCGATCGGCCTTGTTGGCGAACACCACCCGGCCATCCTGGACCATTCCCATCACCACCTGAGCGCGGCGAAACGCCTCGTGAGTCTGCTCGTTGGCCGGATCCCATTTGCTGTAAGGCTGCTTCCAGGTGGCGATCACGCCTTTGACCGGATCGCGAAGGTCCTCCAGGGCATCCTTGATCTTGTGGGTATCGGTACTTTGTGCCTGCTTGACGGCGGCAGCAAAGACGTAGACGGCATCATAGCCCTGGGCGGCGGACATCGGCGAAGGAATGCGGGATACGCCGTAGGTCTTGTGGTAGCTGTCGATGAAGCTCTTGACCTTGGGTGTGATCGGGTCCTCGATGAAGGTCTGCGGCATCAGGGTGCCATTGCCGTTCTTGCCCGCGTTGTCGATGTAGTTGGACATCGACAGGGTCCAGCCGCCGATCAGGGGCTGCTTCATCCGCAGCTTCGCCATGCCGTTGGACACGGCCGCCAGTTCCGGCCCGATGCCCCAGATCAGGATGCCCTGGGCGCCGCCGAACTTGGCTTTCAGCAACTGGGCGGTCATGTCCTTGTCGCCGATGTTGAATTTCTCGGTGGCTACCACCTGCAGCTTGTTGCCCTGCTTCTTGATCTGGTCCAGGAGGTCATCGCGCCCGGATACGCCATAGTTGGTCGAGTCATGCAGGATCGCCACCTTGGTGAGTTTGCGGTTGATGGCGTCTTCCACGACCATCGCGCTCTGGATGCCGTCATCGGCGGAGAAGCGGAAGATGGACAGGTCCTTCACCCCCGCCTTGCTCCACTGGGTCATGGAGGCGGAGCCCGCGGCCGGTGTGATGATCTTGGTGATGCCTTTTTCCTGGAAGTACTTGTCCCCTGCCAGGACGACCCCGGTATTCACCGTTCCGATGACGCCCGACAGGTCGCCCATGGACGAGAGTTCCTGGGCGATCAGGGCGCCACGCTCGTTCTTGCCTTCGTCGTCCCGTTCGACCACTTCGATTTTCATCTTGTTGGCGCCCACCTGGATGCCGCCGGCGCGGTTGATTTCATCGATCGCCAGTTTGGCGCCGTCCCGCATGGAAACGCCCATCGGCGCCGAGCCGCCGGTAAAGGGGCCGGTCAGGGCAATCTTGACCGTATCCGCGGCGTACGCCTGGAATGTGAACAACCCCATCGTGAGAGCGGCCAATATCGTTTTTTTCATGATCTCAATCTCCGTCCTAAAGTTAAACACCGACCCAGTCCCCGATTTGCACCGGGGTTGAAAGGATTATAGGTCGAACATCGAAGGAAAACGGGCGCGGAATCCTGTGCAAGCAGCTGTGTCGCGCGCTCCGGTGGCATTCCGGCGGATATCGGCAAGCCGGACGCATGCGTGCTACCCGTTCGTGCCGATCTCCGCGACCACCGGCGCGTGGTCGGAGGGCCGTTCCAGCTTGCGCATGTCGCGGTCGATCGTGCTTGAGATGCAGGCGGCCGCGAGGGGCGCGGAAAGCAGGATGTGATCGATGCGCAGGCCGTGGTTGCGGCGGAAGCCCATCATGCGGTAGTCCCACCAGGAAAAACTTTTTTCAGGCTGCTCGAACAGGCGGTAGCTGTCCTTGAGACCCAATTCCAGCAGGGCGCGGAAGCGTGCACGCTCGGGTTCCGATACCAGCACGCAGTCTTTCCAGGCTTCGGGGTCGTGCACGTCGCGGTCTTCCGGCGCGACGTTGTAGTCGCCGAGCACGGCGAGCCTGGGGTGGCGCGTCAGTTCGTCTTTCAGCCACGCCGCCAGCGCATCGAACCAGGCGAGCTTGTAGGGATATTTGTCGGAATCGAGGCTTTGGCCGTTGGGGCAGTACACGCACACCAGGCGGACGCCTTCGACCGTGGCGGCGATCACGCGCTTTTGTTCGTCGTCGAATCCGGGGATGCCGGCCTGTACGTCGACCGGCTCGGTGCGACTGAGAATGGCGACGCCGTTGTAGGTCTTTTGCCCAGAAAATACGACGCGATAGCCCGCCGCGGCGAGGTCGGCGACGGGGAAGGCGTCGTCGGTGAGCTTGGTTTCCTGTAGGCACACCGCGTCGGGCTGGCGGGTGGTGAGAAAGTCCAGCAACTGTGGCAGGCGGACCTTGAGGGAGTTGACGTTCCAAGCGGCGATTTTCATATCGCCGAGTGTAGCGCATACGATCTTTCATGGGCTTTAGCCCATAGAAAGTCGGAGTCCCCTTGTGGGGCATACGATTCCACACGGGCTTCAGCCCATAGTGGATCGGAGTCCTTTAGGGCATACGATTCCACATGGGCTTCTACCCTAAAGGGCACAAGAGCCCATAGTGGATCGGCGTACCCACAAGGGGCATCGCGATCCTGTAGGGCAGCCCCCAGGGCGGCGCCCTGGACGCAAAAGGGTTCAGGGATGGGGCGCGGCGGGTGCGGGCTGTGACGTCGGTGCGGGTACCGGTGCAGCAGCGGTCTCCGGCTTGCCGCCCGAAGGCGCTTTGGGATAGCCCGCACGATCGAGCGCGGCCTGCCACTGCCCGGCTTCGAAACCGTCGATCCGCTCGCTGCCGACGACAAGGACCGGCACGCTCAAGCGGCCGGTGAGCTTTTTCAGTTCGGCCTGGGCTTCGGGACTGGCTTGCGGATCCTTGCCGCTGAACGGGACGCCGCGCTGGGTGAGCAGTTGGCGTGCCTGGTCGCAGGGAATGCCGCAGGCGCTGGCATACAGCGTGACGGGGTATTTTTCGCGTGCAGTCTTGGCGTCGTAGGATTCGCCGATCTCGATGACGTTGCCCTTGAAGGCCTTTTGCTGGGCGTTCTTGATGCTGGGAGGAGGCGGCTGGTCGCTATATACCGTGCGGCCCTGCGCGTCCTTCCACTGGTACAGCTGGGCGGCGCCCGCCGACAAACTTGCCGCTGCCAGCCAAATCGCCATCAAGATGGATCCTGCTTTCATGCCGTGCTCCCTTAAGACGTAATCAACCGACTTAACGGACATTTGGGCGCCGAGCTTTACCCGTACATCCAGAAGGGAATCCAAGGACAGCCGGGGACGAAGGCCGCTTGCACGGCTTTCGTCCCCCGTTCACGCCATGCCGTTATGGCGCAGCAGGGCGTCGATGGTCGGTTCGCGGCCACGGAAGGCCTTGAACGATTCGAGTGCCGGGCGCGCACCGCCCTGGGCGAGAATCTCGCTCCAGAAGCGGTGGCCGACCTCCGGGTTGAGCACGCCGCCGTAGCCCTCGGCCTCGTCCTCGAACAGCGCATAGGCGTCGGCCGACAGCACCTCCGCCCATTTGTAGCTGTAATAGCCGGCCGCGTAGCCGCCGGCGAAGATATGCGAGAAATTGTTGGGGAAGCGGTTGTAGGCCGGCGGGATGATGACGGCGACCTTCTTGCGGATATCCTCGATCAGGTCTTGGGCAGTGCGCTTGCCGTTGGGATCGAAGTCGTCGTGCAGGTGCATGTCGAAGCTGGCGAACTCGATCTGGCGCAGCGTCTGCAGGCCGGACTGGAAATTCTTCGCGGCCAGCATCTTGTCGAACAAGGCGCGCGGCAGCGGTTCGCCGGTGTCGACGTGGGCAGTCATGTGCTTCAGCACGTCCCATTCCCAGCAGAAATTCTCCATGAACTGGCTCGGCAATTCGACCGCGTCCCATTCGACGCCGTTGATGCCGGAGACGCCGAGTTCCTCGATCTGCGTCAGCAGGTGGTGCAGGCCGTGGCCGGTCTCGTGGAACAGGGTGATGACTTCATCGTGGGTGAACAGCGCGGGTTTGTCGCCGACCGGGCCGGAGAAATTGCAGTTGAGGTAGGCCACCGGGGTCTGGATACCGTCCGTCGTCTTGCGGCGGGTGATGACGTCGTCCATCCACGCGCCGCCGCGCTTGGAGGCGCGCGCGTAGAGATCGAGGTAGAACTGGCCGACGCGCTGGCCGGCATGATCGGTGAGCGTGTAGAACTTCACGTCCGGGTGCCACACGGGTGCGCTGTCTTCGCGGATGTGCAGGCCGTAGAGCGTTTCGACCAGCTTGAACAGGCCGGCCAGCACGCGCGGTTCGGGGAAATACTGCTTTACTTCCTGATCCGAGAAGCTATAGCGTGCGACGCTCAGCTTTTCCGACACATAGGTGTTGTCCCAGGCCTGCAGGTCGGCCATGCCAAGTGTGTCGCGAGCAAAGGTCTTGAGCTCGTCGTAGTCCTTTTCCGCATAGGGGCGGGCGCGGGCGGCAAGTTCGTCGAGGAATTTCAGCACGTCGGTCGGGGTGTCGGCCATCTTGGCGGCCAGCGACACTTCGGCGTAGCTTCTGAATCCCAGCAGTTCGGCCGCTTCGCGTCGCAGCTTGAGAATGCTAGCGATCAGCGGCGTGTTGTCCCAGAGCGCGGTTGTTGATGCTTCAGCGTCTTTACAACCGCGGCCTGCCCCTTGCGGGCGCTTTGCTTCGCCCTTGTCCCCGGATGCCGTGGCCGGGGGGAATTCGGAGGCGCGGGTGACGTAGGCACGGTAGATCTGCTCGCGCAGGGCGCGGTCGTCGGCGTACTGCATCACCGGCAGGTAGGACGGCATGTGCAGGGTGAGCTTCCAGCCGGCTTTGCCGTCGGCCTCGGCCGCTGCTTTCATCATGGCCAGTACGTCGTCCGGAATGCCGGCGAGTCGCTTCGCATCGTCGACATACAGCGCGAAATCGTTGGTGGCGTCGAGCAGGTTTTCCTCGAACTTGGCCGACAGCTGCGCCAGTTCCTCCTGCACCTGCATGAAGCGGGCCTTCTTGTCGGCCGGTAGTTCGGCGCCGCCGAGGCGAAAATCACGCAACTCGTTGTCGACGATCTTTTTGCGCGGGGCGGACAGCGCGGCGTAGCCGGGGCTGGCCTTCAGCGCCTTGAACTTGGCGAACAGCGCTTCGTTCTGCCCCAGTTCGGCGTAATAGACGGTGATTTTCGGAAGATTGGCGTTATAGACCTCGCGCAACTCGGGCGAGTCCATCACCGAATGCAAGTGCGACACCTGGCCCCAGGCCCGTCCCAGTTTCTCGTTCGCGTCGTCGAGCGGTGCGACGAAGGCGTCCCATTCAGCCGGAGTGTCGGCCGCTTCCGCGCGCGCCACGGCCGCGCGGCAATCGGCCAGCAGCTGGTCGATTGCCGGCGTGACGTAGTCGGGCTTGAACTCGGCAAAGCGGGGCAGGCCGGAAAAATCGAGCAGAGGATTGTTGCCCTTTAGGGTATTCATGGCGATAACCAACAAGGAGGAGAGAGGGGAATTATACTTTCGGGCTGGATACCTGATTTTCAAGCCCGGTTTGAAACCCCTATGACTGACAATGTTTATGCCGACAGACTGGCGCCGCACCACGGCGCCGCCCCCATGCTTGCCGCCGGCGCCTGGGTCCACCCGCGGGCCACGGTCATCGGCGAGGTCAGCCTGGGACGGGACGTCTCGGTGTGGCCGGGCGCGGTGATCCGTGGCGACGTCAATTCGATCGCCATCGGCGAGGCGAGCAACATCCAGGACGGCAGCGTGCTCCACGTGTCGCACAAGACGCCGCTCAGCCCGGCGGGCGGGCCGCTGGTCGTCGGTGCGCGCGTGACGGTGGGCCACACGGTGATCCTGCATGCCTGTACCATCGAAGACGAATGCCTGATCGGCATGGGTTCGATCATCCTCGACCGTGCGGTGATCCAGAAGCACGTGCTGCTGGGTGCCGGCTCGCTGGTGCCGGAAGGCAAGGTACTCGAGTCCGGCCATCTCTATCTCGGCCGCCCCGCCAAACTGGTGCGCCGGCTCACCGATGAAGAAATTGCCTATTTCAGTTATTCCGCGCAGCACTATGTGGCGCTGGCGCGGTCGTACCAAGACGTTTAATTTCCGGGAATCCGTATGAAACTCGCCAAACCCCTTCTCATCGTCGTGGCTGTGCTCGCCATTGCGGGCGCGCTGGCCTATGCCCTGATCGACAAGCCCACGGCGCCTGCATCCACCTTCACCACGCTGGAAGGCAAGCCCATTACGCTCAACGACCTGCGCGGCAAGATCGTACTGGTCAACTTCTGGGCGACGTCCTGCCCCGGCTGCGTCAAGGAAATGCCGGACCTGATCGAAACCTACAACCAATACAAGGGTCGCGGCTTCGAAGTCGTCGCGGTGGCGATGAGCTACGATCCGCCGAACTACGTCGCTAATTTCGCGAAGACGCGCCAGTTGCCGTTTCCGGTGGCGCTCGACGTCAACGGCGAGCACGCCCGCGCATTCGGCAACGTGCAGCTCACGCCCACCAGCTTCATCATCGGCAAGGATGGTCACATCCTGGAACAGAAGCTGGGCGACCTCGATTTCGCCAAGCTGAAAGCCCTGCTCGACAAGGAACTGACGTGATCAGGACATTCGTCGCGGCCGGCCTGCTGCTGATGCTGGCCGCGTGCGACACGCTTCCCGCCCAGCCCCACGCCCAAGGGAGCAGGAAACCGGCGCCGGCCGGACCGCCTCCGCCCGCGATGCCCGATGGCCCCCTCGTCTGTCCGGCCGACGTCAAGCTTTGTCCGGACGGGCGCTACGTCAACCGCAGCCCGGACAGGGAATGCGAGTTCGACGCCTGCCCCGGCGACCCTTCCCACTAAGTTTTCTGGATTGTTTATTTCATGGCGCAATACGTTTATTCACTCAACCGCGTTGGCAAGATCGTGCCGCCCAAGCGGCAGATCCTGAAGGACATTTCCCTCAGCTTTTTCCCCGGCGCCAAGATCGGCCTGCTGGGCCTGAACGGTTCCGGCAAGTCTTCGCTGATCCGTATCATGGCGGGCGTCGACAAGGACATCGAGGGCGAAGCGATCCCGATGCCGGGCATCCGCATCGGCTATCTGCCGCAGGAGCCGCAGCTCGATCCGTCGCATACGGTGCGCCAGGCGGTCGAGGCGGGACTGGGCGAGATCGTTGCGGCGAAGGCGCGGCTCGACGAGATCTACGCGGCGTACGCCGAGCCCGATGCCGATTTCGACAAGCTGGCCGAGGAGCAAGCCAAATGCGAGGCGATCCTCGCCACCGCCGGCGCCGACCTCGACACGCAGATGGAAATCGCCGCCGATGCCTTGCGCCTGCCGCCATGGGACGCCGTCATCGGCAACCTGTCGGGCGGCGAAAAGCGCCGCGTCGCGCTGTGCCAGCTGTTGCTGTCGAACCCCGACATGCTGTTGCTCGACGAGCCGACCAACCACCTCGACGCCGAGTCGGTCGACTGGCTGGAGCAGTTTCTGGTGCGCTACCCCGGCACCGTGGTGGCGGTGACGCACGATCGCTACTTCCTCGACAATGCCGCCGAGTGGATCCTCGAACTCGACCGCGGCCACGGCATTCCGTGGAAGGGCAACTACACCAGCTGGCTGGAGCAGAAGGAGGCGCGGCTGGAGACCGAGTCCAAGCAGGAAGCCGGCCGCATCAAGACCATGAAGCAGGAACTCGAATGGGTGCGGCAGAATCCCAAGGCGCGCCAGGCCAAATCGAAGGCGCGTCTGGCGCGCTTCGAGGAATTGAATTCAGTCGAATACCAGAAGCGCAACGAGACCCAGGAAATCTTCATCCCGGTCGGCGAACGGCTGGGCGACAAGGTCATCGATTTCCACAACGTGACCAAATCCTTCGGCGACCGCCTGTTGATCGACAATCTCAGTTTTTCGATTCCGCCCGGCGCCATCGTCGGCATCATCGGCCCAAACGGCGCCGGCAAGTCGACCTTCTTCAAGATGATCACCGGGCAGGAGAAGCCCGACAGTGGGGAAGTCGAGATCGGGCAGACGGTGAAGCTTGCCTACGTCGACCAGAGCCGCGATGCCTTGAGTGCCGATAAGACCGTGTTCGACGAGGTCGCCGAAGGCCGCGACATCCTCACGGTCGGCCGCTACGAAACCCCGTCGCGCGCCTATCTGGGCCGCTTCAACTTCAAGGGCGGCGACCAGCAGAAGCTGGTCGGCAATCTGTCCGGCGGCGAGCGCGGGCGGCTGCATATGGCGAAGACGCTGATCGCCGGCGGCAACGTACTGCTGCTCGACGAACCGTCGAACGACCTCGACGTGGAAACCCTACGCGCGCTGGAAGACGCGCTGCTGGAATTTGCCGGCTGCGTGCTGGTGATCTCGCACGACCGCTGGTTCCTCGACCGCATCGCCACTCACATCCTCGCCTTCGAGGGCGACTCGCAGGTGAGCTTCTTCCCCGGCAACTACCAGGAGTACGAGGCCGACAAGAAGAAGCGCCTGGGCGAGGAGGGTGCCAAGCCGAAGCGCATCCGCTACAAGCCGATCAGCCGGTGAGCACGTGATGATTCTCGCTACGCTAGCCGAGGCCGACCGCTACGCCGTGTTGCATCCGCTGTTTCCGCGTGCTTTTGAATTCCTGCGAAATGCCGATCTGATGACGCTCGCGCCCGGCAAGCACGATGTGCAGGGCGAGCAGCTATTCGCCATCGTCGAGGCGTGTGATAGCCGCACGCGGGCGGAGGCGAAACTGGAATGCCACCGGCGTTACATCGACATCCAGCTGGTGCTGGAAGGAATGGATGAGATGGGATGGAAGCCGGTCGCGGCATGCCTGGACCCTGCGACGGATTACGATGCAGCGCGCGACATCCGGTTCTTCAACGACACGCCGTCCAACTGGATCGCCACCCCGCCCGGGGCGTTCTGCCTGTTTTTTCCCGAGGACGCACATGCGCCGCTGGTTGGCACGGGCGTGATCCGCAAGGTGGTGGTGAAGATCGCGGTCTAGCTATTGGTCTTTCCATAAAACGCGACATGTTCCACCGTTCGGGCTGAGCTTGTCGAAGCCCCGTGCCCACTCGGAAATGCCCTTCGACAAGCTCAGGACGAACGGAATTTCGTCATGCGCAATGGAAACCCCAATAATTCTAATAGTGCGGCGGGATCTCGTCGCGCGGCGTGCGCGCTTCGTCGGGCCGGCTGTCCTTCAGCCTTTCGTTCAGCAGGCGGAGCTGCTGCTGCAAGGAGTCGATCTGGTCCTGTTGGCGGACCACGGTCTGGTTCAGTGTCTCGAGCAGGTCTTCGGCAAAAGCGAGTTTGGTTTCGAGTTCGGTGAGGCGCGCATCATTCATGGCTGTTTGGCCCGGGAAGCAAGGGCACGACGAGTTTTTCCAGCCGGGGATAATGCAGCTGTCCGGCGACCTTGTGACGGATATGGCCGTCGGCATCGAGGATGAACGAGGTCGGCACGGTCGAGACGTTGCCAAACGCCGCGACCACCGAGGCATTGGTCGGCGCGGCCCGGAACGTATAGCCCTTGTCCTTCATCCAGGCGTCGATTTTCTCCGGCGGGTCGTCGACACTGATCGACACGACGTCGAATCCGCGGCTGCGGTAATCCTGCCAGAAGGCGTCGATCACCGGCTTTTCCTTGCGGCAGTAGGGACACCAGGTCGCCCAGAAGTTCACCAGCACGACCTTTCCCTTGAGCGCGTCGCTGGTCAGCGCGCTGCCATCGGTCAAGGTGACCTGCCAGGGCGGGACGGCATGATTTTCATCGCTGATCTCGGCCGGTGGGCGAAACCACAGCCAGGCGACCAAACCCAGTAAAATCAGGGTCAGCGGACTCGGTGTCCATTTCTTTACGAAGGCGCGTCTATCCATGTTGTGGCTGAAATCGTTTCATATCGTGATGGTGGTCAGCTGGTTCGCCGGCCTGTTCTACCTGCCGCGCATCTTCGTCAACCTCGCGATGGAAACCCACGAAGCCGCCTACGACCGCCTGTTGCTGATGGCGCGCAAATTGTATCGGTTCGTCACCCCCATCATGTGGTTGACCCTCGCCACCGGCATCTGGCTGTGGCTGGCATATTTTCCGTTCAGCATGAACTGGATGTGGGCCAAGCTTACGCTGGTCGCCGGTTTGATCGGTTATCACCATGTCTGCAAAGGTCTGCTGCGCGCATTCGAAGCCAGACAGAACGTCAAGTCGCACCTATGGTTCCGCTGGTTCAACGAAATCCCGGTGATCGTGCTGCTGGTCGTGGTATTGCTGGTGGTGCTGAAACCGTTTTAAGCATTCTTGAAAGTATTTTTTGAAGCCTCATCCCCAAAAAAACCAGCCCCGCCGTAAACCTGCGCCGCACCCCGTTCGCCCCGAGCGCGAGGCGCTGCCGCCTGCCAGCCATTTCGCCACCTGCCCGCGCGGTCTGGAGGCCTTGCTTGAAACCGAGCTCGCCGCGGCCGGTGCGCAGGTGGTGCGCCAGGTGCCCGCCGGCGTGCTGTTCATGGCCGACGCCGCCGCCGAGATGCGCGCCAACCTCACGTCGCGCATTGCCACCCGCATCCTGCGCAAAGTCGGTTATACCCGCTATCGCAAGGAAGAACACATCTACCGTGCCGCGCTCGACCTGCCGTGGCCGGCGTGGTTCGACGTGACGAAGACCATCGCCGTGAAGGTCGGCGCCCAGAATGCGCCGCTGAAAAGCCTCAACTTCATCACGCTGAAGATCAAGGACGCGATCTGCGACCGCTTCCGCGAGGAGACGCGCGAACGTCCCAGCGTCGACACCGACGCGCCCGACGTGCCGGTGTATGCCTTCTTCACACCGGATGCCGTGACCTTCTACCTCGACACCAGCGGCGAGCCGCTGTTCAAGCGCGGTTTCAAGCGCGAGGCAAGTGCCGCGTCGATCAAGGAAAATCTCGCCGCCGGGCTGCTCATGCTGTCCGGCTGGGAACCCGGCACGCCGCTGCTCGACCCGATGTGCGGTGCCGGCACCATCCTGCTCGAGGCGGCCGACCTGGCGCTCAACCGCGCGCCCGGCCGCAGCCGCCATTTCGCGTTCGAGCACTACCGCGACTTCGATGCCGCGCTGTGGCGGCAGATCAAGCTGGAGGCGCAGAAGCAGGAGAAGCCGCTGACGCGGCTGCCGATCTTCGGCGCCGACCAGGATCGCTGGGTGCTCGACAAGGCGCGCAACAACCTGGAGGGCGCGGGCTATGCCGATGCGATCGAGCTGAAAGTCTCCGATGTCCTCGATTTGAAGGCCCCCACGCCGGTGGGCACCATCGTCACCAACCCTCCCTATGGCGAGCGGCTGGGCGAGGCCGAGGATCTGGCCGCGTGGTATCCGCTGCTGGGCGACTGGTTGAAACAGAATTTCGCCGGCTGGGAGGCGTGGATCATCTCGGGCGACCCGCTGCTGCCCAAGCTGTTCGGACTCAAGGCGAGCCGCCGCATCCCGCTGTTCAACGGCCCGATCGAGACGCGGTTTTTGCAGTACAAGGTGATTGCGGGGTCGATGAAAACGCGAGCCGAACGCCAAGGTGAATAACGCAGGGGGAATATCACAATTGTAAGGAATGATAGATGAGCGACCAGCGTTATCCCGACGATCTCGTTGTTACGGCACAAGACTTCGCTGACTGTGGATGGAAGGATGTCTTGGACCAGACCGCCCGAGAAGGGTATTCGGCGATGTGGCACGCATTCTCCGACGCCGCACGCAAGGCCATGGATGTTGGGCGACAGCCACAGGGCAAGGTCCTGTGGCTGCTAGCGGATGCCTGTTCGATGATGCTTTCCCCGTCGAGTCAAAACGAACCATTCAAACCTTTTGCGGTGTTTTCCGCTCGTCGATCCGTAATTCCAGACGACCTTTCCGAATCGGATATTGAGTTTTTCGCTGAGATCCTAGATGAGGTAGACGATATATGGTTGAAAGCACGCCTCGCAGACTTGGTTTGGCTAAAACGCAAACTGCGCGATGTGAAGTTCGCATTGGCGGCTATCGACAGTTACCGGTCGATTTCTCTGGATACAAAAACATGGATACGCGACGGCCAAGAGTGCTGGGAGCGTGCCATCAGACTAACCCGCATGCTCAAGGCAGGTGCTGGAGGCAGGCTTGAGGAGATGGAAGGCGTGGTGTTGCAGGCACTGACTGACGCGACTACTGGCGATGGCTTTTTGGGCGTTTGGTTGGCGGGTCTGCTCGAATCGAATGGACTCGGCCACGATCAGAAGATGCTCATCGCGCAGAAACTCGAGTCGCTGGCCCGGGAATTCGATGGAATGGGTGAGTTACATCGTTCCCGAGATTTTTTTAGTACAGCAGCAAGATGGTTCGAGCGAGCGGGGGATGAGACGAAGGCTGCCGCTATGACCGTCGAAGTTGCCGAGGGGTGGGCCAAAGAAGCGATTGCACGAATCTCCAACGAGAGCCCCAGCCACATGGTAGCGGCGAGCTTTTACGAGAACGCTATCCAGACTTATCGCACGATTCCCAGGGCCGAACGTGTAGCGCATCAGGTCGATGAGAGGCTCGCCGAGCTTCGAACCCATTTGAATGATTCTGGTGAGAAATCGTTGAGCGAAATGGGCTTGGTTAGCACACCCGGTATCGACATCACACAGATCGTCGAAAATGCCCGCAAGTCCGTTAGCGGGAAGTCGGCCACTGATGCGCTACTTGCTTTCGCAAACCTCCATCGTGGAGCGAAGCTGGATGAATTGCATAAGAGCGCACTTGAACGGATGAGGGAATTTGTCTTCTCGTCGCTTTTTTCCTCAACTGTCTTGAGCGGGGACGGGCGAGTGATTGCCAAACGCCCTGCGATGAGCTTGAGGGCCGAGCTTTCTCCTGACGACGAAATTGCCATCCGTGCTGAAATGATCCGCGACTACGGAATTTCGGTCAGCATCGTCGTTCAGGGTGACATCTGGCCAGCTCTCGAAGTGCTGTTGCTTGAACATCGTCTGCGCGAAGTGGATTTCGTAGGCTTGGCTGAGCATGCGCCCATCGTACCGAAGGGGCGAGCCAGGCTGTTTGGCAAGGCATTGTTTGCGGGTTATGACAGGGATTTCATTACGGCACTGCATCTGTTGATCCCGCAAGTCGAGCATATGGTTCGTGTGCATCTCAAAGAAGCTGGGGCGAAGACGACGAATCTCGATAAGGACGGCATCGAAACTGAGAATGGCTTGAACACGTTGATGGATCTGCCCGAAACGGAGAAGGTCTTTGGAAAAGACCTCGCTTTCGAACTGAGGACGCTTTTTTGCGATGCATTCGGCCCAAATTTGCGCAACGAACTCGCTCATGGCTTGCTAGATGAGGACGCCTGCCATTCCCCATTTGCCATTTACGCGTGGTGGCTTGCTCTAAGACTTGTATTCAACACATGGTGGAATGCTGCGCGAAAAGAACCGAACGGTAGGGAAGAGGGGGAGCCCCGTGGTGGATAGCTTGGGAGCTCAAACGATATCGAGGTGATCCAGCCCCGCCATCATGTCGCGGCCCTTGGCTTCCTGGCCGTGCAGCTTGATCTGCAGGCGCAGGTCGTTGAGGCTGTCGGCGTTGCGCAGCGCGTCCTCGTAGGAAATCATGCCGGCCTCGTAGAGGTCGAACAGCGCCTGGTCGAAGGTCTGCATCCCGAGCTCGCGCGATTTCGCCATGATTTCCTTGATCTCGTGCACGTGGCCCTTGAAGATCAGGTCGGCGATCAGTGGCGAATTGAGCAGGATCTCGACCGCGGCGACGCGGCCGTTGGTGCCCTTGCGCGGGATCAGGCGCTGCGAGATGAAGGACTTGAGGTTCAGCGACAAATCCATCAGCAACTGGTCGCGCTTTTCCTCGGGGAAGAAGTTGATGATGCGGTCGAGCGCCTGGTTGGCGCTGTTGGCGTGCAGGGTCGACAGGCACAGGTGGCCGGTTTCGGCGAAGGCGATGGCGTATTCCATGGTGTCGCGGTCGCGGATTTCGCCGATCAGGATGACGTCGGGCGCCTGCCGCAAGGTGTTCTTCAGCGCCGAGAACCAGTTGTCGGTGTCGATGCCGACCTCGCGCTGGGTGATGATCGATTTCCGGTGCTCGTGCACGTATTCGATCGGGTCCTCGACCGTGATGATGTGGTCGGCGGCGTTTTCGTTGCGGTAGCCCACCATCGCCGCCAGCGAGGTCGATTTACCAGTGCCGGTGCCGCCGACGAAGATGACCAGGCCGCGTTTGATCATCGCGACGTCGCGCAGGATCGGCGGTAGGTTCAGCTCTTCCATCTTCGGGATCTTGGTGTTGATGGTCCGCATCACCACGCCGACGCGGCCTTGTTGCACGAAGACGTTGACGCGGAAGCGGCCGATCTCGGGCGGGCTGATGGCGAAGTTGGATTCGTTGGTGGCCTCGAAGTCCTTCCATTGGCGCTCGTTCATGATCGAACGAGCCAGTTCGCTGGTGTGCGCGGGGGTCAGGCTCTGATTCGATACCGGGGTGATCTTGCCGTCGACCTTGATGGCTGGGGGAAAGCCGGCCGTGATGAACAGGTCGGAGGCATTCTTCGCCAGCATCAGACGCAGCAGGTCGTGGATGGTTTTCTCGGCATTCATCGTTCAGTCCTCAGCCCATGAAGGCGTCTTTGTTCTGCGCGGCGGCACGCGCCACGCCCGAGGCGACCACATTGCGCCGGACCAGGTCCTGCAGGCACTGGTCGAGCGTCTGCATGCCGAGGTTGCCGCCGGTCTGGATCGACGAGTACATCTGCGCCACCTTGTTCTCGCGGATCAGGTTGCGGATGGCCGGGGTGCCGATCATGATCTCGTGGGCCGCCACACGGCCGTTGCCGTCCTTGGTCTTCAGCAGCGTCTGCGAGATGACGGCGCGCAGCGATTCCGACAGCATCGAACGCACCATTTCCTTTTCTGCCGCGGGGAACACGTCGACCACGCGGTCGATGGTCTTGGCGGCGGACGACGTATGCAGCGTGCCGAACACCAGGTGGCCGGTTTCGGCGGCGGTCAGCGCGAGGCGGATGGTTTCCAGGTCACGCAATTCGCCGACCAGGATGACGTCCGGGTCTTCCCGCAGCGCCGAGCGCAGGGCGTTGTTGAACGATAGCGTATGCGGGCCGACCTCGCGCTGGTTGATCAGGCATTTCTTGCTCTGGTGCACGAATTCGATCGGGTCCTCGACGGTGAGGATGTGGGCGTACTGGTTTTCGTTGACATAGTCCATCATCGCCGCCAACGTGGTCGACTTGCCCGAGCCGGTCGGTCCGGTGACCAGCACGATGCCGCGCGGCTGATCGGAGATTTCCTTGAAGATGGGCGGTGCGTTGAGTTCTTCCAGCGTCAGCACTTTCGACGGAATCGTCCGGAATACCGCGCCGGCGCCGTACTGCTGGTTGAAGGCGTTGACCCGGAAGCGCGCCAGCGAGGGAATCTCGAACGAAAAGTCGATTTCCAGCGTTTCCTCGTACACCTTGCGCTGGCTGTCGTTCATGATGTCGTACACCATGCGGTGCACGTCCTTGTGGTCCATCGGCGGCAAGTTGATGCGGCGGATGTCGCCGTTGACGCGAATCATCGGCGGCAGGCTTGCGGAGAGGTGTAAGTCGGACGCCTTGTTCTTGACGGCAAAAGCCAGCAGTTCGGAAATATCCACGCGTGCCTCGTTCAGTGTTGGGTAGGGTTTTGTCAGATAATAAGCCCTATGGATAACGGCCCGGAAACACGAAAACTTGAGCCTGGCTTGCCACCTTGCGGCAGCACGGCAAGAGGCCGTTTGCAGGCCGTGCAGGTGCGGATCGCGGGTGTGGCATCCGAAGCTGGGCGCGACCCGGCGGCGGTCTGCCTGTTGGCGGTCAGTAAGACCTTCGATGCGGCGGCGGTTCGCGGCCTGGCCGCCTGCGGCCAGCGCGAATTCGGCGAAAATTATGTGCAGGAGGCGCTGGAAAAGCAGGCGGCGCTGTGCGATTTGCCGCTGGTGTGGCATTTCATCGGGCCGATCCAGAGCAACAAGACGCGGGCGATCGCCGAAAACTTCAGTTGGGTGCATAGCGTCGACCGGCTCAAAATTGCCGAGCGCCTGTCCGCCCAGCGCCCTGCCGATGTGCCTCCGCTACAGATATGCATCGAGGTGAATGTCAGCGGCGAAGCGAGCAAGGGCGGCGTGGCGCCGGCCGAGCTGCCCATGCTGGCGGCGGCGGTGGCGGCGCTCCCCGGCCTGCGCTTGCGCGGCCTCATGGCGATTCCCGCGCCGACCGCCGACGCGTCGGCACAGCGTGCCGCATTCCGGCAGGTACGTGAACTGTTTGACGATCTGAAAACGCGCGACCATGCGCTCGACACCCTGTCGATGGGCATGTCGGGCGATCTCGAAGCGGCGATTCTGGAGGGCGCGACCATCGTTCGGGTCGGAACCGCTCTCTTTGGTGAAAGGACCAGGTATGCATAAAGTGAGTTTCATCGGTGGCGGCAACATGGCGGCCGCCATCATCGGCGGTTTGATCGCCAGCGGCACCCAGCCCACCGACATCGAGGTGGTGGAAATCAATGCCGACGCACGGGCGCAGCTGTCTGCGCGCTTCGGCGTCGTGACCCATACGGACCTGTCGCAGGCGCGGCTGCATGCCCTGATCGTGCTGGCGGTCAAGCCGCAGAGCCTGCCGGAAGTGGCGGCCTCCCTGGCGTCACGGCTCGCGGGCCATCTGGTGATCTCGATCGTCGCTGGGATTCGCGTGGCTGACCTTGCGCGCTGGCTGGGCGGGCATGGCCGCATCGTCCGCACCATGCCCAATACGCCGGCGCTGGTCCAGGCAGGGGTGACCGGCCTGTATGCGCCGCCGGACGTCGACCAGGACGCGCGCTCGCAGGCCGAAGCGGTCTTGCGGGCCGTGGGTGGCGTGGTGTGGGTCGAGGACGAGTCCTGGCTCGATGCCGTGACGGCGGTATCGGGCAGCGGCCCCGCCTACGTGTTCTATTTCATCGAGTCGCTGGAGGCCGCTGCCGTGGCGCAGGGCCTGCCGGCTGCCACGGCGCGCCAGCTGGCCCTGCAGACGTTCTTCGGCGCAGCCAAGCTGGCGCTGGAGTCGGGCGAGGAACCGGCTGTCCTGCGCCAGCGTGTCACGTCCAAGGGCGGCACCACGGAACGCGGCCTCGCGGCCCTGGAGGCGGCGTCCGTGAAGGCGGGCATTCGGCAGGCAGTGGAGGCGGCCAGCCTGCGCAGCGCCGAACTGGGCGATGAACTGGGGCGACTCGCATGATTGCAGGTGCGTTGACCTTCCTGATCCAGACGCTGGGCAACCTGTTCGTGATTGCCGTATTGCTGCGTTTCATGATGCAGCTGTACCGGGTGCCGTTTCGTAATCCCTTCTCGCAATTCATCGTTGCCGTCACCGATTTTGCGGTCAAGCCCCTGCGCCGGGTGGTGCCGGGCCTGTATGGACTGGACTGGGCGTGCCTGCTGCTCGCCTGGCTGGTCGAACTGGCGGTGGTGACGGCGAGCTACTGGCTGGATGGCTTTCCATTCGCGCTGGCAGGGGGCAAGGTGTGGCCGGTCATGCTCGGTCTGGCGGCGGTACGGCTGATCAGCCTGACGGTATACATGATTATCGGCCTGACCCTGGTGCGCGCGGTGCTGTCCTGGGTGAATGCGAATACCCCGCTGATGCCGGTGGTCTATGAGTTGACCGAACCCTTTCTGCGTCCCCTGCGCCGCATCGTTCCGATGATCGGCCAGGTCGACCTGACGCCGCTGGTGCTGTTCATCCTGTGCCAATTGATCCTGATGGTGCCGGTACTGGCGATTGAACGGGCCTTGCTTGGCGCACTCTGATTCAGATTCAAAACCAACCGTGACTTTGTCGATTTCACCTCGCCGTGCTATTCGCACTGTCTTCGGCTCATCTTCGCGTCACAGTTGGTTGTGAACCCGAATAAACCGCCGGTCTGGGCGCACCGCAATGGTGCGGACTGGCTGCTGGAGTTGCACGTGCAGCCAGGCGCGAAGGTGACCGCTGCCGTCGGCGAGCATGGCGGCCGCCTGAAACTAAAGATTGCCGCGCCGCCGGTCGATAATAAAGCGAATGCGCATCTGTTGGCCTGGCTGGCCGCGCAACTGGGGCTGCCGAAATCCGCGGTGCGCCTGGTGCGGGGCGAGACTTCGCGGCAGAAGACCGTGGTGGTGTGTGGCGCCGACGCACCCTGGCGTGATATCGAGACAAGCAGTCAAACATGAGCATCCACCTGGAACAGGAAGTCGCCGAGTACAGCGAGCGGCGGTTGCGGCTGGCGACTGCGATTACCGACTATGCCGACTGGCTCGACCGCCAGCACGGCATCGATGCCGAACGCACCCTGCGCCTGGCCGATACCGCGGCGGGCCTGCGCCAGGACAAGCTGGTGGTGGCGTTCGTGGCCGAGTTCTCGCGCGGCAAGACCGAACTCATCAATGCCCTGTTCTTTGCCGACCACGGCCAGCGTCTGCTGCCATCCGACGCCGGGCGCACCACCATGTGCCCGACCGAACTGTTCGCCAATGCGGACGAACTCCCCAGCCTGAGCCTGCTGCCGATCGAAACACGTCGCCGCAGCGACTCGCTGGCGCGTCTCAAGCACATGCCGATCGAATGGTGCCGGGTCTTGCTCGATCCTGCCGATCCGCGCCAGTTGCAGGAGAGCCTGAAAAAACTGACCGAAACCAAATCGATGCCGGCGGTGGATGCCATCGAAATGGGACTATGGAACGGCGAGGACGCCAGCGAGCGCCACTTGCTTCGCGCCGACGGTACCGTGGAGGTGCCGGCCTGGCGCTACGCCATGGTCAATTATCCCCATCCGCTGTTGCAGGCCGGGCTGACGATCCTGGACACCCCGGGACTCAACGCGTTGGGGGCCGAACCCGAGCTCACCCTGTCGGTGATTCCGAATGCGCATGCGGTGATGTACCTGCTGGCCACCGATACCGGGGTGACGCGCTCGGATCTCGAAATCTGGCAGAAACACGTCCACCGCCATTCCAACTACCACGTGGCGGTCCTCAACAAGATCGACATGCTGTGGGATGAACTCAAGAGCAACGCCGAAGTACAGGCGACCATCGAACGCCAGGCCGAGGAAACCGCGCGCGTACTGAAGCTGCCGCGCAGCCGTGTGTTCACCGTGTCGGCGCAGAAAGCGCTGGCGGCCACGATTCGGGGAGATGTGGCGCTGCGGGTGCGTTCCGGTATCGAATCGCTGGAATATCTGTTGGCGCATCAGGTGATCCCGGCGCGACGCGACATGCTCTACCATGCGGTCAGCCGCGAAGTGGCGGCGCTGCTAGACGAGAGCCGGACCGATCTGGCCGCGCGACTCAAACGCAGCAGCGACGAGCTGATCCAGCTGACCCAGTTGTCGGGCAAGAACCGCGAGCTGATCGAACAGACGCGCGCCAGCCTGCAACAGGAAAAGGACAGTTACGACGCCACCGCCGACCAGTTCCGCGCGACCCGGAAAATGGTGCAGGGACAGGGCGAGCATTTGTTGTCGCACCTGTCTGAAGATACGCTGGACGCGATCCTGAAAGCGGCCCGCGACGCCATGGAAAATAGCTGGACCACGCGCGGGCTGACGGGCGGCATCCGCCACCTGAGCGAAGAGATGGGCAGCCGCTTCCAGCAGGCGACCCGGCTGGCGGACAACATGCTGGATGCGCTCGACCAGGCCTATATGCGGTTTCACCGCTTGCACAATCTGCCGAAGATGCAGGTGCCGCGGCTCGACCTGGGCGCCTACCGCAACCGGCTGGACGCACTGACCCGCGAGACGGACGCTTTCTGCAAGGATCCCGCCAACCTGATGCTGGAAAAACGTTTCATGATCCGGCGTTTTTATGCCGGCCTGGTCGAGGAGGCGCGCAAGGCATTCAAGCTCGCGCGGCTGGAGGCGGAGCGCTGGCTGCGTATCGCGCTCGATCCCATCATGACGCGCATCCGCGAGCACAAGCAGTATCTCGACACGCGGCTGGCCAGCCTGCAGCGCATCCTGGAAAACATGGGTACGCTGCACAGCCGCATGGCGCAGATCAAGCAGGAGATCAGCACGCTGCGCCACGACAAGCTCGAACTCGCCCGCATGGCCGAGCAACTCGCGGCTTAGGGGGCCGCCAGGCTCGACTAGCCGTTCAGGCGTTCCAGCAGCACCGAGGTCTTGTCCGGGTCGGTGTTCTTCAGCAATCGCTGCGTGGCCGAAGTCAATTCATCCAGGTGGGATTTCAGCACCTGCTGCTTGACCTGCAGCAGGCTGGCGGGCTGCATCGAAAACGTCCGCAGCCCCAGACCCAGCAGCAAGCGCGTCAGCAGCGGATCGCCCGCCATTTCCCCGCATACCGAAACCGGCTTGCCGGCCTTGTCGCCGGCCCGGATGGTCAGTTGGATGAGGTTGAGTACCGCGGGATGCAGCGGATCGTACAGATGCGCGACGCTGTCGTCGGCGCGGTCGATCGCCAGCGTGTACTGGATCAGGTCATTGGTGCCGATCGACAGGAAGTCGAGCTGCTCGGCGAAGAAATTGGCCGAGAGCGCGGCGGCGGGGACTTCGATCATGCCGCCGAGCGGGATGCCTTCGTCGAATTTCAGCCCGTCCTTGCGCAGCGAGGCCTTGGCCTCGTCGATACGTTGCAGGGTCTGGCGCAGTTCCATGAAACTCGCCAGCATGGGGATGAGGATGCGCACCTGGCCGTGGACCGATGCCCGCAGGATCGCGCGCAACTGGGCATGGAACAGGCCGGGTTCGGCCAGGCACAGGCGGATCGCGCGCAGGCCCAGTGCCGGATTGTCGGCCACGGTGTGGCCCCACGGCGCCTGCTTGTCGGCGCCCAGGTCGAGCGTGCGGATGGTGACCGGCTTGCCGTCCAGCGCTTCGGCCACTGCCTTGTAGGATTCGTATTGTTCTTCCTCGCTCGGCAGGTCGCTGCGGTTGAGGAAGAGGAACTCGCTGCGGAACAGGCCGATGCCGTGCGCACCCGCGGCCTTCACCGCGTCGATGTCGGAGAGCAACTCGATGTTGGCCATCAGTTCGACCGGCGTGCCGTCCAGGGTGGCCGATTTGCTGGTCTTCAGCCGCTTGAGCTTGTCGGTGTCGATGCGCCATTGATTCTGCCGCAGCCGGTATTCGGCCAGCACCGATTCGTCCGGGTTGACGATCACCACGCCGTCGCGGCCGTCGACGATCAGCAGGTCGTGGTCGCGGATCAGGCCGCGCCCGTTGTGCAGCGCCATCACAGACGGCATGCCCATGCTGCGCGCGAGGATCGCGGTATGCGACGTGGTGCCGCCGAGATCGGTGATGAAGGCGGCGAAATGCACGTTCTTGAAGATGACCATGTCGGCCGGCGACAGCTCGTGCGCGACCAGGATGCGTTCGCTGTCGAAATCGACGTCCAGCGGCAGGTGGCTGGGGTGGCCCATCAATGCCTTCAGCACGCGCTGTACCACCTGCACCACGTCTTCCTGGCGGCTGCGCAGATAGGCGTCGTCGATTTCCTCGAAGCGTGCCACCAGCGCTTCCATCTGCTGCGCCAGCGCCCATTCGGCATTGCACTGGGTTTCTCGGATCAGGCGCTTGGGCGCCTCGGCGATCATCGAATCGCCGAGGAACATCAGGTGCATGTCGAGAAATGCCGACAGCTCGGCCGGTGCATTGGGCGGAATGTGGCTGCGCAGGACCTCGAGCTCGGCGCGGGTGGCGAAGATGGCCTCGTCGAAGCGTGCCAGTTCGTCCTTGATGTACTTGCGGTCGAGCATGTACTGCGGCACTTCGACGCGTGCGTTGGAGGTGAGGTGCGCATAGCCGATGGCGATGCCGCCCGAGACACCGATGCCGTGCAGCGAGAAGCTCACAGTTCCTCCCCGAAACCGCTGGAAATCAGGCCGGCCAGTGCGTCGATGGCTTCCACTTCATCGTCGCCGTCGGTCTCCAGGGACACGGTCGTCCCCTTGGCCGCGGCCAGCATCATCACGCCCATGATGCTCTTGGCATTGACGCGACGGCCATTGCGCGACATGAACACATTGCTCTTGAAGCTCGACGCTAGCTGGGTCAGCCGGGCCGACGGGCGCGCATGCAGGCCCAGTTTGTTGACGATTTCAACGTCCCGTTGCTGCATGGCACATGGTCTCGGAAATATGGTTGATGCTGTTGCGGCCGCCTTCGACGATACGCTCGATGAGTTGCGGCAATGCCAGGGTGTCGCGGTAGTTCAGCGCCTTCAGCAGCATCGGCAGGTTGACGCCGGAAACGCCTTCGATATGGGCGGGTTCGAGCAGGCGGCATAGCGTGTTGCTGGGTGTGGCGCCGTATACGTCGGTCAGCACCAGGATACCGTCGCCTTCGTCCAGTTCGGCCAGGCGGGACTGCAACGCCTTCTGCCGCTCGTCGGGATCGGCATGGCCGATGAAATCCAGCGTGGCGAGGCCGCGCGGGCGCTGCCCCAACACGTGGGTGGCGCATTCGACCAGACTGTCGGCGAGCGAGCCGTGGGCGACGATGAGAATGCCTATCATGGGGTGGATGTCAGGCCAAAACCAGCATTCTAGCGAAGCCGGGCCTTCATTGCTGGGGAGACATGGATTTGCCCGGCGGCGTCCACCGCCAGATAGTTGGCGATGCCCAGACGGGATGCATGATCGGCCAGCCGGGCGGCACCGTCGATGAAGAGCGGTTTGGACAGCGCGTCCGAACGCGTCCCGGCATGATCGCCCGACACCAGGATCGTGACCGATTGCATGCCGGATGCCGGCCAGCCGGTGCGTGGATCGATCAGGTGGCAGTAGCGATGCCCGCCGGCCTCGAAATAGCGCTGGTAATCGCCCGAGGTGCCGATTGCGTCGCCGTCGTGCAGATCCAGCGTGGCCAGCGTGCCGGGCTTGCGCGGGTGCTGGATGCCAACGCGCCATGGACGGTCGCCGTGCTGCCCCAGCGCGATGACATTGCCGCCGATGTTCACCAGCGCGTTCTTGATGCCGTGGGATGTCAGGATGCGAACGGCCTCATCCAGTGCGTAGCCTTTGGCGTAGCCGCCGAGATCCAGCTGGACGGCCGTATTGTCGCTCCAGACCTGGTTGTTTTCGATATGCAGGTCTTCCATGCGCGGCGCTGCCCTCACCCAGCGTGCAATGGCGGCGGCATCCGGTACGTTCCCTTGCGGGGTGTCGGCATGGAAGCCCCACAATGCAATCAGGTTGCCGATGGCCGGGTTGAACAGATCGTTCGACCGGGCCGAAACCGTTTGGGCGTCACGCAGCATGGCGGCGAGCTCGGGGGAGACGGGGATGCGTGCCCCTTTGGCCAGTCCGGCGTTGAGCCGCGACAGTTCGCTCGGTTGCCAAGCATGCAATTGGTGATGCAGTGCATCGAAACGCGCCAGGACGGCGGCGATCGCCTGTTGGGCCTGTGCTTCCGGCGCATCATAGACGCTGACTTCGACTAGGGTGCCGAAAACGTAGGATTGCTGCTGGACCAGTGGCGGCGAACTGCAGGCAGCCAGTGCGAGGGGCAGGAGTACACACCACATGACGAACCGTGCGATGCGTCCATTCAGGGCGGTGGCGTTCGACATGGTACGCCTCACAACAGCGTTCTCAGCTTGCGGCCACCGGCAACAGAGAATCCTTCGCGCACATAAAACGCCAGCGTCCTGTCGAATTGCGGAAGCGGCGGGGTGGTGACTTCCAGCCGTTTCCAGCCTCGCGCCGTGCCGTATGCCTTGGCTTCGGAGACCAGCCGCATTCCCAGCCTGCGGGTGCGGTATGCCGGGCGAACGTACAGTTCCGGGATCGTGCCGAAAGCGCCTTCGGCATACAGCGCGTGGCATTCGCAGAGCGCCACGAAGCCGACCGGATCGCCGTTGGCAGGCCGGGCCACAAAGACGACATAGGTCCCGTTGGCGAGGTATGCCTCCAGTCTTGCGGTCGTTTCCTGGAGATTGAAGTTGAAGGCCTGGGTGTCGATCGCGTTCATGATTTCCACGAGCAATTCGCCGACCAGGACGGCAATCGCGGGGGCATCCTTCGTATGGGCCTGCTGGATCAGGATGTCGGCGGTCATCCCGGCGACTGTTCGACGAGCCGGGTGTGCTCGACCGCGGCGATAAATTGTGCGGCAACGTCGTGCCCGGTCTGGGCGGCGATCTCCTGGAAACCGGTCGGACTGGTGACGTTGATTTCGGTGAGGCAGTCGCCGATCACGTCGAGCCCGGCGAGGAAGATACCGCGGGCCTTCGCCCATGGTGCGATCGTGTCGGCGATCTCGCGGTCGCGCGCGGACAGGGGTTGCGCACGGGCCGTGCCGCCCGCGGCGAGGTTGCCGCGCGTCTCGCCCGCCAGGGGAATGCGCGCCAGCGCCCATGGCACCACTTCGCCGTCGATCAGGAGGATGCGTTTGTCGCCGTCCTGGATTTCCGGCAGATAGCGCTGCGCCATGATGGCGCGGCGGCCGCGTTGCGTCAGCGTTTCGAGGATGGCGTTGCGATTGAGGTCGGATTGCGTAAGGCGGAAGATGCCGCTGCCGCCCATTTCGGTGAGGGGCTTGACGATGATGTCCCGATGCTCGGCGAGGAAACGCCCGATATTTGCAGCATCAGCGGCAACCAGGGTGGGGGCGACGAATTGCGGAAAATTGAGGATCGCCAGTTTCTCGTTGAAATCGCGCAGGGCGGCCGGCCGGTTCAATACGCGCGCGCCATTGGTTTCGGCAATACCCAGCAGATGGGTGGCCAGCAGATAATCGGTGTCCACCGGCGGGTCGGTGCGCATCACCACGGCGTCGAAATCCTTCAGGGCGCGAACATCGCTTTGCGTGACGCGGTACCAGTCGTCGTCGGCGCGTACTTCAAGCGCGGCGCAGGCCGTACAGGCGATGCCGCTTGCGATGTGCAATTGGCTGGCCTCGGCAGCGAACACGGCATGGCCGCGCGCCACGGCGGCGCGCATCATGGCCACCGAACTGTCCTTGTAAGGCTTGAGGCCGGCCAGGGGATCGACGATGAACAGCAGTTTCATGCAGCGGCAACCGCGTTTTCGGTGTTCTCGGCCTCGTTGAGCGCCTCGTCGAGCTCGATGCTGGCGGCCAGCATCGCCAGCCGTGCAATCACCCCGTAGGCGTAGAAACGGTTGGGCGCGGCGTCGGGGTTGGCGCTGCGGTCGGGCGTCAGGCAGGTGTCGTCGAACGCCAGGGGCACGAAATGCATGCCGGGGCTGTTGAGGTTCTCGTCCGACCCGCGCCCGGTGTGCACGCGGTAGAAGCCGCCGACGACGAAATGGTCGAGCATGTAGACCACCGGTTCGGCGACTGCGCCGTTGATGCTCTCGAAGGTATAGACCCCTTCCTGGATCAATACCTCGCTGAAGGCGAGTCCTTCCTTGCCGACCGCCATCTTGTTGCGCTGCTTGCGGTTGAGTTCGCGCACATCGTCCGGCGATTTCACCGTCATGATCCCCATGCCATAGGTGCCGGCGTCGGCCTTGACGATGACGAAGGGCGGCTGGTCGATGCGGTACTCGTCGTATTTGAGCTGGATCTTGTCCAGCATCTCGCCCACTTTCTCGGCCAGGCATTCTTCGCCTTGGCGCGCCTGGAAGTCGATCTTGCCGCAGTGGTTGAAATAGGGGTCGATCAGCCAGGGGTCGATGCCGACCAGCCGGGAGAATTCGCTGGCGACGTGCTGGTAGGCCGCGAAGTGGCTCGACTTGCGGCGGGTCGCCCAGCCGGCGTGCAGCGGCGGCATGATGGTCTGCTCGATACCCTTGAGGATATCGGGCACGCCCGCCGAAAGGTCGTTGTTGAGCAGTACTGCGCAGGGGTCGAAGCCCTCCAGCCCGACGCGGTCGCCCTTGCGGACGAGCGGCTCCAGCGTGAGACGCCCGCCGGCTGGCAGTTCCAGTGTGGTCGGCTGGGTGATCTCGGGAATCAGGGTGCCGATGCGTACGATCAGACCGGTCTGGCGCAGGATGTGCGCGAGCACCGCGACGTTCTGCAGGTAGAAGGTATTGCGCGTGTGGTTCTCCGGGATCAGCAGCAGGCGCTGGGCGTCGGGGCAGATCTTTTCCACCGCGCCCATCGCCGCGTGGATGGACAGCGACATGAACGACGGGTTGAGGTTGTTGAAGCCGCCCGGAAACAGATTGGTGTCGACCGGGGCCAGCTTGAAGCCCGCGTTGCGGATGTCGACCGAGGTATAGAACGGCGCCGACTGTTCCTTCCATTGCTGGCGAAACCAGTGCTCGATGGTCGGCTGGGCATCAAGCAGGCGTTTTTCCAACTCCAGCAGCGGGCCGGTGAGTGCAGTGGTGAGGTAAGGAACCATAGAATAGGGCTTTCGAAGAAGGTTTTATTTTAGGCCAAGCCGGATGTTTGACATCGTTTTGTTTCAGCCCGAGATTCCGCCCAACACCGGCAACCTCATCCGCCTTGCGGCCAACACCGGTTGCCGTCTGCATCTGGTCGAGCCACTGGGCTTCGACCTGTCGGACAAGCAGGTGGCGCGCGCCGGGCTGGATTACCACGACATGGCCTGCGTCACGGTGCATGCCGGCTGGGACGCGGTACAGGCGGCCCTGGCCGGCCGGCGCTGGTTTGCGCTCACCACCAAGGGCAGCGCACGCTATGCCGATATCGCCTTTCGGCCGGACGACGTGCTGCTGTTCGGCCCGGAGTCGCGCGGCCTGCCTCCGGATATCCTGGGGCAGTTCGACGCGGACCATCGCCTGCGCCTGCCGATGCTGCCCGGCTCGCGCAGCATGAACCTGTCCAATGCCGTCAGCGTGGTCGTGTTCGAGGCCTGGCGGCAAAACGGCTTTACGGGCGGCACGTAAGCCCGCAGCGCGTAAGGCTGCATCCTCTCGCATACTTTGCGACATTACCTGTCTCGATTGACCTGCCGGGTGTCCCATGGTTCGGGTCTTGTCTGCCTGCGCGTGTATTCCAGATAGGTCGGGGCGCTAAAGTTTAAGCTGGGAAAGACGATATTAAGGATAACGTTATCTGTATATGTTTCATTTGTCTTGAATGGTCCGCCGGATAACGTATCGAGAAATAGCAGATAGTTGAGGAAGGTATGCGCGTCAATTTGCCCATTACGAATCGTGAATATGAATTGAGCGACGGCGTGTCGCTGGTCTCCAGGACTGATCTGAAGGGGCGAATCATCTACGCAAACCTCGCCTTCATCGAGGCAAGCGGTTTTAGCGAAGCAGAACTGCTCGGGAAACCCCATAATCTTGTCCGCCACCCGGACATGCCGGAAGAAGCGTTTTCGGATCTCTGGGCCACCGTGAAAGCCGGTTTGCCCTGGAGCGGCGCGGTGAAGAACCGCCGCAAGGATGGCGATTTCTACTGGGTGTTCGCCAACGTGACGCCAGTGCATGAAAACGGCGTGACGAACGGCTACCTGTCGGTTCGCACCAAGGTGTCGCGGGCACAGATAGCCGAAGCCGAGCATCTTTATCGCCAATTCAAGGAGGGCCGGGCGGACCATATGGCGATCCGGCATGGCATGGTCGTCCGTACTGGACTGCTCGGCCGGTTGATGTCTTTCCGGCGTATTCCGGTCAATCAGCGCATTGCGTTGAGCACCGGGATCGGTGCGGTCTTGATGCTGGGGCTCGGCCTGTTCGGCGGGTGGGAAACCAGCGCCCTGGCCAAGGCAGCCGGCGTGCAGAGTGCGCTTCCTGCATTGATGGTGACGGCAGGCGGAATCGGTGCGTTCCTGACGCTGTCATTCGGTTATTTCATCTCGCGCACGATCCTGCGCCCGCTGGACCGTGCGTTGGGCGTCGCACACGCGATCGCGGGCGGCGATCTGTCGCTTCAGTTCGAGGTGTCAGCCTGGGACGAGACCGGCCAGCTGATGCGTGCGCTGACCCAGATGAAGGCCAACATGGTCGGCGCGGTGTCCGATATCGGCTTGAACGTCGAGAGCATCAGGATTGCGGCCAGCGAGATCGCTTCCGGCAACGCAGACCTGTCTGGGCGTACCGAATCGCAGGCATCGAGCCTCGAGGAAACTGCCAGCTCCATGGAAGAGCTCACCAGTGCGGTGAAGCAGAATGCCGAGCATGCGCGCCATGCCAACCAGCTGGTCGGCTCGACTGCCGAGATTGCTGCCAAGGGCGGGGCGATGGTTGGACAGGTGGTCGACACCATGGCCTCGATCAGCGCCAGTTCGAAGAAAATTGCCGACATCATCGGCGTGATCGACGGTATCGCCTTCCAGACCAATATTCTGGCGCTGAACGCCGCCGTGGAGGCGGCGCGCGCCGGGGAACAGGGGCGCGGTTTCGCCGTGGTTGCGGGCGAAGTCAGGAGCCTGGCGCAGCGTTCCGCCGGTGCCGCCCGCGAGATCAAGTCGCTCATCGGCGATTCGGTGGAAAAGGTCGATCTGGGCAGTAAGTTGGTGGGTGAAGCAGGCGGGGCCATGGAAGACATCGTCACTTCGGTGGAGCTGGTGGCTGAGCTCATGAACGGGATTGCCACGGCAAGCCAGCAGCAGAGTGCCGGCATCGAGCAGGTCAATCAGGCAGTCGGCCAGATGGACGAAATGACCCAGCAGAATGCCGCGCTGGTGGAGCAGGCCGCAGCGGCGGCAGAGAGCCTGCATGAACGGGCGGACAAGCTTGCCCAGGCTGTAAGCATGTTCCGCCTGCAGGGCGGTGGTGGAACGTCAGTCCGACCCGAGCGTCCCATGCGAGCGGTTTTGCACCTTCACCCGGGCGTCCCGGCCGCGTCCGCGATACCTGAGAAGCGGGCTGTCGCACGCTAGCCTGGCTGCCTGCTCGCGGATGTTTGGTCGATAATCGGGGCATCCTGCTTGCAGCGAGCCTGCTGCAGCCAGACGAGCAGCTCGTCCAGGGGAAGAGGCCGGCTCAGGTGATAGCCTTGGGCTTGCTCGCATCCCATGCTGGCCAGCAGGGCCAGGGTTTCCGCATCCTCCACGCCTTCCGCGATGACGCGCAGCCCCAGGCTATGGGCCAGGGCGACTGTGGACCGTACGATGATCGCGTCCTGGGTGTTGCCGTTCATGCCCATGACGAATGAGCGATCGATCTTCAGGGCGCTGAGCGGGAGGCGCCTCAGATAGGCCAGGGAGGAATAGCCTGTGCCGAAATCGTCGACGGCGATGTTCACGCCCATGGCCGCGATTTCCTGCAGCAACGCGACCGAGCTGTCCGGGTCGTGCATCAGGGCGGTCTCGGTCAGTTCCAGCTCGACTTCCCGTTCTGGGATGCCATGCCGGGTGATGGCATCCGCAAGCCGGGTCACGTAGTGGGCGTCCATCAGGTTGCGTACGGAAAGATTGATGGCCACGGGTTGTGTATACCCCAGGTCGTGCAGGCGCCGTTTGTCCGCCAGCGCCAGATCCATGATGGCGGTCGTAAAAGGGTGGATGACGTCGTTCATTTCCACCAGATGGATGAAGGCGCCGGGATACAGCAGACCGCGACGGGGGTTCTGCCAGCGCACCAGCGCCTCGAAACCGGTGATCTGTCCGCTCGCAATGTCCAGCTTGGGTTGGTAGTGAAGCACCAACTCCCCGCCTTGGACCGCCTGCACCAGTTCGCTGGCGAGGGCGAGACGGTCCGGGCTGTAATTGTCGAAACTGCGGTCGTAGACCACGACACCAGCCGTCAGCGTCTTCGCCTGATACATGGCCACATCCGCCGCCCGCAACAGCGCATGGCTACTCTCGCCGTGTTCCGGGTGGTACGCCACGCCCACGCTGACGCCAACCTGCAAGGCCATGCCATCCACCATAAAAGGCCTGCGCAGCACCGTCGTCACATGTTTGGCCAGCGTGACGGCATCGCTTTTGTCATGCAGTCCCGTGAGCAGTACGGCGAATTCATCTCCACCCAGGCGACAAACCAGGGCATGCGTGCCAGACAGGGCGTCTTGCAGCCGCGGGCCGATATGCGTCAGCAGGTGATCGCCAACGTGGTGGCCCAGGGTGTCATTGATTTCCTTGAAGTGATCCAGATCCAGCAGCAGGAGTGCGGTCAGCCCGTCGGGAGCCTGCTCGATCCGGGCTGCGAATTCCTCATGCAGGACCGAGCGATTGGGCAAAGCGGTGAGACTGTCGTGTTTGGCCTGGAAGCCCAGGCTGACGACATGGCGCGAATTGGCGATGGCCAAGGCGACGGTATTGCTGAAGGCGTTCAAGGTTTCCAGTTCCACATCGCTGAAGGTCCGCTGCTCACGGTATGCCAGATTGATGCAGCCCAGTGCCTGCTCGTGATAAATCATGGGAATGATGAGTGCCGAGTTCAGATTCGCCGCTATCAAAACATTCTTCAGATCAGTCGGAACACGGTCGTCGTGGGAAAGATCGTTGCTGGCCAGCAAGCGCTTTTGAGTCACCGCCTGGCCGCTGTGGCTTCCCGCTACGGGCAGATTGACGATCAGCCGCAATATCCGCTCCTCGAAACCGCGATGGGCCACCAAGTCCAACCGGGCGGCATCCGCAGACAGCAGATAGATCGCGATACTCGGCGCATGGCTGAGGCCGAGCAGGGCCTCCATGGTTTCCTGGAGGATCGCGTCCAGTTTCAGGGAGGCGTGCAGGCGGTTGGACAACTGGTTGATGAGACGCAGATGTTCGTTGCGTTCGATCAGCGCCTGGCGCGACAGCATCAATTCGGCCTCGGCTTTCTTGCGTTCGCTGATGTCGCGCACGGTCGCCAGGATGTGCGGTTCGTCCCCGATCGTGACGATGTTCAGGGTCACTTCCGCATCGAAGGGCGAGCCATCGTAACGTTGGTGGCGCCATTCGAAGAACTGGGTTTCACCGTCGAAGGCCGCCGTGATTTTCTCCTGCGCCTTGGTCTTGGATAGGCGGCCATCCGGCTGGAACTCGGGGGAATACCGATAAGGCGTGGTGCCGACGATCTGCTCGCGCGTGCAGCCGAACATCTCCAGCGTGGCCGGATTGCAATCCACGAAGTATTCCCCCTTCATCAGGAAGATGCTGTCGCCCGCACGTTCGAACAGGGTGCGATAGCGCGCCTGGCTGTCGCGCAGACTGGCCTGGGTCTGCTTTTGCGCAGACAGATCCGCTGCGATTCCCATGAAGCCTTCGATCCTGCCATCCGGGGCATGCAAGGGCGTGACGGATAACCACACAGGAATACGGCCCCCATCCTTCCGCAGGTAGGCCCACTCGCGTTCCTCGGATTGACCGCGCCTGGCCTTGGCGACAAAGACGTCAAATCCGGGCTGGATCGGTTCGCCCAGTTCCTGGGTGAGCGCTGCCGCGTGCTGACGTATTTCGTCCGTGTCGTGGAAGAGGGCCGGCGTCTGCTTGCCGATCACCTCGTCCGCGGCATACCCGAGCATGCGCTGGGCTGCCGCATTGAAGCTGACAATGATGCCGGCGGTATCGGTGGAGATGATGCTGTAATCGGCACTGTCCAAGACGGCCTGTTGCCAGGCGGAAAGATGCGCGACGGCTGCGTCGGACTCGATCTGGCGTGCCAGTGAGCGCCGATAGATCCATGTGCCGCCCAGCAGGAAGACGATGAGCAGCAGGCTGGCCAACAGCAGCCGCTGCAGCCAGTTGTATACGATGGCATGCCAGGGAATCAGCGAGCCGGCCAGCAGGCCATACTCGTCTATGCGTTCGTAGACGAGATAATGGCGTCCCTGATTACGCGGAAGATTGATACTCATCGCGCCGCGTTCGCGCTTGGCTGCGGCAAGCTGGCGAAGGGTTTCCGGCGAGACCGGCTGGCCATATGTACGTTGGATCGTGGCGCGTGGTTCGCCCGCGGGCAGCGGATAGAAATATTGCAGGTAATGGTCGTCGCGCAACAGCCCCATCTGGATCTCGGGCGGCAGGGTCGTGTGCGCCCACAAAGTGGTACCGCCCTCGATCGAATACCCGGCCGTCATGACTGCCACCAGCCGCCCCTGCGAATCGAGAATGGGCACCCGCACCGGGTTTACCCAGAGATTCAAGGCTTTCATGTAGTACGGCCGGCCGAGCTGGATATGGCCGGAACGGATACAGGCGATGAAACTGTCGCGGGTTTCGGGTTGGCTCAGCAGGTTGGGTAAGGGTTTGCCATCCGGGACGCCGCTGACCAGGATGAGTTGTCCATCGGGCCTGGCCAGCCCCAACCCGGCCATGCCCGGGTCGATCGATTTCATGCGCTCGATGAGTTCGCGCCCGCGGGAGGGTGATTGCAAAGCGCCCTGGGCGATGAGTTCGCTACCCAGGCCGCGCAGGACCAGTTCATAGTTTTTCAACGTGGTGCGCGTGTTCTGCACCAGGATGCTGTTGAAATAACGCAATTGCGCCTCGATATCCCGTTTCGCATCGAACCAATGCCGGGTAACGGCGATGAAATAAGCCAGCACGAAGAACCCGATCAAGGCATAGAACAGGCCGCGCAGAGGTCTGGGGTCGTTCTTGGATAGCGGTTTGACGGAGCTGCTCATGCTGATGGAGGCCTAGGGGGCGAATCCTTTGTTCGTTGTGTTGTGAGGCAGCCTGTCCGATGTGTAACGGACATTGTTAAATGGACTGTAGCCGGGCGCCTGCACTACGACAAGCGCCGTTTTAAGGTGGGCGTCGGGTCGATTCTGCCTGCGATACAGGCGAGGTGGCTTTCGAAAGGCGTGAGGCCGGCGCTTTAAAACTCGGTCTTGATTTCCCGGTTCAGCAGGGTGTCGACCGCATGAGCGGCAGGCATGCCATCGAACAATACCTGGTAGACAGTATGGGCGACCGGCATATCTACGCCGAGTTCGTCGGCCAGTGCGGCGACTTCGCGTGCGGTGGTGACGCCTTCGGCCACATGGCCAAGTTCGCGGAGGATGGCATCGAGCGGGAGGCCGCGGGCAAGCCGCAGGCCGACCTGGCGGTTGCGCGACAGATCGCCGGTTGTGGTGAGAATCAGATCGCCGAGGCCCGACAAGCCCATAAAGGTTTCGAAGTGGCCGCCGAGCTTGACGCCGAGGCGGGTCATTTCGGCGAGGCCGCGGGTGATCAGTGCGGCGCGGGCGTTGTGGCCAAGCTGCAGGCCATCGCAGATGCCGGCGGCAATCGCCATGACATTTTTCAGCGCGCCGCCGAGTTCGACGCCGATGACATCGTCATGCGCATAGATGCGCAGGCGCTGGCCCGACAGGCTCTCAGCCAGATGTTGTGCCAGCGCGGTGTCGTGGCAGGCCAGCGTAAGTGCGGTGGGATAGCCCTGCGCAACTTCCTGGGCAAAGCTGGGGCCCGACAGCACGCCGGTTTGAGCGTGCGTGGGGAGCAGCTCGGCGACGAGTTGATGGGGCAATTTCCGGCTGCCGGGCTCGAAGCCTTTGCTGACCCAGATCAGCGGCGGCAGGTTGGCACGGGTGGCCAGGGCGGCCAGCGTCGGGCGCAGGCCGCCGCTGGGGACGGCGAGGACGATGAGGTCGGCCGCCTCGACGGCGGAGCCGAGATCGGGATTGAAGTGCAGCGCCTCCGGTAATCGGCAGTCAGCCAGATAGCGTGCATTGACGCGGGTCGTACGCATGGCGTCGAGTTCAGCCGCATTGCGTCCCCACAGGGTGACGGTATGGTGGGGAGCCCAGCTGGCTGCCAGCGCGGTGCCCCATGCGCCGGCACCCAGTACCGACAGCTTCATTGCCCCCAGACCTCTTGCATCAATATCCAGCCGGTCAGGCCGTTGGCATGTTTGACTGGCAGCCAGCCGGTGGCGTCGGGTTGGCCGGTGACGTCGAGCAGCACGCCGCGTGTGGCACGAAACACGGGGGCGGCATCGGTCCGCGGCTGTTGCCGGACGGTGCCGGTTTCAGTCTTGACGATCACGCTCCGGGGACCGTCGAGGGCTGATTTCTCGATCCATGCCAGCCGGCCGGTGTAGTCGCGCACCTTGACCCAGGCCGCGGTGTCGACGACGACTTCGAGCGGCAGGCCGCTCCCCGCAACGGCCAGCTTGCCGGCTGCGGTCGAGGGGGCGTCGTACAGCACGGCGGCATGTCCGGTGCTGCGGTATTCCAGTGCGCTGGCCGGATCCGCCAGTGCAAACAGCAGGCTGCCTGCGAGCAACAGGCCGGCGCGAAACCGTCGCACGGTCAGCACGTCCGCTTCAATGGGTTTGCGCCGGCGCGGCCTGCTGCTGCGCCTGCTGTTGCTGCAGGAACAGGGCTTCGAAGTTGACCGGATTGAGCAGCAGCGGCGGGAAGCCGGCGCGGATCACCACGTCGGACACGGTCTCGCGCAGATAGGGGAAGACGATGTTTGGGCAGCCGATGCCCAGCACCATGGGCAGCTGGTCCTGCGGCACGTGTTCGATGCGGAAGATGCCGGCCTGGGTGCATTCGACCAGGAACATGGTCTTGTCGCCGGTCTTGGCGGTGACGGTGACGGTGATGCTGGCGTGGTACAGGTCTTCGCCGAGTGCGCGGCTTTCGGTTGACATGTTGACGTCGATCTGCGGGGCTTCGCGCTCCAGGTAGATGGCAGGTGCGTTGGGCACTTCCACCGACAGATCCTTGACGTAGAGCTTTTCGATGTTGAATACGGGTTGTTGCGCGTCGGCCATGATGTCTCCCTGAATAAGAAAACCGGAGCCTGCGCTCCGGGGATGGGCCTATTTTACACGGGCTTTAAGTCGCCTCCATGAATCTGCCGCGCGATGACGGGACCTGCTTCGCAACCTTATTGGACGCCTTGCGACGCCAGCCAGCGTTTCAGCGCATGGGCTTCCATCGCACCCGAGATGCGCGCGGCCTCGACGCCATTCCGGAACAGGATCAGGCTGGGGATGCCTTTGATGTGGTGGCGCATCGACACCTGCGGATGGGCTTCGGTATCGACCTTGGCGAAGCGCACACGCGTGCCCACCTCGGCGGCCACCTGCTGGAAGACCGGCGCCATCATCTTGCAGGGGCCGCACCAGCCGGCCCAGAAATCGACCAGTACCGGCAGTCCAGCCTTGGCGATGAAGCGGTCGAACGTGTCGGCGGTGAGATCCACGGGTTTGCCCGGCAGCAAGGGCGTGCCGCATTGACCGCATTTGGGCCCGTTGGACAGCCGATCGTCCGGCACGCGGTTGATGGCGAGGCAGTGGGGGCAGGCAAGTTCCATCGGGAGTCCTTGAAGCGAATGATCTTCGCTTCAAGGTGGGGGGCGATGCCGGAAATTCAAGCGTGTTCCGGCAAGCGGCGCGCTCAGGCGCGGTTCAGCAGCGGCACCAGTTCGCCCGCGGCGTCGAGTGCGGACGTGTCATCGAAGCCGCCGACGTGGGTGTCGCCGATGAAGACCTGCGGGACGGTACGACGGCCGCCGGTGCGCGTCATCATTTCCTCCTGCTTGGTCGGGTCGAGATCGATGCGGATCTTTTCGATTTCGGTGACGCCGCGGCTCTTCAGCAGCCGCTCTGCGGCGACGCAGTATGGACAGACGGCGGTGCAATACATGACGACTTTGGCCATGGGGCCTCCTTGTTCGGGATTACTTGGCGACAGGCAGGTTGGCGCGTTCCCACGCCAGGATGCCGCCCGCCTGGTTGTACACGGTCTCGAAACCGGCCTTTTTCAGCAGGTTGCAGGCGCGCGCCGAGCGCTGGCCGCTACGGCAGGTGACGAGGATGGGTTTGGCCTTGAATTTCTCGAGTTCCTGGAGACGGCCGGACAGCTGGCCGAGCGGAATGTGCTTGGCCCTGGGAATGTGGCCGGTGGCAAATTCCTTGTCTTCGCGCACGTCGAGGATCAGCGCGTCGTCGTTGAAAAGGCGGGTGGCTTTCAGCGTGTCGGCTTCCTCGATGCCGGAGAGCTTGCCGCCGATGAAGGACCACACCAGCATGGCGCCGGATACGCCGGCCACGGCCACCAGCATCCAGTTCTGCTGCAGGAATTGAATGTCCATGTCCCCTCCTTACAGTCCGCAGCCCGGTTTGACGCCCGCCTTCTTCAGCATGATGTCCATCGGGCAGAAACGGGTGATGCCGGACTGGAACAGGTTGAAGCCGACGAAGGCGGTGAACCACAGCCACGACAGGTGGGTCATGTCGACGCTGCCGGAAAAGTGGGCCAATGCCAGCGACAGCATGATGAAAAATCCGGCGATGATACGGACCATACGTTCAACGGTCATGATGAAACTCCTGCTTTCGGTGAAGAATGTTTACGGTAGTTGGCAGCGTAATACAGCACGGGAATCACCACCAGCGTCAGCAAGGTGGAGACGAAAATGCCGAAAATCAAGGATACCGCCAGTCCGGAGAAAATCGGATCGTCGAGTATGAAGAACGCGCCCAGCATGGCGGCCAGCCCGGTCAGCACGATGGGCTTGGCCCGGGTGGCCCCGGCCTGGATCACTGCTTCCTGGAAATCCATGCCGGCTGCCGCCTGCTCGTTGATGAAATCGACCAGCAGGATCGAGTTGCGCACGATGATGCCGGCCAGGGCGATCATCCCGATCATCGATGTGGCGGTGAACTGCGCGCCGAGCAGGGCATGGCCCGGCATCACACCGATGATCGTGAGCGGGATCGGCGCCATGATGACGAGCGGGGTCAGGTAGCTCTTGAACTGCGCGACGACCAGGATATAGATCAGTATCAGCCCGACCGCATAGGCGAGTCCCATGTCGCGGAAGGTCTCATAGGTGACCTGCCACTCGCCGTCCCATTTCAGGCTGAATCCGGTGTAGGGATCGGCGGGCTGGTGGATGAAGTACTCCGACAGCGTGCCGCCCTGCGCCAGCGGTTTGTCTTTCAGTGCGCCGCGCATTTCGAATAGGCCATACAGCGGCGAGTCCAGCTTGCCGCCGGTGTCGCCGACCACGAAGACCACGGGCAGCAGGTCCTTGTGGTAGATGGTTTTTTCGCGTGCGCTCGGCATCACTTCAATCAACTCCGACAGGGGTACCAGGTTGCCGTCGTTACCGCGCACCGTCAGTTTCAGTAAATCGTCGAGCCCGCTCTGACGTTCAGGCGGCAGGGTGATGCGCACCGGAATTTCGTACTTGGCGCCGCTGCCGTGGATGGGTGTGACATTCTCGCCCGACAGCCCCATCTTCATCGCTGCGACGATGTCCTTCTGTGCCACGCCGGCAACCGCGGCCTTGTTTTGCAGCACGCGCAGCACGAAGCGCTGGGCATCGTCTTCGACCGTGTCGTCGATGGCGACGATGCCCTTGGTTTTTTCGAAGACGCCGCGTACCTGCTTGGCGACCTGGATCTGTGCGTCGTAATCGGGGCCGTATATTTCGGCCACGATTGGTGACATGACCGGCGGCCCGGGCGGCACCTCGACCACTTTGACGTCGGCGCCGTGCTTCCTGGCGATCGCTTCGACCACCGGACGGATCGCCTGTGCAATTTCGTGGCTCTTGCGGTCGCGGTCGTGTTTGTCGAGCAGGTTGACCTGCAAATCCCCGACCTCGGGGCCTGAGCGCAGGTAATACTGTCGCACCAGGCCGTTGAAATTGATCGGTGCAGCGGTGCCGGCATAGGCCTGATAGTCGGTGACTTCAGGGACTTGCGCAACCGCCGTGCCCATTTCGCTCAGCACCTGGGCAGTCTTTTCCAGGGGCGTGCCAACCGGCATGTCGACGATGATCTGGAATTCGGACTTGTTGTCGAACGGCAGCATTTTCAGGATGACGAGCTTGACCATCGGCAAGGCGACCGACAGCAGAATGGCGACGCCGATCCCCAGCCACAGCTTGCGACGCGCACCCTTGCCCTCGCTGCCGCGCAGGAAAGGCGTGAGGCGGGCGCGGAACAGGGCGAGCAACTTGTTGTCGCTTGCCGCGTGTGCGCCGTGCGCTTCTTGCTTGATCAGTTTCAGCGCCAGCCAGGGCGTGACGATGAAGGCGATGGCGAGAGAGATCACCATGCCGATCGAGGCGTTGATCGGAATCGGGCTCATGTACGGGCCCATCAGACCGCTGACGAAAGCCATCGGCAGCAGGGCCGCGATCACGGTGAGGGTGGCGAGGATGGTCGGCCCGCCCACTTCGTCGACTGCACGCGGAATGATCGCTTCGAGGCCGTCGTGGTCCAGATTCATGCGACGGTGGATGTTTTCCACCACCACGATGGCGTCATCGACCAGGATGCCGATCGAGAATATGAGTGCGAACAGCGATACCCGATTGAGCGTGAACCCCCAGGCCCACGAGGCGAACAGCGTGGCCGCGAGCGTCAACAGCACCGCGGCGCCGACGATCAGTGCTTCGCGCTTGCCGATGGCGAACAGCACCAGCAGGACGACCGAGGCCGTCGCGAAAATCAGCTTCTGGATCAGCTTCTTGGCCTTGTCGTCGGCGGTGGCGCCGTAGTTGCGGGTGACGCTGACCTCGACACCTTCTGGCAAGACGCTGTTTTGCAGGCTGTTGACGCGTGCGATGACCTTTCTGGCCACGTCGACCGCGTTTTCGCCGGGTTTCTTGGAAATCGCCAGTGTGACCGCCGGGTAGGTCTGGCCGTTGTCGGCCTTGTTTTTTCCGCCGGCGCCGGGGCCATGCCAGACGTAGCGGGTGGGCTGGTCGGGGCCTGCAGTCACGCTTGCCACATCGCTGATGTAGACCGGGCGGCCCTGGGCGACGCCGACGACAAGTTGACGGACGTCGTCGGCGCCGGTGAGGAAGGTTCCGGTCTGGACGAGAATTTCCTGGTTGTTCGAGACCAGCGTGCCGGAGGGTTGGGCTGCGTTGGAGACTTGTAGCGCGTCGCGGATGTCCTTGGGCGTAATGCCGAATGCGGCCATGCGATCGGGATCCATCATCACCCGCACGGCGCGGCCGGGGCCGCCGATGGTCGTGACTTCGCGGGTGCCGGAAATGCGCTTGAGTTCGATTTCGGCCGCGTGGGCGGCCTGCTCCAGTTCGTAGGCGCCGCGGTTCGGGTCGCGCGTCCACAGGGTGACGGTGACGATCGGCACGTCGTCGATGCCGAGCGGTTTGATGATGGGCTCGCCGACGCCAAGCTCGGGCGAGACCCAGTCACGATTGGCCTGGATGGTGTCGTACAGCCGCACCAGTGCCTGGGTGCGGTCCTGGCCGACCAGATACTGCACGGTCAGAATCGCCATGCCGGGCTTGGAGACCGAGTAGATGTGCTCGATCCCGGCGATCTGCGACAGCACCTGTTCGGCGGGCGTTGCCACCAGGGCTTCGACGTCCTTGGCCGACGCGCCGGGGAAGGGGATGAACACGTTGGCCATGGTCACGTTGATCTGCGGCTCTTCCTCGCGCGGCGTGACCAGAATGGCAATCAGGCCCAGCAGGGCCGCGATCAATGCGATCAGCGGCGTGAGCTGGGACGTGAGGAAGAAACGGGCGATGCGTCCGGAGAGTCCCATGCGTCTGTCCGTTTACTTGGCTGGCTGGTTGGCGGTGCTTTTGGCGTAGATGCCCGCCTTGACCGGATCGAGCGCAATGACGTCGCCCGGGTTCAGCCCGGCCAGCACTTCCACCTGCCCGCGTGCGTTCGGCGTACCCAGCCGGACCTGCCGCAGGCTTACCTTGCCCTGATTGACGACATAGACCGCGGTGATTTCCGAACGCCGGACGACGGCGCTGAGCGGGATGGTGAGCTTGCGCGCGCTGGCCATGGAGAAATGCGCACGCGCGAACATCCCGGGAATGACACCTTCCACGTCGGCAGGCAGGTCGATGCGCACCTTGACCGTGTGGGTGGCCACGTCGGCGGACGGCAGCACGGTGATGCCGGTGGCGGCAATCCATTTGTTGAGCGAGGGAATCTCGACTGCGACGCGCGGTGCAGCCTTGACCTCGGCGAGCTTGTATTGCGGGATGTTGGCAATGACCCGCATGTCCTTGGGGTCGAAGCCGGTCATCAGCGGTTTGCCGGGCGTAACGGTTTCGCCGACTTCGACATGGCGGGCGGCCACAATTCCGGAAAACGGTGCGGTGATCACGGTGTAGCCACTGACCGCTGCGGTTTGTCCCGCGCCGGCGCGGGCAGCACGGGCGGCTGCCTCGGCTGAGCGGTACTCGGCCGTGGCGCGATCGAGCGCGGCCTGACTGATGAATTTCTGCTGGAACAGTTGCTGCTGGCGTTCGTAATTGGCGCGTGCATTCTCCAGCGTGGCGGTAGCTTGGGCCACTTGTGCCTGGCTGCCCGTCGCGGCCGAGGACAACTCCTGGGCAGACAGCCGTACGATCACCGATCCTGCCTTGACGTAATCTCCCGCATCGAAATTGACCGCGGCCACGCGTCCCGATACCTGGGCCGCGACGGTGGACTGCTTGACGGCCTCGACGGTGGCTTCGGTGCTGTAGCCTGTATCCGTCATCTGGTAATTCACCGTGGTGGTGGTAAATGGCAGCGCAGCCCAGGCGGGTTGCGAAACGAGTACGGCACAGGCCAGCAGGCAGGCAAACTTAGACACTGACGCATCTCCCGAAAAATCGTCCATTAGTTTAGTCTAATATATTATTTAATTCAATAACTTGTGATGGACGTGGTGACTCGTACTGGCTTGTCATGCGCACTCGCTCAGTGCGGTTTCCCCTCTGTCGCCCCGGCAGCGAGGGGGCTGTACGGAATATAAGCTTAGCCCGTCTCACCTCGTGGCATGCAGATCCGATTCGCTCAGGCACTACGCTTCTTCTTGCGGCCGCCGGCCGGAGACGAAATATCGTGCACCAGGTGCAAGGGGGCCACGAGTGGAGGCATGGAGCTCCCCGTGATATCTGACAGGCGATAAAAATCCAGGGTGGCCAAGAAGCTTTTGCGTGCCTCGATCAGAATGGATTTCAGTGCGCATGCCGGCAGCATCGGGCAATTCTGGTGCTCGGCGCTGAAGCATTCCGCGATGTCCATGTTGTCTTCGGTATCCCGTACCAGATCGCCTACGTTGATCATGTCTGGTGATCTGGCGAGCCGCATGCCACCCCCCTTCCCACGCACCGTCACGATGTAGCCGCATTGCGCCAGGCGATGTACCACCTTCATCAGGTGCGTGGAGGGGATGTCGTACTCCTGCGCAATGTCGGCAATGGTCGCCAAGCCGTTTGGGTGACGAGCCAGATAAATCATCACACGCAAGGAAAAGTCCGTGAATTTGGTCAGCCGCATGGCATCTCCTTCGGTCTGCGTTATGCCATGTGGCGTTGTGCTGGATGCTCTGATTGACACGTCATTATATCTGGCCGCGTCTGGCCGTGCGCCCGGCCTCGGATTGGCACTTTATAACCATTAGGAAATTGAAGCCCAGGTCCTTGTCATATGACATTTGTTAAGATATATTTCATATATATCTTAAAGGGAGGCCATATGAAAAAAGGATTTCACCGTCGAATCAGCATCACCCGCGGCGCGGCCCTGTTGTGTCTGGGGGTGGCTTTGGGTCATCCCATGCCCGGGTATGCCGACAAGCGCACGTTCGAGATGACGATCGAGGACACCAAGATCACGCTGGTCGACAAGCAGCAATTCCACACATTCGCCTTCAATGGTCAGGTGCCGGGCCCCTTGATTCATGTCAAGGAAGGCGACGAGCTCACTGTCAACGTCAACAATCTGACCACGCTGCCGCACACGATCCACTGGCACGGCATGTTGCAAAAAGGAACCTGGCGCATGGATGGCGTGCCGGACACCACCCAGTCTGCGATCAAGCCTGGCGACACCTTTACCTACAAGTTCATTGCCGAGCCGTCCGGCACCATGTGGTACCACTGCCATGTCAACGTCAATGAGCACGCGGCGATGCGCGGCATGTGGGGCCCCTTCATCGTCGAACCGAAAACACCCAGGCCGATCGAGAAGAAGGTGACGAAGGACTACATCCTGATGTTGTCCGACTGGGCGTCGAAATGGGCTTTCAAGCCGGGTTACGGCGGCGTCCCCGGGGATGTGTGGGATTACTTCACGCTCAACGGCAAGGCTTTTCCCGATTCGCAGCCGCTTCGGGTGAACAAGGGCGATGTGGTGCGGATCCGCCTGATCGGCGCGGGTGAATTGACTCATTCCATACATATCCACGGCCACGTCTTCCAGGTGGCCTTCAAGGATGGCCGTCCGCTGCCCATGCCCTACGAGGCGGATACCATCATGGTCGGCCCGGGCGAACGCTACGACCTCATCCTGACCGCCGACAACCCGGGTCGCTGGATGGTGCATGACCACGTCGACTCCCACACGATGAACGGCGACAAGCCGATGGGCGGCCTGATGACGGTCATCGAGTACAACGAAATCAACCGCAACGACCCGTTCTATGCCTGGAAGGACAAGGCGTTCGTGCCCGATTTCTATTACGAAGAATCCCTGAAAAAGCCCTATGGCATGTATGACGCGCCTGCCTTCAAGGGCCAGGCCGTTCAATAAGAGAAAGGATCGACGATGAAATTATCTTTTCTGGCCGCATTGGCCATGGGGCTGGTCGCAGCTCCGGCATTCGCTGCAGACAGTGTCGGGGCTGGCATCCTGAAATCGCAATGCATCAGTTGCCACGCCGTCGTAAAACCGGACAACGCCAGCCTCGACCGCCTGTGGGAGCGGAAGGGGCCGGACCTGTACTACGCAGGCAGCAAGTTCAACCGGCCCTGGCTGGAAAAATGGCTGCAGAACCCGGTACGCATCCGGCCGGCCGGCGAGTTGTATACCAAGCATATAAAGGGCAGCGACAAGGAGGACGTCGTGGATGAGTCGACTATGGCTGCTCATGTGAAGCTGTCGCAAGCAGATGCCGAAGCGGTTGCCGAGGCGCTCATGGCGTTGACGGGTCCGGCAGGCCTGGTGAGCAAGGGCGCATTCAAGGGCGACAAGGTGAGCATGTCCATGGGGGCGATGTTCTTCAACAAGCTCCGCGGCTGTGCTGCCTGCCATCAGGCGAAACCTGGAACCGGCGGTTCGTCGGGGCCTGAGCTCTACACCGCCGCCGAGCGCCTGCAGCCCGATTACCTCTACAGCTACATCAAGAACCCGCAGGCGATCGATCCGCACATCTGGATGCCCACGCTCAACCTGGCCGAACCGGATCTGCAGCGACTGACGGGTTACATCCTGCAACTCAGCGCATCGGAGGGGAAATGAAAATGAATTTCGGTCAACGCGTGCCTGCATTCCTGCGGGCCGGATTGCTCATGGCCTCCTGCTTCGTGTTCAGCGGCCCTGCCTCGGCAGATGAACCGTACACGCAGGGTGCGCTTCGCAACTACAACACCTACTGCGTTCAGTGCCACGGCATCAATCGCAACGGCAGGGGGATCAACAGTCGCGATATGTCCGTCCAGCCACGGGACCACAGCGACGCGAAGGGGATGGGCGACATTCCCAACGAGGAAATATTCCACGTCATCAAGGACGGCGGGCTGGCAGTGAACAAGTCGGTGCTCATGCCGGCCTGGGGCAATGTCATGAATGACGAGGAAATCAAGGAGTTGGTGGCGTATCTACGCTTTGTCTGCAACTGTGGTTCGGGTAAATAACAAGGAGCTTCAAAATGAAACAAAACAAGATGCTGGGGATGGCGCTGGCAGGCGTGACGGCATTGTCGATGCTGTCATTCCAGGCCGAGGCAAAAACGGTGCAAGTCACGCTGCACGCAACGGAAGTGGATTTGCCGATCGATAACAAGGGGACGATGTACCGAACCTGGACCTTCGACGGCAAGGTGCCGGGCCCGGTGGTTCGGGTCACCGAAGGCGACACCGTTGAGTTCACGCTGATCAACGACAAGACCAACAAGAATTCACACTCCATGGATTTCCATGCGGCGCGACTGGATGTGGTGAAGGACTTCGGCTCCATCAAGCCGGGCGAGGAGAAGCACTACACCTTCACCGCCAATTATCCAGGTGTGTTCTTCTACCACTGCGGCTCCGATCCGATGATCCAGCACATCGCACGCGGCATGTTCGGGACCATCATCGTCGATCCGAAGGATGCCCATGCCATGCCGAAAGCGGATCGCGAATATGTGCTGATCCAGTCCGAGCTCTATCCGAACCCGGATGCCAAGGAAGACATGATGCAGAACAAGTGGAGCAACGTCATGTTCAACGGCGGCATCTTCAAGTATGACCCGGTGCACGATCCGGCAGCGACCCGTTGGTTGCAGGCCAAGCCGGGCGAGCGTGTGCGCGTCTACTTCGTCAACGCGGGCCCCAACGAGTTTTCATCTTTCCATCCGATCGCGGGCATCTGGGATGCCGTCTACCCCAGCGGCAACCCGAAAAACGTGGAGCATGGCCTGCAGAGCTTTGTCGTGGGGCCGGGCGACGCAGCGACATTCGACCTGATCTCGCCCAAGGAAGGCGCCAATGCGATTGTGACCCACTCGCTGAAGGCCGCCCTCACGGGCGCCATCGCAGTGATCATGTTCAGCAATGATGCCGATCCCAACATGGGCCACGGCGAGCAGATCCTCGTTCGCTGATGGCAGGAAAGTGATGGGCGCCGAGTACCCGGCTTAATCAGGTGCTCGGCGCCCACTCGACATACGGAGACTCCCATGAATGTCAAACGACCGTCGAAACCCGTCGCACGCGTACTGGCAAAAGTATCGTTCCTTGCCATGCTCGCCGGCGTCATGCCGGGATACGCCGCTCAAGCGGCAAGCCAGGACGGAGGCGCGCCCGCCACACATACCGGGATGTCCGACAATGGCCGACCGGATTCGCTCGCACCGCGCAATGCCGAGGACAACTGGACATGCCCCATGCATCCCGAGATTCATCGCCACGAACCCGGAAAGTGCCCCGTGTGCAAGATGAAACTGGTCAAGGCCAAACCGAAGAGCGTCTAGCCGCCGCGATCCGGATGGTCCTTTGACTCGCGTCAGTAACAGGCTGGATTCCTCCCATGACCCCGTCGTTTGTTCGTACGTTGTATTACGCCGTGCTGCTGGCCGTTCCTGTCTGCATGGCAGGCGTCGCGTATTTTGCGGAACGGCTCCCGGGCGCAAGGTCGAATGGCATCGTGCAGTCCGCGCAGGCTTCGGATCGCCTTGAGCAGCTGGACGGAACGGCGGGCATCCGAAAAATGTGGGTCTGCCCTATGCACCCCAATATTCTCCAGGACCATCCCGGGTCCTGCCCGATATGCGGAATGGACCTGGTGGAGACGGGCGCTGCACATGATCATCGCACAGCGGGCATACAGGTCGACACGGCGTTGCAGCAGCGCATGGGCATGCGGTTGGCGGATGTGACGACGCACCGTATGAGCCGGGCGGTGCATACCTACGGCAACGTCGGAATCGACGAGACTTCCCTTTACAGCATCAGCCCCAAGATCGACGGCTGGATTCGCAAACTGTATGTCAGTGCACCGGGTCAGCGGGTCACCGCAGGGCAGATCCTGTATGAGATCTATTCGCCCGAACTGGTGCAGCGCCAGCGCGAATATATCGAGCTGCTGCAACGGCGGGATCAGCTGCTGGAAAACATGACGGATTATTCCGGCCAGAATGCCCAAATGGCCGCCAGCCTGGCACGCGAACGCATCCGTACGCGGGATAAATTCGCCTATGCCGATGTCAGCGACGCCACGCTCGCCGCCATCGAGTCCACCCGCCGCACGATTGACCGGGTACCGGTATATGCCGCCCGATCCGGCTTTGTCACCCAGATCGGCGCGCGGGAGGGGGATTACGTGACGCCGATGACCAAGCTGCTGACCGTAGCCGATGTCGCCACGGTCTGGATCGACATTGTCCTGTATCCCGACCAGCTCGAATGGGTCGGGGAGGGCGACGACGTGACGGTGACGTTTCCTCATTCCGGACGACCGCCGCTGACCGGGCATCTTGCGTTCGCCTTGCCTACGGTGGATGGCATGACTCGCACCGCGCGGGCGCGCCTGACGGTGAAGAACACGGATCGCCAGCTTCGGCCGGGCACATTCGTGGATGTCGTCATTGCCACGCATCCGCGAACGGCGCTCGCCGTACCGCGTTCGGCCGTGATTCGTACTGGTCGGGGCAACCGGGTTATGCTGGCGCTGGAAGGCGGGCATTTCATGCCGGTTCCCGTGGAAACAGGCATCGAAAGCGGCGACTTCGTCGAGATCACCGACGGGTTGCAGGAGGGAGCGCGGGTTGCCGTGAGCGGGCAGTTCCTGCTGGATGCGGCTGCGTCCATGAACGATTCCGTGCAGCGCATGCAGAACAACCACTGAACATGATCCGGCGAATCATCGAGTGGTCGCTCGCCAACCGATTGTTGGTGCTGCTGGCCACGCTGCTGCTGGCGACATGGGGCGTGTACTCCGCGCAGAATATTGCGCTGGATGCGATACCGGATCTGTCCGATACCCAGGTCATCGTCAAGACGGCGTATCCCGGCCAATCGCCGCAGCTCGTGGAAGATTCGGTGACCTATCCGCTGACGTCGAGCCTGTTGTCGGTGCCGGGCGCCACGGCGGTGCGGGGTTTTTCCATGTTCGGCGAGTCCTATGTCTACGTCATTTTCAAGGATGGCGTCGATCCGTACTGGGCGCGTTCCCGTGTGCTGGAATACCTGAGCCAGGCGGCGTCGCGCCTGCCCGCAGGCGTGACGCCCACGCTGGGGCCCGATGCATCCGGCACAGGCTGGATATTCGAATACGCGCTGGTGGATCGCCACCATCGCTACGATGCGGACCAGTTGCGGGCGGTCCAGGATTTCTACCTCAAATACGAGTTGCAGGGTCTGCCCGGCGTGGCCGAAGTGGCCAGCGTCGGCGGCATGGCACGCCAGTTCCAGATCGAGGTGGATCCGAACCGCCTGGCCGCCTACGGGATTTCGCTGGAACAGGTCAGCCGGGCGGTGCGCGACAGCAATCTCTCGGGTGGCGGGTCGGTCATGGAGATGGCGCGCGCCGAATACATGATTCGCGCCAATGGCTATCTGAAGACGCTGGACGATTTCCGCACGATTCCCCTGGGCACGGATGCCGAGGGCGTTCCCATTCGGCTGCAGGATGTGGCACATGTCCAGACGGGACCGGAAGCGCGGCGAGGGGTGACCGACCTCGACGGCGAAGGCGACGTCACAGGCGGCATCGTGGTCATGCGTTATGACAGCAATGCGCTGGAAACCGCGGCACGCGTCAAGGCCCGCCTCAAGGAGCTGCAGGCGGGCCTACCGCCCGGCGTCGAACTGGTGATCACGTATGACCGTTCCGGCCTCATCGCGCGCGCCATCGACAATCTGCGCAGCAAACTGGTGGAAGAGACCTTGATGGTGGCGCTGGTCTGTCTGCTGTTCCTGTTCCATCTGCGCTCGTCCCTGGTTGCTGCGCTCACCCTGCCGGTCGGCATCCTCGCGGCGTTCATCGTGATGAAGCAGCAGGGCGTCAGCGCCAACATCATGTCTCTGGGGGGCATCGCCATCGCCATCGGCGCCATGGTGGATGCGGCCATCGTGATGATCGAGAACATGCACAAGCACCTTGAGCGGGCCGGACCCGGCAGCGACTACTGGGCGGTCGCACGCGCCAGTTCGGTGGAAGTCGGTCCTGCGCTCTTCTTCTCGCTGCTCATCATCACGGTGTCCTTCCTGCCGGTTTTTGCGCTCTCGGGCCAGGAAGGGAAGCTGTTCGCGCCGCTTGCCTACACCAAGACCTATGCCATGGCGGCGAGCGCGGCGCTGGCCGTCACGCTGATACCGGTGCTGATGGGCTATTTCATTCGCGGCCGCATCGTCCATGAGCGCAGCAATCCGCTCAACCGCGTGCTGCAAGCGCTTTATCGGCCGGCACTGCTGGCGTCGCTGAATCACCCCAAACGGGTGCTGCTGCTGGCCGTTCTGCTGCTGGCCAGCGCGGCATGGCCCGTATCCCGCCTGGGTAGCGAGTTCATGCCACCCCTGTACGAGGGTGATCTGCTTTACATGCCGACCACGCTGCCGGGCGTATCCGTCGACGAGGCCGCCAATATTCTGCAGGTCACCGATCGCCTGATCCGCCAGATGCCGGAAGTGGCGCGCGTGTTCGGCAAGGCTGGCCGCGCCGACAGCGCAACCGACCCTGCGCCGCTGTCCATGCTGGAAACCACCATCTTGCTCAAACCGAGGAATGAATGGCCGCCGGGTGAGACGGTAGAGGAACTGATCCAGAAGCTCGACCGAGCCGTACGGTTGCCCGGGCTGACCAATTCCTGGGGCTATCCGATTCGCACCCGCATCGACATGTTGTCCACCGGCATCCGCACAGCGGTCGGCATCAAGATTACCGGCCCCGATCTGGCCGGGATCGCCGCACTGGCGGAAACGCTCGAAACCACGCTGAAGAAAATTCCCGGAACACGCGCCGTATTCGGCGAACGTGTCACCGGTGGGCGGTATATGGATATCGATATCGACCGCGCGCAGGCCGCGCGTTACGGCGTCACCGTCGCGGCGGTGCAACGCCTGGTGCAAAGCGCCATCGGCGGGGAGAACATCGGTACGGTCGTGGACGGGCGCGAACGGTTTTCCATCAACCTGCGCTATCCGCGCGCCTTGCGTGACTCGATGGAGACGCTTGCCGAGAGCCGGATTGCCACCCCGTCCGGAATTCAGGTGCCGCTCGGGACGGTCGCCCGGCTGCGCATCGCCGACGGGCCAGCCGAAATCAAGAGCGAAAACGGACGCCTGACCGGCTATGTCTATCTCGACATCGAAGGTCGGGACTTGGGCGGCTACGTCGAAGCGGCCCGGCAGGCGGTCGATACTCAGGTCAAACTGCCGCCTGGCTACGCCATCGCCTGGTCCGGCCAGTACGCGAACCTGCAGCATGCCAGGCAAAAAATGCTGTGGTTGATTCCGTTCACCGTGCTGCTGGTTTTGCTGCTGCTCTACCTGCACTTCCGCGAACCGGGCAAGGTGGTATTGGTCGCTGTCTGCCTGCCGTTTTCCTTGGTAGGCGGGTTCTGGCTGGTCTACTGGCTAGGCTACAACCTGTCGGTGGCGGTGGGCGTCGGCTTCATCGCGTTGGCGGGCGTAGCGGCGGAGTTCGGGGTCGTGATGCTGCTCTATATCGACAAGGCCGTCGAGGAATCCCGGCAGTTGGGCTGCCAGTCGGTTGATCGCGTCGTGCTCCGGCAGGCGATTGTCCAGGGCGCGCTCATGCGTGTGCGGCCCAAGATGATGACAGTGGCGGTGATCGTGGCGGGCCTGCTGCCCGTCATGTTCAGCGATGGTGCCGGCTCCGAAGCGATGAAGCGGATTGCCGCGCCGTTGGTGGGTGGCATGCTGACGGCACCGCTGCTGTCGTTTTTCGTCATCCCGGCGCTGTACTGGAGTTGGCAGGGGCGTGGTGCGCATTATCAAACTGGAAATGATTGAGCGGCGCATTCGAAACACAAGGCCCGCACGCTTGCGCGTGGCCGGGCCCGGGATACAGCTTGACTTACTTGGTGAAACCGCAGAAGACGTCGCGCATCATGCCCAGAAGCTTCAGGGTGCGGGTGTCGCCCACGCGATAAAACACGCGATTGGCATCCTTGCGGGTGCGTAGCACGCCTTTGTCGCGCAGGATGGCGAGGTGCTGCGAGATATTGCTTTGCGACGTGCCGACATGGTCGACGATGTCTTGGACACTGACTTCCTTGTCGCCCAGTACGCAAAGAATTTTCAGGCGCAGAGGATGTGACATGGCCTTCATCGCACGCGAGGCTTGCTCGATGTGCTCATCCTTGTCCATGAGGTCCACTTGATCCCAGTCAGCTGCCATATTCATTCCTCAGTCCTACGGGTCGCGTAACGGCGCGGCCAACTCCGTCAAAATACAGCCGTGCGTTACTTATAATCTTACTTTTTGGATTGCGTATAGATTAGCAATCACGCATATATTAAAATATTTCCACGAAAACGAGTCAGGTTATATAAATTTTTTCATGAAAACCGTGCCGGTTCTCCTCATCATCCTCGACGGTTTTGGTTGCCGCAAAGAAAGCGCGGACAACGCGATTGCCCAGGCCGCCAAGCCCAATTGGGACCGGCTATGGAAGAATAATCCCCATACTCTTATCCATGCATCGGAATCCGAAGTAGGGCTGCCCAAGGGGCAGATGGGCAACTCCGAGGTGGGGCATCTGAACATCGGCGCGGGGCGGGTGGTGTATCAGGAGTTCACCCGTATCGACCGCGCCATCGAATCGGGCTATTTCTACACCAATCCGGCCCTGCTGAACGCTGTGCATCTGGCACGCGACAATGGCAGGACGCTGCATGTGCTGGGCCTGCTGTCGGATGGCGGTGTGCACAGTCACGAGTCGCATTTCCATGCCCTGCTCGATCTGGCTGCACGTGAAGGACTGCACAAGGTCTGTCTGCACGTATTCCTGGATGGTCGCGACACGCCGCCAAAAAGCGCCGAGATCTATTTGCGCCGTCTCAACGAGAAAATCGGGCAGGCAGGCGTCGGCCACATCGCATCCATGATCGGCCGTTATTACGCGATGGACCGCGACAGGCGCTGGCAGCGGGTCAAATCCGCCTACGATCTCCTGACCCAGGGGCGCGCCGAGTTCATGGCGGAGAATGCGCTGGCCGGACTGGAAGCCGCCTACGCACGCGGCGAAACCGACGAATTCGTCAAGGCCACGGCCATCCTGCCGCCCGACGGCAAGCCGGTGAAGATGGAGGACGGCGATTCGGTCATTTTTCTCAATTTCCGTTCCGACCGCGCGCGCCAGTTGTCGCGGCCCTTCATCGAGCCCGATTTCAGCGAGTTCGAGCGCGAAGTCACTCCCCGGCTGGCGACCTATTGCACGCTGACCGGCTACAGCGACGATTTCCAGGTGTCGGTCGCCTTTCCGCCCGAACGGATCAAGAATGGCCTGGGTGAATACGCAGCCAACCTCGGCTTGCGCCAGTTGCGCATCGCCGAAACGGAGAAATATCCGCACGTCACCTTTTTCTTCAACGGTGGCGAAGAAGTGTCCTTTCCCGGCGAGGATCGCGTGCTGGTGCCGTCCCCCGACGTGGCAACCTATGACCTCAAGCCCGAGATGAGTGCCTTCGAGGTGACCGACAAGCTGGTCGCCGCGATCGGCAGCCAGCAATACGATCTCATCGTCTGCAATTTTGCCAATCCCGACATGGTGGGCCACACCGGCGACCTGCAGGCTGCGATCAAGGCGATCGAGACGGTCGACACCTGTCTGGGCCGGGTGGTGGACGCGCAGCAGGCGCGGGGCGGGGAAGTGCTGATCACCGCCGACCACGGCAACGCCGAATTGATGCGCGACGCCGTAACCGGTCAGCCGCATACCGCGCATACCATGAACCTGGTACCGCTGATCTATGTTGGGCGACGCCATGCCACGTTGGCGGAAACCGGCGCGCTCGAGGATGTCAGCCCGACCCTGCTGAAGATGATGGGCGTGGCGCAACCGCCTGAAATGACCGGCGAGGCCCTGGTGCAGTTTGAGTAAGCCCGTCCGGTTCGGGTAAGCTCGCCAGGGTGAACTTCAAACAACTCTTCGTCCTGCTGGCACTGTCCGGGCCGTTGTGCGTCAGCGCCAACCAGGCCGATCGCAAGCAGTCTGAACTCGACGCCCTCAAACAGCGCCTGCAAACCCTGCAGCAGGATTTTCGCGACACGCAGGCGCATCGCCAGGAAGCGGCCGACGAGCTGCGCCAGTCCGAACGGGCGATCAGCAACGCCGTACGCCAGTTACGGCAGCTGGATGGCGAACGTCAGCGCACGCAGAGCGACCTGCAGTCGCTGACACAACAGGTCGATGCAACCTCGGCGCGTATTCGCACACAGCAGGCCCATCTGGCGCAGACGCTCAAGGGCGCTTACCAGCGTGGGCAGGGCGATGCGCTCAAGCTCATCCTGAATGGTGCGGACCCCAACCAGACCGCACGCGATTTGCGCTATCTGGCCCACCTCTCACGTGCGCAGCAAGCCATGATCGACACATTGCGTGCCGACTTGGCGCAACTGTCCGCTTTGCAGCAACAAGCCTCGCAGAAGACAAACGACCTGGCGCAATTGCAGGCTGCGCACGAAGCCGAGCAGCAAAAGTTGTTGGCCGACAAGCACGCCCGCGAGCAGGTGCTGCAGAAACTCTCCGTGCAAATCCAGCAACAGCGGCGCGAGATTTCCACCTTGAAGCGCAATGAACGCAGCCTGACCCAGTTGGTCGAGCGCCTCAACCGGGTGATGGCGGAGCAGGCGGCACGTGAGGCCGAACGTGCGCGCGCCGCCCGGCAGGCGCAGCAGCGGGAGGCAGAGCGCGGCTCAACCGGCCAGCAGCGCCGTCCCGTGGCGGTCAATACCGATACGCCGGTGGCTTTTCGGTCGAGCCAGCCGTTCTCTCGGCTGAAAGGTTTGCTGCATTTACCGGTTGCTGGGGAACTGATGAACCGCTTTGGTGCTCCGAGAGAAGGCGGCGGGCTGAGCTGGAAAGGCTTGTTCATCCGGGCCGCCCAAGGTACGGCGGTGAAGGCGATCGCAGCCGGACAGGTGGTGTTCGCCGAGTGGCTGCGCGGCTTCGGAAACCTCATTATTGTTGACCATGGCGACGGCTATATGAGCCTGTACAGCAATAATGAAAGTCTGTATAAGCAGGTGGGCGACCGGGTTCAGCCCGGCGATGCGATCGCTGCGGTTGGCAACAGCGGCGGCCAACCCGAGACGGGCCTGTATTTTGAAATGCGGCATCAGAGCCGTCCTGTAAACCCCCTGGACTGGGTGAAGTGAGATGACACAAAAGGCAAAACTCGTACTGGTCGGTCTGGCTGGCATACTGGCTGGAGCCGCATTGACACTCAATTTGCCGGCGATCGCCGACAAGGATGCGGAGACTGCGCTGCCGGTCGAGGAGTTGCGTGCCTTCACCGATGTATTTGCCCGTATCAAGAGCGATTATGTCGAACCGGTCGACGACAAGAAGCTGATCTCTTCGGCGATCAACGGCATGTTGAGCGGGTTGGACCCGCATTCGGCCTATCTCGATGCTGAGGGCTTCAAGGATCTGCAGGTGGGTACCCAAGGCGAATTCGGCGGCCTGGGCATCGAAGTCGGGATGGAAGACGGCTTCGTCAAGGTCGTGTCGCCGATCGAGGATACGCCAGCCTTCAAGGCCGGGGTCAAGCCAGGCGACCTGATCATCAAGCTCGACGATACGCCGGTGAAAGGCATGACGTTGAACGACGCGGTGAAACGCATGCGCGGGAAGCCCGGATCGCCGATCAAGCTCACCATCGTTCGCAAGGGCGTCGACAAACCCATCGTGCTGACCCTGACCCGTGCGGTCATCAAGATCCGCAGCGTCAAATCCAAATTGCTGGAAAACGGGTACGGTTACGTGCGCGTGACGCAATTCCAGGAACATACCGGCGAACTGCTGGCCGAGGCCCTGGACAAGCTCTACAAGGACAACAAGGCGCCGCTCAAGGGCCTGATCCTGGACCTGCGCAACGACCCGGGCGGCCTGCTGAATGGCGCGGTAGCGGTGGCGGCGGCTTTCGTCAAGCCGGACAGCCTGGTGGTATACACGGACGGGCGTACGGAGGACGCGAAGATGCGGTTGACCGCCAGCCCGGAAAATTACCTGCGCCCGATGCAGCTTGATTATCTGAAAGGTTTGCCGGAGGGCGTCAAACAGGTGCCGATGGTGGTGCTCGTGAACGGCGGCTCGGCCTCGGCCTCCGAAATCGTGGCGGGGGCGCTACAGGATGACAAGCGTGCCGTCATCATGGGTACCCGAACCTTCGGCAAGGGATCGGTGCAGACCATCCTGCCGATCGGCAACGGCACGGCGATCAAACTCACCACGGCGCGCTACTTTACGCCGAGCGGACGCTCCATCCAGGCCAAGGGCATCGAGCCGGATATCGTGGTGGAAGACCCAACCATGCCGTCCGACGATCAAGGTCTGGGCATTCGCGAGGCGGATCTCGAGCATCATCTGAGCAATCCCAATGGCGGGGATGCGGCGCCAGCAAGCAAGCCGGACGAGATGATCATCAAAGCCCCGGCCGCCGACAAACCCAGCCTGGACGGCAAGGACAAGAAGCCGGTGCCGCTGGAGCCGGGCGAGATCGTGTCGAAGAACGATTTCCAGGTGAACCAAGCGCTGAACCTGCTTAAAGGCCTGCAGATCCTGCAGGGGCGTTGAGCAGCTGTGCTGTGTGGCCCGCAGGGGTTCCACAGCACAAGCGGCGCGGTATACTGAGTTGACCTAGCCTGCCGGGAGGTGTCATGCGTCCGTGCGACCTCGAGAAAAACCGCGAAATCGTCTTCCATGCCTTGCCTGCCGGCCAGGCCGAGCGCGCCTTGGCGCTTTTGGCCGGCCTGGAGGGACTGGACGTGACCATCGGCGCAGACGTCTATCGTCTGCAGGTGCGGTATCACATCTGCGAGTACACGCTGGAAGGTCTGGAGACTGCGCTGGCGAGCCAGGGGTTTCATCTCGACAACAGCCTCCTCTGCAAGCTCAGGCGGGCGCTGGCGTATTACTGCGAGAGCGTGCAGCGACGCAACGTCGCAGCCAACGAGCCGGACATCAAATCCCAGCAGGCATTCATGAAGGTCTACGAGCGCCACCTGCATGGTGATTGCGACGAAACGCCGGAAGAGTGGCGGAGCTATAAATAGCCGTGCTGGCCATGGAGTTGAACGACACACTGCTGCTGCGCTACAGCAGACACATCCTGCTGCCCGATGTCGGTGTGGACGGGCAGGCACGTATCTCAGGCGCGTCGGTGTTGATCATCGGTGCCGGTGGGCTGGGCTGCCCGGTCGCACTTTATCTGGGGGCATCGGGCGTCGGACGGTTGTGGCTGGCGGACGGTGATACGGTCGACCTGACCAATCTGCAGCGGCAGATTGGCCATGCCACGGCAGCCATCGGCGAGAACAAGGCCGATTCGCTCGCGCGCAGCGTGCGCGCCATCAATCCTGAAATCGAAGTGCAATCCATTCGGGAAGCGCTGGGCGGCGAAGCGCTGCATGAAGCGGTGGCGGCGGTCGATCTGGTCGTCGATGCGTCGGACAACTTTGCTACCCGGCATGCGGTCAACCGGGCCTGCGTTCAGTTGGGCAAGCCGCTGGTGTCGGGGGCTGCGATCGGTTTTTCGGGACAACTGGCGGTGTTCGATACCCGCCGTGCTCGCACACCCTGCTATCACTGCCTATTTCCGGATCAGGCTGGCGAACCGGAGGTGCGCTGCGCCGAGGCGGGGGTGTTTTCTCCCCTGGTCGGCGTCATCGGCGCAATGCAGGCGATGGAAGCGCTGAAATATCTGGCTCAGGTGGGAGAGTTGCTGATTGGCCGGCTGCTGCTATGGGATGGCCTGCGGGCCGAGGCTCGCGTGATGAACGTGCCGTATGACCCGGCTTGCCCGGTGTGCAGGCAGGCTGCGCGTCAGGCGGGGTGAACGTCAAGCAAACGCGCCATCAGCAGTTCGATATCGCCGCCGGGCGGGCGGCTGAATCCGCTCTTGGCGAACTGATGCCAGCGTCCTACCACCATGCATTGCAGCAGATTGGCCAGCGGCCCGCTCAGTTCGGACTGCTTGTCGCCGCAAAAGCGCAGGCATTGCCGCAACTGGGCTTCGATTCGGTCGTGTAGTTGATTGATGCGTTTTTGCAGGCGCTCGTTTTCATGCACCAGTGCATCGCCGATCAGCACGCGCGTCATCCCTGGATTCTTCGCCGCAAAATTCAACAGCATGCTGAGGATGGCCTCGATTTGGGCGGACGGCGAGGGCGTGTCGGCGGTGATGCGCGCAATCAGGCCAAACAGGGTTTGTTCGATGAATTCGATCAGCCCCTCGAACATTTGCGCCTTGCTGGAAAAGTGCCGGTATAGCGCGGCTTCGGATACCCCGATGCGGGCTGCCAACGCCGCCGTGGTGATTTTCTCAGGCTGCGGTTCCTGTAGCATCGCGGCGAGTGTTTGCAGAATCTGCAACCGGCGCTCGCCGGGTTTTCTGGCTTCCCCTTGCATCTGACACCCCCAGTTTTTATTAGGGGGTGATTATCGCTGATGTTGGGTAATTGGTGGGTCTGCACGGACTTGAACCGTGGACCAAGGGATTATGAGTCCCCTGCTCTAACCAACTGAGCTACAGACCCGAAAACGTAGCTGCCCCGCGATGGGCGGGGCAGGGAACTTACACTTCGCCGCTGCCGGTAAAGCTTTTCAGCTTCTCGGAGCGGGTCGGGTGGCGCAGCTTGCGCAGGGCCTTGGCTTCGATCTGGCGGATCCGCTCACGCGTGACGTCGAACTGCTTGCCGACTTCTTCCAGCGTGTGATCGGTGTTCATTTCAATGCCGAAGCGCATGCGCAATACCTTGGCTTCGCGCGAGGTCAGGCTGTCCAGCACTTCGCGGGTAGCGTCGCGCAGGTTGGCGTAGATCGCGGAGTCGTCAGGCGACAGCGTGCTGGAGTCCTCGATGAAGTCGCCGAGGTGCGAATCCTCGTCGTCGCCGATCGGCGTTTCCATCGAGATCGGCTCCTTGGCGATTTTCATGATCTTGCGGATCTTGTCTTCCGGCATTTCCATCTTGATCGCCAGCGTCGCTGGATCGGGCTCGATGCCGGTTTCCTGAAGGATCTGGCGGCTGATGCGGTTCATCTTGTTGATGGTTTCGATCATGTGCACCGGAATGCGGATGGTGCGCGCCTGATCGGCGATCGAACGCGTGATCGCCTGACGGATCCACCAGGTGGCATAGGTCGAGAACTTGTAGCCGCGGCGGTATTCGAATTTGTCCACGGCCTTCATCAGGCCGATGTTGCCTTCCTGGATCAGGTCGAGAAACTGCAGGCCGCGGTTGGTGTACTTCTTCGCGATCGAGATGACCAGACGCAAGTTGGCCTCGATCATCTCGCGCTTGGCGCGCCGTGCCTTGGCCTCGCCGGTCGACATCTGCTTGTTGATGTCCTTCAGGTTCTTGATCGGCAGACCGACACGATCCTGCATCGCGATCAGGGCTTCCTGGTGTGCTTTGACCTCGTATTGCACCTTGGAAAGCGTCGAGCAGTAGGCTTTCTTCGCAGCGATCTCCCTGTCCAGCCACGTCAGGTTGGTTTCATTGCCGGGGAAAGCCTTGATGAAGTGCGGGCGCGGCATGCCCGAACGGGTGACACAGAACTCCATGATCTTGCGTTCGTGCGAGCGCACCTCTTCCACCGCACTGCGGATCTGCTCGCACAGGTTGTCCACCTGGCGCACCGAGAAGCGGATCGCCATCAGCAGCTCGGTGACTTCGGACTGGGCTTTCATGTGCTGCGGACTGCCGAGGCCATACTTGGCATGGGCTGTCTGTGCTTTTTTGTAGGCCTTGCGGATGAAGTCGAACTGCACCAGCGCTTCGGCTTTGAGCTGCGCCAGATTGGCGGCTGCGAGCTTGGCGCTGGCTTCTTCGTCGTCGTCCTCGTCCGTCTCTTCTTCGTCGGCGGACGTGTCTTCCTCTTCAGCCGCAGCTTCGGTTTCCATTTCGACGAAGCCGTCGATCAGCTCGTCGATGCGCATCTCGTCTTTCTCGACCTGCGCCGCCATGTCCAGGATTTGCTGGATGGTGAGCGGGCACGACGAAATCGCCTGCACCATGTGGCGCAGGCCTTCCTCGATGCGCTTGGCGATCTCGATTTCGCCTTCACGCGTCAACAGATCGACCGAGCCCATTTCACGCATGTACATGCGGACCGGATCGGTCGTGCGGCCGAATTCGGAGTCGACTGTGGTCAGTGCCTGCTCGGCTTCCGCGACGACATCCTCGTCGGCGACGGCAGGGGCGGCTTCTTGCATCAGCAGGGTTTCGGCGTCCGGCGCTTCATCGTAGACCTGGATGCCCATGTCGTTGATCATGCTGATCACGCCTTCGATCTGGTCGGCGTCCAGCACCTCGTCGGGCAGGTGGTCGTTGATCTCGGCGTAAGTCAGGAACCCCCGTTCCTTGCCGAGGATGATGAGGTTCTTCAGCTGGGTGCGGCGCGCTTCCGCCTCCACCGGCGTCAGCTCCTTCAGGGGGAGCAGCGCTTCGGGCTTTTTGGCGCTACCACCTGGTTTTCTTCCACGTACAGCCACAGGTTATTCTCCGCTCAGGTCCCGCCCCCGCGCATCGCACGCGGACAGAAAAAAATCGTTCAAAAACCGGCAATTATACCGCAAGCCGGCACTTTGTCTTGCCGTTTCTGGCAAGCTAGGAACGTGCCAGTTCAGTCAATTCCTGGCGCTCGCTGGCGCTCAAACTGCCGAGCGGGCGCATGGCCAGTTCCTGTTGCCTTCGCCTGCGCCAATCGTCGCGTAACTGTTTGACGGCGCCATCGAACTCCGCGTTCCAGTCCCAAGTGTCGTCTTTGTCGAGCAAATCGGTCATTAGCTCATCGATCAAGGGCTCCAGCACGCTGCCTTTGGCCGTTTCGCTTAGGGTCTGCGGCTTGAGGGGGCCAACCTCGCACAGCCAGGCCATCAATTCGCCGGTAGGACCGCTTAGCGGGTCGTTTACATCGAGCCAGCAGGGTTCGACCTCGGCCACCCGCTGTGGATTCATCAGCAGGGTGCGTGCCAGGCTGCGCACCCGCGATGGCGTCGGGCGGCGTTGCGGACGCGGGAGAAGTCGGCGTGCCGCGATGGGTTTGAGCCCGAGGTGGCTGAGTTCGTCAGCCTGGAGGTGCGCAAGTTCCGCAATCTGTCGTTGGATCAAGCTGGCCAGCAGGGGCGCGGCAATTTTCTCCAGCAAGGGCTTGGCGTCCTTGATCAAGGCTGCCCGGCCTTCCTGGCTGTCGAGTTTGCGGTTGCGCGCCAGTTCACGCACCAGAAAGGCGGACAGCGGCAGGGTGTCGGTGTCCAGCAGGTGCAGGAATGCGTCGTGGCCGTGGGTTCGGATATAGCTGTCAGGGTCCTCGCCTTCCGGCAGGAACAGGAAACTGACCTCCTTGCCGTCCTGCAGCGCCTCCAGCGAGTTTTCCAGCGCGCGCCAGGCGGCCTTGCGCCCGGCATTGTCGCCGTCGAAGGCAAAGACCAGGCGGTCGGTGTGGCGCAGCAGGGTACGTGCATGGATTGGCGTGGTGGCGGTGCCGAGGGTGGCGACGGCGAACTCCACGCCGAGTTGCGCCAGCGCGACCACGTCCATGTAGCCTTCGACCACAATGACGCGTCCGGCCGTCTTGATCGCGGCGCGCGCCTCGAACAGGCCGTAGATTTCCGAACCCTTGTGAAACAGCGGGGTTTCCGGCGAATTGAGGTATTTCGGTTCGCCCTGGTCCAGCACGCGCCCGCCGAAACCGACGATCTGGCCCTTGATGTTCCTGATAGGAAACATGATGCGGTCGCGGAAGCGGTCGTAGCGCCCGTGATCGCCGTCGATGACGAGGCCCGAGGCGGCGAGGGCCTCGGCCGCATAGTCGGCGTAGACCTGCTTCAGGGGGGACCCCTCCGGCGCGTAGCCGATGCCATAGCGGGCAGCGATGGCGCCAGTCAGGCCGCGGCGCTTCAGGTAGTCGATCGCGCGCGGGGTCTGCTTGAGCTGTTTCTTGTAGAACTGCGCCGCCTGTTCGAGTGCATCCCACAGCGCTGGCGGCGGTTTGGGGCGCTCGGGCTCGCCGGACTCGGGCACGGGCAAGCCGACGTCCTGGGCCAGGGCCGCTACGGCGTCGGGGAAGCTCATGTGCTCGTATTCCATGAGGAAACCGAGCGCCGTGCCATGTGCGCCGCAGCCGAAGCAGTGGTAGAACTGCTTGGTCGGGCTGACGGTGAAGGAGGGGGTTTTTTCGCTGTGGAAAGGACAGCAGGCCTGGTAATTCTGCCCGGCTTTCTTCAGCGGCACGCGGCGGTCGATGACATCGACGACGTCGACGCGGGCGAGCAGGGTATCGATGAAATCGCGCGGAATCATGATGGCCGCATGATAAACCCGGGCGCGTCGCGCCGGATGGGGTTAGCTTGCGAGACGGGCCTTGATCAGCGCGGAGACCTGCCCCATGTCGGCACGGCCGGCAAGGCGGGGTTTCAGCAGCCCCATGACCTTGCCCATGTCCTTGGCGCTGGACGCGCCGGATTCGGCAATGGCCGCGGCAACGGCGGCTTCGACTTCGGCAGCGGAGAGTTGTTCGGGCAGGTAGGCCTGCAGCACGACGAGCTCGGCCTGTTCGGCCGCCACCAGGTCGTCACGACCGGCAACCTGGAATTGGCTGATCGAGTCCTTGCGTTGCTTGATGAGTTTTTCGACGATGCTGCTGACTGCAGCGTCGTCCAGCTCGATACGCTCGTCGACTTCTCTCTGCTTGATGGCGGCCAACAGGAGACGGATCGTGCCGAGGCGCGCCATCTCTTTGGCGCGCATGGCGGTTTTCATGTCGTCAGTGATGCGTGCCTTGAGCGACATGCGTGGGGATTCCGCGTCAGCGCGGAATCAATACATCTTGGGGGGGAGTTGCTGGCTGCGCAGGCGCTTGCTTTGGCGCTTGACTGCGGCGGCGAGCTTGCGCTTCCGCTCTGCGGTGGGCTTCTCGTAGAACTCGCGGGCGCGCAGCTCGGTCAGCAAGCCGACTTTTTCGATGGAACGCTTGAAACGACGCAGGGCGACGTCGAACGGCTCATTTTCTTTGACTTTGACGTGAGGCATGTGACAGTGGCTTCCGGGAAACGGGAAAAACGAGAATAATAGCAAGCCCTAACGGATTTTTCCAGTCCCCCCTGTTTCCCCTATGTTGGTACTTGGCATCGAGTCGTCCTGCGATGAAACCGGTGTTGCGCTATATGACAGCGTGCGCGGCCTGCTGGCGCACGCGCTCTATTCACAGATCGCCATGCATAACGACTATGGTGGCGTGGTGCCCGAACTGGCGTCGCGTGACCATATCCGGCGGGTTCTTCCCTTGACGCGCCAGGTTTTGGCTGAGAGTGGGTGCACACTGGAAGCGCTCGACGGCATCGCCTATACACAAGGACCGGGGCTTGCCGGCGCGCTGCTGGTGGGGGCGGGGATGGCGCGTGCGCTGGCGTTTTCGCTGAATATCCCGGCAGTCGGCGTGCACCATCTGGAAGGCCATATGCTGTCGCCTTTGATTTCCGATACGCCGCCAGAATTCCCCTTCGTTGCCTTGCTGGTGTCGGGCGGCCATACGCAGTTGATGCGGGTGTCGGGCGTCGGACGCTACACTTTGCTGGGTGAGACCCTCGACGATGCGGCCGGTGAGGCCTTCGACAAGACCGCACAGCTATTGGGCCTGGGTTATCCGGGCGGGCCGGCACTGTCGAAGCTGGCGGCCGCGGGTGATGCCAGCCGCTTTACCCTGCCGCGCCCGATGCTCAATTCGGGCGATTTTGATTTCAGCTTCAGCGGCTTGAAAACCGCAGTGCTGACGCTGGTGCGCAAGCAAGGGCTGGATCAGGCAGCCGACATCGCGGCGGCGTTTCAGGTGGTGGCGGTGGACGTGCTGGTGGGCAAGAGTCTGGCAGCCTGTGCCCACAGTGGCGTGACGCGGCTGGTGGTTGCCGGCGGCGTGGGCGCCAATACGCATCTGCGCGAACGGCTGACACGCGAGGCGGCGGCACGCGGTATCAGCGTGTTCTATCCGCGGCTGGAGTTCTGCACGGACAACGGCGCGATGATCGCCTACGCGGGCGCGCAGCGGTTGGCGACGCATAGGAAGACATCGGATCTGACGTTTGCGGTCAAACCGCGTTGGGAGTTGGCGACGCTCGATGCCGTGTAAGCCTTATCTGCGGAACATCGGGTAGGCCTCGCGCAAGGCCTTGAGCCATTTTTCACCGCCTGTGAAATGGGCAATCTGATCCGGGAATAGCAAGAACCCCACCAGCACGGCCATCAGGCACACCAGGATGACCGTGCTGAAAATGCTTTCCGGACGCAGCACGCCCCAGTAGCGGCTGACCAGGAACAGCGTGTCCTTCTTGTGTTCCGACATCGACAGCCAGCGGCGCAGTAATTTGACCGCGAGGTAGGCTGCGTAGCCGCCGGCCAGCGAAGCGAACACGATGCGGAAGATGGAGAACACATCCAGCCCGCCGCCCAAGTATTCGTGATACAGCCAGGAGACGAAACCCAGCGACAGCGACGCCAGGATCGCGATGGCCACGTTGATGAACAGCCGCCGCCGTTCGCGGGCGAGGTCACGCTGTCGTTCGATGAAGAAGCTGTCGACTTCGCGCTTGAAGTATTCGACCTTTTCCTGCACCAGCGATGAAAACTCCGCCTTGGCGTGCACGATGCGGGCATCCATCAGGGAGCCCAGCCGTTCGCCGGCATAGTCGACCAGTTCGCGTACGTCGTCCTTGGTGAACTGGCGCTGTTCATGCAGTTCGTCGGAAATCTTGTCGAGCTTGGCGTCGATCTCCTGGCTGGCGCGCCAGATGACGTCCTTCAGTTCGGTGCCAGCCTGCGACACGCCTTCCTTGACTACCCCTGACAGGCGCTCACCCGCGTGGTCGATCGCTTCGCGCGACACCTCGGCGAGACTTTCTTTTGCGTGCTCGATGCTTTTGTCGAAGAAGGCCATGTTCAGTGAGACGGGGTCAGGAGCGGGCGCCGATGCGTCCTTCCTGGCCGGATATCAGTTTGATGAGATTGCTCTTGTGACGATAGACCAGCAGCAGTGCGACCACCAACACGGTCATGGCCGTATTGCCCCAGCCCATCAGTAGGCCCGAATAGACTGGGGCCAGTGCGGCGGTGATCAAGGCCGCTAGTGAGGAAATACGGAATAGCCCGGCCATGAGCAGCCAAGTCGCCAGGCATGCCAGGCCGAGCCAAGGGTTGAGGCCGAGCAGCAGGCCGAGTGCTGTGGCCACGCCCTTGCCGCCCTTGAAACGGAAAAACACCGGGAACAGGTGGCCGATGAACACGGCCAACGCGCACAGCAGGGCAATGTCTTCGGACATATCGAACTGTGGAGCCAGCATGCGCGCGAGCACCACGGCCACCCAGCCCTTGAGCGCGTCGCCAAGGAGCGTCAGCGCGGCCGCGGCCTTGCGTCCGGTGCGCAGCACGTTGGTGGCGCCGGGATTGCCCGATCCGAAGCTGCGCGGGTCGGGCAGGCGCATGGCGCGGCTGACGATCACGGCAAACGACAGCGAACCAAGCAAATAGGCGGCGGCAATAAACAACAGCGTGGTCATAAACAAGTCAGTAAAATGGCGGGCTTTGGGCGGGCTTGTGGGTGAGCGCCGCCATGGATGATCAAGACAATGGATATTCTATTTTTGCGGGACTTCCGTCTCGAGCTGATTATCGGCATATACGAGTGGGAACGCAAAGTGCCGCAGCCGGTTCGACTCGATCTGGAAATCGGCTTGCCCGACAGCAAGGCCAGCGGGACCGACAATGTGGCCGACACCATCGACTATGGTGCGGTGGCCATGCGGGTGAAAGACTACCTGCACAACGCGCCGCAGCCGATCACGCTGGTCGAGTCGGTCGCCGAGCATGTGGCGGCGATTATCTGCGGCGAATTCGGCGCGCCGTGGGTAAAGGTGTCGGTAACCAAGTTCGCCATCGTGCCGGGCATCAAGGAGCTCGGCATCACCATTGAGCGCGGCACGCGTCTGTGAGTATTGAGCAGATCGCCCTCATGGCGGTCATCCTGCTGGTGGCGTATGTCATCCGTGGCATCACCGGTTTTGGGTCGGCACTGATCTCAGTGCCTTTGCTGGCGTTGATTTTTCCGCTGAAATTCGTGGTGCCACTGGCCCTGCTGCTGGATTTCACCGCATCGATGGTAATGGGTAGTTTCAATTTCGGGCGTGTGAAATGGAGCGAGATCGGTGCACTGATTCCGTTTAGCATCCTCGGCGTGGCGCTGGGCACCAGTCTCTTGGTCCATTTGCCATCCGGCCCCGTGATGATTGCGCTGGCCGGGTTCGTGTTCGTTTTTGCGGTACGCAATGTATTCAATATCCGTGGCGACAAGCAGATCGCGCGCGGCTGGGCCGTGCCGGCCGCGCTGACGGGGGGGACGGTCGGCGCGTTGTTCGGTACTGGCGGGCCGCCCTATGTGATTTACCTGACCCATCGCATCCGCGACAAAAGCGATCTGCGAGCGACGTTTTCTGCACTATTCTTTGCGGATGGCATGTCCCGCATCGTCAGTTTCCTGATAGCCGGGCTGCTGACGAGTGCCAAGGTGTGGACTGCCTATTTTGCCGCGCTGCCGCTCATGCTGGGTGCACTCTATCTGGGCGGGCGCGCGCATGTCGGGTTGAGTCCATCGCTGATGACGCGCCTGGTCGGCGTACTGCTGCTGGTATCAAGCGTGTCGCTTTTATTCAAGGCCTTGCATGCATGAATATGCTTGAATCGTTGCATTTCCAATCCGTGTCGTTCAGCGGCCTGGAGCCGGGTACGCGCCTCATCGTGCTGGGTGCGGTACACGGCAACGAAACCTGCGGGACACAGGCGATCCGTCGCGTCATTGCCGAGATCGAGTCCGGGCAACTGGATATCGTGGCCGGGAGTGTGACCTTCGTGCCGGTCACCAACCCGTTGGCCTACGCACGCCATCAACGCATGGGGGACCGCAATCTCAACCGCAATCTCGTGCCCACTGAAACCCCGGTCGAGTTTGAGGATCGCATTGCCAACTGGCTGTGCCCATTGCTGGCACAGCATGACGCGCTGCTCGATCTGCATTCGTTTCACACTGCGGGCGAGCCTTTCGCCATGCTGGGTCCGGAAGACAACCAGGGCTTGCTGGAGCCGTTTGCGCGTTCGCAGGAGGAAACCGCGCTGGCGTTGCGGCTGGGCGTGCGCCGCTTCGTCGACGGCTGGCTCGATACCTATGCCGCAGGTGTCGCGCGCCGCTTGGCGGCTGGCGTGTCGGCACGCGAGGCCGACGTGCATTACGGCGTGGGCACCACCGAATACATGCGGGCGCAGGGCGGCATCGCGCTCACCCTTGAGTGCGGGCAGCACGATGATCCTGCCGCGCCTCAGGTGGCTTATCGCGCCATTCACAATACGCTGGCGCATCTGGGACTGACGGCTGCAGCCAGGCCGGCAGCCGTGACCGATACCGAGGCGCTACGCCTGTATCAGGTTGTCGATCGCGGCCATGCCGACGATCAATTCGTTCGCGACTGGGCCAGCTTCGATCGCGTTCGTGCCGGCGAAGTCATCGGCACGCGTTGCGACGGGGCGCCGGTGGTGGCCGACCGTGATGGCTACATCGTGTTCCCCAACCCCAATGCGCAGCCCGGGCAGGAATGGTTCTATCTGGCAAAACCGAGTGCGCGCGTGTGACGTTCAGCCGCGCGGGTGGTGTTGTGCGTGCAACTGCTTCAGCCGCTCGCGTGCGACATGGGTGTAGATCTGCGTAGTGGAAATGTCGCTGTGCCCGAGCAGCATCTGCACGACCCGCAGGTCGGCGCCATGGTTCAGCAAGTGGGTGGCAAAGGCGTGACGCAGTGTGTGCGGTGACAGCGGGTGGGTGATTCCGGCGGCCAGTGCACGGCGTTTGATGAGATGCCAGAATGCCTGGCGCGTCATGCCTTCACCGCGCGATGTGACGAATACGGCGTCGGAAAGACGCTTTTCCAACAGTTGCGGGCGCGCTTCCACCATATAGCGGCGCAGCCACTGCACCGATTCTTCGCCCAGCGGCACCAGCCGGTCCTTGTTGCCTTTGCCGGTGACACGCAGCACGCCGTCGTTGAGATTGAGCGCGGTCAATTTCAGTCCCACGAGTTCCGAGACCCGCAAGCCGGTGGCATAGAGCGTTTCCAGCATCGCGCGGTCGCGCAGGCCCAAGGCCGTGTTGGAATCAGCGCTGTTGAGCAGGCATTCGACATCCGTTTCGGTCAATGTCTTGGGCAGCGCGCGTGGCAGTTTGGGACGGTCCAGATTGAGCGTGGGATCGCAGGCGATCAGGTTTTCACGCAGCAGATAACGGTAAAAGCGTTTCAGCGCCGAACTGTAGCGTGCCGCACTGCTGGGCTGGCTGCGGTGGGCGAAGCGCCACGCCAGGTAAGCTTCAAGATCGCCCGGGACGACCGTATCCAGGTTGCGTGTCCGTTCCTTTTCCAACCAGGCGGCAAAAGTTTTCAGGTCGCGGCGATAAGCCGCCAGCGTGAGGTCGGCCAGCCCGTCTTCCAGCCACAGATGATCACAAAACCGGTCAATCAGGGCGTCGCTCATGTGCTAGCAACCAGGTTTTCACGTCGAGCGGTGTGCCGCTCGACGCGTGCATGAACCCTCCGAGTCCGCTGGCCGCCACGACGCGATGGCAGGGAATGAGGATGGGCAAGGGATTGGATCCGCAGGCCTGCCCCACCGCGCGCGCGGCTGTGCCGAGCTGCTTGGCCAAGGCGCCGTATGTTGTCGGTCGCCCGGGAGGAATCGCCATCAGCGCATGCCATACGCGCAACTGAAATGGCGTGCCTGACAGTGTGTAGGGCAGGGTGAAGGCATGAGTGGGATTGCGCCAGTAGGCATCGAGTTCGTGGCTTAGTTGGTGGGCGCGGGTATCCCGTTGGCCGGAGAGGGGCGTCTCGATGGGCAGAAAATCCAGCCGTGTCAGCAGCTCGCCGGTGAAGCAGGCACCGAGGCGGCACATCGGGGCGGGGAGGATGGCGTCATGCGCGAGCATGCCTGCATTCTAAGCGGGGTGAGGCAGTCTGTCAGGACAGTGTCACGGTGTGGCACGATTCTCGTGCCCGGTCAGGGGGCGGGGCGGGTGGCGGCCAAATCGACCAAGCTGCAGCTTGTCTTGCGAGTGACTTGGCAATCCGGCGTACCTGGGGCATATTCAAATGCACATGAACGCGCCTGCAACATGGCCCAGTCCGCTTCGGGATAAGCCTGCGCCGGCAGGTTGGGTGGGTAGAACACGCAGCCGACGCAAAACTCTTCGGTTGTACAGCCTGAGAGGGAGGGCATAGGGGACCTTTTAAGCGGTTCTGGGGGCTGCGACTGCTCGCCAAGCGCAGTCCCAGACTTCATCCAGATAGCCTGGCAGGGGATGGGGCAATATCCCGTCCAGGCGGGTGGTAATCATGCGGAGGGGGCCGCCGAACAAACTGGCGGAGGCGACCATGACATCCATCTGGCGGATTTCGCCGCGGGCGATGCCACGGCTGATCATCTCGCGCATCATGACAAACGGCCGGGAGGAGCAGATCGGAGGTTCGTCCGGCAAAAACTCACGATGCCGGGCATATAGCAGGAAAGCCATTTCCCATGGTCCGGCTTCGGCCCAGGCAAACAGACGCGCCATCAGTTCACGGGCTTGGTCGTGGCTGCTGCCTTCCATGTGTACGACGTCCTCGACGAGGTGTTGCATCCGGGTAGTGAGTGCCGCGTATAACGTGCGTGCCAGCCCTTCCTTGTCGCCGAAATGATGATAGATCGATCCGATGCTCACGCCGGCCGTGCGGCCGATGTCGTGTACTGACGTGTTGAAATATCCTTGTTCGGTGAACAGGCGCAACGCGGCACCCAGCACGAGTGTGCGGGTGTCTTCCTGCTGAAAGTCGGCTGCGGGCATGGTGTAATTAGAACGAACGTTCGTTCTAATCTAGTGCGGTACGCGATGGTAGTCAAGCGCAGTTTGCGGTCGGGCGAAACAGGCCAATCCAGCAAGGGGCCAAACAACAACGCCCGCATGAAGCGGGCGTTGAGTGGGCAACGGAGAGGGCTTATTCCGCAGCTGTGGCCGCAGCCTTGCGGGCGGGCAACTTTTCCTTGATACGCGCGGACTTGCCGGAGCGCTCGCGCAGGTAGTACAGCTTGGCGCGGCGGACGTCGCCGCGGCGCTTGACTTCGACGCTGGCGACCAGCGGCGAGTAGGTCTGGAAGGTGCGCTCGACACCTTCGCCAGCAGAAATCTTGCGAACGGTAAAAGCGGAGTTGAGGCCGCGGTTACGTTTGGCGATGACGACGCCTTCGTAGGCCTGCAGACGCTCGCGGTTGCCTTCCTTCACTTTCACTTGGACGACGACGGTGTCGCCGGGGGCGAAGGCGGGGAGGGTTTTACCCAGACGGGCGATTTCTTCCTGTTCGAGTTGTTCGATGATATTCATGATGTTGCTTCCTTGCATCTGGCGGGAGAGGTGCGTCCTCGGTCTTCCGACCATTGGGCGGACATCACGCCGTTTCACATGGCCAGAGACTATTCGCCTCGTGCCGCTTCGTTCTGCAATGCACCCGATGGGTGCCTCGCAAGAAAATCCTGTTCCTGCTTTGACAATCCACGCCTGGCCAGCAGGTCAGGGCGATGGGCTGCCGTGATCGCCAGGCTTTGTTGCAGTCGCCACTGGGCGATCGCAGCGTGGTTGCCGTTTTTCAGTACCTCCGGCACCGCCATGTCCTGCCAGACTTCTGGCCGGGTGTAATGCGGGCAGTCGAGCAGACCATTGGCGAAGGAATCCTCCAGTGCCGAATCCGCATCGTTCAGCGCGCCCGGCAGTTGCCGGATGAGGGCATCCATCAACGCCAGCGCAGGCAACTCGCCGCCCGAGAGCACAAAGTCGCCGAGAGAGCATTCCTCGTCCACGCGGCGCTGCAGCAGCCGCTCGTCGATGCCTTCATAACGCCCGCACAGCAATACCAGCGCAGGCTTTTCCTTCAGTTCCATCACCCGCTGATGTGTCAGCGGCCGGCCGCGGGGGGAAAAATGCACCACCCAGGGCGTCAAGTTCTCGCCGGCCAGATCCTGCTGCACGGCATTCAATGCGCGATCCAGCGGTTCGGCCAGCATCAACATGCCAGGTCCGCCACCGTAAGGGCGGTCGTCCACCGTGCGATGCGGGTCGTCGGTGAAATCGCGCGGATTCCATGCACGAAATCGGTACAGCCCGCGGTCCAACGCCCGCCGCGTGATGCCGTAATCCAGTACGGCATCGAACATCTCGGGGAAGAGCGTGATGGCATCGAAACGCATCAGTAATCTTCGCCCCACTCCACCTCGATCGTTCCGCCGGGCAGATCCACCTTGCCGACGAAGGCCGCAACGAACGGGATCAGGTATTCCCGTGTGCCTTTGACGACCAGCAGGTCATTCGCGCCGCTTTCCATCAGGCTGTCGACGGTGCCCAGCTCGATGCCTTCGTGGTTGACGACTTTGAGGCCGATCAGGTCCGACCAGTAAAACTCGTTTTCCTCCGGCGGCGGCAGTACGCTTCTCGCCACCGAGATTTCCTGTCCGCGCAGGGCATAGGCCGCGTCGCGGTCGTCGATGCCGGCCAGCTTGGCGACCAGGGCTTTGCCGTGGTCCTGGACGGTCTCGACGGTGTAATGCGTCTGCTGCTCGCCGCGCCCGACGCGCCAGGATTCGAAATCCATCAGCGCCCCCGGGTCTTCGCTAAAAGGCTGGACCTTGACCCAGCCTTTGATGCCGAACGGGGCGGCGATGCGCCCCATCACGACCCAGTCGCTGCCCTGACTCAACTCAGGCGGCGGCGGGCTTGTTCTGCTTGACCAGACGGGCGACGGTGTCGGACATCTGTGCACCATTGCTCACCCAATAGCCAATGCGCTCCTGATCCAGGCGCACGGCTTCGGCGCCTTGAGCAGCGACCGGGTTGTAGAAGCCGACGCGCTCGATGAAGCGACCGTCACGGCGGCAGCGCGAGTCAGCGACCACCACGTTGTAGAAAGGACGGTTTTTTGCGCCGCCGCGCGAAAGACGAATAACGACCATGATTCAACCCACCGGTAAACGGAGAAAACCGCGAATTATACTCAAAATTCACCGGCTTGCCAGTGGGGTGGTTACCGCATCCCGGGCAGCATGCCCTTCATGCCGCGCATCATCTTGCCCAGTCCGCCCTTGCCCATCATCTTCATCATCTTCTGGGCTTGTTCGAACTGGTTCAGCAGTTTGTTGACTTCCTGCACTTGTACGCCCGCACCGGCAGCAATGCGGCGCTTGCGCGAGGCCTTGATGATGTCGGGTTTGCGGCGCTCCAGCGGAGTCATGCTGTTGATGATGCCTTCGACCCGGTTGATCGCCTTGTCGTCGGCGCCTGCCGGCATGGCCATCTGTCCGGCGCCGGGGAGCTTGTCCATGAGAGCGGAGAGGCCCCCCATTTTGCGCATCTGCTGGATTTGCGCCTTGAAGTCCTCGAGGTCGAAGTCCTTGCCCTTCTTGACCTTGTCGGCGAGTTTCTTGGCTTCGGCCAGATCGACCGAGCCTTGCGCCTGTTCGATCAGCGAAAGCACGTCGCCCATGCCGAGGATGCGCTGCGCCATGCGTTCGGGGTGGAAGGCTTCCAGTCCGGTGGGTTTTTCGCCGACGCCGATGAATTTGAGCGGTTTGCCCGTGATGTGGCGCACCGATAGCGCCGCCCCGCCGCGCGCATCGCCGTCGAGCTTGGTCAACACTACGCCCGTGAGCGGCAGTGCCTCGTTGAAGGCCTTGGCGACGTTGACGGCGTCCTGGCCCTGCATGGCATCCACGACGAACAGCGTTTCGACCGGCTTGACTGCGGCATGCAACGCCTTGATTTCGGCCATCATCGCTTCGTCGATCGCCAGGCGGCCGGCGGTATCGACGATGAGCACGTCATAGAATTGCTTGCGCGCGTGATCCTGGGCCGCCCGTGCAATTTTCATCGGGTCGCGTTCGTCGCCTGCCTCGAAGAAAGCGACATCGAGCTGCTTGCCGAGCTGGCGCAGCTGGTCAATGGCGGCGGGCCGGTAAACGTCGGCGGAGGCGAGCAGAACCTTCTTCTTGCGGTTTTTCAGCAGCAGCGCGAGTTTCCCGCTGGTGGTAGTCTTGCCCGAGCCCTGCAGGCCGGCCATCAAAATCACCGCAGGTGGCGTGGCGGCCAGGTTCAGTTCGGCATTTTCTCCGCCCATCAGGCGGGTGAGTTCTTCGTGGACGATGCCGATCAGCGCCTGGCCAGGCGACAGGCTGGCAAGCACTTCCTGGCCCAATGCGCGGGTCTTGACCGCCTCGATGAAATCCTTGACCACTGGCAGGGCGACGTCGGCTTCGAGCAGGGCGAGGCGCACCTGGCGCAGGGTGTCCTGCACGTTGGCTTCGGTGATGCGGGCCTGTCCGCGCAGGGATTTGACGACGCCGGCAAGGCGTCCGCTGAGATTTTCTAACATGGCTTCCTTGTTGCCGCTATGGGCGGCATGGATAATGGGGCTGGCTGAATCCAAATTCCATTTTAACGAATGTCCCCGCTATTGCTGGTTACTTTGTGTGTGAGCGCGCTGTATGGCTGGATCGCCTGGCGCCTGCAGCGCACGCCCTCCGCGTCCTCTGTGCGCGTATTGACGCCGTTGGCCCTGCTGGCGCATGGCGCATTGATCTTCAATTCAGTGCTGGGCCAGGGCGATATCCGGCTGGGATTCGGCAACTCCCTGTCGACGATTGTCTGGCTGACTGCGCTCACGTACTGGCTGGCCAGCCAGGGCGCGCCGCTGGCGCGCCTGCAGTCATGGGTCAGCGGTCTGGCGGCGATATCGGTCCTGGTCATGGCGGTTTTTACCGAAACCCATGCCATACCCGATTCGCAGGCGCTGGCCTTGCGTGCGCACCTGGTGGTGTCTTTCCTCGCCTATGGTCTGCTGGCGGTGGCGGCCCTGCATGCGGTGATGATGACCATGCTGGAAAAGCAGCTGCATCGCGGGGCATTGCTGCAAGGCGGCGCGCCGCCCTTGCTGACATTGGAAGCCATGCTGTTCAAGACCATCGGCGTGGGATTTGCGCTGTTGACCCTGGCGGTGTTCAGCGGGGTGTTCTTTTCGGAGGAGCTCTTCGGCAAGCCGCTGCAGTTTTCGCACAAGACCGTGTTTGCCATCCTGTCCTGGCTGGTGTTCGGTGGCCTGCTGCTGGGAAGGCATTTTCGTGGCTGGCGCGGGCGTACAGCGCTGGTCTGGACGATTACCGGGTTCACCCTGCTGCTGCTGGCCTACCTGGGCACTCAGTTTGTGCTGGAAGTGATACTCCGGCGTTGAGGCAATTCTGATTGGATAGTTTTTCCACCAGCACGCTTTTTATCACACTCGCCGTCCTGCTGCTGACTTCGGCATTTTTTTCCGCGTCCGAAACCGCGATGATGGCCATCAATCGCTACCGCCTGCGGCACGCAGCGGACTCAGGCGAGCGGGGTGCGATGCGTACGCAGGCACTGCTGGACAAGACCGACAAACTGCTGGGCGTCATCCTGCTCGGCAATAATCTGGTCAATTCCGCCTCAGGTACGCTGTCGGCCGTGCTGGCCATACGCTTGTTCGGGGCCGGAGAAATCGTGCTGTTCACGGCGACGCTCCTGCTGACCTTCCTGATTCTGGTATTCAGCGAAGTAACGCCCAAGGTGCTGGGCGCCTCTTTCCCCGAACGGGTGGCCTACCCAGCATCGCTTCTGCTCACACCCTTGCTGAAGCTGGCATACCCCGTGGTGTGGTTCGTGAATCTGTTCGTGCAGGGCATCCTGCGGTTGTTGCGGATCAGGCAGCCCGAACCGGGGCATGGCAATAGCCTGGGTTTGGAGGAATTGCGGACCATCGTGCTGGAATCGTCCGGCAGGCTGCCGCGCGAGCACCACCGAATCCTGATGAACCTTCTGGAGCTGGAGGACATCACCGTGGATGATGTGATGACGCCACGCAGCCAGATCGAGGCGATCGATATCGAGGACGATCCCGAACGGATGCGACAGCAGATTTCCACCAGCCATCACACCCGACTGGTGGTGCATGCCGGCTCGTCCGACAATCTGCTGGGTGTATTGCATGTGCGCCGGGTATTGCATGCGCTGACAGGCGAGGAACTGGATCCGGCCACGCTGAGAGACAATCTCGAGACTCCCTATTTTGTTCCGGCAGGCACGCCGCTGTTTACCCAGTTGCGCAATTTCCAGTCCAGCCGGCGGCGGCTGGCGTTGGTGGTCGATGAATACGGCGAACTCCAGGGGTTGGTGACACTGGAGGATCTGCTGGAGGAACTGGTTGGCGAGTTCACCACGCAGGCGCCGTCGGATGCGGGGTATCTGCGGCGCGAAGAGGATGGCAGCTGGCTGGTCGAAGGCAGCGTTCTGTTGCGTCACCTGAATCGCAAGCTGGGCCTTTCGCTCCCTCTGGACGGTCCGAAAACGCTGAACGGCCTGCTGCTCGAGCAGTTCGAGGATATCCCTGAAGCGGGCGTGAGCCTCAAGCTGGGCGACGTACCGGTGGAAATCGTGCAGACGCAGGACCGCGCAGTCAAGATGGCGCGCATCTATCTGACGGCAGCGGATGACGTCTTGTCCAGAAACGCCTCAATTTAGTCGAAAAATCGCCGTTAAGGCCTGTGATTCCCTGTGTCTGCCACCTCTGGGCGGGCGAAGGGACGATAATTTGACGCTGGACTTGTCTGGAATCGAGCTATGGCAGCTGTGACAAACACCAACAATTTAACCGGACTGGCGCGTGCCATGGTCAACCATGGCTGGCTGTCCGAGGATGACGCTGAAGGCGTCTGGAAACGAGCCAGTCAATCGGGCGATTCGTTCGTGACCGAATTGATCAAGGGGCGGCGGTTCAAGTCTGATCAGGTTGCCGAATTTGCGGCCGCCTCGTTCGGTTTCCCCTACCTGGACCTGAATGCCATGGATCATGAGAGCCTGCCGCAAGGGCTGCTCGATCCGAAGCTGGTGCAGAAGCGGCGGGTGCTCGCCTTGTATCAGCGGGGCAACAAGCTATATGTGGCGACCTCCGACCCCACGCATCTCCAGGCGCTGGACGAGGTGAAATTCCAGACCGGCCAGGCGGTGGAACCCGTGGTGGTGGAGGACGATAAGCTCGGCAAACTTATCGAGAGGATGGGCGAAGCGAACGACAACACGATGGCTGTGTTGAACGCCGAAGACCTCAATCTGGATTTCCTCGACGAAGAAAGCGCGGCCTCTGCGCAGCAAGACACCGGTGGCATCGAAATCGACGACGCGCCGGTGGTGCGCTATCTGCAGAAGATCATGCTCGACGCCATCAATATCGGTGCATCCGATATCCACTTCGAGCCGTACGAGAAGTTTTACCGCATCCGTTATCGGCGTGACGGCATTCTGTCCGAAATCGCCCAGCCGCCGATGGCGATCAAGGACAAGGTGGCGTCACGCATCAAGGTGTTGTCGAGGCTGGATATTTCCGAAAAGCGCGTGCCGCAGGACGGCCGCATGAAAATGGTGCTGTCTAAGAACCGCGCCATCGATTTCCGGGTCAGCACCTTGCCCACGCTATATGGCGAAAAGATCGTCATGCGTATTCTCGATCCCACCAGCGCGCAGCTGGGGATCGAGGCGCTGGGGTACGAGCCGTGGCAGAAGGAACTGCTGCTGAATGCGGTACAGCGCCCTTACGGCATGGTGCTGGTGACCGGCCCGACCGGTTCCGGGAAGACGGTGTCGCTCTATACCTGCCTGAACATCCTCAACAAGCCTGACGTCAACATTTCCACAGCGGAAGACCCGGCGGAAATCCAGTTGCCGGGCATCAACCAGGTCAACGTCAACGACAAGGCCGGACTGACATTCTCGGCGGCGTTGAAGTCCTTCCTGCGGCAGGATCCCGACGTCATCATGGTCGGCGAAATCCGCGACCTGGAAACCGCCGACATCGCCATCAAGGCGGCGCAGACTGGCCACATGGTGATGTCTACGCTGCACACCAACGACGCCCCCGGGACGCTTACCCGTCTGCTGAACATGGGGGTGGCCCCTTTCAACGTGGCCTCCTCGGTGATCCTGATTACCGCGCAACGGCTGGGGCGGAAGTTGTGCAGCTGCAAGCAGCCGGCCGATATTCCACAGGAAGCGTTGTTGGCAGCAGGTTTTACTGAGGAGCAGCTCGACGGCAGCTGGAAACCTTACAAGCCGGTGGGGTGCGATATCTGCGGCGGCACAGGCTACAAGGGGCGCGTCGGCATCTACCAGGTCATGCCGATCACCGATGAGATGACTCGCATCATCCTCAAGGGCGGGAACGAATCCGATATTGCCGACCAGGCCCGGCGCGAAGGTGTGCTCGACCTGCGGCAGGCCGGTCTGTTGAAAGTGAAATCCGGTCTCACCTCGCTGGAAGAGGTCGAGGCCGTTACCAATCTCTAAGGAATTCCCTCTATGGCTACAGCGGCAAAAGCAGTCAAGGACGCCACCTTCCTGTGGGAAGGGATGGACAAGCGCGGCAAGAAGATCAAGGGGCAGATGCAGGCCGGCGGCGAGGCCGTGGTCAATTCCCAGTTGCGCAAGCAGGGCATTACCGTCACCAAGGTCAAGAAGCAGAGTACCTTGTTCAGTGGCGCCAAGAAAATCACCGACAAGGATGTCACGCTGTTCACCCGCCAACTGGCCACCATGATGAAGGCAGGCGTGCCCTTGCTGCAATCCTTCGAAATCGTGGCGCGCGGGCACTCCAATCCCTCGATGCAGCGCCTGCTGATGGAAATCAAGGCGGACATTGAAAAGGGCAGCAGCCTGACACAGGCGTTCGGGCGTCACCCTCTGTATTTCGACGCATTGTTCTGTAATCTGGTCGGGGCGGGAGAGGCGGCGGGTATTCTAGAAGGCGTGCTCGACCGTCTCGCGGTTTACAAGGAAAAGATTCTTGCCATCAAGAGCAAGATCAAGTCGGCCCTGTTCTACCCGGTATCCATCATCGTGGTGGCGTTTGTCATCACGGCCATCATCATGATTTTCGTGATTCCCGCGTTCAAGGAGCTGTTCAGCAGCTTTGGTGCAGATCTGCCGGGGCCGACCCTGGTGGTCATGGCGATATCGGACTATTTCGTCAAATGGTGGTGGGCAATTTTCGGTGTGATCGGCGGTGGGCTGTATGCTTTTTTCCAGGCATGGAGACGTTCGCGCAAGGTGCAGATGTTCATGGATCGCCTCATGCTTAAGCTGCCGATTTTCGGACCGGTCATCGAGAAGGCCACCATCGCGCGCTGGACACGCACGCTGGCTACCATGTTTGCGGCGGGCGTGCCGCTGGTCGAAGCCTTGGAATCGGTCGGTGGCGCGTCGGGTAACCAGGTATTCGTCGAGGCCACCCATAAAATCCGCGGCGAAGTGGCGACCGGCACGGCATTGACCGTGGCGATGCAGAATTCCGGACGCTTCCCCAACATGGTGCTGCAGATGGCAGCCATCGGCGAGGAATCCGGCTCGCTCGATTCCATGCTGGGCAAGGTGGCCGATTTTTACGAAGCCGAAGTCGACGACGCGGTCGAAGCGCTGTCGAGCCTGATGGAGCCGATCATCATGGTGGTGCTCGGCACCCTCATTGGTGGCATGGTGATCGCCATGTACCTGCCGATCTTCAAGATGGGTTCGGTCGTTTGATGGAACTTCTGCATGCTGAACCAGCCCTCTTCACCGGGCTGGTTTTTTTATTCGGACTGCTGGTGGGCAGCTTCCTGAATGTCGTCATCCATCGGCTGCCCAAAATGATGGAAGCCGAATGGCAGGCGCAGTGCGCCGAGTTGCGTGGTGAATCCCTGTCCGAATCTCCACGCTACAACCTGTGGCTGCCGCGCTCGGCCTGTACCCAGTGCGGGCATCAGATCACTGCGCTGGAGAATATTCCGCTGTTGTCGTGGCTGTGGCTACGCGGACGGTGCTCGGCCTGTAGCACGCCGATCAGCATGCGCTATCCGCTGGTGGAACTGCTGACCGCACTGTTGTCGGCGGCGGTGGCCTGGAAGTGGGGCGTGGGCATGCAGACGCTGGGTGCGCTGCTTCTGGTATGGACTCTGATCGCGCTGGCCTTCATTGACCTCGATACCACCCTGCTACCCGACAATCTCACCCTGCCCCTTGTATGGCTGGGCTTGCTGTTCAACCTGGACGGGGCTTTCGCCAGCTTGCCGGATGCGGTGGTCGGCGCCATGGCCGGCTACGGGGTGCTGTGGTCGGTGTACTGGCTGTTCAAACTGGCAACCGGCAAGGAGGGCATGGGGTTCGGCGACTTCAAACTGCTTGCGGCCATCGGCGCGTGGCTCGGCTGGCAGATGCTGCCCGTCACGCTGCTGCTGTCGTCGGTGGTCGGCGCGGTGATCGGCGTGGCGATGATCGTGCTGATGAAGCATGATCGTCGCGTGCCGATCCCATTCGGCCCGTACTTGGCCGGCGGCGGCCTGGTGGCGCTATTTTTTGGCGCCGACCTGACGCAGGCCTATCTCGCACAATTCTGATGTTCAAGGTCGGCCTCACTGGCGGGATCGGCTCGGGCAAGTCGACCGTCGCTGATTTGTTCGCCGGACATGGTGTGCCGGTGATCGATACGGATGTCATTGCACGTGCCTTGACCGCCCGGGGGGGCGTGGCGCTGGATGCGGTCCGCGCAGCGTTCGGCGATCAGGTGATGCAGGCAGATGGCGCCTTGGATCGTGCTGCCCTGCGACGGCGCATATTCTCCGATGCCGATGCCCGGCATCGGCTTGAAGCCATCCTGCACCCGCGTATTCGGTCGGTGGTGGAACAGCAGCTTGCTGCCCTGAGTGCGCCCTATGTCCTGATCGTGATCCCCTTGCTGGTGGAAACGGGCGCATATCAGGAGATCTTGGATCGTGTGCTGCTTGTCGATTGTCCCGAAGAACAGCAGATCACGCGGGTGATGACACGTAGCGGACTCACGCGGGACGAGGTGGAAGCCATCCTCGCGGTACAGGCCGGGCGTGCCGCGCGCTTGGCAATTGCAGACGATGTGATCTCCAATGCGACGTCTCCCGAAGCATTGCGTACCCAGGTCGCTGCCCTGCATCGGCGTTACCTGGCGTTTTCTACTACACCGTCGTCTTGATTTTCCGCATGGATAGGCGACAATCGGTCCAACCAAACCAACGCGTTGCGGCGTGATCCACTACGAATATCCCCTGAGCGAACGCATCCGCACTCTTTTGCGGCTGGAAGACCTGTTCGACCGTTTCGATGCCTACGCCGCATCGCCCGACTCGCACGCGCATCATGCAGCCTTGCTGACCCTGTTCGAGATGGCCGAGGTCGCGGCACGTGCCGACCTGAAATCCGACCTGCTGCAGGAATTGGACCGGCAGAAAGCCGTGCTGACTGCGCTACGCGGCAATCCTCATGTCCAGGGCGCCACACTGGAACAGGTGCTGACCGCGATCGAGGCAGCCCACCATGGCATGTACCAGTTGCCCGGAAAAGTGGGCCAGCACCTGCGCGAAGACGATTGGCTGATGGCGATCAAGCAACGCGCGGCGATCCCGGGCGGCATGTGCGAATTCGATCTGCCTTCCTATCATTACTGGCTGCACCAGGCGGCGGAGATGCGTGTGGACCAGCTGCACAAGTGGCTGGCGCCGTTTTCGTCGATTCGCGCCGCAGTTGAAATCGTACTCGGCCTGCTGCGCGACAGCGGCCAGCCCGATCTGCAGCATGCGAACAATGGCAGCTATCAGCGCATGCTCGAATCGCGCAATCCGCAACTGATCCGGGTCACCTTGGTCGACGAACTGCCTTGCGTGCCCGAAATTTCGGCCAACAAGTACATGCTCAACATTCGCTTTGTCCATGCGGGATCGGGTGCGCAGCGAACCTGTACCGGCCAGTCGATCGATTTCGACCTGACCTTCTGCACGCTGTGAAATCCACTGCCACGCCACCGGCCGTCAGTTGCCCGACCTGCGGGGCGACCGTCACATGGTCGGTGGAAAACCGTTGGAAGCCGTTTTGCAGCGAGCGCTGCAAGATGATCGATCTGGGCCAGTGGGCCACCGAGAAATATCGCGTGCCGGCCGAAGAGCAGGAACCCGACGACGAGTCCCCGCAGCCGCAGTAACGATTATTTCGTGTAGGTCTTGACGCCATTGGGCGTGCCGAGCAGCAGCACGTCCGCGCCGCGCCGCGCGAACAGGCCGTTCGTGACCACGCCGACGATGTGATTGATCGCGGTTTCCAGCGATACCGGATCGACGATGGACAGGCCGTGCACGTCGAGGATGAGGTTGCCGTTGTCGGTGGTGAATCCCTCGCGCAGACGCGGCTGTCCGCCCAGCTTGACCAGTTCGCGCGCCACATAGGAACGAGCCATCGGAATCACTTCGACCGGCAGCGGAAACTTGCCCAGCACGCCGACCAGCTTGCTTTCGTCGGCGATGCAGATGAACTGCTTGCTGCACGCCGCGACAATTTTTTCCCGTGTCAGTGCGCCGCCACCGCCCTTGACCATGGCGAAATGCTCGGTGATTTCGTCGGCACCGTCGACGTAGATTTCAAGCTCACCCACATTGTTGAGATCGAGCACCTGGATGCCATGGCTTTTCAGGCGGCTGGCGGTTGCCTCTGAGCTGGCGACGGCGCCGTCGATGCGGCCCTTCACGTCGGCCAGCGCGTCGATGAAATAGTTGGCGGTCGAGCCCGTGCCTACCCCGATGATGCCGCCCTTGGCATAATCCACCGCGGCACGTGCCACGGCTTGCTTCATTTCGTCTTGAGTCATGATGTTTTCGTCGTTTTCGATGCAGCCCGCTAAGATAGCGGCATCGCCCCTTTTTTACAAACCTCGCATCCGCCGCCGCCATGAGCCAACCTGACGATTACCTCGAACGCATCCTCACCTCGCGTGTCTACGACGTGGCGATCGAGTCGCCGCTCGATGTGGCCCACAATCTGTCGCGCCGTCTCAACAACCGGATTCTGCTGAAGCGCGAAGACCTGCAGCCGGTGTTCTCCTTCAAGTGCCGTGGCGCCTACAACAAGATGGCCAAGCTGACGGCGGCGCAGCTGGCGCGGGGCGTAGTCGCCGCGTCAGCGGGCAATCACGCGCAAGGTGTAGCGCTGGCGGCGCAGAAATTGGGTGCAACGGCCATTATCGTGATGCCGGCCACCACGCCAAAGATCAAGGTCGATGCGGTGGCCGCGCGTGGCGCACAGGTGATCCTGCACGGCGACAACTACGATGAGGCCTGCGCGCATGCAACCCAGATCGCCAAGGAATCCAAGGCGACCTTCGTCCATCCTTACGACGATCCCGATGTGATCGCCGGCCAGGGTACCGTGGCGATGGAACTGCTGCGCCAGCATCCCGAGCCGATTCATTCGGTCTATATTCCGGTCGGCGGCGGCGGGCTGATTGCCGGCATGGCGGCCTATATCAAACGCCTGCGTCCGGAGATCAAGATTGTCGGCGTCGAACCCGAGGATGCCGACGCGATGGCGCGCTCGTTGTGCAAGGGTGAACGCGTCACCTTGCCGCGCGTGGGCATATTCGCCGACGGTGTGGCAGTGAAGAAGGTCGGCAAGGAAACCTTCCAGCTGTCACAGCTCTACGTGGACGAGATCATTCGGGTCAACAACGACGCCATCTGTGCGGCGATCAAGGACGTGTTCGAGGACACGCGCTCGATCCTGGAGCCGGCCGGTGCGCTGTCGATTGCCGGGATGAAGGCCGCGATCGCGGCTGACAGGCTCAAGGGGAAGACGCTGGTCGCGGTGGCCAGCGGGGCCAACATGAACTTCGACCGCCTGCGTTATATCGCAGAGCGTGCCGAACTTGGGGAGAAGCGCGAGGCCGTACTGGCCGTGACCATTCCCGAGACGCCGGGCAGCTTCAAGACTTTTTGCGGCCTGCTGGGCGCGCGCAACATCACCGAGTTCAACTACCGCTATTCCGACCCCAAGATCGCGCGGGTGTTCGTCGGCCTGTCGGTGCCGGGGGCGGGCGAAAGCGCGCGCGTGGTCGAACTGCTGCAACGTCATGGGCTGGAAGCACTCGACCTGACCGACAACGAAATGGCCAAGCTGCATATCCGTCATCTGGTCGGCGGGCGGGCGCCCGAAGCGGTGAACGAGGTGCTGTACCGCTTCGAATTCCCGGAGCGCCCCGGCGCGTTGATGCAATTCCTGCAGAGCATGAGCCGCGGCTGGAACATCAGCCTGTTCCACTACCGCAACCATGGTGCAGACTATGGCCGTGTGCTGGTCGGCATTCAGGTGCCGGAAAAGGAAAAGCCCCGTTTCCAGAAGTTTCTGGACGAACTGGGCTACCGCTACTGGGACGAATCCCGCAATCCGGCCTACAAACTATTCCTGGGCTGACGTAACGCTCATGCTCCTCGGTACCCGGGATGGTTTGCATCGTGCGTGTTACCCTCGCACGATGCTTCGGATAATCGTTTTTTTGCTGCTGGGGGCCTTCATCGTGACGGCCGCCTGGGCCGCGCCGGGCGATGCTGCCGTGAAGCAGGCGCAACAGGCATATGCCGCACGTAAGCTGGCGGATCTGGAACGTGCCGCGCGCAAGATACCTTCTAATCATGTATTGGCGCCCTATGTCGAGTACTGGCGCCTGACCCTGGACAGCCGTACCGAGGATGCCCGTATCGCCGATTTCCTTGTGCGCTACCCGGGCAGCCGTCTGGCCGAGGTTTTGCGCACCGACTGGTTGAAATCGCTCGGTGCGCGCGAAGCCTGGCCGGCGTTCCTGGCCGAATATCCGCGGCTCGTCAAACCCGATGCGGCACTTCAGTGCTACGCCTATCGCGGGGAATGGGCCCAGGGCAATCGCAGCCACGAGCGCGAGGCGGTTTCCCTGTGGTTTACCGGCCGCGACATGCCATCGGCCTGTAGCCCCCTGTTCACGCAGTTGATCGAGACTGGACTGATCGGCGAGGAAGACATCTGGCGGCGTTTCCGTCTGGCGCTGGAAGCGGGGAATCTCAATGTGGCCAAGGTGGTAGCCAATGCCCTGACCGACGCGCAACGTCCATCTGGCAGCTTGCTGGATCAGGCAACGCGCGATCCGGCCCGTCTGTTGAATGCGGGCACCCTCGATCTGACCCGACGCAGCGACCGTGAAATTGCGCTCTATGTGCTTGACCAACTGGCCCGGCGCGACTCCGCCCAGGCGGAACAGGCATTGCGCAAATGGGCACCGCAGTTCAACCCGATGGAACTGCGCACGGCCTGGGCACGTCTCGCCACCTGGGCCGCGCGCCGCCATGAATTGCTCGCGCTGGACTGGTTCCAGCAGGCCGGAAGCGTGGCGGTGAACGACGCCCAGCGTGAATGGTGGGCACGCGCAGCGCTTCGCGTGGGCGACTGGAAAGTCGTTCAGCAGGCGATCGACAGCATGGGGGAGACTGTACGTGCGCAGCCGGTGTGGCGCTACTGGCGCGCACGCGCGCTGCAGGCAAACGGCCAGCACGTCGCCGCCAACGCCATTTTTCTGGCCCTGGCGCATGACCACGATTACTACAGTCAACTTGCCCAGGAAGAACTCGGGCCGGTCATGCAGGCTCCCGCCGTTAACATCAAGACGGGCGGCAACGATGTGGCCGAGATCGCCCGTCAGCCGGGGATCGCCCGTGCCGTGGCTCTCTACGAACTTGGCCTGCGCACAGATGCCACCCAGGAATGGAACTGGGCGGTCCGGGGCTTTTCCGATACGCAGTTGCTGGCGGCGGCCGAACTCGCCCGGCGCATGGAATGGTATGACAGCGCCATCAACACGGCCGAGCGCACCCGCGAACTGCACGATTTCGAGCTGCGCTTTCTGGCGCCCTACCGCGAACAGGCGCATCAAGCCGCACGCGAGAACGACATCGATGAGGCATGGGTATATGGCCTCATGCGACAGGAAAGCCGTTTCGTGAATGTCGCGCGCTCGAGCGTCGGCGCCGCCGGCCTGATGCAGATCATGCCGGCCACGGCGCGCTGGATCGCGAAGCGCCTCGGCATCCGGCGCTTCCAGGTGGACGAGATGCGCGATCCGGCCAGAAACATCCAGTTTGGCGCGTATTACCTGAAACACGTACTGTCCACGCTGGACGGTTCACCGGTACTGGCCACCGCCGCCTACAATGCAGGCCCGGGACGTGCGCAGCGCTGGCGCAGCACACAACCGATGGAAGCCGCGATCTACATCGAGTCGATCCCGTTTGCCGAAACGCGCGACTACGTGAAGAAAGTGATGAGCAACGCCATGTATTACGCGGTGCGTTTCGGGCAACCCTCGGTGCTATTGAAAGAGCGGCTGGGACTGGTCCCGCCGCGCGAGACGCCGGTCGCACCGACACCCGATCCGGATACATCGCTGGAAGTCGAACGGCCGGACGACTAGTCCGGACGTTTCATGCAGCCAGCGCGATCATCGTGCAAATTTATGAAGCTTCCGGGCTAAAATCAGCATCGCCTTATATACCTAAACGAACATCAATATGAAGATTCAACGCATCTGCATCCTTGGCGGCTCCGGTTTTGTCGGTACCCAGCTCGTCAGCCAGCTCGCCGCGCGCGGCCTCCAGGTCCGTGTGCTTTCCCATCGCCGCGAAATGGCCAAGGAGCTGATTCTGTTGCCCACGGTGGACGTGATCGAGGCCGACGTGCACGACCAGCAGGAACTCATCCAGCATTTCCGCGGCATGGATGCCGTCATCAATCTGGTAGGCATCCTGCACGAAGACAAGGTCGGTCGCGTCGACCTGCCCAGTGCGCGGCGTGGCGATTTCCAGAAGGTCCATATCGAACTGCCGCGCAAGGTCATTCATGCCTGCGGCGAATCCGGCGTGCATCGCCTGCTGCACATGAGCGCGCTCGGTGCCGATCCGAACTCGCGCTCGGCCTATCAACGCTCCAAGGGCATTGCCGAGGCGCTGGTACGGGAGGCCGCCATGCGCCACAGCGAGCATGAGAACTGGTACCTCAACGGACCCAAATTCATCCATGGCTACGACCTCAACGTCACCATCTTCCGTCCGTCGGTGATATTCGGCCGCGGCGACTCCTTCCTGTCGATGTTCGCCCAGCTGCTCAAAAGCTTTCCGGTCCTGCCGCTCGCCGCGTCCGGCAGCCGCTTTGCGCCGGTGCATGTCGAGGATGTCGCCCGCGCCTTTGCCGACAGTCTGGACAACACCGCCACCTACGGCCAAGCTTATGATCTGTGCGGGCCAAACGTGTATACCCTGCAGGAGCTGGTGAGCTACGTGGGCGACGTCATCGGGAAAAAGCGCAGCATCATCCCGCTGGGCAAATGGATGTCGTATTTCCAGGCCTGGGCGCTCGAGTTCAAGCCTGGCAAGAAGCTGATGACGCGCGACAACTACTATGCCCTGTGCACGGACAACGTATGCCGCGACGGCTGGCCGTCGGTGTTCGATTTCCAGCCGGCGTCGCTCGAAGCTATCGCCCCCGAATACCTGCGTGCCGATACGCCGCGCGCACGGTACGAGGATTACCGGGAAAACGCCCACCGCTAGGAATCGCTGCGCTGCCATGAAAATCTACATCGTTGGCGGCGCAGTGCGTGATCGGTTACTAGGACTACCGGTGGCCGACCGCGATCACGTCGTCGTCGGCGCGACGCCCGACGACATGGTTGCGCTGGGCTACCAGCCAGTCGGCAAAGATTTTCCGGTCTTCCTGCACCCGCAAACCCACGAGGAATATGCGCTCGCGCGCACCGAGCGCAAATCCGGGCATGGTTACAAGGGTTTTACCGTCTATGCCGCACCGGAAGTTACGCTGGAAGAGGATCTGCGCCGACGCGATCTCACCATCAACGCGATAGCCGAGGACGAGAGCGGGGCATTGATCGATCCCCACGGCGGTCAGCGTGATCTGGCGGCAAGGATTTTCCGCCATGTGAGCGAAGCCTTTGCAGAGGATCCGGTGCGAATCCTGCGGGTCGCACGCTTTGCCGCACGTTTTAACGATTTTGCCGTGGCGGCGGACACCAACGCCCTGATGCGGCAGATGGTGGACAACGGCGAAGTGGATGCGCTCGTGCCGGAGCGGGTATGGCAGGAACTCGCTCGCGGCCTGATGGAGATTCAGCCTTCGCGTATGTTCCAGGTGCTGCGCGACTGCGGCGCATTGGCGCGGCTGTTTCCCGAGATCGATCGCCTGTTCGGCGTGCCGCAGCCGCCCGTGCATCATCCCGAAATCGATACCGGCGTGCACGTCATGCTGGTCGTCGACTGGGCGGCACGCCAGGGCATGAGCTTGCCGGTGCGCTTCGCGGCCTTGACGCATGATCTGGGCAAGGGCGTGACGCCTCCCGAGTTGTGGCCCGCACACCACGGTCACGAAGCCAAAAGCGTCGATCTGGTGCGGGCGTTGAGCGAGCGCATTCGCGTACCGGTTGACTGCCGCGACCTCGCTGTCGCGGTGGCTCGCGATCATGGCAACGTCCATCGCGCGCTTGAATTGCGTCCCGGAACGATTGTCGAATTGTTGGAACGGGTCGACGCCTTCCGCCGTCCCGAGCGCTTCGACGCCTTCCTGCAGGCGTGCGAATGCGATTTCCGCGGCCGGCCCGGCTATGAGGAAAAACCGTTTCCTGCACCAGGGTATCTCCGCCAGGCACTGCTGGCGGCGCAGACCATCGATGCCGCCGAGGTGGCGCGGAACGCAAAACCGACAGGAATACGAGAGGCGATCTTCCAGGCGCGTATCCAAGCCGTGGCGGCGTGGCGCGATCACGGGGCCGGGGTCGAACGCAAATAGGGTGTGAGAACAGCAGTATGTGGATTGGAACTGCGCGCCGTCCCGTGCGTCCAATTCCCGAGTGGGCTTGTTGCACGTCGCGAGACGGTGCGGCAAGATCGATCGAAATCTGAAACGGAGGGAAGCATGCCTTACAGCGAGCAAACGGTACAGTCGGTGCGTCCATGGTCGGACAAAACATTCAGCTTTACCCTGAGCCGTCCGCAGGATTTTTCATTCGAGAACGGCGAGTTCGTCACCATCGGCCTCAAGCGCGAAGGCAAGCTGGTGGCACGCGCGTATTCCATCGTTTCCACTGCCGATCACGACCATCTGGAGTTTCTCAGCATCCATGTACCGGATGGCCCCTTGACCAGCCAGTTGGTCCATATCCGTCCCGGTGACAGCGTGTGGGTCAACAGCAAGGCTACCGGTTCGCTCACGCTGAACCATGTATTGCCCGGTCGCGTGCTGTACATGCTCGCCACCGGCACCGGGCTGGCGCCGTTCATGAGCCTGATCCGCGATCCTGAACTCTATGCACGCTATGAGAACGTGGTGCTGGTGCACTCGGTGCGCACAGTGGCCGAACTGGCCTACCGTGCCGAAATCGAGGCGATGGACAACCCACAGCTGTATTACGTGCCGACCGTGACGCGCGAGCCGTTCCCCACCCCTGAACGCGGCGGCGATCTGTTCCGTTCGGGGGCGTTGTCGCAACGCCTCGGCCTGCCCGCCCCCGATCCGGAACATGACCGCGTGATGATCTGCGGCAATCCGGCGATGACGCGCGAACTCACGCATCATTTGAAGGACACAGGCTGGACGTTGACCAACCATCGAGGTATCGGCAATTTCACCACTGAAGTTGCGTTTGTCGTGCACCACGAATAATCTGCCGGCTTCACATCTCCCGGCCAGTCACTTTGCTTCATGGAAGCACACGCTCACAGCCGCGCGGCGCTGACCCTTGCCGCGCTCGGTGTCGTCTACGGTGACATCGGCACCAGTCCGCTCTATGCCCTGAAGGAAACCCTGAGCCCGGCCCATGGCATCCCCGCCGGGCCCGAGACCGTGTTAGGCGCCGCGTCGGCGATTTTCTGGGCGTTGATGCTGGTGGTGTCCCTGAAATACGTGTTGCTGGTGCTGCGTGCCGACAACCACGGCGAAGGCGGCATCATGGCTTTGCTTGCGCTGGCACGGCAGGCCGTAGCGGAGCGGCCGCGTGCATTGCGTATGGTGGCGCTGGCCGGCATGGCGGGAGCTGCACTGTTCTACGGCGATGCCGTGCTGACCCCTGCGATTTCGGTGCTGTCGGCGGTCGAGGGCCTGTCGGTCGGCACCCATGTGTTCGAACCCTATGTGATGCCGCTGGCAATCGCCGTACTCACCGGCTTGTTCATCATGCAGCAGCATGGCACGGCCAGCGTGGGCGCCTGGTTCGGTCCGATCGCAATGCTCTGGTTTGTCGCGCTGGCGGTGGGGGGCGTATACCAGATAGCGCACTATCCACAGGTACTGAACGCGCTGTATCCGGAACATGCCTGGTGGTTCATCACCCAGCACGGCTTTGCGTCGTTCGTAGTGCTGGGGGCCGTGCTGCTGGCCTTTACCGGTGCCGAAGCACTCTACGCCGACATGGGGCATTTCGGCCGCGCGCCGATCCGGCTGGCGTGGTATGGCCTGGTGTTTCCTGCTCTGGTGCTGAATTATCTGGGTCAGGGCGCCCTGTTGTCGCGGATACCCGCTGCCGGACACAATCCCTTCTTTCTACTCTACCCTGCATGGGCGCTCTATCCCATGGTGCTGCTGGCTACCGCTGCGACAGTGATCGCCGCTCAGGCGACCCTCACCGGCGCCTTCTCGCTCACGCGGCAGGCCATCCAGCTGGGTTACCTGCCACGCATGCAGGTGGTGCAGACGTCGTCCAAGGCATTCGGGCAAATATACATTCCGGTCGTCAACTGGTTGCTGTTCGTGCTGGTCGTGGCGGTGGTCGCCGGCTTTGGCAAGTCGGACCACCTCGCCGCCGCATACGGGCTCGCCGTAACCGGCACCATGCTGGTGACGACGCTGCTCACCTTTTTCGTCATTCATTATGGGTGGGGCTATGGCCTGTTCGGCAGTCTTGCGGTGACTGCCATGTTCCTGCTGATCGATGCCGCATTCTTTTCATCCAGCTTGCTGAAAATCACCGAGGGCGGCTGGTTTCCGCTGATCCTGGGGACCCTGGTGTTCATCGTCATGCGAACCTGGGTGCGCGGAAGGCGCTGTCTGTTGACTCAGGTTGGCGCGGTGGATATTCCCCTGACCGATTTCCTCGCCGGTCTCATGGCGCATCCGCCGACGCGCGTCCCGGGAACCGCGGTATTCCTCAATGCCAGTGCCCACACCGTGCCGCATGCGCTGTTGCACAACCTGAACCACAACCGGGTGCTGCACGAACGGCTGGTATTCCTCACCGTCAGAATCAAGACCGAACCGTGGGTGGCGTTCGAGGACCGGATGCGTGTCGAACCCTTGGGCAACGAAGCCTATGCCGTAATCCTCACCTTCGGTTTCAAAAACCGTCCCGACGTGCCCGCTGCGCTCGAAGGCCTGGGGCCGCAATTCGGCCTGGCGTTCGAGCCCATGCAGACCTCGTATTTCCTGAGCCGCGAAACCATCGTCTCCAGCCAGGAGGTCGACAGCAGGATGTCCCACTGGCGAGAGCAGCTGTTTCGGTGGTTGTCGCGCAATGCCGGAAGTGCGGTGGAATATTTCAACCTGCCTGCAAACCGGGTGATCGAACTGGGTTCACGGGTGGAAATCTGATCTGGATTCCCCGCATCCGGGCCTGATGCGTCGACCCGCATGCCCTAGGTTCCGGCCGGCTCAGTCGTAGTCATAACGACGATGCTCGCGGCGATGTTCCCGGCGTTCCTCGCGCCAGCCATCCCGCTCGCCGTGGCGGTGGTTCCAGCCGCGATCATCCCAGGGCCTGTAGTCATCACGGTAATAGACGCGCTCGACCCGATAGGGCGGCGGCAGCATGATGGTGGGGCCGGGATAGTACGACGTTCGGGTCCAGTAGCGGCTTCCGCCCGACTCGTACAGGACCCGGAAACCATCGGGCCGATAGGTCCCGAACGAAATGACAACGTTCGGCTCGACCGATACCACGCGGCCATAACCGTAGCTGCCGCCATGGGCGAAAGAGGCGCTGGAGGCGGTGAGCAGGGCGGCTGCAATCAGCAGGGTGCGTAACATGGTTGTTCTCCTTTACAGATAGGGACGGGTCTGCGGATGTGCGTCAATCGTTCCAGTCGCCGCGGTCGTCGTTCCAGCGCGCATCGCGCGGATCATCGGCCACCGAAAAATTTCCGTTGAGCGTCAGCCACTTGCCGGGGTCGTACGGCAGGCGGGTGCTGTATTCGCGGCCCTGGAAGCGGTAGCGCACGTCGTAGCCGCTGAGCACCTGGCGATAGTTGTCCTGGACGCGGCAGCGCTCGACCTGACGCGGGCGCGTTTCTTCGTAGCGTGTGCCGCTGCCATTCCAGCGGTCGCCTACCACGGCGCCGGTGGCTGCGCCCACGGCAGCGGCGGCCACCCGGCCGTCGCCCTTGCCGACGGTGGAACCGAGCAGGCCACCGGCGATGGCGCCGAGAATCGCACCGCCGCCGCCATTTCCTTCCCGGTAGCTGCGGGTTTCGTGGCCGACGGTTTCTGTCCAGCATTCGCGGCGCGGCTCGTTGACCGTGTCGTAAATCGGCGTGCTCGAAACCACGCGGGCACGGGTGACAAAGCCATCCGCGTCATAACGGCCAGGGCCGGCGTACGCGCCGCCGCTGGCGACAATCAGGGCGGCGACCAGCGTCGTGTTCAAAAGGCGTGTTTTCATGCTTACTCTCCTTGTTGCAGTGAATTCAGTACTTGCGCTCTGGGGTCAGCGGCGGTCGCGGGGGCGACCGTCGTCCTCGAATTTGCGTTGCTGACGACGCTCGTAGCCGTAGCCGTAGCCTTCCGGCTCCTCGCGAACGGTTTCGCGGCGGGTCGCGCGCCGTTCGTCCCGGCGGGCATCGCGCGCATCCTGCCGAGCCTCGTCGGCGCGGTCGCGCTTGGCCACGATGATCACGCCATCCATGAAATTCGGTGCTGCCTGAACCGGGACGGCAATCACCAGTCCCAATCCGGCCAGCCCAATAATCCAGTTTCGTCGTGTGTTCATCGTGGTCTCCATTTCTGTGGTTGCCTGTTTCGCTTCCACGCTTCGCAGTTTGGTTGAGGAAAGTAAGCGCACTGTTTCACGCAGGGGTGATTTTGTAACAGTGTGTAACCGGCGGATAGCGTGCCGTCCCTGCTGATATATTTGCCACATGGAAAAAGACATCATTTATGTGACCGACGACGACCCGGGTATCCGCGAACTGGTGGCCGAATACCTGACGAGCCAGGGCTATCGGGTCGAAACGGCTGAAGACGCCCCCGCGCTCGATCGCCTGCTGGCCGCCCGCCTGCCGGATCTGCTGGTGCTCGACTGGATGATGCCGGGCGAGGACGGCCTGTCGGTCGCGCGGCGCTTGCGCGCGCAGCCGGGCTTCCCTCCCATCATCATGCTGTCGGCCCGGGGTGAAGACGTCGACCGCATCATCGGCCTCGAGGTCGGCGCCGATGACTATCTGCCCAAGCCGTTCAATCCGCGTGAACTGCTGGCCCGTATCCGCGCGGTGTTGCGGCGGCAGAATGGCGCCGCAGCACCGGCCGCGGCCGAAACCGCCCGACTGGTGCGTTTCGGCCCGTTCAGCGTCAACCTCGACGCCCGGACGCTCAGTCGAGCCGATGCCGAGATCCCGCTGACCAGCGGCGAATACGAACTGCTGGAAATCTTTGTCACCCATGCCAACCGTGCGCTGTCACGCGACTGGCTGATGGACCAGCTGCGTGGATTCGAGCGCGATCCGTTCGACCGCAGCATCGACGTTCGGGTGAATCGCCTGCGCAAGAAGATCGAGGATGACCCGGCCAATCCAGCCTATATCCGTACCCAGCGCGGACAGGGCTACCTGTTCGTGCCGCAGGGCAAAGGGTGAAGCACTTTCCCCGTTCGTTGTTCGCCCGCACCGCACTGACGCTGGCGCTGGCGTTCATCGTGTTCCAGGCGGCTGCGTTCTGGGTGGTGTATCGCACGCTGATCGTTCCGGTGGCGGAGCGCTCGGCCGACGATCTGGCCGGCCTGATCGTGCTGTCGGCGCAAACCTGGGTGGAACTGCCGCCGCAGACGCGCGCGGCGTTCGAGCGCGAACTGGCGCGCCGCCATGGTTTGCGTCTGACGACCTTGAATATCGGCGCGACGGCAGACGCGCCGCATTTCGCTTTTCGTACCCAGATCGAGGATGCACTGAGCCGGCGCGTCGGCGACGACGTGATCCTGCGCGGCGTACCCGGAACCGAAGCGGCCTGGCTGGACATTCCGGTGGGCGGCCATGACCTGCACGTCGGCTTCTTCCCGCGCCGCTACGCCGTCAAGCCGCCGCTGGCGGCGATCGCGGTGATCGCCCTGGGCACATTCCTCAGTCTGCTGACCGCGCTGTTCCTGGTGCGCCGCATCACCGTGCCACTGGCGCGGGCGGCGGACGCGGCCGGCCAGGTCGGGGCGGGCGAGCTTCCGGAACCCTTGCCGGAAACCGGCCCTGCCGAACTCGCCGAACTCGCCCGTCGTTTCAACACCATGGCGGCCGAGGTGCGTGCGCTGCTGGATAACCGCACCACCCTGTTGGCAGGCATTTCGCATGACCTGCGTACCCCCATGACACGACTGCAGCTCAACCTGGAAATGTTGCGCGATGCCTCCAGCCCGGCGCGCATCGACCGTGCGGTGGCCGATCTGGCCGACATGAACAAGCTGATCACCGGCTATCTGGAACTGGCGCGCACGACCCAGGCGGAAAGCCGGACGCGCTTCGACCTTGCCGGTTTGCTGGAAGAGGCGGCCGTCGATGCGGATCTGCCTTGGCCGGGCGCGGCGCCGTGCATGATCGAGGCTGGTCGTCTGGCAGTGCGGCAGATCGTGTCGAACCTGATCCAGAATGCGCAGCGCTATGGCGGCGGCACGCCGGTCGAGCTGGTGCTGGAATGCACCGGGAATCTGGCGCGCGTGATCGTGCGCGATGCCGGTGCCGGCATTCCGAATGATCAGCTGGAGAAAGTGTTCAGGCCGTTCTATCGGCTGGAAACGTCGCGTTCGCAGGCAACGGGGGGAACGGGCCTCGGGCTGGCGATCGTGCGGCAGCTGGCGGAAACGAACGGTTTGAAGGTGGTGTTACGCAATCGCCCGCAAGGTGGGCTGGAGGCAATACTGGAAATCCGCCGTTAGGCGGTCACGCGCAATGCGCGGCCGTGCGTCGCAGCACCCGGAATTCGACGAACAGCAGCGTCAGGCTGAACATCGACATGCGGCAGGTGCTGCCGCTAAAGAATCCCAACGGCGAGCGAGACAGATTGATGCTCACGCTGGTGGCTCGACCTACTTGCATCAGACGGCAGGCTGACGGGCAAACAGGGAGAACTGCACGAACAGCAGCGACAGGCTGGTGAGGCTCATGCGTTCGGTCTGGCCGTGGAACCAGGCAAAAGGTGAGGAACTGAGTTCGAGGACCAGTTGGTTTTTGCCGAATTGCAGTTTCATGATGTGCTCCTTGGTTGGCTTGCTTGCCTGGATACTTGCAATGCCTGTGCCATCTGAACGGCAGTGCCCGTGACGAAAAAAATATAAATAAAACAAATGGATGCGTGGGCCCTGTTTGGAGCTCCGGTTCAAGTCGTGGCGTGAGTTGACGGAAAACCGTCATCCCGTGTCGAAGCGCTAAACAGTCGACATGCCGGCCGGGCGAATCGTGGCGGCAAGGTAGAATCCGGCTTTCGGTTTGGGCGGGGCGTTTCGGCGCACCGCATCGTCTGCATGATCATCCTCAAGAATCTCAGCCTTAGGCGTAGTGCCAAGGTCCTGCTCGACAACGCGTCGGTGTCGATCAACCCCGGCGAAAAGGCCGGTCTGGTCGGCCGCAACGGCGCCGGCAAGTCCAGCCTGTTCGCGCTCCTGAACGGCACCCTGCACGAAGACAAGGGCGACTTTTCGATGCCGTCGCAGTGGCGCATGGCACAGGTGGCGCAGGACATGCCGGAGACGAGCGAGAGCGCGACCGATTTCGTCATCGCCGGCGACACCCAGTTGGCCGAGGCGCAGGCCGAGGTGACTGCCGCCGAGGCGAGCGACGACGGCGAGCGCATGGCGCACGCCTACATGGCGCTGCACGACGCCGGCGCCCACGATGCGCAATCGCGCGCGCAGGCGCTGATCCTGGGACTGGGCTTTCAGGTGCGCGAACTGAATCAACCGGTCAACAGCTTTTCCGGCGGCTGGCGCATGAGATTGCAGTTGGCGCGCGCGCTGATGTGTCCGTCCGACCTACTGCTGCTCGACGAGCCCACCAACCACCTGGATCTCGATGCACTAGTATGGCTGGAGGCCTGGCTCAAGAAATACCCCGGCACCATGCTGGTGATCAGTCATGACCGCGAGTTTCTCGATGCCGTAACCAACGTCACCATCCATATCGAAAACGGCCAACTCACCCGTTACGGCGGCAACTACAGCACGTTCGAGGACATGCGCGCCGAGCAGATGGCGCTGCAGCAGGCAGCGTTCGCCCGCCAGCAGGACAAGATCGCCCACCTGCAGGCCTTCATCAACCGTTTCAAGGCCAAGGCCAGCAAGGCCAAGCAGGCGCAAAGCCGGGTCAAGGCGCTGGGTCGCATGGAAAAGCTGGCGCCGATGCTGGCGAGTGCGGATTTCACCTTCGAATTCAAGGAGCCGCTCAACCTGCCCAATCCCATGCTGACGATCGACGACGCCAGCTTCGGCTACCCGCCGCCTGCCGACGCGTCGCTCGGCACCCCGCCGACCGTGATCGTGCAGCACGTCAGCAAGTCGGTCTTCGCCGGGCAGCGTATCGGCATCCTGGGCGCCAACGGCCAGGGCAAGTCGACCCTGGTGAAGACCGTCGCGCGCACGCTGCCGGTGGTTGATGGTGCCGTCACCGAAGGCAAGGGCCTCAATATCGGCTATTTCGCGCAGCAGGAACTAGACGTGCTGCGCCCTGCCGACACGCCGCTGGAACATATGATCCGGCTGGCGCGCGACACGATTGCCAACGGTGGGGCCGGCCAGTTCAGCAGTCGCGAGCAGGACCTGCGCAATTTCCTCGGTACCTTCAACTTCAGTGGCGACATGGTCAAGCAGGCGGTCGGCACCATGAGTGGTGGTGAAAAGGCGCGGCTCGTGCTGTGCATGATCGTGTGGCAGCGTCCGAACCTGTTGCTGCTGGATGAACCGACCAACCACCTCGATCTGGCCACGCGTGAGGCGTTGGCGATGGCCTTGAACGAATTCGAGGGCACGGTGATGCTGGTCAGCCACGACCGCGCGTTGCTGCGCGCGGTGTGCGACGAATTCTGGCTGGTGACGCGTGGCGGCGTGGAGCCATTCGACGGCGATCTGGACGATTACCAGCGCTATCTGCTGGACGAGGGCAAGCGGCTGCGTGAGAGCTTGAAAGAGGCAGGCAAAGCCGCCGAACCGCCCAAGGTCGAGGCGCCGCCTGTCGCTGCGAAACGTGCAGCACCTTCGGGGAAACTCAAACCGCTGAAACAGGCATTGGAAAAGCTCGACAAGAGCATGGCCGCGCTGCAGGCCGAGAAAGCCGCGCTTGAAGCGAGGCTGGCCGGAGCCCTGTCGGTCGGGGACATCACGGAAACGGGCCGGTTGCTCCAGCACGTCAATGACGAGCTGGCGCGTGAGGAGGAAAAATGGCTCGAACTGTCCGGTCAGATCGAGGTGCTGGAGGCGGAAAACACCTGACTGGGACGCCTTTTGGCCCGGGCTTGGGTTTTATGCGCTTCTCGCCTATGTTGAATTGTTCCCGCGTACCAGGCTGAGGGCTCCATGCCGCCACACGATACCGCTGCAGGGGTTCAGACCGTCTGGTACCGGCGACACGCCTGGCCGGTTCGCCTCATGCACTGGGTCAACGTGCTTGCCTTTGTCGTGCTGCTGATGAGCGGGCTCCAGATATTCAACGCGCACCCGGCGCTGAACTGGGGGAAATCGTCCTATACGGGACGTCCGCCTGTCCTGCAAATGGTTGCACGTATGGATGCGCAGGGCAATCCGAAAGGCGTCACGCGCATTCTGGGCCATGAGTACGACACGACCGGCGTGTTGGGCTTGTCGGCCGAGATGGGCGGCCTGCCGGTCCAGCGCGGTTTTCCCGCGTGGATCACGCTTCCGGGCGGGCAATGGCTGGCAATGGCGCGGCGCTGGCACTTCTTTTTTGCCTGGGTGCTGGTTATCAATGGCCTGGCCTACCTGGCCTACACGCTGGCCAGCCGCCACCTGGTGCGCGACCTCACGCCAACCCGAACCGACTGGCGTTCGATCGGGCGGTCCATCAAGGATCACCTGTTGCTGCGGCATGCGCGAGGCGAGGCCGCCCGACGCTACAACATCCTGCAAAAACTCGCGTACCTCGTCGTGGTATTCGTGCTGTTTCCCCTGTTGATCCTGATGGGATGGGCCATGTCGCCGGGCTTGGATTCGCTGGTTCCGGGCTGGATCGACGTATTCGGCGGTCGCCAGTCGGCACGCACGCTCCATTTCCTGGTGGCTTGGGCACTGGTGGCATTCGTGTTCATCCATGTGTTCGAGGTGATCGTCAGCGGTTTCTGGAACAACCTGCGCTCGATGCTGACCGGCCGTTACCGGATTGCAGCCGACGAGGACAAGCATGCCTAGTCAGGGGAACGGCCGCCGGCGGTTCTTGCTGCGCGCGCTGGCCGCCGGCGGTACGCTGCTGCTGTCAGGGTGCGATCGGCTGTCGCATAGCGCGTGGTTCACACGGATGCTGGACAGCGCGGAGAAACTGACGTTTGGCGCACAACGCCTGTTGCTGCCGCGCAAGGCCATGGCGCAGGAGTTCACCGAGGCCGACCTGTCTCCGGATTTCCGCAGCAATGGCACTGACAACCCGGCCAACCCGATTTATCAGGCGCTCGTGGCCAATCAGTTTGCCGATTACCGGCTGCAGGTCGGCGGCCTGGTGGCGCAACCGCGCGCCTATTCGCTCGACGATTTGAAAGCCTTGCCCAGCCGGACCCAGATCACCCGCCATGATTGCGTGGAAGGCTGGAGCGCGATCGGAAAATGGAAGGGCGTGCAGCTGAGCCGGGTGCTGGAACAGGTCAAACCGCATCCCTCGGCACGCTACGTGGTGTTCTATTGTGCGGACCCGATGGACGACATGGGAACGCGCTATTACGAGAGCATCGACATGGAAGACGCCTGGCACGCCCAGACCCTGCTTGCCTATGAACTGAACGATGTACCGTTGCCCATCAAGAACGGTGCGCCGATCCGGGTGCGCGTCGAGCGCCAGCTGGGCTACAAAATGGCCAAATACGTCATGCAGATAGCCTTGGTCGACCGTCTGGACACCATCGCAGGCGGCAAGGGCGGCTACTGGGAGGATCAAGGCTACGAATGGTATGCCGGCATCTGATCCGCCTGGCATGCAATAAGCTCCAATTTTCAGCGTTTCGCCTGGAAACGTCAGCCAAGCACGGTAAAATGCCGCTTTCCCGAAAAGCCGTTTATTCGCCGTGAAACCCACCTTTCAGGACATTATCCTCACCCTGCAACGCTACTGGGGCGAGCGCGGCTGCGCGTTGCTGCAGCCCTACGACATGGAAGTCGGCGCCGGCACCTCCCACACCGCGACCTTCCTGCGCGCGCTCGGCCCCGAGCCGTGGAAGGCGGCCTACGTGCAGCCCAGCCGCCGTCCCAAGGACGGCCGCTATGGCGACAATCCCAACCGGTTGCAACATTACTACCAGTTCCAGGTGGTGTTGAAGCCGGCGCCGGCCGATATCCTGGAGCTCTATCTCGGCTCGCTGGAAGCGTTGGGTTTTGACCTGAAGAAGAACGACGTGCGCTTCGTCGAGGACGACTGGGAGAACCCCACGCTCGGCGCCTGGGGCCTGGGGTGGGAAGTGTGGCTGAACGGCATGGAAGTGACTCAGTTCACCTATTTCCAGCAGGTCGGCGGCATCGACTGCAAGCCGATCACCGGCGAGATCACCTACGGCCTGGAACGCCTCGCCATGTATCTGCAGGGTGTCGAGAGCGTCTACGACCTCGTCTGGACCGAGGGCCTGACCTACCGCGACGTCTATCACCAGAACGAGGTCGAGCAATCGACCTACAACTTCGAGCACAGTGACGTCGACTTCCTGCTCACCGCCTTCGGTGCACACGAGAAGACGGCACAGGAACTGATGGCGGCGCAGCTTGCGCTGCCGGCCTACGAGCAGGTATTGAAGGCCGCACACACCTTTAACCTGCTCGATGCGCGCGGGGCGATCTCGGTGACCGAACGCGCCGCCTACATCGGCCGCATTCGCAACCTCGCGCGCAGCGTGGCGAAGAGCTATCTCGACAGCCGCGCGCGGCTGGGCTTCCCGATGGCGCCCAAAGCCTGGGCGGACGACGTGCTGGCGCAGATTGAAAAGAAGGCGGCAGCATGAGCGCGCAGAACCTGCTGGTTGAACTGTTTGTCGAGGAACTGCCGCCCAAGGCACTGAAAAAGTTGGGTGAGAGTTTCGCTGCTGCGCTGGCGGAAAGCCTGGTCGCGCAGGGATTGGCTGAACCGGGTGTTGCGGTCACCAGCTTTGCCTCGCCGCGTCGACTCGGCGTACATGTTGCAGGCGTACTGGCGTGCGCAGCCGACAAGCCGGTATCGACCAAGCTGATGCCTGTCAGTGTAGGGCTGGATGCCGGCGGCAACGCCACCCCTGCGCTATTGAAGCGTCTGGCTGCGCTGGGTGCGGACGCATCCGCGGTCGGCCAGTTGCGCCGCGCGCCGGATGGCAAGAACGAAGCACTCTTCCACGACAGTATCGCGCCCGGCACCACATTGAGGGAGGGTTTGCAACGTGCGCTCGACGTGGCGCTGGAAAAATTGCCCATCCCCAAGGTGATGACCTATCCCGACCCATCGGGCGAGGGCTGGGAAACCGTCCATTTCGTGCGCCCGGCACATGGCTTGATTGCGCTGCATGGCGCGGAGGTCGTCCCCATCTCGGTGCTCGGCCTGGAGGCAGGCCGCATGACGCAGGGACACCGTTTCGAAGCGCGCGTGGATCCGGTGGCGATCACCCATGCCGACTGCTATGCCCTGCAAATGACGGATGAGGGCGCGGTGATCGCGAGCTTTGCCGAGCGCCGCGCCGAGATCGTCCGCCAGTTGCAGGCCGCTGCCGCGCCGCTGGGCCTGAAGCCGGTTGAGGACGATGCGCTGCTGGACGAGGTCACCGCGCTGGTCGAACGTCCCAACGTGCTGGTCGGCCAGTTCGAGGAAGCTTTTCTCGAAGTGCCGCAGGAATGCCTGATCCTGACCATGAAGGCGAATCAGAAATATTTCCCGCTGCTGGACGCGGCGGGCAAGCTGACCAACCAGTTCCTCATCGTCTCGAATATTTCGCCCGACGATGCGTCTGCGGTGATTGGCGGCAACGAACGCGTGGTGCGGCCGCGTCTGGCCGATGCCAAGTTCTTCTTCGACCTGGATCGCAAGAAAGCGCTCGATTCGCGCGTATTGGGGCTGGCCAAGGTGGTGTACCACAACAAGCTCGGCACCCAGGGCGAGCGTGTGACGCGTGTACAAGCGATCGCGCGTGCTATTGGCCAGCAGATCGGCGGCGAAGCGCTTGCACTCAAGGCCGACCAGGCCGCGCTCCTAGCGAAGGCCGATTTGCTGACCGATATGGTCGGCGAGTTTCCTGAGCTGCAGGGCACCATGGGGCGCTACTATGCGCAGCACGACGGACTGACCGACGACATCGCCTTCGCCATCGAGGATCACTACAAGCCGCGCTTTGCTGGTGATGAGCTACCGCGCAACGACGTGGGTGTGTGTGTGGCGCTGGCCGACAAGCTGGAAACCCTGATTGGATTGTTCGGCATTGGCGAAAAACCGACGGGCGACAAGGACCCATTTGCGCTGCGTCGTCACGCGATCGGAGTTATTCGCCTACTCGCCGAACACCACTTGCCCTTGTCTTCCTCAGTTCGAGAGGCATCAGCGGCCTTTAACGTGCCGCTTCGCCCAGAGGCAGTGTCTGAAGTTACGGACTTTATCTACGACCGCTTCGCCAACTTCCTACGCGAAGAAGGGTCGTCGGCTCAAACCATCGATGCTGTACTGGCGTTGCGTCCAGATCGTTTTCATCAAGTCGGAAGACGCATGATCGCAGTGCGCGAATTCGCTCACTTGCCTGAGGCGCCTGCGCTTGCCGCCGCCAACAAGCGCGTCGGCAACATCCTGAAAAAAGCCGAGGGAAACATCGGAGAACAGGCCGACCCGGCACGCTTCGTCGAGGACGCGGAAAAAGCTCTGTTCAGCGCGCTCGCCGAAATCGCACCTGCCGCTGACGCCGCCTTCGAGGCCGGTGATTACACTATGTCGTTACAGGCACTCGCCGCGCTCAAATCTCCGGTCGACGCCTTCTTCGACAATGTGATGGTCAACACCGACGATCCCGCTCTCAAAGCCAACCGCCTGGCCCTGCTGAACCAGCTGCACCGGACGATGAACCGGGTTGCGGACTTGTCGCGTCTGGCGGCGTAATATTTCGTTCATGAAGCTCATCATTCTCGACCGCGACGGCGTCATCAACTTCGACTCCGATCAGTTCATCAAGTCTCCGGACGAATGGAAACCCATTCCCGGCAGTCTGGAGGCGATCGCGCGGTTGACACGCGAGGGTTGGCGCGTGGTGGTGGCGACCAATCAGTCCGGGCTGGCGCGCGGGCTGTTCGAGATGGCGACGCTGAACGCCATCCACGCCAAGATGCACAAGGCGGTGTCGCAGGCGGGCGGGCGTATCGAGGCGGTGTTCTACTGCCCGCATGCGGCCGATATGAACTGCGGCTGCCGCAAGCCCAAGCCAGGGTTGTTCGACGAGATCGCGGCACGTTACGGGCGTGACTTGCGGGACGTTCCGGCGATAGGCGATTCGTTGCGTGACCTGCTGGCGGCCGCCAGCGTGGGGGCAAGCCCGTTGCTGGTGCGTACCGGGAAAGGCGAGCGGACCCTGGCGGCCGGCGGGCTGCCCGAGAATACGCCGGTCTACGCCGACCTGGGCGAGGCAGTCGATCACCTGCTCAAGACTGCGGCATGAGCCTGATCCGGTCGGTGATTTTCGCGGTCCTGCAGACTGCGCTGACGATTTTCTTCAGTATGGTGGCGTTCTTCAGCTTCCCTTTTTCGGCGCACACGCGCTACCGCTTGATTACCGGCTACAACCATACCGTGATCTGGCTGGCAAGCTGGGTCGTGGGGATCCGCTATGTGGTGGAGGGGCGTGAGAACCTGCCCGCGCAACCTGCCGTCATCCTCGCCAAACATCAGTCGGCCTGGGAGACCGTGGCCTTCCTGTGTCTGTTTCCGCCGGTCTCGCCGGTGATCAAGCAGGAACTGCTCAAGCTGCCGTTCTTCGGCTGGGCATTCCGCATGCTCTCGCCCATCGCCATCGACCGCAGCGCCGGGCGCGAGGCGCTGAAACAGATCGTCAGCCAGGGCAGGGAGAAGCTGGCACAGGGGTTCTGGGTGTTGGTGTTCCCCGAAGGCACGCGCGTCGCGCCTGGCGAAAAGGGCAAGTACGGCATCGGCGGCAGCTGGCTGGCGGCGGAAACCGGGGCACCCATCGTGCCAGTGGCGCACAATGCCGGCGAAGTGTGGCCGAAGAATGCCTTCATCAAGCATCCCGGCACGGTGACCGTTCGTATCGGCCCGGCGATTCCTACCGAGGGCAAGAGTGCCGCCGAACTCACGCGCATGGTCGAAGCATGGATCGAAACCGAAATGGCGAGGTTGCCCCCTGCTGCCACACGCCAATAGCGGCGTCCTGCAGATCGGCGACGCCGCCGTTCCCTATCTGTTGCGACGTTCGCGCCGCCGCCGCACGCTGGGCTTGACGGTTACCGCGCACGAGGTACGTATCCATGCCCCGAGCTGGACCCCACGTGCCGAGATCGAGACCTATGTGCGGCAACAGCATGACTGGCTGCATCGGACCTGGGCGCGCATGCATGCACACGTTCGGCAAGCGGAGTCGACGCCTGCGAACGAACTGCGCTATCTGGGACGCCGGTTGAGGCTCGATGTCCGGTCCTCGCTATTCCCCGAGATACGCCGGCACGGTAACACCCTGCGGGTCTATGCGCCACTGGATGCGGATGCCGGAGAACTGGTACGCGACTGGTTGATTGCCCGTGCCGGACGTTTGCTGGCCTGGCGGCTTGCGCGCATCGCACGCAGGCTGGGGCGCGGGCCCAGCCGTTTTGCGCTGTCCGACGCACAGACGCAATGGGGCAGCTGCACCCGGCGCGGCCATATCCGCCTCAACTGGCGGCTGGTGCAGGCGCCGCTCGCACTCATCGACTACGTCGCCGCGCACGAACTGGCCCATCTCGTCCATCTCGATCATTCGCCGCGTTTCTGGGCGGTGGTTGCCGAACTGTGTCCCGATGCATTGGCAAGGCGCGCCGAGTTGCGCACAATGGGCAGCTCCCTGTTTCTTGTATAACGCCAGCCAGGTGTAACCATCATGCGAATCCTTCACACCATGTTGCGAGTGGGCGATCTCGACCGCTCGATCGATTTCTACACCAACGTCCTCGGCATGAAACTGCTGCGCCGCAAGGATTATCCCGGCGGCAAGTTCACCCTGGCCTTCGTCGGCTACGATAGCGAGGACAGGTCTGCCGTGCTTGAGCTGACCTACAACTGGGGCGTCGACTCATACGAGGTGGGCAGCGGCTACGGCCACATCGCCATCGAGGTCGACGATGCCTACGCTGCATGCGACGCCGCCGCCGCGAAGGGCGGCAAGGTGCTGCGCCCGGCCGGCCCGATGTCGCACGGTGCGACGATCATTGCCTTCATTGAGGATCCGGATGGTTACCCGATCGAGTTCATCCAGAAGGGCACCGCCGGCTGGACGCAGCCCGCGTCGGCTAACTGATCGCCTTGGTGATCAGCGGCACCAGGGGGTCCGGCAGCCTGATTCTGCCGGACAGGGCAAAGGCCTGCGCGTTCTTCGACATCTTGCCCCAGGTGCGGCGGATGATCTCCAGCCATTTCGCCTCGTCGTAATCGGGTTTGCTCCGGGCAAACGCCAGCATGTAGTGCTCGATGAACACGAGGTTGGCGATGTCCTCCAGCAGTTGCGAGTCCGGATTGACCTTGATGCCGCGCTTGCTCACTGCTTTCTTGACGCGCTCGATCATGGCGTCGTCATAGCCAGCCTGGCGCATCAGGTCGCCGGCAGTATTGGCGTGGAAGGTATAGAGGCCGGTGCGCCACGCATGGTAGCCTTCCTTGGTCATCGGGTAACTGGTGCGCGGCACCGTCCAGCGACGGATGTGCTGGGCACGTACCGCCAGCTGCGCCGCCTCTGATGCGTCCGGCGCAAAGCGACCGATCATCTCCGACATGCGGCGGCCGTAGAGTAGTTCCTTGGGCTGGCCTTCGTCCAGGTTGGGGTCTTCCGCATTGGCCATGTCGAACAGGGCCAGGGTCTGATTGAAGCGTGCAGGGTTGCCGATCATGAGTGCTTCCGGGCGGGGATGCGGATTCAATTGGCGACCACGGGGAGAATCCATAATTCGACCCGGCGATTCAACTGGCGGCCGGCTTCGGTGGCGTTATCCGAGCGCGGCTCCGTTTCGCCTTTGCCGTAGGACTCCAGGCGCAGCGGATTGACGTTCTGGGTGGCGAAGTAATCCAGCACTGCCTGCGCGCGCCGTTCGGACAAGGCCTGATTGTATGCGTGCGTGCCCACGCTGTCGGTATGGCCGATCACGGTCACCGTCGTCTTGCCATATTGATTCAGTACATGGGCAATCTTGTTCAGCGTCGGGAGATAGCCCGGTTTCAGGACGGCGGAATTGGTATCGAAGCCGGTGTTGGACGTCATGCTGACCAGCAAGGCGTTGTCCCCTGGGCGTTTCTCCACGCTGATGTCGCCGCGCTGGATTTCCGGCAGCAACTGCTTCTGCAGATCCTTGGCCTGCTGGTCCATGTAGTAGCCGACGCCTGCGCCCGTGAGGCCGCCGCCGACCGCGCCGATCAACGCACCCTTGCCGCGGTTCCTGTGGTTGATGATCGCGCCGAGTGCCGCGCCGCTGACCGTGCCGATGATCGCCCCCGTCTGGGTCTTGTTCAGATCGCGCGGCTCGCCTAGGTCGTTGGTCGCGCAGGCGGAAAGCAGCAAGGCGGCCAGCAGAGGAAGGGCGACGTATGGCTTGTGCATGGGGATTCCTTTCAGGCAGGTTGAAACAGGCGGCGCAATGTGGCGTCTTCGTTAGGGGCGCGATGCGCAAGTTGGTTCCGGCGCCAATAGGCATGGGTCTCTGCCGGAACACGCAAATCTTTCACGGGCTTCGATGCCGTCATGGACCGGCGGGTTAATCGGACCACTTGGCCAGGTGCAAGGTGAGGGCCTCATAGTCGGCCACGGCCAGCGCTTCAGCGCGCAGCCCCGCATCGATGCCGAGTGTAGTGAAGTCTTCCGGCTTTACCAGGCTGCCGAGGGTGTTCCTGAGCGTTTTCCGGCGTTGCGAGAACGCGGCGGCAACGACACGCGAAAACAGCGCCTCGTCGAGCGTGACGATTTCAGCCGGCGTCCTGGGGATCAGTCGGACCACGGCGGAGTCGACCTTGGGTGGCGGGTCGAAGGCGGTGGGCGGGACGTCGAGCAGCCATTCGAGATGGAAACGGCGCTGCAGCATGATCGACAGCCGTCCGAAGTCGGGGGTGGACGGCGCGGCAACCATGCGCTCGACGACTTCCTTCTGCAGCATGAAGGTCATGTCGCGGATGTGCGCGGCGAAATTCATCAAGTGGAACAGCAGTGGCGTGGAAATGTTGTACGGCAGGTTGCCGACGATGCGCAGGTCGTGGCCAAGCTGTGCAAAATCGAACTTCAGCGCGTCGCAACTATGCACGGTGAGGCGTTCGGCCGGCCATCGCCTTTGCAGGCGCGCGACGATGTCACGGTCGAGTTCGACGGCATGCAGGTGCGGCAGGCGTTCGAGCAGCGGCTGGGTGAGCGCGCCGAGGCCGGGGCCGATTTCGACGACGATGTCGGTTGGCTGCGGATGGATGGCATTGACGATGGCGTGGATGATGCCGTCGTCGATGAGGAAGTTCTGGCCGAAGCGTTTGCGGGGCGTGTGCATTGGGTAAGCAGTAAGGGGCAGTCTGGTGTTTCCGGTCAAGGCTTACCGCTGACTGCCCACCATCTCCAGCGCCATTCCAATCGCGGCGATGAGGCTGCCTACTTCCGCGCGCCCGCTGCCGGCGAGGTCGAGTGCGGTGCCGTGGTCGACCGAGGTGCGAATGAACGGCAGCCCGAGCGTTACGTTCACGCCGGCGCCGAAGCTGGCGTACTTGAGCACCGGCAGGCCCTGGTCGTGATACATCGCCAGCACGGCGTCGCAGGGCTCGTGGCGAATGCGCGAGAAAAGCGTGTCGGCGGGCTGTGGGCCGACAAGGTCCAGGCCTTCGCTGCGCAGGCGGTCGAGCACGGGTTCGATGACGTCGATCTCCTCGCGCCCCAAATGGCCGGATTCGCCCGCGTGGGGATTGAGGCCGGCGACGGCAATGCGCGGGCAGGCGATGCCGAATTTGCGCTGCAGGTCGGCGTGCAGGATGCGGATTACCTCGACGAGCAGGTCGGGCGTGATGGCGTCGGCGACGGCGCGCAAGGGAAGATGGGTGGTGGCAAGCGCGACACGCAGGCCGCCGCCGGCGAGCATCATGACGACCCGGTGCGTGCCGCTGCGGTCGGCCAGGTATTCGGTATGGCCCATGAAGGCGAAACCGGCATCGTTGATGATGCCCTTGTGTACCGGCGCCGTGACGACAGCGTGAAATGATCCGTCGAGGCAGCCTGAGAGGGCAGCGTCGAGCAGGGCCAGCACATGGGCGCTATTGCGGGTGTCGAGCGTGCCCGCCGTAACGGGGACGGCGGCGGGAATGTGGCGCACGTGCAGCCAGCCGGGCTGGTGCGCCGGCGCAGTGTCGCCGCAGCTGAAGTCGACCGCGATGCCGAGCCGGGCCGCACGGTCGCGCAGCACTTCGACGTCGCCGAGGACCGACAGCCGGCATGGCAGGGGATGTTGCGACAGGGCGATGCACAGGTCGGGCCCGATTCCCGCGGGTTCGCCTGCCGTCAGGGCGAGGTGGGGCAAATCCACGGCTTCTTTAATCCGGGCCGGTCAATCGATCGGGCGGATTTCGACATAGGCCGCGTCGCGGATCTGGCGCACCCAGTCCTGGAAGGCCTCATCGCCCTTGCGTTCGCGGATGGCCTGGCGCGCCAGCAGTTTCTGGCGTTCCTGCGTGACGTCCTGATTGCGTCGCTCAAGGACCTGGATCAGGTGCCAGCCGAAAGGGGTTTGAATGGGGTCGCTGATCTGGCCGGGCTTCAGCGCGTTCATGGCTTTCTCGAATTCGGGGACGGTGTCGCCCGGATTGATCCAGCCAAGGTCGCCGCCTTTGGAGGCACTGGCATCCTCGGATTGCAGACGTGCCATGTCTTCGAATTTCGCGCCGTTTTCGATGCGTTCCTTGAGTTGCAGCAGACGGTTGCGGGCGTCGGCTTCCGAGGTGAGTTCGTTGGTCTTGATGAGGATGTGGCGCGCGTGCGTTTGCGTCACGGTGAGCGTGGCATCGAGTCCGCGTTTGTCGATGAGCTTGAGGATGTGAAAACCGTTACTGCTTCGCAGGATCGGGCTGATCTGGCCCGGCTGCATCGATTTCAGCGCATCGGCGAACAGGGTCGGAATCTTGCCGCTGGCGCGCCAGCCGAATTCACCGCCCTGCAGCGCGTTGGAGGCGTCGGAGTAACTGGCTGACATCTGGGCGAAATCAGCGCCCTTGGCAAGCTGGGCGACGATGTCCTCGGCTCGCGCGTGGCGTGCCTGGATCTGCTCGGGTGAGGCGTTTTCCGGTACGGTGACCAGAATGTGGGCGAAGTTGTATTCTGTTTCCACGCCTTGCTGGGCCTGCGTCTGCAGGTAGCCTTCGATTTCGGCGTCGCTGACGGAGATGCGGTTGTCGACGTCGCGTTCACGCGCGCGGGCGATCAGAAGTTCGTTACGGATGGTGTTGCGCATGCTGTCGAGGCTCTGGCCGTCCTTCTCAAGCGCGGCCTGCAACCCGGCCATGTCGAGCTTGTTCTGGGCGGCGATGCGTTGCAGGGCATGCTCGACCTGCGTCGGGTCGACGCGAATGCCGGTGGCGCGCGCGTGCTGCTGCAGCGCAAGCTCGGTCACCATGCGCTCGAGCAGCTGTTTCTCCAGTACGTCGCGCGGCGGCAGCGGGGTGTTCTGCCGCGACAGGTTGTGCACGACCTCGTCGTAGCGCCGGGCCAGTTCCTGGCGCGTGATGACTTCGTCGTTGACGACGGCGACGATGTGATCGAGTTCCTGCACGGCTGCATGGGCCGGCGACAGGACCGACACGGCGATCAGCAGCGCCAGGACCCAGTGCGGGCGGCGCCATTCAGGGCGTTTGAATAATTTCATTGCTAGGCCTGTATCCGGGAACACTATGTTTCAAAACGTCAAGCGGATTGGAGCCGATGCGCCCCATTCCGTTCAACTCCAGCTGGAAGAACAACGCATCGGTGGATTGATTTTCCTTGGTTGCCAGCCGTTGCAGCACCGCGCGCAACGCCCAGCATCCGCCATTGTATTCAAACCCGGCCAGGCCTTCGACCAGCTTGTTGTCCTTGAAGGAATAGTTGTAGCGGAACATGCCGTACCAGCGCTGGGCGAGCGGCCACTGCGCGGACAGGTCGACCTGTTCCGTGGTCTGATCGATGAAGCGGTAACCCAGGTTTATCACACGGCCGGGGCTGGGCCGATAGGACGCGCCAAGGTTCTGGCGGATGGTGGTGCCGTTCTGGGTGTCGAATTGCCATGCCGTGTCGATGCGCCAGTTGCGCGTGACCTGTCCGCTGATGGCGGCCAGCAGGTCGGTGGCATTGCTGGTGCGCGGCGCGATGCCGGGCAGGGTGACCTGCTGCGTGCTGAAATAATAGCGCTGGCCGAGGGTGACCTGCAGCCGTTCCAACCCGCTGGTCGCTTCGGTGAACCGGCTGGTGACGGCAACCGTCAGCTGGTTGGCGTCGTTGACGCGGTCGCCGCCGATGAACTGGTTCTCGGTGAACATCTGCGCGTAGCTGAAATCCAGCAGCGCGGTATCGAATACCGGAATGTTCGATTGGTCGCGGTAGGGCGCGTAGACATAGTAGGCGCGCGGTTCCAGCGTCTGTGTGTAATCCTGGCTGGCAAAGTGGAACGGACGCTCGAAGGTCACGCCGCTGTCGAGGCTGAGGATGGGCAGGCTGCGGCTGATGTGTTGCACCGGTGCGCGATCGTCCAGCGCATAGTAGGTGCTGTGCCAGCCGATCTGCGGCGTGAGGAACCCGAACGAGTTGGTGAGCGGCAGGCGCAGCGTCGGATAGGCCAGCACCCGTGTGCCTTCGACCAGGGTGGGGTGGGCGAAATGGGTGGCTTCGCTGTCCATCTTGAATTCCAGACCGTTCCCGAACGTTTTCGAGATGCCCAGGCGCGCCTGGGGCAGCCGTGCGTAAGGTTCGAGGATGGGCGTGGCGGAGGTGGAGTCCTGCAGGGTCTGGTAGCTTTGCGCGCGAATGTCCGCGCTCCAGTTGGCGTGCTGGGTGGTCAGCCAGAATTCGCGGTTGAGCTGAGTGAGCGAGGTGACGGCCAGCAGGTTGGACAGGTCGCGGAAATAGTCGTTGTCGGACACGCGGTTGAACAGCATACCGGCCTCGGTCGTGTCGTTCAGGCGATAGATGTTGTTCAACGCAGCGCTCCAGCGCGAACGACCTGCGACGTTGTCATTGGGCAGGTATTCCAGCCGGTTCACGCCATGGACGTCATTCAGCAAGTAGCGGAATTCGCCACCTAGCTGCACACCGCGCTTGGACAGCAGGCGCGGATACAGCGTGGCGTCATAGTTGGGCGCGAGGTTGAGGTAGTAGGGCACCAGGAAGTCGACGCCGCTGCGCTGGGTGGTGCCGAAGGTAGGTGCCAGCACGCCGCTCTTGCGCACGTCGTTGAGCGGGAAATCCATCCAGGGCGTATACAGGATCGGCACGCCGAGGAAATGGAGCGAGGCGTTGCGTGCCGTTCCCACATTGCGGCTCTTGTCGATATCGAGGTCGTCCACCTCGAGAAACCAGTCGTCGTTGTCCACCGGGCAGGTCGTGTAGGTGGCGTCCTGCAGTTTGTAGTGTTCCTTGTCGACGAAGTCGATGTGGCTGGCGTCGCCCCGTCCATGCTGGGCGACCAAATGATAGACCGGCTGGGCGAGCTCGCCGCTGTAGTCGTCCAGGTCGAGTTTGAGCGCATCGCCATCCACCAGGAGCGCGGGCTGTTCCAGACGAACCCGGCCGCGTGCCTCCACCCGGTTCTGCGTGGTGTTGTAGCGCAGCCAGTCGGCGAAGAAATTCTGCCCGGCCTGGCGGGCTGCCACCTTGCCGCTGGCCTCGATGACATCGGGGGCGGTCGATTCGATCTTGTCCGCAGTGAGGAACAACGGCCCGTCCTTGCCCGCCGCCGTCGAGCCTTTCAGTTCGACGTCCTTTTTCAGCACAAGCCCGTCCGCCGCCGCGGAACCGGCAGTCAGCAACAGGACGACGAGCGTAAAGCCGGGCAAGGTGGACAAGCGATGTAAAATCCGGGCCAGGGTTATCAGAAACAGCGTTATTCGGAGCAGTGTGGCAGTGGAACGTTTGCAAGCTTTACAGGGCTGGGCCGCCCGACAACTGGGAGGCGAGTCGCTGGACATCGCCCCGGCGTCGGCGGACGCCAGCTTTCGCCGCTATTTTCGCGTCACTGCCAAAGGCCGCGATTATATCGTGATGGACGCCCCGCCGGCGCATGAGGATTGCCGGCCGTTCATTGCCGTCGCCCGGTTGTTTGCCGATGCCGGCGTGAATGTACCGCAGGTATTGGCACAGGACCTCGACCGGGGCTTTCTGCTGTTGACCGATCTGGGCAATACCACCTATCTGTCGGCGCTCGACGAAGCCGCATCCAATCAAGACGTGGCGCGCGAACTGTACCTGGCGTCGAACGACGCGCTGATCCGCATCCAGCAGGCGAGCCGTCCCGGGGTGCTGCCGGACTACGATCGCGCACTGCTGACCCGCGAACTGATGCTGTTTCCCGAGTGGTACGTGGCGAAGCATCTGGGCGTCGCCATGAAGGACGAGCAGAAAGCCATCCTCGAGACCGTGTTCGAGCGCCTCCTCGCCAACAACCTGGCACAACCGCAGGTCTACGTGCATCGCGACTGGCATTCGCGCAATCTGATGGTGAGCGAGCCCAATCCCGGCATCCTCGACTTCCAGGATGCGGTCTACGGCCCCATCACCTACGATCTCGCCTCGATTTACCGCGACGCCTACATCCAATGGGACGAGGAGCAGCAGCTCGATTGGGTGATCCGCTACTGGGAAAAGGCGCGTGCTGCCCGCCTGCCGGTGCGCGAGGATTTCGGCGAGTTCTGGCGCGATTTCGAGTGGATGGGCGCGCAGCGCCAGATCAAGGTGCTCGGCATTTTCGCGCGGCTGCACCACCGCGACGGCAAGGACGGCTACCTGAAGGACATGCCGCGGGTGATGCACTACCTGCGCAAGGCGTGCGAACGCTACGACGAACTGAAGCCGCTGCTATTTTTGCTGGATGCGTTGCAGGATCGGCAGCCACAGGCGGGGTATACATTTTGAATCCGGCCACGGCGATGATCCTGGCGGCCGGCCGCGGCGAACGCATGCGCCCGCTCACCGACCACACCCCCAAGCCGCTGCTCTCGGTGGGCGGCAAGACGCTCATCGTCTGGCACATCGAGCGCCTGCGTGCGGCCGGTTTCACCCATATCGTCATCAACCATGCCCATCTCGGCCAGCAGATCGAGGATGCGCTGGGGAACGGCGCCGCGTTCGGCGTGTCGATCGAGTATTCGCGCGAAGTCAGCGCGCTGGAAACGGCGGGCGGAATCGCCACCGCGCTTCCCTTGATCGAGAGCGAGGTATTCCCCGTGGTCAATGGCGACATTTACTGCGAATTTGATTTCAGCCGGCTTGCCGAACCGCTGGCGCGGCTCGCCGCCGGCCACGACCAGGCCCATCTGGTGCTGGTCGACAATCCGCCGCATCATCCGAACGGGGATTTCGTACTCGACGGCAGCCGGGTGAAAAACGCCGATACGCCGCTGACCCCGAACCCGGCCCGGTTCACTTTTTCCGGCATCGGCGTCTACCATCGTGCGCTGTTCGCCCACACGATGGCAGGCGAGAAAGCGCCGCTGGCACCGCTGCTGCGGCTGGCGATCGATGCCGGGCGGGCGAGTGGCGAGCATTATTCCGGGCAGTGGGTCGACGTCGGTACGCCGGCCCGCCTGACGGCCCTGGACGAGGAGTTGAGACAACACCATGCAGCCTGATTCCGCAATTTATCGTGCCCGCCGCGAGCGGGTCCTGGAGCAGCTGGGCGACGGCGTGATGGTCATCGCGACCGCGCCGGAGGTGGCACGTAACCGCGACACCCACTACCCCTACCGGCACGACAGCTATTTCTACTGGCTGACCGGCTTCAACGAACCGGAGGCGGTGGTGGTGCTGGTCGGGGGTGCCGCACCGCGCCACATCCTGTTCTGTCGCGAGAAGAACGAGGAGCGTGAAATCTGGGACGGTTTCCGTTATGGGCCCGCGGCGGCCCGTGAGGTCTTCGCCTTCGACGACACCTTTGCGTATGACACGCTGGATGCGGAACTGCCCAGGCTGCTGGAGAATCAGCCGACGCTGGCCTACCTCATCGGCCGCGACATGGCCTGGGACACGCAGGTGATGGGCTGGCTCAATACGGTGCGCAGCAAGGCGCGCAGTGGCGTGCATGCGCCCAACCGCATGGTCGACGCACGCATCTGGCTGGACGAGATGCGTCTCGTCAAGGATGGCCACGAACTGGCCCTGATGCGCCGTGCCGCCGAGATCTCCACCGGCGCGCACCGTGCTGCCATGCGCGCGACGCGGCCGGGCGGCCACGAATACGAGATCGAGGCGGAACTGCTCTCGGCCTTCCGTCGCGGCGGCGCCGAGGCGCCGGCCTACACCTCCATCGTCGCCAGCGGCGCCAATGCCTGCGTGCTGCATTACGTCTTCAACAACAGGCCGCTGCGCGACGGCGACCTGCTGCTGATCGACGCCGCCGCCGAATTCGGCAGCTATGCGGCCGACATCACCCGCACCTTCCCGGTGAACGGCCGCTTCTCGGCGGCGCAGAAGGACGCCTACGAGCTGGTTCTGGCCGCGCAGGCGGCGGCGATCGATGCGGTGCGCCCCGGCAACCACTGGAACAGCCCGCACGAGGCGGCGGTGCGCGTGCTGACGCAGGGCATGGTCGACCTCGGCCTGCTCCAGGGCGAGGTCGACGGCCTGATCGAATCGGGCGGCTACAGCCGTTTCTACATGCACCGCACCGGCCACTGGCTGGGTATGGACGTGCACGATGCCGGCGAATACAAGCTGCAGGGCGAATGGCGACCGCTGGTGCCTGGCATGACGCTGACGGTCGAGCCCGGCCTCTACATCCGTCCGGCGGACGACGTGCCCGAGGCATTCTGGAACATCGGCATCCGCATCGAGGACGACGTGGTGGTGACCGGGTCGGGCTGCGACGTGCTGACCACACCGCCGAAAACGGTCGCGGAGATCGAGGCATGGATGAACCCGTGAGCCATGTCCTGGTCGTCGGCGCCGGTCCGGTCGGCGCAGTGTGCGCGCTGGCGCTGCGGCAGCAGGGCATCGCCGTGCGTGTGCTCGAGGCGCAGCAGGTCGACGCGCGCGCCGACACCCGCACCCTGGCGCTCTCGCATGGCTCGCGCCTGATTCTCGAACGTCTCGGCGTGTGGAACCGGCTGCACGGCGTCACGCCGATCACTCGTATCCATATCTCCCAGCGCGGTGCGCTCGGCGTGGCGCGGCTTGCGGCAGAAGAAATCGGCGTGCCGGCATTGGGTTACGTGCTGCCCTACGTCGAACTCGTCGCCGCCTTGAAGCAGATGCTGGGCGATGCGGATATCGCGGTCGAGTATGGCGTGGCGGTGGACCGCATCGAGTCCGGCGCCGAGGTCGCGACCCTGCATGCCGCAGATGGACGTACGCTGACTGCGCCGCTGGTGGTGGTGGCCGACGGCGGGCGCGGCGACCAGGCGCCTCCGCCCAGGTTCGAACGCGACTACGATCAGATGGCCGTGGTGTGCGACGTCGAGACCGAACTGCCGCACGCTAACCAGGCTTTCGAGCGTTTTACCCCCGAAGGACCGGCGGCACTGCTGCCGAAGGACGATCGGTACGCATTGGTGTGGACTGCGCGCAGCGACGAGGCCCAGCGCATCGTCGCCCTGCCTGACACGGAATTTCTCGCCGCCTTGCAGCGCCACTTCGGCGGCCGCCAGGGGCTGTTCCTCCAGGCCAGCCCGCGCAAGACCTTTCCGCTCAGGCTGGCGTATACCGGCAGCGAAGCGGCCGGGCGCGTGGTGCGCATCGGCAATGCCGCGCAGACGCTGCATCCGGTTGCCGGCCAGGGGTTCAACATCGGCCTGCGCGATGCTTGGGAACTGGCGAACCTGTGCGGTGACACGGCCGAGGCGGAGATAGGCGGCACGGCCATGCTGGCGGCCTATGCCCGCGGTCGCCGGGCCGACGTGATGGGCGGCCTCGGTTTTACCGATTTCCTGGTGCGGGTGTTCTCCAATGACGTCGCGCCGCTGCGCCATGCGCGCGGCTTGGGCCTGCTGGCGCTGGAAGCCTTGCCGCCGCTGAAAACCTTCGTCGCGCGGCGCATGATGTTCGGTGCGCGCGGATGAGCGGCGAACGCTATCAGGTCGTCATCGTCGGTGCCGGGCTGGTGGGCACGGCGGCCGCCCTGGCGCTTGGGCGACAGGGCGTGCGGGTTGCGCTGGTCGAGCGCCAGCCGCCCCAGGCTCCGACCGATACCTGGGACACGCGCATCTACGCCATCAGTCCGGCGCCGCAGCGCTTTCTCGAGCGCATCGGCGCCTGGCAGCGGTTGGACGCCGATCGTATCCAGCCGGTGTATCGCATGGACGTGACGGGCGACGCCCGCGGCACGATCCGTCTCGATGCCTACGAATCGGGCGTGTCGCATCTGGCAACCATACTCGAAAGCGGACGGCTGCAGCATGCCTTGTGGCAGGTGATCGAGGCCGACGGCAATGTGGCGCTGCACTGCCCTGCGGCGATCGAATCCATCGCCAGGGACGGCGTCCTCACCCAGCTGGCGCTGGCCGACGGCACGACGCTGGAGGCCGACCTCGTGGTCGGCGCCGACGGCGCCGCCTCGCGTATCCGCGAATGGGCCGGCCTGACTTCGACGTTGACGCCCTATGGCCAGAGCGGGGTGGTCGCCAATTTCGAATGCGAGCGTCCGCACCGAGGTACTGCGTTCCAGTGGTTTTTCGACAGCGATATCCTGGCCTGGCTGCCGTTGGGGGGGAACCGTATGTCGATGGTCTGGTCAACCCGGACAGCGCATGCGGACGAACTGCTTGCCCTGGACGGTGCGGCCCTGGCCGATAAGGTGCGTGCGGCGGGCCATGATCGGCTGGGCGAACTGCGTCTGCTCACGCCCGCTGCGGCATTCCCGCTGCGGCTGATCCGAGTGGACGCCGTCGTTGCGCCCGGCGTGGTGCTGATCGGCGACGCGGCCCATGGCGTGCACCCGTTGGCGGGGCAAGGCGTCAACCTGGGCTTTGGCGATGCCGAAATCCTGGTCGACGTGCTGGCCCGGCGTCCTGCCCGTTCTTATTGCGGTGATGTCCGTGTGTTACAACGCTATGCCCGCGAGCGTGCCGAACCGGTGCGGCGGATGCAGGCGCTCACCCATGGCATGCATCATCTGTTCGCCGACACGCGGGCCGGCTGGCTGCGCAATGCCGGGATGCGGATCGTGGATCACCTGCCGCCGATGAAGGCGGTCCTGGTTCGCGAGGCGATGTCCTAAGGTTTTCATGATGTTTTTTTTGGAGTCTCGAATGAAATTCACCCCCCTGGCGCTGGCCGCAACCCTGCTGTTCGCCGCGACCGCGCAGGCCAACGAAACGGTCATCCGCAAGGCGCTGCTGCAGCAGTTCCCGGGCGCCACCATCAGCTCGGTTCAGAAGACGCCCTACAGCGGGCTGTTCGAGGTCTATCTTGACGGTCAGCTGGTTTATGTGGATGCCAAGGCGCAATACGTGTTCGCCGGCGACGTGATCGACCTGAAGAACCGTACCAATCTGACCCAGGCGCGTTTGAACCAGTTGCAGGCCGTGAAATGGGACAGCTTTCCGTTCGGCAATGCGCTGAAAACCGTCAAAGGGAACGGCGCACGCAAGCTGGTCCTGTTTTCCGACGTCGATTGCCCCTATTGCCGTAAGTTCGAGGCCGAGCTCGCCAAGGTCGACAACATCACGGTGTATACCTTCCTTTATCCGATCGAAGGCCTGCATCCCCAGGCCACCCAGACCTCGAAGCAGATCTGGTGCGCGCCCGACCGCAACAAGGCGTGGGAAAACTACATCACGAGCGGTGCGGTGCCCAAGAATGACGGCAAGTGCAGCAACCCGGTGGAGGAGACCATCGCGCTGGGCAACAAACTGAAGGTGTCCGGTACACCGACCCTGTTCTTTGCCAACGGCCAGCGTGTACCCGGCATGGTGCCGGCAGCGCAGCTCGAAAAACTGCTCGCCGCCAACGCCAAGTGAGGATGGCGGGATGAGTTCGAGTTTCTGGGACGCGCGGTACGCCACCGACGACTACATCTTCGGCACCGCACCCAACCGATTCCTCGAAAGCCAGATTGCGCACGTCAAGCCAGGAATGCGGGCCTTGTCCATCGCGGACGGCGAAGGACGCAACGGCGTATGGCTGGCCGAGCAGGGCGCCCGGGTGCATGCGGTCGACGTATCGCCGGTGGCGCTTGAAAAGGCCCGCAAGCTGGCGGCCGTCCGCGGCGTCGCGCTGGACTTCGAGCAGGTCGACATTCTCGGCTGGAATTGGCCGGAGGCGGCCTACGATCTGGTGGCCGCCATCTTCATCCAGTTCGCGCCGCCACCCGAGCGCGATCAAGTCATCGCCGGCATCCGCCGCTGCCTGAAGCCGGGCGGGCTGCTGATTCTGCAGGGCTACACGCCGAAGCAGATCGAGTTCGGTACGGGCGGCCCGCCCAGCGCGGCCAACATGTATACCGCCGATTTGCTCCGCGGCTGGTTCGGCGACTGGGACATCCTGCATCTGGCCGAGCATGAGTCCGTCATCACCGAGGGCAGCCACCATCACGGCATGTCGGCGTTGATCGACCTGGTGGCGCGGAAGCCGGGCAGTTGAGTCTCGGCCCTGCCGAAGGGGGTTAGTGCACGTCGGCCAGCAGGCCCAACCCGCGCACAAGCCGCAGGTTCATGTGGCATGTCCTGCCAATATCACGATTGTTCCGCCTGAGCCAGTTCACGCAAGCCATCGAGTGCCCGCTTCAAGGTGGCGCTGTCGCTCTCGCTGTCGCGCGGGAACACCATATAGGCGGGCAGCTTGAACTGCGGGCTGTCCGGCACAGGCCACAGCAGGCCGTCGTCAATATAGTGGCGCACCAGGCGTCGCGGGAAATATCCGCTGCCGCCATACGTCAGGAGCTGCTGCACGCCCAGCCAGCCGATGTTGGCGACCAGCGTGGGCGGGGGTGCATCGGGATAGTGGTCGCTGAACTGGGCATGAAATTCCGGGCCCCAGTCGATGTGGATGTAGCCTTCGTCCGGCCAGCCGCGCGCAAGGTCGTTGGTCACCAGCAGCAGGGTTTCGTCGAACAGCGGTTCCACCACCAGACCGGGGCGCGAGGTTGGCGTATACATCACGCCGATGTCCACCGTGCCCTCGATCAGGCTTTGCATGATGTCGGATTCGAATCCGATTTCCAGGCGCAATGAGACGTCAGGCGCGGCCTTGCGCATCCAGTCCACCCAGTGCGGCAGGAAACCTTCCCACAGCGCGATGCGTCCGGACAGGGTCAGCACGTCGCGAAATCCCTGCGGCAGGCCGACGTCGTGCAGGGCCTGCTCCAGCGTGCGGACCAGATGTTTGGCGTGGCGCAGGAAGCGTTTTCCCGAAGGCGTCAGTTCGGCGCCGTTGCGTCCGCGATGGAACAGGCGCGCGCCCAACGTGGTTTCCAGGGTATGAATACGCGCGCTGACGGTTGATTGCGTGACGTGGAGACGGCTCGCCGCGGCGACGAAGTTGCCGGTGGCGGCCACGGCCAGAAAAGTACGAGCGAGTTCGGTGTCCATATTTCAAGTATCGGTTTTGCCGATATTAAACACCAAAATTTATCGTTGGATGGATATATAAGAGTTCCCTAAACTGGGCTCGTCTCAAGAACAAGGAGCCTGCCATGAACCGCCGAGCCGAACTGGCCAGTCTGTTGCCGGAACGTGACAACGAGGGGTATTTGCTCGATCCCGCCACCTGGAGCCGGGCCGTTGCCCAATTGCTGGCGGCCGAGGACGGTCTGGTGCTGACGCCCGCCCATTGGCAGGTGATCGATTTCATCCGTGCCTGGTACGGCGATACCGAAAGCGTGCCGGAAGCGCGCCGGGTGATCCAGCACCTGGCCGAAGGCGGACGGGATAAGCGTGCCGCCAAGCAGGCCCTGTACGACCTGTTTACGCATGGCTATGGCCAGCAGGCATGCCGCATCGCAGGCATGCGCAAGCCGCTGAAACTGATGCTCGACGTGTGAGCAGGAGATCCCGAACGATGAAAGCGGACTACACGTTCACGCAGCGGGTCGCTCGGAAATGGGCCGGTCTCGTACTGGGCTGGAACGCGCTGAAGATCGGTTATACGGTTTCGGAGCGCGAGCATTGGATATCGGGTGTTGGCGGACTGTTCGGTATTCTGTTGGTATGGTGGGTCAGCAGTCTTCTGGTGGGCGATCACGTTGCCGTTCTGGTCGCAAGCTCGATGGGATCCTCCGCTGTCCTGCTGTTCGCCGCCCCCCACGGCGGGATGTCGCAGCCCTGGTCGGTATTCGGCGGCCATATTGTGTCGGCACTGGCCGGCGTCGCCAGCCAGCAGTGGCTGGGCCACGACCCGATGCTGGCCGCGTCGATGGCTGTCGGATTGGCCATTGCCTTGATGTACCCCTTGCGCTGCCTCCATCCGCCCGGTGGGGCCACCGCCATCACAGCCGTCGTGGGAGGCGGGTCGGTTCATGCGCTGGGTTACGGATTCGTCGTGATGCCCATCATGATCAATACCGTGATTATTCTGCTCGCGGCAGCGGCCTACAATTTCCCGTTTTCCTGGCGGCGTTATCCGCAGGCGTGGTGGCGCATGGCGGTGGTATCCGAGCCTATGGCGGACGCTGCCGGTGCAGACGAAAAATGCATGATCCCGCATAGCGACCTGGTTTACGCATTGAGCCAGATCGATACCTTCATCGACGTCAGCGAAGAGGATCTGCAGAAAATTTACGCGCTGGCGCTGGGACATCACCAGCATGCTGCCGAAGCGGCAGGGCTGACGCCCGAGCCGGTCGCCGAAGCGGCGAGGTAGCGCGCAGGGCCTGATTAGCGGCCGAGGTCTTCCAGCAGGCTCGACAGATCGTCGGCGTGTTCCTCCTCCATCGCCAGGATGTCTTCCAGCATGCGGCGCGTGGTGACGTCCTTGTCGCCCAGGTAGCGGATCATCTCGCCGTAGCTCTCGATCGCGATGCGCTCGGCCACCAGGTCTTCCTTGATCATGTCGACGAGTGAGTCGCCCTCGACGTATTCGGCATGCGAGCGCATCGCCAGTCCGTCCGGATTGAAGTTGGGCTCGCCTTTCAATTGCACGATGCGTGCGGCGATCAGGTCGGCATGGCCCTGTTCTTCGGTGGCATGCTGCAGGAATTCCTGTGCCACCGCGTCGGCGTTGATGCCGCTGGCCATGAAGAAATGCCGCTTGTAGCGCAGGATGCACACCAGTTCGGTGGCCAGTGCCTCGTTCAGCAGCTTGATGACCGTGGCGCGGTCGGCCCGGTAGCCGTCGGTGACGGCGCCGTTCTCGATGTGTTTGCGGGCGCGGGCGCGCAAGGTCTTGATGTCGGTGAGAAAGGGATGTTGTTTGGTTGTCGATGCAGCTTTGGCTTTAGCCATGGTCGTCTCCTTGAGAATGGATTGAAAAATTGTCCCGGTGCAGCGTCCCGATGTCCGTCGCGGCATCGCACGGCGCGGGCACCCTGCTTGCTGCGGGCCTGGCCGAGTTGCACCAGGCAACCGCGCGCTCCCAGCGCATCAGCCGAGATCGAAGCGATCCAAATTCATCACTTTGGTCCAGGCCGCCACGAAGTCGCGGACGAACTTCTCCTGCGCGTCCGAACTTCCATAGGCCTCGGCCAATGCCCGCAGTTGGGAATTCGAGCCGAACACCAGATCGACGCGGGTGCCGGTCCATGTCTTTTCGCCGGTCTTGCGACCGCGCCCTTCGAACGTGTCCTCGGCCTCCGAGACCGCCTTCCATTCCGTGCCCATGTCGAGCAGGTTGACGAAGAAGTCGTTGGTAAGCGTCCCCGGCCGCGTGGTGAAGACGCCATGCGGGGACTGTCCGACGTTGGCATTCATGGCGCGCATGCCGCCTACCAGCACCGTCATCTCGGGCGCCGAGAGCGTCAGCAATTGCGCCTTGTCGAGCAGCAGCTCCTCGGCCGAGACGGCGAATCTGGCCTTCTGGTAGTTGCGGAAGCCATCCGCGATCGGCTCGAGCACGGCGAAGGCTTCGACATCGGTCTGTTCCTGCGTGGCGTCCGTGCGGCCCGGCGTGAACGGTACCGTCACCGTGTGCCCCGCATTCTTGGCGGCCTGTTCGATGCCGGCGCAACCTGCCAACACGATCAGATCCGCCATCGAGACCTTTTTGTTGCCATCGCTCTGGAATGCACGCTGGATCCCTTCGAGCTTTCCAAGTACCTTTGCCAGCTGTGCCGGCTGGTTGGCTTCCCAGTCCTTCTGCGGCGCGAGGCGAATGCGCGCGCCATTCGCGCCGCCGCGCTTGTCCGAACCGCGGAACGTCGACGCCGACGCCCAGGCAGTCGAGACCAGTTCAGGGACAGACAGCCCGGACGCCAGCACCTGGGCCTTGAGCGTGGTGGCGTCCTGGTCATCGATCAGGGGATGATCGACAGCTGGGATGGGGTCTTGCCAGAGCAGTTCTTCGTTGGGAACCTCGGGGCCGAGATAACGCGAACGCGGACCCATGTCGCGATGCGTCAGCTTGAACCAGGCGCGCGCGAAGGCGTCGGCGAAGGCTTCCGGGTCCTGGTGGAAGCGTCGTGCGATCGGCTCGTAGATCGGGTCCATGCGCATCGCCATGTCGGCGGCGGTCATGATGATCGGCACTTTCTTCGACGCATCGGCGGCGGCCGGCGCCATATTGCTGTCGGTCGACTGTTTCGGTGTCCATTGATGCGCGCCGGCCGGACTCTTGGTCAGTTCCCATTCGTTGCCGAACAACATGTCGAGATAGCTCATGTCCCATTGGGTTGGAGTCGGCGTCCACGAGCCTTCCAGGCCGCTGCCAATCTGGTCGCCCCCCTTGCCGCTGCGGTAAGCACTCTTCCATCCCAGTCCCTGTTCGGCGAGTCCGGCGGCCTCGGGTTCGGGCCCGACCAGCGCCGCATCGCCGGCACCGTGGCATTTGCCGAAGGTGTGACCCCCGCAGGTGAGGGCGACCGTTTCTTCGTCGTTCATCGCCATGCGTGCGAAGGTCTCGCGCACGTCGCGGCCCGAGGCAACCGGGTCCGGGTTGCCGCCCGGGCCTTCCGGGTTGACGTAGATCAGGCCCATCTGCACGGCCGCAAGGGGATTCTCCAGATCCCGTTCGCCGGAATAACGCTGTTTGTCGTCCAGCCACTTCTCTTCATTGCCCCAGTAGACGTCGATCTCCGGTGCCCAGATGTCCTCGCGCCCGCCGGCGAAACCGAAGGTCTTGAATCCCATCGATTCCATGGCGACGTTGCCCGCGAGGATGATCAGGTCGGCCCAGGAAATTTTCCTGCCGTACTTCTGCTTGATCGGCCAGAGCAACCTGCGCGCCTTGTCGAGATTGACGTTGTCGGGCCAGCTGTTGAGGGGCGCAAAACGCTGGTTGCCATGCCCCGCGCCGCCGCGGCCATCGCCAGTACGGTAGGTGCCGGCGCTATGCCAGGCCATACGGATGAAGAAAGGCCCGTAGTGCCCGTAGTCCGCCGGCCACCAGTCCTGCGAGTCGGTCATCAGGGCATGGAGATCCTTCTTCACTGCCGCCAGATCGAGGCTCTTGAATGCCTCGGCGTAGTTGAATTCCTCGCCCATGGGATTGGATTGGGGGGAATGCTGGTGCAGGATTTCGAGGCGCAACTGATTCGGCCACCAGTCCCGGTTCGACGTGCCGCTCCCGGCCTTGTGATGGAACGGACATTTACTCTCAGACATGATTTTCTCCTATCGACGATACGACCCCACAACGGAGTAAGTGCATTTAAGACCACGAATGAGAATTTGTCTCATGAATAGTCTAGAATGGATTCATTGATGAAATCGAACGGTCCCCCATGACGCTCCAGGAGCTGAAATATCTCGTTGCACTGGCCGATCACGGCCACTTCGGCCGCGCCGCCGAGGCCTGCTTCATCACGCAGTCGACGCTGTCGACGCAGATCAAGAAGCTGGAGGATTTCCTGGGCGTGACGCTGTTCGACCGCAGTTTGAAGCGCGTCACGCCCACTCCCATCGGCCGGGAAATCCTTGCGGCTGCGCGCAATATCGTCGAAGAATCCGAACGTATCCGCGAACTCGCCAAGCACGCGCAGGATCCGATGTCGCGCACGCTTCATCTCGGTGTCATTCCGACCCTGGGACCGTATTACCTGCCGCACGCGCTGACCCTGGTTCACAAGAAGCATCCGGGTCTGCGTCTCTTGCTGCGCGAGGAGATGACGCCGCAGATCCTGGAGCATCTGGTTGACGGCAGGCTGGATGCGGGTCTGCTGGCACTGCCAGTGACTGACGACAGCCTGCGTGTCGAGCCGCTGTTCTACGAGCCGTTTTTCGCCGCGCTGCCTGCCGGTCACGCGCTCGCCAAGCAGGATGTCCTGAAGGTGTCGGACATCATGAAAGAGAAGCTGCTGTTGCTCGACGAGGGTCATTGCCTGCGCGACCAGGCACTCGACGTCTGCGGCACCGGCTCGCGCGGGCGCGAGGAAGTGCGTGCGACCAGCCTGGAAACCCTGCGCCAGATGGTGGCCATGGGATTGGGATTGACGCTGATGCCGGCGTTGTCGGTGGACGCCGCACCGCGTGCCAATAAAAAGGCGGTCGAAATACGTCCGTTCAAGAAGCCTGCGCCTGGCCGAACCATTGGCCTGGTGTGGCGCAAACGTGCGCCGTTTCCCGAGACATTCGAACGCCTCGCCGCGACGCTGAAAGCGACTTTGCCAACTGAAGTGGAGCCTGTCTGAGCATGTCCGATCTCAACGACCCGCGCGTCTTTTTCGCCGCCGAACGCACGCTGATGGCGTGGAACCGTACCGGCCTGACCCTGATGGCCTTCGGCTTCGTGCTCGAACGCTTCGGCCTGTTTCTCCATGTGCTGCGCCAGACCGGCCATGTGGGGCGAGACCTGTCGTTCTGGATCGGCATCGCTTTCATCAGCCTGGCGTTGATCGTGATCGGGTTTTCCATCGTGCAGTTCAGGCGTGTGCTGCGCACCTTGAAGCCGATCGAAATTCCCGAGCGCTATTGCACCTGGGGCGGAATCGCGATGAACCTGTCGGTCGTGGTGCTCGGTTTCGCGCTGCTGGCGTACCTATTTTCCGAACTGTAGGGACTCTGCCTCCCTTAGGCCACGGCCACGCTTTTCACCTGGGCCACCACCGGCGTGCCGGGCCGGAGTCCCAGCAGCAGTGCCGATTTCCGGGTGATGCGTGCGAGCAGCACCGTGTCGTCCAGCGCCAGCCGCACCAATACCTGCCCCGGCGCATCGTCGGCCAATTCGATGACCGTGGCAGGCAGCAGGTTCAGGATGCTGGTCTGCTGCGGCATGGCCAGCGTCAGGCTGACGTCGCGTGCGGCGACGCGCACCCGGAGCGGGGCGCCGGGCGAACCGTGCAGGCCAGGCAATTCCAGCACGACGGGGCCGCGGGCGACATGGGTGAGCTGGAGCGCCCGGTCATGTGCGATCACGATGGCATCGACGATGGTGGCGGCGATGTCGCGGTGTGCCAGCGGCAGGTCGAGCCGGGTCAGGCCCTCTGTCAGGGGGCCTTGGTAGACGAGACGGCCGGCCTCGATCAGCAGCAGGTGATCGGCCAGGCGCGTCACCTCGTCGAGCGCGTGGCTGACGTAGAGCAGGGGCAGTTCGAGTGCATGGTGCAGCCGTTCCAGGTAGGGCAGGATGTCGGCGCGTGCACCCGTGTCGAGCGCGGCCATCGGTTCGTCCATCAGCAGCAACCGCGGGCACGACAACAGTGCGCGGCCAATCGCCACGCGCTGGCGCTGGCCGCCCGATAGCTGATGCGGCCGCAACGCGATCAGCGGCGCCAATTCCAGCCAGTCGACCACCTCATCCCACTGGATGGTGCGTTCTCCGGACGGCACGCGCTTCCAGCCATATTCCAGATTGGCGCGTACCGACAGGTGCGGAAACAGGCTGGCCTCCTGGAAGACATAGCCGAGCGCGCGGCGATGGGTGGGAACGAAGACCGAGTCGTCCTGCCAGACGTCGCCGTCGACGACGAGCCGTCCGCGCGCGCGCGCGAGCCCGGCGATCAGCCGTAGCAGCGTCGTCTTGCCCGAACCGGACTGGCCGAACAGGGCGGTGACGCCGTGCGACGGTACGCTGAAATCCGCATCGAGCGAAAATTCGCCGAGCGTGACGCGGAACCGCCCCTCGATCCGGCTCATGTCGGGGTCCGCTGCCAATGCCCGCTGTAGCGGCCCAGCATCAGCAGCACGAGGAAGGAAAACGCGACCAGCCCGGCCGACAGCAGGTGCGCGTCGGCGTACTCGAGCGCCTCGACATGGTCGTAGATCGCTACTGACAGGACCCGCGTCTGGTCCGGAATATTGCCGCCCAGCATCAGCACCACGCCGAACTCGCCCACGGTATGGGCGAATGCGAGCACGGCGGCGGTGATGAAGCCGGGCCGGGCGAGCGGAATGGCCACGCTGGCGAAACGGTCCCATGGCGAGGCGCGCAAGGTGGCGGCCACTTCGAGCGGGCGCGCGCCGATGGCGGCAAACGCATTGGCGATCGGCTGTACCGCGAAGGGCAGCGAGAACACCACCGATCCGACTACCAGCCCGGCAAACGTGAACGGCAGGGTCGACAAACCGAGTTGCTGCATCACGTATCCGACTGCGCCTTTCGGTCCCAGCAGTACCAGCAGATAAAACCCCAGCACGGTCGGCGGCAATACCAGCGGCAGCGATACCAGCGCGGTGACGACCGCGCGCAGGCGCGCGTGGGTATGGGTCAGCCACCAGGCCAGCGGCGTCGCGATCAGCATCAGCAGCGCGGTCGTGATCGCTGCCAGCTTGAGCGTCAGCAGGATGGCCGACGTATCGGCCTCGGTCAGGGACATGGATTACAGGTCGTAGCCATAGCTGCGGATGATAGCCTGCGCGCCCGGCGTTCCCAGGAAATCAAGTAGCGCGCGCGCAGCCGCATTGTCGGCGCCATGCTTCAGCAGGGCGGCATCCTGGCGGATCGGCGAATACAGCTGGCTGGGAACGAGCCACATCGAGCCCTGGGTCAGCTTGCCGTCCTGCATGATCTGGGACAGGGCGACGAAGCCGAGGTCGGCATTGCCGCTGGCGGCAAACTGATAGGTTTGGCCGATGTTCTCGCCCACCACGAGTTTGCCTGCGACCACATCGAAGAGTCCGAGTTTGCCCAGGGCTTCCTTTGCGGCGGCGCCATAAGGCGCCAGCTTCGGGTTGGCGACGGCAAGCCTGCCGAAACGGTTCTGCTTCAACACGGCATCGGTGCCATCGATCAGGTTGGCGTTGGCGCTCCACAGGGCGAGCTTGCCGATGGCGTAGTTGCGGGTGGCGACGGCATCGCCTTCGCGTTGCAGCCGGGCCGGCGTGTCGTCGTCGGCGGCCAGCAATACGTCGAACGGGGCGCCGTTCTTGATTTGTGCGTAGAACTTGCCGGTCGAACCGGACGACAGGGTGAGCGTGTGGCCGGTCGCTCGTTCGAACCGGGCGGCCAGCACCTTCATCGGCATGGCGAAATTGGCGGCAACGGCAATATGCGCCGTGTCAGCTGCGGCGGGCTGGTTGGCGAATGCGGACAGCACAAGGATGGATGCCAGTTTCTTGAATACGCGTGTCATGAAGGTCCCCTGGGTAAGATGCACGTTTCGATATATCCAGTATGTCATATCGAATGGGGAGAGAACAAGCGATGCATTTCCGAGGAGGGTTACCGCAACGCGCGCAGCGCCTGTCGCGTGGCTTCGTCTGCTGTCGTGTCGCGGAGGCGCGATTCGAACGAGACCGTGAACACTTGCGATGCCTGACCTGCGGCGATCAGGGCAAGCGCTTGCCGCAGGTCTTCGATCAGATGCCAGTCGTCGTCCGTGATGCCCGAGGCGTCGTGGCCGTTCGCGGTTCGTGCCCAGCCGTCCAGGTCGCCATCGAAGCGTCGATAAATATTGAGTTTGTCGAGTGTCAGCATGGGCGTGCCGCAGACTTAGCCGTCCGTGCGCAGATGCCGGGCGAGTTTGGTCATATCCGCCTCGGTGGCCTTGCGGGCGCGGGCTTCCAGGTGGCGGTACAGGACGATCACTTCATCGGCCAGCGGCGTAAGCTGCGCGCCGCCTCCGTGCGCGCCGCCCTTGCTGGCTTCGACGAGCGGATGGGCGAAACAGCGGTTCATGGTGTCGACCAGATGCCAGGCGCGTTTGTAGCTCATCCCCATGGCACGGCCGGCCGCGGCGATGGAGCCGGTTTCGCGAATGGCTTCGAGCAGCTGCACTTTCCCGGGTCCGAGCGCGATGTCGTCGCCGAGGATGAGACGGAAGGTGAGGCGGGGTGTCATGGTGCGATGATAGCCGGGCGGATGCCCGGCAGGCGGGCAAAGCTGTCGCGTTTCACGGTTTCGATGAAGTCGACGACGTAGGCGCGTGTCGCATCGGCCTCGCGTACCGCGACGTGCAGTTCGGCCCACAGGCCGTGCTTGCCGATGCGGCGTGCGGCGATGTAGCCGCGTTCGAGATAGGGCGCGACTGCCCACGCCGGCAATGCGGCGAGTCCGCGGCGGCTGGCGACGAGCTGCAGGATGGCCACCGTCAATTGCGCTTCGCGCCGCGCCGGTTTGATTCCGGCCGGCGCGAGCACGCGGCGGATCAGATCGAGGCGGTCTTCCGGCACCGGATAGGTGATCAGGGTGTGGCCGGCAAAGTCGACCGGCAGCAGCCATTTCTTCGTGGCGAGCGGATGATCCGGCGGCAGCAGCGCCAGCATCTCGAAGCCGAACAGCGGCGCATAGGCGACGCCAGCGCGCGGCACGGTTTCTGACGTGATCACGAGATCGGCGCGCCCGTCCAGCAGCAGACCCACGGGGTCGGCCTGGAAACCGCCCAACAGGTCGAGCTCAACCCCGGGCCAGACGTCGCGGTAGCTATCCATGGCGGACATCAGCCAGTCGTAGCAGGTGTGGCACTCCACGGCGATGCGCAATTCGCCCGCGTCGCCGTCCTTCAGCTTGGCCAGGTCGCGCAATGCCGCGTCCACCTGGGGCAGTGCGGTATGCGCCAGCGTCAACAGCCGGCGGCCGGCGGCGGTAAGGCCAAGCGGGCGCGTGGCGCGTTCGACCAGCGGCAGTCCCAGCGCATCCTCCAGCGCCTTCAATTGGTGCGACACCGCAGATTGCGTAAGGTGCAGGCGTTCGGCGGCGGCCGTCAGCCCGCCTGCTTCCGTCACGGCCTGCAGCAGCCGCAGGTGTCGCAGCTCGATATGAGTAATATTCATTTAATAAATGAGAAATATTCGTTTGTTTCATGGTATCCGCATCGGCATCATGGCGTCCATCATTTCTTGGGAGCACGCACATGGCACGGGCACACGTATTGGGTGTTCCGCGGATCGGACCGAACCGCGAACTGAAATTTGCGCAGGAAGCCTGCTGGCGCGGTGAGATCGACGAAGCTGCATTGAGGGCCGTGGCCAGCGGCATCCGTCAGGCGAACTGGCGGCGGCAGCATGCGGCCGGGCTGGATTTCGTGACGACGGGTGACTTCGCGTTCTACGACCAGATGCTGAACCAGGTCGCGCTGCTCGGGTGCGCGCCGGAACGCTTCGGCTTCGGCAGTCGGATCGCGCTGCCGGAATATTTCCAGCTGGCGCGCGGCAATGCCGCGTGCCATGCGATGGAGATGACCAAATGGTTCGATACCAACTATCACTATCTGGTCCCCGAGTTCAAGCCGGACACGCATTTCGCGCTCGATCCCGGATGGCTGTTCGACGAGGTGACCGAGGCGCAGACGGCCGGGTTCGATGCCAAGCCGGTGCTGATCGGCCCATTGACCTTCCTGTGGCTGGGCAAGGAAAAGGCGACGGGTTTCAATCGCCTCGACCTGCTCGACCGGCTGCTGCCGGTCTACGCGCAGATTCTGGCGCGTCTGAAGGCACAAGGGGTCGAATGGGTGCAGATCGACGAGCCTGCCCTTGCGCTCGACCTGCCCGCCGAGTGGCGGTCGGCTTTCGAACGCGCCTATCACGTCCTCAACAGCGCGGGCGTCAAGCTCATGCTCGCCAGCTATTTCGGGCCGTTGCGCGAGAACCTGCTGGTGGCGCTGAAGTTGCCGGTGGCCGGCGTGCATGTGGATTGCGTACGCGGTGGCGGCGAGCTTGCCCAGGTGATCGACTGGCTGCCTGCCACCAAGGTGCTGTCGGTCGGCGTGATCGATGGCCGCAATATCTGGAAGACCGACCTGAACGCCGTGTTCGATCGCTTCGAGGGCCTGCATGCGCGCCTGGCCGACCGGCTGTGGTTGGCGCCCTCGTGTTCGCTGTTGCATGTGCCGGCGAGCCTGGCGGGTGAAACCGCAATGGATGCGGCGCTCCGTAACTGGCTGGCGTTCGCCGACGACAAGATCGCGGCCTTGTCCACGCTCAAAATCGCGTTCAACGAGGGACGTCAGGCGGCGACTGCGGAACTGTCCGCCAATACCCGGGCACTGGCGTCCCGCCGGGCGTCGTCGCGCGTGCATGACGCGGCGGTCGCTGCACGGCTGGCCGCCCTGACGCCCGTCCACGACGTGCGCAACAGCCCGTTCGCGATTCGCCAGTCCGTACAACGTGCGCGTTTCAAGTTGCCGGATTTTCCTACCACGACCATCGGCTCGTTCCCGCAGACGCCGGAGATCCGTCGTGCGCGCGCGCGCTTCAAGGCAGGTGCGCTCGGCGAGGCCGACTACACCGCTGCCATGCAGGACGAGATCGGTCATGCCATCGAGAAACAGGAAGCGTTGGGGCTTGACGTCCTGGTGCACGGCGAAGCCGAACGCAACGACATGGTCGAATATTTCGGCGAGCAACTGGCCGGTTTTGCGTTCTCGCAGAACGGTTGGGTGCAGTCCTACGGCAGCCGCTGCGTCAAGCCGCCGATCATTTATGGCGACGTGTCGCGTCCACGGCCGATGACGGTGGCCTGGGCGCGCCATGCGCAGTCGCTGACCCTGAAGCCGGTGAAGGGTATGCTGACCGGCCCGGTGACGATGCTGCAATGGTCGTTCGTGCGCGACGACCAACCGCGCGCAACCACCGCTCTGCAGATCGCGTTGGCGATCCGCGACGAAGTGGCCGACCTTGAAATGGCCGGCATCGGCATCATCCAGATCGACGAGCCGGCCTACCGCGAAGGCCTGCCATTGAGAAAAGCGGATTGGGCCGCGTATCTCGAGTGGGCGAGCCGGGCGTTCCGCATCAGCGCGTCGGGGGTGAGCGATGCGACGCAAATTCACACCCACATGTGCTACTCGGAGTTCAACGATATCCTGCCTGCGATTGCGGCCATGGATGCCGACGTCATCACCATCGAGACCAGCCGCTCGGACATGGAGTTGCTGCGCGGCTTCGGCGAGTTCAGCTACCCGAACGAAATCGGCCCCGGCGTGTACGACATCCACAGCCCGCGCATTCCCGATGCGGCGGACATGACGCGCCTGCTGGAGAAGGCGGCCCAGGTGATTGCGCCCGACAGACTTTGGGTCAACCCCGATTGCGGACTGAAAACGCGCGGCTGGGCGGAAACCGAGGCGGCGCTCGCCAACATGGTGGCAGCGGCCCGCACCATGCGGGAGTCGGTGCAGTCCACAATCCAATAACCCGTGCAGTGGTTTGTCTGCGCAAAAGAAAGCCCTGCCGGCTTGCACCGGCAGGGCGCCTGATCCCGTCAAACTACTGACGGCGAGTCGAAGGTCGGCTCAGCGCCGGCTCATTCAATCCCGGTCGTGATCGCGGTCGCGGCCATGATCGTCATCGTGACCATACTTCGCCTGCGGGCACGGCGTGCTGATCATGATGGTGCGATCGACGCCGCTGTCGGGATGCTGCACGTTGACGTAGGCGACATTCGGCTTGAACTTGTCGAAGTACAGGCCGGTGCTTTCCGCACCCTTGGTCGACAGGCTGGCCCACTTGCCGATGGCTTCGGCGACACCGTCGTCGTTCTCGTCCTTGGCAAACCAGATGTCCTCGATGCCGCCCGGCTGGTCTTCGACGATGTAGATGTTGCCGTCGGCGTCGATCGCCAGGTTGTCGGGGTTGGTGAAGGCGCTGCCGGCCGGCTGCCTGGTGGCCATGTCCATCGTGTCGCGGCTGGCGAACAGCTTGACCGTGTTGCTGCGCAGGTCGATCGAGAACACCTTGTGGTTGGTGGTGGTTGCCACATACAGCTGCTGCTTGCCGTTCTTCAGTGTCTTGATCTCGACGTCTTCAGGGCGGTCGAACGCGGTGCCCAGGAAGGCCGGCAGCTTCGGCGTGGCGCGTCCGTCGATCACGGTCAGGCCGTTGGGGTCGGTGACGACCACGGCACCGGGCAGGGCGACGCCGTTGTTGTCGGTCAGCGGAATCCAGGCGGCGGCACCAGTGGCTTCCTTGACGGTACCGTCGCCTACGCGCAGCACGAAAGTCTGGCCGGCAGCGAAGAAGTCGTCGCCGTTGTCGGCCTGCGGATTGGCCGACGTGAACTTGAAGATATGGCTACCGTTGCGTTCGTCGATGAAGTACAGATTGTTCTTCCTGTCGAATGCCAGGCCTTCATGGGAAACACGCGGCAGGATGTCGCGATGCTTGATCACGATGTCGGCGGGTGCGGCCAGCGGATTGACCACTTCGAACAGGCGGCCGTACTTGCTGGTCGGGCCGGCCGGATCGCTCCACGACTCTTCGGCGGTGATGAAGGTCCCCCACGGGGTCCAGCGGGAGGCGTCAAAGGACACGTGGCTGTCCAGCGCAGGAGAAGCAGCCGGGCTGTGCCAGATGGTCTCGGTCTGCATGGTGCGCAGATCGGTGCGCTGGATGCCGGCCTGGCCGGTTTCGAACACGGTGAACAGGAAACGGCCGGCTTCGGGGCCGTTCTCGTTCACAGTGTGCATGTCGTAGTTGCCGCTGTCGAAGCGGGTGACCTGGGCGGGGTCGCGGGCCACGATGGTCATCTGGCTGAAATGCGGCGAGGCCAGCTTGTAGGGGGCGGATTCGGGCAGCGTGCCTGCGCCGACGTCGCCGGTCATGGGCACGAAGCGGTCGAACGACGCGCTGCCGGCGAAGGCCGAGGAACCGGCCAGAACCAGGCCGATTGCGAGTGAGAGTTTCTTGAGTGTCATATGGCGTTCCCTTGATCGTAAATGGAGTGTGTACTGATGACGGGTACGGATCGACTACGGAGGCAGGCTGATGAGGCGCCGCATGCCGAGAGCCGATCGAATCAGTACGCAGAGCATGCTAACGAGGCGATATGTCGTGCGTATTGCATTCGCATCATGCTGCAGGCGGAATCCGGATTTCCTGCCGGGCGCAGGGCGGAACTCGGTGATGCGCCCACTGTCGTCTGGTGGACTCGTTTAGAATCCCCTCACTTTGAACACCATCCTGCATCGCTTCCTGTTATGCGTGCCGCTGGCGCTGTGCCCGGCATGGGCACGCGCGGCAGCGTTCGATCTGCCCGAGCGCCCCGGCACCTTCTGGTCGCAGTCGGATGGATTGCCCGTTCCGGCTGCGACGCCGACGGGCGTCGTGCGCTTTGCCAGTCTGGCCGCCCTGACCGACCATGCGCTACGCGAACGGGCGGAGACGCGGGCGGCCTGGCTCGGCATCCAGGCCGAGGCGGCGCGGCTGGATGCCGCCAGCGCGGCCAACTGGCCGACGCTCACGGGGCAATTGAGTTTCACCCAGAGCCGGGCGTTGTCCAGTTCGGGCGCGCAGGTGCCCACGCTCGACCGCTACGGTCCCAGCCTCAGCCTGGCCTATGTGCTGGTCGACTTCGGCGCACGCGCCGCCAGCATCGATGCCCAGCGCTATCAGCTCATTGCCAGTCTGCTGACCGGCAACCGCACCCTGCAGGATACCGTTGCCGAAGTGGAGGCCGCTTATTTTGCCTTGCTGGCTGCGCGTGCACAGGTCACTGCCCAGATCCAGCAGGAAACCGCCTTGCGCGCCAGCCTCGACGCGGTCGACGCCAGGTTGCGGGGCGGGCTGGCCTCGCGTGCCGACCAGCTGCGTGCGCGAGCTGCCCTGGTCGAGGCCGAGCTGGCACGCCAGGCTGCGGAGCGTGACCGGGCCAAGGCGGAAGCCGCGTTGAAACAGGCTGCGGGCATCGCCCAGACGCAAACGCTGGAACTGGATTGGCAGGTCGTGCCGCCGGATCCCCTGGCTGCCACGACCCTGCTGGCCGACCTGTTGCAGGAGGCCCAGCGCAATCGCCCCGACCTGCAAGCCCTGCAGGCTGCCGCGACCAGCGCACGCTTCGAGGCCGAGCGTGCACGCGCGGCCCGCTGGCCAAGCCTGTCGCTGGCAGCCAACACCGGGCGCACGCTGTTTCTGGACAGCGATCGCTCGCCGTCGACGACCTACAGCGTCGGCGTGAATGTGACGATGCCGCTGTTCGACGGCGGGCGGCTGGCCGCGCAGGCACGCGCCGCCACGCGCGATGCCGAGCGCCTGCAGGCCGACGCCGAGGCGCAGCGCAGCCAGGTTGCGCTGGCGGTGGCCGATGCCTATTACGATGTCCGCCAGGCTCAAGTCCAGCGCGAAGGCGTGGGGGCACAGTTCGACAGTGCCAGCGAATCGGCCCAGGCGGCCGAAGCGCGCTACAAGACCGGCGTCGGCAGCCTGCTCGAATGGCTGACCGCCCAGGCCGACCTGGCGCGTGCGCGCCAGGCGCAGGCGCAGGCCGATAGCGACTGGCTGGCGGCATTTTCCCGTTTGAATCATGCCTTGGGCCGCCTGCCCGTCACCTCTCCCGCGAGCCTGCCATGAAAATGCGCATCCTGTTGGTCGTCGTCGTACTCGGATTGATGGCCGGTGTGGCCTATCGCATCCAGCATTCCGCCTCCGGCGACAAGAAGAGTGGCGGCGATCGTGCACTCAACGTCAGAACGGTCCCGGTGGCGGTGCGCGACTTTCCGCGGGTGATCGACCTGCCTGGCACGCTGGAGGCGGCACAGCAGGTCGCGATCGTCGCCCAGACCAGCGGGACGGTGTTGCGCCAGCATGTGCAGGAAGGCGACGCCGTGCGGGCGGGACAGGTCCTTTTCAGCCTGGATAGCCGTCCCGCGCAGGCGCGCATCGCGCAAAGCCAGGCCACGCTGGCCGGCGCCCGCGCCGAAACGGCGGATGCCGTTCAGAAACTCGATCGCCTCAGTCCACTGATGCAGTCGGGCTACATCAGCCGCCAGGAGTTCGCCGACGCGCAACTGGCACTGGAATCCGCCCGTGCGCGCGCAGGTACTGCGCGCGCCGAGTTGGAGGCGGCGCAGCTGGACGTGGCGTACGGACAGATTCGCGCGCCGATCGACGGGCGCGTCGGGCGTATTGCCGTACGCCCCGGCACGCTGGTGCAGGCGGGCGGGACGCCGCTCACGACGATACTGGCGCCGGGCACGCTCGACGTGCGGGCCAGCGTGTCGCAGCAGGACTGGCCCGAGCTTGCGGCCGCACGTGCGCATGGCAAGGTGACGGCCGAGGTGTTCCGGGATACGGATCGTACTGTCCGGGCGCAGGGCGAGCTCGTGTTCGTCGATTCGCAGATCGATGCCACCACGGGCGCGGTCCCGATCAAGGTGCGACTGGCCGGGGCGCCGACCGCACTGCTGTCCGGGCAGGGCGTGCGGGTGCGCCTGCTGCTGGGCGTTGAGCCCAACGCCAAGGTGGTGCCGGAGGCCGCGCTGCAGCACGCGCAGGTCGGCTCGTATGTGTATGTGGTGCGCGGCGGCAAGGCCGTCGTGCAGACCGTGAACGTGACGCGCAGCCTCGACGGCGAGGAGGTGGTCGAAGGCGAACTGCGTGCCGGCGAACCGGTGTTGATCGAGATTCCGCAACGCCTCAAGGCGGGCAGCAAGGTCAAGCTCGAAGGCACGCATCGATGAATCTGTCGCGGCTCTTCATCGAGCGCCCGGTCGCCACGCTGATGCTGGTGCTGGCGATGGCGCTGTTCGGCGCGATCGCCTACAAGCAACTGCCGGTGAACGACCTGCCGCAGGTGGATTTTCCGACCTTGCGTATCAGCGCCTCCTTGCCCGGCGCCAACCCCGAGACCATGGCCAACACCGTGGCGACGCCGCTGGAACGGCAATTGGCGACCGTGGCGGGGATCGAATCGATGAGCTCGCAATCGGGCCAGGGCTCGACCAGCATCACGCTGCAGTTCGAGCTCGGGCGCGACATCGACGCCGCTGCGCAGGACGTGCAGAGCGCGATCGCGCAGGCGGCGCGCAACCTGCCGCAGGGCATGGATCCGCCCCAGCTGAGGAAGATCAACCCGGCTGATTCGCCGATCATGTATCTGGCCCTGTCGGCCGAACGCCTGCCTTTGACCGAACTCGACGCCATCGCCGATTCGCGCGTGGCGCAAAAGCTGTCCGGCCTGTCCGGCGTGGCGCAGGTGCTGGTGTTCGGCTCGCAGAAATATGCGCTGCGCCTCTACCTCGACCCTGCCAAGCTGCAGCAGCGCGGGCTGACTTTTGCCGACGTGATCCAGGCGGTACAGAATGCCAATGCCAACCTGCCGTCCGGAGCGCTCGACGGCGCCAGCCGCGCCTATACGGTGAAGGCGCCGGTGGCGCTCGCCAATGCAGCGGACTTCGGCGACATCATCGTCGCCTATCACGACGGCACCGCGCTGCGGGTGAAAGACCTCGGCCGGGCCGAGGATGGCGTCGAAGACGACAAGCGCAAGACCTGGTACAACGGCACGCGCGCCATCGTGCTGGCAGTGCAGCGCCAGCCGGGGGCAAACACGGTCGCGGTCGCCGACCGCATTCGCGCGATGCTGCCGCAGATCGAGGCGGAACTGCCCGACGGCGTTCGCCTACAGGTGCATTTCGACCGCTCGCGCTTCGTCAAGGATTCGCTGCACGAGGTGAATTTCACGCTGCTGCTCGCATTGGGACTGGTGATCCTCGTGATCTTCGCCTTCCTGCACAATGTCCGCGCCACGCTGATCGCCGCGCTGGTGCTGCCGAGTTCGCTACTGGGCACCTTCGCCTTCATGCATCTGCTGGGATACAGCCTCAACAACCTGAGCCTGATGGCGATCACACTGGCGATCGGTTTCGTGGTCGACGACGCGGTGGTGGTCATCGAGAACATCGCGCGCCACCTGGAAATGGGCAAGTCGCGCATGCAGGCCGCGCTCGACGGGGCGCAGGAGATCGGCTTCACCGTGCTGTCGATGACCATATCGCTCGCAGCTGTCTTTCTGCCCATTCTCTTCATGGGCGGCATGATCGGACGGCTGTTCCAGGAATTCGCGGTGAGCATCGGCATCGCCGTGCTGCTCTCCGGCGTGGTGGCGCTGACGCTCACGCCGATGCTGTGTGCGCGCGGGCTGGTCAACGAACCGCTCGACAATCGCCTGTCGCGCCTGTTCGATGCGGGTTTCAATCGCTTCCGCGATTTTTACGGCGACACCCTGCGTGCGTCGATGCGCCACCGGGGGAGCATGCTGCTGTTCTCGGTGGTCGTGCTGGCCGCGATGCTGTGGCTGGCCGGCCACGTCAAGCAGGGATTCATCCCGCGCGTCGACTCCGGGATGATCTTCGCCAGCGTGCAGTATCCGGAAGGCATTCCGTTCGACGAACTGAGCAAACGCCAGCAGACGCTCGCCGCCCTCGTGCAGAAGCACCCGGCCGTCGAAGGCCTGATGTCGAGCGCCGGGCAGGGCGGCGGCGGGGTGACCGGCGGCAACATCGGGCGCCTGGTGATACGCCTGACCCCGCGCGGGACGCGCAAGGGCGCCGACGAGGTGATCGACGAGCTGCGTGCGATCACGCGCAAGGTCAGCGGCGTCAACGTCACCCTGCAGAACCCGGCATCGATCAACGTGGGCGCGCTGGCCTCCAGCAGCGATTACCAGTTGACGCTCATCTCGGGCGATTTCGAGGCGCTGAAAACGGCGTCGGCCGCGGTCGAAAAGCGACTGGAAGCGCTGCCCCAGATCGAGGACGTCGACAGCAATCTCGAACTGCGCAATCCCGAATTGCGCGTCACGCTCGATCCGCTGGAAGCCGCCCGGCTCGGCATCACCTCCCAGCAGGTCCAGCAGGCGCTGTACGACGCACTGGGCGGGCGCCGCATCAGCGAAATCTACGGCACGAGCGACCAGTACGTGGTGAGCGTCAAGGCGCTGCCCGAAGCCCAGCTGGATCCGGCGGTCATCGGCCAGCTGCCTCTGAGAACGGCGGCAGGCGGGATCACGCGGCTGGATGCCGTGGCACGGGTCGATCCGGGTGTGGGCCCGATCGCGGTCTACCACTACGGTCAGCAGCCGGCCGTCACGCTGTCCTTCAATCTCGCGCCGGGTGCCTCGCTCGATGCCGCGCTGGCCGCGGCATACGATGCCGCCAGCGAAGTCGTGCCGCCCGAGGTGGCGCTGGAATTCACCGGTGCCGCGCAGAAATTCCAGGAATCGACGGTCCAGCTGCCCTTGCTGCTGTTGTTCACCGTCGTGATCATCTACATGGTGCTGGCAGTACTGTACGAGCATCTCGGCCATCCGCTGACCATCCTCACCGCGCTGCCGCTGGCGGGATTCGGCGCGTTGCTGGTGCTGCTGCTGACCAACGACGAACTCAATATTTTCAGTTTCGTCGGCATCATCCTGCTGGTGGGGCTGGTGAAGAAGAACGGCATCATGATGATCGACTTCGCGCTGGCCAGGCAGCGCGCGGGAATGAGCGCCGAGGACGCCATCGTCGAGGCCTGCCTGGTGCGCCTGCGGCCGATCATGATGACCACTTTCGCCGCCATCTTCGCCACCCTGCCGATTGCCATCGGCTTCGGCACGGGCGGCGAGGCGCGCCGCCCGCTCGGCATCGCCGTGGTCGGCGGCCTGTTCTTTTCGCAGTTCCTGACGCTCTACATCACCCCCACCTTCTACGTCAGCATGGCGCGGATGGAGACAGCCCTGCGGCGCTGGCGCGCCCGTTTCGCCTGAGTGGTTCAGGCAGATCGATCGATATCGTCAATCGTAGTCATCCAAGGTTTCCGTTGGATCGATCAATTCTCATTCTCTAACATTGCTCCTGTCTTGATTGACATCGTAAATCAACCGAACAGGAGAGAATCATGCAGAACACGACGTCCCCGACCATCCAGAACCTCGAAGCGGCCTTTGCCGGCGAGTCCATGGCCCATATCAAATACATGTGGTTCGCACGCCAGTGCCGCAAGGTGGGCGACGAAGCGACCGCGAAGGTGTTCGAAGACACCGCCGCGCAGGAAATGCTGCACGCCTTCGGCCATGCCGAACTGCTGTTTTCCGACGAAACGATGACGCCGGCCAAGTGCCTGCAGTATGCGATCGACGGCGAAACCCACGAGTACACCGAGATGTACCCGACATTCCGTCACGAGGCGATGATCGAGGGCAACACCGCTGCGGTAGCCGAGATGGACGAGCAGATCGCTGAATCGAAGGAGCACGCCGAGATGTTCAAGGCGGTGCTGGACAAGGCCGCCAAGCGCTTCGCCGCGCTGGCCAAGGTGGAAGAGAAGCACGCGAAGCACTACCAGGCGCAAAAAGACGCGATTGCCGCCTGAACGAATTGTTGAAGACGACTTGATCGATTGAAAGGAAATATCATGAAAGCTTGGCAATGTATCGTTTGCGGTTACATCTATGACGAATCCAAAGGCGACCCGGAGCATGGCATCGCCCCCGGCACCCGCTGGGAGGACGTGCCGGAAGGCTGGGAATGCCCCGACTGCGGCGTGGCCAAGGCGGATTTCGAGATGGTTGAAATCACGGCCGTCTGAGCGCCATTGAACGTATACGAGGCCGCGCCGATGCGGCCTCCATTCTCCAGGAGTTTTTTATGCATCCCATCGTCATTGTCGGCTCGGGTCTTGCCGGTTACACCTTGCTGAAGGAAATCCGCAAGCGCGACACGAGCACGCCTGTCACACTCGTTACGGCGGATGACGGCGTCTTCTATTCCAAGCCCAACCTGTCGAACGCCCTGGCGGCAGGCAGGTCTGCGACGGCACTGGCAGGCGCCAGTGCGCAGAAAATGGCGGCCGACCAGCAGGCAACGGTGCTCACGCATACTCGTGTGACTGCGATCGATACACAGAACCAACGCGTGCAAACGGGAAGTGGCGCGCTCGACTACGGCAAGCTGGTGCTCGCGCTGGGAGCCGACCCGATTCCGCACGGCCTCTCCGGCAACGGTACGGCCGCGGTGCTGGCGGTGAATGATCTGGCCGATTACGCGGTCTTTCGCGATGCCCTCGACGGCAAGAAACGCGTCACGGTGCTCGGCGGCGGACTCATCGGATGCGAGTTCGCCAACGATCTGGTACACGCCGGCTTCACGGTCGACGTGGTCCACCTGGGCGCGTGGCCGCTGGAGCGGTTGTTGCCGGTCGAGGCTGGCCGGCGTCTGGCCGATGGCCTTGCCGCGCTGGGCGTGACGTGGCATTTCGGACGAACGGGAAGAAGCGTGGAGTCAGCCGACGCAGGGTATCGGGTGACGCTGGACAACGGCGACACGCTCGCCGCGGATGTTGTGCTTTCCGCGATCGGCCTGCGACCGCGTACCCAACTGGCGCAGGCGGCAGGCATTCCGGTCGGGCGCGGGATCCAGACCGGGCGCCTGCTGGAAACGGGTGCACCGAATGTGTATGCGCTGGGCGACTGTGCCGAGGTGGAAGGCCAGAACTTGCCCTATGTGCAGCCGCTGATGGTCCAGGCGCGCGCGCTCGCTGCCACGCTCACCGGTACGCCGACACCGGTGGTGTATCCGGCCATGCCGGTGATGGTCAAAACGCCGGCGCACCCGGTGGCCGTGTTGCCGCCCAGGCTCGGCGCGTCGGGCGGCTGGAAAGTGGAATGCGGCGACACCGGCATTTGCGCGTTGCATGTGGACGACAACGGCCGTCTGCAGGGCTTCGCGCTCACCGGCAGCGAAACCGGTCGCCGCAATACGCTGGTGAAGGAACTGGCTGCCTGAATCTGACGCTACGCGTCGTCATGAGCAAGCGGCGGCTGCAGCGCGTCGATCAAAGGGCAGCGGACTTTGCCCCGCCTGCGGACGCAGCGGCCGACGAGTTGCGTCAGCACGCCCTCGATGCGCTGCAGGTCGGCCAGACGCTTGCGCACATCGGCGAGCTTGCGCTCGGCGATGACGCGGGCATCCGAACACTGGGTGCCGTCATCCAATTGCAATAGCTGAGCAACCTCGTCCAGCGTAAACCCGATGCGCTGCGCCGCCTTGATGAACAGCATGCGCGCCACGTCCGCCTGGCCGTAGCGACGGATGCCGCGCAGTGGCTTGTCCGGCTCCGCAAGCAGGCCGCGGCGTTGATAGAAGCGGATCGTCTCGACGTTGACCCCGGCTTCCTGTGCCAGCTTTGAAATAGTCAGTCCTTGCATCTTGACTCCGTACGTAGGTACGGAACTTATGCTACGGCCATCGAAGCAATCGGCAAAGCCTCAATGGACGCGAAATACACCCTGGAATCCACGCTGACCTGCCCGGTCTGCGGCCATGTCAAGACCGAGACCATGCCTACCGACGCCTGCCAGTGGTATTACGAGTGCGAAGGGTGTCACACAGTACTGATGCCGCTACCGGGAGACTGCTGCGTCTTCTGTTCATACGGCACCGTGCCCTGTCCGCCCGTCCAGGCAGGGGCGGGCTGCCGGGGATGAGGTGGTACGTCAACAGCGCGGGCAGGGCTCAACCGGTAGCTTGCGTGCGATCCAGCCTGGCCCCGCGCTGCTCCCCAACATGCCTTCCTTGATGGTATAGACATGGGCGAAACCCGATTCTCGGAGTACTTCCTGAGCATGGGTGGCGCGGCTGCCGGCGAGGCCGATCAGGCCGATCGGCGCGTTCCTGTCGCCGCCCAGTGCCGTGTCCACCTGCCGTACGAATCCGGCCTCACCCTGTGCGTTCGCCATGTTGATGCGTAGCGCGCCTTGGGCCACGCCGGTTTGCCGCCATTCGTCGGAGGTGCGCACATCGATCAGCGTGAGCGTGCCGGCCTGGACCTGGGCATAGGCATCGGGCGCGGACAGCGTGAGTCCATTGTCGCGGGAGCATGCACCGAGCGACAACAGCGCGAATGCGGCAAGCGCGGCAACCGACAGGCGAGACACCGACATGATCGCTCCACAGCAAGACTGGACGGCGCATAGTGTAGCCGGGGCGACCGGTGTCCGATAGCCGCCGCATAGCCAGCGCGGGCGACATGCGCGAAAATACCGCATGGACATCTTCCGCATCTTCCACCTGCAATGTGCGCGCCGACTGCCTGCCTTGCCGGAATCCCATCCCTGCTCGCGCCTGCATGGCCATTCGTTCAAGGTCGAACTGACCGTCAGCGGCGATATCGATCCCGCGCTGGGCTGGGTGCTCGACTTCGCCGACATCGAGACGGCCTGGCGCCCCATCCATGCTGCGCTCGACCATCGCTGCCTCAACGATATCGACGGCCTGGACAACCCGACCAGCGAAAATCTGGCCGTGTGGCTATGGCGGCAACTCAAGCCGGCGCTGCCCGGCTTGAGCGCCGTCTCGGTCATGGAAGCCCACGACGCGGGTTGCATCTACCGCGGCTGACGGCTGCGCAGCCCCGGTGCAATGCAAACCGGCCCCCTGACACATGGCATCAGGAGACCGGCGTGGTTGTCGAAGATGGGCCGCTTCAAGGCCCCCCAAGGATTAGAGACCCATGCTGGAAAAGTCCAGATCGGCATGCGGCGTGTCGGCCACATTTTCATCGATCATCGCCCAGGTTTCTTCATCGACGATGTCTTCGGCAGGATGGTGGGCAAAGGCCGAAAACGAGGCGAGCAGGGAGGTGAGTACTGCAGCTTGAAGCATGCTTTTCATAATCTGATTCCTTTAAAGAATTGAAAGTGAAACGTCACTCGGCATGATGCGATCGCGTATCGCGCTGTTCGCGCCGGCCGATGGAAAGCATCTTAGGCAGCAGGGGTGTCGGGCGTGTGTCCTGCCGGCATCAGTGTGTGGCAGTGTGTGTCAGGGGGGCGGGACAAAAAAAGGGCACACGAACCGTGTGCCCTTTGTCCTGCAACGAATCAACGATCAATGCGTGTGCTCGGTGCCGCTCTCATGGCCGGCTTCGGTGCTGGCCTCGTCGTGGCCGCCAGACTTGCCGTGGAAAATCTTGCTTTCCGTCGACTTGCTGCCGCCCCCCGAGCTGTCGTGGTGCGCACTGCCGCCCTTGTGGGACTCGCTGCTATGGCTGCTGCCACGGTCGCCGCCCATGTATTTCGGACCCTTGCCCTTGCCGCCCGATTCGCCTGAGGAATGGCCGTCGGTATGGCTTTCGGCTGCGTAACTGGCTGCGATGCCCACGGTCAGGCCTGCAGCCAGCAACACGACGGTTGCCCATTTGCTGTAAGCATGCATGCTGAACACTCCTGTGCGTGAAAATCGCCGGGCGGCAAGCCGCCCGGCCGGGCGATCAACGAACCCCGTTGTCGTGGACGAACTGGATCACGCGCAGGTAGTCGTTGGCGGCGGCCGCGAAGTCGTCCGCACCACCCACTGCCGTCGGGTCGGTCCAGTTTGTGCTGTTGAACACGGCGTCATACAGGTTCACCGTTTCCGCTTTGTACGTCACGCCGTCCGGCTGCAACACCAGTACGCTTGCGGTCGCATTTTTCCAGGTGGTGTAGCGATCGTAGTCGGTCGTGAACGTGTAGTAGGTGGTGCCATTGTTGATTCCCAGAATGGAATTCATGTACACCACGGTATCCACGCTGATATTGCCGGTCTTGTCCGCGGCGGCTGCGAGCAGCGCTGCCGGGTTGAAATTGGCCGGTAGCGTCACGCCAGGCAGCGTGCCGGTCTTCATGTAGGTTTCATACAACGCCAGGTTTTCCAGCGGCGAATCGATGGTCACGCCATTCACCGTCAGGCGTCCGGTCGAGTCCAGTGCAATGACCGCACCGCTTGCCGTGAGTTTGGACATCGCTTCATCCAGCGAATGGGTCAATACCTTGGTCGGTGCGCGACCGACACTCAGGCGGCCCAGTTCGACCTCGGCCGAATAGACCGGCACGCCGTTGATCGAGGTCTCCAGATCACCTTCCGCATTGTAGGGAATGGTCACCAGATTGCCGGACGCGTCCTTGAGCGGAACCAGATTGCCGTTCGTGTCGTAGACATAGGCGATGACCTGCACCAAGCCGGCGCTATTCAGAATGGGGGCACCATTGGCATCGCGCAGCAGCACGACCATGTCGCCATACAGATCCCCTTTCTTGCTGCCTGCGCCGGCCGGTTTGCCGCCGCCGCCCGATTTGCCACCTTTTACGCCTGCCCAGACGGGGCGGTCGCTGTCTTCGCTTGCCTCAGGCACACGGAAAATCTTCTTGCTCGCCTCGCCGCCCTTGCCTTGGGCACCTTTCTGGCTGCCTGCCTTGCCTTTATGTCCGCCGCTCTTCTTGGAAGCGCCGCCGTCGTCCGCAGCATGGGCGGCCGACATCATGCCCAGATCCAGGCCCGTCAGCGAGTTGATTGCCATCGGCACGGCCAACATGGCAAATACTGCGCCGCCAGCCAGAATCAGTTTTTTGAATTGGTAAGTGGGGTGGGTCATGTTTCTCTCCTGTTGATGGCCTCTACTTTTATTCCCGGTTCGAGCCGGAAACAAATTACATTTACTCCTATTTCAGAGTAACAACTCTTTTTAAAATGGCCATTGATTTATCGCAATGTTCGGCCATTAAATTTGCATCGGATTCAGTGACTTAGAAGCGATATCCGAGCCCTAGCCGGACCAGGTTCTCGGTGTAGTCGAAGCTCATGTCGTCCGGGTTCGATTGCTCGGTTACAAAATGCACGGGATCCTTGTAGTGGGTGTAGCTGTAGTCCATGCGTACGAAGGTATTCTGCGAGGCCGGGATCTCGGCGCCAACGCCGACGCGCGTACCCGTGAGCGTGTCGCTGCGATTGATCCACTTGGCATCGTTGGCGCCGCGGTTGTAGATCGTGTTGAAACGGGTTTGCACCTGGCCGACGTGGCCATACAGCAGGCTGCCGTTGGGCAGCACGTAGCCGACACGCAGGCTGCCGCCGTAGCCGCCGCGTTTTTCGGCCGCGAAATCGCGACCGCCCGCGCCGCCGGTCGTGCGTTCGTGCTCCCAGCCGAAGTTGGCCGCCTCGGCTTCGAGCTCAAGACCGACGTAGACCTGGTTGAATGTGTGGCCGTAGCCGGCGAACACGCCGCCGGTGAAGCCCGTCCTGGCGAAATCGCCGGTGAAGGCGTAATCGCCGGCACCGATGTCGTGCGTGCCGGTCAGCTGGGTACCCAGCGTGCCGTGGCCAAGGTTGGCGCCCATGTAGAGGCCGCGCAATTCGGTTGGCGGGCGCGTGGCGACGGCAGGGCGCTGGCCGCCGAAACGCCAGCCGAGCCCGAGGCTGAAGACGGCGTCGCCGGTCTTGAACACTTCCGTCGTCGTCGTGGTCGGAGCCGCACCGGATTGATAGGGCACGTCGTAGCTGCCATAGCGGGTATAGCTGTAGTCGGTGCGTACGAACAGGTTGCGCGAGGCCGGGATTTCCAGGCCCAGCCCGATGCGGGTGCCGGTCTCGGTATGGTCCTGGTCGAACGCCCCCGACGCATACTGGTTTTCAGCGTAATAGGTATGGAAGTCGGTACGCACCTTGCCGACTTTGCCGTACAGCATGCCGCCGTCGAGCAGGTAGCCGGCGCGCAGGCTCAGGCCGATGCTGGAATCCTTGTCGGCAGACACGGTCACGGAGTCCGGCTTGTCCTTGCGGTGATACCAGTCGGCGTTGCTGTCGCCGCCATCGAGTTCGACGCCGAGATACCAGTCGCTGGCGATCTCGGTGCCCCAGCCGCCGAACAGCGCATAGCTGGTACCGAAGCTGCCCATGTCGGCCGCATCGACGCCGCCGCCGCCGCGCGGCCCCCAGGTCGACGTGGTCAGGGCGCCATGGCCGAGTTGGGCGCCGAGATAGAAGCCGGAAAACTGGCCTTGCGCACGCGGCGCTTCGGGCGCACCGGCTTCCTGTTCGGGAATGATCGCGTAATCGCGGTTGCGTGCGGGCGTGTAGCCGATGCTGGCCATCACCTGGTTGCGGCTGTATTGCGCGGCGATGTCGCTAGAGGCACGGTCGACGATGCGCAGGTCGGCGCCCAGGTATACGTTGGGCAGCACGTAGTAGCGCAGTCCGGCGCCGGCGTCGATGATCTTGTCGAGGCGGTCGAAACTGTTGAATTCGCTGCGTGTGTAGGCGGCGCGGCCGCTGACCGACAGCTTGCTGCTCAGACGGCGTTCCACCTCGAAGCCGTAGGTGGTGTCGAGCGAGCTGGACGCATAGGTGGTGCCGTCGTTCACGACCGTTTCCTCGAGCGAGCGGTCGATGAAGCCGGTGGCGGTCACCCGGGTGGTCGGCTTCCAGATGGCCAGCGCACCGAAGTACGGTTTGCTGATATCGGAAAATCCGCTGTAGTCGAAATTCTGGCGCATCACGCCGGCGAAGGCTTCACCCGACAGGTGCTGGGGCTGCAGCGTGAATTTCACGCCGGCCGCCACGCGTGAGCCATCCGAATCGCGGTTGAAGGTACGGCCGTTGATCAGATTGTCGTAACGGCGGTTGTCGGTTGCCACCTGGCCAAAGAGCTCATAGCGAGGCGACAGCACATAGCCCAGCCGCACGCCGAGCGAGCTCAGGTTGTGGTCGCGGTAGTCGTTGTCGGATACCGCGCCGCTGCCCAATATACCGTCCTTGTAGTCGTAGCGGTCATAGGTGCCGCCGAGGCGCAGGCGGAAGGCGCCGAGGGCCTGGGCGACGCCGAGGTGGGCCTCGTCGTGGTCGTAGCGGGTCGGTTCGATCTGCGTGACGTCGCTGCCTGGCGTGGAACGGTCCTCATGGTCGCGCGTGTGGCGGGCACCGCCGAACACGTTGCTCGTGGCGCTCAGATCGTAGCGGCCGTCGAAGCCGAGCCAGTAGTCGTTGACGTTCTCCGCATCATGGTTGCGGTAACGGTCGAAATCGCCGCCCGCATCGAAGTTCAGCGCATGCCGGCTCCAGTTGGATTTCAGCGCGAGCGACGGTGACAGGGTATAGACCACATCGTCGGTGACGTAGGTACGCTGGGCGGCATAAGGGCGCTCGGCGTAGATGTTGTCGTCATAGGTGGCGGCCAGTGACACCTCGGGAAAGACCAGGAACGATCCCCAGGGAATGCCGGGAAATTCGGTCTGCCGGGGAGGGAAAACCGATGTCACGGGACGGGAAGGCAGCACGGAGGGCGTGCCCGGTGTGCCGGCACCTTGCTGGGTGCCGATCGCGTTCTGGTTCTGAACCGGAGGCGTCGCAGGAGGGGCACCCCATGCATTGAACGAGGCAATACCGAACAGACTGGCCATGCATGCGGCCAGCGGCTTCAAGGCATATTTCATGTGGATCTCCGGGGCGAGCAAAACCGTTTGGTGGTGCTTTCCCCTATTCAATTATTGGGGTGAACGACTGGTCGAAGTATGGCGGGATTCCAGGCGAGTTAAACGGCGAATCGAGTGTGATTGATCATTGTCAATGCGATAAATGTATCAATTCGACAACACCGATTCAGCCCTGTGCCAGTAGGGTCAGCCCGTTATGGTCATAGTCGAGGCAGCCACCTTTTTCGATGTGGATCAGGCCGCGCCGCCTGAACTCGGCCATGATGCGGCTGGCGGTTTCGGTCGTGATGCCGAGCAGGGCGCCCATGTCCTCGCGGCTGGGCAACAGCGTCTCAGAGAGCGTGCCGTCGCAGCCGAGGGTGATCAGGAGGCGCGCCATCCGGGCTTCCGCCGGGCCGGTGGAGAGCGCCACGATGAAATGGTCGGCCTGGTCGACCGAGCGCTGCCAGCGTTGCTGCAGGGCCTGGTGTACGCTGGGGCTGGTCTTGTCGAGTTGCAGCACGACCTCGCGCGGGATGCGACAGACATCGGCGTCATGCAGGGCAATGGCGGTGTGGTGATAGCGCTCGCCCACCAGCGTTTCCATCCCGGCCACATCGCCAGGGCGCAGCAGGCGCACGATGCGCTGTCCGCCATTGGGCAGGTCGACCTTGAGCTTGATGAGCCCGTGGCGGAGGGTATAGACGTCGGGGGCTGCCGTGCCCTGCGTGTACAGCACCGTGCCCTGAGGCACATGCAGGTTGTCGATGGGCTGCAGGATCGCATCCATCTCGTTCATGGACAGACCCGAGAACAGGACGAAATTGCGTACGTCGCACACGGCGCATTTCGCGCGGCCGACCCATTCGGGATTGGTGCAATTGGGTTTCATTGGGCGACTCCCCCGCCCAAGGGGCCATCATGCAATCGACTACCTGGATACATCAAATTCCATTCTTTGTTTTGTGGACATCGTTCCGGACGCTGCCTCTACGTAGTTTGCGGCCGGGCGGGCCGTGTATATCACACCATAGATGCAATCCTTATTGCGATAAATCAATTTGGGATGGGCGGGCGCGCCCTGCCTGGTTTTTCACGCCTGAACGGCACGGCTTGCAATATTCTAATAATCGTGAGAATGTTCGTTTTATGACTTCACGACAAACCAAGGATCTGCTCTACGAGCAAGTTGCCCGCATCGGCAAGGCGGTTTCCAGCCCCAAGCGACTTGAGCTGCTGGAAATCCTGGCGCAGGGCGAAAAAACCGTCGACATGCTTGCTGCCGAAGCCGGCCTCTCGATCAAGCTGGCAAGTGCGCACCTCAAGGTATTGAAGGCCGCGCGGCTGGTCGAGACGCAGCGCGACGGGCGATTCATCGCCTATCGCCTGTCTGGCGAAGATGTCAGTGCCTTATGGGTCAATCTGCGCACCGTGGCGGAGGAACATCTGGTCGAACTGAAAGTGGCCATGGATCGGATCTTCGCTGCGCCGGAAAAGCTCGATGCCGAAACGCGGCGCTCGCTGATGGAGAAGGCGCGGCGCGGCGACGTGGTGGTGATCGATGTGCGGCCCTCGGCCGAATATGCCAGCGGCCATCTGCCGTTTGCGCGTTCGATGCCGCTCGACGAAATCCGTCAGCGCATCAAGGAACTGCCGGCCGACAAGGACATCGTCGCCTACTGTCGCGGACCGTTCTGCATGATGTCCGCCGAGGCGGTGGCCTTGTTGAAGGCGCACGGGTATCGCGCACAGAAGATCGCCGACGGCACTCCGGAGTGGCAGGCGGCCGGCCTGCCGCTGGCCGAATCCTAGTTCTGTGTCCGCCCTCATACCAACATAAGGAGGCTTCTCATGTTCTTTCGTCAACTGCTGGCCCGGGACGCCACCCTGTCCTATTTCTTCGGTTGCGGGTCATGCCATGTCGGTGTCGTCGTCGATCCCGTTCTGGGCGATGAGCTGTGGTTCCTCGAGGAGGCAGCGAAACAGGACGTGAAGATCACCCACGTCATCGACACGCATGTCCACGCCGACCACTTCTCCGGCGCGCGCGCCCTGGCCGAGAGAACCGGAGCCGTCTACTGCCTGCACGAGTCCAACGCCGGGCGCGTGAACTACCCGTTCGAGCCCCTGAAGGACGGCCAGCGCATCGAGCTTGGCAACGTCTTTGTCGACGTGCTGCATACCCCGGGTCATACACCGGATTCGATCTGCCTGTTGGTGACCGACAAACGTCGTACCGAGACGCCATGGTTCGTCCTGACCGGCGACACCCTGTTCGTCGGCAGCGCCGGACGGCCCGATCTCGCTGGCAAGGAAATCGAGATGGCGGGACAGCTCTACGGCACGCTGCACCAGCGCCTGCTGACGCTGCCGGCCGAGGTCGAGCTGTATCCCGGCCACACCTCAGGCAGCGCCTGCGGCGCCGGCATGTCGGGCAAGCCGATGTCGACCATCGGCTTCGAGAAGCGCTGGAACCCCATGCTCGCGATGAGCCGGGACGCGTTCGTTACCGCATTGACCGAAGCCATTCCGCCGCGCCCTGCGGAAATGGATCGCATGGTCGCCTTCAACCTGGGCAACTGACCATGCGGCTGACCCAGGACGTGGCGGAGTACCGCTACGGCATCCGCCATAATTTCGCCCAGTTCTCGCATCAGCTGGTGCAGGTATTTCTGGTCGGCCTCACCATCGGCATGTTCCGTACCGTGGTGCCGGCGCTTGCCGAAACCGAGTTCGGCGTGGCCAAGGGCTCGTTCATGATGCTGATGGCCTTCGTCACCGCCTTCGGCTTCGTCAAGGGCACGCTCAATTTCGTCGCAGGACGCCTGTCCGAGCACATGGGCCGCAAGAAGGTACTGTTCATCGGCTGGTTGGCGGCGGCGCCGATGCCCTTCATGATCCTCTACGCGCCAAACTGGAACTGGATCGTCGCGGCGACGGTGTTGCTGGGTGTGAACCAGGGGCTTACCTGGTCGATGACGCAAACCTCCAAGCTCGATCTCACCACCGCCAACCAGCGCGGGCTTACCATCGGTCTCAACGAGTTTTCCGGTTACTTCGGTGTCGCGGTCGCAGGCATCGTCACCGGCTATATGGCCACCGCCTTCGGACCGCGCGAAGGTCTGATGCTGTTCGGCCTTACCGTCATCGTGCTGGCCGGGCTGCTGACGCTGCTATGGATCAAGGACACCCTGCCGTGGGCGCAGGCCGAAGGCAAGCAGCGCGCGGCAGGGCAGATGACCGGCCCGAAGCCGCGCTACCCGACCAATATTTCCGCCGCGCCTACGACATGGGAAGTGTTCACCCTGATGTCGTGGCGTGATGAACGCATGGCATCGATCAGCCAGGCCGGTCTGGTCGAGAAATTCGTCGACGCCTTGGTCTGGGTGTTCTTCCCGGTCTACTTGCATCAGCGAGGACTGTCACTGCCCGGTATCGGCTGGGTGGTCGGCGTCTACGGTTTCGTCTGGGGCATGTCGCAGTTTTTCACCGGCCATCTGTCCGACCGCGTCGGCCGCAAGCAGCCGATCGTCTGGGGCATGTGGCTGTGCGGCGCCGGCGTCGCGCTGGTGCTGCTGGGGGAGGGCGAACTGTGGTGGTCGTTCGCCGCCGCGGTGATGGGCTTCGGCATGGCGTTGTTATATCCCACGCTGTCCGCTGCCGTCTCCGACATCGCTCACCCCAACTGGCGCGGCTCGGCCATCGGCATCTACCGTTTCTGGCGCGACCTCGGCTACGGCATCGGCGCACTGCTGCTGGGCGCGGTGGCCGCGCTGTTCGGCGGCATCGAGGCGGGATTCCGGTTCACTGCCGCCGCCATGTTCGTCTCGGGCCTCATTGTCCTGCTGGCATGCGAGGAAACCCATCCTCGCCTTAATCCGGGCACCGATTGAGCCTGCTCGCAAGGAAGCAGTCATGAACAAAGCCCTTGTCGCCCTGTTTGCCAGCCTGATCGTGCTGACCGCGCCCGCCCGGGCGGACGAAAATCCTGCCGTGGTCGACGCGCTGTCCGGCTACCTGGACTTCGCCGAATACGGCAGCAGCCTGATCTGGCCGGAACAGATCCCGGCCGACGACTGGAACAAGGTCTTCATCGTCGACGCGCGCGACGCCGCACAGTTCGAAAAGGAACACATCCCCGGCGCGGTCAACATCGAATGGCGGCAGGCGGTGGCACGCCGTGCCGAGTTGCCGCGCGACCGCATGGTGGTGGTGTACTGCAACTCCGGTTCGCTGTCCGCGCAGGCCGTGTTCGCGCTTCGTTTGTTGGGTTACGACAACGTCAAAGTGTTGCAGGACGGGTTTGAAGGCTGGAAGAAAAAAGGCGGCTTCGAGGCTTACGCGCGCGCCAGCCAGCCTGCAGGCCACTGACCTGGCGTGAACCCGGCCGACTACGATGCCTGGTACGCCACGCGGCGCGGCCGCTGGATCGGCGAGACCGAATACGCACTGGTCGCGCGCCTGCTCGATGCCCGGCCGGGCGACAGCCTGCTCGACGTCGGTTGCGGTACCGGCTGGTTCACCCGCCGCGCCGCGGCCGACGCTCTCGTCGCAACGGGGCTCGACCCGAATCCAGGCTGGCTGGATTACGCACGCACTCACAGCAGCCCGGCAGTGCGCTGGGTGGAAGGCAATGCGCGCGACCTGCCGTTTGCCGACGCCAGCTTCGATCACGTGCTATCGATCGCCGCGCTGTGCTTCGTCGACGACGAACGCCAGGCCGTGGCCGAGATCGTGCGGGTGGCACGCCGGCGCTTCGCCATCGGCTGGCTCAACCGGTCCAGTCTGCTATACCAAGAAAAAGGAAAACAGGGCGGGAGCGGCGCCTATCAGGGTGCGCGCTGGCATACCGTCCGTGAAGTGAGGACGCTGTTTTCGGGACTGCCGGTGCGTAACCTGACCGTGCGCTCGGCCGTCTTCCTGCCTTCCGGGACATCCTGGGCCAGGCTGCTGGAACAGGCGGCGCCTGCTGGGCTGCCATGGGGTGGGCTGCTCGTGGTGCAGGGTGACAAGGCCTGACCGGACTTGCAACGCAGACGGCGATGGCAGTCGCCATCCGCAACCAAAGGGAGTGAAGAATGATGCGCACATTTCTCCAGCAAGCCATGTGGGCCTTGGGCGTGTTTATGTGCATGGCCGGGACCGAAGCTGCGGAACCCACCTACAAGGAAGGCGAAACGATCTTCGTCGAAACCGGCGTCGAAGCCCCCGACCGTAGCCCGACCTGGTATGCGTCGATGGTCGCCAAACCCTATGCCCCCGTTTTCGAGATGCTGGCCACGCAAGGCACGCAGGGCCGCTACTACCCCTACACCTATCCGGTCACGCTGAAGGACCTGGTGCGCTTTCACGGCCACGACTGCGAGGGGACGACGAGTGCGGCGAACGCGGCCTGGGTGGCGTTCAAGATCCTGTTCCCGGATGGCATCATCGACCGCAGCGTGCTCTGGGGCATCAGCGGCGAGTCGCCCTGCTGGTCGGATGCCGTGGCCTTCCTCACCGGCGCGCGGCTGCAATACGGCAACCTGGGGTTCTTCAAGGACAAGCGCTATAGCCATGCCATCGTCCTGTATCGTGAAGACACCAAGATGGCCGTGCTCGCGACGTGGAAAGAGGGCATCAACAACATTCCAGGCGAGCCGGTCATGCTGCCCGGCAAGGTGACCTGGCAGCCCAAAGTGACGATGAAGGACGTGGAGGCGCTGAAGGCCGTGGTGAAGAAAGCCGGCGGCAACCCGACGCCTTACCAAGTCGATCTCATGCGCTATCAGCAATGGGCGCATATCAACGATATCCTCGAACACCCGCTGGAAGAAAGCTATCAGGCCAAGGTCATCGAGAACTTCCGGTGGGAAGACTGGATCGACCCGGCCAAGACCCTCGCCCAGCCCCACGTGCGCACGGACACGCGCCTGAAGAACTATCCCTACCGCGACAGGCCGGTCGTGGTGCCCGCCCAGTAGCCGGGATCAGGTTGGCCCGCCAGGCGTGTCGGGCGGCGGCGATTCGATGGACGCGATCGGCGTGGCCAGCACTTTATCGATACGCTTGCCGTCGAGGTCGACCACTTCCAGGCGCCAGTTCTCCCAGGTCAGCACGTCGCCCGTCTGCGGCAGCCGTCCGGACAGCCACATCACCATTCCGCTCAGCGTGTGGTAGCGGCCGCGTTCCGCTTCCGGCACGCTTCTCAAGCCCAGCCGGTCCTTGAGTTCCGGAATGGGGATGAGACCGTCGAGCAGCCAGGAGCCGTCCCCGCGTTGCACCGCCCACGCTTCGTCCGCGCTGCGCGGCTTGAATTCACCGGTCACCACCTCCAGCACATCCTGCAGCGTGACCAGGCCGTTGATCTCGCCGTACTCGTCGATGACCAGCATCAGGTGGGTGTCGGATGTGCGGAACTGTTCCAGCAGGTCCAGGCCGCTGAGACGTTCCGGCACGAATACGGCGGGCTGCAGCGGACCCGCCAGGCCGGGTGGCGAACCGGCCAGCATCGCGTCCAGCAATTGCTTGGCACTGAGGATGCCCAGCACCTCGTCGAGCCCGTCGCGGCAGACCGGGAAACGGGTGTGCTCCGATTCGGCCATGCGGCGAAGGTTGTCTGCCAGCGGAAGCGTGGTATCGAGATAGACGATGTCGGCGCGCGGCGTCATCAGCGACTCGATCGGGCGGTCGTCGAGACGGAAGACATTGCGCACCATCTCATGCTCCTGCCGTTCGATTTCGCCGGTATCCGACCCTTCCTGCAGCAGGGCATGGATTTCCTCCTCGATGATGTCCTCGTGCGCGAACGATCGTCGGGCGAACAGGCGCAGCAGCGCATCGGTGGAGGCCGACAGCAGGCGAACGAACGGCCGAGCCAGTCGCGCCAGCAATTGCATGGGCCGGGCGAGGCGGCAGGCCATGCGCTCGGGGTCGATCTGGCCGATGCGCTTGGGCACCAGTTCGCCGATCACGATCGTGACATAGGTGATGAGGATCACTACCAGCGCAGTGGCCGCGATCCCGCTCGCTTCGTTTCTCATGCCCAGCGTCTGCAGCCAGGCCGACAACGGGCCGGCCAGCGCAGCCTGGCCGATGATGCCGTTGAGAATGCCAATCGAGGTGATGCCGACCTGGACCGTCGACAGAAAACGCGTCGGGTCGTCGTGCAGCTGGATGGCGACGGACGCCGCCCGGTCGCCTTCGTCGGCCAGCCGCACGAGGCGGGCCCGGCGCGACGTCACCAATGCGATTTCCGACATGGCAAACGCGCCATTCAATACGATCAGGACGGTCAGAAGCAGGATTTCCATGGATGATCCGGTTGCGGGGTAGGAAAAGGGGGGAAGCAAAAAAAAGCGGCGCCGCAAGAAGGGCGCCGCGCTGGGCTTCCGTGGCGGGGCTTACTGGACTGCCAGCTTCCTGGCCGAACTGGCTGCCTTCTTCGGCAGAGTCAGTTCCAGTACGCCATCGTTGTATTTGGCCTGGGCCTTGGCTTCGTCGACGTCATGGGCCAGGGTGAAGCTACGCGACACCTTGCCGCTGTAACGTTCCGAACGCAGCACTTTCTCGCCCTCTTTTTCTTCTTTCTCCATCTTGGTTTCGGCGCTGATCGAAACCTGGTTGCCTTCGATGCTGACGTGGATGTCGTCCTTCTTCACGCCCGGAATGTCGGCATGCACGGTATAGGCATTGTCATTTTCCTTCACGTCCATCTTGATCTGCATCTGCGGCTGGCCTTCGAAGAGCGCCGGACGCACGAAAAAGCCCTTGAGCAGGTCGTCGATATCGCCAAAGGGATCGATGCGGGCGAGGTTCAACGGATCGTAACGCGAGAGATTGGCCATGATGGTCTCCTTTCAAACGGATTGTCTGATAACGGACTCGGCCGCAACTGCGGCCACATTCCCAATCTAGATACATATTCCGCCAAATCAAGACCCATGCATCCCCTTATTGCGTCCAGGATTGTGAAGAGGGGGGACGGGCTGTCGGCGGGGCGCTCTAGCCTCGATGCGCGCTGAAAAAGCGCGATCAACTGCCTTTGACGATGCAGTTCCGGCCGTGTTGCTTCGCCTGGTAAAGCCGCTTGTCCACCGTTTCGACGAACGCGAGCGGATCGTCCTGGTGCGAGGGGATGATCGTGCCGACCCCGAGGCTGACGGTGAGGATCTGGCTGACCGGGGATTGCGCGTGCGGGATCTGTTCCTTGAAAATCAGGCTGCGGCAGCGTTCGGCGATCTTTGCCGCCGACCCTTCGTCGGTTCCGGGCAGCACCAGTACGAACTCCTCCCCGCCGAAACGGGCAAAGAGGTCGCGCGCGCGGGTCGCGGCAGAACTCAGGGTCTGGGCGACCCGCTTCAGGCAGGCATCCCCTTCGATGTGGCCATAGCAGTCGTTGTACTGCTTGAAGTAATCGATATCGAGCATGATGACCGACAGCGGCTGGTTGTTGCGCCGCGCATGGGCCCATTCCTCTTCCAGGATGGTGTCGAACATGCGCCGGTTGGCGACACCGGTCAGGCCGTCCTTGAAGGACAGCGCCTCCAGTTCCTTCTGCAGGACGACCAGTTGTTCCTCGGTCTTTTTCCGCTCGCTGATGTCGAACATGAATCCGATCAGGGCGTCGACTTCGCCGGCATCGTTGCGGACCACGTGCACCACGTCGCGGATCCAGACGTGATCGCCGTCCTGCGTCAGGGCGCGGTAGTCGGCTTCGTGGTCGGTTCCGGCCTTGGACTGCGCGACGCAGAAATTCACCACCCGCTCCCGGTCTTCGGGATGGATCCGGGTCGCCCAGTCTTCCACGGTCACCCAGCTTGCCGGCGACCAGCCGAGCAGGCTTTCGATCTGCGGCCCGATGTAGGCGAAACGCATGGTTTGCCAGTCGATCTTCCAGGGGATGGCCTTGGTCGATTCCAGCAGGGTCTTGTAGACCGCACTGTCGATTTCCGTGTCTTTTGAACTGTCAGTCATTGTGGAGGCACCCGATCTGCAGGGGAATATGTTCGCGCCGTCCAGCATACAACGACGCATCGAGGCGGGGGATTCCGCGCGCCCGGGAGGTGACCATACACCTCAGAGTCGCGAAGCGCGAGCAAAAAGCTGCATCAGCTGCACCGGCTCGTCGTAGGCGATCCGTTTTCCGGCGCGCAGGTCGCGGCGCATCAGCCGGATCATGCGGTCCAGCACCACTTCCGGGAAGCTTTCCGCTGCCTGGCCCGTGACCTCCGCCAGGCGCCCGGCGATCACGGCCGCGTCGCTGACGACCGGGCAGATGCGATACCGGTAGGCGCCGCCGATGGCTTCCGGCGGCAGGTCCATGAAGCGCCCCGCCTGCTGGCGGAAGAAACTCAGCGGCAGGCGGTAGGCGTTGTTGCCCAGTATCGGAAGGTCGTCGGGGACCGGCTCTTCCTCGTCCAGCACCTGTAGCCGCGTGGCCAGCTGCAGCAGCTGGTCCAGGCGGTAGCTCGCCTGCATGTGGGGATTGCCCACGCGTACCAGATTGGCGATCAATTCGCCCAGCGAGGCATGGCCGATGATCGCCGCCCGCTTGGGCAGCCCGCCCCAGGCGCCATCCGCGCCGTTGAGCAGCGCCTCGATCACCGACGCATTCTCGAAGCCGCCGCCGGCATGCATGTGCACCAGTAGTTTCAGCGGCGGCGGTAGGAAACTGCGGGCCGCCGCGACGAACGCACCCACCTGGAAGGGCAGGTAGGTTCCGCGGTCGTCTTCGATGCTGATGCCTTCGATGGGCTGGTCGGCCAGCAGGCTCAGGATCGAACAGGCCGTATCGGGGTCTTCCGCGAAGGCATCGCAGCCGTCCACGATATTGATCAGGATGCGCGGCTGGCCGCCGTCGTCGCCGCGGATGTTGGCGTTGAGCCACGCGATGCTGGCCGGCAGGCTGCGGCGCAGTGTCTCCAGGTCATACTGCCCGGCCATGCCCGCCTTGCTCAGGTAGATTTCATGCAGGGTGTTGGGTACGCCATAGGCCTGCAGCTTGCGCTGCGAAGGCGAGGGCGTGAAAGTGCCGTCGGCCGCCGCGATGCCGATGTCGGTGAACGCGAAGCAGCCGTTCATATCGAGCTGGTGGTCGCGCAGATACATCATGAAATCGTCGTCGACCTCCAGTTCATCCGGCATGGCGTAATCCAGCGTACCCAGCAGGATGTTGCGGAAGCCGAACTCGCGCAGCCTGGGGAGAATGGCCAGCTTGTCTGCGAGCGTCTGGCCTATGCGTGCGCCAACGGGGTTTTCCCGCAGGGACAGGTCGATCAGATACGGCTGCATGCTGCGGAGCCGGTCGATTTTTTCCTGTGCCCCGGCCAGAATGGCGTGGGCTTGGGTGAACGTATCGGGTGAGCGAGGCATGGTTATTCCGGACTAGTGAATGGGTTGAAACGAATAGTCGGGGCAATGCAAATGCGGCCGCCCCTATTGTGGAATGACTTTTGTCATTAATGACTTTTGTCATTCGCGCTACCTGGCAGCGTGTCGGCGTTCACGGCCACACAGGCTAGAATAGGAGCAGCCTGAAGGCTGCTCCAGGGAGCGATCCGTGACTCGACAGGATATGCAGCGAGAAATCTTATGCAGCAACGATGAAGCTCCATGACCGATCCGGATCGGCTGTCCATCCCACGGCCGCGCTTGCATGAAGACGAATAGCCCCGTTTCCCTCAACAATGTTCTGGATATGCTGCTCGACGCCATCTGCGTCGTGGATATGCAGGGGCGCTTTGTGTTCGTCAGCGCCGCGTGCGAACGCATCTTCGGCTACGCCCCCGAAGAGATGATCGGCAAGCCGATGATCGATTTCGTGTTTCATGAAGACCGGCCGCGGACGCTGCAGGCCGCGGCCGAGATCGTCGCCGGTCATCCCCAGCCTCATTTCGAGAACCGCTATGTGCGCAAGGACGGCCAGATCGTCCATGTCATGTGGTCGGCCCGATGGTCCGAGGCGGACCAGGTCCGGGTCGCCGTGGCGCGCGACGTGACCCAGCGCAAGCGCGCCGATTCCATGCAGGCGGCCCTGTATGCCATTTCCGAGGCCGCGCACTGGGCGGAGGATCTCGTCACCCTGTTCCAGCAAATCCACCAGATCATTGGCGGCTTGCTGCCCGCCGCCAATTTCTTCGTGTCGCTTTACGATGAAGACAAGGACGCGTTGAGCTTTCCATACCTGGTCGACGAGCACGACCCGTCGCACAGGGAACCGGATGTGGCGGCACTGAGCGAAGAGATCATCCGGGGCGGGCAAATCCTGCTGCTGACGCCCGATGCCAAGGGAAATTCATTGAACTGGCTGGGCGTTCCGCTCAATGCGAAGAAGGGCGTTATCGGAGCTCTCGTGGTGAAGAACTATCACGCCGAGGCTCGCTATACCGTGGAAGATGTCGAACTGCTGCAGTTCGTCGCCAACCAGGTTGCGCCCGTGATCGAACGCAAGCAGATGGAAGCCTGGTTGCAGCACATCGCACGCCACGACCCGCTGACCGGCCTGCCCAACCGCGAATTGTTCCATGATCGCCTGCAGGCCGCGCTGCGTTACGCAGAACGTCACCGAACCCCGCTCGCCCTGCTCTACCTCGACCTGGACAAATTCAAGCAGGTCAACGACGCGCTGGGGCATCCCGTCGGCGACCTTCTCCTGCAGGAAGTGGCCCATCGCCTCAAGCAGTGCGTGCGCGAATCGGACACCATCGGCCGCGTCGGCGGCGACGAGTTCCTGGTGCTGCTCAATAGCGTTACGCCCCCGGAGTGCGCCCTGGTCGTCGCCGAAAAAATCCGGATAGCCCTCGAGCGGCCTTTCGATCTGGCCGGGCATCGGGTACATGTCCCGCCGAGCATCGGCATCGCGCTGTATCCCGAACATTCCGGCGATTACACGCAACTAATCCGTCATGCCGACCAGGCGATGTATGAAGCCAAGCGGAATGGCGGCAACCGCTTCCAGGTGTCAACCCTGCCCGGGAGCCAGAAGTAACCGGGGATTTCAGGCGACGGCGCTGGACGCGCCCAGCCACTTTGGCTGTGTAGGCAGCCGACCGCTATGGATACGAAGCCGCAGGTGGGAGAGGAAGTCACGGCCGGCCGAACTTCGGCCGAAGCGGTCCGTGCAGATACGTCCACATCACGTGGATTCATGACCAGTAGCAGCCAGTGACCTTGACGCCAAGCCGCTGAGAAGATGCCTTCCCCATGAAGTCCGCCCCTGATGGCTGAAGTAAATAATCCGGCGCATAATCCGGAAGCCTGCGTCTCCTTTTGCATAACGTAATAAAGAGACAGCCGGACGAACATCTACATAAGAATCAAGACGATAGACTCACGAAATGCCTGTCTCTTTATTAAAAAACGTCCGGACCCATGGGTCTCTATATTAACTGTTAGCCATCTATGCCTGAGTCAAATAATGAGCAACGAGGTGGACTGATCGAGTTTCAGTTAACACTACTGAAACAACGGTTGTATTGGTTACTATTTTTGATTCTGGCAGTGACGCCAATCCTTGCAATTAATGCGCTTCGCAATGGAGACCGAATAATTCCATTACTTGTAATGATTTTGTGGGTGGTTGTATTTGCTAAAACCGCCATATCATTTCATGAGCGCGGGACTATCCGATACTGGGTTTCTTTACCATGTGCTGCTTTAATTTTAATCGCTTCGTTTTTCTACTAATGGGCTAACCCATCATTCAAGCGGGACGCGCTGAAGCGCGCCCCTTAATTCAAACGTTAGGTATTTGCTATGCCCGCAACTCGTTGGCAACTGGCGCTGCGTGAGGCTCAAGCGCCCGTAACTCGGGCCCTAAAGAGCTTGGGGTTCAAAAAAATTGGCAACCACTACAATCGAACCGCTCAAGATGGCTTAGTCCAAGTTGTTGGCTTCCAATCTGGGCAAGCCGTTTCCATTTTTCACGGAAATTTTACGGTCAATCTCGGCGTGTATGTGCCGTGCATAGCTGAAATTGAAGGCAATGCCGCTACCGGCCGTTCCATCACGGATGCTCATTGTGAAATTCGTTCGCGCCTAAGCGAGGTGGCAAATTTAGGAAGAGATAAGTGGTGGCCACTGGATGAATCTGCTTCTCAATCGGGAGAACTTATTGCCGATGCACTCTTAAGTCACGGCGTGCCGTTTCTTGGCCTGTATGCCAGCAACGCCGCAATCATTGATCGCTTCAAGCATGACGGTTCTCTTCCTTTCCATAACTCGGCACGCAGCATGCTTGCGGTTGCGATAATCCAGTGGTCCATCGGCGCAACCAACGAATCACGGAGCATGTTTGAAAAGGCGTGCATCGAGCCATCGAACAATTCCCGCTTTCCGGAATACGTCAGAAAGGTTAAACAGCAGTGCCAATTATGAAAATACCTAACCCTGCGCTCAACCCTGACGCCCAAAAGCTGCGCTTTTGGGTTCCCTCCGCTGCGCTCCGGCGCCGGTTAGCTCCACGTTAGGTAGAGCATGAGCTCTCGCGCAATCCCATACCCCAGAAGATGTCCTTCGTGTGAAACGCGGCTCCGTTTCGGAGAGCACACGACGACTGAGCATTATCAAACCGTATTTGTTTGCCCCGGTTGTGGACAAAAACTTCAACCTCGCTATCAGCTACACTCATTTAGAGAGGCATTTATCGTGGTTGTCGCGATCTCTGTTGGCACCTTATACCCAGGTCACGTTGGGTTGCTGTTCGCTGCATTTCTAGTGTTCTTAGCTCTTTATTGGGCGTTTGGCCTTGAGGTATCACCATGACACACCTCACCGAAGCTCCACCTAACAGTGCGGTCAAGGCGCTCCCTTCGGTCGCTGGGACGCGCCGCCAGCGGCGCGCCCCTGAGCTTGAACGTTGAACAGCCCTCATCTGCTTAGGGCAGAACATCTGACATATAGAGTGGTCATCCTGTAAGCCGGCTTTGGCCGATCAATAGACGGTCGGCCACCTCAACCTGAACTTCCGTTTCTGGCCGTCAACCGCCGCACCAATTTGCAGCACATCCCCCCATCCATGCACTGCGGTTGAGCGTGCCCCCCATATCGCGCCCAGCCGAACGTCATCAAACCCTTGAATTCATTACGCTGTGCCGCCTTGGCACAGACCCTGCTGACGGACAGGGCAAGGAGTCATCATGTCTGTCGTTTCATCTGTCTGCTGTTATTGCGGCACCGGCTGCGGGGTGCTGATCGAAACCGACGCCGGGAAGATCACCGGCGTGCGCGGCGATCCCGCGCATCCAGCGAACCGGGGCAAACTCTGCACCAAGGGCGCGACGCTCGCCCTGTCGGCGGCTGCGAGCGGGCGTGTCCTGTATCCCGCATTGCGTACTGAGAAAGGCGCGCCGCGTCGGCGCGTGAACTGGGGCGTCGCGCTCGATCATGTCGCCGAGAAATTCCGTGCGGTCATCCAGGAACACGGCCCCGATGCGGTGGCGTTCTATATTTCTGGCCAGCTCACCACCGAGGCGTATTACGTCTTCAACAAGCTCGCCAAGGGGCTGATCGGCACCAACAACGTCGACACCAATTCGCGCCTGTGCATGTCGTCCGCGGTGGCGGGCTACAAGGTCACGCTGGGCGCCGATTCGCCGCCGGGCTGCTACGACGACATCGATCACGCCGGCACGATTTTCATCGCCGGATCGAACACGGCCTATGCGCACCCGATCCTGTTCCGCCGCATCGAGGCGGCACGCAAGGCCAACCCTGAGCTGAAGCTGGTCGTGGTCGATCCGCGCCGCACTGACACCGCGGCCGAGGCCGATCTGCATCTCGCGATCCTGCCCGGCACCGACGTCGCGCTGTATCACGCCATGCTCAACGTGATGCTGTGGGAGGAACTGATCGACCGCGAGGCCATCGCCGCGCACACCGAAGGCTGGGAGGCGTTGCGCGATCAGGTGCGCGACTACACGCCGGAAAAAATGGCGCCGATCTGCGGCGTGGCGGCGGCCGACATCGTGCAGGCGGCGCGCTGGTTCGCCGCCGGGCCGACGCTGTCGCTGTATTGCCAGGGGCTCAATCAATCCAGCTGCGGCGTCGACAAGAACGCCGCGCTGATCAACCTGCACCTGGCCACGGGCCAGATCGGCAAGCCGGGCGCCGCGCCGCTGTCGCTCACCGGCCAGCCCAATGCGATGGGCGGGCGCGAGGTCGGCGGGCTTGCCAATCTGCTGTCCGCACATCGCGATCTTGCCGACCCCGAACACCGTGCCGAGGTCGCGCGCCTGTGGGGGGTGGACGCGGTGCCGGCGACGCCGGGCAAGACGGCGGTGGAAATGTTCGAGGCCGTGCGCCGTGGCGAGATCAAGGCGATCTGGATCGCCTGCACCAATCCCGCGCAATCGCTGCCTGACCAGCGTCTGGTCCATGATGCCCTGCAGGCGGCCGAATGCGTGGTGGTGCAGGAGGCGTTTGCCGATACCGAGACCGTGGCGTTCGCCGACGTGCTGTTGCCGGCCGCCAGTTGGGGCGAGCAGGACGGCACCATGACCAATTCCGAACGCTGCATTACGCGCGTGCATGCGGCGGTACCGCCGCCGGGCGAGGCGCATGCCGACTGGGCCATCGTGACCGCGTTCGCGCGCCGGCTGACACCGGGCGAGGGCGCGCGGCTGTTTCCCTACGACAGCGCCGAAGCCGTGTTCAACGAACATCGCGAGACCACGCGCGGGCGTGATCTCGACATCACGGGCCTGTCCTATGCGCGGCTGGATCAGGCGCCGCAGCAATGGCCGTTCCCCGAGGGCGCGTCCGCAGGTCAGCCGCGCCTGTACGCCGACGGCGTCTATCCCACCGCCAGCGGGCGCGCGCATTTCCACGCCGTGCCGTATCGCCCGGTGGCCGAGGCGATCGACGCGCGCTATCCCTTGCACCTCAATACCGGGCGCCTGCGCGACCAGTGGCACGCGATGAGCCGCACCGGCCGCGTCGCGCGTCTGTTCGCCCACGTCGACACGCCGCTGTTGTCGATGGCGCCGCGCGACCTGGAGTTGCGCCGCTTGAACCCAGGCGACCTGGTGCGCGTAAAAAGCCGTCGCGGCGACGTGGTGGTGGCGGTCGAGGCCAGCGACAGCCTGCGTCCCGGGCAGTGTTTCCTGCCGATGCATTGGGGCGCGCGTTTCATGGGCGGGCTGGGGATCAATGCGCTGACCCTGCCGACTTTCGATGCGATGTCCAAGCAGCCCGAACTCAAGCATGCCGCCGTGCAGGTGGCGAAGGCCGAGCTGCCCTGGCGCATGGCCGCGCTGGCGGTGGGCGACGGCGCGAAGCTGCTCGATGCCGTGCAGCCGCTGCTGCGCGCCTGCGATTACGCGGCCGCCGGTCTGGCGGGGCGCGAGCGCGACGTCCTGACCTTGCGCATAGCGCACACGCAGCCGCTGCCGGAATCCCTGCTGGCGGCGCTCGATACCGCGCTGGGGCTGGACGATCCGCTCGCGGTGATGCATTACCAGGACAGTCCGCGCGGCATTTCCAAACGTGTGCGCGTCGAGTCGGGCAAGGTCGTCGCTGCGCGTCTCACCGGTGAAACGGCCGCCTTCGACTGGCTGCGGGATGTCATCGTGGAAGGCGTGGATGCCGCTTCGCTGCGCAGCTGGATGCTGGCGCCGGTGGCGCGCCCGCCGGCCGGCGGGGCCGGCCGTGGCCGCATCGTGTGCAACTGCCTGAACGTGGCCGAGCCTGATATCGTCGCCGCGATCACGGCCGGCGCCGATCTGGCCGCGCTGCAGGCCACGCTGAAATGCGGTACCGAGTGCGGCTCGTGCGTGCCGGAACTGAAACGGCTGCTCGCCGGGAATCGGGCGGCGGCATGAGCTACGTCACTTCAATGGGCTCCGTCATTTCATGAGCTACGCCACCCTGATCCGCCAGATCGAAGCCGGCGAAGGACTGGGCTTTGTCGATGCGCGTGCGCTGGGCGCGGCCCTGCTCGATGGCGGCGTGCCGGAACTGGAGACGGCCGCATTCCTGGTCGCGTTCAACCAGCACGATCCGGGACTGGACGCCTGGCTCGGCATGCATGCCGCACTGGCCGAACGCCTGCCGGATTTCGTTGCGCCGACAGGGCCGTTCCGCACCGTGGTGCTGCCTACCTATCACGGCGTGCGTACGCAGCCGCATCTCACGCCGTTGCTGGCGCTGCTGTTGAGGAGTTTCGGCATACCGGTGCTGATCCACGGCGTGCTCGAAGGGGGCGGCGGCACGGCCGCGGCTTACGTCTTGCGCGAGCTCGGCATCATGCCCTGCAGTACGGTGGCCCAGGTCAATGCGGCACTGCAGGATGACGGCATCGCCTTCGCGCCGGTGGCATTGCTGAGTCCCGGCCTGGCTGCGCTGCTGGCATTGCGTGCGCGGCTGGGTATCGACGGCTGGGTGACGCGGCTGGCGGCACTGGCCGACGTACTGGGCGAGCGTTCGGTGCGGGTGACGCCCGTGATTTCGGATGGGGACGTTGCGCCGACGCGTGCCGTGCTGGAAGCCCTGGGCGGACACGCTTTGCTGCTACAGGGCTGCGAGGGCGAGGCGTTTGCCGATCCGTTGCAGCGGCCGGACATGGTGTTGGTACAGGACGGGCAGGGACAGCGCGTGTACGAAGCGCAATCCGCTTCCGCCGTGCTGGCGAACCTGCCCGGTATGGATGCGCGTGCAACCGGTACATGGATCGACCAGGTCATGCACGAGCATCTGCCGCTGCCGCTGCCGATCCGCAATCAACTGGCGGTCTGCCTGTTTGCGGCAGGGTATACCGAAGACCTCAACCAGGCGCGCGCCATCACCGCGATCAATGGGTTCGGTCGGGTGGCGGCATGATTGCGGTGCATCGCGCGCGGTTTGGCACCGTGATGGTGCGCGGCGGAGGCGCGATTTGCTGACAGGCGGTTCTGAAACCCCGTAAAACAAGGTGCCTGCCGGGTACCTGCACCATGGCACAACGATTGCTAGGTGTGTAGCAAGCAGACCGAATGCAACGGCGTATCTCGGTCATCACTTTTGGTTTTCCGTTTGGAGTGGTGATATGGATATGAGTACGCCCATGGGACGCGGTCCCAAAATGAAACTGGTCATGGTCGGCAATGGCATGGCGGGGGTGCGCACCCTCGAGGAACTGCTGAAGCTGGCGCCCGACCTCTACGACATCACGGTATTCGGCGCCGAGCCGCATCCCAACTACAACCGCATCCTGCTGTCGCCGGTGCTCGCGGGCGAGCAGACGGTCGACGACATCATCCTCAACCCGACCGACTGGTACGCGGAAAACAACATCCACCTGTATCTCGGCAAGAAGGTGGTGAAGATCGACCGTTCGGCCCGTTATGTCGAAGCCGATGACGGCACGCGTGCCGAGTACGACCGCCTGCTGCTCGCCACCGGCTCCAATCCCTTCATGCTCCCGGTGCCGGGCGCCGATCTGCCGGGCGTGATCAGCTTCCGCGACATCGCCGACGTCGACGCCATGGTGCGCGCCTCCAGCCAGTATCGCCACGCGGTCGTCATCGGCGGCGGCCTGCTCGGACTGGAAGCCGCCAATGGCCTGATGAAGCGCGGCATGGACGTGACGGTCGTGCACATCGGCCCGTGGCTGATGGAGCGCCAGCTCGACGAGCCCGCCGCACGCCTGCTGCAGAAGAGCCTCGAAGAGAAGGGCATGAAATTCCTGCTGCAGAAGCAGACTGCGGAACTGGTGCGCGGAGAGAGCGGGAGAGTGGCCGCGATCACGTTCAAGGATGGCGATTCCGCGCCGGCCGATCTGGTCGTGATGGCCGTCGGCATCCGCCCCAACACCGAGCTTGCCGAATCGGCCGGCCTGCACTGCAACCGCGGCATCGTCGTCAACGACACGATGCAGACCTTCGATCCGCGCATCTATTCCATCGGCGAATGCGCCGCGCATCGCGGCATCGCCTACGGCCTGGTCGCGCCGCTGTTCGAGCAGGCCAAGGTCGCCGCCAACCACCTGGCGCACTACGGGATCGGCCGCTACCAGGGCTCGGTCACGTCGACCAAGCTCAAGGTCACCGGCATCGACCTGTTTTCCGCCGGCGACTTCATCGGCGGCGAGGGCACCGAGTCCATTCTTTATTCCGATCCCATCGGCGGCGTCTACAAGAAGCTCGTGCTCAAGGACAACAAGCTGGTCGGCGGCGTGATGTACGGCGACACCGTCGATGGCGCCTGGTATTTCTCGCTGCTGCGCGACGGCAAGAACGTGTCCGAACTGCGCGACCACCTGATGTTCGGCCAGGACCATTGCGGCAACCTTGGCCACCAGGGCATCAACAAGGCCGCGACGATGACCGACGACATGGAAGTGTGCGGCTGCAACGGCGTGTGCAAGGGCGACATCGTCAAGGCGATCCGCGAGAAGGGGCTGTTCACGCTGGAGGACGTGCGCAAGCACACCAAGGCGTCGAGCTCGTGCGGCTCGTGCACCGGGCTGGTCGAGCAGATCCTGGCGGTGACCGCGGGCGGCGACTATTCGGCCACGCCGAAGACGAAATCGATGTGCGGTTGCACCGACCATACCCATGAAGCGGTGCGCGAAGCGATCCGCCAGAACAAGCTGCTGACGATCCCGCAGGTGATGACCTTCATGGAATGGCGCACCCCCAACGGCTGCGCCAGTTGCCGCCCGGCGCTCAACTACTACCTGATCTCGACCTGGCCGGGCGAGGCCGAGGACGACCCGCAGTCGCGCTTCATCAACGAGCGTGCCCACGCCAACATTCAGCGCGACGGCAGCTACTCCGTGATCCCGCGCATGTGGGGCGGGCAGACCACGCCGGCCGAGCTGCGCCGCATCGCCGACGTCGCCGAGAAATACGCCATCCCGACGGTCAAGGTCACCGGCGGCCAGCGCATCGACCTGTTGGGCGTGAAGAAGGAAGACCTGCCGAAGGTGTGGGCCGATCTCGACATGCCGTCCGGCCATGCCTATGGCAAGGCGCTGCGCACGGTGAAGACCTGCGTCGGCTCGGAGTGGTGCCGCTTCGGCACCCAGGACTCGACCCAGATGGGCATTGACCTTGAGAAGGTGTTCTTCAAGATGTGGGCGCCGCACAAGGTCAAGCTCGCGGTGTCCGGTTGTCCGCGCAATTGCGCGGAGGTCGCGATCAAGGATGTCGGCATCATCGGCGTCGATTCCGGCTGGGAGATCTACGTCGCCGGCAACGGCGGCATCAAGACCGAAGTCGCGCAGTTCCTCGTCAAGGTGAAGACCGCCGACGAGGTGCTGGAATATTCCGGCGCCTTCCTGCAGCTGTACCGCGAAGAGGCGCGCTACCTCGATCGCACCGTGCACTACGTCGAGCGCGTCGGCCTCGACTATGTGAAGAAGAAAATCCTCGACGATGCCGACAACCGTCGCGCGCTATACGAGCGCCTGCTGTTCGCGCTGTCGGTCGAGCGCGATCCCTGGGTCGAGCGTGCCAGGGAAGGCAAGCTCAAGCATGAATTCGAAACCGTCGCCGCATGAAGGAAGCACACGATGAATAACTGGACTGACATCCTGGATGTGAACGATATCCCCAAACTCGGCGCACGCGTGGTGCGCCACGGCAGTTTGGATATTGCCGTGTTCCGTACCGCCGACGATGAAATCTTCGCGCTGGAGGACCGCTGCCCGCACAAGGGCGGTCCGCTGTCGCAGGGAATCGTGCATGGCAGGAAGGTCGCCTGCCCGATGCACAACTGGAACATCGAGCTGGATTCCGGTTGTGCGGTGGCGCCCGATCAGGGCTGCGCCCGCGAGTTTCCCATCAAGGTCGAAGGCAGTCGCGTTTGGCTCGATTTGTCGGCCGTCGAACGCGTCGCAGCCTGACCCCCGTCCACCAGGACACGGCCGCCCGCACCACGCCAGTGCGGGCGGCCGTTTTCACGCCCTGTCTTTCGCCATCGCGCCATCCGGTCCTGTGGCGTTCTGAAGGCAAGTCATTGATCTTGAAGCGCGGCCTCGTCTGGCACGGAGGCTGCAATGGCTTGTGCGGCGTGTTCGGCGCATGGAGCGCTTCATGTGTTCCCAAGCGATTGAAAGCCGCCGCCCGCTTCCCGCAAACAATGAATCAGAACCCGTCGACAAGGACCGAGTATGGATCGCGAAACACTGAACGAGATGGTGAAACTGAAATTTGGCGCCCGCAAGGCAGGCGGGCCGGAGATCGATCTGGTGAAGCTGGCGGCCGACGCACGCTATGCCGATGACATGCTCAGCCTGGTCGAGAACCTGCCGGACGAAGCGCTGGTCCTGCTGGCGATGACGCTGCGCGACAAGTTCGGCCTGCTCGCGGCCAGGCCGCAAAGCCCGGGCGGTCCATCCCCGGCGGCCGAAGCCGCCGCCACGCCCGAGTCACGTTATATGAGCGGAGCGCGAAGCTAGGGGCGTCGCGCTCAACGCCCTTCGGGCAGCACGATGTTGACTTCCAGCACTTCGTAGTTGCCCTGCTTCTCGAGCCCGACCTTGATATCGTCGGGGTTGACCGGGAAGTATTTGGAAATCACCGCAACCAGATCCTTTTGCAGTTCAGGCAGGAAATCCGGGCCGGACGCGCAGGCGCGTTCGTGCGCGATGATGAGTTGCAGGCGCTCTTTGGCGACCGAGGCAGTGGCTTTCTTTTCGCCGAAAATAAGGGAGAGCCAGGACATGTCACTTGCCTCCGAACAGACGCTTGATCAGGCCCGGTTTTTCGTACTCGACGAAACGCAGCGGGTGTTCTTCGCCGAGGAAGCGGCCGATCGCATCCTGATAGGCGTCGGCCACCGGCGTGCCTTTCTGGTGGATCGCCGGGATGCCCTGGTTGGAAGCCTGCAGCACGGCCTCGGATTCGGGAATGACGCCCAGCAGCGGAATCCGCAGCAGTTCCTGGATGTCGGTATAGGTCAGCATTTCGCCTTCGTGCGCGCGTTTCGGCGAATAGCGCGTGACCAGCAGGTGCTCCTTCACCGGTTCGCGGCCTTCGATGGCGCGGCGGCTTTTCGACTGGATGATGCCGAGGATGCGGTCGGAGTCGCGTACCGACGAGACTTCCGGGTTGGTGACGACGATGGCCTCGTCGGCGAAGGTCAGCGCCATCACCGCACCGTGCTCGATGCCGGCCGGCGAGTCGCAGACGATGTAGTCGAAGCCCTGGTGTTCCAGTTCCTTCAGCACTTTTTCCACGCCTTCCTCGGTGAGCGCGTCCTTGTCGCGCGTCTGCGAGGCGGGCAGCACGAACAGGTTGTCGCAGTGCTTGTCCTTGATCAGCGCCTGGTGCAGGTTGGCATCGCCCTGGATGACGTTGACGAAGTCGTACACCACGCGGCGTTCGCAGCCCATGATGAGGTCGAGGTTGCGCAGGCCGACGTCGAAATCGATCACGGCCGTCTTGAAACCGCGTAGTGCCAGGCCGCTGGCGATCGAGGCGCTGGTGGTGGTCTTGCCGACGCCGCCCTTGCCGGAGGTGACAGTGATGATGGTGGTCACGGAGCTTCCTTCTTTTTGCATGGAGTTAGAGAGGTTCGATGACGATCTGGCTGGCATCGGCCAGCCGGATTTGTGCCGGTTTGCGCGCCACGGCGGCATCCGGGGCGGCGTCGAAGGTGCGATAGACGCCGGCGATCGAGACCAGTTCGGCCTCGAGATGCGTGGTGAATATCCGTGCCGAGGTGTCGCCGCGCGCACCGGCAAGCGCGCGGCCCTTGAGCGGCGCGTAGACGTGGATGCTGCCGTCGGCGATGACTTCCGCGCCGGGATTGACCGCAGCGAGCACCACGATGTCGCCGCCCGCCGCATACACCCGCTGGCCCGAACGCAGCGGCTTGTCGATGATGCGGGTGGGGGCGGTGGCAGACAGGGCGGGTTCCGGTGCCGGCACCGCTTCGGGTTCGGGCAAGGGCTCCGGTTCGGCTGCAATGGCGGCAGGGGCCGGCGCAACATCGTTGAGAATCAGCAGGCCGGCCTGTTGGGCGGCGGCGGCCAGTTCGGCGGATGCGTTCTGCACCGCGAACGGGTTCAGTCCCCGGCTTTTCAGTTCCCGCGCCAGCCATGCCCAGTCGGGCGAAGGGGCGTCGGCCGGCAGGCGTCCGCATTCGAATACCGCCGCCTCGCCGCCGAAGAAGTCCGGCGTCGCGGCAAACAGCGTGGAGAGATGGGTGTCCAGCGCGGCGTGCTCGGCGCTGTTGAGGATGACTTGTATCCCGGCGAGCCGCGTGGTCTTCAGTTCCAGCGCGGGCGCGGGGCGGGGCTCACGTCGGCGCGGCATGGCAGGCAGGGCGGATGGGGTTCACGAAACGGACAATCGAAAGCAACGCCGAGAGTCTAGCCGCACCTGCATGGCGGGGCAACCGCGCCATGCAGGTGACGGGACTTGCGGGAGGCTGTGCAACTTGCACCAGGCTGGTGCGGGCTGCGACGGAGATGCCCCATTGCCGGACACGGCAGCCGGTTCCGGACGGATTTCTTCCTGGGAAGCCTTTGATCCGAATGGGTTTGTCTGGATTGGCACAGAGGGTGCTATGAATAGACCGTACGCCGGCACATCACAGCAATCCAGCGGTGCGCTGAACGGAGGCCGAAATGAAGATCGATTGTGGGCACTACCCGCTGATGGGCGGGTTTGACGAGTTATTGGAGGCGCCAGGCAAGCCGCGCAGCGGTGCCGGCGAGTTGTGCGATTTCTTCGCCGGCTTGGCACCCGAAGAACTCGAGGCGCGCCACCGTGCGGTGGATGCCGCGATCATGGCGGCGGGCATTACCTTCACCGTGTATTCCGAGGCGGGCAACATCGACCGCACCTGGCCTTTCGACGTGGTGCCGCGCATCATCGAAAAGGCCGAATGGGACCGTATCGAGGCCGGGCTGAAGCAACGTCTCGCCGCGCTCAACCGCTTCATCGACGATATCTATCACGACCGCAACATCATCCGGGATGGCGTCTTTCCTGCCGAGGTGCTGGCCGACTCGAAGAATTTCCGCGCCGCGTGCGTGGGGGCGAATCCGCCGTTCGGCGTCTGGGCCCACATCTGCGGGACCGACCTGGTACGCGACGGCGACGGCACCGTCTACGTGCTGGAAGACAATCTTCGCGTTCCGTCCGGCGTGTCCTATATGCTGGAGAACCGCCAGTTGATGAAACGGCTGTTTCCCGAGCTGTTCGCGCGCTACGACGTGCTGCCGGTCGACGACTACACCGCGCAGCTCTATGACATGCTGGCGGCCCTGTCGCCCCGCGAGGGCGAGCGGCCGGAAATCGCCGTGCTGACCCCCGGCATCTACAACTCGGCCTATTTCGAGCATTCCTACCTGGCACAGCAGATGGGTGCGCATCTGGTCGAAGGCCCCGACCTGGTAGTGCTCGACGACGACTGCGTCTACATGAAGACGATCGAGGGCCTGACCCGGCTCGACGTGATCTACCGTCGCGTCGACGACGAATTCATCGACCCCGAAGCCTTTCGGGCCGATTCCGTGCTCGGCGTGCCGGGCCTGATGCGCGCCTGGAAGCAGGGCAAGGTCGGCATCGCCAACGCGCCCGGTTCGGGCGTGGCCGACGACAAGGTGGTGTATGCCTACGTGCCGCAGATGATCCGCTATTACCTGGACGAGGCGCCGATCCTGCCCAACGTGCCGAGTTATCTGTGCATGCACGAGGCGGATTGCGAGTATGTGCTGGCCAACCTGGACAAGCTGGTGGTCAAGCCGGCGAACGAATCGGGCGGCTACGGCATGCTGGTCGGGCCGAAGTCGACGCCGGACGAGCGGGCACGGTTTGCCGAACTGATCCGCGCGAATCCGCGCAACTACATGGCGCAGCCGACGCTGTCGCTGTCCACCGTGCCGACGCTGTGCGAGGACGCGATCGAACCGCGCCACGTCGACCTGCGGCCCTTCATCCTACAATCGAAAGACTTTTATGTGACGCATGGCGGCCTGACGCGCGTGGCCTTGCGGCGTGGCTCGCTGGTGGTGAACTCGTCGCAGGGCGGCGGCAGCAAGGACACGTGGATCGTGCAGGGGGTGTGCTGATGCTGGCGCGAGTCGGAGAAAACCTGTACTGGATGGCACGCTACCTCGAGCGCGCCGAGGACACGGCGCGGCTGATCAATGCCACCACCATGATGCTGATGGACATGCCGCGCGGCGCCAGCTTCGGCTGGGAGGACCTGCTCAAGGTGGTAGGCCTGGACGAGGCCTTCCACACGCTGTACGACGAAGCGGGTGAAATGGCTGTGATGAGCTTTCTCATCCAGGACGAGCGCAATCCCTCGTCGATCTTTACCTGCATACGCCACGCGCGCGAGAACACACGCACTTTCCGCGAGGTGTTGCCGCGCGAATCGTGGGAGTGGGTCAACGAACTGTATCTCTATACCAGCACGCATCTCGGCCATGCACTCGACCGCCGCACGCGTTTCGAGGTGCTGACCGAAATCATCCGCCGCCGCCAGGCCGTGGTCGGCCTGCTTGCAGGAACGATGAGCCGCGACGAGGGTTTCCAGTTCATGCGGCTGGGGAGAAACATGGAACGCGCCGACATGACGACGCGCGTGCTCGACGTCAGCTATGCGATCAACCTGCCCTACCAGAACAGCCAGTATTACGATCTCGTCTGGATGAGCGTGCTGCACGCCCTGTCGGCCCACCAGATGTACCGGCGGTATGTCGGCGTGCATGCGCGCGGCCACAAGGTGCTGGCCTTCCTGCTGAACGACTTGAAGTTCCCGCGCAGCGTGCGCCACTGCCTGCATGAAATCCAGTTCGCCCTGGACGAATTGCCGGGCGTCGAGCCCATGCGCCGTCTGCAGGGCATGCTGAACCTGGTGGACCAGGCCGATTACCGTGCGCTTGCAGCCAACGGCCTGCACGGATTCTGCGACGACATCCAGGCCCGGCTGGCCGACCTGAACACGGTCATCAGCCAGACCTACTTCCGCGCCGCGCATCCGCAAAAAATGGCGCAGTCCCTGTTCAGCCTGGTTTGATCCATGACCGCATCGCTCAGCTTCGCCCGTGCCGGCGACAAGAAGAACTCGCCGGAATTCGAGGACTATATCGGCCGCCTGCTGGAGGAGCGCGACCGCATCGGACTCACCGACTGCATCCGCCAGATCGACGCGCTGATGATCACCGTCGAGCCCGCGCACTCGCTCGCCTACGTCGCCGAGCTGTGCGTGATGACGCCTTACCATTATCTCGTCACGCTCGAATCCGAGTCGCACTTCACCCACATCCTGCGCATCGACATGGGCGCGCCCGACATCCTGGTGCGCGAAGTGAAAGACCCCAACGTACGCGGCATCTTCCGCAGCCTCAACGAGGTCTATCCGATCGGGGCGGTCAAGCCGAATTCGCGCTACATGGGCGAAGTGCTGCGCGTCACCGATCCGCATGCGGTGGTCGGCATGCAGAAGGCGCGCGACATCCGTTTCTTTAACCAGGACCAGGTCAGGAAGCTGGAACTGCCGGGCAACCTGGCGGTGGTCAAACCCAGCCCCTATACCCACAACATCGTCGCCTACTGGGAACGGCCCGAGTCCGACATCCGCGTGTACGCGCTCGGCTGGAGCAGCATCCGTGACGACATGCAGGCAGCCTACGAAGCGGCCAAGAGCACGCAGAAAAAGCTGGGCATCGGCGACCTGCTGCTGCCGATCGACCATCTGGCCACCCGCATCTACAGCCAGAACCGCGAAGCCGCCATCCTCGAATACCTGACCCTGTCGAGCTACTACTACTGGGGCTCGTATGACATCGCCGACCAGAATTCCTCGACCAACGTCACCAAGAGCGTGCATTACGCCAACGAACTCGAATGCCCGGCCAAGGTGTTCACGGCGGCGAACCATCCGTATTTCATGAATCACCTGCTGACGGAGTCGCCAACCGAGGCCTTCGTCCGCAACTTCGGGCCGCGCCTGCATCATATTGCCGTGGCGGTGAAGGATGGCGAGACCGCCGCGCTGGCCAACATCGATTACGTCGTGAAGTCCTTGCGCGACTGCGGACAGACATTCCTGCTCGACGTCATCGGCTCGAAGGAGGAAGGGCTCAAGCAGATCTTCTCCAGCGCGTCGGAGTATTCCTCGCTCATCATCGAGTACGTCCAGCGCTTCGGCGGATTCCAGGGCTTCTTCACCAAAGACAACGTCGCCGAGCTGACCCACGCCGCCGGCGTGGAGGAAAGCCTGAAGGCCTTGCAGGAAGCCGCGCAATCGTGATCGCCTAGGCTAAAGCTGCGGCTGCACTGAATGCCCTTTCAGGGATGCCGCACGATGCCGGGCCATGGGCTGGGGACGCCCCGATCCTGGACGTGGATTTCCCTGCATGCAGACGCTGCCGCGGAATAGAATTCCAATATTCAGGTCAGGGTGGCGCAGGGGAATGCATTCGATCGAAGTGGTATTGGCGATGTTGCTGGCGGTGGTGGCCAGCGGTTATCTGGTCCGGACGGTCCCCTTGTCCATTCCGCTGCCGCTGGTGCAGATCGCACTGGGTGCCGGGGTATCCGCCATCTCGATCCATAGCGTGGTACTGGACCCGGAGATATTCTTTCTGCTCTTCCTGCCGCCGCTCCTGTTTCTCGACGGCTGGCGCATTCCCAAGTCCGGGCTGTTTCGCGACAAGGCCATCATTCTCGAACTGGCCTTCGGCCTCGTGGTGTTCACCGTGATCGGTGCCGGATTCCTCATTCACTGGATGATTCCCGTCATGCCGCTGGCGGTGGCCTTTGCGCTGGCTGCCATCGTGTCGCCCACCGATCCGGTGGCCGTGTCTTCGATCGCCGCGCGGGTGCCCATTCCCAAGCGCCTGATGCACATTCTCGAAGGCGAGTCGCTGCTCAATGACGCCTCGGGCCTGGTATGTTTCCGCTTCGCCGTGGCCGCCGCCGTGACCGGCAGCTTTTCCATCGGTTCGGCTTCGCTCACCCTGATCTGGGTGACGCTGGCCGGTCTGGGGGTCGGCGTGGGCGTCACGTTGGGCGTGAGCTACGCGCAAAGCTGGCTGTCGCGGCATTTCGGCGAGGAAAGCGGCTCTCCCATCCTGGTCAACCTGCTGACGCCTTTCGGCGCCTACCTGGTTGCCGAGCGCCTCGATGCGTCGGGCATCCTCGCGGCAGTTGCGGCCGGCGTGAGCATGAGCTACGTCGAACTCACCGGCCGCGCGCTGGCCACGACCCGGGTGCAGCGCGCCGCGGTATGGGAAACGGTGCAGTTTTCACTCAATGGCATCATGTTCGTCCTCCTCGGCGAACAGCTGCCGGGCATCCTGCGCCGTGCGGCCGCCTCGGTGGAGGAAACCGGCCATCTCTCGGCCTGGTGGCTGCCCGTCTACGCACTGGCTATCGGCGCCATCCTGACGCTGCTGCGCTTCTGCTGGGTATGGGCCGCATGGCAGTTCAGCCTGTTCATGGCCCGCCGGCGCGGCCAACCGCAGCAAAAGCCGGGCTGGCGCATCATTGCCGCGATGTCGCTGGCCGGCGTGCGCGGCGCCATCACCCTGGCAGGCGTGCTTACGCTGCCGTTGCTGTTGCCCGACGGTTCGGCCTTCCCGGCGCGCGATCTGGTCATCTTCCTGGCCGCGGCCGTCATCCTGCTGTCGCTCCTGCTCGCCAGCGTGGGCCTGCCCCGCCTGCTGAGCGGATTGACGCTGCCGGATGAACCGGCCGGGCGGCGCGAGGAAGATCGTGCCCGTCACGAGGCCGCCACCGCAGCCATCGCCGCGATCGAGGCTGCGCGGCATGCCTTGTCCGACGAACGTGCGGCCGATGCCGATCTCTACACCAACGCCGCCGTGCGCGTGCTGGCGGACTACCAGCGCCGCATCGACGACGAAGCCGTACCCGGCACCGTCGCCGCCGAGTATTTGCGCCGGGCCGACCGCGCGGAAGTCGCGCTTCGCCTGGCGGCCTTGCAGGCCGAGCGCGAGGCGATCTTCCAGCTGGCGCGCGAATCCGAGATTTCGGACGAGGTGTCGCGCAAGTTGGTCAGGCAGATCGATCTGATGGAGGCAAGGTATCGGTGACGCGGCTGGCTAGCCATCCAGCCCGCTCACCCAGACGCCCACATCGAGGCTTGCGCCAGGCGGACCGACGAAGGAACCGGCGATCGGCGGAACGGATTCGGGCAGCCGTGCCACAGCGACAGCGATATGACCGGTTCCCGCGATTTCGCCGATCGTCGGGTCGAACCCTTTCCAGCCTGCGCCTGGCATGAACACCTCGGCCCAGGCATGGGTCGCGCCGTAGTCGATCGCCGAAGGCGGGGCATGCAGGTAGCCGCTGACGAAGCGTGCAGCGAGGCCGAGACGCCGTGCGGCTTCCATGAACAGGTTCGCGAAGTCGCGGCAGGAGCCGGAGCCGCGGGACAGGGTATCGGCGGCGGGCTGGACGCCGGGTTCCTCGCGCAGCCGGTATGCCAGGGTTTGATGGATGTGGGTGCCCAGACGCTGCAACAGGGCGTAGGTCTGGATCCGTTCGCCCGGTTGCCACAGGCGTGCGATCCATGCAGCCAGGGGATCGTCGGTCGGGTGTTCGGCCGTATCCAGGTAGGGCGCGAGCACCACCCGATCCTCGGGCGCATGGGCGAACGGGTAATACATGGCATAGTCGGCCACCAGAAAATCGAGCGGCGCTTCGTTGAATTGCTGGATGATGATCTCGCTTTCGATCGCAAGCTGCCTGGCGGGCGTGTCGAAGGTCGCGGTCGCAACCGAGTTGTCTTCCACGTCGCGATGCCAGCGCAGGGTGGCCGCTGGCGTGATGCGCAGGATGGCGGATTCGATATGCAATTCGTGGCCTTCCCGCGGTCGCAGGCGCAAGGTATGGGGCTCGAGCCGCACCTCGGCGGAAAAGTTGTAATAGGTGCGGTGCAGGATCTTGTAGCGTTGCATGTCTCAGGCCTCCTGCGCCTGGGTAAACCGTTCCTCCCGGATGGACACGATTGTCCTCGTTATCCGGCGGCGTGGCCGCCGGCGAGTCAGTGCCGACGCAAATCAAGCGTGTGCGGATACTCGCCCGCGGGTTCTTCGGGCGGGGGGGCCGTCGGTCCGGGCGGCGTGCCGCCGGGAAAGAAGCGGGCGAGCGGCGCGGTCCATGGCGGCGGCGTGAAGCTGCCGGCCGTGTGTCCCCAATCCTGGAAACGGATGTGGCGGCGCGCCTCGGCCTCCATCGCATTGACCGGAAACGTGTCGTAGCTGCGCCCGCCGGGATGGACGACGCGGTAGGTGCAGCCACCGACGGCCCGCCCGTTCCAGGTGTCGATCAGGTCGAATACCAGCGGCGCATGAATACCGATGGTGGGGTGCAGCGCCGACGGCGGCTGCCAGGCCCGATAGCGCACGCCGGCGACATATTCGCCGTGGGTGCCGGTGGCGGCGAGCGGCACGCGGCGGCCGTTGCAGGTCAGTACGTAGCGGCTGTCGGTGAGCCCGCTCGCTTTCACCTGCAGGCGCTCGATCGAGGAGTCGACATAGCGCGCCGTGCCGAGACGGGTCGATTCCTCGCCGAGCACGTGCCAGGGCTCGATGGCGGTGCGCAATTCGATCTGGATGCCGTCGAGCTGCAGCGTGCCATGGCGCGGGAAGCGGAATTCCAGAAACGGCTGGTACCAGTCGAGCTGGAAAGGGAAACCCGCCGCATTCAGGTCGTCGATCACATCCTTCAGATCGGCCCACAGGTAATGCGGCAGCATGTGGCGATCGTGCAGCAGGGTGCCCCAGCGCACCAGCGGCCTGCGGTAGGGCTGCGCCCAGAAGTGCGCCACCAATGCGCGCAGCAACAGCATCTGTGCCAGGCTCATGCGCGCATGCGGCGGCATCTCGAACGCGCGGAATTCGAGCAGGCCGAGCCGTCCCGAGGCCGAATCGGGCGAGTACAGCTTGTCGATGCAGAACTCCGAACGGTGCGTGTTGCCGGTCAGGTCGGTCAGTAGATTGCGCAGCAGGCGATCCACCAGCCAGGGCTGGGGCGTTTCGCCGTCCGGTATCTGCTGGAAGGCGATTTCGAGCTCGTACAGCCGTTCCGGCCGGCCCTCGTCGACGCGCGGCGCCTGGCTGGTCGGGCCGATGAAGAGACCGGAGAACAGGTAGGACAGCGCCGGGTGATGCTGCCAGTAGGTGATGAGGCTGGCCAGCACATCCGGGCGGCGCAGGAAGGGGCTGTCGGCAGGCGTCGCCCCGCCGAGGGTGACATGGTTGCCGCCGCCGGTGCCGGCGTGGCGGCCGTCCAGCATGAACTTCTCGGCGGCGAGCCGGGACAGGCGCGCCTCCTCGTAGAGCATTGTCGTCGTGTCGACCAGCTGCTGCCAGCTGTGCGCAGGATGGATGTTGACCTCGATCACGCCGGGGTCGGGCGTGACCAGCAGCTTGTCCAGTCGCGAATCCGCAGGCGGCGTATAGCCCTCGATCGCAACCGGCAGCTTCAGGGCGGCTGCGCTGGCCTCGACCGCGGCGAGCAGCTCGAGATACTGCTCCAGCGTGCCGGTGGGCGGCATGAAAACGAACAGGCATCCGCGGCGTGCCTCGACGCATAGCGCGGTGCGCGGCACCTCGATCAACGGGCGGGTCGAGGCGGTTTGCGGATGGATCTCGGGGTGCACGGGATGCGCCGGAATCCGACTGGAAAAGCGTGCCGCGATCTCGCCGTGAAAGTCGGCAAGCGGCGGTTGTGCGGCAAAGGGGTCGACTTCGACCCATGGCTCGTTCTCTTCTTCCGTCACGCGCGGAAGCGAACCGAGCGGCAGACGCAGCCCCATGGGCGAGTCGCCGGGCGAGAGATAGAGGCGATTGCGCCGGGTGCGCCATAGCGCGCTGTGCCAGGGTTGCGTGCCGCCGCGCCAGCCCAGTGGAAGTACATAGCCGGTCGGCGTGTCGAGCCCGCGCGACAGGGTGTTGGCGAGGTCGGCGCCCGGATGCAGCGGGTCGACGTTGGACGGCAACTCGGCTTCGTGCAGCAGCGCGGCGAGGGCATCCTCGTACACCGGTTGAACGTAGCGTCCCGGGAGGCCCAGGTGATGGGCCAGGGTGTCGGCGAAGCGTCGCGCATCGGCATGGGTATGGCCGTCGTCCCGATCGGCCAGGGCAAGCAGGGCAGGATCTTTCCAGACAGGCATGCCGTCCTTACGCCAGTACAGCCCGAGCGCCCAGCGCGGTAGCGGTTCGCCGGGATACCACTTGCCCTGGCCGGTGTGCAGCAGTGCGCCGGGCGGGAGACGATCCTTCAGGCGCCGCACCAGCACCTCGGCCCGTTCGCGCTTGTGGGCGCCGAGTGCGGCGGTATTCCATTCGGGCGCCTCCATGTCGTCAATCGAAACGAAGGTCGGTTCGCCGCCGTGGGTGAGGCGTACGTCCTGCTGCACGAGCTTTTCGTCGACCGCGTGGCCCAGCGCCAGAATCATTGCCCAGTCGTCTTCCGAGTAAGGCAGCGTCACGCGCGGATCTTCATGGATGCGGGTGACGGTGTTGGAAAAACTGAATTCGGTTTCGCAGCGGTCGGTCATGCCGTCGATCGGTGCGGCGGACGACGGCTGCGGCGTGCAGGCCAGCGGGATATGGCCTTCGCCTGCAAACAGGCCCGAGGTGGGGTCGAGGCCGATCCAGCCTGCGCCCGGCAGATAGACCTCGGCCCAGGCATGCAGGTCGGTGAAGTCCTGTTCCGGTCCGGACGGGCCATCCAGGGATTTTTCGTCGGCGGCGAGTTGCACCAGATAGCCCGACACGAAGCGCGCCGCCAGTCCCAGATGGCGCAGGATCTGCACCAGCAGCCAGGCCGAGTCGCGGCACGAGCCGAGCGCCTTGCCCAGCGTCTCCTCGCAGGTCTGGATCCCGGGCTCCATCCTGACGGTGTAGGCGATGTCGCGATGCAGCCGCCGGACGAGGGCGACCAGGAAATCGATGCTGCGCGTGGTGTCGCGCGGCACGCGCACGAGCCAGGCGGCGAGTTTCTCGCCCGCCGGTTCCGCTTCCAGATAGGGCGTCAGTTCCTTCTTCAATGCGTTGCCGTAATCGAACGGCCAGGTCTCGCAGCGCTCGTCGACGAAGAAATCGAAGGGATTGATCACCGTCATGTCGGCGATCACTTCGACGTCCACCGAGAATTCGCGCGTCGCGTCCGGGAACACCAGGCGCGCGAGGTAATTGCCGAACGGATCCTGCTGCCAGTTGATGAAGTGCTTGGCGGGCGTGATCTTCAGCGTGTAGCCAAGGATGGGCGTGCGCGAGTGCGGTGCCGGGCGCAGTCGCACCACGTGCGGTCCCAGCGTGACGCGGCGATCGAACCGGTACTGCGTGGTGTGGCGAATGGCGACGCGGATGCTCATGGTGAAGGACAGTATAGGGACCGCCTGTTACAAGCAAGGGATGCACCAGTGCGCGCATTCGGCTGACGCGGCACTGGGCAGGCTCGTCTGCCCAAAGTCATCCGTTCGCATCGGGCATGTCGCACCCCGATGGTGCGACATGCCCGATGAGGTAGCACGAAATGTGATGTGATCAGCTGGAATATCGGCTCCCGGCGCGCTTCAACGCCGCGCCTGGGGTTGGCACAGTCTTCGCTTTGGAGTGTTTGCCTGCACGCGCAATGTTGCGCGGATCGGGTAGGACAACGGTGTCCCGTGGCGCATAGCGCCAGGGTGCCGTTTTTTTTTGCACACAGGCAGGCTGATGACATACGCGACGCAGGGCGACAATCCGCTGGTGATCGTTGGCGCAGGGCCGGTCGGAGTGCGTGCCGCGGTCGAGCTGCGCCGGGCTCTGCCCGGGGCGCCCATCGTGCTGTATGGCGACGAGCCTTGGCATCCATACAACCGGGTACGGCTCTCGTCGTTATTGGCGGGCGACGCTGCCTGGGCCGATTTCACGGCCGGGCTCGCGTTGCCCGACAGGATCGAAACGCGCTTCGGCTGCCGCGTCGCGGCCATCGATCCCCTCGCGCAATGCGTGACCGACGAGGCTGGGGTGGTGCAGCCGTATGCCACCCTGGTCCTGGCGACCGGCTCACGTGCGCACATTCCCGATATTCCCGGCATCGCGCTCGCCGGCGTGTTCTGCTTTCGTGCGTTGGCCGATGCCGAGGCGCTGCAGGCGCGGCTAGCCCGCTGCCGCCGCGTGGTGGTGGTCGGCGGCGGCCTGCTGGGACTGGAAACCGCGCGGGCACTGCATCGTTATCGAACCGAGGTGGTGGTGGTCGAGCACCATCCGCGGCTGATTCCGAATCAGCTCGACCAGGCCGCCTCGGAACGTTTGTGCGGCCACGTCAGGGCAAGCGGCGTCGAGGTAGTGCTGGACGACGGGCCGATGGCGATCCTGGGCGACGGACGCGTCACCGGCGTGCGGCTGCGCAGCGGCCGTGTGGTGGCGTGCGATACCGTGGTGCTGTCCACCGGCATCCGTCCGAACATCGAACTGGCGCGCGATGCCGGGCTGGCGTTCCAGCGCGGCATCCTGGTCAACGACCGGATGCAGGCGAGTGCGGCAGGTATTTATGCGGTCGGCGAATGCGCGCAGCACCGCGGCCTGGTGCATGGGCTCGTCGCGCCCGGATTCGAACAGGCGGCGGTCGCCGCGCGTGTCATTGCCGGCGAGCCTGCGCAATACCTGGGTTCGCTGTCGGCCACCCGGCTCAAGGTGGCCAACTGGCCGGTGTTCAGCATGGGCGAGGTGGGTGCATGGGAGCCGCCCGATCTGGCGCGTGCGCATGTTCACGCATCCGGCGGCTGTTTCCGCAAGCTGGTGATCAGGCGCGGCCGGCTCGTGGGCGCATTGGCGCTGGGCGAGTGGCGCGAGTTGGCACGGGTTCAGGAAGCGGTGCAGCAGCAGCGCCGTATCTGGCCCTGGCAGACAGTACGCTTTCGCTCGGGCGGCGAGATCTGGGGGGAGACGGTTGAATCGGTCGCCGCCTGGCCGGCCGAGGCGACGGTGTGCAACTGCACCGGGGTGACGCGCGGCGTCCTGTCCGGGGCCATTGCCGGCGGGTGTTCGAGCGTTGCCGCACTCACTGCGCAAACCGGTGCGTGCAGTGTGTGCGGCAGCTGCCGACCGTTGCTGGACAACCTGATTGGCGCCAGCAGTCCGCGTGAACCCATCCCGCTTGCACGGCACCTGCTGGCCCTCAGTGCCTGGGCGATGTTGTTGGCCACGTTGTTCGTGTTGCCGGCCAATCTGCCGTATGCCTCGACCGAGGAAATCGCCTGGCACTGGGACGATTTGTGGCGCGACGGCGTCATCAAGCAGATCAGTGGCTACAGCCTGCTGGCCCTGGCTGCGTTGCTGGCGCTGATCGGCCTGCGCAAGCGCTGGAAGCGCCTGAATCTCCTGGCCTTCGTACACTGGCGCTGGCTGCACGCACTGGCGGGCGGGGTCGCGCTCACGGTGTTGTGGTCGCATACCGGCGGCCGCATGGGCGACGGGCTCAATCAGTGGCTCTCGCTGGCGATGCTGGGCGCCTCGCTGAGCGGCGGTGCGCTCGCGCTCTTTCTCACGCGTGAACACCGGGTCGCGCCGGCACAGGCATCGGCCCTGCGGCCGACGCTGCAATGGATGCATACGCTGCTGTTGTGGCCCTTGCCGGTGCTGCTCGGCTTCCACATCTTCAAGGTCTACTACTACTGATGAAGCGGCTCGCCCCCTACCGGATCTGGCTGGTGTGGCTCGCCATCAGCGGGCTGCTTGCCGCCTACTTTGCCTACGCGGTGCAGACGCCGGGTCGGCAGTCGGCTTTCATGCCGGGCCCCGTGACCCATGCGCACCATCAGATCGAGCTCAAGTGCGTGGCCTGTCATGCCGAGCCGTTCAAGGGGCGTGCCGGTATTCAGGAGGCCTGCCTGAATTGTCACGCCAAGGAATTGAAGGCGATGGACGATTCGCACCCGATCAGCAAGTTCACCGACCCGCGCAACGCCGATACCCTGGCCAAGCTCGATGCCCGGCAATGCGTCACCTGCCATACCGAGCACAAGACCGAGATCACTCATCCGATGGGGGTGACCTTGCCGGACGACTTCTGCGTGCGCTGCCACAGCGATGTCGCGAAGGATCGCCCCAGCCACAAGGGAATGGCGTTCAACAGCTGCGCCACGGGGGGCTGCCACAACTTCCATGACAACCGGGCGCTGTACGAGGATTTTCTGATTCAACACGGCAAGGGCGACAAGCTTACCGCCATTCCCAGGCTGCCTGAGCGGAATCTGCGCGAGTTCATGATTTCCATGGAATACCTCGATGGCAAGCCTGTCGACGCCGCCTCGATGAATGGCCGCGAGGAATTGCACCCGGTGCCCAGGCTGGTGGCGGAGTGGGAACACACTGCGCACGCGAAATCCGGCGTGAACTGCTCGGCCTGCCACCAGGCGAAGGACGCCTCGGGCAAGCTCGCCTGGATCCGGAATCCCGATCACACGGTGTGCGCGAGTTGCCATCAGGAGGAGGTCAACGGCTTTCTGTCCGGCCTGCACGGCATGCGGCTCAAGCAGGGAATGACGCCGATGCAGCCCGACATGGCGCAATTGCCGATGAAGGACGGTGCAGCCCACGCCAAGCTGACGTGCATGTCGTGCCACAGCAGCCACCGCTTCGATACGCGCCAGGCCGCGGTGGAGGCGTGTCTGACCTGCCACGACGACAGCCATGCGAAAGCCTACAAGGCTTCGCCGCACTTCCGCCTGTGGCACGAGGAAATCAGCGGCCGCGGCGCCAAGGGAAGCGGCGTGTCGTGCGCCACCTGCCATTTGCCGCGGATCGAGTTCACCACGCCCGAGGACGAGCGCCGCATCCTGGTGCAGCACAACCAGAACGACAACCTGCGTCCGAACGAAAAGATGGTGCGCAGCGTGTGCCTCAACTGCCATGGCCTGCAGTTCAGCCTCGACGCACTGGCCGACAGCGCACTCGTTTCACGCAATTTCCAGGGCATGCCCGACAAGCACGTCGACAGCATTCGCATGGCGCTCGAAGCCGAGCGTCGCGGCAAGCGGCGCAAGACATCGGACGGCGCCGCAGAGGATTAGCCCGGAAGGGCGACCGTATCCCCGCCTGGCGGGTTTTTTGTAACCTTGACAAGGAGTTTTGACATGCGCAAATTGCTTCCCCTCACCGCCATCGGGCTTGCTCTGGCCGCACCCGTACAGGCTGCCGACTGGGACTACAAGGACATCGCCGACGCGCTGCACAGCGTCATGGAGGCCGACCGGACGGTGTACACCAAGTTGATCATCAACCGCCTGCAGAACCAGGAGAAGGTGATCAAGGCGAGCGAACACTGGAAGGACGAGAAGGCCCTGGTGTTGCCGGCGCAGATGTTCCGCTACGGCTCGGAAGCGGTCGCGGAAAAGGGCGCCAAGTTCAGCTACTCGCTGCTCTCGCTGTGGCCGGTGAACAAGCAGAACAACGCCAAGACGGCGGTCGAGAAGGAAGGCCTGCAGGCGGTACTCAAGGGCGACCCCTACTACAAGACCGAAGTTCTGGGCGGCAAGAAATACTTCACGGCCGTCTATCCCGACAAGGCCGTCGCCAAGGCCTGCATCAGTTGCCACAACGACCACAAGGACAGCCCGCGCAACGATTTCAAGATGGGCGACGTAATGGGCGGCGTGGTCCTGCGCCTGCCGATGAATTGAGCCTGCTCCGATGCGTAGCCTGACGTTTCTCATTGCCGCGCTCGGCGCAGGTCCGGCCCTGGCCGACGATCTGCCGGACGGCAAACGCATCTTCGATCGCGTCTGTTCCGCCTGCCACGTCAACGATCTTTCGGAAGCGCCGCAGGTGAAGCAGCCGTCGATGTGGGCAGCCCGCATCGCCAAGGGCCGCGACGCGCTTTACCAGAGTGCGCTGAACGGCTTTGTCGGAGCCACCGGCGAGGAGATGCCGCCGCGCGGCGGTCGCCCCGAGTTGAGTGATACCGAGGTCAAAGCCGCGGTCGATTTCATTTTTTCCACTGTCAACACCACGAGGAATACACCATGACTCCCCAGCAAATCTCCCTCATCCAGACCTCCTGGGCGGCCGTCCTTCCGATCCAGGACACCGCAGCCGGTCTGTTCTATCAACGCCTGTTCGTGCTCGACCCCTCGGTCCGGCCGATGTTCAAGGGCGACATGCAGTCGCAGGGAAAGAAACTCATGCAGGCGCTCGGCTTCATCGTCAACAGTCTGACCCGGCTCGACGAGCTGGTGCCGGTGGCGCAGGACATGGCGCGCCGTCATGTCGGCTATGGGGTGCAGGCCCAGCACTACGACACCGTCGGCGCCGCGTTGCTGTGGACGCTGGAGCAGGGTCTGGGCTCGTCGTTCACCGATGAGGTGAAAGAGGCCTGGGCGATTGCCTATGGCACGTTGGCGGGCGTGATGAAGGAGGCCGCCTACGTGCCGGCCTGAGGGTGGCGGCGGCCGGTGCGGGACGCGCGGTTCGGCGGCTCGCCCGTTTGCCGCGCGCGCTACCCTTGCATCTGTCCGCCGCTACCATTCGCCACGACTTGCAGTGGTTGCGGCTGGCTTTCCCATTCGAAGGGCGGCAGGTTGTTGAGCGCCTGGCGCAGGCCCTCGTTCCAGGCATCGCCCAGCGCGCGATAGTAGGGATGATCTTCCGAGAACTGGAGGCGGCGTCCGCCCTCGAGCGTGTTCGCCGGGTAGATCAGCAGCTCGACCGGCGGGCCGACCGTGAGATTGGAACGTATGGTCGAGTTGATCGACACCAGCGCGCAGCGCGCAGCCTGCTCCAGCGAGGTGTCGGCACGGATGACGCGGTCGAGGATGGGCTTGCCGTACTTGGTTTCACCGATCTGCAGGAAAGGATGCGCGCTCGACTCGTGGATGTGGTTGCCCTGCGGATAGATCATGTACATCTCGGGCGCCTGCCCGGCGATCTGCCCGCCGAAGATGAAGGTGGCCTCGAAATTCGTGCTGGCCGTGTCGCGTTCGGACTGGTTGCGCTGCATGTCGGCCGAGATGTTGCCGACGTAGTCGGCCGCCTCGCTCATCGAAAAAACGTTCCACAGATTGGGTAGGTGCCCCGTCAGGTTGTCGTCGTTCAGGCGCTTCACGACGCCTTGCGTGGTGGCGAGATTGCCTGAAGCAAGCAGTACGAACATCCGGTTGCCGGGCTGCACGAAGGTGTGCATCTTGGAGTAGGTGCTGACGTGGTCGATCCCGGCATTGGTCAGCGAGTCGGAGGCGAAAACCAGTCCGCTGTCGGTCTTGATGGCGACACAGTAAGTCATGGCATGTGGAAAATCAGCTCAGTCGGGGTTCATCGTGCCTGTTTTCGGTTTCTGACTCAAGAGCAACGGCCCTGCGCGCGCCGCCGGCTACCTATGCCAGGCCGGTCCGGTCCATCGTCCGGCAGCAGCTGCCGTCAAGCAATACGTCATCCAGCTTATGCTCGCCGCCGTCCCGAGCGTAATCATCCCTGCTTCGCAAGGTTCACCTTGATCGGCGTGACGGTTTCATGCAATTTCTTCTGCGCGCCAAAATCCTCCACTTTGCGCTGTCGCTCATACAGGAAGGCCAGCACTTCCTGGCGGAAGTGGTTGTAGCGGGCGTCGCCGGCCAGGGCCACCCGCTTGCGCGGGCGTTCCAGGTCGATGGTCAGGATTTCACCGATGGTGGCCGCGGGGCCGTTGGTCATCATGACGATGCGATCCGACAGCAGCACCGCCTCGTCGACGTCATGGGTGATCATGATCACCGTGTTGCCCAGGTCGGCGTGGATGTCCATGAGGGAGTCCTGCAGGTGGGCACGGGTCAGGGCATCAAGGGCGCCGAAAGGCTCGTCCATCAGCAGGACTTTCGGCTCCATGGCCAGCGCGCGGGCGATGCCCACCCGCTGCTTCATGCCGCCGGAAATCTCGTCCGGCCGCTTGTCCATGGCGTGCGTCATGTGGACCAGCTCCAGATTGTGGATGATCCACTCGCGCATCTCGGCCTTGCTTTTCTGACCCTTGAACACCTGCTTGACGGCCAGTTCGACGTTCTCGTAGGCCGTGAGCCAGGGCAGCAGGGAATGGTTCTGGAATACCACGGCACGTTCCGGACCGGGGGCGTTCACTTCGCGGCCCTCGAGCAGGACGCCGCCTTCGGTAGCCCGATGCAGGCCGGCCACGATGTTGAGTACGGTCGACTTGCCGCAGCCGGAATGGCCGATCAGGCTGACGAATTCGCCCTGGGCGATGTTCAGGTCCACCTTGTCCAACGCACGGAAGCGACCCTTGGGCGTGGGGAAGTCGATGGAGACTTCGGAGAGTTGCAGATACTTGTTCATGATGGGGCTCCGGGTTGTCACTTAGCGCAGGACGGCCTGCTTGTCCCAGCTCACTTTGCGCTGCAGGAACAGCATGGAGCGGTCGAGCAGGAAGCCGATGAGGCCGATCACCAGTACGGCGACCATGATGCGGCCGAGGGAACTGGAGCTGCCGTTCTGGAACTCGTCCCACACGAATTTGCCCAGCCCCGGGTTCTGGGCCAGCATTTCGGCGGCGATCAGTACCATCCAGGCGATCCCGAGGGAGAGGCGCAGGCCGGTGAACATCAACGGCAGGGACGCCGGCACGATGATCTTGAACACATGGGTGAGGACGCCCAGCCGCAACACCTGGCTGACGTTGAGCAGATCCTTGCTGACGTTGGCCACGCCCACGGCGGTGTTGATCACCGTCGGCCACAGGCAGCACAGCAGCACCGTGAACATCGACGTGAGGAAGGACTTGGAGAATTCAGGATCCTGGCTCACGTATACCGCGCTCACGACCATGGTCACCAGCGGCAGCCAGGCCAGGGGCGAGACCGGCTTGAACAACTGGATCAGCGGGTTGACGGCGGCATAGACCCATTCGTTGAGTCCTATCAGGATGCCGAGGGGAATGGCGATCAGCGAAGCCAGGATGAAGCCGGACAGCACCGTGACCAGGCTGGTACCGATCTGGTCGACAAAGGTGGGGTTGCCGGTATAGGGGCGGATGGTGACCTGGGCCTGCGGGTTGGCAGCCAGGATCTGGGCGTTGCGGGCTTCCTGGCGGGCGATGAAATCATGCGCTCGCTGGCGTTCCTGCCGGTGTTCGGCAATCAGATTGGTGGCCTGTTCCCATACCTGGGCGGGTCCGGGGAAGGTGCCTAGGGACGTGTGCACCATCCGGGCGGTATTGGACCAGAGGAAGAGGAACAGCAGGATGCCGATCAGCGGCAACAGCAGGCTGCGTCCAACGTGCATGAGCAGGTGCGATATGGGCAACAGGCGCCCCGGGGTCTGACTGATGCTTGGTAGGGTCGTGCTTTTCATGGTGTTTCCTTTTGCAACTTGGGCAAGCGGTTGACCCCCTCCCGCCGCGAAGGGGGAGGGGGCTGCCGTTACGGCTTGGCCTTACCTTTCAGGCCTATCTTGAACTTTTCCAGATAGGCGTTGGGCTTGCGGCCGTCGTAAGTGATGCCGTCGATGAATTCGGTCTGCGGCGGCTTGTAGCCGGTTTCCTTGGCAAAGTCGGGGAAGTCGCCCGGCTTCATCTTGCCTTCGGCGATCAGGGCCTGGGCTGCCTGGGCGTAGATGTCGGGCCGGTAGACCTTCTTCGCCGTCTCCATGTACCAGCCATCCGGCTTGGCCTCGGGAATCTGTCCCCAGCGGCGCATCTGGGTCAGGAACCAGACCGCATCCGAGTAGTAGGGATAGGTGGCGTTGTGGCGGAAGAAGACATTGAAGTCCGGCACTTTGCGCTTGTCGCCCTTCTCGTATTCGAAGGTGCCGGTCATGCTGTTGGCGATGACCTTCGCATCCGCGCCCACATAGTTGGGCTGGGACAGGATCTTCACGGCCTCGGGCCGGTTGGCGCCGTTGTTGTCGTCGAGCCACTTGGCGGCGCGGATCAGGGCCATCACCACATGGATGTGGGTGTTGGGATACTTGTCGGCCCAGGCCTTGGAGACGCCGAACACCTTCTCGGGATTGTTCTTCCAGATCTCGTAGTCGGTGATGACCGGCACGCCGATGCCCTTGAACACCGCCTGCTGGTTCCAGGGCTCGCCCACGCAGTAGCCGTTGATGGTGCCGGCTTCCAGCGTGGCGGGCATCTGCGGTGGCGGGGTCACGGAAAGCAGGACGTCCGCCTTGATCTGGCCGCTGGTGTCGCCCTTGTCCGGCGCGTAGAAGCCGGGATTGAGGCCGCCGGCGGCGAGCCAGTAGCGCAGGTAATAGTTGTGGGTGGAGACCGGGAACACCATGCCCATGTTGAAGGGCTTGCCGACTTGCTTGTAGGACTCCACCACGGGCTTCAGCGCATCCGCCTTGATGGGGTGCACGGGCTTGCCGTCGGCGCCCTTCGCGATGTGTTTCTTCATCGCTTCCCAGACCGCGTTGGATACGGTGATGCCGTTGCCGTTCAGGTCCATGGAGAAGGCGGTGATGATGTCGGACTTGGTGCCGAAGCCGATGGTCGCGCCGAGCGGCTGGCCGGCCAGCATGTGGGCACCGTCGAGCTGGCCGTCGATGACGCGGTCGAGCAGCACTTTCCAGTTGGCCTGCGCCTCCAGCGTCACGTACAAACCTTCATCCTCGAAGAAGTGCTTCTCGTAGGCGATGGCCAGCGGCGCCATGTCGGTGAGCTTGATGAAGCCGAACTTCAGGTCGGGTTTCTCGGCGGGGCCGACGGCGCTGGTTGCGCCGGCGGCTTCATGGATGCCGCCGGCCAGGGCCAGCACCAGCGCCAGGGGAGTGAGCATAAGGCCTTTAACGACCTGTCTTCTGTTCATCTTGGTTCTCCATACAAGTTGATTTCACTGCAAACCCGTTGTCGGCATCAGCTGCACGGAGACCCCCACTCGATGGACGAAAAAAAACGTCCTCTGCGCGTGTAACCGTGCGGAAAGGACGCCTTTGTCCAAACTACTGACTGCTAACCTGGTGTGACCCGAAGGGAAGATCGTGTCATGCAAGGTAGAGCAGCTACCATGCCAGTTTCTTAAGTGATTGATTTGTCAGGGGCGGCGATTTTGGGGACGCCGTTCTTACGCGGGAAATGCACGATCGTGGTGCGAAACAGGTGGGGCAGGGCCTCAAAATGTGCACTGCAAGCGGAACCTCGTTCCCCGCGCCCCGTGCTGCTGCATTCAGGGTCATGCATCAGGCCTTGATCTCGAAGCTGTCGGCGTACTCGACCGGATTCCTGCCGTCCCACACTGTCCCATCCATCAAGCACGATGTGCGCATGTCGGACTCGGGCAGCGGGGTTCCGGTTTGTGTCGCCGCCTGCGTGTAGAGCTCGATCTGGTTGATCTGCCGGGCAATGGCGAGATAGTCGGGATGCGCCTTCAGCAGGCCCCAGCGCTTGTGCTGGGTGAGGAACCACATGCCGTCGGACAGATAGGGGAAGGGCGTCCTGCCTTCGTTGTAGAAACGCATGGTGTTCGGTTCGTCCCAGGTCTTGCCCAGCCCGTCCGCATATTTGCCGAGGAAGCGGTCCTCGATCACGGAAAGCGGTGCGTTGACATAGGCCTCGGCCGAAATCAGCCGGGCGACCTCGGAACGGTTCTCGGGCTGGTCGATGTACCGGGCGGCCTCGAGCAAAGCCATCACCATCGCGCGCGCCGTGTTGGGGTGGCGCTTTGCAAAGGCGGCGGTCGTGCCCAGCACCTTTTCGGGATGATCGGCCCAGACGTCCTGCGACGAGGCGACCGAAAAGCTCACCTGGTCGAATATGCCGCGCGCGTTCCACGGTTCGCCGACGCAGAAGCCGTCCATGTTGCCGATGCGTGCGTTTTCCACCATCTCCGGGGGCGGCACGGTGATCGTCTTCACTTCGGTGAGGGGATTGATCCCGTGGCTGGCCAGCCAGTAATACAGCCACATCGCATGCGTGCCGGTGGGGAAGGTGTGGGCGAAGGTGAACTCGCGCGGTTCGGCCTTGATCAGTCTGGCGAGGGAAGGACCGTCCGTCACCTCTTTCTGCAGCAGGTGGCGGCCGAGGGAAATGCCCTGGCCGTTGTGGTTGAGCGTCATCAGGACCGCCATGTCCTGCTTCGGTCCGCCGATTCCCAGGTGGACGCCATAGACGAGGCCATACAGCACGTGGGCCGCATCGAGATCGCCGCTCAGTGTCTTGTCGCGTACCGCGGCCCACGAAGCTTCCTTGCTCGGAATGATGTTGATCCCATACTTCTTGTCGAACCCCTTGGCCGCGGCAACCACCACGCTGGCGCAATCGGTCAGTGGAATGAAGCCGATCTTCACATCCGTCTTCTCGGGCGCGTCTGAGCCGGCTGCCCAGGCCCCCTGGCGCACGCCTGGGGGCAGCAGCGCCATCAGGGCGGCGGCAACGGAAAGCCCTTTTGTCTTGTTCATGGAGTCTCGCTTGCTCTGGTCATGCAGTTAAATTCGGGCTGGTTTCTATTGCGGATCTCAAATAAATAAAAAGGCGCAGCCTCAGAGGGCGGACGCCTTTGTCCCAAGAGCCAGTTGTGTTCGTGTGTCCAAGCCACGTCGTTGCGGCTCTTCATTCCGTCTACAGCAATGCCTGTGCCTGCTGGGAAAGTCCTGTGTCGGCGCGTCATTCGGATCGACCGATCGCGGATGCGCCTTGTGCGACGCACGGATTCGGTGCGTCCTGACATGCTGTGCACCAATCGCTTCACCCTGATTTTTGCAGCACCTGCCGCGCAATATCCACCAGACGCAGGCCGCGATCCATGGCGGCACGACGCATTTCGCGATACACCTCGGGTTCTGCCGCGCCAGTCTGCTTGATGAGCAGGGCCTTGGCCTGATCGATCAGCTTGCGCTCGCTGAGTTCGAGGCGCGTCTGTTCCAATTGGTCGTGCAGCGCCTGGAATGCCTCGAAGCGCGAGACCGCCACGTCGAGGATGGGGCGCAGGCGCGACGGGTCGAGCCCGTCCACCACATAGGACGTCACGCCGGCCTGCGTGGCGGCGCGGATCGAGTCGGGGCTGCCGTCGCCGGTGAACATGACGATCGGGCGCGGACAGTCCTGGTTCACCACGCAGATGTTTTCGAGGGTGTCGCGATCGGGCGAGTCCTGCGCAATGATCACAACGTCCGGGCGCAGCGCCTGGATCTGCACATCCAGGCTGCGCGCGGAATTGAGCGTGGCCGTGACCACGCAGCCTGCCGCCTCCAGTGCGGGTACCAGCATCGCCAGCCGTTCCGGCTGGTTTTCAACAATCAGTACGCGCATGCTTGTTTCATGTTCTGGGTTGCCTCCAAAAAAACGCGGCCTCCTGAGAGGCCGCTAAGTCGGAGGAGACTGCCTGAGCAACCTGGCCTTGCGGTTTGGATACTCAATCAGGGTATAGCAGGGGGCGTGCCAGCTTGTAGATTGTTTAATAATCAAATGCTTATTGATAATCGAGGGTCTGGACAAGCTGGCCGGGATGTACGCTTGTGGTGCATGAAGCGGACGATGGGAATCAAAACGGGGCGCATGCAAGGTGGCTGGACAGTTCGCTGCCCGAATGTCCGGTCATCGCATACGCGTCAGCGTGACCGGTCGTGGGGTGGCCTGTCGCGGGGCGGTCGGTCGTGCGGGTGCCGTCGCGGCGGATGCCGGACGGGCGGGTAATAGATCGGCTGGGGCACATAAACCGGCTTCTCGATCACAATGGGAGCCGGAGGCTGCAGGGCACGGCGCCGGGCATCTTCGGCCTCCTGCGCGCGCCGGGCAGCCTCCATTTCGCGGGCCAGTTCCTGTGCCTTTTTCGCTCGCGCCTCGGCTTGGCCGATGGCCGCCGCGTCGGGTTGCGCCGCGTCCTTCAACTGCTCCGCCTTGAAGCCGGCCGGCGGCGGCAGGGAGGAATACGTGACACGCCCCGCGCTGTCCCGCCACTTATACAGCGGTGCGGCATGCGCCGCCTGCCAGGCAAACCCGGCAAGCAGCAAACAAAGAAACTTGAAAAGAAACTTGAGTGGAATCATCGTGGCTCCGGTCGGGATCCCCCCTGCCGGGAATCGCCATCTCGTTTCCATTCTAGAAAGCAGGGACGGCATGTCCGGCCCGCCGATTCCGGCTTACGAGCATCGCATCGCCGGCGTCAGCTTCATCCATTTCACCAGCCAGGCTTGTGCCCGCGCCCGGGCATGACGCGTGGCGATTTTCTCCTCGGGCGTCTGGTCGGGGCGGAAGTCGAACGCGCGCCGTGCCATCGGATATTCCTGCCACTCCACCGGTACGCCGCGTTCCCACAACGCATAGAATGCCCGCCCGCCGTTCATGCGACGTAGCTCGTAGTCGGCGTCGCCGATCAGGTAGAGGACAGGGGTGGTGATCTGCATGATCTCCGGCGCCACGCGGAACAACTGATCCGGCTCGGGCGCGTTGGGATTCTGCATGTGGCCGTAGTAGCTGACGATGGCGGCGATATCGGGGCCGCGCCTGGCGGCCAGGCGGATCGCGTAATAGGGGCCGCGCGACAGGCCGACGATGCCGACCGGCTGCTTGCAGGCATTGGGCAACGATTTCAGGTAGTCGAGCCCGGCTTCCACGTCCATTTCGGTGTCGGGATTGTGCGCCGAGGGCCAGCGTTCGATGAAGCGGCCGCTCTGCCAGTCGGGGGCGACGACGAGAAAGCCTTGTTCGGCAAGTTCGCGCACGTGGGCACGCTCGTCGCCTTCATAGCCTCGCTTGGCGTGGATGAACAGCACGGGCGGGAACGGGCCCTTGCCGGCAGGCGTGGCGATTTCCACAGGCACCTCGGTACCGTCGGCGGACTGGATGGTGGTTTTGCTCAGATCGACGGCCTGGGCGAGGGCCGGGGCCGCCAGCGCCGATGCTAAGATGGCGCCCGCGATGACGAGTCTTCTCATGGTCTTCTCCTGTCGTTTTTCTGGCCCTCATTCTAGGCCCGCGCCTTCGATTTCACGTGCAGTCAAAACGTACCCCGGATGGCAATGCCATCCGGGGCATGAAGACCCGGCCGCGGCCGGGCGCCGGTCCCTTGAAGGGGACGGTTCGCCGTGAGCGCGTCCTTCGACGAGCCGTCGATCCCGCCGCGGCTGCGGCGGCCGCTCGCGGCTCTGTGGATTTCGCTGGGGCTGCATGCTGCCGTGATCGCACTGGTGCAGGTGGTGCCGCCTGCGGGCGTCAGCGTGGAGGCGCCGGTGATCGAGGTGCGCCTGGTGGCGCCATCGGCGCCCGCGGCCAATGTGCCGCCGCCGCCGCCATCGCCGGTCGTGCCGGTGCCGGAGGTCGCGCCCGCAGCGCAGCTGGCCCCGAGTCCTGCGCCGAAGGCTCTGCCCGTGGCGCCGCCTCCGCCGGCCGTTGTTCCGCCGCCCACCACCACGCCGGCGCATGACGCGCCGTTGCCGATGGCGCCGACCGTGCCTGCAGCGGCAAAGACGGCACCGGCCCTTTCGCCGGAGGCGGCCCCGGTGCCGGCTGCCGCGCTTACCAGTTCGGTCGATCTCACCTATTACAATGCGCGCGATCTCGATGTGCAGCCGCATGCGCTGCGTGTCATCCGGCCGGACTATCCGGTCGAGGCCGACCGTCAGCGCATGTCCGGCACGCTGCGTCTGCAATTGAAGCTGGAAGCCGACGGACGCATCAGCGACATCGAGGTCGTGAGCGCGACGCCGCCCGGCGTATTCGAGGACTCCGCGATCAAGGCGTTTCGCGATGCGCGTTTTGCGCCGGCACAGAAGAACGGCCGCCCGGTACGCGCGCTGGTGGTGATCGAAGTGGTGTACGACTGGGCGGGCCAGCCTCGCTAGCGCGGCGACAGGCCGCGCGCCTCAGGAATCGGGCGGCGCGGCAAGTCCTTGCAGGATGGGACAGTCGGGACGGTGATCGCCGTGGCAGGCCTGCGCCAGTGCGACCAGGGTGGCGCGCATCTCGCTCAGTGCGGCAATGCGGGCGTCGAGGTCGGCGATATGGGCCTCGGCCAGATGTTTGACGTCGGCGCTGGCGCGGCCGGGGTCGTCCCACAGCGACAGCAACTGCCGGATCTGTTCGAGCGAGAATCCGAGGTCGCGGGCGCGGCGGATGAAACGCAGCAGGTGCACATCGCGTTCGTTGTATTGCCGGTAGCCCGAGAACGTGCGGCTGCTTTCGCGGATGAGACCGATATGTTCGTAATGACGGATCATCTTGGCCGACACGCCGCTGGCTCGGGCGGTTTCGCCGATGTTCATGTGCGGGGCCGCCAGCGCTTGAGCGTCAGCGCGTTCGTCACCACGCTGACGCTGGAGAAGGCCATGGCCGCGCCGGCGATCACCGGGTTCAGGAAACCGAATGCCGCGAGCGGAATGCCGACCACGTTGTAGACGAAGGCCCAGAACAGGTTCTGCCGGATCTTGGCGTAGGTGCGTTTGGAAATGTCGATGGCGTCGGCCACCAGCGCCGGGTCGCCGCGCATCAGCGTGATGCCGGCGGTGTGCATGGCGACGTCGCTGCCGGAGGACATGGCGATGCCGACGTCGGCCGCCGCGAGCGCAGGCGCGTCGTTGATGCCGTCGCCCACCATCGCCACGGTGTTGCCCGCAGTCTTGAGTTGGCTCACATGCGCCGCCTTGTCGGCCGGCAATACCTCGGCCAGCACGTTGTCGAGGCCCAGTTCGCGGGCCACCGCCTCGGCAGCGCCGCGATTGTCGCCGGTGAGCATGACGGTCGTGATGCCCTGTTCCCTGAGACGCGCCACGCCTGCGGCTGCGCTGGGTTTGACCGCGTCGCCGAAGGCCAGCAAGCCGAGCGCATGATGATCGCGGGCACGCGCCAGCCACGACACGCTGCGGCCTGCGGCTTCGTGTTCGGCGGCCCTGGCGTCGAGTGCGGCGGTGTCGACGCCGTTCTCGTTCATCAGGCGACGATTGCCCAGCCACCAGGTTTCGCCCGCCACCTCGCCGGCGATGCCGCGGCCGGGCAGCGCCTGCTGCGCACGCGCAGGCTGCGGCGGGATTGAGCGGGCCGCGCTTTCCTCCAGCACCGCGCGCGCCAGCGGGTGCTCGCTGCCGGCCTGCAGGCCGGCAGCGATGGCGAGCACCCTGTTCTTATCGCTATCGTCGGCCGCCAGATAGGCCGCCACGTGCGGCGTACCGTCGGTGAGCGTGCCGGTCTTGTCGAACACCACCGTGCCGATCTTGTGCGCCAGTTCCAGCGCTTCGGCGTCCTTGATCAGGATGCCGTGGCGCGCGGCGACGCCGGTGCCCGCCATGATCGCGGTGGGCGTGGCAAGCCCCAGCGCACAGGGACAGGCAATCACCAGTACCGCCACCGCATTGAGGATGGCCTGCTCGGCGCTGCCGCCCAGCGCCCACCAGGCGACGAACGTGACCAGGGCGATGCCCATCACCACCGGGACGAACACCGCGCTGACCTTGTCCACCAGTCGCTGGATCGGCGCCTTGGCGGCCTGTGCGTTCTCCACCAGGCGGATGATGCGCGCCAGCGTGGTTTCCGTTCCCACGGCCGTGGTGCGTGCCACCAGTACGCCCTGCGCGTTGATCGCGCCGCCGGTCACCGTGTCGCCCGGCTGCTTGTCGACCGGCAGCGATTCGCCGGTGAGCAGGGATTCGTCGACCTGGCTCTCGCCTTCGGTTATCTCGCCGTCCACCGGCACCCGCTCGCCGGGGCGGATCACCACCATGTCACCGACGCGGATGGCGTCGATCGGCATGTCGCGGTCGACGCCGTCGAGGCGTACGCGCGCGGTCGTCGGGCGCAGGGCCTGCAGGGCGCGGATGGCTTCGGTGGTCTGGCGCTTGGCCCGCGCCTCCAGCCATTTGCCGAGCAGCACCAGGCTGATCACCACGGCCGAGGCTTCGAAGTACAGGTGCATGGCGCCGGCATGCGTCAGCAGCAGGTACAGGCTCAGGCCGTACGCCGCGCTGGTGCCGACCGCCACCAGCAGGTCCATGTTGCCGCTGCCGGCGCGCAGGGCTTTCCAGCCTGCGCGATAAAAGCGTGCGCCCAGCCAGAACTGCACCGGCGTGGCCAGCGTCAGCTGTAGCCAGCCCGGCAACATCCAGTGCGCCCCCAACAGGCTGGCGAACATGGGGGTGATCAGCGGCAGCGACAGCCCGATCGCCAGTGCAACCGGCCACCAGTCGGGCAGCGTGCGCGTCGGGAGGGTCGGGGGTGCGGCAGTGGTTTGCGGCAGTCGCGCCTCATAACCGGCGCGCGCTACCGCGGCAATCAGCGTGGCCGTCGACGTGCCCTGCGTGAGTTTCACTGTCGCCTGCTCGGTGGCCAGATTGACGCTGGCATCGAGCACGCCGGCTACCTTGTTCAAGGCTTTTTCCACCCGTGCCGAGCAGCTTGCGCAGGTCATGCCGATGATGTCGAGTTTCAACGATTCGGTCGGCACGCTGAAGCCGGCCTTCTCGATGGCGCGCTGCACCGACGCCATATCGGTGTCGCCCACAACCGTCGCGATCTCGGTTGCCAGATTGACGGTGGCTTCGGTCACGCCCGGCAGTTGCTTGAGCACTTTTTCCACCCGCGCGGCGCAGCTTGCGCAGGTCATGCCCTGGATGCCGACAGATAATGGGTTGGTCATGTGCAAACTCCTGTGGATACGGTTGAGTGCACCATAAACCTTGCCATCATGGGAGAGTCAAGAGGGCAGACAAGTTCCGTGCTGAACGAGACCGTCCGCTGCTTACGTTCAGCGATGGACGGTGGTGAGCGGGTAATCCTTGGGCAACAGCACCCACATGCGGCCGCGCTGTTTCATGCGGCCGGCGAGTTCGCCGGCTTCGTCGCCGAAGCCCCAGAAGAAATCGGCACGCACGCCGCCTTTGATCGCGCCACCGCTGTCCTGCGCCATCACCAGCCGGTTCATCGGCTGTGTCGAATTGGGCCGGGTGGTGGCCAGGAAGACTGGCGCGCCGAGCGGAATGAACTTCGGGTCGACGGCGATCGAGCGCCCGCCGGTCAGGGGAACGCCGAGCGAACCGAGCGGCCCGGGCAGGCCGTCGGGCAGTTCGCGGAAAAAGACGAAGCTCGGGTTGCTGGCAAGCAGTTCGGGCAGCTTGTCCGGATGTTTCGCGCCCCAGTCCTTGATGCCTTGCATCGAAGCCTGTTCGAGCTTGAGTTCGCCGCGTTCGACCAGCAGTTTGCCGATCGACAGATAGGGATAGCCGTTCTGGTCCGCATAGCCGACCCGCATGTGTGAACCATCGGGAAGCTCGATGCGGCCCGATCCCTGGATCTGCAGGAAGAACAGGTCGACCGGATCCTCGGCCCAGGCGATGGGCTTGCCCTTGAAGCCGTCGCCGCTGCCGTTGGCAGAAGATTGCTCGATTTCCTTGCGGGTGAGGTAGGGCACGATCTTGTTGCCGACCAGGCGGCCGCGCAGGCGCAGGCTTTTCAGTTCGGGATAAATGCTCGCCAGATCGACCGTGATGAGATCGTCCGGCGCGGCATAGAGCGGATAGCGCGCACGTTCGGTGCGCACGCGATCGCCTTTCAGCAGAGGCTCGTAGTAGCCGGTGATCATGCCGTCGGTGCTGCCGTCTTCCTGCGTGGCCTGGTAAGGCTGGAACCGCTGCTCGAAAAAGGCGCGCGCAGCCTTGTCATCGGGCGGAGGCATGGACATCGCTTCGCTGCATACCGCCTGCCAGCCGCTTTGTTTGACGAGCGTGGCGCAACTGCGCAGGAAGGCGACCCAGGCTTCGCCGATCTGCTCGTCCTTTCCCAGACCGACCGACGACCAGCTCACCGGTTTGAGCGTGGGGTAGGTTGCGGCCGGCGTGGGGATGGGCGCTGCAGGCGGCACCGGCGCCGGCTCCGGTGCCGGACGGGGAATGGGGCTGGGCACCGGCGGCGCCGTGGGAGGGGATACCGCACAGGCGGACAGCAACAAAACGAACAGCCACGGGCTTGCGCGTAACGGCATCACGGGTGAAGATGGCTCACATCGAAAACACCTGTCGAGTATATCAAGGGAGCATCGCGCTTAATGGAAACCCAAGGACTGGGCTGGTTGATACTGGAAGCTGCCATTGCGGCGGGATTGCTGGCATTCATCGTGTGGTGGACGATGAAGAAGTGAATAGTAAGTGGTGAGCGGTGAGCGGGTAGCGGGTAGACCGCTTGCTGCTCCCCGCTTACCGCTCACTCTAATGCAATACCCGTGGCATCGACAGGGTGAACGGGGGGATTTCCGCTTCGAACTTGTTGCCGTCTTCCGCCACCATCTGATAGGTGCCGCGCATCGTGCCGACCGGCGTCGCCATCGCGGTGCCGCTGGTGTACTCGAAACTCTCGCCTGGCCGCAGCAGCGGCTGTTCGCCTACCACGCCGAGCCCCTTCACTTCCTGGGTGACGTTTTCCGCGTCGGTGATGATCCAGTGGCGCGAGATCAGTTGCGCCGCAACCGTCCCGCTGTTGGCGATGGTGATGGTATAGGCAAACACATAGCGATCCGCCGACGGGTCGCTCTGGTCGGCCAGATAGGTTGTGTTGACGTTGATGCTGATCTGGTATTTCTTGCCTTCTGCCACGGGGTTGCTCGACGGAATGGAATGCACCGAGTGTAACGCAATGACGTGACGGGCTGGTAAAATGGCCGGGTTTCCCGAAAATCCGCAGAAATCCCAGGAGCCCTTCCCATGACGTACCGCATCGCCCCGTCCATCCTGTCCGCCAATTTTGCCAAGCTGGGCGAGGAGGTCGACAACGTACTTGCCTCCGGCGCCGACATCGTCCATTTCGACGTGATGGACAACCACTATGTCCCCAATCTCACCATCGGTCCGCTGGTGTGCGAGGCCCTGCGCAAGCATGGCGTCACCGCCCCGATCGACGTCCACCTGATGGTGAAGCCGGTCGACCGCATCATTCCCGATTTCGCCAAGGCCGGCGCCACCTACATCACCTTCCATCCGGAAGCGTCCGAGCACATCGACCGTACCATCGGCCTGATCAAGGAAAACGGCTGCAAGGCCGGCCTGGTGTTCAACCCGGCCACCCCGCTCGACGTACTGGAATACACGTTGGACAAGCTCGACATGGTGCTCCTGATGTCGGTGAACCCCGGCTTCGGCGGCCAGAAATTCATTCCCTACGTGCTCGACAAGGCACGCGCCGTGCGCAAGATGATCGACGATCGCGGCCTCAAGGTGAACATCGAGATCGACGGCGGCGTCGGTCCCGCCAACATCGCCGAAGTGGCGCGTGCCGGCGTGGACACGTTCGTTGCCGGCTCGGCCGTGTTCGGCGCCGCCAAGGATAGCGACCCGCAGCGCTACAACAGCATCATCGCCGCGATGCGCGCCGAGTTGGCGAAGGTCTGAAACCCGGTAAGGGGTGAGCAGTAAGCGGTGAGCGGAGTGATTCGCGGACCGCACTGTTCACCGCTCACCGCTCACTGCTTACTGCTCACCAAATATGAATTTCCCACTCAAAATCAAAGCCGTCGTCATCGATCTCGACGGCACCCTTCTTGATACTGCGCCCGATCTGGCCTACGCAGCCGAACTGATGATGGCCGAACTCGGCCTGCCGTGCCCGTCGCAAGACACGATCGTCACCTACATCGGCAACGGCGTGTCGCGGCTGGTCAAGCGCGTGCTGACCGGCGACATGGACGCCGAGCCGGATACGGCGTTGTTCGAGAAAGCCATCGCTTCGTACAACAAGCATTACAGCGCCCACGTGTCCCTGCACACGCGCCCCTTCCCCGGCGTGGTCGAAGGCCTGCAGGCGCTCAAGGCGATGGGGCTGCGCGTGGCCTGCATCACCAACAAGGCCGAAGCGTTCACCCATCCACTGCTGAAGGACACCGGCCTGTTCGATTATTTCGAGCTGATCCTGTCCGGCGACACGCTGCCGAAGCGCAAGCCCGACCCGCTGCCCTTGCTGCATGCCTGCGAGGTGTTCAAGATCAAACCGACCGATCTGCTGCTGATCGGCGATTCGCTCAATGACACCCAGGCCGCGCGTGCCGCCGGCAGCGCAGTGTTCTGCGTACCCTACGGCTACAACCGCGGCCGTCCGGTGACCGAACTCGACCTGGATGCCGTGGTGCCGAGTCTGGCCGAGGCAGCCAAGATGGTGGTGAAGGCAGCCTGATCATGGGGTGTGCCGTGAACGACAGACGATGGTGAAGCTGGAACGCATCCGCACGTTTCGCCTTTTTGCCTTCACTATTTCACGGACTCGCCATGACTGAACAAGACTTTTTCGACCTCGCCCGTCAGGGCTACAACCGTATTCCGCTGGTGCGTGAACTGCCCGGCGACCTGGAAACGCCGCTGTCGGTGTATCTCAAGCTGGCCAACGCGCCCTACACCTATCTGCTCGAGTCGGTGGTGGGCGGCGAGCGCTTCGGGCGCTATTCCTTCATCGGCCTGCCGGCGCGCACCGTGATCCGCGTGCGTGCCCATCTGCTGGCGGTGGAAACCGACGGCAAGGTGATCGAGGAATACAACCTGCCCGATCCGCTGGCTTTCGTGGCCAAGTTCCAGGCGCGCTTCAAGGCCGCGCCGGTGGCGGGACTGCCGCGCTTTACCGGCGGACTGGCCGGCTATTTCGGCTACGACACCATCCGCTACATCGAGAAACGCCTGGCGCCGGAATTTAATCAGAATCGGCCACGCAAGGACGATGTGCTGCACACGCCGGACATTCTCCTGATGCTGACCGAGGAACTGGCGGTGTTCGACAACCTCGCCGGCAAACTCTATCTCGTCACGCATGCCGACCCGATGCAGCCGGATGCGTATGCGCAGGGGCATCTGCGCCTGGCCGAGCTGACCGACAAACTGAGCGCACCGGTGACGCTGCCGGCCGAACCTGCTGCGGATACGGCAGAGCCGAGTTCGGAATTCGGCGAGGCCGAATTCAAGGCCGCGGTGCAGAAGGCCAAGGACTACATCGCCGCGGGCGACGTCATGCAGGTGGTGCTCTCGCAGCGCATGGCGCGTCCGTTCGCCGCGTCGCCGCTTTCGTTGTACCGCGCGCTACGCAGCCTGAATCCCTCGCCCTATATGTTCTTCTACGATCTCGGCGGGTTCCACGTCGTCGGTTCGTCGCCGGAAATCCTGGTGCGGCTCGAAAGCGACCTCGTGACGTTGCGCCCCATCGCCGGCACCCGGCCGCGCGGCCTGACGCGCGAGGACGACCAGCGCCTGTCCGAAGAACTGCTGGCCGACCCCAAGGAATGCGCCGAGCATCTGCAGTTGCTCGACCTGGGGCGCAACGATACCGGGCGCGTCGCCGTCACCGGCAGCGTCAAGGTCACCGAGAACATGCAGATCGAGCGCTACTCGCACGTCATGCACATTGTCTCCAACGTCGAAGGCAAGCTGAAGCCCGGCCTGACCGCGCTCGACGTGCTGCGTGCCAGCTTCCCGGCCGGCACAGTATCGGGCGCGCCCAAGGTGCGGGCGATGGAAATCATCGACGAACTCGAACCGAGCAAGCGCGGCATCTATGCCGGTGCGGTGGGTTATCTGGGATTCAATGGCGACATGGACCTGGCGATCGCCATCCGCACGGCCGTGGTCAAGGACGGCATGCTCTACGCCCAGGCCGGCGCCGGCATCGTCGCCGATTCGGTGCCCGACAACGAATGGATGGAAACCCTCAACAAGGCCCGTGCCGTCGTGCGTGCCGCCGAGCTTGCCCAGGCGCGCTTCGGCGGCGAAGCGGTCGACTAGCGCGAACCCGCCCGGTCGGGCACGTGCCTGAGGCAACGCGATGAAAACATATATCGCTCTCTTTCGTGGCATCAACGTGGGCGGAAACAACACACTGCCGATGAAAGACCTGGCGGCAGTGCTGGAAGGGCTTGGCCTGCAAGGTGTCGCGACCTACATTCAGAGCGGCAACGTGGTGTTCCAGGGCAAGGCAGTCGATCCCGCGCTGCTGTCGAAAAAGATCGCCGTCGCCATCGGCAAAAGCCACGGCTTCGAACCCTGGGTGCGACTGCTCGAGATGCCGATGCTGGAAGCGGTGATCCGAGGCAATCCCTATCCCGAAGCGGAGGACGCGCCCGGCACCCTGTACGTGAATTTCCTCGCTCGCGTTCCGCCCCAGCCCGATCTCGATGGCCTGGAAAAACGCCGGGCCGCGAGCGAACGTTTTCAGCTGGCGGGGGACGTGCTCTATCTGCATGCACCGGACGGCATCGGCCGGTCCAAACTCGCTGCCGCCCTGGAACAGCTGCTGGGCGTACCGGTGACCAGCCGCAACTGGAACACCGTGCGCAAACTTGGCGAGATGGCGCGCGCTGCCTAGCGTCGGCCAGGGCCGTCAGTCGTACCGGGTTTTTTCCGGGATAAGCGGAAATCCGGGGGGCGTCATTTGACCGAAATCGTGGCCGACGGCATACGAGTCGCCCGCACGGCACCGGGCTGACTGCGCAGATCCGGCAGGAACACCGCCAGCAGGCCGATCAGCGGCAGGAACGAACACAGCACGTAGACCGTTTCGATGCCCCAGCGGTCGGCCAGCCCGCCCAGCACGGCGGCGCCGATGCCGGCCAGGCCGAAGGCCAGTCCGAAGAACAGCCCCGACACGGTGCCGACCTTGCCCGGCATCAGCTCCTGCGCGTAGACAACCATGGCTGGAAAGGCCGAGGCCAGCATGAAGCCGATGATCAGCGTCAGTCCCGCCGACGCGGCAAGTCCCACGTAGGGCAGGGCCAGCGTGAACGGCGCCACGCCCAGGATGGACAGCCAGATCACCCGCTTGCGGCCGATGCGGTCGCCGATCGGCCCGCCCAGCAGCGTGCCCGCCGCCACCGCGAACAGGAAATAGAACAGGTGGTACTGCGCTTCCTGCGCGCCAATGCCGTAGTGCTGCATCAGGTAGAAAATGAGATAACTGCTGATGCTGGCCAGGTAGAAAAACTTGGAGAACATCAGCGCCATCAGCACCCCCAGCGTGCGCAGCACACGGCCGCGCGGCAGGTCGTGACCGCCAGCGGATGCGGCTTTTTTCGGCTTGCGGTGCTGGTCGCGGTACCAGACGCCGACCCCCGCCAGCACGATCATGGCCAGCAGCGCGAAGAGCGAAAACACGGCCAGGCTTTTCTGGCCGTGCGGCAGCACGACCCAGGCCGCAAGCAGCGGGCCGAACGCCGCCCCCGCGTTGCCGCCGACCTGGAAGATCGACTGCGCCAGGCCGTGCCGCCCGCCCGAGGCCATGCGCGCGACCCGCGACGCTTCCGGGTGGAAGATCGACGAGCCGCTGCCGACCAGCGCGGCGGCGGCCAGCAGCAGCGGGAACGTGGTCGCCTGCGACAGCAACAGCAGCCCAGCCAGGGTGAAGCCCATGCCCAGCGACAGCGAGAACGGCTTCGGATGACGGTCGGTATACGCGCCCACCAGCGGCTGCAGCAGCGAGGCGGTGAACTGGAAGGCCAGCGTGATCAGGCCGATCTGCGCGAAACTGAGATGGAGACTGCTCTTGAACAGCGGATAGCTCGCGATCAGCAGCGACTGCATGGTGTCGTTGAGAAAATGCGAGAAGCTGATTGCGCCCAGCACCTTGAAGGTGGTGCGGTCGGCGGCGGAATGCGCGGTCGTCATGGCGGCAGGCTCGAAAGGATACGAGGCACCAATTTAGGGCTAAGATGCTTGTCCGTCTCGCTGAATTAAGGCATTGACCTTTTCAAAATGGACATTTCCCCGCACGGCGGCCTGAATCTGGACCAGGGCTACATGCCCGTGACCGGCAAGGCCATCGACTATCCCACCGGCCACGTGGTGCCCAACCACAGCCACCCCACCGCCCAGCTCATCCATGCCGTCCAGGGCGTCATGGTGGTTGCCGCCCGGGGCGACCAATGGGTGGTGCCGCCCACGCGCGGCCTCTGGGTGCCGGCCCGCGAGCCGCACGGCATCCGCATGGTCGGCGACGTGAAAATCCGTACCGTCTACATCCGCCCCGACGCCAGCCCGAACCTGCCGGCCGACTGCCAGGTGGTCGGCATCTCGCCGCTGCTGCGCGAACTGATTCTGGCGGCCATCGAGGTGGCACAGCCCTACGATCCGGCTGCGCGCGACGGCCGCCTGATGCAGTTGCTGCTCGACGAAGTGGCGGTGCTGCCCAGCTTGCCGCTGCATCTGCCGCAGCCCAGCGATCCTGACTTGCTGGCCATCTGCCGGGTCCTGACCGACGCGCCCGACGATGCTTCCACGCTGGGCGACTGGGCAGGCCGCCTGGGCGTCGACGCCAAGACCATTCAGCGCCGCTTCGCCCGCCAGACCGGCATGACCTTCGGCCAATGGCGCCAGCAGGCGCGCCTGATCACCGCGCTGGAGCAACTGGCCTCGGGCATGAAGGTCGTCGACGTCGCGCTCAACCTGGGCTACAACAGCCCGAGCGCCTTCGCCACCATGTTCAAGCGCCAGTTCGGCGCATCGCCCAGCGGCTACTTCCGCTGAGCCGGACCGGCCACCTCGCGATGGCGGAAGCAATCCACCGTATGGTCGTTGACCATGCCTGTGGCCTGCATGTGCGCGTACACGATGGTCGAGCCGACGAACTTGAAGCCGCGCTTTTTCAGGTCCTTGCTGATCGCGTCGGACAGCGGCGTGCTGGCCGGCACCTGTCCGATGCCTTTCCACGCATTGTCGATGGGGCGGCCATCCACGAAATTCCAGAAGTAGGCGTCCAGCCCGCCCAGCGTTTCGCGCAGCGCCAGCGTCGCGCGCGCATTGGTAATCGTCGATTCGATCTTCAGCCGGTTGCGCACGATGCCCGCATCCGCCATCAGCCGCGCCACGTCCGCCTCGCCGTAGCGCGCGATGCGCTCGACGTCGAAATGGTTGAATGCGCGCCGGTAGCCTTCACGCTTCTTCAGGATGGTGAACCACGACAACCCCGCCTGCGCGCCTTCCAGGATCAGGAATTCGAACAGCGCGCGCTCGTCGTGCAGCGGTACGCCCCATTCCTCGTCGTGGTAGGCGCAGTAGAGCGGATCGGTGCCGCACCAGGTGCAGCGAGAGTGGTTGGTCATGATGCGGACGATGGTTGCCTTCAGCTGCCGATTCTTTGAATGGCGACGCCAGCTTCTGGACGGACCGTCAGCCACCAAGCGTGCGGAGGTTTTGAACGTGATCCTTTGATTTCAAGCATCATGGAAGCCAAGTCAGGACCTCCCAATTCTCTTCATGCGCCGATAAAGCGTATTACGGCTGATGCCCAGACGACGAGCCGCTTCCGACATGTTTCCGCCGCTCAGACTGATGGTGCGGCTGATGACGGCGGCCGAGACGTCCTGAAGATTTTCCGTGACTTCCATCGGCGCAATCCTATGCGAATCATGTCGATGCAACGCTTCGACCAGATCGTCCGGCAGGTGTTGCCACCCAATGTGGCATTCATCGCTTTCGATCAAGGCACAAGCGGTGCGCAAGGCGTTGACCAGCTGGCGCAAGTTGCCGGGCCAGGAGAAATCAGCGAAGGCGGCGGAAATGCTGGCATCGAGGGCGACTCTCCGGCCGGGCAACAAATCTTCGAGCAGATGATTGAGTAAGGCTGGGAAATCCTTGCGCTCGCGTAGTGCTGGAAGCATCAGAGTCATGCCGTTAATGCGGTAGTACAGGTCGGCGCGGAAGCGGCCGGCTTCCATTTCCATCCGCAAATTGCGGTGGGTTGCGCTGATCAGTGCGAAATCCACTGCCACCGGTTTGCTGCCTCCCAACGGCGTCACTTGACGTTGCTGCAAAACGCGCAGCAGCCGGGTTTGCATGACCAGCGGCATGTCTCCGATCTCATCCAGGAACAGGGTGCCGCCTTGCGCTTCGCGGATGCGGCCCGGCGAGCCTTCCCGGCGTGCTCCGGTGAAAGCGCCGGGCGAATAACCGAACAGTTCAGCCTCAATGAGGTTTTCCGGCAAAGCCGAGCAATCTACGGCGATGAAGGGATGTTTGCGGCGCGGACCCGAGTTATGCATGGCATTGGCAAATACCTCCTTGCCGACTCCCGATTCGCCTTGCAACAACACCGGGATGGGCTTGTCGAGTACCTTGCGGGCCTTGCCGATGGCTGTCGTGATGAGGTCGCAGCCAATGTCCAGGGCGGCCAGCGCATCAGTCCTGGATGTTGGTGGAGTGGGCTGTGACACCGCCACTTGACGCACCACGCGGCTGGTTTCAACCCGCACGAACAGGCGACTGATGCTGGCTCGACCTGGCCTGGCTGTATGCTCAACCAGCATCGGTTCGTGGCCCCGGCGATAGCCCCAATCGAGCAATTCGGATAGACGTAAATGGAAGACGCTTTCCAGTGGCAGGCTGCCCAGGTCTGCGCTGTGCAGCCCCAGTTGACGAATGGCGGCTGGATTGGCACCAGCGATCAATCCCTCTCGGGAAAGGGCCAGCACGCCTTCCGTCAGAGTGCCGATGCCTTCCGCCAGCGTGTGAAAGCGCAGATGCACATCGCCGCTGTGGTAAACCTCGAACAGCCGGTTCTCGATCATTTGCGCGGCAGTTCGCACCAAACAGAAGGTATGTGGATGACGGCGTCGCTGGTCGCCGGAGATGTCCAGTACGCCCAATAGCCGACCGTCGGGAGCCGCAACTGTGGCGGCGGCACAGGTCAGAAAACTGTTGCGCTCCAAAAAGTGTTCAGCGCCATTGATGACCACCGGCGCTGCCTCGGCCAAGGCCGTTCCGATGGCGTTGGTGCCGCGATGGCACTCGTTCCAGGAAGCCCCTGGCGTCAGGGCTACACGCTCGGCCCGATCAAGAAAATCGGCGTCGCCCACGGCTTGCAGTAGAACGCCATGATCATCGGCCAGGATCACCACGCTTCCGCTGTCCCGCGACTGGCTGTAGAGATACTCCATGATCGGCCGGGCGTGGCCGATGAGTTCCTGTTGGTGGGCGATCAGACGCGTCAATTGCGAAGCGTTTAGATATTGCACCTCCGGTAGCCGGCCGACCGGTGTCAGGCCGGCTTGCTGGCTGCGTGCCCATGAGCGGGCGATTACCGGGCCAACCAGGTTGTCGTAGGGCAACTGGCCGCTTTCCAGTAACTGGTTGCGCGCCTGACGCAAGGCGGCGGCGGGTCTTCTCGGTGTCGGACTGAGCATGCTGACGACCTCCCAACTAAAACGTTCCTTACTATACGGCTTCGCTCTGACGTCGCAAAACCCGCTGCCAATTAGGATCTGGAGGTGTGTCAATTTGGCGCAGCGTGTCAGCCTGACACGTGTCAGGCGCCTGTATTACAGGTCGATGCCAGGCCACAAGTCTGAATCCGATTAATGACTTGGCTTGATTTAGCCCACTATTCGACCACTGGCATAGTCTTTGCGGATATGGCCATCGATTGCTGCGTCACGCTCGATCATAACCAGCTACACCAAACCTTCGAAGGAGACAAAATGATTTATGCGCCACCGGGCAATGTTGATGCCAACGTCAAATTCAAAACACAGTATGACAATTTTATCGGCGGCAAGTGGGTGGCCCCGGTCAAAGGCGAATACTTTGACGTGATCACCCCGATCAACGGCAAGTCTTACACCAAGGCAGCCCGCTCCGGTGCCGATGATGTCGAATTGGCTCTGGATGCCGCTCACGCGGCCGCCGACAAATGGGGCAAAACCTCGGTCGGTGAGCGCGCCAACATACTGCTTAAGATCGCCGACCGCATGGAAGCCAACCTCGAATTACTGGCCTATGTCGAGACGGTGGACAACGGCAAACCGATCCGCGAAACCCTCAACGCAGACATCCCTCTGGCCATCGACCACTTTCGCTATTTCGCCGGTTGCGTGCGCGCTCAAGAGGGCAGCATTGGCGAGATCGACGAGAACACCGTCGCCTACCATTTCCATGAACCGCTGGGCGTGGTCGGCCAGATCATCCCCTGGAACTTTCCCATCCTGATGGCCGTTTGGAAGCTGGCGCCAGCCCTGGCTGCCGGCAACTGCGTGGTTCTGAAGCCGGCCGAATCGACACCGGTGAGCATCCTCATCGTTGCAGAATTGATCGCCGACATCATCCCGCCGGGCGTGCTCAACATCGTCAACGGTTTTGGCCGCGAAGCGGGTATGCCGCTCGCCACTAGCAAGCGTATCGCCAAGATTGCATTTACCGGCTCTACTACCACCGGCCGCGTTATCGCCCAGGCAGCCGCCAACAACCTGATCCCGGCCACACTGGAACTTGGCGGCAAGTCACCCAATATCTTTTTCGAAGACGTGATGGCGGCTGACGACAGCTTCCTCGACAAGGCCATTGAAGGCTTGGTGCTGTTCGCGTTCAACCAGGGCGAAGTATGCACCTGCCCCTCGCGCGCCCTGATCCAGGAATCCATCTACGACAAATTCATGGAACGCTGCTTGGCTCGCGTCAAGGCGATCAAGCAAGGCAATCCGCTGGATACCGATACTATGGTTGGTGCCCAGGCTTCGAAGGAGCAACTTGCTAAGATCCTGTCCTACCTTGATCTTGGCAAGCAGGAAGGCGCTAATGTGCTGATCGGCGGCGCCCAGGCCGATGTCGGCAGCGAACTGAATGGCGGTTATTACGTGCAGCCGACCTTGTTCAAAGGCCACAACAAGATGCGCATCTTCCAGGAAGAGATTTTTGGACCTGTATTGGCCGTGACCACTTTCAAGGATGAATCCGAAGCCCTGGCTATCGCCAACGACACCCTTTACGGTCTCGGCGCCGGTGTGTGGAGTCGCAACGGCAATGTCGCCTACCGCATGGGCCGCGCCATCAAGGCTGGACGGGTGTGGACCAACTGCTACCATGCCTATCCGGCACACGCAGCTTTCGGTGGCTACAAGGAATCGGGCATTGGCCGCGAGACTCACAAAGTCATGCTCGATCACTACCAGCAGACTAAGAACCTTCTGGTCAGCTACGCTGAACAGAAGCTCGGCTTCTTCTGACCGAATAAAATCTGTCCAGCAAATCCAACCGGGGTGAGCAACCGCCTCTTTCTTGTCGAGGAGCCGTGGATGGTTGAAAAAGTCATCGCCACACCCGCTGCAGTTGAACTGATCGAGTTCTTGAAGAAGAAACACGGTCCACTGATGTTTCACCAGTCGGGAGGTTGTTGCGACAACAGCGCCGCCAACTGTTTTCTGCCAGGTGAGATCACCATTGGTGCCGGCGATGACTATCTGGGCGATATCGGCGGCTGCCCGTTTTATATCAGTAAATCGCAATATGAATACTGGAAGCACACTCAGCTGATCATCGACGTCATCGATGGCTATGGAGGCGGAACTTTCTCGCTCGAAGGACCGGAAGGAAAAGCTTTTTTGACGCGGTCCAGACTCTTCACTGATGAAGAGAGGTCGGAGTTGAGTCACGCGATAAATGAGGTGGATATCTGATAGGAGGGCTACACGTATTGCGCTTCAAGCAAGTAGCCTGACCGGCACTTGGTTGCTATTCGCTGGTCGATGACTTGCCGGCAGGTTGATGGGCACTCACGGTCGGGCCATTAAGTTGGGCTGCCATCGCACCTACGTGAGACGCATTAACCGGACTGAGTCGGGGAGCGGACGATTCCGTCTCTGCATTCTCACCGTCGGCTTTGGCCGGAATAGCGATCACGCAGAGACGGCATTTCTTGCTAAGCCTCCTTTCAGTGTTTTTCCCCGCCATCATCATCCGCCTCTATGTCGCTTCACTCGTCGCCAGTATGGCTGCACATTTTGAGCGGCTTCTTGGGGGAAGCTGGGAACGGATTCAGTTCTTCCCCAACCCGTGTTGCTTGAGCTTGCGGTACAGCGTGCGCTCGGTGACGCCGAGTGCGGCGGCGACGCGGGCGCGATGGCCCTGGTGCGCGTCGAGCAGGGATTGCAGGTGCGCGCGTTCCATGTCGCGCAGCGAGGCGCTGGCGGCGTCGGGGCGTACATGCGCGACGCGCTGCGACAGCCGCAGGTCGGCTGCGCGGATGGTGCCGTCGCGGCAGCTGAGCACGGCATGCTGCAGGAGGTTGCGCAGCTCGCGCACGTTGCCAGGGAAGTCGTAGGCCTGCAATGCCGCGACGGCGTCCGGCGCGAGCCGGCAGGGGCTTTGTCCGCCGGTCAGCCGTTTCAGCAGGAAGTTGGCCAGGTCGGGCAGGTCGGCGGCGCGTTCGCGCAGCGGCGGCAGGGTGACGTCGATACCTGCCAGGCGGTAATACAGGTCGAGCCGGAAGCGCTTGGCATCGACTTCGTCGAGCAGCTTGCGGTTGGTGGCCGATACCACGCGCACGTCGGCAGTCAGCGTCTGCGTGCCGCCAACGCGACGGAATTCGCCGGTTTCCAGTACGCGCAGCAGCTTGGCCTGCATGGCCAGCGGAATCTCGCCCACTTCGTCGAGGAAGAGGGTGCCGCTGTCGGCGAGTTCGAACAGGCCTTTCTTCAGCCCGCTGCTGCCGGAAAACGCACCGCGCTCGTGGCCGAAGAGTTCGCTCTCGAACAGGCTTTCCGGCACGGCTGCGCAATTGATGACGATGAATGCCGCGCCTGCGCGACTGGAACGCGCATGGATGAAGCGTGCGGCGAGTTCCTTGCCGACGCCGCTCTCGCCGTATAGCAGGATCGAGGCCTCGCTCTCGGCCACGCGTGCCAGGTTGTCGACGCAGGCGAGAAAGGCGGGTGACTGTCCGATCATCTGCATGGCGTCGCATTCGCTGCCCGCCTCGGCCTCCAGGGGGAACAGCTGCTCGCCCAGGTAAAGCGCGCCATCCGCGCCGTGCAGGCGGTGTCCCCGGATGCGGGTGCGTTCGGGTTGGTTGTCGGCGTGGTAATGGGTGTGCAGGACTTCGACCGTCTCGCCTTGCGTGAACAGTGCCTGATGCGGGCAATGCTCGCCGTTTTCGTGGCAGGGTCGCTGTGAGTGGTGGGAGACCGCGTGGCACTGCTGGCCGACGATGGCGGCGGGCGTCATCCCATAAGCGTCGCAGTAACGCTGGTTGGCGGCGACGATGCGGTAGTTACGATCGATCACCACGAACGGCTGTTCGTGTGTGTCGATCAGGCTTTGAAGTTCGATGTCCATATCTGACACTCTTGTCATGACAAGAGTGGAAAATGGCATGACGCAATGGCCATGTCAAATCCGTTTCTCCCCGGCAACCCGCATGCAGGACACTTTTTCGGGGTGGCATGCCTGTTGCAATGATATTGGCCGCAACACTAGCCAACATCAAACAAGGAGGACTGCATGGCACATATCGTTATTCTGGGTGCAGGCGTGGGTGGCATGACCATGGCCTATGAAATGCGCGAATCGGCGCGGGCGGAAGACAAGATCACGGTGATTTCGAATCTGCCGTATTTTCAGTTCACGCCGTCCAACCCCTGGGTGGCGGTGAACTGGCGCAAGCGCGACGACGTCACGATTCCCGCCGCGCCGTATCTGAACAAGAAGAACATCGATTTCATCGCGGTCGGCGCGGCGCGCGTGCATCCCGAGAAAAATCAGCTTGAGCTCACCGACGGCCAGATCGTGGACTACGATTTCCTCGTCATCGCGACCGGCCCCAAGCTGGCCTTCGATGAAGTGCCCGGACTGGGGCCGGAAGGCCATACCCAGTCGATCTGCCAGGTCGAGCACGCCGTGGCGGCAGGCAAGGTGTGGAACGATTTCGTGCAGGCTCCGGGGCCCGTCGTGGTCGGTGCGGTGCAGGGCGCCTCGTGCTACGGCCCGGCATACGAGTTCGCGATGATCATGGACACCGATCTGCGCAAGCGCAAGATCCGCGACAAGGTGCCGATGACCTACGTCACCGCCGAGCCCTACATTGGCCACCTGGGCCTGGGCGGCGTCGGCGACTCCAAGGGCATGATGGAGTCCGTGATGCGTGACCGCCACATCAAATGGATCTGCAATGCCAAGGTCACCAAGGTCGAAGCCGGCAAGATGTTCGTCTCCGAGCACAACGAAAAAGGCGAGGTGATCAAGGAACATGAATTGCCGTTCGCCTATTCCATGATGCTGCCGGCGTTCAAGGGCATCGACGCCGTGTTCGGCATCGAGGGGCTCACCAACCCGCGCGGTTTCATCGTCATCGATCCCTATCAGCGTAATCCTAAGTTCCCGAACATCTATTCGGTCGGTGTGTGCGTCGCCATTCCGCCGGTCGAGCCTACGCCGGTGCCGACCGGTACGCCCAAGACCGGTTACATGATCGAGTCCATGGTCACGGCCACGGCACACAATATCCGCGCGGTGCTCGATGGCCGCGAGCCCACCGAGAAAGCCTCCTGGAATGCCATCTGTCTGGCCGATTTCGGCGACACCGGCGCGGCCTTCGTCGCGCTGCCGCAGATTCCGCCGCGCAACGTCAACTGGTTCAAGGAGGGCAAGTGGGTGCACCTGGCCAAGGTGGCGTTCGAGAAATACTTCATGCGCAAAATGAAAAAAGGCTCGACCGAGCCGCTGTATGAAAAGTATGTGCTGGGCCTGATGGGGATCAAGAAGCTCAAATAGTCCTCTCGACGCCTGACGTCAAAGCGCCTTCGGGCGCTTTTTTTATGGGGGTGGGCCAGCATGGCGCACCCGGTGACAACCGGGCGGGCTGTTTAATTTCATGGAGGGCCCTTGAACAACAGATAACCATGTCCTATTAATTAAACTGTTCTTTTATGCAACACATTTTGTTTTTATTTTTTCGTTTTGCAACGATGATGTTTTTTGCAACACAATAGGCGCCGCGTCATTGCTGGAATAAGCAAGCTGTTTTCAATGTCGATTTTTTGGGGAGAACGCTCTTGATTACCAAATCAGTTTGGCGCCATGTTTTGAAGGTACAGGACGTTCTCCCGACGTTGCTTGCCCTTGTCTTGTTGGGGATGTGGTCCTTCCCCAGCTATGCGCTTCCGGCTTTTGCCCGGCAGACAGGGCAAAACTGTCTGGCCTGTCATGCCGGCGGCCAGTTTCCGGAACTGACGCCATATGGGCGGCTGTTCAAGCTCACCGGCTATACGATGGGCGCCCGTGCCATGCCCCTCTCGGTGATGGCGGTCCTCGACTACACCCGGGTCCGCAACCCCAAGGACTCCACTGGGGTGAAGGACACCGTGGATTTCCACAAGCAGGGCACGGCGATATTCGACGTCGGCAGCGTTTTCCTGGCGGGCAAGATTACCGACAACCTCGGCTTGTTCGCGCAGGCGACCTACGCGAACTATGACCACCAGCAGGACAACGGCGACTGGGTGGGCCACCTGAGTCCGGACAACACGGAGTTTCGCTATGCCGACCGCTTCATCTCGCCGGGCAGCGACCTCATCGTCGGCGCTTTCGCCAACAACAACCCGAGTATGCAGGATGTGTGGAACAGTGCGCCGGCCTGGAGCTATCCCTATGTCGGGCCGACGTTCGCGCTCGGTGCACCCGCATCGCCCCTGCTCGACGGCGGGCTTGGGCAAGACGCGGTCGGTGCCGGTGTCTATGCCTACTGGAACAGGAGCCTGTATGGCGAACTCGCGCTCTACAAGACGGCCAACGGTCCTTTCGGATTCCTGCATCCGGGGGACAACACCGGCATCGCGAGGATCAAGGACGGCGCGCCCTACTGGCGACTTGCCTACACCAAGGCGTTCGGGCCGCATGACCTGATGATCGGCACCTCGGGCCTGGTCGCAGAGATCCACGAGAACAACGACGTCAACCAGCCGACCGACCGGTACCGGGATTACGGGCTGGATGCGCAATATCAATACATCCTCGACCCGCACACGGTCACGGCCCACATCAGCTACATCCACGAAAACGTGAAATGGGGCGACCCGCTGGCACTGGGCTACGACAATGCGAGCGATACCCTGAAAGAACTCAAGATCAAGGGGGCATACGTTTACAACGCCACGTACGGCGCCAGTCTGGCCTACCAACAGACTACCGGCTCGACCGATGCCGGATTTTTCGGCGGGCCGGCAGATATCACGGGTAATTTAAGTGGAAGCCCGGATACGACCGCCTGGATTCCCGAGGTGTTCTGGACGCCCGTCCAGTACCTCCGCATCGGTGCGCAATACTGGCATTACACGAAATTCAGTGGCAACAGCAGCAACTACGACGGCTTTGGCCGCAGCGCCAGCGACAACGACACGCTGTTCGTTTATGTATGGGGCGCCTACTGACGTCAAGCAGGCCTGGCAACGCACTTTACTGACCTGAGGGGATTCCAATATGAAGACGGCCGTGTACACGATGTTGGCGCTGGCTATCGCGAGCCTGGGAAGCGGATGCGTCAACCTGGAACGCTCGCGCGATATCGGCAATCCGAATGTGTCGGGCCGGACGCTTGCGTTGCAGGTCTGCTCGAGCTGCCACGGTGTGGACGGCAATTCGACTTCGCCCGCTTTTCCCAAATTGGCCGGGCAACAGGAGGCCTATTTGGTCGCCCAGCTCAAATTCTTCCGCGGGCACAATCGTATCGATCCTGCGGGTTCGGAATATATGTGGGGCATTACCCGGAAATTGACCGACGAGCAGATCGAGGGCTTGGCCCGCTATTTCTCGCAGCAGAAAGATGCACCCAATGTCGCGGGCGATCCTGCAACGGTTGCGGCTGGGAAGGCGATTTTCGAGAACGGTATCCCTGACAAGGGGGTGGCCGCCTGCGCGGGCTGCCATGGCGCGATGGGCATGGGCAAGGACACTTTCCCGCGCCTGGCGGGCCAGCATGCCAACTACATGATGAAGCAGCTGCATATCCTGTCGGAGACCAACCAGCGTCCCGCGGGCGCGATGATGAAGCCCCTGGTCCATGGCCTGACGTCCGCGGATTTGGTGGCGGTGACGACCTACCTGCAGGGTGTCTCGCCCAACTAGCGGTCGCTGATGCCAGTCTGGGCGTGCGCGTTGCACGCTTCCAGTGTGATGAAATGGCGCCATGAAAAAGGCCAACCGTGCGGTTGGCCTTTTTCATGGCGGCCAGCGGTGGTCTGGCATGGGGGATGGCCATGTGGAAATCAGGGTGCCCGGCAAGTCAGGACACCCGTCCTGAACTTGTCGCCGTATGCGCCGGCAGGGGATAATGCATACTTTCAATGATGCCCTTCCCCGGCAGCGACAGAATAACCGGACGATCGGCCGGGTATCCCTCTCCAGACGAAGCAGCAGGGGCTATGCAAATCAATAGGATGGCCGCGACATGCTGCTGATGATCGACAACTACGACAGCTTCACCTACAACCTCGTGCAGTATTTCGGCGAACTGGGCGAAGACGTCAAGGTGATCCGCAACGACGAAATCGACCTCGCCGGCATCGCGGCGCTGAAACCCGACCATATCGTCGTCTCGCCCGGCCCCTGCACGCCCAACGAGGCGGGCGTATCGGTGCCGCTGATCAAGGAGTTCGCCGGCAAGGTGCCCATCCTCGGCGTCTGCCTCGGCCACCAGAGCATCGGCCAGGCCTTCGGCGGCCGGATCGTGCGCGCCAAGGAACTGATGCACGGCAAGACCTCGATGATCCACCACCTGGATGTGGGCGTGTTCAAGGGCCTGCCCAATCCCTTCCGCGCCACCCGCTACCATTCCCTGGTGATCGAGCGCGAATCGCTGCCGGACTGCCTGGATATCACCGCCTGGACCGACGACGGCGAGATCATGGGCGTGCGCCACAAGACGCTGGCGGTCGAGGGCGTGCAGTTCCATCCCGAGTCCATCCTCACCGACCACGGGCACACCATGCTGGCGAATTTCCTGAAAGGGGCGCGATGATCACGCCGCAGCAGGCGCTCGCCCGGCTGGTCGAGCAGCGCGAAATCTTCCACGACGAGATGCTCTCGCTGATGCGCCAGATCATGCGCGGCGAACTCACGCCGGTGCAGATCGCCGGCATCATCACGGGCCTCAGGGTAAAGAAGGAAACCGTCGGCGAGATCGCCGCCGCCGCGCAGGTGATGCGCGAATTCGCCGCCCAGGTGCCGGCGCAGAACAGCGCGCATCTGGTCGACACCTGCGGCACTGGGGGCGACGCGGCGCACACCTTCAATATTTCCACGACGGCGGCTTTCGTCGCCGCCGCTGCCGGCGCGCGGGTCGCCAAACATGGCGGGCGTTCGGTGTCGTCCACCAGCGGTAGTGCAGACGTGCTCGAGTCGCTGGGCGTGAACCTCAATCTCACGCCCGAGCTGGTGGCCGAGAGCATCGATGCCATCGGCATCGGTTTCATGTTCGCGCCGAATTTCCATGGCGCCATGAAGCACGCCGCACCGGTACGGCGCGAACTGGGCGTGCGCACGCTGTTCAACATCCTCGGCCCGCTCACCAACCCCGCCGGCGCGCCACACCAGTTGCTGGGCGTGTTCCATCCCGACCTGGTCGGCATCCTGGTGCGCGTGCTGCAGCGCTTGGGCAGCCGCCACGTCATGGTCGTGCACGGTTCCGACGGCATGGATGAGATCACCCTGAGTGGCGAGACCCTGATCGGCGAGCTGAAGGATGGAGAAGTCAGCGAATACACCATCCGTCCGGGCGAGTTCGGGTTGGAGACCAGTAGCAGCGAGGTGCTGAAGGTGTGGGACGCGACACAGGCAAAGGATATGCTGCTGTCCGTGCTCAACGGGCTGCCGGGGCCGGCGTGCGATATCGTGTTGCTCAATGCCGGTGCTGCCATCTATGTGGCCGACCGTGCCGCCACACTGGGCGAAGGCATCGAAGTGGCGCGCGAGGTCATCCGCAGCGGCGCCGCGCGCGAAAAACTGCGGCAGTTGGTGGCGTTCTCCAATCGCGCCACGGGGGTCTAGACGCAATGTCCGACATCCTCGAAAAGATCCTCGCCACCAAGCGTACCGAAATCGCCGCCGGACTTGCCGGCGTGCCGCTCGCCGAGATGCGGGCACGTGCTGAGGCCGCCGCGCCGCCGCGCGATTTCGTCGGCGCCCTGCGCGCGAAGCTGGCCGCCGGGCAGCCGGCAGTGATCGCCGAAATCAAGAAGGCCAGTCCGTCCAAGGGTGTGATCCGGTCCGATTTCAGACCCGCCGAGATCGCGGCCAGTTACGAGAAGGGCGGCGCCGCGTGCCTGTCGGTGCTGACCGACCGCGACTATTTCCAGGGAAGTCCCGAGTATCTGATGGCCGCGCGCGCCGCGTGCCAGCTGCCGGTGCTGCGCAAGGATTTCATCGTCGATCCCTACCAGGTCTACGAGGCGCGCGCGATGGGGGCGGACTGCATTCTGCTGATCGTCGCCGCGCTGGAACTGCCGGCGATGCAGGCGCTGGAAGCGCTGGCGCTCGAACTGGGCATGGCGGTGCTGGTCGAGTCGCACAACGCCGATGAACTCGACGCCGCGCTGCAATTGAAAACGCCGCTGCAGGGCATCAACAACCGCAACCTGCGCACCTTCGAGGTCAGCCTCGACACCACGCTGGCGCTGTTGCCCAAAATCGGCAACGACCGGATCGTCATCACCGAGTCCGGCATCCTCGCGCCGGCCGACGTCGCGGCCATGCGCAGTCACCAGGTCAACGGTTTTCTGGTCGGCGAGGCCTTCATGCGCGCGGCCGACCCGGGCGCCGAACTGGCCCGTCTCTTTGCCTGATTAAAGCCGGTCAGCGCTTGCTGCCGAACAGGCTGCCGAGCACGCCGCGTATGAGGCTGCGGCCGACCTGGCTGCCGATGGCGCGTGCGGCCGATTTGGCGAGCGCTTCGGCCGCACCTTGGCGGCGACCGTTCCCGGTCAGGATCTCACCCAGTACCCCGCCGAGACCACCTCCCGTTGCGGGTTGCGCTGCGGTCTTGGCCTGCGCGGCCGCCTGGGCCGACTGTTCCGCGCGCGCCTTCAGCGTTTCGTAGGCGGATTCGCGGTCGACGGTCTTGTCGTAGACGCCGGCGACCAGCGAGGACTGGATCAGCTGTGCGCGTTGGGCGTCGGTGATGGGGCCGATCTGGCCTTGCGGCGGGACGATGAAAGCGCGTTCGACCACGCCGGGGCGACCCTTGGCGTCGAGCAGCGACACCAGCGCCTCGCCTACGCCAAGCTCGGTGATGGCGGCGGCTTCGTCCAGCGCCGGATTGTCGCGCATGGTCTCGGCGGCAGCCTTCACGGCCTTCTGGTCGCGCGGCGAGAAGGCGCGTAGCGCATGCTGCACGCGGTTGCCGAGTTGCGACAGCACCTTGTCGGGCACGTCAGCCGGGTTCTGGGTGACGAAGTACACGCCGACGCCCTTGGAGCGGATCAGTCGCACCACCTGCTCGATTTTTTCCACCAGCGCCTCGGGCGCGTCGTTGAACAACAGGTGGGCTTCGTCGAAGAAGAACACCAGCTTCGGCTTGTCGAGGTCGCCGGCCTCGGGCAGGTGTTCGAACAGTTCGGACAGCAGCCACAACAGCAGCGTGGCGTAGAGCTTGGGCGACTGCATCAGCTTGTCGGCCGACAGGATGTTGATGACGCCGCGCCCGCGGTCAGTCTGGATCAGGTCGGCGATGTTGAGCATCGGCTCGCCGAAAATCTGTTCGCCGCCCTGCGATTCCAGCGTCAGCAATCCGCGCTGGATGGCGCCGATCGAGGCGGAGGAGACATTGCCGTATTCGGTGGTGAATTGCTTGGCGTTCTCGCCGACGAAGGCGAGCATCGCGCGCAGGTCCTTGAGGTCGAGCAGCAGCAGGCCGTTGTCGTCGGCGACCTTGAACACCAGGTTGAGCACGCCATTCTGGGTCTCGTTGAGGTCCAGCATGCGCCCCAGCAGCAGCGGGCCCATGTCCGATACGGTGGCGCGCACCGGATGCCCGCTGGTGCCGAAGGGGTCCCACAGGGTGACGGGATAGGCCTGGTAGGCGAAGCCTTCGAGCTTGAGCGATTCGACCCGCTCGGCCACCTTGGCGTTGCCGCCGCCAGCCTGTGACACGCCGGACAGGTCGCCTTTCACGTCGGACATGAAGCATGGCACGCCTATGCTGGAGAAATGCTCGGCCAGCGTCTGCAGCGTGACGGTCTTGCCGGTCCCGGTGGCGCCGGTGATGAGGCCGTGACGGTTGGCCATCTGCGGCAGCAGGACGAGGTCGGCGGTGGCGTTGCGGGCGACGAGCAGCGGTTCGGTCATGGTGCATCCTGGGTTGTCGATATGCGGATTCTATCGAGTTCGGCGGCAACGCGTACCTGGCAAAGAATAGAAGCAAATGCTAATACTCCGGGTATCATCTCGCTATTACGAAAACAGGAGGAAAATTTGTGGCAATGGAACAGCAGGTGCATGAAATCGTCATCGTGGGCGGCGGAGCAGGAGGACTGGAACTGGCGACGCGCCTGGGCGACAAGCTGGGAAACAAGAAGCGCGCGAATATCACGCTGATCGACGCCTCGCCTTCGCATCTGTGGAAGCCGTTGCTGTACGAAGTCGCGGCGGGTAGTCTCGATTCGTATGCCGAGCGGCTGGAATATCTGGCGCAGGGTCACTGGCACCATTTCACGTTCCGTCTCGGTCGCATGGATGGACTCGACCGTACGCGCCAGGAAGTCCGCGTCGCGCCCACGCTTGACGAGAACGGGGTCGAGATCATCCCGCGCCGCAGTTTCCGCTATGACACGCTGATCATTGCGGTCGGCTCGGTCGGCAACGACTTCGGCGTGCCCGGCGTGAAGGAACACTGCATCATGCTCGACACGCCCGAGCAGGCGCGCGAATTCCACCGCCGCCACATCAACGCCTGCCTGCGCGCCAATACCCAGACCGAAGCCGTTGCCCCCGGCCAGCTGACTGTCGGTATCGTCGGTGCCGGCGCCACCGGGGTCGAACTCGCAGCCGAACTGCACGACACCACGCGCGAGTTGTCGTCCTACGGCATGGATCACATCGAGCCGGACAAGAGCCTGAAACTGCTGATCGTCGAGGCGTCCGACCGTATCCTGCCGGGGCTGCCGCCCCGCCTGTCGGCCGCAGCGGCCGATCGCCTGGCCGAGCTGGGGGTCGAGGTGCACACCCGGGAGCGGGTGGTCGAAGTGCGTGACGACGGTATGCTGACCGCCGACGGCAAGTTCATCCCGGCCAGCATGATGGTGTGGTCGGCCGGCATCAAGGCACCGGATTTCCTGAAGGACATCGACGGCCTGGAAACCAACCGCAGCAATCAGCTGATCGTGCGACCCACGCTACAGACCACCCGCGATGACAACATCTTCGCCTTCGGCGACTGTGCGGCGTGCGCACTGCCCGACGGCAAGGGCTTCGTCCCGCCGCGCGCGCAGGCTGCGCACCAGCAGGCCTCGATGCTGGTGAAATCGATCTGCCGGCGCTTTCGCGGCAAGTCGCTGCCTGAGTATGTCTATCGCGACTATGGCTCGCTGGTCGCGCTGGGCCGTTTCTCCACGGTCGGCAACCTGATGGGCGGACTGTCCGGCGGCAGCATCATGATCGAAGGCGTGATGGCGCGCTTCGTCTACTGGTCGCTGCACAAGATGCACCAGATTGCGCTGCATGGCTGGTTCAAGACCTCGCTCACGACCTACGCCCACTTCATCAGCACGCCGACGCGGGCGCGCATCAAGCTGCACTAGTCATCCCACAACCATGCCGCGCCGCGCACCCCGCTGGAATCACCGTATTTCGGCGGCACCAGCCGGGTGCCGACGCGGTCGGAGAACACGTAGCGCGGCCATAGCCGCGGCACAGTGTCATACACCCGAGCGATGTTGGACAGCCCGCCGCCGAGCACGATGACGTCCGGGTCGAGCAGGTTGATCACGCCGGCCAGCGCGCGAGCCAGCCGTTCCTCGTAGCGCGCGAGCGTGGCGCTGCAGGGACCGTAGCCCGCGTTGGCCAACTGCACGATCTCGTGCGCGGGCAGGTCTTCGCCGCCGTAGCGCACATGGTCGGCGGCGAGCGCCGGGCCGGAGAGCCAGGTTTCGATGCAGCCTTTCTTGCCGCAATAGCAGGCCTGCGCGGCGTCGAGTTCGCGCGGACTCGGCCACGGATGCAGCAGCGCCTCGCCGGTCGCCGGATGCTGGCCGGTGCCGGCGCGGTCGGCCTGGGTGTGGGCGAACTGGAAGTAGGGCAGCGGCGAGTGTCCCCATTCGCCGGCGATCGCATTGGCGCCGCCAAGCGCATGGCCGCGCACCACCACGCCGCCGCCGACGCCGGTGCCGAGGATCACGCCGAATACACTGGCGGCGCCAGCTGCGGCGCCGTCGATGGCCTCCGACAGCGCAAAGCAGTTGGCGTCGTTGGCGAGCCGGACCTCGCGGTTCAGGGCCTGTTCGAGGTCCTGCTGCAAGGGCTTGCCGTTGAGGCAGGTCGAGTTGCAGTTTTTCATCAACCCGCTCGCGGGCGAGATGGCGCCGGGGGTGCCGATGCCGATGCTGCCCTGTCGGCCCAGTTCGCTTTCGGCCTGATGGACCAGTGCGGCGACGGCCGCCACGGTGGCCAGGTAGTCGTTCTGCGGGGTGGGTACGCGACGGCGCAGGACTTCGCGGCCGCCGGCGTCGAGCGCGATGAGCTCGATTTTGGTGCCGCCGAGGTCGACGCCGAGGCGGAGGGATGGGGCCGGGGTGCTAAAATCGCGCATTATTTTTGCGTTGGAATCGACATGGCAGGACATTCGAAATGGGCCAACATCCAGCACCGCAAGGGACGCCAGGATGCCAAGCGCGGCAAGATCTTCACCAAGCTTATCAAGGAAATCACCGTGGCCGCCAAAATGGGCGGCGGCGACCCCGCGATGAACCCGCGGCTGCGGTTGGCGATCGACAAGGGCAAGGCCGAGTCGATGCCGAAGGACAACATCGAGAACGCGATCAAGCGCGGCACCGGCCAGCTCGAGGGCGTGAACTACGAGGAAGTTCGCTACGAAGGCTACGGCATCGGCGGCGTCGCGGTGATGGTCGACTGCCTGACCGACAACAAGACGCGCACCGTCGCCGACGTGCGCCACGCCTTCACCAAGCACGGCGGCAACATGGGTACCGACGGCTGCGTGGCGTTCCAGTTCAAGCATTGCGGCCAGATCATCCTGGAGCCGGGCGCGAGCGAAGAGGCCGTGATGGAAGCCGCGCTCGACGCTGGTGCCGACGACATCATTCCCAACGAGGATGGTTCGATCGAAGTGTTGACTTCGCCCGATCCCAAGGCTTTCGAAGCGGTGAAGGACGCCCTGGAGAAGGCCGGCTTCAAGCCGGCAGTCGCGGAAATCACCATGCGCCCCGAAGCCGAGACTGAACTTGCGGGCGACGACGCGGTGAAAATGCAGAAGATCCTGGACGCGCTCGAAAGCCTCGACGACGTGCAGGAGGTCTACACCAACGCGGTCTTGCCGGAGTAATCCCCCCATTGCGCATTCTTGGCATTGATCCCGGGCTGCGCCTCACCGGCTTCGGCGTGATCGAGCAGACCGGCCAGAAGCTGGCCTACGTCGCCAGCGGCGTCATCAAGAGCGGCGAGGGTAGCCTGCCGCAGCGGCTGGGCGTGCTGTTTGCCGGCTTGAATGAGGTGATCGGCACCTACCAGCCCGATACCTGCGCGGTGGAAATCGTCTTCGTCAACGTCAACCCGCAATCCACGCTGCTGCTCGGGCAGGCGCGCGGTACCGCCATCTGCGCGGCCGTATCGCGCGATCTGAGCGTGGCGGAATACACTGCATTGCAGATCAAGCAGGCGGTGGTCGGCCACGGCAAGGCCGCCAAGGAGCAGGTGCAGGAGATGGTGAAACGCCTGCTGAGCCTGCCTGTCGCGCCCACGGCCGACGCGGCCGACGCACTGGCCTGTGCCATCACCCATGCGCACGGCAGTCGATTGGGCACACACTCCACCGCAGGCTACCGCGTCAAGGGCGGGCGACTGGTATGAGCAAGGACTCCACATGATAGGCAGAATTACCGGCACCCTCGCCGCCAAACAGCCGCCGCAGGTGTTGGTGGATGTCAACGGCGTCGGCTACGAAATCGACGTGCCGATGAGCACGTTCTACAACCTGCCGGCGATCGGCGAGAAGATCAGCCTGCTCACCCATCTGGCCATCCGCGAGGACGCGCACCTGCTGTATGGCTTCGGCAGCGAAGTCGAGCGCGCGGCGTTTCGCGAACTGTTGAAGGTCTCGGGGATCGGCGCCAAGACGGCGCTGTCGGTGTTGTCGGGCTTGTCGGTCAACGACCTGTCGGTGGCGATCGCGGCGCAGGAAATCGGCCGCATCGTCAAAGTCCCGGGCATCGGCAAGAAAACCGCCGAGCGTCTGCTGCTCGAACTCAAGGGCAAGCCGGTATTCGCGGGCGCGATCGCCAGCCCGGAAACGCCCGGCGTATCGGATGATGTGCGCCAGGCTCTGCTGGCACTGGGCTACAACGAACGCGAAACCACCGAGGCCGTACGCCAGTTGCCGCCCGACCTGCCGGTGGGCGAGGCGATCCGACAGGCGCTGCGGGCATTGTCCAAGACCTGAATTCCATCATGACGCAGCCCGCTCCACGACATCGGCCGTCGGCATCGCTGCAACACCAGCTGGTATGGCTGCTGCTGAGCGTGGTGGGCATGTTTGGCGCGGGGATTGGCCTCAGCCTGTGGTTCAGCCTGGAATCCAGCCGGGAAGACCAGCAGCGCTTCATCCAGCATGAGGCCGAACAGACGCGAACCGGCGTAATGCGGCAACTGGAGTACTACCGTAAGCTGCTCGACAACTCGGCGCGCGACCCTGTCCTGGTCGACCTGATGCGCAACGGCACGATCGAGCCGAAGCAACAGTGGGCACGTTCGCGTCAGTTGCTGCTGCCCGAGATATTGGGCGTGGCATTGGTCGATTCACACGGCAATGTACTGGGCGACGCGGGGTCCTTGCGCATCGGCCCTGCGTGCCGTCAGGACATGAGGCGCGCGGACGCGTTGACGGATGGCCGCCCGCGGGTCCATCGCGAGATCGCCGGCGCTGAGCATGTCGACCTGCTCGCGCCTGTGCGCGACGCCCGGGGCGATCTGCTGGGCGGCGTGTTCTTGAGCGTGCGCCTGACACAATTCCAGCGCGTGCTCGATGATTCGATCCAGCCGGGCCATGCCGCCGCGCTCGTCGATGCACGCGAGAAAACGATCGTCAGCCATGGCGAAATCAGCGGGCATGTGCGTGAAATCCGTCTGCCTGTGGCAGACACGGACTGGACGCTGATCGTGCAGACCCCGGTGCAATGGCTGACGCGCAGTGGCTGGCGGCAGGTGGTGGCGGGCTTGCTGACCCTGGGCGCCGTGTTGGGCGTGCTGATCGTCGCCATGATCCGGCTGCGCCACACCATGCTGCGTGACATCGTGTCCACGGTCGACGCCCTGACGGCCCTGGCACATGACGAGCCGGTCCCCACGATCGTGCCGCACTACGTCGAGTTCGAAGCCGTGGCGGCCGACATCAACATGATCGCCCTGAACTTGCAGGAACAGCGGGCGCGGCTGGAACATCTGAGCCTGACCGATCCGCTCACGGGACTGCCCAACCGGCGCGCATTCGAGACCCGTTTCCCCCTGGCACAGGGGCTCGCGGAGCGGCAGCACGCCGTCGCCCTGGTCATGCTCGACATCGATCATTTCAAAGGGGTCAACGATCGCTATGGGCATGGGGTGGGCGACCAGGTCCTGCTTGCCCTGGCACAGTCGCTGAAAGCGTTGACCCGCCGCGCCGATCTGGCCGCACGTCTGGCTGGCGACGAGTTTGCGGTACTTCTGTCGGGGCTCGACGCCGCCGGTGTGAACGCGTGGTATCAGCGCCTGAGCGATCATTTCAGTAGCGAGCTGAATGCCTTCGGCCTCGAGCTGGATACAGGTCTCAGCGCGGGGCAGACCTGGCTGGGCAGTGCCGCCAGCGACACGCTTAACGCCGCGCTTGCGCGCGCCGACCGTGCGCTTTATCGCGCGAAAGCGCGCGGGCGGGGCCAATTGGCGCAGGACACTGCGCCGGGGGAAGACGTCACGGAGTAGAATCCGGCTGTATCCCGTCACGCCGCCTCCGGCTCCATGATCGAAACCGACCGTCTCATCGCACCCGCCGCCGTCAGCCCGCAGGAAGAGCAAATCGAACGCGCGCTACGGCCGCGCACGCTGGCCGAATACGTGGGCCAGACGAAGGCGCGCGAGCAGCTTGAAATCTTCATCCATGCCGCGCGGAAGCGCAGCGAGGCGCTCGACCATGTGCTGTTGTTCGGCCCGCCGGGGCTGGGCAAGACCACGCTGGCGCACATCATTGCGCGCGAGATGGGCGTCAACCTGCGCCAGACCTCGGGCCCGGTACTCGAGCGCGCAGGCGACCTGGCGGCTCTGCTGACCAATCTGGAGCCGCACGACGTGCTCTTCATCGATGAAATCCACCGTCTTTCGCCGGTGGTCGAGGAAGTGCTGTATCCGGCGCTGGAGGATTTCCAGATCGACATCATGATCGGTGAAGGGCCGGCGGCGCGTTCGGTCAAGCTCGATCTGCCGCCGTTCACCCTGGTCGGCGCCACCACCCGGGCCGGCATGTTGACCAACCCGCTGCGCGACCGTTTCGGCATCGTCGCGCGGCTGGAATTCTATTCGGCGGAAGAGCTGGGTTTCATCGTCCATCGCTCGGCAGGCCTGCTGCAGATGAATCTGGACGAGGCCGGCGCACTGGAAATCGCCCGCCGTTCGCGCGGCACCCCGCGCATCGCCAACCGCCTGCTGCGGCGGGTGCGCGATTATGCCGACGTCAAGGCGGAAGGGCAGGCCACGGGGGCTGTAGCCGATGCGGCGCTGGTCATGCTGGATGTCGATCGCGCCGGACTCGACGTGATGGACAGGAAACTGCTGTCGGCCGTGGTCGAGAAATTCATGGGCGGCCCGGTCGGGCTGGACAACCTTGCCGCTGCCATCGGCGAGGAACGCGACACCATCGAGGACGTGCTCGAACCCTTTCTGATCCAGCAGGGCTATTTGCAGCGTACCCCGCGCGGCCGTATTGCCACCCCGCTGGCGTATCGCCATCTTGGGTTTGCTGCGCCCACCGAACCGAGCGCGGATCTGTTCTGATGGCGTTTGTCTGGCCGGTCCGGGTGTATTGGGAAGACACCGACGCAGGCGGCGTCGTGTATTACGCGAACTATCTCAAATTCATGGAACGCGCACGCAGCGAATGGCTGCGTGCATTCGGCTTCGAGCAGGATGTCCTGCGCGACGAGCCCGGCATCGTGTTCGTGGTGCGGCGGGTAGAGATCGATTACCTATCGCCGGCGCGCTTCAACGAGCAGCTCGAGGTATCGGTCGCGTTGCACGAGGCCGGGCGTGCCAGCCTCAGCGTGCGCCAGGAACTTATGCGCGGCTCCGACCGTCTGGCAGAGGCCGTCGTGACGCTCGCATGCGTCGATGCGATACGTTTCAAACCCGTTAAAATACCTGAGCCCATTCTTCAAGCATTGGCCCCCGCAACGTGAACCCTGAACTCGGTCAAGACCTCTCGCTGTTCCATCTCGTCCTCCATGCCTCGACGCCGGTCCAGATCGTCATGGCGCTGCTGCTGGGCGCCTCGCTGATGTCGTGGTGGTTCATCTTCATCAAGATGTTCGCCCTCAAGCGAGCCCTGCGCGTGACCGACCGTTTCGAGCGCGAATTCTGGGGCGGCGGCGACATTAACGCCATCTATCAGCGGGTGGCCGGTGAACGCGAAGGCGCGGGCGAAATGGAGCGCATCTTCGAAGCCGGCTTTCGCGAATTCTCGAAATTGCGGCACCAGGCCGGCCTGTCGCTCAACGTCATCATCGACGGCACCCGCCGCGCGATGCGCGCGACCTACCAGCGCGAACTCGACGGCCTCGAATCGCACCTGGCCTTCCTCGCCACCGTTGGGTCAGTGTCGCCCTACGTCGGCCTGTTCGGCACGGTGTGGGGCATCATGATCGCCTTCATGGGACTATCGAGCGTGGCGCAGGCTACGCTGGCGCAGGTCGCGCCGGGCATCGCCGAAGCGCTGATCGCCACCGCCATGGGCCTGTTCGCGGCGATTCCCGCGGTGGTTGGCTACAACCGCTACACCCACGACATCGACCGCCTGGCCAACCGCATGGAAAGCTTCATGGAGGAGTTCTCCAATATCCTGCAGCGGCAGCAGGTGACGGCCAAATCGGTATAGCCTGTGGCACGGACCCGCAAACAGGTCGCCCAGATCAACGTCGTGCCGATGATCGACGTGATGCTGGTGCTGCTGGTGATCTTCATGGTGACCGCACCATTCATCAACCCGGCCCAGGTCGAATTGCCGAGCGTCGGCAAGACCTCGCAGACGCCGCAGAAACCGCTCGAAATCATCATCAAGGAATCCGGCGAATATCTGCTGCGCGACCGTGCGTCTGGTGGCGGCGAACGGGTGGTGGCGAAATCGGCGCTGCCTGATGAAATTGCCGCATTTCATCGCGCCCAGCCGGACCAGCCGGTGGTGATCGCGGCGGACAAGAAAGTCCGCTATGAGGAGGTGATGCATACGATGACGCTCCTGCAACAGGCCCAGATCACGCGTATCGGCCTGCTTGCCCGCCCGGCCCCATGAATTTCACGGCTGACGCCCCACCTGGCACGCGTCCCGTTCCCAACCTCCTTGCGGCTGCGCTGGCGCTGGGAGTGCATGTGCTGTTCGTTCTGATGCTGGTGTTCGGCGTGTCATGGCAGACCCACCATCCCGAGGCAGTCATGGTCGATCTGTGGGAAACCCTGCCGGACACGCCGCCGCCTCCGGCCAGTCCCCGCCCGCCGCCGCCCGTGAAAGCGCCCAAACCGGCGCCTGTGGCCCCCACCCCCAAACCGGTGAAAAAGGAACCGCCCCCCCCGAAGACGCCCGACATAGCCCTGGAAAAGAAAAAGGCCGAGGCCGAACGCCTGAAAAAACTACAGGCTACGCAGGCGGCCGAAGAAAAGGCCCGTGCCGAAGCGGCCAAGGCCTTGCGCGAGAAACAACAGGCCGAACAGAAGCGGCAGGCGTTGCTGCGGCAGATGGAAGAAGAGGACCTGAAACAGCGCGTGGCGGCCGAGGCTGCGGCGAACGAGGCCCGCCTGGCCCGACTGACCGAAGCGCAGGCGGCAGCCAACAAGCGTCAGGCCGAGGTGGCGAGCGTCGTGGGACAGTATCGCGACCAGATCAGCGCCAAGGTGCGGGGCAATACCCGGCTGCCCGACAACCTGAAGGGTAATCCCGAAGTCCGTTGCCTGGTGAAGCTGCTGCCCACCGGCGAAGTCTTGAGCGTGCGGGTGACGAAATCCAGCGGGAATCCTGCGTATGATGACGCAGTGGTACGCGCCATCGAAAAATCCTCCCCGTTGCCCTTGCCGAGCGATCGCGCTGCACGTGCCGCCTTTGTCCCGGAACTTTCCTTCGTCCACCGCCCCAAAGAGTAGGCCTTAAATGGGCCGAAACGAGGCAGTATGCGGTCCGGGCCGCGTGCAGCCTATGCTAGACTGCCCAATCAAGAAAGCGTTTGTGAGCCCGATGTCCGTATCCATGCTGCGTGCCGTTCTGCTGTTTCCCTTGTTCTGTCTGGCCTTGCTGAGCGCGCCGTTTTCCGCGCGCGCCGCGATGGAAATCCAGGTCATTGGCGGCGCGGCCAACAAGATTGCCGTGGCCATGGTGCCGTTTCAGGCCGCGCCCGGCCAGCCCAGCCCTGCACTGACCCAGATCGCCGGGGACGACCTCAACCGCAGCGGCCAGTTCAGGCTGGTGGACGTGGGCGGCGCGCAACAACCCGTCATGCCTGCGCAGGTCGACTACGGCGTCTGGCGCGGCAAGGGCGCCGACGCGCTGGTAATCGGCCAGGTCACTGCGCAGCCGGGCGGCCGTCTCGAGATACGCTTCTATCTGCTGGACGTGCTCAAGCAGACCCAGCTTGCGGCCTACAGCTACACCATCACGGCCGGCCAGTGGCGCGCCACGGCGCACCAGATTGCCGACCTCATCTATGCGAAACTGACGGGCATCCCCGGCGCGTTCAGCACCCGCATCGCCTACGTGCAGAAGCAGGGCCGCCGCTATGAATTGCGGGTGGCCGATGCGGATGGGCAAAACCCGCGCACGGTGATGCGCTCCAACGAATCGGTGATTTCGCCGATGTTCTCGCCGGACGGCAACCAGATCGTGTATGTGTCGTTCGAGGACAGGAAGCCTGTCATCTATGTGCAGTCGCTCAAGGATGGCCATCGTCGCAAGATCGCGGCATTCAAGGGGTCCAACTCGGCCCCGGCATGGACGCCGGACGGCCGGCGGCTGGCTGTCGTGCTGACGCGCGACGGCGCTTCGCAGATTTATATGATCAATGCCGACGGCGGCGGATTGACGCGCCTGACGCGGGGCAGCAATATCGATACCGAACCGGTATTCTCCCCCGACGGACAAACCCTCTATTTCACGTCGGATCGGGGAGGCAGCCCGCAAATCTATCGCATGGCGGCCAGTGGCGGCGAAGCCAAGCGGGTGACCTTCAATGGCAGCTATAATGTTTCCCCCGCGATCAGCCCGGATGGACGGTATCTGGCTTACATCAGCCGCGACGGCGGGCGGTTCAGCGTGACCTTGCAGGAATTGGCCTCGGGACAGACCCGTGTGCTGACTGATACCGCACGCGACGAGTCGCCCAGCTTCGCGCCGAATGGTCAGGCCGTGTTGTATGCCACGGTGCAGGGTGCACAAGGAATACTCGGTACGGTGAGCCTGGACGGCAAAACGCACGCGCGCCTGTCGGAATCGGGTGTGGATGCGCGCGAGCCGGTCTGGGGTCCGTGAAAGCGTGTATTTAAAGTGTTGGATGTCGGTTGGACGGTTGCAGGGAGTAGACAAGAGCCGTCCATGATCAATTGAATTCATTCATAAGGAGAGATAGATGAACAAGATTTTATGGCCCATTCTGGTTGCGTTGACTTTGTCTGCATGCGGTACGACCGGCGGCACGCAAGCGACGGTCGAAGACCGCACCGGTGGCACGGCCGGCACGGCAAGTACCGGCCAGGGCACCGAAACCACGGGTGTGGGCGGCAGCGGTGTCGCAGGCAATGCGATGGGCGACCAATATGCCGGCGATCCGCGCAAGAACCCGGCCAGCCCCTTGTCCAAGCGTAGCGTCTTCTTCGATTACGACAGTTTCGTGGTGAAGGACGAGTACCGTCCGATGCTCGAAGCGCACGCCGGCTACCTGATGTCGAAGCGCGATGCGCACGTGATCCTGCAGGGCAATGCCGACGAGCGCGGTAGCCGCGAATACAACCTGGCACTGGGGCAGAAGCGCGCCGAGGCCGTGCGCAAGGCACTGGCCGTGCTGGGTGTGAGCGACGCGCAGATGGAAGCGATCAGTTTTGGCGAGGAAAAGCCGCGCAACGAGGGCCATGACGAAGCCGCGTACGCCGAAAACCGCCGTACCGACGTGGTGTATAGCGACGAGAAATGACCTCGCTTCGACGTAATGGCCTGATCCTCGTTGCGATGCTCATGCTGGCCCAGCCGGCATGGGCGGCGCTGTTCGGCAATGACGAGGAAGTGACCCGTCAGATGCAGGCATTGCAGCAGCGTGTGGATGCGCTCGATGCGCGGCTGGCCAAGCTAGAGCAGTCGATTCAGCAAAACCAGCCCATGCTGGATATGCTGAAAGAAGTGGAATCGCTCAAGGCCGAGGTGGCCAGACTGCGCGGACAGTCCGAGGTGCAGGCAAACCAGCTGGATACGCTGGGCAAACGGCAGAACGACTTGTATGCCGATCTCGATCAGCGCATTGTCGAGCTCGCCAAGGCCGCCAAACCGGCGCCGGCCGCTGATGCGGCGCAACCGGCTGCACCCGACTCTCAGGCAGCTGCCGGACCGGTGGCCAAGCCGGCGGCGGACGGGTCTGCGCAAGCCGACCCATTGGCCGAATCGCGCAGCTACGAAGGGGCGCTCGCCCTGTTCCGCGGCGCCAAGTACACCGACGCCATCGCCGGTTTCAAGAACTTTCTCAAGACCTATCCGGCGAGCACGCTGGCAGCCAACGCGCAGTACTGGATCGGCTATTCGTATTACGCGCTGAAGGATTACAAGACCTCGCTGGCGCATCAGCAAAAGCTCGTGGCGACCTATCCCGACAGCCCCAAAGTGCCCGACGCGCTGCTCAATGTCGCCACCAACCAGATCGAACTGGATGACATGGCCGCTGCGCGCAAGACGCTCAAGGACCTGGTGGCCAAGCATCCGAGCACCCCGGCCGCCAAACTTGCCGCGCGCCGGTTGGCTGCGATCAAGTAACGCCGTGTCCAAGTCCTTGTCGCTCCAGCCGCTGGAGGGCGGCCTTGACTGTCATGACGCGCAAGTGCCAACTGCTACGCGCCACCCGCAAGGAGTAGGCCGTGGTTGTAAATCCGATAAATCGGCAACAACCACGCTCCGCTTGACCGAGATATTTCTGTCGCTGCAAGGCGAAACCAGCCGAGCCGGCCTGCCAACCGTGTTCGTCCGCCTGACGGGCTGTCCGTTGCGTTGCCGCTGGTGCGACACGACCTACAGTTTCCAGGGCGGCGAAACCGTCACGCTGACGTCGCTGTTGGCACGGGTGGCGGACTATGGCGTGCCGACCGTCTGCGTCACGGGTGGCGAGCCGCTGGCGCAAAAGAACTGCCTGCCGTTGCTGGCCGCGCTGTGCGACGCGGGCTATTCGGTGTCACTGGAAACCAGCGGCGCGCTCGACGTCAGCAAAGTGGACTCGCGGGTGTCGCGCATCGTCGACGTCAAGCCGCCGGAGTCGGGCGAGGCGGCACGTAACCGCTGGGAGAATATCGCCCACCTGACGCCGCATGACGAAATCAAGTTTGTGCTGGCCAACCGTGCCGATTACGATTGGGCGCGCGAGGTCATCCAGGCGCAGAAGCTTGCGCAGGCGTGCCCCATTCTGTTTTCCCCGGTGCAGGGCGAACTGCCGCCCACCCAACTGGCGGAGTGGATTCTGGCCGACCGCCTGCCGGTACGCATGCAGGTACAGTTACACAAGATCCTGTGGGGCAACACGCCAGGCACATGAAACCCGCAGTCATCCTGCTTTCCGGCGGTCTGGATTCCGCCACTGTGCTGGCGATTGCCCGTGAAGCGGGCTATGCCTGCCATGCGCTGAGTCTGGATTACGGCCAGCGCCATACGGCCGAGCTTGCCGCCGCCGCGCGGGTGGCCAGAAGTTTGGGCGCCGTCGAACATCGGGTGATGCGCCTCGGACTGGGCGACATCGGCGGCTCGGCACTGACCGACGCCTCCATTGCCGTACCGGAAAGCCCGACCGATGGCATTCCAGTCACCTACGTGCCCGCCCGCAATACCGTGATGCTGGCGCTCGCACTCGCCTGGGCCGAAGTGCTCGGTGCGCGCGACATTTTCATCGGTGTCAATGCCGTCGATTATTCCGGCTATCCTGACTGCCGCCCCGAATTCATCGAAGCCTTCGAGCGCATGGCCAACCTGGCGACCAAGTCCGGGGTCGAGGGTGCGCGATTGCGCATTCATGCGCCGCTCCAAGCCCTGTCGAAGGCCGACATCATCCGGCGTGGTGCCGCGCTCGGGGTTGATTACGCGCAGACGGTGAGCTGCTATCAGGCCGACACCGAAGGCCTGGCCTGCGGCCGCTGCGATGCATGCCGGCTGCGGCGCGAGGGCTTCCTCGCCGCAGGCATTCCCGATCCGACGCGCTACGCACAGGAAGCCGGGTAGCTGGCGAACGGATTCTCGATGGTTCTCTAATTGGGTGGAGCGCGTCACGCTTCGTGCGTGATGTGAGTCCGCTCTATTGCGAGGCAATCTTGCACCGAGCGTCTACATGGTATTTATTATCCAGCTTCGGTTTCGCTCGTACGCATTAAAATCCAGCTATTTTTCCGGGTAAGGCGGCAATCCGCACTTCCCTTTCCTAAGGAGGAATAGACTTATGACCTACGCAGATTTCGCCAGCGCGCAATCGATTTTTTTGTGGTCGACCTTCGCGATCGCCCTGATCATGGGCGCCGTGGTCAACAAGACCAATTTCTGCACCATGGGTGCCGTGTCAGACTGGGTCAACATGAGCGACACCGGCCGCATGCGCGCCTGGATACTGGCCATTGCGGTCGGCGTACTGGGCGTGACCGCCCTGGAAGCCGCTGGCCTGGTGAACGTGACCGGCACCTTCCCGCCCTATCGCCAGACCAACTTCGTCTGGCTTGAAAACGTGCTGGGCGGCGCCTTGTTCGGAATCGGCATGACGCTTGCCTCCGGCTGCGGCAACAAGACGCTGATCCGTATCGGTGGCGGCAACCTCAAGTCGGTGATGGTGTTGCTGGTCATCGCCCTGATCGCGTATTTCATGATCAATCCCTTCCCGGGCAGCGACAAGACGCTCTATTCCACCTTGTTTTATCCGTGGACCAATCCGACCGCCGTTGCGTTGACGACCAACCAGGATCTTGGCGCGATGCTCTTTGGCGACAAGGCCGCCACCGGTCGCATGGTCATGGGGGCCATCATCGGCGGCCTGCTGCTGATCTGGGCCTTCAAGTCGGCCGATTTCCGCGGCAGTTTCGACAACATCCTCGGCGGCCTCGTGGTCGGCCTCGCAGTACTGGCCGCCTGGTATGTCACCAGCAACATCCGGGTGGATGCCAGCGGCGACATTCTCACACTGCAATCCTTCGTCCAGGATTGGGATCTGTATGCGCCGGCCGACGCGGTCAGGCCCGCCGCAGCCGGTCCGCTCGCCGCACAGTCCTTCACCTTCATCAACCCCATGGGGCAAACCCTCGGCTACGTGGCGAGCGGCTTCGACCGTACGCTGCTCACCTTCGGCATCATGGCGCTGGCTGGCGTGATCGCCGGTTCCTTGCTGTGGTCGCTGATTTCTCGCAATTTCCGGATCGAGTGGTTCGCCTCCGTCCGCGATTTCTTCAACCACCTGGTGGGCGCGATCCTGATGGGGTTTGGCGGCGTGCTGGCGATGGGTTGCACCATCGGCCAGGGCATCACCGGCTTCTCCACCCTGGCGCTGGGTTCTATCCTCACCTTCGTCGCCATCGTGCTCGGCAGCGCCATCACGATGAAAGTGCAGTACTACAAGATGGTGTACGAGAACGAGGCGACTTTCTTCAAGGCATTCATCACCGCGCTCGCCGACCTCAGGCTGGTGCCCGCCGGAATGCGAAAGCTGGAAGCGGTTTAAAGCACATTTGGCTTTGACGCGAATTCAAAATCCAGTATAATTTTGCGCTTTGCCGGACACGACACTTGTCAGGTAAAAGGGTCGGTAGCTCAGCCGGTAGAGCAGCGGACTTTTAATCCGTTGGTCGCGAGTTCGAATCTCGCCCGACCCACCAAAATCCAAAAAGCCACGCGGAAGCGTGGCTTTTTTATTGGCGTATAGACAGTCGGGGCGTAGGATGACGAAAAGCGTCATCTCATGCCATCCAGGGTCACGTCGGCCATGCATGTTCCCTACGAAAATGACATGGGAATAGGCTACCGAAAAATCAATACATAGCCAAAAGCAAGAACTGGCGCGGCTTTTCTGCAGCGACCCCACAAAATCAGGCGCTTTCCCCTAAAGTTGGCATGGCTGCTGCTCGTTATAGCTCCAGACACGGGAGGCTCGTGTTCAACTTGCCCAACTTAAGGAGATTTGAAATGCGTAAAGTTCAACAGGGTTTCACCCTCATCGAACTGATGATCGTCGTGGCGATCATCGGTATTCTGGCTGCTATCGCGGTTCCGGCATACCAGACTTATACGAAGAAGGCTAAGTTTACCGAAGTGGTTTCGGCAGTGGCCCCGTTCAAGCTGGGTGCGGAAACCTGTTTCCAAGATACCGGCACGCTGGCCGCAGCTAGTTGTACAAACAGTATTGGCGGAATTCCTCCTGTTACCGTTTCCAGTGGTGCTACCGACAAAGTGGCAGCAGGTTCTGGCGCATTTAGTGCTCAGGGTCCGCTCACTACCACTATTACCATGACAGCTACCGGTGCTGCCGGGGCACCCGTCAATGGTCTTGAAGGCGAAACTTATGTTCTTACTGGAACTGCTGGCGGTGTTGGGCAGCCGATTCTTTGGACCAAAAATGCTGCTTCCACCTGTATCGCAGCTGCAATTTGCTGATCCAAGTAGTCGATATAACTGCGTTATTCACGCATAGTGGCAAAGAAGCCTCCCTTTGGGAGGCTTTTTCAATGGCCTCCTATCCATTGCTCTGAAACAAAACATATGACCCGTACTCGTGCCGCCCTTATACACATCGCAATCAGCACCCTTTTTGCAACGGGTGCAGCATTGCTGATTGCGTTTGGATGGTTCACTCTCCCATACTTCTGGCTGATTGGTGGACCGCTATTGCTGGCGCTGATTGTCGGGGTGGATATCGTGCTAGGTCCACTAATGACCTTTATTGTCTGCGCCCCGAGCAAGTCTAGAAAAGAGCTGTTTTTTGACCTAGCGTTGATCGCTATGTTACAGGTCGCTGCGCTGGGTTATGGGCTGCATACAAGTTATACCAGCCGCTTGGTATACGCGGTGTACGTGGGAGGGAGCTTCCATTTGGTTAAAGCGACGGAATTGGGTATAGCCGGGGTTGGAGTGGCTAAACGTTTGGAATTCGCCAGTTTGCCGTTATTCGGTCCGCATTTCATTGGTGCTAAATTGCCAAACACAAGCAAGGGTGTGAGTGATTTGTCTTTTTACCGTACAACAGGCGTCGGCGATTTTCGTGTACCGGAATACTACGTTCCATTGGCTGAAGTTAGGCGGCAGATGCAGGGGCATAGGTTGACCCCTGAGATTTTGGCCAAGAGCAATCCAGCGTTATTCCAAAACGTGGATGTGTTATTGAAGAAATTTAGATTGAAGTGGACGCAGGTGGGCGTTTTCCCCATAGACGTGCTACAGCGCGGAACATATACTGTGTTAGTAAACATGGATAAAGTGGCTGTTATGAAAGTGTTTCCGCAGGATCCTCTTAAGTAATCTTCGTTTATTACTGGTAAGCCACACCTGCGGCAAGGCTTGGCTGTCAATCAACATTCGTTAATGTTTTACGTATTACCTCAGTGGTGAATCCCCGGCTTTGCATGAAGCGCATCTGCCGAGCCTGTTCGGCAGCGTTGTCGGGCGGCACCCCGAATTTTTTCTGCCATACCTCGCGTGCCCGTTCGAATTCGCTGTCGCGTTGTTCGCCGAGCACAGCTTCGATGATGCTGTCGCTCACCCCGCGCTGCCGCAGTTCGTAGGTGAGCTTGATGCTGCCCGCTTTTACTCTGTGGTCGGCCACCCAACTTTCGGCAAACCGCTGGTCAGACAGCCACTTCTTTTCCTCGAATTCATCGAGCAACGCCTCGATATCGTGCTGCGCAAAACCCGTCTGCCCGAGCTTGCGGACGAGTTCGGCGCGGCTGTGCTCGCGCCTCGCCAGAAGGCGCAGGGCGCGCTCACGCAGATTGCCGGGCTCAGGCGTCGATTTCGTCTTCATCCTCAATCAACACGGTCGGGTTGTTGACGCCGACGGCGGCGCGGACCTTGGCTTCGATCTCGTGCGCGATCTCGGGGTGCTCGCGCAGGAATTCGCGCGCGTTGTCCTTGCCCTGGCCGATCTTGTCGCCGTTGTAGGCGTACCAGGCGCCGGATTTGTCAACGAATTTGTGGGCGACGCCGAGCTCGATGATTTCGCCTTCGCGCGAGATGCCCTGACCGTAGAGGATGTCGAAGAAGGCTTCCTTGAACGGTGGCGAGACCTTGTTCTTGACGACCTTGACCTTGGTTTCGTTGCCGATGATCTCGTCGCCCTTCTTGATCGCGCCGACGCGGCGGATGTCGAGACGAACCGACGCGTAGAACTTGAGCGCGTTGCCGCCGGTGGTGGTCTCGGGGTTGCCGAACATGACGCCGATCTTCATGCGGATCTGGTTGATGAAGATGACGAGCGTGTTGGTGCGCTTGATGTTGGCGGTGAGTTTGCGCAGCGCCTGGCTCATCAGTCGTGCCTGCAGGCCCATGTGCGAGTCGCCCATCTCGCCCTCGATTTCGGCCTTGGGCGTGAGCGCGGCGACCGAGTCGACCACGACCACGTCGACCGAGCCGGAGCGCACCAGCATGTCGGCGATTTCCAGCGCCTGCTCACCGGTGTCGGGCTGCGAGACCAGCAGGTTGTCGACGTCGACGCCGAGCTTTTGCGCATAGCTGGGGTCGAGCGCGTGTTCGGCGTCGATGAAGGCGGCGGTGCCGCCCATCTTCTGCATTTCGGCGATGACCTGCAGCGTGAGCGTGGTTTTGCCGGACGACTCCGGGCCGTAGATTTCGATCACGCGGCCGCGCGGCAGGCCGCCGACGCCGAGCGCGATGTCGAGTCCGAGCGAGCCGGTGGAGACGGCCTGGATGTCGCGCGAGACGTCATGATCGCCCAGGCGCATCACCGAGCCTTTGCCGAACTGCTTTTCGATCTGGCCGAGCGCGGCGGCGAGTGCCTTCGATTTGTCTTCTGCCAATGCGGGGGATGCCATGGTTCTCTCTCCTGGTGGTCGGGTTGCGTGAAAGGCAGGCGGCGTGGCGTCTGCATGGGGTGCAATGTAGGCCATATATTTTTAAGTGTCAATAAAAAATATCACCTACATAAAAAATACAACTTGATAGATTGTATTTGATGCGTGCCGCCCTATAATTCCGGTCAAACCGGCTCGAGCGGAGCGAGCGACATGATTACAAAGGAAAAAATGCGCCTGGACGTGAAGTGGGCGACGCGCCAGCGGTTGCAGTACATCGAGATCATGGCCTGGTATGCCGGGGTCGTGACCCGCAGCGACGTCGCCCGCGCCTTCGGCCTGTCCGATCCGGCGGCGACCAAGGACCTCAAGCTCTACGGCGACCTCGCCCCCGGTAACCTTGTCTACAACCACAGCGTGTTCGGCTTCGTGCCGGGCGCGGGGTTTACCGCGGTGTTCGCCGACCTGTCGCCCGCCGCCGTGCTACCGATCATCGCCGCCAACCTGGCGGTGGCGAACGGGCCGTATGGGGACGCGCTGGTCTATGCCCTGCCGACCGCCTCGCTGCCTTTGCCGGCCCGTTTGCCAGGCCCGGAGATCCTGGCACAGATCACCCGTGCCATCCACGGCCGACGCAAGCTGCGCGTCAGCTACCGTTCCCTGTCCCGGCGCGAGAGCGGTGCGGAGCGGGTGCTCGAGCCGCATACCCTGGTCAATACTGGGCTGCGCTGGCATGTGCGGGCGTATAGCGAGGACACCTGCGATTTCCGGGATTTCGTGCTGTCGCGCGTGATGGCCGCCGAGTGCCTGGAGGCGGCCGCCGAATCCGGCGAGCAGTATGACGACGACTGGGTGGAACGGGTGACGCTTCAACTCGCACCGCACAGCGGCCTTGATGCGCCGAGGCGCGAGAGCCTGTTGCTGGATTACGGTGCGAGCGGCGACGTCGTCGAAGTGGAGGTGCGGCGTGCCCTGCTGGGTTACGTGCTGCAGCGGTTAGGGGTCGATACCACGCCGGATCGCACGATGAATCCGGATGCCTATCAGTTGATGCTGCTGAATCGAGACGAGATCGAGCCGTTTGCGGCGTGGGCGTTTCAGTGAATGGTGAGCGGTAAGCAGGAAGCAGTAATATCTGCCCGCTCACCGCTCACCGCTCACCGCTCATCCAATCAAGTCGATCAGTCCCCGCAAGGCGGCGGCCACGGCGCGCGAACGAATTTCCTCGCGATCACCGTCGAGGCGACAGGTGGACGACATGACGGTACCGTCCGCCAGCGCCCAGCCATAGCAGACCAGCCCGACGGGTTTTTGCGGGGTGCCGCCGCCGGGGCCGGCGATGCCGGAAATGGCGAGTGCCGCCTGGGCGTGGCTATGTTTCAGGGCGCCGGCCGCCATGGCACCGGCGGTTTGCTCGGAAACCGCGCCGTGGGCGGCGAGGATTTCTTCGGACACGCCCAGCATTTCGACCTTGGCGGCGTTGGCATAAGTGATGAAGCCGCGCTCGAACCATTCCGAGCTACCGGGCAGCGAGGTGAGCAGTTGTCCAACCCAGCCGCCGGTGCACGACTCGGCGGTGGCCAGCATCCAGCCGCGCGCGCGCAGTTTGTCACCGAGTTCGATGGCGAGTTGATGGAGTTCTTCGTCGCTTACACGAGCCATTGCAATCCCTTGATAACGGCGATGGCATAGCCTGCCGCCAGAAGATCGTCGAACATCACGCCGAAGCCGTTTTTCAGATGCGTGTCGGCAAACCGGATCGGCCAGGGTTTCAGGATATCGAACAGCCGGAAGAGTGCAAAGGCCAAAGCGATCCATGGCCAGCCCGGCGGCGAAAACAGCAGCACCAGCGCGAAGGCGACGATCTCGTCCCACACCATGCCGCCGTGATCGGACACGCCGAGCGCGCGGCCGGTTCGGCCGCAGGCCCAGATTCCCAGGAGGAATGCGGCGACCAGCAGGACGATCCGATTCGGCAGGTCAGGTGCGGTGGCGGCAATCAACCAGAACAGCGGCAGGCCGAGTACGGTACCGACGGTGCCCGGCGCCTTTGGCGCGAGCCCGCTGCCGAAACCGAGGGCGATCAGGTGCGCCGGATGTGCAAGCAGGAATCGGAGATCAGGTTGCAAAGTGGTCGTATCCCGTTTTATCGACATGTAGCGGCTGACCGTTGGCATCGATGACAGTAAGGCCGGGCTCGGCATGGATGTGGCCGATGCGCGTGACCGCCACGCCAGCGGATGCGGCGGCTGCCAGCACCGCATTGCGTCGACAGGCGGGGGCAGTGAAACACAGTTCGTAGTCGTCGCCGCCCGCCAGCACGCAATCGCGTGCCACGGCTTCATGCAGATAGGCCTGCACGACCGGCAGTGTCGGCAGCGTGGAAAATTCGAGCGTGGCGCCGACGCGCGAGCGTTCCAGGATGTGGCCGAGGTCGCCCAGTAATCCATCCGAAATGTCGATCGCGCTGGATGCGAGCCCGCGCAGCGCCAGGCCAAGCTCGATGCGCGGCGTCGGCAGGTAAAGCGCGGGCAGCACCTTGGCGGCGTCGATCTGTTCCATGAACAAACGGCCCTGGCGATACGCCAGCGCCAGCGCTGCCGAACCGATCACGCCGGACACCCAGATGTCGTCGCCGGCCTGGGCGCCGTCACGCCGCAGCGCCTGCCCTGGCGGCACTTCGCCCATCACCGTGAGGCTGATCGTCAGCGCGCCGCGTGTGGTGTCGCCGCCGACCAGTTCGATGGCGTGCATGTCGGCCATGCGGAAAAATCCCCGCGCGAACGCGGTGAGCCAGGCATCGTTCTCGTCAGGCAGGGCGATGGCCAGTGTCGCCCAGCGCGGTGTCGCGCCCATCGCGGCGAGGTCCGACAGGTTCACCGCCAGCGACTTGTGGCCGAGCCCGGCCGGGCTGTCCTGCGGCGAGAAATGGCGGCCTTCGAGCAGCATGTCGGACGATACCGCCAACTGCATGCCCGGCGTCGGTGCCAGCAGCGCGCAGTCGTCGCCGACCCCCAACACCGCGCCAGGAGTGGCGCGGGTGAAGTGTCTGGCGATGAGGTCGAATTCCATGTTGGTGAGCGGGAAGGGGAAAGCGGGGAGCGGATTCCGCTCACTGCTTACTGTTCACCGCTCACGCCTTTCTTCTTCGCGTGCGCGATTTCGACTGCGCGCACGTCCTGCGCTAGCTTGTCGAGTACGCCGTTGATGTACTTGTGGCCGTCGGTGCCGCCGAATTTCTTGGCGAGTTCGACGCCTTCGTTGATGGCGACGCGCCAGGGCACGTCGGGACAGTGCAGTAGTTCATACGCGCCGATGAGCAGGATGCCGCGTTCGATGGGCGAAAGCTCGGCGAGCGGACGGTCGAGCAGGGGCGCGATCCGCGAACTCAGCATGTCCTCCTCTTTGAGCACGCCGTAGAGCAGCGTGCGGAAATAACCCTCGTCGGCGCGCTTGAACTGCTCGTCCTCCTTGAGATTGGCGGCGATCAGGGTGACGTCGGCACCGCCCACCAACCAGGCGTAGACGCCTTGCAGCGTGAATTCGCGTGCGGTCTTGCGGGAACCGGCCATCTCAAAGGCGTTTCAGCAGGTTGGCCATTTCGATCGCGGCGCGCGCGGCGTCGCGGCCTTTCTCGGCCATGCGTCGGTGGCCCTGTTCTTCGGTATCCACGGTGAGGATGGCGTTGGCGATCGGCACACCGGTTTTCAGCTGCACATCGAGGATGCCGCGTGCGGATTCGTTCGAGACGACTTCGAAATGGTAGGTGTCGCCGCGTACCACGGCGCCCAGTGCGATGAGCGCATCGTATTTCTCGGACAGCGCCAGTTCCTGCAGCGCCAGAGGATGTTCGAGCGCGCCGGGCACGTTGACCAGCAGCACGTCATCACGGGCCACGCCCAGCCGCAGCAGCTCCGCTTCGCAGGCTGACAGCAGGCCCTCGCAGATGTCCCGATTGAAGCGGCTCATGACGATGCCGAATTTCAGGCCCTTCCCCTGGTAGGCAGGGTCGAGTTCGGAGAAATAGTCCTTGTTGGTTCCCATGGTGCGTCCTTTTATCAGTGGCTCATGCTTTTTCGGAATAGCCGGTGACTTCCAGCCCGAAGCCGTCCATCGCCGGCATCTTGCGCGGGCTCGCCAGCAATTTCATCTTGCCGACACCGAGGTCGCGCAGGATCTGCGCACCGATGCCGTAGTCGCGCAGGTCGTACTTGCGGCTGTCGGCCGGCGGCGGGTTGATGCGGTGCAGCAGCGCCTCGGCGGTTTCCGGCCGGTGCAGCAACACGATGACGCCGGATTGCGATTCGGCGATGCGTTCCATTGCACCGAGGATCGGCCAGGAATGGCCACCACCGGTGACGTCGAGAAAGTCCATTACGGAGAGCGGCTCGTGCACGCGCACCAGGGTCTCGCGGTCGGCGTGGATCTCGCCCTTGACCAGTGCAAGATGGGTTTCCTTGGCGCACTTGTCGCGGTAGGCGACCAGGCGGAAGGCCCCGTACACCGTCTGGATCAGGCGGTCGGCGGCGCGTTCGACCAGGCTTTCGGTCTGGTTACGGTAATGGATAAGGTCGGCGATGGCGCCGATCTTCAGGCCGTGTTCCTGCGCGAACGGGATCAGGTCGGGCAGGCGCGCCATGGTGCCGTCGTCCTTGAGAATTTCGCAGATCACCGAGGCAGGCTCGAGTCCGGCGAGCCCGGCGAGGTCGCAGCCGGCTTCGGTGTGGCCGGCGCGTACCAGCACGCCGCCGGGCTGCGCGCGTAGCGGGAAGATGTGGCCGGGCTGGATGATGTCGGTCGGCTTGGCGTGCTTCTTCACTGCGGCCTGGATGGTAACTGCGCGGTCGGCAGCTGAAATGCCGGTCGTCACACCTTCGGCGGCCTCGATCGACACAGTGAATGCGGTGCCGTGTGGTGTCTGGTTGTCGTTCACCATCTGCTTCAGGCCGAGCTGGCGGCAGCGGTCGTCGGTCAAGGTCAGACAGACCAGGCCGCGCCCGTATTTCGCCATGAAGTTGATCGCGTCCGGCGTGACGTGCTCGGCCGCCATCACCAGGTCGCCCTCGTTCTCACGGTCCTCCTCGTCGACCAGCACGACCATGCGGCCGGCCTTGAGTTCTTCAATGATTTCAAGCGTGGAGGCGAGGCTCATCAGTCTTTGTCCGTTGTTTGGGTGAATTGCATCATGCGCTCAACATAGCGCGCGATCATGTCGACTTCCAGGTTGACGCGGCTGCCCGTTTGCAGGTGCTTGAGCATGGTCATTTCCAGCGTATGCGGAATGAGGTTCAGCGCGAAGCGCGTGCCATCCACCTTGTTGACAGTCAGCGACACGCCATTCACCGTGATCGAGCCCTTGCGGATGATGTAGCGTGCCAGTGCGGGAGGCGCATCGATTTCCAGCAGGTGCGATTCGCCTGCCGGGGCGAAGCGGTACACCGTGCCGACGCCGTCGACATGCCCGGATACCAGATGGCCGCCCAGTCGGTCGGCCAACCGCAGCGCCTTCTCCAGATTGACCTCGGCACCCGGCATGAAACCCGCCGTGACGCGCAGGGTTTCAGCGGAAACGTCGACGGTGAAGCTGTCGGACGTCAGTGCCACGGCGGTCAGACATACGCCGTTGACCGCAATGCTGTCGCCGATGGCGACGTCCGAAAAATCCAGTCCGCCACCGAGGATGACCATGCGCGCGTCGGCACCGTGTGCTTCGTATTCGTGGATGCGGCCTATGGATTGAATGATGCCGGTGAACATGCGGGATTCCGTTTCCAAATCAACTGTGACGTTGTCGTCTTCGCCTTGTCGTGCTCGTCGCACTGTCTGCGGCTCGTCTTCGCGTCACACTTGATTTGGAAACGGAATGGAGGGCCAGCAGCAAGACCCGGCATTGTAGGCGTTTAGGCGGGGCGGGTGAACCCCGGCGCGCCGTCGTCATGAAGGGTGGGGGTATTATAAGGATAAGCAGGTCTTCAAGTTGTTATAATGAGCGCTTTGCAGGAATCGAAGGCTCGGTATGACGGCGTCCCCCTCTCTGGCCATACGGGGCCACACCCTTTTGCCCATCGTGCAGGGCGGTATGGGCGTTGGGATCTCGGCACATCGGCTGGCCGGCGCCGTGGCGCGCGCGGGTGCGATGGGTACGATCGCTAGCATCGACCTGCGGCATCACCACGCCGACCTGATGGAAGCGGCGAAGCATTGTCGCGACAAGGACACGCTCAATCGCCTGAATCTGATCGCACTCGACCGCGAGATCAAGGCTGCCCTGGACATTGCATCCGGCCGCGGTCTGGTGGCGGTGAATGTGATGAAGGCGGTGGATGCGCATCCCACCTACGTCCGCCAGGCCTGTGCCTCGGGTGCGCAGGCGATCGTGATGGGGGCCGGGTTGCCGCTCGACCTGCCGGAGCTGACCGAAGACTATCCCGACGTCGCGTTGGTCCCGATCCTGTCCGACGCGCGCGGCGTTGCCATCCTGCTGAAGAAATGGTCGCGTCTGAAGAAGTTCGGGCCCGGCGGACGGCTGCCCGACGCCATCGTGATCGAGCATCCGCGGTATGCGGGCGGCCATCTCGGTGCGCCCAATCCGGCCGACCTCGCCAATGCGAAATTTGATTTCACCGAAGTATTGCCCGGCGTATTCAAGGTCTTCGACGACCTGGGCATCGCGCGCGGACAGATTCCTGTCATCGTCGGTGGCGGCATCAACAGCCACGAAAAGCTGCTGGAGGTGTTGGCGCTGGGGGCGAGTGCCGTGCAGCTCGGCACGCCGTTCGCCGTCACCGAGGAGGGCGACGCCCATCCCAATTTCAAGCGCGTGCTGCTGGACGCGAATCCCGAGGACATCGTCACCTTCATGAGTGTGGCGGGTCTGCCTGCACGTGCGGTGAAAACCCCCTGGCTCGCCAATTACCTCAAGCGCGAAGCCAGGCTGCAGGCGTGCGCCAAGGCCGACCCCGAGCGTTGCGCCATCGGCTTGCACTGCCTGACGCAATGCGGGCTGCGCGACGGCCTCGAGAAGGCCGGGCAATTCTGCATTGATTCGCAACTGGTCGCCGCGCTCAAAGGGGACGTCGGCAAGGGCCTGTTCTTCCGCGGTTCTGAGCCGCTGCCCTTCGGCCGTGACATCCGCACAGTACAGGAACTGATCGACTATCTGTTGACCGGCGTGATGCCGTATCCGGTCGCGGCACAGCCGGAGACGCTGGCAGCGTGAGCATCCTCACCGACCGCATCCATACCTTTGGCCGCGCCATGCTGGAGCGGCACGGCGAACGGGTGCACAAGGTCGCACTCGATGCCGGCTTCACCTGCCCCAATCGGGATGGCAGCAAAGGTGTTGGCGGCTGCACTTTCTGCAACAACAAATCCTTCGCGCCAGGCGCGCGCGACCCGGCGCCGCTTGCCGCGCAGTTCGACCGGGCACGCGGCCGCATCGCGCGCCGTACCGGCGCGCGCCGCTTCATCGCCTACTTCCAGGCCTATACCAATACTTATGCGCATGTGGACGAACTGCGCGCGCTCTACGATATGGCGCTGGCCGCGCCCGACGTGATGGGTCTGGCGATCGGTACGCGGCCCGATTGCGTGCCCCCGCCGGTGCTCGACCTGCTGGCGGAATATCGTTCGCTGGGCCACGAAGTGTGGCTGGAGCTCGGTCTGCAGTCCTCCTTTGACGACACGCTGGCCCGCGTCAACCGGGGGCACGGTTTTGCCGAATACGAGACGGCGACGCGGGCGGCCCGGTCGCGCGGCATCCCGGTGTGCTGCCATCTCATCGTCGGCTTGCCGGGCGAAGACGCCTCCCACAGCCACGCCAGCCTCGATCGCGTGCTCGACGTCGGCGTGGATGGCCTCAAGCTGCACCCGTTGCACGTAGTGAAGCACACCCGATTGGCCATCGAATGGAAGCGCGGCGAGTACGAACCGCTGTGTGAAACCGACTACACGCGCATCGCCGCCGACCTGATCGAGCGCACGCCGTGGGAAGTCGTGTACCACCGTGTCACCGGTACCGCTGCACCGGACATCCTGCTTGCGCCTGCGTGGTGCGCCAAGAAATGGGACGTGCTCAACGGCATCGCCGACGAACTGGCACGGCGCGGCAGCCGGCAAGGCGCGCGAGCGGGCCGGATGTGGAGGGAGAATATACATGCCGCTTGATCTGATCTGTCCGGCGGGCAGCCTGGTTTCGCTCAAGGCCGCCATCGACCACGGCGCCGATGCCGTCTACATGGGATTTCGCGACAACACCAACGCGCGCGCCTTCCCAGGGCTCAATTTCGACGAGGCGCAGGCGGCGGAGGGGCTGCGCTATGCGCATGATCGCGGTCGCAAGGTCCTGCTCGCGCTCAATACCTACCCGCAACCCGATACCTGGGCCCGCTGGACCGACGCGGTCGATCGCGCGGCGAAGTTGGGCATGGATGCGGTGATCCTCGCCGATGCCGGATTGATGCGCTATGCAACCAGGCGGCATCCGCAACTCAGATTGCATCTGTCGGTACAAGGCTCGGCCACCAGCTATGAGGCAGTGAATTTCTACCGTGAGCATTTCGGCATCCAGCGCGCGGTGCTGCCGCGCGTGTTGTCGCTGCCGCAGGTGGAAAACGTGGTTCAGCACACCGACGTCGAGATCGAACTGTTCGGCTTCGGCGGCCTGTGCGTGATGGTGGAGGGGCGCTGCCTGCTGTCGTCGTACTGCACCGGCGAATCGCCCAATTCGGCGGGCGTGTGTTCGCCGGCCAAAGCGGTGCAGTGGACGGACACGCCGGCAGGGCTGGAGTCGCGCCTCAACGGCGTACTGCTCGACCGCTACGGCAGGCACGAAAAGGCAGGCTATCCGACGCTGTGCAAGGGCCGCTTCGAGGTCGGCGGCGACACCTATTACGCCATCGAGGAGCCGACTAGCCTCAACACCCTCGACCTGTTGCCCGAGATGCTGAAGATGGGTGTTGCCGCGATCAAGATCGAAGGCCGCCAGCGCAGTCCGGCCTATGTCGCGCAGGTGACGAAAGTGTGGCGTGCCGCCATCGACGCGGTGAAGAAAAATGCCGACGGCTTCAAGCCAGCGCCCGCCTGGCAGGCCGAGCTCAACAAACTGTCGGAAGGGCAGAGTCATACGCTCGGCGCCTATTACCGACCCTGGAAGTGAGGCAAGCATGAATCTGAGCCTGGGCCCCTTGCTGTATTACTGGTCGCGTGACGACGTGTTTGCCTTCTACAACGAAGCGAAAACATGGTCCGTGGCGCGCGTCTATCTGGGAGAAAGCGTGTGTTCGCGGCGCCACCTGCTGCGCCTGCCTGACTGGCTGGCACTGGCGGAGCAACTCGCCGCCGCCGGGAAGGAAGTGGTGCTCTCCACCCAGACGCTGATCGAGTCGGAATCCGATCTGAAAACGCTGCGCCGCCTGGTTTCCGATGGCCGCTTTTTGGTCGAGGCCAACGAATGGGGTGCGGTGCGGCTGTTGTCCGGAGCAGGCGCGCCGTTCGTCGCCGGATCCACGCTCAATATCTACAACCCCGAAACGCTGGGCGTGCTCGCCGAGCTGGGCGCGCGGCGCTGGCTGCCACCGGTGGAGATGTCGCACGCCACGCTGGTATCCCTGCTCGAACAGGCGCCCGACGGGGTGGAAACCGAGGTGTTCGCCTATGGCCGCCTGCCGCTGGCGTATTCCGCGCGCTGCTTCACTGCGCGTCACTACAATCTGCCCAAGGATGACTGCCAGTTCCGCTGTCTCGACCACCCGGACGGGCTGGCGCTGGCCACTCGCGAAGGCGAGCCCTTCCTCACGCTCAATGGCATCCAGACGCAGTCGGCCGGGGTCTACACCCTGATCGGCGAACTGCCTGCCCTGCGCGACCTCGGCGTCGCCAGCCTGCGCCTGTCGCCGCAGTCGCGCCACATGGAGCGTGTGGTCGATGCCTTCCAGTCGGCCCTGGCAGGCGAGGTCGGTGCCACGGAAAGGCTGGTGCGTGTCATGCCCGGGCCGGCAGTCGATGGATATTGGCATGGCCGGGCCGGCCTGGAACACAGCGCGGTGCGGCAGGCCTGAGATGTTGATCACGCGCAGACTGGAGTTCGATGCCGGCCATCGCATTCCCAATCACACCAGCCAGTGCCGCCATCTGCATGGCCATCGCTATGCCATCGAGATCACGCTTGCGGGCGAGATCATCCGCACCGAAGGCGCGACGGAGCAGGGCATGGTGATGGATTTCTCCGACGTGAAGACGATTGCCCACGCAGTGCTCATCGATCATTGGGATCATGCTTTCCTGGTGTATCGGGGCGATCAAGCCGTGACCCGGTTTCTCGCGTCGCTTCCCGATCACAAGACCGTGGTGCTGCCGGTGGTGCCGACCGCCGAAAACCTGGCGACCGAGGCCTTCCGCATTCTCGACGCTGCCTATGTCGATACCTATGGCAACCAGCTCAGGCTGCAGCGGGTGCGGCTGTACGAAACCCCCAACAACTGGGCCGACGCAATGCGCCCGCTTTGACGAATGGAGCGATCATGCTGACGCTTGCCGTACCGACATTCCCGAGCCGCCTGTTTTCCAGGTTGCCGTCTGCGCCGCCCAGCCTGGCGTTTTCGCTGGCAGCCAATCATCTGCTGTGGCCTGCACTGCAGACGCTCGATTGGGAACCGCTGGCCGGCCGGCGCTATGCCATCCGGGTCAAGGACCTCGGACTCAGTCTGCGCTTCACCGTCGGCCCGCGTGGTTTCGTCCTGGACAACGGCATACCCGATCTCACCATCAGCGCGACTGCACGCGATTTCCTGCTGCTGCTCGCCCGCCGCGAAGACCCGGACACCCTGTTCTTCAGCCGCCGTCTGGTGAGCGAGGGCGATACCGAGCTTGGCCTGATCGTCAAGAATCTGCTCGACGCTCTGGATCCCGATGCGGTACTGAGCCGCCTGCCCGCGCCGCTGGCACGCGCGGCGCGGCGTTTGATGGCGGGGTAGGCGCGGCGCAACAGGCGGCCGGACAGCGGGCTCAGTCGAGAGACGGCAGCGCGATTTTCTGATCGATGCTGAACTGGTAGTCGCGGAAGACATGTTCTGCGCTGAGCACCTGGTAGCTGCCGTCTTCCAGGCGCCGTGTGGTGTCCTTCAATCGCCAAGCGGTCTGGCCGCAGGTCCAGATGTCGAAGTTGCGCATGTGGGTGCACAGGCAGGTCTTGTCCATGACTTTCACTTTCTTGGCCGTCGGGTGCAATTCCACTTCGCGGTTGTAGGCGTCGATATAGGCGCAGCGGCTGTTGGCATCGAGCAGATAGCCGTAGGCCTCGCAGTTGGGGCGGATGCCGGAACCGATGCCTGGGCTGCCCTTGAGCATGCGCATCGGATAGCCGGTCGGTGAAATCGTGTTGACCTCGATGTCGTCCTCGCTGGCCTTGAAATATTCCTGCTTGATCTTGTCCGGCAGGCCACATTCCGCAGTGACGGTGAAACGGGTCGCCACCTGTACGGCCGCCGCGCCCTGCTCGAGGAAGGCTGCGGCGTCGCTGCCGGTGAAGATGCCGCCGGCGGCGATCACCGGGATGTCGAGGTGCTCGGCCTTGAGATACGCCAGCACGTCGCTGACGAGGGTGGCGAGGTCGTACTTCGCCCAGTCCTCGATGCCGAAACCGAGGTGGCCGCCGGCGAGCGGGCCTTCCACCACGATGTAGTCCGGCAGGCGCTGCAGCCGGGCGTTCTTGCGCAGGAACATCGCCAGCGCGCGCGGCGAGGAGACGATGATGCCGAGTTTGGCGTCGCGAAAGCGCGGATGGTCCTCGATCAACGCGAACGAGCCGAGGTGCAGGCCGGCGCTGAGCGTGATGCCGTCGATGCCGGCGTCGAGCGCGGCGGACAGGCGCATGCGCAGCGTCTCGCGCGGCGCATTCATGGTCAGCTTCTCCATGCAATTGATGAAGATCATGCCGTCGCCGCGCTTGGCCTCCATCGTGCGGCCGACGTGGTAGCGCGTGGCTTCTTCGAGCACAGCGAGGTTGAAGTGCACATTGGATTTGTCGCTGTTGGCGGCATTGGTCTTGTACTTCTTCAGCTTCTCGCTGACGAATTTGGTGTCGAAACGCCGGTCGGACACGGTCTGCACCATGGCATCGGAGATGTGGCCGATGCCGCCGAGACGCGCGACTTCGAGCGCCAGTTCAGCAGTGGAGATATCCACGCCCATGCCGCCGATGATGATCGGCACCAGTTCCTGCCTGCCGAAGCGCAGGCGGAAATCATCCACACGTTTCATTTTGTTCCTTATTGAGTGCTGTTGGCAGTCGGACCGTTCCCTCGGTGAACAGACGCTGGAACGCCCGTCTGTCTGAGGTGGCGCAACTATCCCATGTCTTCCCAGGTTGGCGCGGGCCCTGAAACAAGTGTGTCGAGGGTCGCGTTCACAGGGGCGGACATTCCCCGCAAATCGGATTGTATCCATACGCCATGCTTAAGGCACCGGTAAGTTCGTTGCCGCGTCCATTTCGGTGCGTGTGTTGGCGCTGCAGTTCGCGTACGCACGCCAGAAGCTGGCCGGCAGGAGGCTTTCAGGATGAGGGTCTGTCCAGCGGTATGGCTCGCACCTGCATCAGGGCCGCGCCAGTTTGCAGCATGAACCACAGCAGCGTAGCCGCACTCAGGAACAGACCCCATTCCTGGTCCATGCCGCCCGCAATACCGCCGAGGCAGAACAGTGCGGCGCGAACGCCGCCGTAGCGTCCCAGGCGGCTGCGCAGTGCGGCGTGCCAATCGCCTTGCATGCCCGGATGCAGCCAGACCGGCAATAGCTGACTGGCCGCGCCGGACACCAGAGGGGGCAGGAAACCGGCGACGAAGGCCGACGTAGGGGTCGACGCCGGAAAAGCGACTGCGGCGACGCCGAACAGCAAGCTGGTGGCGAATCCGGCCAGGGCGGCGGCGAGCAGCGGCGCGGCGCCGTGCCACGCAAAAATTTCAGAACGATAAAGCCGCAGCCAGCGGGTTGCCAGCCGTCCTAGCGGAACTGCCCATAACATTGCACCGAGCCCGGCAAGCGGACCGAACCATGCTGCGCCGACGGCAACCAGCACCGTGCCGGCCATGGCCCACGGCAGGTTGCGGCGCAACCACGCGGCGACCTGTGGGTCGGACCTGCCGGCCACGGTCGGCAACAGAACCACAAGCGTGCTCACGGCCGTCAATCCGATGAATCCGAGCGTGTTGAGATGGAGGTGGAGGCGCCGCAACCCCGCCCATTGTTGCGGCCAGAATGCGCCCGCAAGTATGGCGAGCAGGGCGCATGCGAGACAGGCCAGGGCGGCTTCGTACCAGGCCAAGCCCGGATGGGGACGTCCGAGCATTCCGGCCTGCCGGCGCCGGCTCCAGGCGAGCAGCAGGCCGGCGGCCATCAGTGCGAGGAATGCGCCCGCGTAGCGCCCCCATGCCATCCCGGGGAGACCGAATGCAGCCACCGCCAGAATGCCGCCCGTCAGTGCCAGGACCGACAGGCCGGCGAGTCCTGCGCCAGGCGTGCGCGTCCGGGTAAGCACCGGAATGAAATGGCTCATGGCGCCGAAGATCAGCGGCATCGCGCCCACCGCCAGGATCAGATGCAGGGTGACGATGCGTCCGGTGTGAAGCGAACCCAGCAGGGCGGCGACGAAGGCAGCCAGGGCAAGGCACACCAGCGCGGGCAACACCGTTCGTGCTCAGTTGCGGATGAAGTCGATCACGATCTCGCCTGGATTGCGCTGCAGATACTGGATGTCGACCGTTTCACCATAGCGGTTGCGGAGCTGGTCGAGCAGAGGCAGAGGGTCGTGATCGTTGATGAAGCGCATGCGTTCGCCGGCGTTCAGTGCGTCCAGCGCGCCAAAAATGGCGGCATGGCGGAAACGCTTGGCGATTCCGCGTGCATCGAAAGGATAGACCTGATCCTGGCGAAGGTGGAGGTGGGTATTCATGGCGGGCTCCTTAAAGATGTAAACAGAATACATATTATAGACGCAGGAGTCGATTTCCGGGTGCGTCTTCTTCCTGTCTGGCGGATGACCGATTGACAAGCCTCAACGCGCCGACGGTGATCGTTCGCAGTGCTAGGGCCTGTACTACGGACCGGTGTCCAGCTCATCTGCCCCGGGCACGTGGAAAATGCCTTGCAGCCGGAGCAACTCCTCACGGTGTTGTGTCACCAGATCGTTCAGTATCGTGTGGCCCGCACGCGTCAGATGCACCTCAACCGAGCGCCGGTCGGTGCGCCCGGTCTGGCGTTTCACCAGCCCCAGCTTCTCGCACCGCGAGATCAGCGAAACCACGCCGTGATGATGCGCCTGCAGGCGTTCGGCCAGTTCGCCGACCGTGGCCCATTCGCGGCCTGGAAAACCGCGTATGTGCAATAGCAGCTGATATTGAAGGTGGGTGATGCCGCGCTGGTGAGTCGCCTCTTCGCTGAAACGCAGGAAACGCCGAAGCTGGTAGCGGAATTGGGAAAGCGCTTCGAAATCCTTTTTGCTGAGGCGGGATGACGTCATGTTCAGTGCTTATAAAAATGGGCTGGATTTTATATCATGCTGTGATATAAAAAGAGCGTGGCCGTATTCGCCGGGGCGGGTCTTTATGCCGCGGTCGGGAATGGCTGTCGTGGTGGCATGTCCGGAGAGGAGATTTCCATGAGTATCCTGCATATCCACAAGCTTTTCACTTCCCCCCATGGCTGGAATACGTTGTCGCAGACCCAGCCGTCCGCACTCAAGCTGTTCATCCTGCTTGTCTTGCCGTTATCGCTGGTTCCGCCCCTGATGCTCGAATACGCCGGCCATCATGTAGGCGCCCTCCTGTTTCCGGATACGCCCGGCATGGCATGGAGTCTGGCCGCCCTGTTCTTCCTGATGGCCGAATTGCTGACGGTTCCGCTCATGGCGTGGACGATCAAGTCGGTCGCGCGCAGCAAAGGGATCGAAATCAGCGACCGGGCGGTCTTCATGCTGGCTGCGATCGCGCCGGTTCCGCTCTGGCTGTCGTCGCTGGTGCTCTTCTACGATCAGGTCCTGTTGATCATGGTCGGCGTCATCTTGGGATTGGTCGGGTCTGTCGTTCTGATTTTTCGCGGCGTGCAGCGCATCCTGAACGTCGACGAAGGCCTCATCGCCATCGATATCGCTTACACCGTCACCGCGCTGGGTCTCATCGCGTGGGTGGTGCTGCTCATGCTCGGGCTCATCCCGGCTCTGGCCTGACGTGAACGCCTACATTTTCTGGCCGCCCGGCATCCCGCGCCGGGCATTTCTAAGGAGGTTGAACGATGGATGCAACCGTAAGCTTGCCTGCCCTCGATGAAGAGGGCTATCTGGTCGAGCCTGGCGAGTGGAACGAAGCCGTGGCCGAACAACTCGCGCTCGCAGAAGACGTCAGGTTGACTGACGAACACTGGGATGTCATACGCTACATGCGTGAATATTACGAAGAACATCAGATTGCGCCGGATGCGCGCTATGTGATCAAGCATTTGTCGAATCGCCTGGGCGCCGATGCGCGCAACGCGCTCTTCAAGTTGTTCGCCTATGGCTATGTCAAGCAGGCATGCAAGATTGCCGGGATGAAACGGCCGCGCGCCTGGAGCACGGGCTGATCCTTTCGGAGCGGATATACGTCCGTCAGATGAAACGCCCACCATGCCGGTAGAACCGGCGTAGCGCCGACAGCAGGTTGATCTGAAGCAACAGCGCCGATAACGCCAGCATCAGGCCGCCCGTGCGCACTAGCAATGGCCAGAAGAGGCCCACCGTGAGCAATCCGCAGGCGGTCAGGTGGAAGCGGAATTGCCAGCGCGTGCGGCCTTCCGCAATCATGTCCTTCATCGTGGGGATGCTGCCTGCGCGCGCTTGCAACTGCGCCTGCAGATGAAACCACGCCAGGAACGGCACGATCTTGTAGAGCATGCCGTTCACCACGCTCACCCCGAACCCGCCAATGAACAGCACGGCCAGCAATAGCGTATAGGCGTCGCTGTCCGCCCAGGCCGGGCTGAACTGGGCCACGGTCCAGACGGTCACGCTGGCGATCAGGCTGGCCATGCCCAGACGCCAGAAATCGAGCGTGACGTCAGGCAGTTTGCGGCGCCGACGCGCTTGTAGCGCCAGGGTGGTGACGGCAAACAACAGTATGCCGGCGGCCAGGCCGGCCTCGACGAGCGTCGCGACGCGCGCCGGCAGTGCTGGCGCGGCGGCGTGGATCAGCAGCAGGACAAACAGCCCGGGCGTCAGCCAGCGGCCAAGTGGTGGCGGATAAGGCGGCGTGATCTGGAACATCGGGACGACCTGGAAAGCGACGCCGACGACCAGCAGCAGGACCCAGCCGAGCAGGCCGAACGCGAGATGGGCGGCGAGTGCGGCCGCGCTGGCTGGCGGGATCCATGTGCCTGCGCGCATCAGCGCGAGCGCCAGGCCCAGCATGAACGTGAGGAGCAGACTCAGCACCGCCAGCCGCATACCCCAGACCGTGACGTTGCCGGTCGCGCGCACGAGGCTGACGGCGGCGGCGGCGAGAAAGACGGCGAAACCGACACCCAGCAGGGCGACAGCGATACCGAATGCGATCGGTTCGGCGGCCAGGAAGCCCGCCATCAGCGAGAGCGTTCCCAGAGCCAGCGGCACCTGAGCAAGCCAGGCCACTGCGCGCGGCCTGGGCAAGGGCGACCCGGCCACCACCGGCAGCATCTGCATCAGGGCGCCCAGCATGGCCATGGCGAGGAAACCCAGCGTGAGCGCGTGGGTGAGGGCGAGCGCCTGCGGCGTCCAGCGCGATGCCAGCGACGCCGGGTCTAGGACGATCAGCAGTGCCGCTGCCAGAAGAAACAACGGAGCCGACAGAAAAAACTGCAATGGCAGCGAAAACGGGGGCGCCTGCTCGAAGGACAGGCCGGCTTGCGTGCTCATGGGGCGGCGAACCTGTCAGTGTGCATCCGCTGCGCCGGCCGGATGGATCAGGATGACGTAGCTGCCATCGGCTTCCATCCGCGTGGCGTGACGGTAGCCGCGCTCGACGAGCAGGGGATAGAGCGGAAACGGCTCCCGGTGCAGCAGCAGGCGGATCGACTGGCCGGGACGCAGCAGGGCCAGCGTCCGCATGACCTTTTCCATCGGCTCGGGCGGCTCCAGCTCGCGTGCGTCGACGAGGATCTCGTCTGTCGGCTCGATCATGCGACGGCCTGCATGGAACGGATCAGGTCGTCGCGGTTGCCGCTCAAGACCTGATCCGACATGGGATAGAGCATGTTCTCCTCCTTCAGGTTGTGCTGCTGCATCAACATGTTGAGCGTTTCCGAGAGGCCGAGATAGGCATTGCGGTCGCCAGCCGCGACCGCTCCTGCCATATCCTGCATCAGGCCGCGCATCTGCTCGTGTTCCATGCGCATGACCTGTGTCGGCCCGACGGTATTGCCGGTGCGGGCCTCGAACGCGGGGAACAGCACCGTCTCCTCCATCGTCAGATGATGGGACATGGCCGCTTGAAACTGGTCGAACAGCGTGCGTGCGCCATCCCAGTTTTTTTGCGCGATGGCGGATTCGGCGGATGCGAACAAATCGTCGCAGGCGCGGTGGTCGCTACCCAGAAAATCCAGAATCGTGTTCATGCGAGCTCCTTATAAGATGATGATTAAATATATGTTTAAGTATATCAGGACTTCCTAACCTGAAATTCTTCTTGACTGCATCGCAAGATGTCGTATGGTTGGTGGACGCATAGCACAAGATGTTGTTCTGGAGGAGGGTGGAATGAATTCAGTGATAGCAGGGATCCCAGGCGAAGTCATCAAGCGTGATGGCCAACGGGCGCGATTCGATGCGACGAAGATCCGTTCGGCCCTTTTGCGGGCGGGGCAGGCCAGTGGGGAATTCGGCGAAGCCGAAGCCGATTTGCTGACCGCCCAGGTAATGAAGGTGCTGATGCACAGCTTCCGCAGCGCGCCGCCGGACATCGAGCGCATCCAGGATGTGGTCGAGCAGAGCCTGATCGCCGCCAACCACCTTCAAACGGCACGCGCCTATATCGCCTATCGCGACAGCCACAAGAAGCTGCGCGAGGACCGCAAGACGCTGGTCGACGTGGAAGCCTCGATCAACGAATACCTGTCGCGCCAGGACTGGCGCGTCAACGCCAACGCCAACCAGGGTTACTCGCTGGGCGGCCTCATCCTCAACGTCTCCGGCAAGGTGGTGGCCAACTACTGGCTCAACCACGTCTACCCGCCCGAACTGGGCGCGGCGCATCGCGACGGCTCGCTTCACATCCACGATCTCGACATGCTGGCGGGTTATTGCGCCGGCTGGTCGTTGCGCACCCTGCTGCATGAAGGCCTCAACGGTGTGCCCGGCAAGGTCGAGGCGGGACCGCCCAAGCACATGTCCTCGGCGGTCGGCCAGATCGTCAATTTCCTCGGCACGCTGCAAAACGAATGGGCGGGGGCGCAGGCCTTCTCCTCGTTCGACACCTACATGGCGCCGTTCATCCGCAACGACGCGATGAGCTACGACCAAGTGCGCCAGTGCATCCAGGAACTGATCTACAACCTCAACGTGCCCTCGCGCTGGGGTACGCAGACGCCGTTCACCAATCTCACCTTCGACTGGACCTGCCCCGAGGACCTGCGCGAGCAGGTGCCGGTGATCGCCGGCGAGGAAATGCCCTTCAGCTACGGCGAACTGCAGGCCGAGATGGACATGATCAACCGCGCCTACATCGAGGTGATGACCACAGGCGATGCCAAGGGCCGCGTGTTCACCTTCCCCATCCCCACTTACAACATGACGCCCGATTTCCCCTGGGAGTCGGAAAACGCCGAGCGCCTGTTCGCCATGACCGCGCGCTACGGCCTGCCCTACTTCCAGAACTTCATCAATTCCGAGATGAAGCCCAACCACATCCGCTCGATGTGCTGCCGCCTGCAGCTTGACCTGCGCGAACTCCTGAAGCGCGGCAACGGCCTATTCGGCTCGGCCGAGCAGACCGGTAGCGTGGGCGTGGTGACGGTCAACTGCGCGCGGCTGGGCTACGAATACCAGGATGACGAAGCCGCGCTGCTGCGCCGCCTCGATGCGCTGCTCGACATGGCGCGCAACGGCCTCGAGATCAAGCGCAAGGAAATCCAGCGCCTGATGGATAACGGCCTCTTTCCCTATACCAAGCGCTATCTCGGCACGCTGCGCAACCACTTCTCGACCATCGGCGTGAACGGCATCAACGAGATGATCCGCAACTTCACCGGCGACGAGCACGACATCACGACTGAATGGGGCCACGTTTTCGCGGTGCGCCTGCTCGACCACATCCGTGGCCGCATTGCTGCATTCCAGGAAGAAACCGGCCATCTGTACAACCTGGAGGCCACGCCGGCCGAAGGCACAACCTACCGTTTCGCCAAGGAGGACGCCAGGCGCTACCCCGGCATCCTGCAGGCGGGCACCGAAGACGCACCGTACTACACCAACTCGTCGCAGCTGCCGGTGGGGTTCACCGACGACGCGTTCGAGGCGTTGGAGCGGCAGGACGACCTGCAGCGCAAGTACACGGGCGGCACCGTGTTGCATCTCTACATGTCCGAGCACATCTCGTCGGCCGAGGCGTGCAAGAAGCTGGTGCGGCGTTCGCTCGAGCGTTTCCGGCTGCCCTACATCACCATCACGCCGACTTTTTCCATCTGTCCCAAGCATGGCTATCTCGCCGGCGAACACGAGTTCTGCCCGACATGCGACGAGGAAGCCCTGTCCCGCAAACGTGCTGTCGCTGTTTAATCCAAGGAGACCGAGATGAACGACATGACTGTATCGCCCCAAGTCTTGAACCCAGCCGCCCTGACGGACGAGGAACGCACCCGCTGCGAAGTGTGGACTCGCGTGATGGGCTATCACCGTCCGGTGACGAGCTTCAATACGGGCAAGAAGAGCGAGCACCGCGAGCGGCGCTTCTTCGTCGAGAGCCGTTGCAGGATGGGGTGACCGTGCTTCGTGTCGGCGGCTTCACGCCGCTGTCCACGACCGACTGGCCCGGCATGTTGGCAGCAGTGGTGTTTTGCCAGGGCTGCCCATGGCGTTGCCGCTATTGCCACAATCCCGACCTGATTCCTGCGCGCGGCGAACACGAAATCCCCTGGGAGACGGTTCTGGCCTTCCTGCATCGCCGTCAGGGACTGCTCGATGGCGTGGTCTTTTCCGGCGGCGAGCCGACGCTGCAGACGAGCCTGGCAGATGCGATGCGCGAAGTGCGCGCGCTCGGGTTCAGGATCGGTCTGCACACCGGCGGCATGTATCCAGAAAAACTGGAGGCCGTGCTGCCGCTGGTCGACTGGGTGGGGATGGACGTGAAGGCACCGTTTGCAGCCTATCCGCGCATCACCGGCGCGACCGGCAGCGGCGGGCGGGCACAAGCTGGGTTGCAGCAGGTGCTGGCGTCAGGGGTCGACCATGAAATCCGCACCACCGTACATCCGGTCCTGCTGAGCAATGCAGACCTGGTCGACATGGCGCGCGACCTTGCTGCGCGCGGCGTGAAGCATTACGTCATCCAGGCTTTCCGTAGCCAGGGGTGCCAGGATAAAGGTTTGTGCTGGACCACGGAACGCGACCAGCCCTTGCAGGCAGTGGGTGAAGATCTGGCCGGGTGGTTCGAGGATTTTTCAGTACGTGTCTAGGCCAGGTGCCGGCCGACGCGCAGGAAAAGCGGCCATTGCAATGTCTTCGCCGTGTTCACATCGCCCCAGAGCGGCGTGAGTTCGGCCATCAGCGTCGGCAACGGGTCGTATCCCCGCGCATCCTGAAACCGTTTCACCGCCGACCAGGTGGAAAGATAGGCGGCCAGCCGTGGCAGATTCCACTCCACCTCGATAAGAAAACCGGGCGCCTCGATTTCCGTGAACGGAAAATCCAGGCTGCGGTAGCCGTCGTCGACCAGTGCGCGCTCGGGCGGCCAGTAGGGGCCGACCGTTTCGGCATAGAAATGCCGGAACGGCGTGTCCATTTTCCCCGGTAGCACCATGCGGCCATAACCCCACAGGGCGAGCACGCCGCCGGGTTTCAATACGCGTGCCGCTTCCGCGTAGAAGCGCGGCAGGTCGAACCAGTGGGCCGCTTGTGCGACGGTGACGAGGTCGATGCTGCGGTCTGCCAGGCCGCTGGCTTCGGCGGGCGCCACCCGGTAGTCGATCACTGGATGGGGCTGGGCGTGCTGGATCTGTTCGGCGGAGGCGTCGGTGGCGACGACCCGCCGGAAGTGCGGTGCAAGGCCCCGCGCGGCCTGGCCGCTGCCGCTGGCGCAGTCCCAGGCGGTGTTGCGCTCGGTGCAGAGCCCCGAAAGCCAGGCGAACAGAGCGGGAGGATAGGCGGGGCGATAGGCGGCGTAACGGTCGGACGCCGACGAGAAGTGATCCTTGAACCCGCTCATGCAGGCAGCAATGTCAGGCGCAGGTCGCCGCCGACCTGCCGCACGTCACCCAGTTTGAAGCGGGCGGCGTCGGCCAGCGTCGCCAGCGGAGGCATCGCGAACAGTCCACGTGCGATGTCGCCCGCCGCCATCGGCGCCATATAGGCGACCCATTCGTCGACCAGCCCGGCGGCAAGCAGTGCGCCATTGAGCGCGGCACCCGCCTCGACGTGCAGTTCGTTGACGCCGCGCTGCGCCAGCAGCGTGAGCAGCGCGGCTAGATCGACACGGCCGGCTGTTCCGGGCAGTTCGACGGCTTCGGCGCCCGCCTGTTCGAGCGCAGTACGAAGGCTGGGCTCGGCATGGTGGCAGGCGACCAGTGCGGGCAGGATTGCCGCATCGGGTGGCGTGCGCAGGGCCGAGTCGACAATGACACGTAGCGGCTGGCGGCCGATGTCGATGTCGCGCACGTTCATGCGCGGGTTGTCGGCCAGTACGGTGCCGCTGCCGGTGAGGATGGCGCAGGCGCGTGCGCGCAGGCGTTGCACGTCGGCGCGCGCGGCTTCGCCGGTGATCCACTGCGACATGCCGTTGGCGAGCGCGGTCTTGCCGTCCAGCGTGGAGGCGGTCTTGAGGCGCACCCACGGACGCTGACGCGTCATGCGGGAAACAAAACCAGGGTTGAGTGCGCGCGCCTCGGCCTCCATCAGTCCGACCTCGGCCTGGATCCCGGCCAGTGTCAGCATCGATATGCCGCCGCCCGCGACCAGCGGATTGGGGTCGCTCATCGCCGCCACCACGCGCGCCACGCCCGCGTTGATCAGCGCCTCGGCGCAGGGCGGCGTGCGGCCGTGGTGCGAGCAGGGTTCCAGCGTGACGTACACCGTCGCGCCGCGCGCCGCTTCGCCCGCAGCGTTCAACGCGTGGATTTCGGCGTGCGGGGTGCCGGCACGTTCATGCCAGCCTTCGCCGACGACGCGCCTGTCCTTGACGATGACGCAGCCGACACGTGGGTTGGGATTGGTGGTGTAAAGCCCGTGCGCGGCAAGTTGCAGCGCGCGGGCCATGTGCAAATGATCGGCGGCGGAGTGGCGGTCGGCACGCACGGCAGACTATTCGAAGAGGTCGTCCACGCCCTGGGGCGGCGTGCGTTCCAGGTCCTGCAGCATCTCGCGGAAATCGTCCGGGTCCTGGAAACTTTTGTACACCGAGGCGAAGCGGATGTAGGCGATCTTGTCGAGCTTCTTCAGTTCGCTCATCACCAGTTCGCCGACTTCGCGCGCGGGAACTTCGCGCTCGCCCAGCGTCAGCAGGCGCTGGCGAATGCGGTCGACCGCGGCGTCGGCCAGTTCGGTGGACACCGGGCGCTTGTGTAGCGCGCGGCGGAAACCTTCGCGCAGCTTGGTCTCGGAAAAGTCCTCGCGCGTGCCGTTGGACTTGACGATCTGCGGCGGCCGCAGCTCGGCGGTCTCCCAGGTGGTGAAGCGCTTGTCGCACGCGGCGCAACGACGGCGGCGGCGAATCGCATCCCCCGCCTCATTGACGCGGGAGTCGATGACCTGGGTATCAAGAGAACCGCAGAAGGGACACTTCATGAAACCCCCTGTAAATCTACTGCACTTGCCAGCTTGAACGCGGGCAGTGCTCGGAATCCTCATGTACTTCTATGTACATTCCGGTTCCTGCGCGCTGGCCGCGTCCAACCTGGCTGCGCTCGCTACGATTTCCAGGGGATTTCATCCGGCCCCGCCAGCTCAACCGTAAACCGGGAATTTGGCAGTCAGCTTCGCCACTTCGCCCTTTACCCGCTCGATCACCGCTTCGTCATTCGGCGCCTCCAGAACGTCGGCGATCAGGTTCGCCAGTTGCTCGGCTTCGAGTTCCTTGAAGCCGCGTGTCGTCATCGCCGGGGTGCCGATGCGGATGCCGCTGGTGACGAATGGCTTCTGCGGGTCGTTGGGAATGGAGTTCTTGTTGACCGTGATGTGGGCGCGGCCGAGCAGCGCTTCGGCTTCCTTGCCGGTGAGGTTCTTGGGTTGCAGGTCGACCAGGAACACATGGCTCTCGGTGCGGCCGGAGATGATGCGCAGCCCGCGCTCGACCAGTACCTTGCACATCACCAGTGCGTTGTCGATGACCTGCTCCTGGTAGTGCTTGAATTCCTTGCTGGCGGCTTCCTTGAACGCCACGGCCTTGCCGGCGATGACGTGCATCAGCGGGCCGCCCTGCAGGCCGGGGAAGATGGCGCTGTTGATCGCCTTCTCGTGCTCGGCCTTCATCAGGATGATGCCGCCGCGCGGGCCGCGCAGGGTCTTGTGGGTGGTCGAGGTGACGACATCGGCGTGCGGCACCGGGCTGGGGTAGACGCCCGCGGCGATCAGGCCCGCGTAGTGCGCCATGTCGACCATGAAGATGGCGCCGATCTCCTTGGCGATCCGGGCGAAGCGCTCGAAGTCGATGCGCAGCGCGTAGGCCGAGGCGCCGGCGATGATCAGTTTCGGCTTGTGTTCGCGCGCCAGCGCTTCCATTTTCGGGTAGTCGATCTCTTCCTTCTCGTTGAGGCCGTAGGCGACGACGTTGAACCACTTGCCGCTCATATTGAGCGCCATGCCGTGGGTGAGGTGGCCGCCTTCGGCCAGGCTCATGCCCATGATGGTGTCGCCGGGCTTGAGGAAGGCCATGAACACAGCCTGGTTGGCCTGCGAGCCGGAGTTGGGTTGCACGTTGGCCGCCTCGGCGCCGAACAGCGCCTTGACGCGGTCGATCGCCAGCTGCTCGACGACGTCGACGTATTCGCAACCGCCGTAGTAGCGCTTGCCGGGGTAGCCCTCGGCGTACTTGTTGGTGAGCTGCGAGCCCTGCGCTTCCATCACCGCCGGGCTGGTGTAGTTTTCCGACGCGATCAGCTCGATATGGTCCTGCTGGCGCTGGTCTTCTTTCTGAATCGCGGTCCACAGGTCGGGATCGGTCTTGGCGAGGGTGTCTTGGCGGTTGAACATGGATGGCAGTCGGGCAGGGCTTGAAAGACCGCGATTTTAACACGCAGCGGTTTCGCGGCGGCTCGTATAATCGGCCAAAACCGGAGTGGATTCATGCAAAGACGAGACTTTCTGGCGGGCGCCGGCGTGGCCGCCGTGCTGCCGCTGTCCGCCGCACAGGCTGCGCCTGCCGAAGGGACGCAGCTGCCTTCGATTCGCTGGCGGCTGGCGTCGAGCTTTCCCAAGAGCCTGAACATCCTGTATGACACGGCGGAAACCCTGAGCAAACGCGTGGCCGCGCTCACCGGCGGCAAATTCCAGATCCGTGCCTTCGCCGGCGGCGAACTGGTGCCCGGCCTGCAGGTACTCGACGCGGTCGGCAATGGCACGGTCGAGTGCGGACACTCGGCGGGCTATTACTACGTCGGCAAGAACATGGCGCTGGCCTTCGACTGCGCGGTGCCGTTCGGCCTCACCGCGCGCCAGCAGAATGCCTGGATGTACGCCGGCGGCGGCCTCTCGGCGATGCGCGCGCTTTACGCCAAATACAACGTGGTGCAGTTCCCCGGCGGCAACACCGGCACCCAGATGGGCGGCTGGTTCCGCAAAGAGATCAAGTCGCTGGCCGATCTCAAGGGCCTGAAAATGCGCATCCCCGGCATCGGCGGCCAGATCATGGCGCGGCTCGGCGTGGTCCCGCAAACCCTGCCCGGCAGCGACATCTATCCCGCGCTCGAACGCGGCGCGATCGACGCCGCCGAATGGGTGGGCCCCTACGACGACGAAAAGCTCGGCTTCCACCGGATCGCCAAGCATTATTACTACCCCGGCTGGTGGGAGGGTGAAGCGCAGCTCTCCTTCTACGTCAATCAGGCTGCGTGGCATGCCTTGCCCGAGTCGTACCGCCAGGCCTTCGAAGTGGCCGCCGCCGAGGCCAACCAGCTGATGCTCGCGCGATACGATACCCAGAACCCGCCCGCGCTGCTGCGCCTGGTGGGGCAGGGCGTCCAGCTGCATGCCTATCCCAAGGATGTGATGCTCGCTGCCCGCCGTGCCAGCTTCCAGATGTATGAAGAAGAGGCCCGGACCAACCCTGACTTCGCCGCGATCTACCGCGCATGGAAGCAGTTCCGCGACACCGAGTTCCAGTGGTTCAAGGTTGCGGAAGCGGCGTACGCCAACTTCAATTACTTTGTAAAATGACGCCGGTGCTCACCCCGAGCACCGTTCGCCCTGATCGTGAACCCTTCGACTTTGCTCAGGAGGGCCTTGTCGAACGATCGAAGGGCATGCTCGCCAGAGAGAAAACCGAGGCACCATGAACAAACTCGACCAGCTCATCACCACCTTCGACCTCGGCCTGCGTACCGTCTTCGCCAGCCCTCATGCCGGCCGCCCCTATCCCGGCGCCGGGCCGGAAGCCGATCTGAGCGAAGCGGAAAAAGCCCAGGCCGCCGCGCTCATGCGCGTCAACCACGTTGGCGAAGTCTGCGCCCAGGCGCTGTATGCCGGCCAGGCACTCACCGCCAGGAATGAAAAAGTACGCGCCGAACTCGAACAGGCCGCGCGCGAGGAGACCGACCACCTCGCCTGGTGCGAGACGCGCATCAACGAACTCGGCGGCCGCAAGAGTCTGCTGAATCCGCTGTGGTTCGGCGGCGCGTTCGGCATGGGCGTCGTCGCCGGACTGCTGGGCGACAAATGGAACCTCGGCTTCCTCGCCGAAACCGAACGCCAGGTCGAGGCGCATCTCGACGGCCATTTGCAGAAACTGCCGGAAGCCGACGCGAAGAGCCGCGCCGTGGTCGAGCAGATGAAGGTCGACGAAGCGCAGCATGCGCAGACCGCGGTCGACCATGGCGGCGCGCCCTTGCCGCTGCCGGTCAGGCAGGCGATGCGCTTCGCCGCCAATGTGATGCGGCAGACGGCTAGTAGGGTTTAGCGGGGGTGCGAATGGTGGCCAGCAGCAGAGTGCCTTTGCATCAATATTTAATGAGCTCCGCTATGGCTTCCTTACTTACACGGTCGCCAGGGTCAATTTTGAACCCTAAATTGTCAGCCAATTCATCATTGTTTTTTAAGATGTGCCCTATTTGCTTATCGTGATTAACAAACATCCAGTTCGATAGAGCAATGAGGTTCCTCGACGCGTCCCTCATCTTTTTGTTTGACGGAAGCCCTGCCACTTTTGAAGTGGCTTTGTAAAAAGGAATTATTTCCGTAGCGGCTATTAGCTCTGCGGCTAATGATCTAAAGCTTTCGAATAACTTGTCTTTCAGTTCTTTATCTACTGCATTGGCGTTATGTAGTACGTGACCATTTCGTATGAGTTCAATACGAATTCTCGCGATTGTTTTTTTCGCCTCTTGAATCGGATCGATTACTAGCTTCAAGAAAATCTGGCCTAGTACAAAAACAGCGACGCCGGAGATTATTGTTAGGAAGATATTCATCGCTGATCGTCTGTGTTCCGCTTAATGTTTGCGTTGATCTTCCGCCCTTTCAAAGCTGCTTGACCAGAGCGGCTGGATTCGGCTCAAGCATTCCAGCATCCACATAGAAACGCAACAGGCTCATAGGCTTGCACAAGCAAGCCACCCTTCCCGCGTATTGGCTCGGCGCCCGAAAGGCTTGCCGTGCGGTATGCCCGGCTAGCGTAAAAAATCCCCGTGTTAGCATGAAAAAAGACGTCTGTCGCCAAGTGGTGGCGTTGACGTGGATTGTGTCTCGGTCGTGCTGAATCAATCAGCGCTGCTCTTTGGACACGGCCGCACTTACGCGCCGCCTGATTGAAACGAGGGTCGCTCACGGCTCATAACCGGAGATGAACATGCAATACGTGCTCGCGCTCGACCAGGGCACCACCAGTTCCCGCGCGATCGTGTTCGATCACGCAGGCCAGATCCAGTCCATCGCGCAAAAGGAGTTCCGGCAGATCTTCCCGCAACCGGGCTGGGTCGAGCACGACCCCAACGAGATCTGGTCGACGCAGCTCGGCGTCGCCGCCGAGGCCGTCACGCAGGCCGGGTTGTCGGGGCGCGACATCGCGGCCATCGGCATCACCAACCAGCGCGAGACCACGGTGGTGTGGGACCGGCGCACCGGGCAGCCGGTGTACCACGCGATCGTGTGGCAGGACCGGCGCACCGCGGGCCTGTGCGACGAACTGCGCGCGGCGGGCCATGAAGCGCTGTTCCAGCGCAAGACGGGGCTGGTGCTCGACGCCTACCTCGCGGGTACCAAGCTGCGCTGGATCCTCGACAATGTGCCCGATGCGCGGCGCCGCGCCGAGGCGGGTGAACTGGCGTTCGGCACCATCGACAGCTGGCTGCTGTGGAAGCTCAGTGGCGGTGCCCTGCACGTGACCGACGCGACCAATGCCTCGCGCACGCTGCTGTTCGACATCGCGCAGCAGGCATGGGACGACGAGTTGCTGGAATGCATGCGGGTGCCGCGCGCGGTGCTGCCCGAGGTGCGCGACTCCAGCGCCGTGTATGGCGACACCGATTTGCTGGGCGCGGGGCGCATCCCCATCGCGGGAATGGCGGGCGACCAGCACGCGGCCCTGCTGGGCCAGGCCTGCATGCAGCGCGGCATGGTCAAGAACACCTACGGCACCGGCTGCTTCATGCTGATGAACACGGGCGACACGCCGATTCCTTCGCGCAACCGCCTGATTACCACCACGGCGTGGCGCATCGCGGGCCGCCCGAGCTATGCGCTCGAAGGCAGCATTTTCATTGCCGGCGCGGTGGTGCAGTGGCTGCGCGACGGGCTGGGCATCATCCGTAGCGCGTCCGAGGTGGAAAGCCTGGCGGCGAGCGTGCCGGACAATGGCGGCGTTTATCTGGTGCCGGCCTTCGTCGGCCTCGGCGCGCCACACTGGGACCCGTACGCGCGCGGGTCCATCCACGGCATGACGCGCGGCACCACCGCGGGCCATCTGGCGCGCGCGGCGCTGGAGTCGATCGCCTACCAGGTGACCGACCTCATCAGCGCGATGCAGGCCGACGCTGGACTCACCCTGGGCGAGCTGCGCGTGGACGGCGGCGCCACCGCCAACAACGCGCTCATGCAGTTCCAGGCCGACCTGCTGGGCGTGCCGGTGCTGCGCCCGACGGTCACCGAAACGACGGCGCTGGGCGCCGCCTACCTGGCCGGCCTGGCGGTGGACTACTGGAGCGGGCTGGACGAGATCGCCGCGCAATGGCAGGTGGAGCGCATCTTCGAACCGGCCATGGGGCGCGATCAGGTCGCCGAGCTGCGCGGCGGCTGGGCCCGCGCGGTGGAACGCTCCAAGGGCTGGGCCGCGCCATGAACCGGGACGAGGCGATCGCGCGTCTCACCGAGCGGCGCACCCCGTGGGACATGGTCGTGATCGGCGGCGGCGCCACCGGCCTCGGCATCGCGCTCGACGCCGCCACGCGCGGCTACGACACGCTGCTGCTGGAGCGCGACGACTTCGCCCAGGCGACGTCTAGCCGCAGCACCAAGCTGCTGCACGGCGGCGTGCGCTACCTGCGGCAGGGCAACCTGAAGCTGGTCATGGGCGCGCTGCGCGAACGCACCCGCGTGCTGGCCAACGCGCCGCACCTGTCCAGCGAACAGCCCTTCATCATCCCCACCTACAAGCGTGGCGAAAGTCTCTATTACGGCTTCGGCCTGGGGGTTTACGAACGCTTGGCCGGGCGCGCCAGCCTCGGACGCTCGCAGCGGCTCAGCGCGGCCGAGACCCGGCGCGAATTGCCGGCGCTGCGCGATGGGCACTTGCGCGGCGGCGTGCTGTATCACGACGGCCAGTTCGACGACGCGCGCCTCGCAGTCTGTCTTGCCGCCAGCGCCTGGGACCATGGTGCGACGCTGATCAACTACTGCCAAGTGACCGGCTTGCTGCGCGCGGGCGGGGCGGGTGCGCCGGTGAGCGGGGTGGTGGCGCGTGACCGCGAAACCGGCGCGGAGCACGAAATTCCGGCACGCGTGGTGATCAACGCCACCGGGGTGTTCTGCGATTCGATCCGCCGCATGGCCGAGCCGGGCGCCGCCGCGTGGGTGGCGCCCAGCCAGGGCGCGCACATCGTGCTCGACGGGCGCTTCCTGCCCGGACGCAATGCGCTCATGGTGCCGAAGACCGACGACGGCCGCGTGCTGTTCATCATTCCCTGGCAGAACCGCTTGCTGGTCGGCACCACCGACGTGTCGGTCGAGGATGCAGCGGCCGAACCGCGGGCGCAGCCGGCTGAGATCGATTTCCTGCTCGAACACGCCGGGCGCTATCTGCAGGATGCACCGCGCAGGGAAGACGTGCTGAGCGTGTTCGCCGGACTGCGTCCCCTGGTGCGTGCCGGCAGCGGGCGCAGTACATCCGCGCTGGCGCGCGACCATCTGCTGCGCGAGGAGTCCGGCCTGGTCAGCATCACCGGCGGCAAGTGGACGACCTATCGCGAAATGGCCGAACAGGCCACCGATGCCGCCGCGCGCGTGGCGCAACTGCCCGGCCGTCCCTGCCGCACCGCGAACCTGGCCCTGCACGGCGCCACGGCAGACTCCGCGCCCGCCCCGCTGCGCGCCTACGGTTCGGATGCCGGTGCGGTGCAGGCCCTGGCGCAGGCGCGCGCGGAGTGGGCCGCGCCGTTGCATCCTCGGTTGCCCTACATCGGTGCCGAAGTGGAATGGGCGGCCCGTCACGACATGGCGCGCAGCGTGCAGGACGTGCTGGCGCGGCGTACCCGCGCCCTGCTGCTCGACGCGCGCGCCAGCATCGAGGCCGCGCCCTGCGTGGCGGCGCTGCTGGCCGGCGCCTTGGGGCGCGATGCCGCCTGGCAGGCGCACGAAGTGGCGGCGTTTACGGGGCTCGCCCAGGCTTATCTGGCGTGCGAGTCCGGGGGGACGAGATAACGCTAGGTTTTCCTGCGCAAGCGCCTATGATCGGTCTGTGCTGTGTTGCCGTCGAGGCGGCACGGTCTTCTGAGACGTTGCAAGGAGCATCATCATGGCAAAAGGCCAGTTACGCGGAAACAAGGAAGCCAAGAAACCCAAGAAGCCGAAACAGGTTGTGGTTCCGGTCGGATCGTTCATCACCCCGCCGAAATCAGGCAAACCGATCAAGGTCCCGCACTGATCGTTGATGGAATGCAAAAACGCCACCGCCAAGGTGGCGTTTTTGCATTGGGGCGTCGCTCGAAGCAGGTGGGTTTTACGGACAGCTGCAAAGGGTGAAAATAGTGGCCCATGGTGACCGCCACCTTCCGCTTCCATGAGGAACTGAACGACTTCCTGGCGCCGGGCCGGCGCGGGCAGGCGTTCACCGTGCCGTGCGCGGAGGCGGCCACGACCAAGCACATGATCGAGGCGCTGGGCGTGCCGCACACCGAAGTGAAGCTGATCCTGGTGAATGGCGAACCGGTCGACTTCGGCCGATTGCTGCAGGACGGCGACCGGGTGGCGGTGTATCCGCGCTTCGAGGCGATGGACGTGGCACCGCGTGTGCGGGTGCGCGAGCATCCTGCGCGTAATCCCCGTTTCGTCGCCGATGCGCATCTCGGCGGACTGGCCCGCATGCTGCGCATGCTGGGATTCGACACCGTGTACGACAATCACATCCACGACGACGCCATCGTGGCACTTTGCGAACAGGACGACCGTATCGTGCTGACGCGCGATCGCGAGTTGTTGAAGCGCCGCACGGTGACGCACGGATGCTACGTACATGCGCTGAAACCGGAGGCGCAGTTGCAGGAAATCGTCGAACGGCTCGACCTGGCGCGCAGCGCCCGGCCGTTCACCCTCTGCCTGCACTGCAACGTGCCGTTGCGTCCGGTCGACAAGGCCAGCGTGGTGGATCGGCTGCCACCCAGGGTGCGAATGCATTACGACCGTTTCAGCATCTGCGACATGTGCGGCCGCGTGTACTGGGAAGGATCGCACTGGCTTCATATGCGGCAGATGCTGGATGGCGTGCTGTCGCCATGAAACTTGAGCGATGCCGTTCGGTCCATCGTGGAATTGGAGGAGGATCGATGAGAAATTTGAAGCTGCAAATCCTGGCGTCCCTGCTGGCCGGGCTGGCGCTGACGGGCTGCGACGACGCTCCCTCCGGTTCGTCCGGCGCGGCGGATGCGGAGGCCGCGCCGCTCGATCGCAAGCTGGATGCCCCCCAGGTGGCGCGCGGCAAGGCAGTCTATGAAAAGCATTGCATGGAATGCCACGGTGTCGGAGGCAAGGGGCAGCCGGGCGACTGGCGTGTACGCGATGCCGATGGCATGTTTCCGCCGCCGCCGCTGGACGATAGTGCGCATGCCTGGCACCACCCCACCGCAGCCCTGCTGGAAGTGATCCGCGACGGCAGCCCGCAGGGACAGGGCAAGATGCCGGCCTGGAAAGGCAAACTCTCGGAGCAGGACATGCAGGACGTGGTCGCCTACATCAAGTCGCTGTGGTCCGATCCGGTGTACCGCTTATGGTGGAAGATGGAACAGCAATCGATGGAGCCGTGAAACTTGTTGGCGTTTCTGCCGTCTGCGGAGGACGGCAGGTAAAATACCGGCCATTGAAACCCTACCCATCTGGAGCAGTCCCATGAGCGAATACGGATTCGAAACCACCATCAGCGGTCCCTTCAACGCAGCGGTCGACAAGGTCACCGCCGCCCTCAAGACCGAAGGCTTCGGCGTGCTGACCGACATCGACGTGCAGGCCACCATGAAGGCCAAGCTCAACGTCGATGGCCGCCCCTACCGCATCCTCGGCGCCTGCAACCCGCCGCTGGCGCACCAGGCCATCAGCGCGGAGCCCGACGTCGGCATGCTGTTGCCCTGCAACGTCGTGGTGCGCGAGGAAGCTGACGGCAAGGTGACCGTGTCTTTTCTTGACCCCGGCATCATGGTGAAGCTGGTGAGCAATACCGCCGTACACAATGTCGCGACCGAAGCGCGTGCGCGCCTGATGCGGGTGAAGGAAAGCCTGGCGGCCTGAGCGCATCCAGCACCGGAGGAAGCCCGCTTCGGCGGGCTTTTTTTCGTTTGTGCGGCGTGCTGCCACATCGTTGCATGAGCTAACTGTCACCTAATTCTCGATCGCTATCTTGACCCTCACGCGAATGTTCGCGTGTTCCAAGGAGCGATCATCATGAAACGCAAAGCCAGTCTGGCGGCGCTTGCCGCCTTCTCCACCGCAGCCGTGGTCGGCACCGCCGTCGCGGCCAAATCCCCGGAAAACGACGCCCTGACGATTTCGAGAGCGGGAATCAGCCTCGTCCAGGCGGTCGGCGCCGCCGAACAGCATGTCGGCGGCAAGGCCACGCGCGCCGAGTACGAGCGCCACAAGGGGCAGGGCGTGTTCGATGTCGAAGTCGTGAAGGGAGCCACGGTGATGGACGTGAAGGTGGACGCCGGAAACGGCAAGGTCATCGAGGCGACCGCCGATACTGCCGACCATGACGACGGCGGCGACCACGAAGACTGAACCTGGCCGGAGCCCGGCTCCGGCTTTTTTTGCATTTCCGGGGAGCGTACACATGAATGACATACCGGCGGCTGCAGGGCAGGGCCTGCTCAACAAGGTGCCCGAGGCCATCCTGTTCTTCTGGATCATCAAGATACTGGCCACGACGGTAGGCGAGACCGCCGCCGATTTTCTGAACTTCGATCTCAATTTCGGCCTGACCGGGACCTCCATCGTGATGGCCGGCCTGCTGGCGGTTTCGCTCGCCGCCCAGTTGCGCGCGAAACGCTATGTGCCTTGGCTCTATTGGCTGACGGTCGTCCTGATCAGCGTCGTCGGCACCCTGATCACGGACAATCTGACCGACCACTTCGGCGTACCGCTGGGCGTGACGACGGCTGCTTTCAGCCTGGCCCTGATCGCTACGTTCGCGATCTGGTATACGAGGGAACGGACGCTGTCGATCCACAGCATCTGTACGCGCAGCCGGGAACTTTACTACTGGGCTGCCATACTGTTCACCTTTGCACTGGGCACGGCAGCCGGGGACCTGTTCGCGGAGCGTCTGAATCTCGGCTACGCGAATTCGGCGTTGCTGTTCGGCGGGCTGATCGCGGCGGTGACGTTCGGCTACTACGCGCTCAGGGCCAACGCGGTGCTGGCGTTCTGGCTTGCCTACATCCTGACCCGGCCGCTGGGGGCCTCGTGCGGCGACTATCTGTCGCAGCCGGCGACGAATGGGGGCTTGGGCCTGGGCACAGTGCAGACCAGTCTGCTGTTCCTGGCCGCTATTTCCGGCCTGGTGTTCTATCTCACCCTGACCCGCAGGGATTCGACCGAACAAAGGAGTGCGCAATGAACCTCAAAACCGAAGAAGCCCTGAGCAAGGTTCCGGAAGTCACGCTCGTCTTCTGGATCATCAAGATCCTCGCGACCACGCTTGGCGAGACCGGTGGCGATGCGCTGTCCATGTCGATGAACCTCGGCTATTTGCTGAGCACCGGAATCTTCGCGGCCGTCTTCCTCGCCGCGGTCATCGTCCAGATTCGCGCCAGGCGGTTCCACCCCGCGATCTACTGGACCACGATCATCGCAACGACCACGGTCGGCACGACGCTCGCCGATTTCGCCGACCGCTCGCTCGGCATCGGCTACGCTGGCGGCGCGACGCTGCTGTTTGGCCTGCTGATGGCGTCGCTGGCCCTCTGGTACCGTACGCTGGGCTCCGTTTCGATCGACACCGTCGGATCGCCCAGGTCCGAATCGTTCTACTGGATGACGATCATGTTCTCGCAGACACTCGGAACGGCTCTCGGCGACTGGACGGCCGACAGCGCCGGCCTCGGCTACGAGGGGGGGGCGCTCGTGTTCGGCGTGCTGCTGGCGCTGATCGCCGCGGCATACTACAGGACGAAAATTTCCCGTACCGTTCTGTTCTGGGCCGCGTTCATCCTGACCCGGCCGCTGGGAGCCGTGGTGGGCGACCTGCTGGACAAGCCCGTGCACGCCGGCGGACTGGACCTGAGCCGCTTCGGCGCCTCGGCCGTGTTGCTCTCGGCCATTGTTGTGTTCGTCGCGGCTTTCCGGCAACGGCCGGCCCGGCTGAGCCACTGAACGATGCGGGCAGACACGAAAGGCGAGCATGCGCATCCTGCTGGTTGAAGACGACCCGATGATTGGCGAGGCGGTTGCCACGGCCTTGAAGGATGCCGCCTACGCCGTCGACTGGGTGCGCGACGGCAGGACGGCGTCGCATGCCCTCGACGCGGCCGAGCATCAGGCTGTCCTGCTCGATCTCGGTCTGCCGGGGCGCGGCGGCCTGGAGGTCCTGCGCCGCCTGCGCGAGGCGGACCGCAGACTGCCGGTCATCATCGTCACTGCACGCGACAGTGTCGACGACCGCATCCAGGGGCTCGATCTGGGCGCGGACGATTATCTGGTCAAGCCCTTCGACGTCAACGAACTGCTCGCGCGCATGCGTGCCGTGATCCGCCGCCAGGGCGGCCAGGCGGCGCCGGTACTCGGCAACGGTCGCGTCAGTCTCGATCCGGCCACCCGCGAAGCGGCCGGTGGCGACCGCACGGCGACGCTCAGCGCGAGAGAGTTTGCGCTCCTGCAGGCCCTGCTGCTGCGGCCCGGTGCGATCCTGACGCGGTCCGAACTGGAAGAACGAATCTACGGCTGGAACGAGGAGGTCGAGAGCAACGCCGTGGATTTCCTGATCCATGGCGTGCGCCGCAAGCTCGGCCAGGACGTGATCAAGAATGTGCGCGGCGCCGGCTGGCGTGTGGACAAGGCGTCGTGAGCCGTTCGCTGCAGCGCCACCTGTCGAAGATGCTGGCCGGGTCCGTGCTGGCCTGCGGCGTGATCGCGACCGCGGTCGCGTTCTACTTTGCCTATGCCGAAGCACAGGAATTCCAGGACGACGCCTTGCGGCAGATTGCCGCGCTGAGCATCGGCGGCGCATCGGAAATCCGGCAGCTCGACGCCGCCAGCAAGGCGGTCGAAGACCCCGAGTCGCGAATCCGCGTGGTTCGCCTTCCCGCCGGGCCACGCCCGGTGTGGTTGCCGTCGGACATCGCGCCGGGCTTTCACACGCTCGCCGGAAGCGGCGGGCAGGAGGCCATGCGGGTGTTTGTTCGCGGCACGGGAACGGGCAGCCGCCTCGTCGTCTCGCAGTCGACCGACAGCCGCAACGAGATCGCGCTCAACAGCGCGCTGCGCACGTTGATCCCGCTGTTGCTGCTGCTGCCGCTGCTGATCGGGCTGATCGCGTTCATCGTGCGCGGCGAATTCGCATCCATCCAGCGGCTTGCAGAGGCACTCGACCGGCAGGCAGCCGAACACCCGACGCCGCTGCCCCGGCATGACCTGCCGGACGAGATCGCGCCTTTCGTCGACGCCATCAACCGACTCCTTGCGCGCGTCGACACGATGATCGCCGAGCAGCGCCGCTTCGTCGCCGATGCTGCGCATGAATTGCGCACGCCGCTCACGGCGCTCTCGCTTCAGGCGCAGAACCTTGCCCAGGCCGCGTCGCCGACCGACATGCGCGAGCGCCTGGTTCCCCTCCAGGCGGGGATCGAGCGCGCGCGCAGGCTGACGGTGCAGTTGCTCGATCTCGCGCGGCTCCAGGCCAGCGAAGCGGCATGGGCCGACGTCGACGTGCAGGCATTCGCACGCGAACTGGTCGCCGAATTCCATCCCGTGGCGGAGGCCGCTGGAATCGACTTGGGCATGGAGAACGCCGGATTGAAGTCGATGCGGTCCGATCCGCGGGCGCTCGGCCTGATCGTCCGCAATGCGTTGGAAAACGCCCTCAAGTACACGCCGCGTGGCGGCGAAGTGACGCTGCGCCTGCGGCGCGATGGCAACCAGGCCCTGGTCGAGGTGGCCGATACCGGCCCGGGTATTCCGGAGGCAGAACTGCAGCATGCCTTCGACGCATTCCATCGGCTCTCGAACGAGGAGGAAGGCAGCGGCCTGGGCCTGGCGATCGCGCGCGAAGCCGCAGTCCGGTTGGGGGGAACCGTGATGCTGAAGAACGCAGCGAACGGTGCCGGGCTCGTGTTTGGCTACCTACAATCGGTCGAACGGGGAAGTCGAGACGGCCCACCTGTGTGCGAGTCTTCGAGCGTTTGAACCCCTGCTCTTGCGGCCGCTCGGATTCGGCGGCCCGAATGACTCAATCCGGACCCAGTTCCTTCAGCACTTCCTGTACCAGCACCCACGGCGCCACCACCACTGCCCAGAACATCGGCTGGCGCGCATGCCAGTCCTCGGCGTCGGCGAGCTCGGCGCGGGCGATGCGGCCATCGGCCAGCCATGCCTGCACGGTCGCGGCGTTGTTCTCGGCAACGTGCAGGGCGGCGTCAACGAGGTCCATGCCGGTGGCGACCTTGATGACGTCGCCGCGCGCGAAGTGGCGTTCGAGTTCGGGCCAGGCGAGCTGGGCGGTTTCGAGGTTGAGCTTGGCGCGGAGGATGTCGCTGGGGGTCATGGCGCGATGCGAGTGACAAGTTACAAGAGAAACGCTAGCGGGATTTGCCGCCGCCACGGCGCTGGCTGAGGGGGTGCTTGGGTACCTGCGGCGGACGGCCGCGGTTGGCGGGGGCAGGCTTGCCCGATGTCGGTTTGGTGGCGCCGGATTTATCCGCGCCCGCTTTGGCTGGCGCGGGTTGGGCCGCATGGGGCTTGGGCGAACCGGGTTTGCCGGACGTCGGCTTGGCGCGGCCGCCTTCGGCGCGCGGGGTACGCGTGCCTTCCGGCTGCTTGCCGGTGCCGGCAGGCTGATACGACGGGATCAGGTGCTTCTTGCTGTTGCCGATGAGGTCCTCGCGGCCCATGTCTTTCAGCGCTTCGCGCAGCAGCGGCCAGTTGTCCGCGTCGTGGTAGCGCAAAAATGCTTTATGCAGGCGCCGTGTACGTCCCTGCTTGACGACGGACACGGCCTCGGCTTTGCCGCCGAGCACTTTCTTCAGCGGGTTCTTCTCGGTGTGGTACATGGCCGTCGCCAGCGCCATCGGCGTCGGCAGGAAGGTCTGCACCTGGTCGAGGCGGAAGT